>JAABUZ0100000004.1_pt1 | contig 508581 bp, 506 predicted proteins | sample 5562091 | NCBI WGS metagenome assembly JAABUZ01 (sample SAMN12813069, study PRJNA571459) | rock metagenome | isolation source: Antarctica rocks | place: Antarctica: Victoria Land, Linnaeus Terrace sud | collected 2015-12-21 | reverse complement strand
ATAGAAGCTTTTGTACCAACCTTCTTCTGTATTCTTAATATTCAGTTATAGCTACCTCTAAAGATCAAGCACTATCAACCCTGACCTCCATTGGTTGTATCATCTAGGCACGGTCCTGACAGAAACTAGAAAGTAATAAAACAGTCACAGTGATAGCAGATCTTCTTGATTAATTGTCTAAACAATCAGACTACATCTACGAAGTGTTCTTAGACAATCTTTTTACGAGTCACAAGCTTCTATTATATTTATGAAAAAGAGGCTACGAAGTCATCGACAAAGCTCGTTCAAACTTCGAAATCTACAAGAAATTTGTTCAACTGAAGACTCAATACAAGAAACGAAATAAGATACTCTGAGAAAAGCTTAAGATGATGATCATCTCTGATAATCAGATGATGCAATTCGTCTGAAAAGATAACTCTATCGTCTTGTTTCAATTGACTATGTTTGACGATCAGATCTACATCATTCGCGATAGAAAGAGATCTTCTAGAACGTCTATCAGTGCTAAGACTGCAAGAACTTCATTCGATAATAAATCTCATGCAAAGCTTTCGATTTCGAACTTTGATGACGTCTATAATCACTACATGAGAGCTGTTGATTAGGCTGATCAGTTACGTTCTTTCTACGCATACAATCGTCGATGTAGATCAGAAGAACACAAGGTCTTGTACGAGTTCTTGATTGAAATCAGCATTATCAATGTCTATAAACTCTCTTTGCATTCAGAGATTTCGAAGAAGGCTAAATACACTGTTCATAGCGAGTTCAGAACAACTCTAGCTACAGATTTTATTCAGGCATCTGAAAGACAGTTTCTGAAGCGAAAAAGAACGTCAATTGAGTCTGCAATTGAACGTTCAATGATACGTTTAGATGATCATCAAATCTGCAGAAGAAAGAGTTCTGATGACTGTCGTGAGTGCAAGAAGATAGACTTAACAGTCATGTTTAGAAAACGACAAGTTCTCGATGAAATTACATCAAATTTAGATGATAGCAAGCGAAGAAAGCGTTCTATATTTGGCTGTGATATCTGTGATATCTCTCTATGTAAAGACGATTCTTGTTGAGCTGCATATCACAATAGCCTCTGAATAGCATCAATAAAATCAGTTCAGGGTGATATTCTATGATTTCTATTGGTGAACTAAGCGAATACGCTAAAAGTGGCTCTCCGGCAGCGGTTAAAGGGATACGGAAACTCTGTTCCTGATAACCTCGATCTGCCGAGTACTGCCGAATACCCTAAACTTTGCGCCGACAACTTCTATCGTGCTTGAGCTTGATCCGACTAATTGGCACAGCGACCTGACGCTCCGCTCTATGCGGATCACAAGCGCAACATGCCTTCCTCTTCACCCCTCGCTACCACGCAAAGCAATTCCCTCACCCCCACACAACAGATGACTCCGCCATCACCTTCGGTATTCGAGGCCGAAGCCAAGAAAGTGGCAAGTGCTGTTCTTCCCACAATCCCGACTTTACCGATGGAACGCTTGGACCCTGACTGATGTTACCCACGATAGGCAGATCTTGAAGCCAAGATCGCAGCCTTAGAGAGTCAAATCCAGGAAACGAAAGCCGAGCAAGAAGAAATCGCCGGAAAGCTAAAGTAAGTGGGGATTGCAGACTCGGCTGACTTTTGCATTTCTTCTTATGGACCCACTTGTTTCCATGTTTTTGCCTTCACTTGCTGCCACGGTGTCGTTTTCAAACGTTCCGGAGATCTTACGTTCGCCGCTTCTACCTTCATCTCTACTCACAAATAAGCCTTTCAATCGTCTCCTTCACATCGTCATACGTGCCATACTCACTAGAGAATATTCACCCTAAATCTTTTCGTTCCCATAGTATGTCCCCTCGCCCATTATCCTACCCTACCCCTCCCCCACCTTCCCGCTCACATCTCCTCGTTCGATCTGTTGTCATAAATCCCCATTACCAAACCCCCTCCCACGAAAATTGCTCCCTTACCCCTTCCATTCCCACGTCTATACCATCCTCCCCCGCTAATCTCCACCCCATCGTGCCCCTTCCCCGTACTCAACCTCAACTAACCCCCTTCCTCTCCTCCCCCCGCCAGATCCCCCACCCCCCACCAAACCGTAACAACCCACATCCGCCTCCTTCACGACTACAATGAGCTCCGAGATATCGGCACCGGCCTCATGGGTCTGATTGCCGATCAGCGCGGTGTGCGCGTAAAGGAGGTCATGGCGGAATTTGGAGTTGGGGAGGGGGACTGATGTGAGGAAATGGAAGGCGGGGAAAGGAAGTGGTTGTAAAAGAAAGAGGGGGTCTTGCTTGGGCTTAAAGAAAAGCACGGGAAAGGCGGCTGGCTGGGTTACACGGGGCTGAGGTAGTCTGTTGCTGGGGATTTCATAATAATGGCGAAGATATGTGCGATTTCGTGACGCAACCCAGAATATTGCAACGTAGTAGCTGGAACCGAGCATTTGGGAAGTTGTAATCATCCGTGCTTATACAACTCTCAAATTCCTAGAACAAAACATGCAAGAAAGCAGAAAAGCAGGATCTGATTTCTACACATCCCGTTAAAAGGACATTAGAAACGAAAAAGTGTTCCAGCCATCCCGACCAGTTCAAACAAGTGGTCAATCTCATCAATAGCAAAACCCATCCTCACAAAGCATCATTGATTCCAATACCAGCCAAGACAGCATAACCCGAAACCCAACCACCCCCTTCTTGAAACGGCCCCAAACATTCCACAGAAACACGCTCACTCTGCTCATCATTCTCAAAGATTGAAACCACCGGTACATACCCACACCCCACCAAAATCCGAGTAAGGAAACTAAGATCATTGGCAGCAAGAAAGAGGTGAAGATGAAGAGTGTTGGAGATGGCAATTTCCGCCTCCATAGGGCTGGTAGGGGCTGGGGACCCGCTGTGTAGTAGAGTTTTCACCTTCTTCCTCCTAGATAGAACTCCTATCCAGCTTCAACCTACATACCAATGCCCGCATATGAACCTCGTATTCCAACAAAAGAGAACATGTTCCCGACTGCGGAGGGAGGCGGATGGTTCTTGGCTGAAAAGAAGGGGTTGTGCCCACATCACGGATCCTGAGGCTGGCGAAGCTGGAATGAAGGGTTGAATAAGAGCTTATAACTACATATATGTGTATTATATATTATATACACCCCGAACTTACTTAGAATTAGTGGAAACAGGAAACAGTTGCCTCAGAACCTCAGACGTGTAAGGCTCACCCTTCAGGGGCAACGGCTCAGTCGCGCACGCTAGTACTGATTAGCTTTTTTATTATTATTCGATCCTTACCTTCTTCATCGCTTCTACACATCATCTACATCATTAGGAACTCCCCTAAAGAAGTTAGTAAACAGGAACGCTTGAACCTCGCTGTTACCGCTTGTCAAAACAATGAAGAGAAGCTCTCAATCCGAAAGATTGCTCGTCAACATGGCCTTAGCGAATCCATCCTAAGGGGACGACTCAATGGTCGCCAGGCTCGTGAAATCGCTTATATACCACGTCAGAAACTTTCAGTGAAGCAAGAAAATGCTTTAGCTCATTGAGTCACACTGATGCATAAAATAGCTGAGGCTGACCTTCACGAGTCAAACAAGTTCGGCTCATGGCTATGAAATTACTACGAGCAGCTGAAGAAACAGAAGAACTGAGGGTTAACTGAGTTCAGCGATTCTTGTTTCGTCATGCTCATTTGATCTCTGTGTTCAGTTAAGCTCTGAATAAAGAACGTGCGATTATGCACGATGAAGAGATCATATTGAAGAAACTAGTTCCCGTTGATTTCAAATATATTGAAGAAATATGACTTTGATTTGAAAGACACATACAACATGAATAAGAAATTGAAGCTTCGCTTTGAGAATTTTGAACAGGTACAGAGTTATTTGCAGTTTGCTCGATATATTATTCATTTACGTTAACTCAGAACAACAATCGAGAGTGAGTTTCTCTTACTATCAAGTGTATCTGTGTCAGCGACAAAGTATTGAAGATCTAATATATCTTCAAAGAAAAGATTTATATGAAGATCTGTGTCATGATGTCAGATCATCAACTCAATTTAGAACATAAATCGTTGATGTTTTAAATAATCTCGATTCATTAAATCTGTTTTGCAGTTCAATGAATCAAGTCATTAATCTAGTCATCATCATCTTAATCTAGTCTCAGCAATTCTGTTTCAATCATCTCAATCATGTGTGCAAATCTTTGCAATCTTAAATCATAAAACTATTGTTTAGTCTTGATTCTGCTCAATTCATGTATATAAAAGTTGAGCTTTCATTCTTTTCTTTTGCTCTTTGTCTTTCATCTTGTACATTATTTGATGTATTGTCTTGTATTTAGATTTTATCAAAGTAATAATAATATCAGTCTTTTATATTAATAATATCTTTAATTTAGTTTAATCTTTGACATTATGAAAGATCTACACTTTCTGCAACATTTTCATACATTGAAATCTCATTTAGTTATTCTTTCGTTCAAATGAAGTCATCTTATAATCTTTTGATTGACGATGAGCATGCTGTTGAACAGTTTATTCAAAGTATGATTGAAAATTCAGTTGAGATCTTTTGCATAATGCATGAACTTCAAAATCAAGTTCAACAACATGATGTTATCATTTTGTTCTCATTCATCATTCTCAATTCTTTAATTTATATAAAGTTGAATTCTCAATTTCTTGCAATGATAATTCAGATCATCACACAAATCTTGAATAATTAATCTTCTTTTGTCGTTCATTTTTTTGCAAACTTTGTCATTATTTTCATCGCTTCTAGATTTAAGAAGCTTCTCAACATATTTAAATATGAGAAGAACAAAAATCAATTAAATGCATGAAAGCAGAGTCTGATACAACGCATGAATGTGAACAATGATCATTACTTCTCTCATCGAGTCAAGATCATTTATGTCAAGTCATGATTCATCATAAATAAGAAGATTCACAATCTAATAAGTTAATATTGAGTCAATGATCTTTGTATCATTTTCATTTTTGCAGATTGATGACATAAGTTACATCATTACTGCAACAATTCTTTTAAAACAGAAGATGTTTATTTATATTTTCATGAAATTTTGAAGTAAAACATGAATAACTTTGTCAACTACTACAATCTCTTTTATTAAAAGAAAGAATGTTCTTTGATGAAAAATTTCTCATTGATTGACTGTCTGAAGTGTAATGTCAATTATTTCACTTAAGTCATCTGTGAAAATGCATCTTATTGACTATGAATGATGCATATTTGCAAGATTAAATCAAAGAAATTAATGAGTGAATAAAGATAACAACTTGACAAAAGATGAAAATTCTGCAAGCTTTCACTTTTGTTTCTTAGCAATTAGTTTTATCATTGATAAAGTGCTATCTTATTATTTTTTACTACACAGTTTCACGTAAAGAAATCTCATCATCTTACAGTTTTAATTACTTCATTTGCATGAAGCTGCTCAGTAAAAGATGTTGAACGCGCAACGACTCACTAGAAGTTGCATGATCAAAAGAAGTGATAACTTCTCTCACACTAAGAATTCATCATCTTGTCAAAACAGATTTGAGAATCACGCATTTAAACATGCAGATGAGAAGTTCAAGTTACAAGAATTTAATGAACAAACAGATCATATTTCTTGATGATCAACAAGCAAAGTATGCAAGCAGTTAAAGAATCTGAAGATGCAGAATGTACTGCTTGTCTTGCAACTTTGCATATTGAAACTTGAGTGAAAGACTTGATCAATCTCTGATCATTGATGTCAACATAGTGATGATCACTATTGAAGTGATGCACACAAGCATGTTAATTAATCTTGCGAGTCTAAAGAGCAAAGCATCATGAACTACAACTTCTTGATGTTCTGACTGCAAGATTGCAAAAACTTCATAGTTGTGACATCATTTGATTTCATCATGAAAGAAGAGAAGCTGCAATGATCTGCATCATACTTGTTAGAAAAGTCTTGCAATCAATGATGAAATCTGTCATGATGTCAGATCATTAATTCAATTTAGAACATAAATCATCAATGTTTTAAATAATCTTGATTCATTGAATCTGTTTTGCAATTCAATGAATCAAGTTATTAATTTAATCATCATCATTTTAATTTAGTTTCAGCAATTTTGTTTCAATCATCTCAGTCATGTATGCAAATCTTTGCAATCTTAAGTCATAAAACTATTGTTTAATCTTGATTCTGCTTAATTCATGTATATAAAAGTTGAATTTTCATTCTTTTTTTTCGCTTTTTATCTTTCATCTTATACATTATCTGATGTATTGTCTTGTATTTAAATTCTATCAAAGTAATAATAATAATAATAATCTTTTATATTGATAGTATCTTTAATTTAGCTCAATCTTTGACATTATGAAAGATCTACACTTTCTGCAACGTTTTCATACATTGAAATCTCATTTAGTTACTCTTTCACTTAAATAAAGTCATTTCATAATTTCTTGATCAATGATGAGCATACTGTTGAACAGTTTGCTCAAAGTATGATCAAAAATTCAGTTGAAATCTTTCATGTAATGCAAAAGCTTCAAAATCAAGTTTGACAACATAATGTTATCATCTCATCTTTGTTCATCATTTTCAGTTCTTTAATTTATATAAAATTGAATTCTTAGTTTCTTATGATGATAACTCAGATTGTTGCACAAATCTTGAACAATCAATCTTTTTTCATCATTCATTTCTCTGCAAATTCTGTTGCTGTCTTCATTGTTTTTAAATTCAAGAAACTTCTTGACATATTTAAGTATGAGAAGAACAAAGATCAATTGAATGCATGAAAGCAGAGTCTGATACAACGCATGAACGTGAATGATGATCATTATTTCTCTCATTGAGTCAAGATCATCTATGTCGAGTCATGATTCATCATAGATAAGAAGATTCACAATTTAATGAATCAATATTGAGTTAATGATTTCTGTATTATTTTCATCTTTGCAGATTGATAACACAAATTGCATCATTGTTGCAACAATTCTTTCAAGACAGAAGATGCTCATTTATATTTTCGTGAAATTTTGAAGTAAAACATGAATAGCTTTGTTAACTATTACAATTTCTTTTATCAAAAAAAAGAACATTCTTTGATGAAAGATTTCTTGTTGATTGACTGTTTGAAGCGCAATGTTAATTATTTCACTCAAGTCATTGCTTTCTTCTGACGAAACTTTGATGAAATTCAATCATTCATCTTTCATCAATGAGTTCAAGCATTCTCTGACATCAATGAAGAGCTTCAGCAGCTTAAGCATCATTAATCTCACTTTATTTTCATCATCATTTTATTTGTTAAAGTCAAGAGCATCTTTGTTAGACTGATCGTCAAGTCGAGTTTTCATACCTACTTTCTGACTCGCTTGAGTACTCGATATCAATGTCGTGACTTAACTTGAATACTCGATATCAATCTTGTGACTCGACTCAATATCAATCTTGAGTCGAGTCAGAATTCGAATTTTCGACTCGACTCATCAAGCAATCGAAAATTCAGAGTTCAATGAAAAGAAATACTGACTACTACTAGTAGAAGTTTCTCAAGCAGAATCAGCATCTTCAGAATTCATGAGAATACTGACTACTACTAATAGAAGTTTCTCGAGCATGATTCATAGATAATGATCAACATCTTCAGAGCTTATGACTCATGAAAATATTGACTACTACTGATAGAAATTTCTCGAGCACTATTGATAATGTACTATTGATAATGCAACAGAATAATGCAATTGATTAAAGCTTATGCTTGACTACGTAGTAATTACTAAGCTGGAAAAACACGTATCAATAGTAGTCAGTATCTCTGTGAGTTCTGATCAATACTCATGAGGAAATCTCTATCAGTAGTAGTCAGTATTCTCATGAATCATGAAGATGCAATCGAATCAATTGCATTACTCTATTGCATTATCAAATAAATATTAGTAGTAGTAAATCATATCTTGGTGAATCGAGTTGAGAATTCAAGTCAATACTCGATATCAACATCGTGACTCAACTCGAATACTCAATATCAAAATTCTGACTTGAATCAAGTCTTGACGAGTCGAGAACTTGACTTGATCTCAATGATTCAACTCGACGCGATCAGTCTAATCTTTGTGTTGACTAGTAACTTTTTGAATTCAAAGATCATCATTTTTGTAACTGTTGTTTCAACAATATTTTCATCTTTCTCTCTTTCATTTCTCGATGAGTCAATGAATTTAAGCTTCATCATTGTCATTATTCAAGATAAGACTCTGATCATTTCTGAAATCAAGAAAATCTGCAACAAGTGAAAGTTGTACTACTATTGCAAGTTGCAACATTCAAGCAAAATTGTTAAAGAATGCTCAAATAAAAAGTTCTTTACTTTGTGTATCATGAATGTTTATGACAGTGATGTCATTAATATAAATGAAGAAATTTCGCTGTTTGCAAAAAAAGTTTAGTTTCTGAGCTAAGTTGCATTCAGAAATCTATATACATATCATCTTGTTTACTAGTTTCAATCTTTTCACTCTCACTTTAATCATATAGAAAGTTTTCTGTTAAATCTGTCTTGAAACTCTTTAAATTCAATTCAACATTCAAAGATAGTCACATAATAATATTCTGTATTTTACATTAAGCTCAATCTAAAGATTTTACTTTTGCTCTAATTAATAGTGAAGTCTTTGCTTATGTCTTTATGAATAAATTCTTCACACAACAACATTATTTTCTCTTGCATCAATTAACTCATTCTTGCAGACTTCAAGAATTTGATGATCAAATCACTTTAATTGATGACATTACTTATGTTGTTGAAATCACAATGATTTTCGATGAACACATTGAAAGACTATTCTTTTATGTCATTGAATTAAGTCAATATTTCATCATCATGAGTTTATCATGACTTCATCATCACGTCATTGATGTCAATTTTGAGCACATTATTCTCATCTTGTTTTTCTTCTTTTGTTTTAATCATTGTTGCTCATTTCTCATCAAGATTTATGATCTTAATCAACAAGAAGAAAATTTCTCGTTTGAAGTTAACAAAGTAACTTTCTTTCAATCTTGCTCTCAATTCACTTACAAGAAGCAATTCAGTTCACGAATCACTCACAAGAAGTAATTCAATTTACAGATTACTCACAAGAAGCAATTCAGCATTCAGTTCAATTGCAAGAAGTAATTTAGTTTCTCATTCACTTGAAAGAAGTAATTCAGTTTTCAGTTCGCTCACAAGAAGTAATTCAGTTCTCAATTCGCTTGCAAGAAGCAATTCAGTTTCTTGTTTGCTTATAAGAAGTAATATAATCTTTCGTTTGCTCATAAGAAGTCAACTAATACTCAGCTCATTCATAAGAAATAAACTTCATTCAATCTTGTCTTTCATCTGAAACAAGAAGCTTTTAGTTATATTCTTCAAGTCATTCAAAAAGAATACTCATTAAAAATCAAGTGTCAAAATTCTTTCTTCTTTAAAACTTTTATTGTTCTTCAAGCAAATTAATTCAATCAATCTTTTATACAACTTAACATAATTAAGTTGAAAGCTTGAAGCTTTGATCATGCTGCTTATGTCAAAAACATTGAAGTGTTTAACGTCACTTTAAAGAAAATCAATATCTTCTTGAATCTTGAATCAATCTCATCTTCTAGTTTAGATTCTGACAAGTCAAAATCATGTCACACGACTTTGATTGTTTATTCAAAGAACAGTTCAACTTTTGCTCAGTTCTCATCTCATTCTTAAGACAGTATGTATGATAAGAATCATCATCTGAATCTTCATCAAATGAAAAAGAAATTTCATTTGACTGCATTCACGACATAAGAAGATTTTAAAGTCTATTGACAAAGTAAGAACATTGATTTAGTCACAATTTTATCATTCAGATATTTTGAGTTTCTAGACATCTTCTTCAAGAAGAATGTTGATATTTTGTCTTTGCATTAAACTCATGATCATGTCATACATTTTAAAGAAGATGCTCAATTCTCAGTCTTTGCTTTGTATGACATGAATCATGATGAAATTCTAGAACTTCATTATTATTTGAATGAAAATCTGAGCAAAGATTTTATTCAAGTCAGTTACTTTCATATGATTGTTTCTGTTCTCTTCATCAAGAAACTTGAAAAAGAACTTTGCTTCTGCATGAACTATTGAGATTTGAACATTATCACAGTCAAGAATTAATATTCTCTGTCTTTGATCTCAGAAATGCTGAATCATTTAAGTTGAGTTAAAATCTTTATCAAGCTGAATATCATCTTTGCATTCAATCAACTTTGAATCAAAGAAGAAGATGAAGTTTTCATCATCTTTCACACTTGATTTGAATTATTCAAGTATTTAGTCATGCTTTTCAATTTATGTAATGAGTCTGTCTTGTTTCAGAAGTATATCAACAATACTTTTCATAAACATTTAAATAAGTTTTGTACAGCTTATCTGAATGACATCTTGATTTATTTTGACAATAAACTCAAGCATAAAATTCATGTCAAGCTCATTCTGTGAAAGCTGTAAGAAGCGAATCTTCAGATAAATATAATCAAATGCAAGTTTCACGTCACTTAAGTTTCATATTTAGAATTGATAATCATCATCAAAAAGATTAAGATGAATTCTTTCAAGATAAACATTATTGTCAACTGATTCATCTTGATCAACGTTAAAGACGTTCAAAGTTTTCTAGATTTCGCGAACTTCTATAGAAAATTCATCTATGACTATAGTAGAATAGCTATCTCGCTCACTCATCTCATCAGAAAAGATGTACTTTTTGTCTGATTTCAGAAATGTCAGATTGCATTCAACATTTTTAAGAAAGTCTTCACTTTCAAGATTATTCTTTGTCATTATAATTTAGATTATAAGATTGTGATAAAAATCAATGCTTTGAACTATATGTTTGAAAACATTCTTTCTCAATATAATAAGAACAAGATTCTTCATTCAGTCACTTACTTTTCAAAGAAGCATAACTCAGTTGAGTGTAACTACAAGATCTATGATAAAGAACTCATGATCATTGTTTATGCTTTTGAGAAATGATGATCAGAGCTTGAAGACTTTATCTATTCTGTCAAGATGATCATGAATCACAAAAATCTTGAGTATTTCATGTCAACTAAGCAATTGAGTCGTTGTTAAACTCATTGAAGTGAGTTTCTGTCTAAATTCAACTATCATATTGCTTATCATCTTAACAACATCAATGATAAGTTGAATGCTTTGACACGTCACTCAGAAGATCTTTTTAAGAAGAGAAATACATTCAATTCTTGACATTAATATCAACATCAAACAATTTTGAAAACTTATGTTTTAGATCTCAATATTGTTAAGAATCTCACTCTCAACATTTTCAACATCAAGATCATGAAGCTTCAGTCACAAATCATCATTCTAAATTCAGTTCAGTTATATTTGTTTTCAATTATCTCAGCACTTTTGCAAATTTTAGCTTTTATGAATTTAGAAATTAAAGAATTCAACGTTGAAAATATCAAGTCTCAGCTAGATTAAAACACTCTGAATCTTGATAAAGATTTTGCTGATACTTTCACTCAGACATTGTGAGAGTAAGTTGAAATCAATGACAAATTTGCAGCTCAAATAATCAAAGTGCTTCGCAATGAAGCATGACATCACAACAAGATTTCTTTAATTGAGTGTGAAAAACATGAGAATCATTTGTACTTTCAAGAAAGAAAGTACATGCTTAACTCAAATAAACTATGTTTTTGTATCATTTAGCTCGCTCATGATAGTATCATTGATGATCACTCAGAAAGAGCAAAAAGCTATAAACTGATCAGTTAAGTTTACTGATGATCAAACATCTATAAGTATGTTCAATGCTTCATACAAAACTATCACGTATGCACACGTTTTAAGCTCTTTAAACAATGAACTCAAGAATGATTATTTTCTCTTTCAATTTTCAAACGTTGTTGATGTAATGTCTTCATGAACTATGTAAATTCTTTATCGCTCAATATCTTCATGAGTATCACATATAAATATGTTCTAGTCTTCATTGATCATTTTATCAAAATAAGATCTTTAATTCTCATAACTTCTATGAAAGTTGAAGAAGTTATCAATTGCTTTTATGCTCATGTTTGAAAACATCATGATTTACTCAAGTTCTTCATGTCTGATTGAGACATACAATTCATCTTCAATGTTTGAAAGCATATATGTAAAATGCTGAAGATAAATGTCAAGTTATCAATGATGTATTACTCTGAAATCAATAATCAAATCAAGAAAGTTAATGCTGTCATGAAGCATTATCTTTAAGTCTTCGTCAACTACATGCAGAATGACTGAGCTAAATGACTTTCTAAAGTCAAATTCATCGTCAATAACACATCATTATTAATCATTTTAACATCATTCTTCTTGATTAATTTGAGTCAGAACTCATGTTTAAACTTTAAGTTTTCTGAGTCTTTGCTTGAGAATCTTATGTTTCAAGCTTGAAACAAGTTAATCAATGTCAAAGAGTTCATTAAGAAAATAAAGAAATTAACTGAGCATTTACGTAATGAAATGCTTATAGCTCAGATCATTTATGAATTCAATGTCAATCTCTCTCATTATTCTTGTTTTAAATACTTCGTTGAAGATGAAGTCTGATTGAATGCTTGCAATCTCAGCATCATTCACTTCATTATCAAGTTAAATGATCATAATGTTGACTTCTTCAAGATCAAGCGTGTCTTCAAGAACAATTCTCTGATCATTGAGTTAAATCTTTCAACATTCATGAAGATTCATTCAATCTTTCATGTTATTTTTCTGAATCATATTACAAGTGACTTTCTTTCAAGTCAACGTTAGAAATCTCAAAAACTCATTATCATCAAGAATGATGAAAGATTCTGATATGTAAACAGCATATTAAACTTCAAACATGATAAATATTATAATTCATCTTTGCTTAAGTATTACATTGATTGAGAAAATCACTTTTCTACTTAAGAGTCTTTTCATCTTCTGAATAATTGTGAGCAAGTGCTTGATGAATATCATTTTGTCAATTCTGTCATTGAAGAATCACATGTACTGTCATGTGTGATGTCTTAATGTCAATGTTAAGAACTTTAAGTTCAATCTTCATCATTTTAACTCAGCTCAAATCTGATTCAGATCTTGTCTAAATCTGACTCAGATATCTTGTTTAAATTTGACTCAAATGTGACTCAAATGTATTTTAGTTTCACTATGCATCATCATGTTAAAATGCGTCTTGTCTCATCTTACTCTTCAGACATCTTGCTCAAATTTGACTCAGATGTAACTCAGATTTATTCTAGTTTCATTTGTGCTTCATCACATTAAAATGCATTTACATCAATTCTTGTCTCATTTCAATCTTCATCTTCAATTCTTTCTTATTTTATCTTGTTTCTTCTTATCATTTTGCAGAAGCTCAGTCTTGAAGAGAGAAGTTACTGTCATGATGTCAGATCATCAATTTAATTACATAAATTATTGATGTTTTAAATAATCTTGATTCATTGAATCTGTTTTGCAATTCAATGAATTAAGTCATCAATTTAATCATCATCATTTTAATCTAGTTTCAGCAATTTTTTTTTAATTATCTCAGTCATGTGCGTGAATCTTTGCAATCTTAAGTCATAAAACTATTGTTTAGTCTTGATTCTGCTTGATTCATATATATAAAAGTCAAGTTCTCATTCTTTTCTTTCACTCTTTATCTTTCATCTTGTACATTATCTGATGTATTGTCTTGTATCTAGATTCTATCAAAGTAATAATAATAATATCAGTCTTTTATATTGATAGTATCTCTAGTCTAGCTCAGTTTCTGACAAGATCATGTGATGAGCATGTGCAATCATGATAAGATATTCAACTGAAAGTACTACATTAAATACTTACGTGCTAAACTTAGCAATTCTGAAATTCGTAACTTTCAAACAGAACGTTGACTTGAGACTGCAAAGCAGTGAGCTGATCAAAGCATTACGAATTTTGAGCAATATTTTATCAGACTGTACACAGATCTGAACTATCATATATTCAATGAGACTTGCATGATGTACTTACGAATGAAGATTAATGAAATCATCATGAATGAGTTTCTTCGCATCTCATACATCTTTATCAATTATGTTGATCTGCTAAAGCATCTTATAAACATTGACTTGCATCTGCAAAATATTGACACATTGTTGAAGTTACATTCGCAGCAAAGTGAGAGTGCAGCATCTCAAAAGAATTTTCAATTCTTGCATGAAAAGACGAAGTTTATCATTGCAACGAAGAATTCGAAGTTCTCTGTCTCAAGCACGCAGTTTAAAGATGATGCAACACTCAAGTTCAGTAAGTTCAAGTAAGATGCTGCTTCATTCAATTTTACGTGCTGATCATGCAAGAAGATGAAACACAAGATTGATAATTTGATGTGTTTTAACTACGCATTCAGACAAGAGACTCGTAATCATGATAAAAAAATAAGAAAAGAGAAAGTTTGATGTTCATCATCAAATCATTAAATATAACTATGAAAAGACGATTGTCATGTGCATTGATGATATCAGTACTAACAAATGTCTTTGAGAAAATGCGCGAAGCTCACTGTCTTATTGACTTTGAGATTGAGCGAAATTTTATATTGCAATCATGAGTAAAAGAGCATAAGTTATCAAAGAATCATGCAATTCTAAAACAGATTCAGATGATTAATGATCATTGAATTCTCTGCTATGATATGCATCAGATCGATATTAAGTTGATTGATCATAAGAAAGTTCGCAAGAGCTGAAACATTGAGTTTCATGTTGTGAACATGCAAGAATATGATATGATTCTTGATTATTCATGATTAAATGAGATTGACTCGAATATTTGCTGACACAAGCGTCGCTGATCGTATCAAGAAAACAGCACTCAGCATGCAAGATAAATATAAGTTAATCTGTACAAGACATTGAAATTTGTTGAGCTGATAATGCTTGCAGCTAAGAGAAGAAGAGAGACTTATGTAGCTCTGTTTTATCAGTTGCTATTTACAGATGACTTATTGCAGAATGCAGATCATCAGATTGCAAAATGCAATGCGCTTCAAGCGAAAGAATCAGAGATACTCTTTGCTATTCAAGATCTCAAGAAAGTGTTTTCTGAGATTCTTTCTGATAGTCTGAACATGCATGATCAGATGAAACATTTCATTGATTTAATGAAGAACAAAATGTCTTGCATCGAGTCTATTTATAAGATGACACAAGATGAGCTCGCTGTGATATGAAATTATCTAGACAACGTGTTAAAGAAGAAATGAATTCATTCATCAAGTAGTTTTGCAAAAGCATCTGTGTTGTTTGTAAAGAAGTTGAACGAAAGTCTTTGTCTATGCATGAATTATCATGATCTCAATGAAATAACAGTAAAGAACAATTACTCATTGTTTCTACTGTCTGAGATGCTGAATCACTTTGCTCATGTAAGACACTTTATCAAAATTGATATTTGCAACATTTATTATTGCATTCAAATTTGCAAGAACGATGAATGAAAAACAACTTTTCATACACGCTACAATTAGTTTGAATATCAGATGATGCTCTTTGAACTGACAAATGCTTCTGTGATCTTTCAATTTTATGTAAATTATATGCTTAAGTTATTCATGAATATTTGCTGCGTGATATATCTGAATGACATTTTAGTATATTCTGAGACGAAAGAGCAGCATTGAGAGCATGTGTATAAAATTCTTCGCGCGCTACTAAAATATCAACTGTATATCAAGCTGTTGAAATGCACTTTCAATCATAGCGAAATTATCTTTCTGAGATTCATGATAAAGTGAAGAAATATTCAAATGAAACAATCTCATATCGATGCAATTACTAGCTGATCTGAGCTTAAGTCTGTAAAGAATATTCTTGTATTCTTAAGATTTGCAAGATTTTATCAATAATTTATAAAAAAGTTCTTTTAAATCATTATGCTTTTAACAAATTTAATCAAGAGTGCAAAGAAGAAAGTGCTGTGTTTGCTTTTTGCAATGACATCAAAAGCAAGAAAAGCTTTTGAAAGATTGAAAGCAGTCTTTGTCAATGCTCTCATTTTGAAACACTATGATTGAGATGCAAATCTTTGCATGAAGATCAATGCATCAAATCGCGAAGTCAAAGACGTGCTTAGTCAGAAGAACAAGACTGATCAATGACATTTCATTGCATATTATAGTTATAAGTTCAAAGAAGTTAAAGTATGATGAAATATGCATAATAAAAAGCTGTATATTATAGTTCTTGATTTTAAGAACTGATGATACTATCTTCAGAGTAGCAAGCGACTTATATGTATGATAATAGATCACAATAATCTTTGTTACTTTATGATGATGAAGAAGCTTAATGCATGACAGATGCATTGAGCTGAGAAATTAACTGCGTTTGACTTTTATATAAAATATCACAAAGACAAATTAAACTTTGCAAATGCATCATCAAGAAGATTTGACATCATGAAATCAAATGATAGCAAGAAGAATAATGATTATTTTCTATTTACTTTGCAAAACAAACTTCACAATCAGAAATGTTAATCTGAGCTGCTAAAGAATGAAGAAGTTTCAACAGCGATCAAACTTGCAGCATTGATGACATAATTGAATGACATAGTCATTGCAGATACTTAAGTCATGTGTTCAAATAAGAAAATACTCACTAAATCTTGCAGAATTCTAGACACTGCGTCGTCTCAACTTTTGATTCATCAGATTATAAAGTCAAAGAGATTCTATTTGAAGATGAGTGAATCAATGACTGCGTGACTGCTGAAGTTACAATAAAGAAACATCTTTGTTACAAATGAGAAGTGATGTCAACAATTTGCATCTAGAAAGAATAAGCTTTTAAAATGAAGTATGAAGAATGATGAACTGCTACGTCGTGATCTCGCAGTCTATGTATTCAATGACTCTGTTACAAGAAATGAGATTTTGTATATGAATCATGATGATCTTGAAGCAGATCATTTTGCATATGCTTGTATCAAGACTGCGATAAGAAGAAAATATTACTGATCAAAAATGCTCAAAAAGATGACGAAATATGTTTGCATCTGTTCAGACTGTCAGCGAGTGCAAATGCATCATCATAAGTTTTATGAGAAGCTGATGTTTATATCTTCAGAGAGCGTGAATTTATTTCACATGATGATCATGAATTTTATAACAAACAGACTTTTTACGAAGAATTTGTACATTGAAAAAACAAGTGATGTTATATTGATAATAATAGATAAGTTGATCAAGCACATAATTTATATTTTGATGATCAAAGATTTGAACATCAAGAGACTTGTGAATTTGCTATGATGAGAATTCGTATCTCAGCATGAAATGATGCAAAGCATTATATCAAATCAAGACTCACTGTTTATCAATCATTTTTGAATTACTTTATGTTGACATCTTGAAGCGAAGCGAAAGCTAAGCATTGTGTTTCATTTGCAAATTAATGATTAAACAGAAAGACAGAATCAGATGCTTGAGCACTATCTGCGAGTGTATTTCAATTACAAGATGAATAACTGATCAGAGCTTTTGTTAATGATAATGTTTGCATATAACAACAGCATACACGCTAGTATCAAAAAAACTTCACATGAACTTTTAAAGAAATACACTGCGAGCTTTGCAGAAACATCTGAGAACAAAGCTTTAAAGAGAAAGACATTCTTGATTACAAAGTGAGCAGAATGACTACGAAGTATCAGAGAACATCTAATGAGACTATGAAAATGAGTAGCAGAGCAGTAAGCAAAGTATTATAATGCTCATCATAAAGCTATAAGCTTTCAGATGAGAGACAAAGTGTTTTTGCAAAGTATAAATATTTGTATGCTTCAATCAAAGAAGAAGATTGATTATAAACAACTGAAATCATTCAGAATATTGAAGAAGATCAACATGCAAGCGTATAAGCTTAAACTATTTGAGAAATATGATGCAATTCACTTGATCTTTTATGTCTCTTTATTGAAATTCTGATACTTGCGTGATGAGAATTCAAAGTCGCAGATCATTCTCATAGAAAAGAAAGAGAAATGAGAAATAAAGAAGATACTTGATCAGCAAATCAAGAAAGAAAAGATTAAGTATCTAGTTCAATAAGCTGATTCATCTCTCTATGAAAACTTCTGAGAATTAATGAAAAATCTTAGCAATGCAAAGAAGATTATTGAGAACTACAAAACAGAAAGACAAGTACATCAGTTGACTGCAAAGAAGTTAAAAAAGAAAAAGAGAGACAGATCACGTAAGAATCATGATTGAAAGAGTATCAAAAGCGTAAAGACGTGAGTTTAAGAAATTAATATTAAACTACAATTACAAAATCTTACATAACATATGTTTTTTAAAAAAGAAGATAATGAATGTCGTGAAAGAGTGAAGAAAAGAAGTAATCAATGATCGCGAGCGAGAACATTGAAGTAAAGAAGAAAGCTATTTATTCATCAGTGAATCTCATCATGCATTGCTTACTTCAGTTAATACTTATGAGACAAAGACGAAGCAACATGATAATGACAAGAAGTGATAAGAACGAGAAAGATGAGAATCTCTACTTAACTGTTAGATACAATCTCACATGCTGAAAGAAAAAACTATTCACTTTCTCATTGTTGAAGATGAAGAGCGAGATGATCTCAAGCGTGACTGATGAAATATTGAGTCATCGCTCACGTAACGTGATGCATCGTCAGCTGAAGAGAACATGAAACTAGATTCATCATGCAATTGTGCTTCTTTTTGAAGCAATGCTTGCATTTGCGAGCACACTTGATGAGAGCACAACATATGTGAGTCATCACTACGCTCAGATGATGAATGCAGCAATAGCATCAGATCTTCTGATCATGATGATTTAACATACATCAGCATTTATTGAAACATGCAAAGATAAATATGTTTATCAAAGATCATAAACTCAGTCATCAACGCAGCAGACGTGAAAGAAGCAGAAAAAGCAGAAGAAGCAGATGTGACAGATGTTGCAGCAATGACGACGTGAAGAGAAATGTACACTTCAAGAAAATGAACAGACTTCGCGAGCATGTTAACATGATCTCAATGAGCGCAAATGCTGTTACTTATCATGATAGTGATGATGATGATGATGATGTTGATATTGCTATGTCACTCATGTTAACTTATAAGTTGACTTGCATCACAACAACGCTGCAACGAAAGAAGCTCATATCATAAGCTGCAAGCTATGCAAGATATGCATAGCAGATCTCATGCTTTGTTGATTTGAAAGAGTAATACTCACGAAAGAGTATGCTGAGACGAAATAAGAAGAAAAGAAAGAAAGAAAGAAAACAAAGCTGAAGAGTTGATATCAACAATCTTGCATTAGCTTTGTTTATGCTTGTTAGCATGATTAACTCACGACACTTTTACACAGATGTTAAAACGCTGAAGAAGTTATGACTATACTATCAGTTACAAGAAGACAATATGATGTTATGAAGATTCAGAGATTGAGTCTTTAAGAAAAAATGCAGTTGTAAGAATGCATCTCATTGACTATGAATGATGCATATTTGCAAGACTAGCTTGCGAGATTAGATCAAAGAAGTTAATGAGTGAATAAAAATAACAACTTAACAGAAGATGAAAACTCTGCAAGCTTTCACTTTCATTTCTTAACAATTAGTTCTATCATTGATAGAGTATTATCTTATTATCTTTTACTACGCAGTTTCATGTAAAGAGATTTCATCATCTCACATCATCATTCTCTTCTGACAAAATCTTAATGAAATTTGATCATTCATTTTTCATTAATGAGTTCAAGCATTCTTTGACATTGTCAAGAAATAGAATACAGATGCAATATAAAAAGTCGTATTAAAGCAACAAAGAAAGCAAACAATGAACATGTGCAATGATCGTGCTAATAGAAAGATACTGTAAAACGTGTATGTTCTCTGTCTTTATCTACAAGTTGTAATGACATCTATATGTACACTTGAAAAATGCTTTTCAACTCTTCTATCATTGACTCAGATCTTGATCTCTTTTCTCTTACTAACTATCTTGTGAGAATGATGTAAGCAGTCTTATGACAACATTGATGAAGAGCTTCAACAGCTTAAACATCATCAATCTTGCTTGATTTTCATTATTGCTTCGTTCATCAAAGTTAAGAGCATCTCTGCATTAACTAGTAATTCTTTGAGTTCAAAGATCATCATTTCTATGACTGTTATTTCAACAGTATCTTCATTTTTCTCTCTTTCATTTCTTGATGAATCAATGAATCTAAGTTTCATTATTGTCATCATTTAAGATAAGATTCTGATCATTTTTAAAATCAAGAAAATTTGCAACAAGTGAAAGTTATGCTACTACTGCAAATTGTAACATTTAAGCAAAATCATTAAAGAATGCTCAAATAAGAAGTTTTTCACTCTGCATATCATGAACATCTATGACAATGACATCATCAATATAAATGAAGAAGTCTCGCTGCTTGCAAAAAAAGTTTAGTTTCTGAGCTAAGTCACGCTCAGAAATCTGTATACATATCATCTTGTTTACTAGTTTCAATCTTCTCATTCTCACTTCAATCATATAGAAAGTTTTCTGCTAAATCTGTCTTGAAACTCTTTGAATTCAATTTGACATTTAAAGATAATTACATGATAGTATTCTGTATTCTACGTCAAGCTCAATTTAAAGTTCTCACTCTCGCTTTGATTGATAGTGAAATCTTCATTTATATCTTTATGAATAAATTTTTCACGTAACAACATCATTTTTTCTTGCATCAATTAATTCACTTTTGCAGACTTTGAGAATTTGATGATCAAGTCACTTTAATTAATGACATTACTTATGTCATTGAAATCATAATGATTCTTGATGAACACATTGAAAGACTATTCTTTTATGTCATTGAATTAAGTCAATATCTCATCATCATGAGTTTATCATGACTTCATCATCACGTCATTGATGTCAATTTTGAGCATAATATTCTCATTTTGTCTTTCTTTTTCTGTCTTAATCATTGTTGCTCATTTCTCATTAAAATCTATGATCTTAATCAACAAGAAGAAAATTTCTCGTTCAAAGTTAACAAAGTAGCTTTTTTTCAGTCTTGCTCTCAATTCACTCACAAAAAGCAACTTAGTTCACAAATTGCTCACAAGAAGCAATTCAATCTATAAATTACTCACAAGAAGTAATTCAGCATTCAATTTACTTGCAAGAAGTAATTTAGTTCTTCATTTATTTGAAAGAAGTAACTCAGTTTTCAGTTTGCTTGCAAGAAGTAACTCAGTTTCTCATTCACTCAAAAGAAGCAACTCAGTTTTCAATTCATTCACAAGAAGCAATTCAGTTCTCAATTCACTTGCAAGAAGTAACTCAGTTTCTCATCTGCTCACAAAAAGCAATATAACTTCTCATTCACTCACAAGAAGTCAACTAATATTCAGCTTGTTCATAAGAAACAAATCTTATTCAATCTTGTCTTTCATTTGAAACAAGAAACTTCTAGTTATATTCTTCAAGTCATTCAAAAAGAATACTCATTAAAAATTAAGTGTTGAAATTCTTTTCTCTTTAGAACTTTTGTTGTCTTTCAAGCAAATCAATTCAATCAATCTTTTATACAATTTGACATAGTTAAGTTGAGAGCTTAAAGCTTTGATCATGCTGCTCATGTCAAAAACATTAAAATGTTCAACATCATTTTAAAGAAAATCAATGTTTTCTTAAATCTTGAATCAATCTCATCTTCTAGTTTAGATTCTGATGAGTCAAAATCGCGTCACATAACTTTGACTGTTTATTCAAAGAACAGTTCAACTCTTGCTCAGTTCTCATCTTGCTTTCAAGACAGTATGTATGATAAGAATCATCATTTGAATCTTCATTAAATGAAAAAGAAATTTCATTTGACTGCATTCATGACACAAGAAGATCTTGAAGTTTATCAATAAAGTAAAAACGTCAATTCAGTCACAATTCTATCATTCAAATATTTCAAGGTTTTAAACGTTTTCTTCAAGAAAAACGTCAATATCTTGTCTTTGCATTAAGCTCATAATCATGTCATACATTTTAAAGAAGATGCTCAATTCTCAGTCTTCGCTTTGTACAACATAAGTGTGAGTAGCTTGAGAAATGTGCAGTCACACTAGAGAATATGCGCATAGATAATATGATCAAATTTGATAGTAGCTTAGTAATATTTATTCATATAAAAAGTTAACACTAGATTATAAAATACAGAAGTGAACTCTTCTTTATATACTCAGAAAACTAAGCTTAAGCATCGTTGATGAGACAAATGAGATTACATGCAACTCATGCAAGATTTCTTGAAGATTGTATGTGACTTGAACTTTTATCATCAATGAAACATTAAGAATTGTATGTGACTTGAACTCTTGATAGACTCAGAAACTCTAAGAATCAATGATAAAGATTCTCATAGACTTAGATTCTTGTCTGAGAAATTGATGATAGTGTTGAAGAATAATTCTTGTGTCTGTTCTTTATTTTCTGAAGAGCTTTGACTTTCATAGATCTGAGTTCTGACAATTATTTTCTCTTTTAATAACAACGTTCTCGTTGTTGAATTGTGAACGATTGCAAGCAGAAAAGCGATGATGTTATGTGATGCATGACATCAGAGTTCGCTGTGCATAATTGTGTTCTTGAGATTCTCTTTCAATAACGCATGAGCATTGTTTTATTCTTTGAGTTGCAAGCATTGAATTTCTAAAGAGTCAACAGTAGCATTTATGTTTATTCTCTTGATTCTCATAGATTTAAATTCTGATGATAGCATATTCTTTAACTTCTGATTCTCATAGACGTAGACTAAGTATTCTCTGTGACTCATGTAAGATCTTTAAACAATCAGCAGTAGCATTCATGTTTGATCTAGATTTTAATGATAGTATATTTTTTAATCTCTGATTCTTGTAAACGTAGACTGAGCATTCTTTGCAACTCATGTAGAATCTTTAAATGATCAGCAGTAGCATTCATGTCTATTTTCTAATTCTCATAGATTTGAATTCTGACAATTATCTCGTTGTTTCATTATACTTCAACTGTTGCTTTGCAGATGTTTTATGTAGTTATGCAGTGTATTGTCATGATCTTGATGCTTTCTTTCATTAGCACATGCACATTGACTAGACTTAAATTCTCATGATAACAATTGTAGCAAAAGTCGAGATTTGCTCAATTTGAAGCTTTTCTTCTATAGATAATACTTGATAGTAGAAGCAGACAACGAGCAGAAGATAGTATCAGATAGTAGAAGTAAACAGTGAACAGAAGAGCGATGCTTTTGTTGTTTGTTATGACTAGCGCGAGAATGATGATCATTGATGTTTATGTTTATTTGTTGTGAAGTAGTGAATTTTTGTCAACTCATCTTTTTTATCTTCTGCGTGATCTTCAGCTTTCTTTCTTCTTCAACTTTCGTTCTTGCATTCAATCTTCATTTCATTATTTTACTTAATTTTTTATTCATTCTGTAGAGTAGTTATGTACAATTTCTTCAAGTATCATGATCATAGTAAGTATGAATCAGCTTCTTAATTTAATGATGATGAGTTGATGATATTTTGAATGAAGATGAAGAAGTTTAAAAGAAGTGAGTGATGCAATTCTTCATCGTATCTCTTTCTTAAAACATGAAATGTACTTGCATCACATCTGCTTGCTTTCTTCGCTATTGATTTTTCGTCTTGCGTCAGCGCACTTGTTGTATTTGCTGCTCACGTTTAATTCTCTCATTCTCATGTCATTTCTGATCAGAAATTTGTCTCTCTTTCTCTCTACATGAGAAATCTCACGTCATTAACTCAGCATCACAAAACAGCTTTAAATGTGCACAGCAAAGAAATTGTGACACAACTCTTGAATAGATGTAAAAAGTGCGTGAAAAGAAATGTAAACTGCATCAAAATAAAGTTTTTTATTGAAAAGAATTTCAAGAAATGCGCACTATGCATCGTTATTGAGACAAATTGCAAGTATGAGTCGTAAGTATAATTTTCAATAGCTTCAAGATGTGAAAATTTGATGATTCATTGATGCTTTTTTAGAGCATTCAAGAGCAACTTGATGCTAATTTTGATCAGCTTTGCTTTCTCTTCATCTGAATCAAGCACTTTTTCGCATCATTTGAATACTTCTTTATCTCGCTTGAGCATTTCTTCATCTCGTCTGAGCACTTCTTGCTTAAACTCTTCTCTTGTTGAGATTACGTCTGATCTATCTGTGATTGAAAGAATGAAAATTGCTTCTTGTGATCTTTCTCTTGACTCAAATCAGAGTCAGATGTTTCTTGAAATTGAAAATTATGTTAAAAAGAAGCTGCGTTCTCTCGTTTTAAATGTAGAAATCAACAGAAACAATATAAGCAAGATGAAGAAAGATGTTGAAAACATCATTATTAATTGCAGAGAGATGCAAAAGTTAATTGTCAAACAAGAGATTTGCATTGATGATCTTTTATGTTGAATCATAAGACAGAAGAAAGTTATTGAAGAGTTGCAAAGACAAGTCGAGAAGTATGACACTTTTCAACTCATCTTGATTGCTCAGACTCAGACTGCTCTGATTCTTCTTGCGATGCGTTTGAAAGATCAGAATGTCTCTGTCGTAATTGAAACATGCTTTTCTGTGATGTCATCTTCGTTCTTGTTCTCTTTGCTCTCTCATGTCTCTCTGCTCTCGCTTTCGTCTGATTCATTTCTGTCAATGACTTCTTCTCTTCTCTCATTTTCAACGTCGATCACGCAGTTTATCATTGAAGAGATGAAAAATATTTCATTCTCATCTGATTCATTTCTGTTGATGACTTCTTCTTTTCTCTCATTTTTGACGTTGATCACGTAATCTATCATTGAAGAGATGAAAAACACAGTGAGCTTTGATATGAACTTCTTATCTTATTCATTCTGTCAATACGATAGCTTGTGCATGTTTTGTGCAGTCTGATTAATAGATGCAAAAGTTTACTATCATCAACTCTTAAATTTCAAAGAAAGTGAGAACTGAGTGATACATCTATCATATGAAACTTGTGAACTATTCATGTATTAATTTATGCACTTGCTAACAGCTTTTTAGACTGTTGAGATGAGTATTGATGAGAATGAATGAGTGAGAAAGTCTTGTTGAATTTCTTTTCTTTTCTTTTTTTTTGTTAGTGATAGTTAAATAGCTATCAATTCTTTTACTTCAATTTATGCATACTTTGAATCTTTCATGATGATGTTAACGACTTGCTTTCAAACTTGATGAGATGTCTGCAATGAAAGAATCTCAATAAAGTCTTGCAGTTGTCAAGACAGTTTAATGATTCTCAGATATTTTCTGAAGCTTCAAAGTTCTTTCAGCTAAGCAGATATTGCAACTGATTGTTCTGCATGCAACTATTCAGTATGTCGTTGATCTCTCAACTATCATGTACTTCTTTCTCTAGCTCAAGATCTTTTATGAGCAACTCATTTGATTTTTTCTTTCTTGAGCAGAAAGATTTCAGCAAGCTGACATTGAATATTGAGTGTATGCGCGTCTTTGAAGACAGTTTCAGATGATAGACTTGTCTGCTCAGATGCTTCAGAATTCTATATGATTTGTATTTTCTGACTTCAAGTTTCTTGAAAGACTTCTTAATTTGAATATTCTTAACATTTAATTACATTAATCGATCAACAAGATATGTTTTAACAAAGTGTCTTTTGTCATGCTGAGTCGCGTAGTCGACGTTTGTCTCTGCAAGTCTGTAGCAAAGATTCTCATGCAATCTTTTTATTTTCATTACATAGTTCATGACTGACTCTGATTTCTTTGAGTGACTTTTGACGCTGAACTTCATTCTCAAGTGTCTTTCTGTGATTGCAAAGAATGATGTTATTGATGTTGTGATGTGAACATTGTTATTGTAGAAGAACTCGATCATAACAAGAAGATGAACTCAATCATTTTGAACATCATTGCAATATACTTGAAGATAAGTTTTGAGAGTTTGATTTTGTTTCTCGATTTGATCATTGATGCAAGAATGAAACATGATGCTAAGTTTTCACTTGATCAGAAGATGATAGCACAGTAATGTTCAAAAGTATGATGTAAATACGAAATCTTTGTCAGAGATTATATCATCAGAAGTTTCGTAATATTGAACTACTGTGTTAAGAAAGAGATTGATCAGATTGAAAACAATCATTGTCTTTCAAGTAGAAATGTAGTGCATCATCTTGAAAAGACGATCAACTACAATCATAATGCTGTCGTAGAAGATGTCTGAGACACTTGTGCTGTCAAAAAGATCAATGATAAAGTTCATGATAATGCTTTCTCATACTTTTCAAGAAATGAGCAAACTATTCAGAAGCTCTCAAATTCTGTGATGTAATGTCTTATGTTGCTGACATGATTTATAAATTCTGCAGTATTTCTTAATATTCTTATTTGCGAACAATCAGTTGAAGATTCATCAAACAAGCTTTAAACATCATTGAGAGTTGAGATGTTTTGCAAGAAAGCTGTCATGATGTTATTTCATAATCTTTGCTCTAAATTCATTTTGTACAAAGACATAAATGAATTCTTGAAATATTATAATGTCATCTGTAATTTTCTTTGATCAGTTGACTCTGAAGACGCTGAAGTCAATCTCAGTATCATGTGTGCTTAAGTTTTTCTTTTTCATTAATTCTCATACTGTGATGATGAAATGATTCATTTTCTGCTGTTTACAAATTAGTTGAGTCAGATTCTTAAAAAAGTAGCTTGCAAAGTTGATAAAGCTTAAGATCAAAACATCATTTTATATCAATGAATTAAAGTGTTTATGAATTTTTATAGACTTCAAGACTGCATCATTTGTCTCATCTGAATTATTTTGAATCGCAACGAAATGATTCTCTGATGTATTCACTTTCTTTCTCATGATTAAAGCTTTCTTTTCTTCAGCAGAATGATGCATAGTTGAATCTTTGCTTTGACTCATGATCAAACATTCACTTTTCTCAGCAAAACAACACATGATTGAATCTTTGCTTTGACTCATGATCAAACATTTGCTCTTCTCGACAGAACGACGCATAGTTGAATCTCTGTTCTGACTCATGATCAAACATTCGCTCTTCTCAACAGAACAACACATAGTTGAAACTTTGTTCTGACTCATAATCAAACATTCATTCTTCTTGACAGAACAACGCATAGTTGAAACTCTGCTTTGACTCATGATCAAACATTTACTTTCTTCAGCAGAATGATACATAGTTGAAACTTTGCTCTGACTCATGATCAAACATTCGCTTTCGTCAGCGAAATGACACATAGTTGAACTTTCGCTCTGATTCATGATCAAACATTCACTTTCTTCAGCAGAAGAATTTGCTCTTCTGCGTTTTCACTTCATTTGAGTGACGTTTCTCTCAGTCTCAGCAACAGTGATAAACATTAACTTGATGTTCTTGTGAAAACAAACATCTTTTTTAATCTCAGTGACAGTAGTAAATCTTGACTCAATGTTTTTGCAAGAACAGACATCTCTTCTAGTTTCAATGACAGTAGTAAATCTTGACTCAATGTTTTTGCAAAAGCAAACATTTTCTTTAGTTTCAGTGACAGTAGTAAATGTTGACTCACTGTTCTTGCAAGAACAAATGTTCTTCTGATGAGAAATAATAATATTTTGAAATCATCATTGAGACTTTTCATCAGCAGTTGAGAGTTTCTTCAAAGTTTGAGAAACTTCTTTGATTCTTCTTGCAAATGCTGATAAGTTAATAATCTTTTCGAATGATCTGATGACTATTTTCTCATAATTCTTGATGCTCAGAGTCTTGAACTGTTGAGTGAAGATGATGAGCATTGATGCTGACTGACTTGAGAGATTCTTCAAGAGTTTTCTCATGTATGTTAAATCACGAGTGAACTTTCTCTCATCTGTTGTCAAGAAATAAAATAGAGATGCAATATAAAGAGCTTCAAAATCAACAGAGTGAGCATGAATATATGCAATGATTGATCTAGTAGATAGATAGATTTAGAAGATAGACTAGATACAGATGACTAGATAGATAAATAGATAGATAGATAGATAGATCTGTCTCTATGTAGATGCTTTCGTCTAGAAAAGAGGTGAAAAGATGAGTAAAAAGATGAAGAAGAAAACTTCGCTTGAGAAATCTCTATAAATGATAGTCAATATTCTCATGAATTCTGAAGATGCAACTGAGTCATGCTCAAGAAATCTCTATTAATAGTAGTCAATGTTCTCATGAATTCTGAAGATGTGACTCAATAGCTCTGCTTGAGAAATCTCTATGAATGATAGTCAATGTTCTCATGAACTCTGAAGATGTGATTCAATAGCTTTGCTCAAGAAACTTCTATGAATGATAGTCTATATTCTTATGAATTCTGAAGATGCGATCGAATCAATGCTGTTTCATGAGTCATCGAAAGATGAGACTTCGCTTCACGACATTCTTTTCTCACTCATTTAATGCTCGTCTCTTAAGCATCAATGTGATTCTTCTATAATACTAGCGAGGCGAAAGCGAAAAGCGAATGACGAAGGTCAAAGTCACAGATGTAATTCGAGTGAAGTTACAAGAAGCGAATATGTTGAATAGCTAGTAGAATGATAGCTAAATGACGAAGTATTCAAGAACGAAGATGAAATATATGACTAGTCAGTAGATTGATAGCTAGAGAACGATATTTTCTGATGCGAAGATGAAGCTTTGAACATAACTAGCTAGTAGATTAATAGCTAGAGAGTGATATTTTCTGATGCAAGAGCGAAGCTTTGAACATGACTAGCTAGTAGATTGATAGCTAGAGAGCAATAATTTCTAGAGCGAAGCTTTGAACATGATGAAAATGAATAGAGTTATCAAGATCTAATTCTAATCAATACACAGTGAACGTTAGTGAGTTCATCGTATAATGATTAGAGCAAGCTTCAATCTGATGAAATAGTAATCACTAAATCGACGAGAAATTGAGAGCGATGAGATATATGAGAGTGACAAGATGTATGAAATAGTTGCATGATCTTACAAGATAGTAGATGAGCTACTCTGTCACTGAATATTCGACTGTACGATTGAATGATGAGCTATATGAGAGCAACAAGATGTTTTAGATAGTTGCATGATCTTACGAGATAGTAGAATCTACTCTGTCACTGAATATTCAACTGTACAATTTCTTATTTTCTTATTTCTTTCTTATTTTCTTATTTTTCTTACGAAACTATTTTGTTTCTTACAAAATCATTTTCTTTCTTACAAAATCATTTTCTTTCTTCTTTCTTATTTCTTATTTCTTATATATCAAAAATGAAAATAAAATCGAGCAATGCTAGAATTTGAACACATGATCTTTGCATTTGACAGATCTGAGTCTGTGAAATTCTGATTGACTGAATTTATTGAATTCAGAAAGATAGTTTCATCTTTAATCTTTGAAGAAATCTCTTTAAAGAACGTGATGATGAAACAGAGATAAAGAGCGAAATCGAGTATGTGATCTCAGAAAAAACACGTTGTCTTTGACTCTGCGATGCATGTTCTTTCTTGCTGAGTCTATGAAACATGATGTATAAATTCTTCACGAATAAACACGACTTAATAAATGAGTCATGAGATGAGCTTCAAAGCGAGTCACTAGAGAAGATTCTTGCAGGTGAGTCACAAGATAAGAGAATAGAGAATGAATCATAAGAGAGAGTTCAAGCAGATGATCTAAACAAGAATACAGAAACATTTCTGATGAGCATTCGACGAGAATTTCGAGCAGATGAGTAGCGAGATGAGCTACGAAATGAGTCATGAGATGACGAGAAACGTGACGAAAAAACAGAGAGCTTTTGCATGAGTTTTTGATGTAAATTTCTAGCATCTCGAGCAGACGATCAAGTAAATGAGATAGTCAAGAAAATTGAAGAGAAAATCAAAGAGACTGAAAAAAGAGAAGCAATTTGAACATAGAATCGCTGCAAATTTTGAGCAGATGACGAGCAAAAGAATGAGCTTGTAGACGAAGTTGAAAATCTAGACGAAGAACGAGAGAGAGAAACAGTGAGCTTTTGCTTGAGTTTTCGATGTAAATTTCTAGCATCTCGAGCAGATGATCAAGCAGATGAGACAAAGACTGAAGTGAGAATCGAAGAGATTGAGAAAAGAGAAGTGATTTGAGTGAAGAATCACTGCAAATCTCGAGCAGATGACGAGCGAAGAGACGAGCTTGCAGATGACGAAGTCAAGAATCTAGATGAAGATTGAGCGAAAGAAACAATAGACTTTCGAGCTGATAACGAAATAAATTCTTAAGAAACAGTCGAAGCAGATGAAGTTGAATTAAATCATTCAAATCAAACAAGCTTTATGATCTGTTGACGAGTCATTTCTCGCTTATACATTCTATGTATTTTGTTCAAATCATCATCGTCATTGAATAGCTTCAAATGCTTCGTTTCTTCTTAAGTTATCTCTTTAGCTCGAGTTTTCTTTTGAGTCTGAATTTTCTCTTGATTCAGCTTTTTCTGAGCTTGAGCTTCGTTCTCTTCAGCTTCAACACACATAGTCTGTATATGCTTATATAGTTGAGTTCTCTGCTTCTTTGATTTTTTCTTTCACTTTTCAAGCATAAGTCTCAATGTTTAAGCAATATGTTAATCTTTCAAATCAAACGTCTGCAGCAGCTGTTTTCTAGTCTTCAAAGAAAAGATTATCAGCTGACTTAAGCTGATCAATGCGTTCATATTCAGCTCGTTCAAGCTGTTCATCAATGCATTCATTGTTGCAGAGATGAACATGTTGCTTTCTGTTGTTTCATTACTGCTTTACTCAATATCATGAAAATGATATTCTCACGTTGAGCTTCAATGTCAAAAGATAGAATAAAGATGCAATATAGAAAGCTTCGAAATCAACAAAGTGAGCATGAACACATGCAATGATCAATCTAGTAGATAAATAGATCTAGAAGATAGATTAGATACAGATGATTAAATAAATAAATAGATAGATAGATAAATAGATTTGTCTCTATGTAGATGCTTTCGTCTAGAAAAGAGGTGAAAAGATGAGTAAAAAGATGAAGAAGAAAACTTCGCTCGAAAAATCTCTATAAATGATAGTCAATATTCTCATGAACTCTGAAGATGCAACTGAGTCATGCTCGAGAAATCTCTATTAATAGTAGTCAATGTTCTCATGAATTCTGAAGATGCAACTCAATAGCTTTGCTCGAGAAATCTCTATGAATGATAGTTAATGTTCTCATGAACTCTGAAGATGCAACTCAATAGCTTTGCTCAAGAAACTTCTATGAATGATAGTCTATATTCTCATAAATTCTGAAGATGCAATCAAATCAATACTGTTTCATGAGTCATTGAGAAATGAGACTTTGTCTCACAACACTGTGTCAATATCTTTCTCATAGTTGAGTCTTCTTAACGAGTTATTGACAGAGTTGCTCACTTTCTTTTGATAGAAGATCTTGAAGTTGTACACAGTAAATCTGTTGACTTACTTCATCTGTCTGCAAAAGAGCTTGATTGTTGTCATGAAGTGTCAAAGATTTGCATGATCATTAATTATCTTTATTTCATGTCAAGTTTCTTTTAAATAATGTCTTCAATGATTCATGCTTTTGATGATCATCAGCATTTTCTGATCATGTGCATCATAGTTTCGTTCAATCAATTGTCACTTTCTCGATCAGATGACTACTGAATGTTAATGTAGATTCTCAAGTGTGATATCTATTTGTTGAGACATTATTATTCTCTTTGCAAATTCAGAAACATTCATCTTCAATCTTATGACTTTCGCAAAATTGAAGTGCTGAAGAACAACATTTTGAGCAAAAATGACTTTCAGTTTCTGAAAAGTGTTTCAAGCATTGTCGATGAGCTCAATTCACTTCATCTGTTTTTTGAGAATTCATCTCTTTTTTACGTTAGAAAAGAGATTCATTTCAAGATGATTAATCAGAAATGATGCTATTCTTGAATAGTTCTTTATGAATCAACAATAAAAGTTGACAAAGTCAAGAAACGTTTGAATCTCTTTCATCATTCTCAATTATGATTAATCTTGAATGATTTGCACTTGATTCTTCTTCATTAAAATTTCTCTTTTTTCTACTTTATATTTTAGAAAAAATAGCTTTTTCTTGAAGAATTTGCATTTGAAGAGCTTGATGTAGAGCTTTAGAATCTGCAGTTTGTCAAGAATTTGTCATATGTAATGAACATGTTACTCGCGAGTTTTGCTGAATATCAGAATGTCATTCAGATAAATAAAACAGATGATGTTAAGAAATTCAAACAGAGTCTGATTCATATAGATTTGAAAGAAAGTCGATGCATTGATGAGATCAAATAGCATCACAAGATACTTGTATAAATCAAATCTTGTACAAAATGTTGTCTTTCATTCATCTTCTTTTTGTATGCAAAGTTTGTTGAACGCGTTCTTGATGTCAAGCTTGATAAATCACTTGACGTTTGCAAAATGATTGAAAGCTTCATTGATCAGCAAAAAAGAACATTTATTCTTAAGAATGATTACGTTGAGCTTTTGATAATCAATGCACGATTGCAGCGTTTCATCTTTTTTAGATGTAAAGAGCATGAGCATCTCAGTTGAAGAAATGAAGTATCATATCATGTTTGCTTGAAGCTGTTTCTTGATATACATCTTTTGTGCAATAAGTTCAACTGTGAAAAGATTGTACAAAGAGTCTCAGAGAGCAATACAACTCTTCTCGATGCAAATAGAATGATCATGAGACTCATGAGTTAAAAGAACTTTGACTTTTTAAGTGAAGAAATTCGTGAAATTCGTAAATTCTTTTGAAACATTTAAGAATTGATCAACTATCATATTCTCAATCTGTGTGAGTCGAAAGTTTTCTTCTGTCACTGAAAGATTCAAAAAGTCGTACAAAGTATTTAAAAGCGATCAAATGTATATTGTGATGCTTTGTTGCTTGAGATTCTGAGTCAATCAAGCGCTTAAGACTTCTCATTTCTTCTGATGATTACGTTAATGAAAGAACTTAAGAATGACTTTTCTCATGAAGTTAAATTGATGAATATTACATGCAAAAAGACTTGACATAAATCTTGCTTCATTGAACATTGTGTAAGATGATTTTGAAACTGTTCTTCAATGAGATAGTTTCTTTCTTTCATTCTGAGCACACAAGATTCTTCAGCATAAGCATTAATGAGCAAACTCATGAATGAGATTGTACTTCTCAAAGAATGAAAGATTTAACATGAGATTCTTTGAGATATATTTAATAATGATAAAGATTTTCAAGATGCATAAATTACTTTCATTGAAGTTTTGAATGTTCAGATCAAGCAGTATTGTTTCATGTAGTTGCATTGATTTATCATTAAAGAAAATTTTCATGAACTTTCAAGAATGAATATTCTCGATCTTATTTAAACGTTTCACAAGACTGTGATGAATCACGTTTAACATACACTCAATGTTCATCATGATTTGAGTTTCAAGAAGATCAAGACATTCTGACTTGATCTTGACTATGAGAGTGAATGATGTTGTGACTGAGTTCAAGTTCTTCAACATTGTCAACGCGTTTAGTTCAACAGACAGTTGACTGATTGAGTTGATTCATTGAGTTTCATACTTTTCAGTTACTCTCTTTTCTTAAGCAATCAATAGATGAGAGAAATTTAATGAACTAAGTCTTTTTTCAAAACGTTGATAATGAGAATGTTGTTAGAAGCAGAAGAAGCTTCTGAAAAGAAAGCTTTCAAAAAGATAAATCATGAGTTTGAACAATTCAACTTTGCGTGATCTTTAGATTTGCATCTGACGCACGTTTTCTCACTGACTCTGCAATATTTTTTCTTTCGAAAGACTGTTTTTCTCAGTTCTGATTCTCATTGCTCTTGCTGATCATCAAAGTATTCTTCTTTTTCTCAATTATTAATTCTTTGCAAGAAACTCTGCAAACTCTTCTTGTGTGATTAATTTTCAAAAGATGAGTTCGTTTTCAACTGTCAACTTTGCTGAGCATAGTTTGAAGCATGCTGCATGTCGATGTACTTCATCAATTATCAACAGAACATCTTGCTTCGTTGAGCGAAAGTTAGTATAATTAGCTTGATCTTGTTCAAGAAAAGTAACTCATTCAGAAATCTGAACAATAGCACTTTCTCAGACTTCATGATTTTAACATGATTTTGAAAATGTGTCTTATTGAGTTTCAGAAAGAACAACACGCATGTTTGATCGCTTCTTTTTATAATGATATTTCATAAATCATTTGCTCAATTCTGAAGTGACTTTGCATCAAGCAAGCATTGCTGAAGAGTTTCAAGAAACTTCACTCATGTGATTCTATGATCTCTCTTCTCAACAGTCTTCTTGATCTGTTGAAGATAGTGCATCATCATGATCTTTACATATTTTGTGATGTAATCAAGCTTGTTATTGTCTTTGATGTAGTTCATCTTGATGAAGTTCAACTTTAGTTTTCTGAGAAACAACTTCAGATTCTTGTAAATGATGAATTTAAATTTCTTCTCTTTTGAGAACTTATTCAAAAGAATGATCTTAAAGATGATTGTTCTCTTCTTAAAAGAATCATCATCAATGAAAGAATTCTTTATGATTTTAGCGACAACTCTTTTGCGAAACTTCAATTCAAAGTGATTAAATGCACAACTTTGTCATGTTAAAAAGTAATCAAAGTTTGACATGCAAGACACTCAATTCAGATCTTTTAACAGAATGATGTTTTCAATGAACAACATTTTGCATCAAGCGCACATCTTCAAATAATTCTGTTATCTTTGCAAAACTTTTACATTGTTGATAATGCTTTAAATTTCGTTGAGAGTGATAAATGAGAATTCATGCTCAACGACTTTCATTCTTGTTTGAAGCAGCATGCGCTGTCTTTTTTCTCTTTCTACATCAACGTAAGCACTTCTGATGTTTTCATTTAATCTCACATGACAACAAGTCTTTAATAAATTCTTCAAACTAATGCTTGTGAAATCAAAAGATGATTAAGTCGATGAGATCATGATATCAATGATGATCGCTTAACATTGTACAAGACTCTTCATCAAGTTCAATTGAGACTTCTCTTTATTGTTGCAAGAAATTTAATCAAGCAAAGCGAATGCAAGCTTTGTGAAGATAATGAGAGTAAACGAGACAACGCTTTTGAAAGACATGCAAATATTGCTTTCAAGAAGTGAAATCATAACATCAAGAAGAGTTATATCTTGATCATGATGCTTAAAGAGTATGTTTATGATGTCAGTGATGATGATCGCTTAAGTCAGAGATGCAGAAGCTTTGAGAATGAAAAAAGATTAAGATTTGCTATGAAGATTGAGTATCATATTCGAAGAATTGCTGTTTAAGTCAACGATTTTTTTTGAATTGTACAAACTATCATCTTTGCAATAAAGTAGAGTGTTAAAATTGTGAGTAGCTCAAGAAATGCGCGTAGATAATATGATCAAATTTGATAGTAACTTAGTAATATTTATTCATATAGAAAGTTAACACTAAATTATGAAATACAAAAGTGAACTCTTCTTTATATACTTATGTCATGATGTCAGATCATCAACTCAATTTAAAACATAAATCATTAATATTTTAAATAATTTCGATTCATTGAATCTATTTTGCAATTCAATGAATTAAGTCATCAATTTAGTCATCATCATCTTAATTTAGTCTCAGCAATTCTGTTTTAATCATCTCAGTCGTGTGCATGAATGTTAAAACTCTCTTGCAAATGATTAGATAAAAGCAATGATTAAATAATCATTGTATAATCAGAGTCTTGAAGTGATCACTCTGATTGCTTGAATCAGAAGTGATCATAGTGAGCATGATAAGCATGATGCTCATCTTGCTCATCTTGCTCAAGAATGATCAAAGAGATCATTCAGAGCAGAGATGACTTGACATGATTCTTCTATATTTATATAACGATAATCATTCTCTTAGATAGAAGCTTCATGCTCAACTCATGTAATAGTCAATACAGTTTATTGTCTTAACTATTTTTAAATCTTCAGTCTAGTAATTAGTTTGTTACTATACTGATTTTTGTTTATATCTTGTGTTGTTAAAGAAATAATTATTACACTTTGAGCATCACTCTTTCACAAGATATCAGAGCATCATCTTATCATGATTATTATGTCATTCTCAGAACAAATCACATCAGCAAACATCACTGCATTCTTGAATAGCAAGTTATTAATTAAGATATTGACATTGAATTTGTACTATGAAGATAGAAACGAGCTTGATGCTTTTCTTATACAAGTGAACGTCTATGTCAGAGCACACAAGAAACTAAGTTCATCTCATGACAAGATATTGTTTGCATTCTCATACTTCAGAAAAGATGTTTTCAAATGATTTAAATCATTGATAAGAAATCACTTGAAGAATAAGTCAGAAGATCAAGAAGAGAAGATTAACAGAGTCTTTGAAGACTTTTTTAACTTTAAGTAAGCAATACGAAGAATGTATGAAGACATAAATGCAAAATGAATCATCTAACGACAGCTGTATGATATTAAGCAATCAGAATCAGCATTCAAGTACATCGCTGCTTTTCAGTTAATTGCAGCAAAGATTGAATGAGATGACTTGACTTTTACAGCACAGTTTTATAAAGAACTGAAGAATGTGATAAAGAATAAGATAACTCATACGAATAAACTTGCAACTTTGCACACTATGATTAGCAAGACAATCGTGCTGAATAATCAACAGTACGAGCGAAGACTTGAAAAGAAGAACAAGATTGTTTATGTCTCAGTTGCATGAAGCAAGAAAAAGAAGAAACAATCTTATTACAATTCTCAATTTATGAAGTTAAATGCAATTTGAAAGATATTGATGAATGCACATGATAAAACAGTTCAGTAAAGCAAAGCATGTTACACATGCAAAAAGCTAGATCATTTCTTTAGAGATTGTACTTAAAACAAGTACAAAAACAAGTCAAAGCTTTATGATAAACAAAATAAATTTTTTGCAACAACGAAAGAAAATCAGAAAGACAAGCATCAAGTGTTGTCATGAACAGCATATTATGAAGACAACTGTTGCATTCATCTGAGTGATAAGAAAGATTCTGAATGATACTTGAAACTTTCATGAAAGAATTATTTCTACGCAGCAACTCATCATCAGTTGAAAGTGCATGATGAGAAAAGTGACGAAAGTTCGTTCATTATGATCATGAAATCAGAGATTCTTGATAACGAAGAATATGACTTGAATAAATTGAACAGCACGAAAGAAGCTATTCATTAAGCAGTCGAGAAAGAAAATCGACTTAGTGAAACTCTACGAGCATTCATTATCGCGACAGAAGATGCTTTCAAAGAAGAAAAAGATAATCTTGAAGTAAAGAAAGATTTTAAAAAGCTTACAAATCAAGCAAGCTTTATAAGCATGTACAATGAATTGTACACTTTCTTTAGACAAAAAGAGAAAGATTTTTCACAGTGTATGTAACAGATCAAGAATGAAATACATCAAGCTATTTATAATGTAATTCAAGATGAGTCAATCACATTGTGTAAGAACATTTGATATCATGACATAGTTATGAAGAAGTCACTCACAAAAGTCAAGTTTATCAAGCAAGAAGAATATGTACTTCTTGATGAAAATTATATATTCAGAGAACTTAGACAGATGACAGAAGTCATCAAAGAGAGATTTGATCTGTGTGATTCAAAGAAATATTCATAGAAGAAAGTCAATTTAAATTAATTTCAGTACATAGAACAAGTACTTGAGAAGTGAGCTTTTAGTTCAAAAAACTAGAAGACTTTTTGATCAACAGATCATTAAAAAAGTCTAGTTAAGAGTTGAAAATCAAAAGCATATTTATCTTCATTAATGACTTGACGCAGTTATGAGTCTGAGTCAAGATCAACGATCATACAGCATGTTTATTCATTGACAGTGATTATATGAAGAACTATATATTCTCAGAATTTGCTAGAAAAGCGCAAATATCTTTGCAGAAGAAGAAAGAATCTTACAATCTGCAAAACTTTAATGAAATACTCATGAAGTATAATAATGAACTGATAGATCAAAAGACTTAACTCATTCATTTGAGACTCGAACATCATTGAAAAAAGTTGCATTTAGATGTTATGAAGCAGTCAGACAGCAATATAGTTTTAGACATATCATGACTTCATATGATCAATTCAATGATAGATTGAGTCAATGAAACAATCACTTTTCTTCATATAAAAACAACGCGATTGCACTTGATATTGAAGTCATCAAAGAATGTAAAAATCTTCGTAATAACAGTGAACAATATGCGCAGCGAGCTGAAGAACAGCTCAAATGCACAGATGTTATGAAGCAGAAAGATTAAAAGTAATCTCACTATCATTGAAATTTCTAAAGAATATCAGAAATATAAGATTCTGTTTGAGAAAGAAAGTGATCAAGAGACACTACTCAAACATTAATCATGAAATCATGAGATTAAGCTCATAGATGATAAGAAACTTATGAAACAGTTCATTTACTCATTGTTGATAGAAAAGCTTGACGCTTTGTGACAATATCTGAAAAAGAACATGCAAAAAGAATTCATTAAAGAATTGCAATCATCAGCAAAATACTTAATTCTGTTTATTTCAAAATTAAATGAAAGCTTAAAACTATGTGTTGATTACAAAGCACTGAATAACATCACGATTAAAAACAGTTATTTGCTATTGCTCATATCTGAACTGCAGAACAGACTTCAGAGAGCACAGTGATTTATGAAATTCAATATACTTGAAGCATTCAATCAAATACAAATTAAAGAAAAAGATGAGTGAAAGACAGTCTTTTACACTCAACTAAAACATTACAAGTATTTGATCATGTCTTTTGATTTAATCAATGCTTCAATCATGTTTCAAACATTTGTGAATAATATGCTATAACATTATCTGAATCAATTCATCATAGTATATTTGAACAATATACTAGTATACTTGAAGACGAAGAAAGAACATGTGCAACATGTTAAGAAGATTTTACAGACTTTAAAGAAAGTTGATCTGTGCATTAAGTCAGAAAAAAGTGAATTTCATGTACAAAGTGTACAATTTTTGAGATTCATAGTCACATCTCAAAGTTTAAGAATGAACTTAAAGAAGATAGAAGCTGTTACAACTTGATTAACATCAAAGTCAAAGATTGAAGTTCAATTCTTCTTAGAATTCGCGAACTTTTATAGATGCTTTATAAAGAAATACTTCAGAATCATCTTGTCACTTACGAATTTTACAAAGAAGAATACATCATTCATGTGAACTGAAAAAGCAGAAGAAGCTTTCAAGAAGTTGAAGAAATTGTTCATCTTTCAATCAATACTGATCATGTTTGAATCAGAAAAATCTATTATGCTCAAGATGAACGCGTCAGATGAAGCTATTAAAACATGTATCAATCAATCAAATGATAAAAGACATCTGCACTTTATTGCTTATTACAATTGTAAGCTTACAGTTGCTGAATTGAACTATGAAATACATGATAAGAAGTTACTAGCTATTGTTGACTCTTTCAAACAATGAAGAGTGTATTTGAAAGAATCTAAACATCAAATTCAAGTATATACAAATCATAAGAATTTATTATACTTCATGATCACGAAAGTTTTGAATCGAAGACAGATCAAATGATCGAAGAAATTGTCATTATACAACTTCAACATTCAATATTGAAAAAGATTTAAAAACTTAAAGATTGATGTCTTGAGTAGAAAAGCAGATCACATGATAGATAGATCACAGATAAATCAAACTATCTTACAATAGAATCAGAATGATTTCATTGTCTATAATAAACAAAATGCAGCTACATTATGAATTTACAATCGAGATCTTGAAAAACGAATAAAGCTATAGTTAGCAAAGAACTCAGTTGCATAAAATATTATAAAGAATATCGTTGACAACGCGAACTTTGAAATAATCAACGAAATACTAACATTTCAAGATTTCATTTATGTTTCAACAAAATGCAGACAAGAAATAATAAGTGATTATCATAAATCAATGATACATGAACATCAGAATTCAAATAAAATCATTGAAAGAATATCTAGAATTTACTACTTCTTTAAAATGAGAAAGCAAATAGAGAATATCATTAAAAAGTGCAACATATGCATTTGAACGAAGCATAGTCAACACAGACTTTATGAACTTTTGAAAAGCTTCAGCACATCAGATTGTGCATGAAAAAGCATAGCTTTGAACTTTATAGTCAAGCTATTAAAGTCAAAAGAAAAAGTTATGAGAACAACATATGACTCTATATTGATGATCACAGACAGACTAATCAAGTATAAATACTTCTTGTCATACAAGAAAGTAACATTCACAGAAGATTTAACATACACATTTCTTAGAATGATTGTAGCAAATCATGAATTATCAAATGAGATAGTTTTGAATAAAGATAAGCTCTTCATATCAAAATTCTGAAATTTTTTAATGAATTAACTAGAAATTCATCATAAGTTGTTTACAACTTATCATTCATAAATGAATGAACAAATGAAAAGAATGAATCAGACATTGAAACAGTATCTCAGATGTTATATCAACTATAGACAGAATGATTGAATACAGCTACTATCAGTAACACAGTTGACTTTCAATAGCACAACGACGAAAGTAATCAGCATGTCATCATTTTTTGCAAACTATGAGTTCAAGTTAAAGACTCTTAAGAAATTGTGTGAGTTTGTACAAATAACTCAAAAAGTTACAATACAGATCAAATAAATACATTTATTGCATAAAAAGTTGCTGAAGAACATTCAATTTCTAAGTAAGTGCATGATTCTGTATGCAAATAAGAAAAAAGATAAAGAATTTACTTTTAAAAAGAGAAACAAAGTTTATTTATTAAGATGAAATATCAAAATAAAAAGATTAAGTAACAAGTTGAATCACATGAAACTAAAATCATTTGAAATTCTAGAAGAAAAAAGATTAATTAACTATAAGTTGAATTTTTCAACATTTATGAAAATACACTTAGTATTTCATATTTCTCTTTTGAAGTCTGCAAACTTAAATTCATCAATTTAAACAGAATCTTCAGAAATTAATTTAGAAAGTCAGAATGTCAAGTATGAAGTAAAAGATATATTAAATCAACAGAATATTGAAGATTAGTTTCATTGATTAGTCAAGTGAAAAGATTATGAACACATTGAGAACACTTAAGAATTAAGAAGAAATCTCAAGAACTGTCAAATGCTTCTGTGACAGTTTCAGTTGAGAAACTCAGTCAATCAAAGTTTAATGAAATCTCAATCTGCTTGAAAGACACATCAAAAAGAAGATCATTCAATGATGATTCATTAATTTTTGTTTCTTCTTTCTCAAGCTTGATGATGTTTTGAAACTTTTATTCAATCATCATTTATTTTTTATTCTTTAAAAACATAAATTAATTTTGCAAATGAATAGTTCTTGCAAAGATTTTTTGCATCTGCTTGTGAGCATTCAGCAATTCATGAAGAACATGATTGCATTCTGTCTTTATTCTTTTTCACTTCATCATTGAGAAAGTAAGATTGCATTTGCAATCAAGATGTACACACTCAATGCAATGATTGAATTTATTATCAACATGACATTTCTTTTGCAAGTGATTGCAATGTTCATAAAAATGCATGACAGCACGCTCAGAACTTGTATGCTCAAGAAAATCTTTGCAAAGCAAGATAAAGTTTTTTGTTGTGCAATGAAAAAACATGAAAGAAAAGTGATTTTTAAAATAAAAATCTTAAAAGAGAATTTAGTGTTAAAACTCTCTTGCAAATAATTAGATAAAAGCAATGATTAAATAATCATTGTATAATCAGAGTCTTAAAGTGATCACTTTGATCACTTGAATTAGAAGTGATCACAGTGAGCATGATGAGCATGATGCTCATCTTGCTTATCTTGCTTGAGAATGATCAGAAAGATCATTCAGAGCAAAAATGACTTGACATGATTCTTTTATATTTATATAATGATGATCATTCTTTTAAATAGAAGCTTCGTGCTTAACTCATGTAATAATCAATACAATCTATTGTTTTAGCTATTTTCAAATCTTCAGTCTAATAATTAGTTTATTACTATACTGATCTTTGTTTATATTTTGTGTTGTTAAAGAGACAATCATTACAATGAACTTTTGCAATCTTAAGTCAATAGAATTACTGTTTAGTCTTGATTCTGCTCAATTCATGTATATAGAAGTTGAATTTTCATTCTTTTTTTTTGCTCTTTGTCTTTCATTTTATACATTATTTAATGTATTGTCTTGTATCTAGATTCTATCAAAGTAATAATAATATCAGTCTTTTATATTAATAATATCTTTAATTTAACTCAGTTTCTGACATTATAAAAGATTTACACTTTTTGCAACATTTTCATACATTGAAATCTCATTTAATTACTCTTTCACTCAAATAAAGTCACTTCACAATTTTTCAATCAACGATGAGCATGTTGTTGAACAATTCACTCAAAGTGTGATCGAAAATTCAGTTGAGATCTTTCGCGTAATGCGTAAGCTTCAAAATCAAGTTCAACAACATGATGTTATCATTTTATTTTTATTCATCATTCTCAGTTCTTCAATTTATATAAAGTTGAATTCTCAGTTTCTTGCAATAATAATTCAGATCATTGCACAAATTTTGAACAATTAATCTTCTCTTGTTGTTTATTCTTTTGCAAACTCTGTCGCTGTTTTTATCACTTTTAGATTCAAGAAGCTTTTTGACATATTTAAGTATAAGAAAAACAAAGATCAATTAAATGTATGAAAGCAGAGTCTGATACAGTGCATGAACGTGAACAATGATCATTATTTCTTTCATCAAGTCAAGATCATTTATATTAAGTCATGACTCATCATAAATAAGAAAACTTATAATTTAATGAATCAATATCAAGTCAATGATCTTTGTATTATTTTCATCTTTGCAGATTGATGACATAAGTTACATCATTGCTGTGACAATTCTTTCAAGACAAAAAATACTCATTTATATTTTCGTGAAATTTTGAAGCAAAATATGAATAGCTTTGTTAATTACTACAATCTATTTTATCAAAAAAAAGAATGTTCTTTGATGAAAGATTTTTCATTGATTGACTGTCTGAAACACAATGTCAATTATTTCACTCAAGTCATCATCTTTTTCTGACAAAATCTCAATGAAACTTAATCATTCATCTTTCATCAATGAGTTCAAGCATTCTTTAACATTAATGAAGAGCTTCAATAACTTAAGCATCATCAATCTTACTTCATCTTTGTCATCATTTCATTCATCAAAGTCAAGAACATCTTTGCATTAATTAATAACTTTTTGAGTTTAAAGATCATCATCTTTGTGACTGTTGTTTTGACAGTATCTTCATCTTTTTCTTTCTCATTTCTTGATGAGTCAATGAATTTAAGCTTTGTCATTATCATCATTCAAGATAAGACTTTGATCGTTTTTGAGATCAAAAAAATCTGTAACAAGTGAAAGCTGTATTACTATTGCAAATTGCAACATTCAAGCAAAATTGTTAAAGAATGCTTAAATAAAAAGCTCTTCACTCTGCATATCATGAATGTTTACAACAATGACATCATCAATATAAATGAAGAAGTCTTATGTAATGATTGTCTCTTTAACAACACAAGATATAAACAAAGATCAATATAGTAATAAACTAATCATTAAACTGAAGATCTGAAAATAACTAAAACAATAAACTGTATTTGTCATGATGTCAGATCATCAATTCAATTTAAAACATAAATCATTGATATTTTAAATAATCTTGATTGATTGAACTAGTTCAATGAATTAAGTCATCAATTTAGTCATCATCATCTTAATTTAGTCTCAGCAATTTTGTTTTAATCATCTCAGTTGTGTGTGCAAACTTTTGCAATTTTAAGTCAATAAAACTATTGTTTAGTCTTGATTCTGCTCAATTCATGTATATAAAAGTTGAGCTTTCATTCTTTTCTTTCACTCTTTGTCTTTCATTTTGTACATTATTTAATGTATTGTCTTGTATTTAGATTCTATCAAAGTAATAATAATAATATCAGTCTTTTATATTGATAATATCTTTAGTCTAGCTCAGTCTTTGACATTATGAAAGATCTACACTTTCTGCAACGTTTTCATACATTAAAATCTCATTTAGTTATTCTTTCGCTCAAATAAAGTCATCTTACAATCTTTTGATTGACGATGAGCGTGCTGTCAAACAGTTCACTCAAAGTGTGATCGAAAATTCAGTTGAGATCTTTCGCGCAATGCAAGAGCTTCAAAATCAAGTTCGACAACATGATGTCATTATCTTGTTCTCATTCATCATTCTCAATTCTTCAGTTTATATAAAGTTGAATTCTCAGTCTTTCATGATGATAGTTCAAATCATCACACAAATCTTGAATAATCAATCTTCTTTTGTCGTTCATATCTTTGCAAATTCTGTCGCTGTCTTTATTGCTTCTAAATTCAAGAAGTTTCTTGACATATCTGAATATGAGAAGAACAAAGATCAATTGAATGCATGAGAGCAAAGTCTGATACAGCGCATGAACATGAACGATGATCATTACTTCTCTCATTGAGTCAAGATTGTTTATGTTGAGTCACGACTCATCATAGATAAGAAAACTCACAATTTAATGAGTTCATATCGAGTCAATAATCTTTGTATCATTTTCATCTTTGCAGATTGATAACATAAGTTGCATCATTACTGCGACAACTCTTTCAAGACAGAAGATGCTCATTTATATCTTCGCGAAATTCTGAAGTAAAACATGAATAGCTTTGTTGACTATTTCAATCTCTTCTATCAAAAGAAAGAATGTTCTTTGATGAAAGATTTCTTGTTGATTGACTGTCTGAAGCGCAATGTCAATTATTTCACTCAAGTCATCATCTTTTTCTGACAAAACTTCAAGAAAATTCAATCATTCATCTTTCATCAATGAATTCAAGCATTCTCTGACATTAATGAAAAGTTTCAGCAGCTTAAACATCATCAATCTCACTTCATCTTCATCATCATTTCATTCGTCAAAGTCAAGAGCATCTCTGCATTGATTAATAACTTTTTGAGTTCAAAGATCATCATTTCTGTGACTGTTGTTTCAACAATATCTTCATCTCTTTCTTTCTCATTTTTTAATAAGTTAATGAATTTAAGTTTTGTTATTGTCATCATTCAAGATAAGACTTTAATCATTTTTGAGATTAAGAAAATCTACAATAAGTGAAAGTTTTGCTACTACTGCAAATTGCAACATTCAAGCAAAATCATTAAAGAATGCTCAAATAAGAAGCTTTTCACTCTGCGTATCATGAATGTCTACGACAGTGACGTTGTCAATATAAATGGAGAAGTTTCGCTGTTCGCGAAAAAAATCTAGTTTTTGAGCTAAGTCACGCTCAGAAATCTGTATACATATCATCTTGTTTACTAGTTTCAATCTTTTCACTCTCACTTCAATCATATAAAAAGTTTTCTGCTAAATCTGTCTTGAAACTCTTTGAATTTGATTCAACATTCAAAGATAGTGACATGATAATATTCTGTATTCTACGTTAAGCTCAATCTAGAGTTTTCACTCTCACTCTGATTGATAGTGAAATCTCTGCTTATGTCTTTATGAATAAATTCTTTGTGCAACAACATTATTTTTTCTTGCATCAATTAACTCATTCTTGCAGACTTTAAGAATTTGATGATCAAGTCACTTTAATCAATGACATTACTCATGTTGTTGAAATCACAATGATTCTCGATGAACACATTGAAAAACTATTCTTTCAAGTCATTGAATTAAGTCAGTATTTCATCATCATGAGTCTATCATGACTTCGTCGTTACATCATTGATGTCAATTTTGAGCACAATATTCTCATCTTGTTTTTCTTCTTCTGTCTTAATCATTGTTGCTCATTTCTCGTCAAGATCTATGATCTTAATCAATCAGAAGAAAATTTCTCGTTCAAAGTTAACAAAGTAGCTTTCTTTCAGTCTCGTCTTCAGTTCACTCACAAGAAGCAACTCAGTTCATGAATCATTCACAAGAAGTAATTCAGTTTACAAATCATTCACAAGAAGTAATTCAGTCTACAAATTGCTCACAAGAAGCAATTCAACATTCAGTTTGCTTGCAAAAAGCAATTTAGTTTCTCATTCATTCAAAAAAAGTAACTCAGTCTTCAGTTCACTTGCAAGAAGTAATTTAATCTTTCATTCACTTGAAAGAAGTAACTCAGTTTTCAGTTTGCTCACAAGAAGCAATTCAGTTTTCAATTCATTTGCAAGAAGTAACTCAGTTTCTCATCTGCTCACAAGAAGCAATATAATTTCTCATTTGCTCATAAGAAGTCAACTAATACTTAGCTCATTCACAAGAAACAAATCTCATTCAATCTTATCTCTTGTTTGAAACAAGAAACTTCTAGTTGTATTCTTCAAGTCATTCAAAAAAAATACTCATCAAAAATCAAGTGTCAAAATTCTTCTTTCTTTAGAACTTCTGTTGTCTTTTAAGCAAATCAATTCAATTGATCTTTTATACAACTTGACATAATTGAGTTGAGAGTTCAAAGCTTTGATCATGCTGCTCATGTCAAAGACATTGAAATGTTTAGCGTCATTCTAAAGAAAATTGATGTCTTCTTGAATCTTGAGTCAATCTCGTCTTCTAGTCTAGACTCTGATGAGTCAAAATCGCGTCATGCAACTTTGACTGTTCATTTAAAGAACAGTTCAACTCTTGCTCAGTTTTCATCTCACTCTCAAGACAGTATGTATGATAAGAATCATCGTCTGAATCTTCATCAAATGAAAAATAAATTTCATTTGACTGCATTCACGACACAAGAAGATCTTGAAGTCTATTGATAAAGAACGTTGATTCAGTCACAATTCTATCGTTCAGATATTTTAAGTTTCTAGACATTTTCTTCAAGAAGAATGTTGATATTTTGTCTTTGCATTAAGCTCATGATCATGTCATACATCTTAAAGAAGATGCTCAATCTTCAGTCTTTGCTTTATACAACATGAGTCGTGATGAAATTCTAGAACTTCGTCATTATTTGAATGAGAATCTGAGCAAAGATTTCATTCAAGTCAATCACTTTCAGATGATCATTTCTGTTCTCTTCGTCAAGAAATTCGAAGAAGAACTTCACTTCTGTGTGAATTATCAACATCTGAACGCTATCACAATCAAGAATTGATATTCTCTGTCTTTAATCTCAGAAACGCTGAATCATCTGAATCAAGCTAAAATCTTTATCAAGCTGAATATCATCTCTGCGTTCAATCAACTTCAAATCAAAGAAGAAGATGAAGCTTTCATTGTCTTTTGCACTCGATTTAAATTATTCAAGTATTTAGTCATGCTCTTTGATTTATGTAATGAGTCTGTCTTATTTCAGAAGTATATCAACAATACTCTTTGCAAACATTTAAATAAGTTTTGTACAGCTTATTTGAATGACATCTTGATCTATTTTGACAATGAACTTAAGCACAACATTCATGTCAAGCTCATTCTGCGAAAGCTGCAAGAAGCAAATCTTCAGATGAATATAATCAAATGTAAGTTTTACATCACTCAAGTTTTGTATTTAAAATTGATAATCATCATTGAAGAGATCAAAATAAATTCTTCTAAGATAAACATCATTGTCAACTGATTCATCTTGATCAACGTTAAAGACGTTCAAAGTTTTCTAGATTTCGCGAACTTTTATAAAAGATTCATCTATGACTATAGTAGAATAACTATCTCGCTCACTCATCTCATCAGAAAAGATGTACTCTTTGTCTGATCTCAGAAATGTCAGATTGCATTCAACATTCTTAAGAAAGTTTTCACTTTCAAGATTATTCTTTGTCACTATAATTCAAATCACAAGATTGTGATAGAAATCAATGCTTTGAACTATGTGTTCAAAGACATTCTCTTTCAATACAATGAGAACGAGATTCTTCATTTAATCGCTTACTTTTCGAAGAAGCATAACTCAGTTGAGTGTAACTATGAAATTTACAATAAAGAACTCATGATCATTGTTTGCGCTTTTGAGAAATAATGATCAGAGCTTGAAGACTTTATCTATTCTGTCAAGATGATCACGAATCACAAAAATCTTGAGTATTTCATGTCAATTAAGCAGTTGAGTCGTCATCAAGCTCATTGAAGTGAGTTTCTGTCTAGATTCAACTATCACATCGCTTATTATTTCAACAAGATCAATGATAAGTCAAATGCTTTAACATGTCGCTCAGAAGATCTTTTTAAAGAGAAGAATACATTTAATTCTCAACATTAATATCAACATCAAACAATTCTGAAAACTTATGTTTTAAATCTCAATATTGTTGAGAATCTCGCTCTTAATGTCTTCAACATCAAAGTCATGAAGCTTCAATCATAAATCATTGCTTTAGATTCAGTTCAGTTACATCTGTTTTCAATTATCTCAGCATTCTTGCAAATTTTAACTCTTATGAATTTAAAAATCAAAGAATTCAACATTGAAAACATTAAGTCTCAGCTAAATCAAGATACTCTGAATCTTGATGAAGATTCTGCTAATATTCTCACTCAGACATTGTGAAAGCAAATTGAAATTAATGACAAATTCGCAGTTCAAATAATTGAAGCACTTCACAATGAAGCACTTCACAATGAAGCACAACATCACAACAAGATCTCTCTAGTTAAGTGTGAAGAACACGAAAATCATCTGTACTTCTGAGAAAGAAAGTATATGCTCAACTCAGATAAACTACGTCTTCGTATCATTCAGCTCGCTCATGATAGTGTCATTGATGATCACTCAGAAAGAGCAAAAAGCTATGAACTGATCAGTCAAGTCTACTGATGATCAAACATTTATAAGTATGTTCAATGCTTCGTATGAAACTGTCATGTATGCACACATTTCAAGCTCTCTAAACAATGAACTCAAGAATGATTGTGTTCTTTTTCAGTCTTTGAACATCATTGATGTGATATCTTCATGAACTATGTAAATTCTTTATCACTCAATATCTTCATGAATATCACATATAAATATGTTCTAGTCTTCGTTGATTGTCTTATCAAAATGAGACATTTAATTCTCATCACTTTTATGAAAGTTAAAGAAGTTATCAACTGCTTCTATGCTCATGTTTGAAAACATCATGATTTACTTGAGTTCTTCATGTCTGATCGAGATACACAATTCATCTTCGATGTCTGAAAGCATATATGTAAAATGCTGAAGATAAACGCTAAGTTATTAATGACGTATCACTCTGAAATCGATGATCAAATCAAGAGAATCAATGCTGTCATGAAGCATTATCTTTGAGTCTTCGTCAACTACATGCAAGATGATTGAGCTAAGTGACTTTCTGAAGTTGAATTTGTTGTCAATAATGCATCATCATTAATCACTTTAACATCATTCTTCTTGATTAATTTAAGTCAGAACTCACGTTTAAACTTTGAATCTTTTGAGTCTCTGTTCAAGAATCTTACATTTTAAGCTCAAAACAAGTTAATCAATGTCAAAAAGTTTATCAAGAAGATGAAGAAACTAACTGAGCATTTACGTGATGAAATGCTTATAGCTCAGATCATTTATGAATTCAATGTCAATCTCTTTCATTGTTCTTGTTCTAAATACTTCATCGAAGATGAAGTCTGATTGAATGCTTGCAATCTCAGCATCATTTGTCTTGTTGTTAAGTTAAATGATCATAATGTTGATCTTTTCAAGATCAAGCATATCTTCAAGAATAATTCTCTGATTATTGAGTTAAATCTTTCAGCATTCATGAAGATTCATTCAATCTTTCATGTCACTTTTTTGAATTATATCACAAGTGACTCTCTTTTGAATCAACATCAGAAATCTCAAAAACTCATTATCATCAAGAATGACAAAAGATTTTGATATGTAAACAGCATATTAAACTTCAAGCGTGATAAATGTTATAATTCATTTCTGCTCAAGTATTACATTGATTGAAAAGATCACTTCTTTACTTGAGAGTCTTTTCATCTTTTGAATAATTGTGAGCAAGCATTCAATGAATATCATTTCGTCAATTCTGTCGTCGAAGAATCATATGTACTGTCATGTGTAATATTTCAATGTCAATGTCAAGAACTTTAAGTTCAATCTTCATCATCTTGATTCAGCTCAGATTTGACTCAGATTTTATCTAGATTTGTCTCAAACATTTTATTTAAATTTGATTCAGATGTGACTCAAATGTATTTTAGTTTCATTTGTGCATCATCATATTAAACTGCATTTCGTCTCTTTCTTACTCAAATCTGACTCAGATCTTGTCTAAATTTGACTTAAACATTTTGTTTAAATCTGACTCAGATGTGATTCAAATGTGTTTCAATTTCTGTGCATCATCACATTAAAATGCATCTCATCTCATCTTATTTTACAAACATCTTGCTCAGATTTAACTCAAATGTGACTCAGATTTATTCTAGTTTCATCTGTGATTCATCATATTAAAATGCATTTACATCAATTCTTGTCTCATTTCAATCTTCATTTTCAATTCTTTCTCATCTCATCTTGTTTCTTCTTGTTGTCTTGCAAAAGCTCAATCTTGAAGAGAGAAGTTACTGTCATGATGTCAGATCATCAACTCAATTTAGAACATAAATCATCATTATTTTAATTTTGTTTCAGCAATTTTGTTTCAATCATCTCAGTTGTGTGCATGAACTTTTGCAATCTTAAGTCAATAGAACTACTGTCTAGTCTTGATTCTGCTCAATTCATGTATATAAAAGTTGAGCTTTCGTTCTTTTCTTTTGCTTTTTGTCTTTCATCTTGTACATTATTTGATATATTGTCTTGTATCTAGATTCTATCAAAGTAATAATAATAATATTAGTCTTTTATATTGATAGTATCTCTAGTTTAGCTCAGTTTCTGACAGTATTGATTATTACATGAGTTGAGCATGAAACTTCTATCTAAGAGAATGATCGTCGTTATATAAACATAGAAAAATCATGTCAAGTCATTTCTGCTCTGAATGATCTTTCTGATCATCTTTAAGCAAGATGAGCAAGATGAGCATCATGCTCATTATGATCACTTCTGATTCAAGCAATCAGAGTGATCACTTTGAGATTCTGATTATGTAATAATTATTTAATCATTGCTTTATTTAATCATCTGTGAAAGAGTTTTAACATTAGATTTTCTTCTAAAATTTTCATTTCAAAAATCACTTTTCTTTCATATTTTTTCATTGCACAACAAAAAATTCTATCTTGCGTTGCAAAGATCTTCTTGAGCATACAAATTTTGAGCGTGCTGTCATGCATTTTTGTGAACATTGCAGTCACTTGCAAAAGAAATGTCATGTTGATAATAAATTTGATCATTGCATCAAGTGTATACATCTTGATCACAAGTGCAATCTTACTTTCTTGATGATGAAGTGAAAAAGATTAAAGACAAAATGCAATCATGTTCTTTATGAATTGCTGAACATTCACAAGCAGATGCAAAAAATCTTTGCAAGAACTATTCATTTGCAAAATCAATTTGTGTTTTTGAAGAATAAGAAACAAATGATGATTGAATGAAAGTTTTGAAACATTGTCAAGCTTGAGAAAGAAAAAACAAGAATTAGCAAATCATTGCTGAATGATCTTCTTTTTGACGTGTCTTTCAAGTAAATTGAGATTTCATCAGACTTTAATTGACTGAATTTCTCAACTGAAACTATCACAAAAGCATTTGACAGTTCTTGAGATTTCTTCTTGATTCTCAAGTGTTCTTGATATGTTCATAATCTTTTCACTTGACTAATCAATGAGATTGATCTTTGATATTCTGTTGATTTAATATATTTTCTACTTCATATTCAATGTTTTGATTCTTTGAATCAATTTTTGAAGATTCTGTTTGAATTGATGAATTCAAGTTTGCAGACTTCAAAAGAGAAATATGAAATACTGAGTGTATTTTTATAAATGTTGAAAGATTCAACTTATAGTTAATTAATCTCTTTTCTTCTAGAATTTCAAATGATTTTGGTTTCATGTGATTCAACTTGTTACTTGATCTTTTCATTTTGATATTTCGTCTTAGTAAATAAATTTTATTCTTCTTTTTAAAAATAGATTCTCTATCTTTTTTCTTATTTACATACAGAGTCATGCACTTACTTAGAAACTGAATATTCTTTCACAATTCTTTGTGTAACAAATGTATTTATTCAATTTGTATCATAACTTTTTGAGTTATTTGTACAAACTCATGCAATTTCTTGAGAGTCTTCGACTTGAACTCATAGTTTGTAAAGAATGATGACGTGCTGATTACTTTCGTTGTTATGTTATTGAAAGTCAACTGTGTTACTGATAATAGCTGTACTCAATTGTTTTGTCTATAATTGATATAACATCTGAGATACTGTTTCAATGTTTGATTCATTCTTTTTATTTGTTCATTCATCTGCAAATGATAAGCTGTAAACAGCTTATGATGAATCTCTAGTTAATTCATTAACAATTTTCAGAATTTCGATGTGAAAAGCTTGTCTCTATTTGAAGTTATCTCATCTGATAATTCATGATTTGTTACAATTATTCTCAGAAATGTGTATGTTAAATCTTCTGCAAATGTTGCTTTCTTGTATGACAAGAAGTATTCATACTTGATTAGTTTATCTGTGATCATCAATATAAAGTTGTACATTGTTCTTATAACTCTTTCTTTCAACTTTGATAGCTTGACTATAAAGTTCAAAGCTATGCTTTTTCATGCATGATCTGATGTGCTGAAACTCTTCAAAAGTTCATAAGATTTGTGTCAACTATGCTTCATTCAAATGCATATGTTGCACTTTCTTATGATATTCTCTATCTGCTTTCTTATTTTAAAAAAGTAGTAGATTCTAAATATTCTTTCAATGATTTTGTTTGAATTCTGATGTTCATGTATCATTGACTCGTGATAATCACTTATTATCTCTTGTCTGCATCTTGTTGAAACATAGATGAGATCTTGAAATGTTAGTATTTCGTTGATTATCTCAAAGTTCGCGTTGTCAGCGATATTCTTTATAATATTCTGTGCAACTGAGTTCTTTGCTAGCTCTAACTTTATTCATTTTTCAAGATCTCAATTGTAGATTCATAGCGTAGCTGCATTTTGTTTATTGTAAAGAATGAAATTATTCTGATTTTGTTGTAAAATAGTCTGATTTATCTGTGATCTATCTGTCATATGATCTGCTCTTTTATTCAAGACATTGATCTTCAAGTTTCAGATTTCTTTCAATATTGAATGTTGAAGTTGTATGATGATAATTTCTTCGATCATTTGATCTGTCTTCGATTCAGAACTTTCGTGATCATGAAGTATAATAAATTCTTATGATTTGTATATACTTGAATCTGATGTTTAAATTCTTTCAGATACACTCTTCATTATTTAAAAGAGTTGACAATAGCTAGTAACTTCTTGTCATGTATTTCATAGTTCAATTCAGCGACTGTAAGCTTATGATTGTAATAAGTAATAGAATGCAGACATTTCTTATCATCTGATTGACTGATACACGTCTTAATAGCTTCGTCTGACACATTCATCTCAAGCATAATAGATTTTTCTAATTCAAACATGATCAATATTGATTGAAAGATGAACAATTTCTTCAGCTTCTTGAAAACTTCTTCTGCTTTCTCAGTTCACACAAACAATATATTCTTCTTTGTATGATTCATAAGTGATGAGATGATTTTGAAGTATTTCTTTATAAAGCATTTATAAAAGTTCACGAATTCTAAAAAGAATTAAACTTCAATCTTTGACTTTGACATCAATCAAGTTGTAACAGCTTTTATTTTCTTTGAATTCATTCTTAGACTTTGAAATGTAACTATGAATTTCAAAAACTGTACACTCTGTACATGAAATTCACTTTTTTCTGACTTAATACGCAGATCAACTTTCTTTAAAGTCTGTAAAATCTTTTTAACATGTTGCACATGTTCTTTCTTCGTCTTCAAGTATACTAGTATATCGTTCAGATATACTATGATAAATTGATTCAGATAATGTCATAGCACATTATTCACAAATGTTTGAAACATGACTGAAGCATTGATTAAATCAAAAGACATGATCAAATACTTGTAATGTTTTAGTTGAGTGTAAAAGACTGTCTTTCACTCATCTTTTTCTTTAATTTGTATTTGATTGAATGCTTCAAGTATATTGAATTTCATAAATCACTGTGCTCTCTGAAGTCTGTTTTGCAGTTCAGATATAAGCGATAGCAAATAACTGTTTTTAATCATGATGTTATTCAATGCTTTGTAATCAACACATAGTTTTAAACTTTCATTTGATTTCAAAACAAACAGAATTAAGTATTCTGCTGATGACTGCAATTCTTTAATGAATTCTTTTTGCATGTTCTCTTTCAGATATTATCACAAAGCATCAAGCTTTTCTGTCAACAATGAGTAAATGAACTGTTTCGTGAATTTCTTGTCATCTATGAGCTTAATCTCATGATCTCATGATTAATGTTTGAGTAGTGTCTCTTGATCACTTTCTTTCTCAAACAGAATCTTATATTTCTGATATTTTTTAGAAATTTCAATGATAGCAAGATTACTTTTAATCTCTTTGCTTCATAACATCTGTGCATCTGAACTGTTCTTCAGCTCGCTGCGCATATTATTTGCTATCATTATGAAGATTTTCACATTCTCTGATGACTTCAATATTGAGTGCAATCGCGTTGTTTCTATATGAAGAAAAACAATTGTTTTATTAACTCAATCTATCATTGAATTGATCATATGAAGTCATGATATGTCTAAAACTATATTGCTGTCTGACTGCTTCATAACATCTAAACATAACTTTTTTCAATGACGTTCAAGTCTCAAATGAATGAGTTGAGTCTCTTGATCTATCAGTTCATTATTATACTTCATGAGTATTTCATTAAAGTTTTGCAGATTGTAAGATTCTTTCTTCTTCTGCAAAGATATTTGCGCTTTTCTAGCAAATTCTGAGAACATATAGTTTTTCATATAGTCACTGTCAATGAATAAACATGCTGTATGATCATTGATCTTGACTCAGACTCATAACTGCATCAAGTCACTGATGAAAACAAATATACTTTCAATTTTCAACTTTTGACTAAACTTCTTTAATGATTTGTCAATCGAAAAGTCTTCTAGTTTTTTGAACTAGAAGCTTACTTCTCAAGTACTTGTTATATGTACTGAAATTGATTTGAATTGACTTTCTTCTGTGAATATTTCTTTGAATCATACAGATCAAATCTCTCTCTGATGATTTCTGTCATCTGTTTAAGTTCTTTGAATATATGATTTTCATTAAGAAGTACATATTTTTCTTGCTTGATGAACTTAACTTTTGTGAATGACTTCTTCATGACTATGTCACGATATTGAATGCTTTTATGCAATGCAATTGACTCATCTTGAATCACGTCATAAATAACTTGATGTATTTCATTCTTGATCTGTTGCATGCGCTGTGAAAAATCTTTCTCTTTCTGTTTAAAGAGAGTGTACAATTCGTTGTACATGCTTATAAAGTTTGCTTAATTTGTAAGCTTTCTAAGATTTTTCTTTACTTCAAGATGATCTTCTTCTTCTTTGAGAACATCTTTTGTTGCAATAGTGAATGCTCGTAGAGTTTCGCTAAGTCGATTTTCTTTCTCGACTGCTTGATGAATAGCTTCTTTCGTGCTGTTCAATCTATTCAAGTCATATTCTTTGCTATCAAGAATCTTTGATTTCATGATCATAGTGAACGAACTTTCATCACTTTTCTCATCATGCACTTTTGACTGATAATGAGTTGCTGCGTAAAAATGATTCTTTCATGAAAGTTTCAAGTATCATTCAAAATCTTTCTTATCACTCAAATGAATGTGACAGTTGTTTTCATAACATGCTGTTCATGACAATGCTTGATGTTTGTCTTTCTAATTTTCTTTTGTTACTGCAAAAGATTTGTCTTACTTATCATAGAGCTTTGACTTGTTCTTGTACTTGTTTTAAGTACAATCTCTGAAGAAATGATTTAGCTTTTCACATATGTAACATGCTTTGCTTTGCTGAATTGTTTTATTGTGAGCATTCATTAATATCTTTCAAATTGCATCTAACTTCATAGACTGAGAATCATAATAAGATTGTTTCTTCTTTTTCTTACTTCATGCAACTGAAGCATAAGTGATTTTGTTCTTCTTTTCAAGTTTTCGCTTGTACTGTCAATTATTCAGCATGATTGTCTTGCTAATCATAGCGTGCAAAGTTGCAAGTTTATTCATACAAGTTATCTTGTCTTTTATCACATTCTTCAGTTCTTTATAAAATTGTGCTGTAAGAGTCAAGTCATTTCACTTAATCTTTGTTGCAATTGACTGAAAAGCAATGATGTACTTAAATGCTGATTCTGATTGCTTAATATCATACAGCTGTCGTTCGATGATTCATTTTGCATTTATGTCTTCATACATTCTTCATATTGCTTACTTAAATTTAAAAAAGTCTTTAAAGACTTTATTAATCTTCTCATCTCAATCTTCTGACTTATTTTTCAAATGATCTCTTATCAATGATTTAAATCATTTGAAGACATCTTCTTTAAAGTATGAGAATACAAACAATATCTTGTCATGAAATGAACTTAGTTTCTTGTGTGCTCTGACATAGATGTTCACTTGTATAAGAAAAGCATCAAGCTTATCTTTATCTTCATAGTACAAATTCAATGTTGATATTTTAATCAATGACTTGTTATTTGAGAATGCAGTGATGTCTGCTGATGTGATTCATTTTGAGAATAATATAATGATCATGATAAGATGATGCTCTGATATCTTGTGAAAGAGTGATGCTCAAAGTGTAATGATTGTTTCTTTAACAACACAAAATATAAACAGAGATCAGTATAGTAACAAACTAATCATTAGACTGAAGATCTGAGAATAGCTAAGACAATAGACTGTATTAACTATTACATGAGTTGAGCACGAAGCTTCTATCTAAAAGAATGATCATCATTATATAAACATAAAAGAATTGTGTCAAGTCATCTCTGCTCTGAATCATCTTTTTGATCATTCTTGAGCAAGATGAGCAAGATAAGTATCATGCTCATCATACTCATTGTGATCACTTCTGATTCAAGCGATCAGAGCAATCACTTCAAAACTCTGATTACACAATGATTATTTAATCATTGCTTTATTTAATCATCTGCGAAAAAGTTTTAACATCTCACTGCTTGCAAGAAAAGTTTAATCTTTAAGCTAAGTCATGCTCAAAGATCTGTATACATATCATCTTGTTTATTAATCTCAATCTTTTCATTCTCACTTCAATCATATAAAAGGTTTTCTGCTAAATTTATCTTGAAACTCTTTGAATTCAATTTGATATTCAAAGATAGTCACATGATAGTATTTTGTATTTTACATCAAGCTTAATTTAAAGTTTTCATTCTCGTTTTAATTGATAGTGAAGTCTTTGCTTATGTCTTTATGAATAAATTTTTCACGTAACAACATCATCTTTTCTTGCATCAATTAACTCATTCTTGCAGACTTTGAGAGTTTGATGATCAAGTCACTTTAATCAATGACATTACTCATGTTGTTGAAATCACAATGATTCTCAATGAATACATTAAAAGACTATTCTTTTATGTCATTGAATTAAGTCAATATTTCATCATCATGAATCTGTCATGACTTCATCATCACGTCATTGATGTCAATTTTGAACACAATATTCTCATTTTATCTTTCTTCTTCTGTTTTAATCATTATTGCTCATTCTTCGTCAAGATCTATGATTTTAATTAACAAGAAGAAAATTTCTTGTTTGAAGTTAACAAAGTAGCTTTCTCTCAGTCTCATTCTCAATTCACTCACAAGAAGTAACTCAGTTCACGAATCATTTACAAGAAGCAATTCAGTTTACAAATTGTTCACAAGAAGCAATTCAGTCTACAGATTGCTCACAAGAAGTAATTCAGCATTCAATTTACTTGCAAGAAGTAATTTAGTTTCTCATTCACTTGAAAGAAGCAATTCAGTTTTCAGTTCATTTATAAAAAGCAATTCAGTTCTCAATTTGCTTGTAAGAAGTAACTCAGTTTTTCATTTACTCACAAGAAGTAATATAATTTCTCGTTCGTTTATGAAAAGTCAACTAATACTCAGTTCATTCACAAGAAACAAATCTCATTCAATCTTGTTTCTCGTCTGAAACAAGAAGCTTCTAGTTATATTCTTCAAGTCATTCAAAAAGAATACTCATCAAAAATCAAGTGTTGAAATTCTTTTCTCTTTAAAACTTCTGTTATTCTTTGAGCAAATCAATTCAATCAATTTTCTATACAACTTAACATAGTTAAGTTGAAAGCTTAAAGCTTTGATCATGCTGCTCATATCAAAGACATTGAAGTGTTTAACATCACTTTAAAGAAAATCAATGTTTTTTTGAATCTTGAGTTAATCTCATCTTCTAGTTTAAACTCTGATGAGTTAAAATTACGTCATGCAACTTTGATTGTTTATTCAAAGAACAGTTTAACTCTTGCTCAGTTTTCATCTCATTCTCAAAACAGTATGTATGATAAGAATCATCATTTGAATCTTCATCAAATGAAAAAGAAATTTCATTTAACTGCATTCATAATACAAGAAGATCTTGAAGTCTATTAACAAAGTAAGAACGTTGATTTAGTCACAATTCTATCATTCAAATATTTTGAATTTTTAAACATCTTTTTCAAGAAAAACATCAATATCTTGTCTTTGCATTAAGCTCATGATCATGTCATACATTTTAAAGAAGATGCTCAATTCTCAGTCTTCACTTTATACAACATGAGTCGTGATGAAATTCTAGAACTTCATCGTTATCTGAATGAGAATCTGAGCAAAGATTTCATTCAAGTCAGTCACTTTCAGATGATCATCTCTGTTCTCTTCATCAATAAATTCGAAGAAGAACTTTGTTTCTGCATAAACTATCAAGATCTGAACATTATCACAGTCAAGAATTGATATTCTTTGTCTCTGATTTCAGAAATGTTGAATCATTTAAGTCGAGCTAAAATCTTTATCAAGCTGAATATCATTTCTGCGTTCAATCGACTTCAAATCAAAGAAGAAGATGAAGCTTTCATCATCTTTCACACTTGATTTGAATTATTCAAGTATCTAGTCATTGTCAGAATCGTGTCTAGATGATACAATCAATGAAGATCAGAGTTAATAGTGCTTGATCTTTAAAGATAGCTATAACTGAATATTAAGAATACAGAAGAAGATTGATACAAAAGCTTCTATTTATGTAATGTTCAGTGACTGCGCTAGGTTCAAAAGAAATGTGTTTGTGACATGAAAAGAATGTAATGTAGATAAACAAGATGTTGATGAAAGAAAAGAATGTTGAAAAAGAAGAAGAGTGTTAAGTCATATCTGAGTCATATTTGAGTCATATCTGAGTCAAATCTGACTAGCTCGTTGATTAGTTCTAATCATTACGCAGAGAACTCGCTAGCGTTCACTGCGAATTGATTAAAGCTTCAGCCTTGTTCAGTCTTGATACGCTCGTAACATTACTTCTTTCTTCGAAAATTCATGTTTACATGAATGTAGTTCATTTGCTCGCTTTTGTTAATAGTTATTTCGATATTTAGCGCGGTTTGTTTAAATATAGCTTATGAAATTCGTTCAAAACTTCTTCTGAGTCATCGAATTTTTCTTTATTAACATAGTATCATTTGTCATCTCTATCTAAATCTGTTCATTTGACTTTGTATTGTATTCGATCTCGATAGCATCTGAAGTTCAATATATTGTCTATCTTTCAATGTTCATCGTCTTCAATAGTGATTGATCTGAGTGATTCTGAATGCTGTTCTGATAGAGAGTCTTCTGAATATGATCACAGTAGTTTTGAGCTGAACATCGAATGCAGATGTTTCATGCTGACTGATAGACGAAGATGATAGAAGATACTCACTTTGACAGTGATTTGATAGAGATCTAGCTGTTTGTCTTTCAAATCTTTGCAGTCTCGTTGTCTTGACGTTTCTGAAAGATAGTCAAACTCAGTCATCTACTTCATATGTGACGTCTCGTCTATGTTTATTGATCTGAACTTCGATGATCAGCTTCGTCTTTTTCAATTGTTAACGATTGAAGTTCAGTAGCTTTTTCATTCAAATGACAATATCGTCAACTTTTCTAGCTTCAAGACGTTTATGAGTTGTTTTATAGTCAGTCATATCTGAATTGAAACTCATTCGAGAGTGAAATTTCTTATTGAAGTAGAAAGAAGTCATTGAAGAGATCGAGAAGATATTTGAATTGTTACTGAATTTCATCATAGATATTCATTTGACTCAGTCATCTTGCATGTAATTGCAGTAGATTCTAAGTTCGCGTTCAATGTCTTGATTGACTCGTTTCGATTGATCATTGATCTCAGAATGATAGACTGTAAATAGACTAGCTGTGATTCTCAGTCGCTTGCAAAGACTTTTTCACATAGTTGACATGAATTGAGAGTCTCTGTCTGAAACAATAGAACTGAGTAAATCATGCAGTCGATAGACGTTTCATAGCATGATTCAAATCGTTTCTTCGACTGAGATGTCATCGTCTTCTCAATGACAGAAAACATAGTGATGTTCTTTGATGAGATAACATATAATTGTGCAAATAACGTTATAGTCTTCTGACAGAGATAGTTCAGTGATGAAGTTCATAGTTATATCTTTTCAGCGTTTCTGTGAAATCGAAAGAGAATGATGAAGTTCATTGATGCTATTTCTAGAGACTTTGCTTCGCTGACAAGCATGACAGTTTCAAATATATCGTCGAATAGTAGCTCAATGATCTGATCAATAGTAGAAACGCTGAACTAGATTGATGATTCATTTATTGTCGAAATGAGAGATTGAAGATTGATCATGCACTTCTTGTAGTAATTTCATGTGCATGTTTTCAGAAACTCACAGTAGATTTTTTCTAAATAGAACGTCGTCAACGATTTCGCAATTCTTCAGTTTAGTGATATGAAATTTGAGCTTGTTTTCGTTCATAGCTTGTCTATATTTGCTGCAGAACTCATCTGTTTGATTGATTATTCATACTCGTTGATAGAGATTTGCTTTTGATTCAATAAATAGAACATCGATTCTATTGAGAGTCAGAATAGTCTGAAAATGATCTTCAAGACGCTGAGCTGATTCAGAGACGTTCGCTAAAGACATTCTGATTAAAGCATTGACTTTAGTGTTCATTTTGCCTGATCTAAAGATGATCTGAAAGTTGAACTTCGATAGAATGTTCAGATAGTTGACTTGTCGTCGACTCAACTGTTTGTTTTTCATGAAGATCTTCAAAGTTTGATGATTGATGAACATCTGAATGAGTAGTTCAGTGCATTTCAGCTCAGATCATCAGTGTTCGAAACATCAAATAATGACTAGCAATTTCTTGTCATAGATGTGATAATTGATTTCAGCGAGAATCATGCTTTTGCTGTAGAAGATCATCGAATGAAAAACTTTCTCGTCATTATACTGAGATAATATTTCACCTTTTACATAGTTCGAAGCATCGATCTTCAGAATAGCTTGTCGTTTGAGATCGAAGTGATGAAGTACTGAGATCAAGCTGACTTGTTTCTTTAGATTGTCAAAGACTTGAACACAAATCTCATTTCAAACAAAAGATGTGTTCTTTCTAGTCAGCTGAGTGAATAATTTGACTAGCTTCGAGAAGTTCTTAATGAAACGACGATAGAAGTTAACAAATTTCACGAAACTTTAAATTTCTTTTAGATTGATCGAAGTGATTCAGCTGACTATGACTGTCACTTTACTAAAGTTCATACGAAGATTTAGTTCTGATACGATGACTTCTAGAAAGACAGTCTCTTCTACATTGAATTCGCACTTTCGAATATTCATCTGCAGTTCAGCTTCACGTAGTCGACACAATACTAGTTTGACGTGATCTCTATGTTTCTTTCTCGTTTTGCTATAGATGAGAATGTCATCTAGATAGACTTGATAAAAGTCGTTCAGAAAGTTTCATAGAACATCATTCATATATTGCTGAAAGAAGATCGATTCATTAATCAGTTTGAATGATAGCATCTTGTATTTATATGCTTCTAAAGCAGTGATAAAAGTGATGTAATTCTCGCTATCGAGATGCATTTGAAGTTTGTTGAACGCTGATATAATGTTCAATCTAGTCAAATGCTTGCAACTCACTATTTTATCAATGATCTCATCTATCAGCGATAGAAAGTATCTATTTCTTTTGAAAATGACATTTAGCTTTCAATAGTTCATGCAGAATTGAAGATCTTCATTTGCTTTAAGAGCGAATAGATCGAGAAAGAAATAGAGAGTTTGACTAGAAGTGATGAATTTCTTCAACAGATTCTCGTTTAAGTACTTCTTTACTTTCAGAAGTTTGACAGAAGACATTTGATAAACTCGACAGTAAGAAAACATTGAATCACTGATGAGTTCAATTTTATGATCATAGAAGCGATGAGAAGATAGTTTATTTGATTGAGCTCGATCAAAAACATCTAGAAACTCATGATATTTTGATGACAGCTTCGCTTTAATATCTTTCAAATTCTGAGTCGTTTCATTGATTGAAAAGATGTTTAGAGCGTTCAAATCGCACTGAGTATTGTACGCGATTTTTCTATTGATGTTTATCATGAATAGAGCAAAGATCTTGATCTTGTCTCTCTTTGAATGATTCAACAGTGTCTTGAACGAAGCTGCGTTTATGCTTTGAATCGAGAATAACTCTTCTCGAATGAGTCGTTTGAGCATCATAGAGATCTTAGTCTAAATGATTGAAGAAAACGAAGATGATCACGATCAACTTGAGTGCTTTGAATTGAGAAAGATCGAAAAAATCGAAATAGAAGTATTCAATTGATTTAAAAAAACAATGACGTCGTTTTGCATGTTCAGTAATATTTTGTTTTTATTCATTCAGAGCTTACTCAATATGACTTCTTGATGATTGATATCAGCTATCAACATTGATACAGTCAATTTCTTATGACTTTCGATGATGAGATTGAGTAGAATTTTATAAGTGATGATCTTCTTAGATATCTTCTCGTCATAATCTCTTACTAACTTCTCTTTTGTCAGTGATATAGATTGAATTCTCAGTTTCTCGCATACTTTATTGACTAGATTAGAATGTATGATCATGTAAATGACTGAATCACTGTTTATTAAAGAATGAAGATTGAAAGATTGATTCTGAAAGATGAGATGAGCATCAATTAGAAACGACTTTTCAAAGTAATTTTCTTTCGATAGAATTTCGTCTAGTTTGCACAAAGATATAATCTCTACTTTTTTGATAACTTTTGAAGAGATGACTAGTTTTTTGAATTGAAATTCGAATCGAAATCGAAGCGATCATATTCATTGTTCACTGCATTAATTCTAGTAGAACGATTGAGACATTCTTCAGAACTATGATCTGATTTATGACATATGAAACAGCTTTCGACTAGAATATCTGCTTCTTTGACGTTAGTTAAAATCGCGTCGTGCGACTTTAGCTGATCAGACTTCGCGTGATCGACTGACTGAGTGATAACAGTCGATCTATGAAAGATAGTCTTAGAAAGATCATTGACGCGTTTGATCTTGTTCTTGATCTCTCGAATAACTCGCTGATCATTATTTAAATAAATCAAATAGAAACGAATTTTCTTTAGAGAATCAGATTGAACTAGTTGATCTATTCAAACAAATCAAAGACGAGAATGAATTTTATCTTTCAGATCAGCGATCAGTTACTTCTCGTGATAGTTTAAATAGAAAGATAGACGTTGAAACTGAGTATAAAATTCATTGAATTTCTTGAATTCTTGAATCAAGTTGTAGTATTCTCTACGAAAGTTGACTTTCTTATTCGAGTCATTGAACAACTGAGCTAGCTTTTTCAAAAGATCATCGACGATTTTATATAGATTGAGACAGTCACGTTCGCGTCTAGTCTGAGTAATCTCAGCTGCATCATTGAATAATCTAGAATGTATATAGCTCAATTTGAATCGTTCATTAGAAAAGAGATCAACGTTGATCTCTAGTTTATTCTGAATTTTTCCGTATCAGTTCTCTCAAGTAGAGTTCTTTTCATCAGTAAATAGCGAAGAATCAGATATTTTTTGAGATCTAGAACGCTCAGAGTAGATGAAATCAGAAGAAGTGTTTTCTTTAGCTTGAAGTTTAGTCTTCAACTCTTTGATTTCGTCTTCTTGTTGTTTATCTAACTCGTAGAGTTAATCTGTTTCTTCATCAAGAGCTAGGCTTCAAGCCTTTCAGATTTCGTAAAACATGAGAAGTATTATCATTTCAGCGAATGATTCATCATCTTCATGAATGAATGATGCAGCACTTGATGATTTCGTTCGTAATTTCAATGAATCAGCATCAGAGATTTGAGAGAAACGATTTCGAAATTCTTCGAAACACTCTTCAGTAGACAAACGACTAGACATGATGAGATTTGTTTGAAAAAGAGTTGAACGAATGACGATGTTCAACGATTTGAAAAAGAAAGATGTATAGAGTGATGTTTAATCTTCAACAAAGAAGATGAGATTTGTTTGTTGATTGATTTGATTGATTCTTTAGCAAACAACGAAGATTCTTTATCGTTGAATCTATCGATCGATTTGATTCTTGAGCAATTCACGAAGATTTTTTATCGTGATTCTCATAATCGAGTGAACTTTGCATACTTAATGAGCAATAAGTAGTCTAGCAATTCAAACAATCTTGTCGTTGATTCTATTCAACTCTCTAGTGTTGTTTTATCTTTCGATTATCGTTGATCATCAGATAAATGAATTTCTTTAGACTCGTTCTGTCTAGACAAGTATGTTGAATGAGTAATGAGATCAGTATTGTGTGATTAACGAATTCTTAATATAATGTCAGAATCGTGTCTAGATGATACAATCAATGAAGATCAGAATTGATAGTGCTTGATCTTTAGAAATAACTATAACTGAATATTAAGAATACAGAAGAAGATTAATACAAAAGCTTCTATTTATGTAATGTTCAGTGACTGCGTTAGACTCGAAAGAAATGTGTTTGTGACATGAAAAGAATGTAATGTAGATGAACAAGATGTTGATGAAAGAAAAGAGTGTTGAGAAAGAAGAAGAGTGTTGAGTCATATCTGAGTCATATTTGAGTCATATCTGAGTCAAATCTGACTAGCTCGTTGATTAGTTCTAATCATTACGCAGAGAACTCACTAGCATTCACTGCGAATTGATTAAAGCTTCAGTCTTGTTCAGTCTTGATACGCTCGTAACAGTCATGCTCTTTGATTTATGTAATGAGTCTGTCTCATTTCAGAAATACATCAACAATACTTTTCATGAACATTTAAATAAGTTCTATACAGCTTATTTGAATGACATCTTGATTTATTTCAACAATAAACTTGAGCATGAAATTTATGTCAAGCTCATTTTGCAAAAGCTGTAAGAAGCAGATCTTCAAGTGAATATAATCAAATGCAAGTTTCACATCACTTAAGTTTCATATTTAGAATTGATAATTATCATTAAAGAAATTAAGATGAATTCTTCTAAGATAAACATCATTGTTAATTAATTTATCTTGATCAACGTTAAAGATGTTCAAAGTTTTCTAAATTTCATGAACTTTTATAAAAGATTCATTTATGACTATAGTAGAATAACTATCTCGCTCACTCATCTCATGAGAAAAGATGTACTTTTTGTTTGATTTCAGAAATGTCAGATTGCATTCAACATTCTTAAGAAAGTTTTCACTTTCAAGATTATTCTTTATCACTATAATTCAGATCATAAGATTGTGATAGAAATTGATGCTTTAAACTATGTGTTCAAAGACATTCTTTCTCAATATGATAAGAATGAAATTCTTCATTCAATCGCTTACTTTTTGAAGAAGCATAACTCAGTTTGAGTGTAACTATGAGATCTATGATAAAGAACTCATAATCATTGTTTACACTTTCAAGAAATAATGATCAGAGCTTAAAGACTTTATTTATTCTGTCAAGATAATCATGAATCACAGAAATCTTAAGTATTTCATGTCAATTAAACAGTTGAGTCATCATCAAGCTCATTGAAGTGAGTTTCTGTTTAAATTCAACTATTACATTGCTTATTGTTTCAACAAGATTGATGATAAGTTGAATGCTTTGACACATTGCTCAGAAGATTTTTTCAAAAAGAAAGATACATTCAATTCTTGACATCAATATTAACATCAAACAATTCTGAAAACTTATGTTTTAAACTTTAATATTGTTGAGAATCTCACTCTTGATATTTTCAACATCAAAGTCATGAAGTTTCAATCACAAATCATCACTTTAAATTCAGTTCAGTTACATTTATTTTTAATTATTTCAGCATTCTTGCAAATTTTAGTTTTCATGAATTTAGAAATCAAAGAATTCAATGTTGAAGATGTTAAGTCTCAGCTAAATTAAAATATTCTGAATCTTGATAAAGATTTTGCTGACATTTTCACTCAGATATTGTAAAAGTAAGTTGAAATTAATGATAAATTTGCAGCTCAGATAATTGAAGTGCTTTGCAATGAAGCATAACATCACAACAAGATTTCTCTAGTTAAATGTGAAGAATATGAGAATCATCTGTACTTTCAAGAAAGAAAGTACATGCTCAACTCAAATAAACTACGTCTTCGTATCATTCAGCTCACTCATGATAATGTTGTCAATGATCACTCAGAAAGAGCAAAAAGTTATGAACTGATCAATTAAGTTTATTGATGATTAAACATTTATAAGTATGTTTAATGCTTTGTACAAAACTATCACATATGCACACGTTTTAAACTCTTTAGACAATGAACTCAAGAATGATTGCATTTTCTTTCAATTTTCAAACATTATTGACGTGATATTTTCATGAATTATGTAAATTCTTTATCGCTCAGTATCTTTATAAGTATCATATATAAATATGTTTTAATCTTTGTTGATCATTTTATCAAAATAAAACATTTAGTTCTCATCACTTCTATAAAAGTTGAAAAAGTTATTAACTGCTTTTATGCTCATGTTTGAAAACATCATGATTTACTTGAGTTCTTCATATCTGATTGAAACACACAATTCATTTTCAATGTTTGAAAGTATATATGTAAAATGTTAAAGATAAACATCAAGTTATTAACAATGTATCATTCTGAAATCAATGATCAAATTAAGAAAGTCAATGCTGTGAATGCTGTCATGAAGCATTATCTTCAAGTCTTCGTCAATTACATGTAGAATGACTGAACTAAGTGACTTTTTGAAGTTAAATTCATTATCAATAATGCATCATCATTAATCACTTTAACATCATTCTTCTTGATCAATTTGAGTCAAAACTCATGTTTAAACTTCAAGTTTTCTGAGTCTTTGCTTAAAAATCTTATGTCTTAAGCTTGAAACAAGTCAATTAATGTCAAAGAGTTTATTAAGAAGATGAAGAAATTAACTGAGCATTTACATGATGAGATGCTTATAACTCAGATCATTTACAAATTCAATGTCAATCTTTTTTATCATTCTTATTTTAAATACTTCGTTGAAGATGAAGTCTGATTGAATGCTTGCAATCTTAATATCGTTCGCTTCATTGTCAAGTTAAATGATTGTAACATTGATTTCTTCAAAATCAAGTGTATTTTCAAGAATAATTCTCTAATCATTGAGTTAAATCTTTCAGCATTCATGAAGATTCATTTAATCTTTCATGTCATTCTTTTGAATTATATCACAAGTGACTTTCTTTTAAGTCAACATCAGAAATCTTGAAAACTCATTATTATCAAGAATGACAAAAGATTCTGATATGTAAACAGCATACTAAACTTCAAGCATGATAAATGCTATAATTCATCTTTGCTTAAGTATTATGTCAATTGAGAAAATCACTTTTCTACTTAAGAGTTTTTTCATCTTCTGAATAATTATAAGCAAGCGCTTGATGAATATTATTTCATCAACTCTGTCGTTGAAGAATTACATGTATTGTCATGTGTGATATCTCAATGTCAATATCAAGAACTTTAAGTTCAATTTTCATAATTTTGATTCAGCTCAAATCTAACTTAAATCTTGTTTAAATTTGACTCAGACATCTTGTTTAAATCTGATTCAGATGTAATTTAAATGTATTTTAGTTTCATCTGTGCATTATCACATTAAACTGCATTTCATTTCTTTCTTGTTTAAATTTGACTCAGATTTTGTTTAAATTTAACTTAAACATCTCATTTAAATTTGACTCAAATGTAACTCAAATATATTTTAATTTTGTTGTGCATCATCATGTTAAAATGCATTTCATTTCGTTTTATTCTTCAGACATCTTACTTAAATCTGACTCAAATGTGACTCAGATTTATTCTAGTTTCATCTGTGCTTCATCACATTAAAATGCATTTACATCAATTCTTATTTCATTTCAATCTTTGTTTTTAATTCTTTCTCATTTTATCTTGTTCCTTCTCATTGTTTTGTAAAAGCTCAGTCTTGAAGAGAAAAGTTACTGTCATGATGTCAGATCATTAACTCAATTTAAAACATAAATCATTAATATTTTAAATAATTTTGATTCATTGAATCTATTTTGCAATTCAATGAATCAAATCATTAATTTAATCATCATTATCTTAATTTAATCTTAGCAATTTTGTTTCAATCATCTCAATCATGTGCATGAACTTCTGCAATCTTAAGTTAATAAAACTATTGTTTAGTCTTGATTCTGCTCAATTCATGTATATAAAAGTTGAGTTTTCATTTCTTTCTTTTACTTTTTGTCTTTCATCTTATACATTATCTGATGTATTGTCTTGTATTTAAATTCTATCAAAGTAATAATAATATCAGTCTTTTATATTAATAGTATCTTTAGTCTAGCTCAATCTTTAACAACTCAGAAGACTAAGCTTAAGCATCATCAATAAGACAAGCAAGATTACATGCAACTCATGCAAGATTTCTTGAAAATTGTATGTGACTTGAACTCTTATCATTGATGAAATGTTGAAAATTGTATGTGATTTAAATTCTTGATAAACTTAGAGACTTTGAGAATTAATGATAAAGATTCTCATAGACTTAGATTCTCATTTGAGAAATCAATGATAACATTGAAGAATAATTCTCATGTTTGTTTTTTATTCTTTAAAGAGCTTTGACTTTCATAGATTTGAGTTTTGACAATGAATCGTGATAAAATTCTAGAACTTCATCATTATCTGAATGAAAATCTGAGTAAAGATTTCATTTGAGTTAGTCACTTTCAAACAATCATCTCTGTTCTCTTCATCAAGAAACTTAAAGAAGAACTTTGCTTCTGCATGAACTATCAAGATCTGAATGCTATCATAATCAAGAATCAATATTCTCTGTCTTTGATCTCAGAAACGCTGAATCATCTAAGTTGAGCTAAAATCTTTATTAAGCTGAATATTATTTCTGCATTCAATTGACTTTGAATCAAAGAAAAAAATGAAGTTTTCATCATTTTTTGCACTCGATTTGAATTATTCAAGTATCTAGTCAAGTTTTTCAATTTATGTAATGAGTCTGTCTTGTTTCAGAAGTACATCAATAATACTTTTTGCAAACATTTAAATAAGTTATATACAGCTTATCTGAATAACATCTTGATTTATTTCAACAATGAACTCAAGCATAAGATTCATGTCAAGCTCATTTTGCAAAAGCTGCAAGAAATAAATCTTCAGATAAATATAATTAAATGCAAGTTTCACATCACTCAAGTCTTGTATCTAGAATTGATAATCATCATTGAAGAGATCAAGATGAATTCTTCTAAGATAAACATCATTGTCAACTGACTCATCTTGATCAATGTTAAAGACGTTTAAAGTTTTTTAAATTTTGCAAACTTCTATAAAAGATTCATTTATGACTATAGTAAAATAGTTATCTCGCTCACTTATTTCATCAGAAAAGATGTACTTTTTGTCTGATTTCAGAAATGTCAGATTGCATTCAACATTCTTAAGAAAGTCTTCACTTTTAAGATTATTCTTCATCATAAAATTCAAATCATAAAATTGTGATAGAAATCAATGCTTTGAACTATGTGTTCAAAGACATTCTTTCTCAATATGATGAGAATGAGATTTTTCATTCAGTCGCTTACTTTTCAAAGAAGCATAACTCAGTTGAATGTAACTACGAAATTTATGATAAAGAACTCATGATCATTGTTTATGCTTTTAAGAAATGATGATCAAAGCTTAAAGACTTTATTTATTCTGTCAAGATGATCATGAATCACAAAAATCTTAAGTATTTTATGTCAATTAAGCAGTTGAGTTATCATTAAACTTATTGAAGTGAGTTTCTGTCTAAATTCAACTATCACATCACTTATCATCTTGACAAGATCAATGATAAGTTGAATGCTTTGACACATCACTCAAAAGATTTTTTTAAAAAGAAGAATACATTCAATTCTTAACATCAATATCAACATCAAACAATTCTGAAAACTTATGTTTTAAACTTTAATATTGTTGAGAATCTCACTCTTGATATTTTCAACATCAAAGTCATGAAGTTTCAATCACAAATCATCACTTTAAATTCAGTTCAGTTACATTTATTTTTAATTATTTCAGCATTCTTGCAAATTTTAGTTTTCATGAATTTAGAAATCAAAGAATTCAATGTTGAAGATGTTAAGTCTCAGCTAAATTAAAATATTCTGAATCTTGATAAAGATTTTGCTGACATTTTCACTCAGATATTGTAAAAGTAAGTTGAAATTAATGATAAATTTGCAGCTCAGATAATTGAAGTGCTTTGCAATGAAGCATAACATCACAACAAGATTTCTCTAGTTAAATGTGAAGAATATGAGAATCATCTGTACTTTCAAGAAAGAAAGTACATGCTCAACTCAAATAAACTACGTCTTCGTATCATTCAGCTCACTCATGATAATGTTGTCAATGATCACTCAGAAAGAGCAAAAAGTTATGAACTGATCAATTAAGTTTATTGATGATTAAACATTTATAAGTATGTTTAATGCTTTGTACAAAACTATCACATATGCACACGTTTTAAACTCTTTAGACAATGAACTCAAGAATGATTGCATTTTCTTTCAATTTTCAAACATTATTGACGTGATATTTTCATGAATTATGTAAATTCTTTATCGCTCAGTATCTTTATAAGTATCATATATAAATATGTTTTAATCTTTGTTGATCATTTTATCAAAATAAAACATTTAGTTCTCATCACTTCTATAAAAGTTGAAAAAGTTATCAACTGCTTTTATGCTTATGTTTGAAAACATCATGATTTACTCAAGTTCTTCATGTCTGATCAAAGCACACAATTTATCTTCAATATTTGAAAACATATATGTAAAATGTTAAAGATAAATGTTAAGTTATTAATGATATATCATTCTGAGATTGATGATCAAATTGAGAAAATCAATGCTATCATGAAGCATTATCTTCAAGTCTTCGTCAACTACATGCAGAATAACTGAGCTAAGTGACTTTCTGAAGTTGAATTCATTGTCAATAACACATTATCATTAATCACTTTAACATCATTCTTCTTGATTAATTCAAGTCAGAACTCACATTTAAATTTTAAGTTTTCTGAGTCTTTGCTTAAGAATTTTACATCTTAAGCTTGAAATAAGTTAATCAATGTTGAAAAGTTCATCAAGAAGATGAAGAAACTAACTAAGCATTTACATGATGAAATGCTTATAGCTCAGATCATTTACAAATTCAATGTCAATCTTTTTCATTGTTCTTGTTTTAAATACTTCATTGAAGATGAAGTCTGATTGAATGCTTGCAATCTCAGCATCGCTCATCTTGCTGTTAAGTTAAATGATCATAACATTAATTTCTTTAAGATTAAGTATGTTTTTAAGAATAATTTTCTGATCATTGAGTTAAATCTTTCAACATTCATGAAGATTCATTTAATCTTTCATGTCATTCTTTTAAATCATATTGCAAGTGACTTTCTTTCAAGTCAACATCAGAAATCTTGAGAACTCATTATCATCAAAAATGATGAAAGATTCTGATATGTAAACAGCATACTAAACTTCAAGTATGATAAACACTATAACTTATTTCTGCTCAAGTATTATATTAATTGAGAAAATCACTTTTTTATTTAAGAGTTTTTTCATCTTCTGAATAATTATGAATAAATGCTTGATGAATATCATCTTGTCAACTTTGTTGTCAAAGAATCATATGTATTGTCATGTATGATGTTTCAATGTCAATGTCAAGAACTTTAAGTTCAATCTTTATCATTTCAACTCAGCTTAAATCTGACTCAGATCATGTTTAAATCTGACTCAAACATTTTGTTTAAATCTGATTCAAATGTGACTTAAATGTATTTTAATCTCATTGTGCATCATTATATTAAACTGCATTTCATTTTTTTCTTACTCGAATTTGACTCAGATCTTGTCTAAATCTGACTTAAACATCTCATTTAAATCTGATTCAAATGTGATTCAAATATATTTTAATTCTTTATGCATCATCACATTAAAATACATTTCATTTTATTTCATCTTTCAAATCTTATCAAGATTTGATTCAAACATTTTACTTAAATTTGATTCAGATGTGACTCAGATTTATTTCAGTTTCATCTGTGCATCATCATGTTAAAATGCATCTCATCTTATTTTGCTCTTCAGACATCTTGCTCAGATTTAACTCAAATGTGACTCAGATTTATTCTAGTCTCATTTGTGCTTCATCATATTAAAATGCATTTACATTAATTCTTGTTTTGTTCCAGTCTTTATTTTTGATTCTTTTTCATTTCATCTTGTTTCTTCTCATTATTTTGCAAAAGCTCAATCTTGAAGAGAAAAGTTACTGTCATGATGTCAGATCATTAACTCAATTTAAAATATAAATTGTTGATATTTTAAATAATCTTGATTCATTGAATCTGTTTTGCAATTCAATGAATTAAGTCATTAATTTAATCATCATCATTTTAATCTAGTTTCAGCAATTTTGTTTTGATCATCTCAATCATGTGCATGAATTTCTGCAATCTTAAGTCATAAAACTATTGTTTAGTCTTGATTTTACTTAATTCATGTATATAGAAGTTGAGCTTTCATTCTTTTCTTTTGCTCTTTGTCTTTCATCTTGTACATTATTTGATGTATTGTCTTGTATTTAAATTTTATCAAAGTAATAATAATATCAATCTTTTATATTGATAGTATCTTTAGTTTAACTCAGTCTTTAATAATCTGATATAAGATTTTAAAGAATGATCAAATATTCTTAAGTGAAAATGAATGAACTACTAATGAAATCAAGCTAGTTGCTTGACTTCAGAATTGCTTTGAGTCAGAAACTCAAGCATGTCTGAAAGAAAAATATCGTCTTCTCATATTCAATGAACATATCTCTCATTTAACTAGTGACGTAATCAAATTCGTTGAAAAGAACAAGATTATTCTGTTATGTTTTTTCTCTCACTTCATCGATTTACTTTGAAGTGATCGTAACAAATTCGATTCATGACAGAAAGTTGAGTTCACTTATGAAGCTTTCGTATGCTGAATGATTGAGTCACTTGAATGCTCGATCGATACACTTGAAAGAGAACTACAGCTCAATGATAGATTTGAAGAATTTACGAGCATAAAAAGAGGTGGGACGGAAGAAGTGTGTGGTAGCTATGTAGCTCTAGATGATATGAGCAAAAGAGGTCTGACAAAAAAGTAAAGTAATATACAATTGAAGCGCTGCTCACATTCAATATTAACGTGCTCGACAAATTGCGTCGTACGACACATTAGTAGTAAATTCTTTTCAAGCATTCTTCGTCACTTCCAGGGGCTTACGGCGGCATTTCCCCAAGTCTTCAAAGTATCGGTCGGCACCTCCCCATTATTCCCATCAATACTAATTACGTGACATAGAGAAGCCTTTCCACCCTCTCAATCGAAGCGACAATACCAAGGCTCGTACCATATCATACCGAGAAACGAACTATATCCCTTCACAGTCTGTCACATCAGCTTCGTGTGTGCCTGCTGCTGTGGCATCTGGTCCGAGGTATAGCTAGTGTCATATTCGACATCAGGGCTTTGAAGTTTGTACTGTCCTGCGAAAGGACCACTGGTGTATTTGCCGTAGGCTTTCGCGTATCCCTGAAGCTGGCCAAGGGTCGCAGTGAGGCGACCCAGGGTGTCGAGCTGGCTGGCATGGCTGTGGATGTCTATTGGGGTTAAAGGGTCTGGGTAAGCGAAGAAGCCAGCTATGGTGAGCATTGTTGAAGGGTTTTGTGAGAGAATATTGGCGAGAATGACTGAATTGAGGCAGGTGACTTTCTTTGAGTTCATCAGCTCGGTTTCACTCAGGGCATTTGGGCCATGAACTGGGCCCTCTTTCCATTTTACGTATTGACCATGCGAGTGAAGACCATAGCGGACGGTATCAGTGGAGAAACCTGCGGCCTTGACAGCTTCATTGCAAGCTATGATTTCGGCTTTCTAATAGCCCGCCAGTTGGGGATAGAAGGCCATGTTGCTCGTGAGCATCTGTCCGCAGAGCTCTTTGTCGATGTTGGCAGTATTTCCCTTACCATCACTCGTCTCACGTACGTGACCAGTAGACTCCTCTACGAATAGAAATCCATCCGAACCTTCATTCTCAAGAAGAATTATATCTGGCACGATTTTGACATCAAAGAATGGTTCCAATTGACGCTTTGTCTCTCTCCTTGGACATTGTCAACCATTTGCGCGTATGTCATGGATTCCAATTCTTTGGGGATCGTAAATCCTTGGTTAATGGTAAGCTGGATCCGCATCTTTTCGGCTACGGCGCGTTGTGCGGTCTTGACTTCACTATCAATGCAGCTAAAATCCAAGCATCGCCAAGAGTTGAAGCATTGTTGACGAAGTTGCTTGGGCCTAGGCATTGACCACGCGTTGATTCAACTCGCGCAGCGTTGACACTTGAGTCTGCTAGCGTCTTCACGGGATCTTTGATTGTCTTACTGTCGAAGTCATAGAACAAGCGGCCCGGGATAGCTTCCATTATAACCAGTGTTCCGAAATCTGCCCCTGCCCAGAATCCGCCTTCCAGGTTGGCGGCTGAAGTTGCTGTTGCTTTCTCTATGTTAGACGTCTCGGAGGAACTGGCCCTGAGAGCGGAATTCGAAGCCCCAGGCATCGTTGCCACGTTGAACTTCGTTGTCGCTTGAACTGCAGGACTGCCATGAGTGCTGTTCCCACTTGGAGTTTCGAGACCCGCTGATGCGCTGGCAGTAGAAGTAGCGAATTGCAGCATGGCAATGCAATGCGCAGCGAGTGGGCCGGATACTACGGGCATTCTGAAGACCGAGGGGGTTCCTTTAGAAGATCAACGTCCTCAAATAACTTACTCCGCATGGTATTCTCTTGAAAGAGGAGGTTCGATGACTCGTAGTCTTTCGTGATGGGTTGAAATTTCGTTGGCAATGAAAGCTATGTCACAGAGAAAGCAGCGCTGAACATATTGACGAGATGTGCATGGTCACTGTTTTTTGAATCATTGCTTTACGACTCATCCCGCCTTCATCAAATCTCACAATCAAGAATTCCGGAACAGCTAAATCTTCGCTCCGATCGTATAGCACGATGGCTTCGTTGAGCCGAAGAAGCACTTAAGAATCAGTGACGAGGCACATACTTCGAAACATATTGTCGTGGTGGAAAGCTAATAAGTTTCCGACAACGGTGCGATGAGACGCTAGTTGCGACGAGACGAGAACTGCGAGCCGACGTTTCAAGAAGATTTCCTATTGGCAGCAAAAAAATACTAACTTCAACAAGATTCTAACAACTTTAAAAGACGATAATCATATTGAGCGAGATGAATTGTGAAGAACGCGAATCAGTACACCTCTTTGTTCTGATCGTTGGTGAGTTGATAGAGATGTTGAAGCAATAGAAGCTGTATAGTAGAAGCAATAGTAGGAGCAGGAGGAGTAGTCGTTCGATTAAGAACACTGCCCGCTAGCCTAATTGGGACTAGCGCCAATTGTGGCACAAAACGTAGATAGCTTTTTGCTGCAGAAAATATATCTTTTAGCAATTAATCAGATTTACACTTCATCGAGAGACACACTGAACGAATGTAATCGTTCTTAGCTGACAGTCACAAACGTCAATAGTGAGTACATCCGCTGAGGTGCAGCCCTGGTTGCGAAGAGTTTACATGACTGAACAGAAATGGGAGTCTCGAGAGACGGCAACTTCCGTCCCCAGGCCTGCAATTTATCCAGGAATCCCGCTTAGTACCAAAGCTGAAACAACACCGACCAGCCGCTGGTAATCTTATCTGCAGATCAATCGCTTGCACGAAGTTCTCCAGCCAAGAAGGTGGCAGCAACATGTCTAGCTAGACATGAGGCAGGCCATACCCGCGGGACCTGTGGCCTCTGCTTCTTGTTATCCCGAACAGCCCCCATCATAAGTGTCATGGCCCCCAACAGCCAAGCACTTGGCTGGAGCTAAGGTCATTCTTTCTTGGACTCTCTCATCTCTACTTGTCATTGCGAAGAACACATAAGAAGTGCTTATGGCCGAATCAAACAGCATCAACAACCAAGGCTCTGACTTCAATTGAGGCACTCTTTCTACTTCACAACAGACTACGTTCTCCAAACAAGACACCATGCCTCGTCTACAGTCTCTCCTCTTTGCGCTTGTGGCCGTCTCAAGCACCGTCTTGGCAGCTGTCAACGATCCTTGCACCGTGAATGGCACTCCGGGCATCTGTATCGCGAGCACTTCTTGCAGCAGCAGCGGTGGTACCTCTTCTTCGCAGCCTGACTGCCCCAACGACCCAGAAGACATCAAGTGCTGCACTAAAGGTTGCGGCACGGGTGGTACTTGCATGTTCTCGTCATCCTGCACCGGCGGCACTTCAACGGCCAATCTCTGCCCCGGTCCTGCCAACTTCCAATGCTGCACCCCTAGCGCCGGTGGAGGAGGTGGTGCTCCACCACCTCCAAGTGGTGGTAGAGCGACTGACTTGAGCGCTCATGGAGTGGCCTTCATCGCTGGCTTTGAGGGATTTCGGGGCGACTTCTACAACGATGCTGCCGTAAGTGAAATACCATTGTGCTGTTACGACGTCGTCAGGATCATGTTTGCTAAGCCATTGGCCAATTGTGTAGGGCGTTAAAACCATTGGATACGGACATGCCTGTCAACCTTCCTCTGCTTGCGATAGCATCAGCGCGCCCATCACAGAAGCGCAGGGCCAGGCTCTCCTTGCGCAAGACGCCGCCTCTTTTACCGCCTGCGTTCACACGGATGTCACCGTCCCAGTAAATCATACCCGCCCGACATTTCGTGCTGATAGATAGGGATGGTTTGCTAACTCTGTTATTTCCGTAGTTGACCCAAAACCAATTCGATGCCTTGGTTAGCTTCTCCTTCAACCTAGGGTGCGGCAGCCTTGCGGATCTGCTTCCAGACCTCAACAGCAACAACTTTGCGGGCGCAACGGCGCAGATGAAGTTATATGTGCATGCGGGTGGTGCTACTCTTCCAGGACTGGTTACGCGGAGGAATGCTGAGGTTGCTCTGTTCAACACCGCTTGAGATTGTTTCGAGTCTCTTCAAATCCTGGTGCAAATATGTTCGCAGTATATATGAACGGATACCCAAGTCATCGATGTTTACTTATCACGTACACAATACCCTTCTTCTCAATGAGTCTTGGACATGATCATGTGTCTTATACGGAAACGAAACAAGTGGATCAGTGTTGCAACAAGATGTATACCTCGAGACTCTGTCTGCTGTTTGCCAATGGAATCTGAATAAACTAGTGCAAAACATTAATCGATTACATTAACCCAGCAGTCATATCACGCTCGATACAACACGAGGCCTGAAACCTGCGTGGCTGTATATTGAATGCGTCTCTCTCATCAAATTTTCTGCGATGTCTAGATGGCGTTCGAGATGAAAAAGCAAGGAGAATGGCACCACCAAAGTAAGGCAAAACCTCGCGGCTGGCCGTCAACTCCTTCTGTCTGTTGCGAGAGTAGATGCGTGTCTCGATATCAGCATTATTCCTTGGTGCTTGGCGCACCAAGCTCTACTGCTGCCTTTCGCTAGGCCGAGGTTGAAATGAATTCTTCAAAAAGCTGCATGTATGTGACTGCTTTTGCTTCTCGACCCTCGTGCTATTTGTATCAAGTGCTAACATGACGACCTTGAGTACAGGCAAGGTTTTCAAAATTGCACTTGGCGCGCAAGAAGCACATCGACTTGACTTTGGAACTTGCTTAAGCTCGGCAATATAATTTGAGGAGCAAACCCCAAAGGCCGCTGGCGAACACTTGAATGCGATTGAACTCCTCGACTGAGCTTCTTTGTAGTAATGGCAAATACAGTATTTTTGACTTCATCCTTGTCTCTAGTATCAAGCCTTGAATGATACTGAGCTCTTTTCTGTTCCTCTGTTTCTTGCCCGGTCGTGATGGCAAGCGTTGATTTGCGAGGATATCTGAGGCATCAAACAAGGACTGAGAAGAGCAAGTGATAGAAGCCAGAGACCGCAGAGGTTGTAAAACCTTCAAATGTCGCGAGATGTAGATGTAAGAATCTGGACTGTAAGTCTCAAGGACTACGAAAGTGGAGAATGATTCTATCACATCGAGAGTTGCAGACACATACTGACGTTACGAAGGTCTCGTGATAATGAGCTTAGGTCAACGCGATCAGTACTGAAAGTATTTACTAACCGCACTCACCCTCAGCATTTGATGCTCGAGCCTTTGCATTGAAGCACAACGACAACATATCCCACCAGCTTCACCACGTCCTCCCTATTTTGGCCTCGCACACTCCACACAGCCCTCTCATACCATGCCACAGTTCCGGTCCCGCCATCGCAAATTGCAATCACAAATTCCCATCAGCACCTCCCCCTTAAGAGCTGGAGTCGCTAGTCGACGAGCTGTCTCCAAAACGCGGGCCTGCCATCTCACTTGGCGGAGCGCCAGTGGCCGGATTAGCGCCTTATTTTCCGCTCCCGGCTGCACCGCTTGCTGCAATGCCGCCACCGAATGGGCCAGCCGCGGCGTTGCCATGTGCCCCGTTCGCCGTGCCCACAGGATCGCCACCAGCACCTTCGTTCTGTTATGCGCCATTAGCTTGCGGTTGACCGTTACCGTTGATGGCTTTGTTGGGCGTGACACCGGTCGTGACACCATTTCCGGAGATCCAACCATTTCCGTTGACGTTGACGGGATCTGAATTGGAAGCGCCGTTGGCTGCGTTGGCGATGCCGTTTGTCCATCGGCCCCAGTCATCGTAGTTAGAGACGTCGTCACGAGGACAAGACGAAGGTTGTGGGTCAGAGCTGAGAGGAGGAGGGCGATAGAGATAGGGTTGGAGAGGTGAAACATATCAGTTGCTGGGGATGATGGATTTGTTAGTGGGGATGGGAGGAATGAAGGTGAGCTTTACTGTCAAAAACTGCTTCTAGGAGATCAGAGCAATTCTGACAATGACTGCTGAATGATCGAAGCTGAAGAGTAATGATGAAGGAACGAGAAGAATTATCTATAGGATATTCAGCATTTGCGAAAGAATTCGTCCATGCTCCACCTGTCCACATGGTACCCAGATCATGAAACTTTCCCGCCCGGCCTCAATCTCAAAATTGTTACGAGTCTGCCTTTGCCACCGCAGCTTCTCAGACCTGTCGTCATTAAAGATGGTGTTGAGCCCACCAGGGCGATAAAACCGCAATGAGGGCTGCGTCCCTAGAGAGGCTATCAAAATGCTCGTAGCATGCATCACCTCATTTGAATCGGAAAGGGGCTTAACAAACCGAGCAAGCGCCGAGATGTTGAAGCGATAGCTCGAAGTCCCAAACTTTGAGTTCGTTGTATGCCAGGTGAATTTGAAGCGCCGAATTTCAGTCATAAGAGTTACTCCTGTGTATAAAAAGACCGAAGTCCACATTATGGCCTTTGTCAGACAACCGCCGAATTCAGAGAAGACCAGACTTCACACGATGCTAGGCCCCTGTTGAACCGATACGAGCTCCCACTGCCTGTTCCTAAGAATGTCCTCCATAGAAGATGTTCCATCTATTGGTGTAACTTAGAGCGGGTTGTTCACTCAGGCTAGTTTTTTTATGAGCGAACATGCTAAGCGCTTTTTGGCACAAGCAGTCAATTGCGTGCCGAGAAGGTTTTCTAAGAGCTATACCGCTTCCTTCATCAATAGGTCTCTTCATTTTCCCTTCGCTGCTTGTCCTCTGCCCTATCCTTCTCTCATCTATGTTCTTCAATTACCGCGCTAAGCACTCTGCACATCGTCAGTGCCTGCAGGTGTCGCAGACTTTATTTGTACGAAATCCAGTGATCTTACCTCACGGGCAAAACGCGGATTCATGAATCGGGGTTACGACGGCTTCTAGCTTGATTTCAATGCAAACCTGGTTTGGTTTCAAACCGGCTGTAACTCATATTTGACTTCAAGTGGTTTTGCCGTAAACAAAGATTCGTAACATGAAAGCATGATGGATTGACATGTAGGAACTAGATCAGAGGCTAGGGCCAGGGGCTAGGCCGAAGGCCAGACCTGGGTTAGCTCTGTAACTAGGGTGCGAACATGTTTAAAACATGTTTTTTGACTATCTTCTTTAGGCTAGCTCAAAGCGTGTTTTATACATGTTTTTTGAAGGAGGTTTTAAACACAGGGGTGGTATATATTTATAGTAGCAAATTAATAGGGGGTTAATTGGCCTGCAGGTTGACCTCTTCACCATGTAAAGGAAGCTTCAAAAGCACCTGGCCGTCGATGACGCTATTCAAATACTCGTTGAGAATATTCTCGCTTGAAGGATTTAGTCTGGTCATAGCAATTTCCTTCTGCATAGACTGACCGCGTCGGGTCGGGTTGGAATTTTTTTGGAAAAGTGTCGGGTCGGGTTGAGAAGTTGGACCCGACAACCCGACCCGAAAACCCGACCCGACCCGACAAGATATTAGATAGGTGTAAATAGCTTGGTCGAACAGCCTACATGGTTCCCCTTCATGACTTCCTACCATGTTTTCCCGTCATGACTCCCTACCAAAGTCAAACGGCCTTCATGTTTTCCCGTCATGTTCCCCGTCATGTTCCCCTCCATGTTCCCCTTTATGTTCCCCTCCATGTTCCCCTTTATGTTCCCCTTTATGTTCCCCTCCATGTTCCTCTTTATGTTCCCCGTCATGGCTTTCTACCAAACCTCCCTACCAAACAGCCTTCATGGTTCCCCGTCATGGCTTCCTACCATGGCTTCCCTCCATGGCTCCCCTCCATGGCTCCCCTACCATGGCTCCCCTACCATGGCTCCCCTACCATGGCTCCCCTTCATGACTCCCTACCATATAGCCTTCATGTTTCCCGTCATGACTCCTATCAAAAAGGTAATGCAAAAAGGTAATGCAAAAGCAAAAAACCGGGAAAATTTCTATATTTAGCCCTCTTGGCGCCAAGCTCGAGTCCTTGGCGGGTCGGGTCGGGTTGACCCAATTCCCAGTCGGGTCGAGTCGCGTCGGGTTGAAAATATGAGCAACTCGACTCGAGTCGGGTTGAAAATGTGGGCAACTCGACTTCGAATCGAGTCAAATTCAAAATGTCAACCCGAAACTCGACTCGACGATCAGTCTATACATGCTTCATCATTTGATGACTTTATTTGCAGTCACATTATGAGTTATTCATGTCTGAAACATTTCTAGAGTGCAAATAAACATTCAAATCTATGCATTTGATTTTGATGTACATTGCAAGAATGCTTTCTGCTTTCTGAAAATCATCATGCATCTTTATCATTTTATTACTCAAATGCAATCTTTGTGCTGAAATTGTATTAATATTTGCAATGCATTCTCTGTACTTTTCTCATTGTTGATTTCATTGATCTTTGTGATACTGTATTATTGCAATGCTATCACTTATTGAAGCTGTTACAGAGAAAAATAATCATTTGCATTTCATTTATATTCTTGTGTCTTCTTAAATTGAAATGTTTAGAAGCATTACTTTCTTGATGATAAGTAAGTAAGAAATAACGTGATTAACTTTCATCAAATGAACACATATTAGTTTGCATGCTTGTTTGATCTCTTATGTTCAATCATTAACTCAACTGTGTAGTCTGATCTTGTTCTATAACATGTTCAAATGAACATGTAGCAAGCTTATGTATGTTTCTGTCTTTAGAGTTTTAATGCTTACTTTTTTGAACATTTCTGCTACATGACACAAAGTCTGATTCTGAAGTGTTTCTAGTTTGCATTCTTTATTCAACAGTTCATTTTTCTTGTCATGCTGATGTCAGATTAATGCTTTGAATGTAATTTCTGATCTTACTACTGCTGAGTATACTTGTCTCACTTTTGTGAAGATAACTTCTCATGTAAAAGTTTCAAGATGACTAAGTGTTAACATTCTTGTGACGTGACTCACTTCTATCTGTCAAAGATGCGCGCTTCATTGCAGTTTCATGTTCATTTACATCTTTAAAACTCATACATCTGATTTCAATTTAATAACTGAGTTTTCTATTTATATATTAATCATTATGTTGAATCTTTTTAATTTTCTAGTTTTTTATTTTTTTATTTCTTCATTAAGTGCATGCAATCTATGACTATGACACTATCTAGACGCTGTGTGTATGTTAAATTACATGTAATCTAGTCATAATTGCTGCTGTATATTTTCTCATTGAACAGTCACATTGATAGAGTGCACATACGAGCGTGTGAACTGTTTATATAATCAAGTGATCACATAAACAACTCAAAATTGTGAAAGCTGATCACTTCAACGTAAGCTTTCAACTTGTTTATACGATTATCAAGCTAAGCAAGCTAAATAAGCTTTGATTTATGTAAATAAAAGCTGATCACTTTGACGTAAGCTTTTGAGTTCGCTGTATGATCACTCAGCTGAATGAACTAAATGAGCTTTGATTTATGTATTTGTGACACATGTAAATCGATCAGAAAATCGAAAAATCTATTGATTTACTGCATTGCACAGATGTGTATATGTGCAAAAGCTAAGTCGTGTCTTTGCAATGACTGTGTGAATGTCGTATACTAGTTGCAGCATGTGCACAAAGATGTTGCTGTCATTCTGTGTATATGCGAGCTTCAACACGTCGATGATCGCGTTGTTATTACTTCGCTCTTCGACTGTGTGTAAGCTCAATGTGTGAGTAAAGCGTTGTTATTGCTCTGTTGATGTTGATGAGATTGTTCAGCTCTTAATTTTCTAGTGAAATGCATAAGCTCATACTTTTCTGATGCAAACGTTACGTCATGAGTGTAAACTTATTTCACGCAAACGTTGTATGCTTTGCTTAATGTTCTACAGATTTTTTCAGTGAATTTATCATAAACTAGAATGTTAATATCATTTACAAAGTTAAACACTTCAATTTTAATTCTCAATGCTTTGCATTTTTTGATTAAACTTGCATTGAAGAATAGAAAGAAAATTGATGAAATGAGAAATCTCTGTGATATGTTTGCATTTATTTCATGCATGTCACTCATTTATTCATCAAATATTAACAATGTTTCTTAATTCTTTAGAAAGTTGCATATTCATTTGATTATGTAGCTTGATGTTCTTTTCATTTTCAGCATATGCAGAAGTCTGACATGTAAGACTTGATTGAATGCTTCAATGATGTTTAAGCTTAGCATAAAGATCACATATTTGATTTCACAGTTTCACATTGTATAAACTTAATCTATCAGTAAATTTAATGTTAAGATCATGAATTACTTGCATTTTGCTCTCATTTGAGCATTTGATAGCATACAATGAATCTTAACTATGTCACTTAATCTTTTGATCATGTTCAACTTCAGCACTTTGCTTATGATATTGAGCAAAGCAATGAATTGATACATTTTTAAATCAATATAGTTGTTTTTCTTTAATTTACATAGTACTATTGTTTGAGTCTTTTCAAACTGCTTCAAATGATACTTGTGTATTATGCATGCATTGAATAAACTCGTCAGAGTCAGCAATGAAACTCATCTGTACATGATGCTGACTACGAATCTACTGTTTAGTTATAATAAAGTCTAAAGATTATCAAAAGTTTGAATGACATTGAGATGCTGCATGATGATGAAACGCTGTGCGTTGATCGCATGCAGAGTTTTCGCGATTGCACAGACTTTAATAATCTCAATGTGCATGTTATAAACAATCTGCACACAGATGAGAAAGTCAAATAGAACGCAAAACTACGAGAAAAATCGCTTATGAAAATCATTCAATTCAATATCTTGTTACCATGATAATGAAAACTGAAACAAAACATTCTTACGTTTGATTTGTTAAAAGTGATTAGCAGAAAGAACTTGAATCATAAACATTCTTTAAATTTACATGCTAGCTACATATAAATCTTGTTAAGACTGCGTGTCTGTTACTATGATATGAGCAACTCACAAGACTCATTAAGTTTGACATGAGCAAACTTAAGAATCTCATTAATATTGTTTAACAAATGTTCAGACACAAACATTCTATATGAGAACAATACGTTGATGAAAAGACTTTGTTAAAAGAAGAAAGACACAAGCGAGTTAGTAAAGAATGATTGAACTACGCTGTCTGATTAAAAGTGTAGCATATGAATATTTCTGCAAAACATAATCGATCTGCATGAGAAAGATTTCTACAGATAATGCAAAACAGATAAGTTGCACACTTTCAAGCGAAGTGAGCATCTGTGAGACGTAATATACAATAATGATGATTGACAATCTTAAGAATCTTATTTCTTCACTGAGTTCTGACTCTTGAATGTCTTAATGATAAAGTCAATCTTTAGTCAAAGATATCATCTGTATAGTTCAAAAGAACAGTAGCATATGTTAATGTGATTAAAGAAGAAATTGACTGTGATATGCATGTGTATTGCAGACGAAACGTCTGCAACTCATGCTTAAGAAGTAAACTGTTGAAATCTAAGTAATGAGAGATCTCATTCATCTTGAACTGTGAATCTGTCACAAGAAATTCTCTTTGAGTAATTTCTTAAGTTTAAAAAAGAAATCAGCATAGAAATCATGCTCTATGTATGTTGCATGCAACGTATACAACATATTTTTGATAGACTTGCATGATGCAGTAAATCAATTGATTTTTCGCATTATCAGATTGATTTACATGCATTACAATCATATACATTGCAAAGACATGACACAATCTTTGCTCATATACACAGAACAACAGCAACGTCTTTGCGCACACGTTGCAACTCATATACATCACACACACATACATTGTGAAGACACGACTCAACTTTTGCACATTTACACGTCTGCAAAGTGCAGTAAATCGATCGATTTTTTGCTTTATCAGATCAATTTACATGCATCGCAATCACATACACAGCAAAGACACAACACAATCTTTGCTTATATACACAGAACAACAGCAACGTCTTTGCGCACATGCTGCAACTAATATACAACATTCACACAATCATTGCAAAGACACGACTCAACTTTTGTGCATATACACATTTGTGTAACGCAGTAAATCAATCAATTTTTCGATTTTCTGATTGATTTACATGCGTTGTAAATACATAGATTAAAGCTCATTTAGTTCATTCAGCTGAGTGATTATACAGCGAACTTGAAAGCTCACGTTGAAGTAATCAGTTTTCATCTACATAGATTAAAGCTCATCTAGCTCGCTTAGCTTGATGATCATACAGACAAGTTAAAAGCTTACGTCAAAGTGATCAGCTTTCATAATTTCGATTTGTCAATATGATCACTTGATTATATAGACAGATTGCATGCTCATATGCATACACAAACGATCTGATTGAGCAATGAGAAGATATACTGCAATGACTAGAGCTAGAATACATGTAATTTAACTTACACACAGTGCTTCAGTGTGACTATTTAGATAGATAGCATCGTGTTTCATAGTCATAAACTGCATAAGCATGTAAAACTTGAAGAAATAAAATAAATAAAATAAACTCGTCAGTACTGAGATCAATTCTGCAAGACTCACTTGAAGTGCTTTGTTTGAAATATCTGAAGCATTTGATGCTTTGTCTGCTTTTATTCATTTAATTGTCTGCTTCACTTCATTTTTTGTGATGCGTGATGTTATGATTCTAGTCTTCATTTATTCTTTCTAGTCTTCATCTTGATTTCATTCTAATCGAGCTTAGTGAGCATTTAAGCTAAAGATGATGTCATTGAAACTCTGCATCATATGTGTAAGACATCAACTCAATCGAGTCTAGCACAGAGCTGAGAAACACACATATAAGAATCAAGTTCTTTTCTGTAGATACTTTTCTTTCTTAGCATTTATATATTAGTTAAATGACACTCATATGACTCACTTTATGTTGACTTCTAACAGTAGATAAATGCTAATCAACTACTCTGCTATCGATGTGTAGACGATACGAAATAATCTACTTCGTTCATTCAGAAAATTCGCAAGAAATTCTTTGAATTACTTTCATCAAAACACATATTCAAATTTACTCAAATTTATCAAATCAATCATTCAATCTTATCACAATTAAATCTATTTATCTATTTTTATCTTTCTCACAATGACACGCGACTCTGAATCAGTTGAGTCATGAACAGCTCGTCTGCTTAAAAGCACTGTTAGTAAATGAGTTTCTCTTATTTCTTTCAATGCTTCAGCGAGATCTCAGAATGTCGCTATCTCATGAGACATTAACATGAGTCAACAACTTCGTCAATGAGCTATCAATCAGTCAGATGAAATCATCAAGATGCTGATCAAGTTAAGAGATCAACGAAACATGACTTTGAAACTCAACAAGCAATGAATCGATCTACAAGTCAATCACATCAAGAGACTTGATGAGCTAGAGATCAATCAAACGTCAATAAACACTCAAGAAAAGACTATCATTGAACTACGAGAGAAAGTATTGAGTCTCAAAAAGAAACAGCGTTCAGCGAATCATTCTCGATCTCAATAGTCTATAAAGTCTCAAGCTTTTATCGAGAATCATACTCGACGAGAGTCGTTCACTTTATTCAACAACGATTATCACAAGTTCTTCAAGTTTTCAAATTCATCTATATTCACTGATGAAGATGAATCAACATGAGACAGCTGAAGAATCAAGATAAACGACAAGCTTCAGACAAATGTCGATCACTTTGATAATGAAAATATCTGTATTGTTTATGTGATATCTAGACTAGAAGATGATGCTGCTGAGCACATCTTCACTTGACGTTGACATAATGCTTTGCATTCATACATCTTAATCAACGAGCTATTTAAGCATCTGAAAGAAATATACGATGAACTGAATAAGAATTGAAAGTGTCGTCACAAGTACAACACTTTGAGACAAGTAGACAAGTCTTTCAATGTCTTTTACTTTGATTTTATAAAGCTATTCAGCTATCTCAAATACAATGATTGCACTTTAATGAATGATCTTCAGAATAAAATCAATAATCGCTTGCAGAACGCTCTATCAATCTGTTCAGAGAACTTTACTTCGCTCACTCGCTTAAGAATCTTTCTTCAAGATATGAATAGTAAACAACGAGTCAATTATCAGCTTTGCAGCGAACGTTGCACTGTCATCATCAAAGTCACTGTCGTACCTGATAAACGCGTTACTTCTCTGTCAGTAACAACTTCGATAATCAATTATGTTAAGTCAACTATCTCTTCTATCTCTGAGTCAGCAAGATCGTTAATTATTTGCTACATCTGCAAGACTTTCGATCATTTGTTCAAGAATTACTCTCAGCTGAACAAGATCAACACTTCTGCATCTCATGCATTCATCTCTTGTTTACATGAGATCATCATTTCAAAGAATAAAGAGAATGAGAAAATGTCTTTCGAGAATAGCGAGACAAAAAACTAAAGACTTTCATCAAAGACGTGATAAAAGATGTGTTAATTTCTTCAATGACAAGCATGTCAGATGATTTTTTTGCTTTTGAATCTTTGACTACTGAATGTGTACTTTCTAGCAATGAAATTAGTTACTCATTGAAGTCATTGATTGACATCGAAGCTGCTGACTATTCATTCATTGATGAAGTGATCGCGCAGATTGTTTGTGATCAGTTGCAAATCAAGTCTCTGACTTTGATCAAAGCAAAGTCAATTCGAGAATTCAACGATCATTATGTTAAGAATCTCATTACTCATGTCATTTATTTGAATCTGACTGTTCAAGATCATACGATTGACACAGCTTCTATGTTGATCACTTGATTAAATCAACATCAAATGATTCTTGAAAAAACATGAATGAACAAAATTAATCTAGTAATTGATATGCGAACCGATTTTCTTCGATTTTCGAATTTCAATTCTACTAGTCAGAAATTGATTACTTTACTCTCAAGCAATAAATCAATCACGAAACGAAAAAGCTTGACTTCTACTCATATACTGAAGAGATCTTTCACTTTTGTTACATCTCAATTCAGTCAAAACAAGAAGTTCATTGAACAGTTAAAACAGCGTGACGCGACTTTGACTAACGTTAATTCTAAATCAACGTTCAGTCTGAAATCATTCTCTTTCAGTTCAACAAACATAGCAATGATAGAGACAGCGACATATAGAATGTTAGTTAAACATTCAGACGTTAAGATCTTTGCTGTTATTGTCTTGAAAATCGATCAACTCATAACTACAGCTGAAAACAAGTCTGAAGAAGTGAATCTGCATGAGCTTTCTCACGCTGAAGTTCTCAAGCAAGTCAAGATCAAGCTCTTCTTTGAATATCACGATTATTTAAACATCTTTGATCGAGTAATGATCAATCAGCTATCATCGCATCGTTTTTATGATCACAAAATTGAGTTGATCAATGAAGAAACGTTTTCTCGAAGCAAACTATATTAGATGTTCAATCACAAGCTTCAAAAGATAAAGAAATATCTGATTAATCATCTAAACAAAGAGTTCATTTTCTTCAGCTTTGCATCATACGTTTCGCTCATCTTGTTCATCGAAAAGAAAGACGAAAGTCTGCGTTTCTGCGTCAATTACAGAAAGCTCAATGCTTTGATCAAATGAAATCATTATTCTCTGTCATTGATAGACGAGATTCTTGCTCGTATACAAGAAAGCAAGTATCTAACTCAATTGAACATCATTATCACGTTCAATAAACTACGTATGCACTCAGATAATGAGAATTTAACTATCTTTATTATCTTTTTGACTCATACAAATATCATGTAATGCTCTTTAAATTAACAAATGAATCAACGTTCTATCAACATTATATGAACAACGTGTTGTTCAAATATCTACATCAGTTTTGTCAGATTTATCTAAATGATATTATTCTTTACAGCAAGATCTTGAAGAAACACAAGCGACATGTACAATTGATCTTGAATAGACTACGAGAAGCTGATCTACAGATAAATATCAACAAGTGCGAGTTTCATGTTCAGAAAACTATCTTTCTAGAACTCTTGATATCAATTGAAGAATTGAAGATGAACTCACGAAGAATGCAAGCAGTCGTTGATTGATCTACACTCAATAATCTCACTCAGATGCAGTTTTTCATTGACTTCTGCAATTTCTATCGACGCTTCATCAAGAACTTTTCGAAGATTGTTCGTTCAATGATTCAACTTACTCAAAAGAAAATCATATTTGAATGAAATGAAGTCTATCAGATCGTCTTCGACCATATGAAGAGACGTATGATCAAGACTTCTATACTACGTCACTTTAATCAAACTTGTGAGACTATTCTTGAAATTGACTCATTCAACTACGTCAACAATGAAGTTCTCTCTCAATATAATGATGAAGAAGTACTACATTCAATTGTCTTCTATAGCAAGAACATGTCTTCTGCTAAATGTAACTATGAGATATATGATAAAGAACTTCTGATCATCATTTGAGCATTTGAACATTGATGACTTGAACTGAAGCTAACTGACATTTCTATCAAGATGTTCATTGATCATCAAGCACTCATCTCATTGATGAAAGATAAAGAGCTGAGCAGACGTCAGATGCGCTGAGTTCAGAAGCTCGCTGATTTCAACTTCAGAATAATGTATCGATCTGATAAACAGAACATCAAGATCGATGCATTAACTCGTTAAGCTGACGTCGTGCTCAAAGATTTAGAAGATGAGCGCATTCGCTATCAATAAATCACTATTCTGACTTCAAATCGAATGAAAATTGCTGATCTAAAGAAGAACATCAGTGAATCAATCTATAAACAGATTCTTGAGACTAATGAGATCGACGAGAATTGTACGCTACTTCGCGAAGCAATAGCAAGAGATGAGACACAATATGAAGATATCAAATTGAAGAATTGTTGAACTCAGAATGAAATCTTGTATCATGATAGTCAGCTATGAGTCTCGTTCAACGAGCTTCTACAAATGAATCTGATTCGTGAGATGCATGATCAATCATCAATTGATTATTCTGATATTCTTAGAACTGTGAAAGTCATAAAGCGAAACTACTATTGATCATTCATGCGAAAAACGATAGATTGATATATTCAAAACTGCTATATCTGTCAACGTTCAAAGACATCTAGAAATAAATCAAATGACTTGCTTCAATCTCTATTGATATTTGAACAGCGATGAAAAGACATAGCAATGAACTTCATTATTGATCTATTTGATTCAAGCGAGTACAACGCTATTTCGACGATCATCTGCAGATTGTCAAAAGAAAGACATTATATTTCTTGCATCATTGATGATGAAGATATCACTGTCAAAAAGACAGCTGAAATGCTGATTCAATGAGTATATTGAACTTATGATCTATCAAGCTTCATAGTATCTGATTGAGATTCGCAATTCATCTCTATACTATGAAAGTTTCTTTGCAAACGACTAAGCATTTTTCTTCGATTGTTCATCATTTATTATTCTCAGATCAACGATCAAAGCGAACAAGTCAATCAAAACATCAAGCGATATCTTCAATTCTTCTGTTCATATATGCAGAATGATTGATTTAAGTGACTACTCATAATTGAGTTTGTCAACAATAACATCTTGTTCTCAGTCATTTTCTTGACTCTCTTCTTCATGAACAAGAGCTTTCATTCTTGTATGAGCTTCGACTCTGACATCATCAAGTATGAAAGCACTCGCGAACGCTTGCAGATCAATCAAGTCAAGAATATATCTAAACAAATGAACAAGACATTGATCTTCACTCGTGAAGCTTTGATTAAAACACGAAAACAAATGATGAATCAAGCTAACAAGCATAGAAAGAAGATCAATTATGAGATTGAATCAAGAATGTTTCTGAACGAACGAAACATCATTACAGCGAGACTCTTCAAAAAATTGAATGACAAGATGCTTGATTCTTTTCAAATCATCAATCTTGTTGACTCATTCTATAAATTGAAACTACTCAAGACTATGTGTATACATGATGTATTTCATTCAGAGCTTTTTCGTTTCGTCGTCAATGACTCTCTGTCTGATCAGAAGAATAAATTCTCGAAATCAATAGTGATAAATGATGAAGACGAATGAAAAATCAACGATATATTGAACTCTCGATGATATCGAAGATGACTTCAATATCAAGTCAAATGAAAGAATTATGACAACAATCTCAACTGATATAACGCTGACAACGATGAATTTATGAACACTCAAGAGATGATCGATGACTTTCATATCAAATATTCAAGAAAAGCGCACTAAGAAACAACATTCATGCGAACATGAATATTTGAGAAAGAAAAATAATGTTATGATTTTAGTCTTTGTCTATTCTTTCTAGTCTTCATCTTGATTTCATTCTAATCGAGTCTAGTGAGCATTCAAGCTAGAAGTGATGTCATTGAAACTCTGCATCATATGTGTAAAACGTCAATTCAATCGAGCTTAGCACAAAGCTGAGAAACACACATATAAGAATTGAGTTCTTTTCTGTAGATACTTTTCTTTCTTAGCATTTATTTATTAGTTAAATGACATTCATATGACTCGCTTTATGTTGACTTCTAACACGTGAATTGAATGAGACTGTCAGAGATATGAATAACTTTGCAATGTCATTGACATTCATTTAAGAAGATGAGAAAAAGAACTTTTCTTGCAGTATTTTGATTTTTTTCTTGAACGTCATTATCATATAATCGATGTCGCTTCACTTTAATGACAAAAACTGAGAAAGCTTTTTAAATAGCTAACTTTCAATTCTAGCTCATTTTGCAAAGCATCATATTGATTTAAGTACTTCACTTAACTCATGCATTTGTGATCTGAAGTATGCACATTTCGTTTGTTGAATGATCTTGTTTTTATGATCATTATGCTTCAAATATTCATTTCATGCTTCTAATGTATCTTGCATTTTCATATGATTTGCAGTCATCTTGATTTCATTACTACTTTGAAGCAGCTTTGATTTCAAAAGTCTTTTGCTCAATTTGATGACTTTGTCAAAAGAATAAATTTCTCAAAGATTTTTTGTAGCACTCTGATAATCTTGCACACTCTGTCATTTATCATAATCTTGTTGTTTAAAGAGTGTTTCAAAGATAAATGCATTTGCAGATAAGCACTTAATGCTTCTGTATTTATTTTCTTTCAAAGTCATCAAGTCAAGAGTTACACTGAGATTGTTTGTAAATATAGTTCTGTGATGATTGAAAAATGATTTGATCTTTGATGTAAATTGATTTGTATCTTACACTTGCATGTCATGAACTGTATTTTCTCGCTGCTAAAGACTAGATTAATCTTCATAAATTGATTGTGAGCTTCACAAGTAATAATGTTTGATTTCAGTAATAATTTCAGTCTTATGTTTGTAGTGATGTTTAGTAAAGTATCAATCATCATATGATGAGTAAAGCATCTTCATCTCTCTCAATGAGAATGATGTAGATTGAAATCTTTTACAATCAGTCGTTTGCAATCATTCTTGAGTAGTTCATTTAAATAAGAAATGATTGAAAATCTTTCTGTGAATGTAGTAAACAATGAGCATGAATTGTAAACGTTTAAAAGTCTTAGCGTTTGCGTTTCATCATCTGCGTTGCGAGTTAATATTCTGATTAAGCAAATGTTTGACTTAACTATTTTTACTATTCATTGATTGAATCTTAGATGTTTGTTAATGTATATGCATGTTCTTGATTAAGATGATAAGTTTTTCACTAAATGAAAGAAGTTGTGTGCTAAGTTAAATGATTATGAATCATTGTTATTGTGATCTTACTTCTGTATAATTACTATGTTGAATTCGCGAACTTCTTTGTTAATTAGAAATAATTCTTGAATTCTTAATGACTTTCTGATGTTGTACTGTAGAATTTGTAGAAAAGATTGTTTCTTCATAAAGTTATTCATAACTGTTGTTGACTCTGCAATGAGAAGATTCTTTGTATGCTTTCAATCATCAAGAGTCTTTCTCACTTTCTGATTGAATGTTTCTGAATCTGCTCAGATGTTGTCTCATCTGAGTCACTATTCACGCAAGAGAAAAGATCAACTCATCTTTTCTTAACTTTTACTATTTGTCAAGCTGATTTATCAATGATTCAACTGCATGTTTTCAACATGATTGTTACTGAACTCAAAAGATTTATTGAATTGAAAAAGTTCATTAAATCTGAAGAGTTCATTGAATTTAAAGAGTTCAGAAACAGCGAGAAGAGTGCGTGATTGTATTTAAACATTTCAAAATATCTGAATGATTTGTTTTTATAGATTTTGAACGCTTGTTTCATCTGCTGTCATCACTTGAGACAGATGCATCTTCAGAGTTCATGATTTTCATTGTAATTGATGCAACATCTTCTATTCAAAGACATCACGCACTTCTTTATGTGATGCTTGTTTGCACACTTTTTGCAACGTTGATTCTTTCTGCAGAACTTAATTATGTGATCAAATTCATAATATTTGAAACATTGTATGATGTAACAGTTCTTTTCAAATAGCTTGCATGCACATTCTTAATACAAGTTCAGCATATTCATATTCATTAATCAATTCATCATTACTTCAATCATGATTTTTACAATGAGTGATGAATGAATCTTCTCGCTCTTTACTATCTTTTTGAGTCAAACTATTTTTAAAACTTTCAGATCTTCATGAAGTTTTGCATTATCTTTTATCAATCTTTCAATGATTTTTTTCTGATTGTTCATGTTTATTGTAGTGCATACTTTATTTGTCAGCATTGCAAAGATTCAACATGCTACATATGTTGAACTCATGATTTCTTTTGCTCATATTTGAGTCTTTTTCAGATTTGCTTAAGCATCTGAACTAACTGCATGAAGAAAAATATCATTACTACTCAACTTACGAAGTGACATGATTAAATCTCTTTGATTTGTTAACATGTTTGCAATTCTCTGTAAAATCTGTTCAATTGACTTCTTCTGTATTTCTTTTATTTCTTTTCTGTTCATTATTTTAATCATGATTTTTTATCTTTTGCAAAGTGATGACAAATCATCTTTGAAACATTACTTCTTTATCATTATTTCTTTTCTTGTCATGTTCACTCATAACATAATTTTTGTTGAAAAATGTGTGCTTTTCTGTGTATGCAACTGCTTATTAAGCAGTTGAACTGATGTTTTCAGTTTCTGTACATTCTTCGCAATGAACGCATTTTAATTCATGTGATGTTTTTCTTTTAAGTTGAGTCAAAGACATTGAATCAGCTTCAATGCTATCTTTTTTCATGAATGATCTTTGCTCTTCTCTTTCTCTAACGTTGATATCTTTATTAGTAAATTAATAATGTTAGCAATGTTTTCTTCATCATTGCATAAACATTTCAACTTTGCATCTTTGTTTTCTTGCAATGAATCAATGTTGCTTGCAATCATCTTTAAATCAACATTGCTGCGATTCATACAATTCATCATCATTTAATCATCATCTAAATTCACTCTGTTTTGTTTGTAATGCTCTTTTTCAAAATTTGTGATGCATGCGTTGTGATTGTTTTTTTCTTCAATGTATAATGTTTATCATAAAGAGTTTGTTAAGCATTATTAAGTTAAACATAACATAATTCATGATATATTAAGTTGAAGATATGACATGATTTAAATGATGTCTTGACAAAGTCACAAAGTCTCAAAGCTAATTCAGATTTAATTTTCAATTCAGTTTTTAACTTTAGTCTTTGATTTAATCTTTATGTATCAATTGTAATTGTAACTCATACATTCTTGTGATATTGATTTAGATTTAACTCATAAGAGAAACTATGCTATGTATATTTTTTTTAATTCTTACTCAATTCAACACTCATTATGAATCTATGCAAGATTCTATATACTGTAGCGAGCGTTGTGTTAGCACAGCGCTCTTTTCGCATCAAAAATCGCTTCTTTCTGCACTTTATACTATAATTATTCTCAATGCAAGAACTTTTTTTTTAAAAATTCTTACTCAATTCAACACTCATTATGAGTCTATGTGAGATTTTATATACTGTAGCGAGCATCAAAAATCGCTTCTTTCTGCGCTTTATACTATAACTGTTTTCAATGCAAGAACTTTATGAGTCTATTTCTTCTTTATTTTCTCTCTCTTTCATTTGACTCTTCAATGACATCACAGCTTGAAATTGATTCAGTATGCTCATTGAAAGTATTATTTGAATGATTGTCGTTGCTGCGCTTATGATTTCTAAGAGCTTTCTCAAGTTCATGATGTTTTCTCCTCATTGCATTGCTTTTCATTCTACTTTTCATCTGAAACATGTTAATAAAATGTGCTTGATCAACATTTAATCTCTGTTGCACTTGCATGTTATCATAGTGATATCAAGTACTCATCTTTCATGTAGAAATTGATTGAAGTCAATTTTTCTTATGCATAACTGCATCAATAATGCATTGTGAGACTTTGTATGATTCTTGTGTAATCACAGATGTCGATGTGTCATCTTTGATGTCAGATATCAAAAATGAGCTGCGTTGAATTTCTCTTTTCAGACTACTCTTCATGTTTATCTAATTTATTTTTGTATAAGTGTCAGTCTTGTCATCACTTCAGTGCATTGATGCTCAGTCAGCAATAAAGACAAATTTTGTGCATTGTCAGTTATCTTGTTCATTGCTTCATTTTCAAGTACTTCTGCATGTCTCATCATTTAATGTAGCTTCAGCGTGACTTCTTAAGATCAAATGCTCTCATGTGCAATCTGAACTCATTGCAGACGTGTTTAATCTTTTGTTAATATCATAGCTTTCACTGTTTTCAAAGAAGTCTGATTATCACTGTATACTTTGTATATCTTTTCATGATACTTTCAATTCTTTGTCATTACATCTGCAAGATGTTTTATTCTTACGATCAATTCTTTCAGTTCTTCATGATGAATGATGATTAAAGTCGATTTTCTCAATCTTTTATTTAACTCTCAGTTAATTTTCATTGCAGTCATCATAATATTCTCTTTATTGTCATTATCATTTAAGTAAACTTTTTGCTTCAATGTAAATATGTCGAGATGATGTTGACTTATTGACATTTTCTTGTTTACAACTATAACTACTCATATTCAAACAGCATCATATTAGTACTGCATGTCATCGAAATTCAGAAGATTAGTCATTCTATAGAGATTAACATCATAATCTCTATCTCGACGAGAAAATCAATATCTTCAGTAAGCTCAAAATACGACGTCATAATAATTTATATTCGAACTCTATAATTATTTCGTCGATGAGAAAAACGAATTACTTAAACTATCTAGAGACAGAGCACATCATTGACATGATGCTTGCGCTTCATTCTGATCATCAAGAACAGATGAGAAGCATCATTGACGTGACGTCGACGAGTGAACGAGAAGCAACTATCGCTATCTCGCAGAAGAATTCAGTCAAGGCGAAAGATATACAGAAGAAATTACACAAGCTGCGAGTACTTTATTGTTGAAAACAAAGTACATATGCACATACATATGAACATACGTATGCTCATATGTATATCTCGACGATTAGTTATTTTCGCTTCGATCGAAGCGACTTGACGCTAGAGATATTTATTCATTCTCTCACTTCTTTCTTCATCTGTATGCTCTATCATATATGCTTTATCTACTAGATAGTTCAACCAATATATCTACATGCACATATTCGCTCTGACTCTCATATATCAATAGATTATGAGCTCGAGTTAGCTCTATTTCGCTATCGCAAACAAATCTAAGGGCAGAATTCGAAGCATCGAACTCGCTGTTATTAAATCGACGAAACTTTTCCTATCAATCATATTTCACAAAATAACTCTCATACCTCAATCACAATGAAAGATTCAAAGAACTATCGTGTTTCGAAGCTAAAGAAAAGCGAGAACTATGAGTCATGAAAGAAGAATATAATCAATGTCTTGAAAGTCAAAGATCTCTGAATGATCATCTCAGAGAAGCTGAAGAAATCAACATCACTGTCATTCGACGTCTCAACAGCAGATAAAAAGAAGTATATCACTGATGTTCAACATTGAGAAGATAGAAACGACAAAGTCTGTGATATAATTGACTTCAGCTGCGAAAAGAAATTCAGAATACATATAATCAAAGCAGAAAGCATCATCAAAATGTGATCTATTCTGAAGACTCAATATGAGCAGTTGAATTTGATCACTTTATTTCTGACAATCAAGAAACTGACTCAAACAAAGTAATTGAATTTCAAATTTATTCAAAACTATGTGAACTCGCTCAAGCAAGTCGTCATCAAGTGCTCAGACATTGAAAAAACAATTCAATCATGAATGCTGAGCAATCTCTTTCTTCTAGATCTTAACAAAAGTTTAGAATCATACATCTTTGATCTGATACAAAGCATCAAGATCAACAAATTCGATCTATTAATCAATGATATGACTATCGTCTTAGTCTATCATGACAAGCAATCAAATTCAGAGAAGAACTTCAGCTTCAAAAGTATGATAGCTCAGTTTGGTGACAAGAAGCGAAAATTCGAAAACAACAGCGAATTTCAAAGAAAATCGAAAAAATGCGCTTATTGCGAGCAAGAGAGTCACAGCGAACAGAGCTGCTGACTTCTACATTCGAAGCTTCGTTCATATGAATGAAAGTCTCTTCAGAAAAGAAAGAATCTGATCAAAGAAGATGACTTCGAAAAAAGCTTCGAAGTCAGAATAGTCAGAACAATAAAGATCTTCATCGTCTGTCAAGCTGACAGTCATACAGATGTCTGATGAATAGACATCAAAGCTGAGAATCATGTCTGCTATGACATAAGCTTGTTCGATGAACAGTCATATTGAAAGATTATCGATAACAGCATTGTTACTGCAAATAATGAGACAGTACTCATCGTCAAGAAGAATTTGATTATGATTGACATTTTGCTGAACAATCAATCAACCAAAATTTGACTAATCAATGTTTATCACTGTTCAGAACTACACTATAATTTGATGTCAGTCGATCAGATGAAAGTCAAAGAATATACGTGTAGTATAAAGAACGACGAATTTCGTTTCATGAACTCTAGAAATGTCTTCGTTCTCATTGACTCGAGAAACGATGAGAAAGCATATTTCGTGAATACATCAATCAACTCTTCAAATTCTTGAGTCAATCTGACAAGCAGTTCAGAATCAGTCAAGACGTCATGACGTCAATGACATAAACGATTAGCTCATCTGAATATGACAGACGTCAAGCGTCTAGTCAACATGAGCATTGACATCGATGTGAATTCTGCAAATAGTCTAGAAGACGAAGAATTCTCAGAATCGATATGTGAGACTTGTGTCATAGACAAGCAAAATTGAGTCTCAAGTCAAAAACCTCACATCAGAGTCATCAAAGTAGATGAGCTAGTACATATGAATCTTGTTGATGATGGTAAAATATCTCAGATCGATGAAGAATTCAGATATGTAGCTACTTTCATTGATGATTACAGTCAATATACGATCACATATCTATTGAAACGAAAGTTTGATCTAAAAGATGAACTTCAAAACTATCTGAAATTGATGAAGACTCAAGACATATCAATTCATCACCTGCATTCAGATAATGAAGATGAGTATGCTGATCATCAAATTATTGAATTGCTCAAAGAGCATGAGATCAAATGAAAGTCGATGACATCATATAACTCAAGTCAAAATGAAGTTGCAGAGCGATGTTTTCACACTTTTTTTGAACAAACTCGCGCTATACTGACTAGCGTCAAATTGTCGATACAACTATAAGATGAAGCAATAATGACTGTCATCTATCTGAAGAACAGAAGTTCTATCACTGCGTTGAACAAAATAACTTTCTATGAGGCATGACATGATAAGAAGTCTGACCTTAGCTATTTACATACGTTTGAATGCATAGTCTATCATCATGTGAAGAAAGCTCATCGAAAGCTCGATGACAAGAGCTTAAAATGTCAGTTCTTGAACTACGAGAAAGTCAATCAGTTTCGCTTGTGAAATGAGAAGAACGTACTAATATCTAGTCATGTTCAATGAGACGAGATAGTCATCAAAGTCGAGAGGTATGAAGATCTTTCAATACTAAGTCTTGATGATCAAATCGACGATGCATCTTTCTTGATAAAAATCACTGAAAATGCGAAGATCGCGAAAATTATCAACGATCATCAAACAAGAACATCAGTTACTTCACAGAAAGCTAGTAGAAGCAGATCACTAGAACTAGATTCAAGCGAGTCAGATAACTCAAGCGATTCTGATGCATCTGATGCTTCGAGCGAACATTTCAAACGAGTCATCGCTGAACCTGTTGACTACAGAACATTAAACAATCTCTGAATCAGAGATCATAATCGAGACTTTGTCAGTCGAGCAAACCGAGTTCAAATTGAATCGAATACTTCACAAACAGTGAAACAAGCTAGAGCTAGTCTCGATTGAGAACAATGAAAGTTTGCATTCAGAAGTGAGCTTGACGCTCACATCAAAAATGACATCTTTACTCTGAAGATATCTTTGTCAAATCAACAAATACTGTTGACAGTCTGAGTAACTATCATTAAGCGAGAACTCAAAGAGAAGATGATCAAATACAAAGCTAAATGAGTGTGTAAGAAGTTTCGTCAGAAGCAGAAAATTGACTATGATGAGATCATTGCTTTGATGATCAGAGTCACGATCATCAAAATGCTTCTAGCATTGACGATCAAATATGACTACGAAGTCAAACAAATGAACGTCATCATCGCTTTTCTAGAAGCACATCTAAAAGAGAAGGTCTGAGAATGCAGCAATCATTGAAGTTTGAGCAAAAAGAATCAAATGAAATCTTTTTGACCTGTTGTTTAAACAAGACTCTATATGAATTAAAACAGACATCTCAGAAATGATATGCAACTCTGAAAGTTTACCTCATCTTCATCGACTATCAAAGAGTAGAAATTAATCATTCAGTGTTCATTCATGATAATGACATCATTATCATCATCTATGTGAACAATCTGCTTATTCTAGAATCAAATATATTCGATATTCAAGCTCTGAAGCTGCAATTTGCAGAACGCTTTCAAATAAAAGATCTTGACTCAATCAAGTGATATCTAGAAATGCACATAACTTGTAATAAAGCTGAATGAACTCTTTGAATCAATCAAAGCATTTATATCAAGCGAGTCATTGAGCTTCTGAGCATGAGCAATTGCAGCTCAACTAAAACATCGATGCATCACAGATGTCAGCTCAAGAAGAACGTCTATTGAAAGTCAAAGAAGTGAGTTGAATATTAAGCTATCTCTGAAGAAATAGAGAGCTATTAATCAATCATTGAAACACTGATGTGAATGATCTGTCAAACACAATCAGACATAATCTATGCAGTGAGCAAATGCAGCAGATATTCAACGAATTCTACTCTCGATCATGATTTAGCTGTCAAACAAATCATTCAATATCTAGTCGATACTGCTGAGCTGAGACTTCGATATGAATCTTTCAAAGTGAAGAGAGTTGAGAGAGCTGAATTCTTTGAATATATCGATTCAGCTCATGCAAATTGCTTGAATTCTTAAAGATTCATCTTCGACTATATGTTTTTTCTATGAAATGAATCAATTAGCTGAAGCTTCAAACATCAGCAATGTGTTAGCACGTCATCTGCTGAAGCTGAATACGTCAACAAATGTAATGCAGTCAAAGAATTGACCTTTCTGATTCAAGCATTGAAAGAGATGAGATATGATGATTTAGGTACGAATTCAACTATCATTTTAGCTGACAATCAAGCGACTATAAAAATGAGTAGCAATTTCGTCAATCATTCTCGAGCTAAGCACATTGATACATCGTATCACTATGTTCGAAATAAGATAGAAGAGAAAGCAATCAGATTGAAATACATACTCATCGATCAAATGATAATCGACGATCTAATCAAATCTCTGAACTCAGGCAAATTTCTAAGATTCAAATCAGTTATGAAACTAGCTTCAAGAAATGAGATCATCTCGTCGAGCATGACGTCGATGAGTAAAAGAGCACGATATACATAAAAGATCTGAATAGCTTCACATGAAGCTTCAATTTCTAAGAGAAAGTGTTGAAAATGAGATACGTATGCACATATGTATGAACATACATATGCTCATATGTATACTTCGATGATTAGTTATTTTCGCTTCGATCGAAACGACTTGACGCTAAAAGTATTTATTCATTCTTTCACTTCTTTCTTCATCTGTATGCTTTATCATATATGCTTTATTTATTAAATATTTCAATCAATATATTTACATGCACATATTCGCTCTGACTTTCATATATCAATATCTATGAGCTCAATGAACGTAGAAACAACAAACTGATGCTTTGAGAAAAGATGAGAAGTTTGACAGAGATGATAGAAAAGCTGACGCGTCAACGCATCATTGCATCAACTGTCAATCAATGCATGAAGAATCAGCTGAAGAGACTGAAAAAGATAATGAGCAGACTTGAAAAAAAGTTCATGAAGAAGAGAAAACACGTTGACAGCTGAACAAAGAGAATGAGCGTGAAGTCAATGACATCATTTGAGAGTTATCTTGTGTTCAACGTCGACATATTATCATCAGTGCGAAATCATTGTGAGAAATTTGAAGTAAAAATCTTCATCAAAGAGAAAGAAGAAATAAAGAGAATCATGACAACAACAACGAAGAACATAATGAGATGAGCGAAAGAGATTGACGTCGACGAGACGCTGTTGATGCGCAAAAACATAAAAACGATGAAAAGATAATCAAAATTACTGATATTTTAAGTCAAGATGAAGAGCAGTAAAAAAACATTGAAGAAAAATGATTTTTGAATCAAAGAGATATTGTTGAATGCATGTCTGTGCAAAATCAGTTTTGAAGTAGTGATACATGAGATTAAAGTCAAAGAAATGTCTAAGAACATAAAGAAGAAAAAGACGAAAACGCTCATCAAGATCAACAAAGACATACATTCAGAAATAATGATCAAGAAGATTGAGTGACTCACAAAGAAGAGTGAGCAGAAGAAATACATCTTGCTGATGATATGCGTAATCAGCGCTGAGATGACAAACAAGCTGATCAATGAGAAAGTATGTCATGAGATCAACATAAAGATCACACAGTTCTACGACTCAAGCTGCAGAGTGCATCAATGTCTAAAGTGTCAAGAATATGATCACAAAACATATGAATGCAAAAACAAGCAGAGATGTGTTTACTGCATACTGAATCATCGCTTAAAGCACTGTTTTCACAAACAAACTCAAGATATGTGAAAATGTGAAGCATGTCAAGACACACACAGAGTCTTTGACTCTCAATGTCATAAACAACAAGCTGAAAAAGAAAGAATAAAGAGAGTCACAAAACACAGATCTCTATATCATGCTGTATGAGAGCAGAAAGAACTCAAAGCAGCAACATCAAAGACATTCACAGAAACATTTATTAATTTGAAATTGCTGATAAACAACGACTTGAAGAGAAAGCAAAGACGCTCAACAAATGAAAGTCATTTGCTCAACACAATCATCACATCAGAAAACACTATACTGAATCACTTGATCAAGAAGTTAAGATTAAATGAATCAAAGTCAATATCAATCACATTATTATCAATGTCATTTTCTGTTAAGAATCTTACAAGTGAAGTAAGCACTTTGCAAACACTCAAAAAAATATTAAACAGTTTGAAATGTAAATTTTAATGTCTCAGCAAAAGAAGCTTTGAATACTACAGTACAATGTTCACAAGTTCAGAAACAAGATGATGATAGCACTACTACATGAGAAAAAGATAAAGAACTATGACATTCTGATTCTTCAAGAACTCTGATGATTTGATGACATTTTCAGAGCATACTGCTCAGCAACTGTCAATTTTATGCTGAAGAATAATGAAAGTAGAATTTATTTCTACATAAACAAGAGAATTGACAGCAACATTTAATACTCAATATGATACTTCAAAGATGTAGACACAATTACATTACAGACATTAATAAATGATATACAGATGATTCAGAAAGTTATACACATTCACGAAGCATACAATTCATCACTCAGAAATCATGAAGTTATTCATGAAAAAGAAAGTTTTTCAAACATTAAAAAGACATTACATATGTCAAGAAAATACATTCTTGTAAAAGACTTCAATCTGCATCATTTTACATGAAAAGAATCATTTTACTCAAGACAGCATTTATTGTCAAATGATTTAATTGAAATGATCACAAATGTCAATGCATCGTTGATGCTATCTTGAAACATGATTACGAGAAATTATTAGAAATTTCAAATGACAATAAATTTGATCTTCATGACAGATGACATTATGAATCAATTAATATGATGTGAAATCAATGAAGAAATGAGAAACTTTTCAGATCATTTATCAATACAGACAATTATAGATTTCAGAGTTTGTAAAGAGTCAACGTGAAAATCGCGTTACAACTGAAAGATAATGAATGAAAAGAAGTTCATTAATACTTTAAAAGAACAAATGTTAAAATCATTGTTGAATCATGAGATGAAACATTGATGCATAAATGAGTACACTAAGCAATTGCTGAATGCATTGAAGAAAATTATCAAGATTTTCACTTTCTGAACAAGATCATATGAAATGATCAAAGCAGAATGAATGAAGAAATGTATGAAGATCATCAAAAGAATACAATGAATGAGAAAAAGCTGTTGAATTGTTAATGATTGAACAAAGTACATTCAAGCATGTGACAAGAAGAGCAAGATCATCAGAAAACAGAAACGTGATGAATATTAAAAAATCATGCAAAATGTTGAACAATTCTCAAGAAAACTGTTCAAAACTGCAAAATGAGCAAGAAATGCAATCATAAACATATTGACTCAAGCAACAATTTTTCTTCTGATCAAGTCAGAGTGCTTTGACATTGCTATGATAGTATAAAATAAGATGAAGATGATGTTTCAAACTCACTTTTCATCATCTTCAAAGATTCTCATGCTGAACACAGAATATTTCAAGTACTCGCTCTTGATTGAAAATGACATTTCGCTGATGCATCGCAAGATTAAGAGAGTCATTTACAAAATGATGCTCAACAAGACTTTAAGACACACAGAATAAATAAATAAAATAATGCGCAAACTCATCAATGATACATTAGAATAAATACACTTTCTTTTTGAAAGATGTTTGTAGAAGAGAATATAATCAACTCAATTCAAGAGCGCGATCACAATAATGATGTAAAAGTCAGACAAGAAAAACTACTTTAATGCAAAAATATATAAATCAATTATGTTATTCAACACGCTGAGCAAAATACTGAAGTTCATCATATTTAAATGTTTGCAAAACGTTATAAAAGCATGCAACTTAATATCAAACATTCAGATGAAAGTTCATAAACACAGATCAATAAATACAACTTTGCAACTGATTATAGAAAAAATACACATTATATGAAGTGATACAAGAAGAAAAGTAGTCTCATTGCTGAGTCTGAATGAGAAGAGTGCATTCAACAATGTAACACATAGCAAACTTTTGCATAACATGAAAAAAAGAAGAGTTTTCAGACTGCTTCTCAAATTTGTGAAGAACTTTCTGAGAAATCGATGCATCATAATCACAATCGATGATTACATGATGATGAAACGCAGCGTGAATGTTAATATATCACAAAACTCTTTGCTATCATTAATATTATATTTGTTTTACAATGTGAATTTGTTAAAAGTATGTGATAACATTAAACTGAGAATATGCTTCACAAATTTCATAAATGACATCAATATCTTAATATATGAAAAGTTCATGAAGTGCAACTGCAGAGTTCTTAATAAAAATAAAAAAATTTCTTCATTAAGTGCATGCAATCTATGACTATGACACTATCTAGACGCTGTGTATATGCTAAATTACATGTAATCTAGTCATAATCATTGCTGTATATCTTCTCATTGAACAGTCACATCGATAGAGTGCGCATACAAGCGTGTGAACTGTTTATATGATCAAGTAATCACATAAACAACTCAAAATTGTGAAAGCTGATCACTTTAATGTGAGCTTTCAACTTGTTTGTATGATCATCAAGCTAAGCGAGCTAGATGAGCTTTGATTTATGTAGAGAAAAGCTGATCACTTTGACGTAAGCTTTTGAGTTCGCTGTATGATCACTCAGCTGAATGAACTAAATGAGCTTTGATTTATGTATTTGTGACACATGTAAATCGATCAGAAAATCGAAAAATCTATTGATTTACTGCATTGCACAGATGTGTATATGTGCAAAAGCTAAGTCGTGTCTTTGCAATGACTGTGTGAATGTCGTATATTAGTTGCAGCACGTGCGCAAAGACGTTGCTGTTGTTCTGTGTATATGAGCAAAGACTGTGTCATGTTTTCACAATGTATGTGATTGTGATGCATGTAAATCGATCTGATAATGCGAAAAATCGATCGATTTACTGCATCTTGCGAGCGTGTAGATGTGCAAAAGCTGTGTCGTGCCTTCGCAATATATGTATGTGTGACATATATGAGTTGCAGCGTGTGCGCAAAGACGTTGCTGTCGTTCTGTGTATATGAGCAAAGACTGTGTTGTATCTTTGCAGTGTATGTGATTGCGATGCATGTACATCGATCTGATAAAGGGAAAAATCGATCAATTTACTACATCACGTAGACGTGTAGATGCGCAAAAGCTGAATCGTGCCTTCGCAATATATGTGTGTATGTTGTATATGAGCTCAACGTGTGAATAAAGCGTTGTTACTGCTCTGTGTGTGATTGCGCTGCGTGTAAATCGGTCTGAAAATGCAAAAAATCGATCGATTTACTGCATCACGTCTGTCTGTATGTGCGCAAAAGCTGAGTCGTGTCTTCGCAATATATGTGTATATGTCATATATGAGTTGCAACATGTATGCTGCTGTCATTCTGTGTATGTGCGAGCTTCAACGCGTTGATGACTGCGTTGTTGTTGCTTCGCTTTTCAACTGTATATGAGCTCAATGCATGAGTAAAGCGCTATTACTGCTCTGTCAATGTTGATGAGATTGTTCAGCTCTTCTGACAAGCATAGCTTGCAGAAGATTTGTAGTCAGCATCTCATACAGATAAATCTCGTTATCGATCTAATGAAATTTATGATAGAAAACAATGATCAAAAATGCACAACATCAAGTTTTCAAAAACAAAGCATAAGTTAATTCACTTTACAAGAATTTCTAAGTGATTTAATATGAACATTGATGTAAAGTTAATGAAACATCAGATTAACTTAAAATCAAATATCAAAGTTTTGAAAGTTCAATTAAACTTCAAGCTGAAATGAGTAACTTACATGCATCATGTTGAAGTAAAACTAGTGATTAAACAAAAGATTATGCAAACAATTATTGAGTTTACTTAAGACTCATCAATGATGACGAGAAAGCAAATATACTTCGTGATGACGCGCTCTCTGCTTAGTCACGAAGTTAATATATGATACATATTACAGAGAATAAAAAATCATTGAAAAGATCTGAACATCAAGCTGAAATCAGTACAAGAAAGAGCATTGCAACAAATCATCAATGTTTATCATGTGACATCAACAAAGACTTTACAGATAGAAATAAACACAGCATCAATAAATATTCATCTACGAAAGCTGATACAAAAGTCAATAATGAACATGAATTTTCAAAAATCAGATGAAGTTATTAAGATAATGATGCATTGAATTTGCAATGACTTGATATTCAAAAAAGATTGAAAATCAAAGCTGCATAAAATGTCTTTACAGCTGAAGCAAAAGTAAATGAAAGAAACACTTGAATAAATAAAGATGAAGTAAAATCATTTTTACATGATGATCTTCTAATCAGAGTCATTGAGAATAATTATAGTTACAAACAAGAAAATGTCAATAAATCAACATTGTTTTGACACATTTGCATTGAAGCAAAGAGTTTACTGGAATGATAATGACAGTAAAGAAGATGTTATGACAACTGCAATGAGAATTAACTGAGAGTTAAATAAGAGATTAAGAGAATCGACTTTAATCATCACTCATCATGAAGAACTGAAAGAATTAATCGTAAGAGTGAAACATCTTGTAGATGTAGTGACAGAGAATCAAGAATGTCATGAAAAGATATACAAAGTATACAATGATAGTCAGACTTTTCTGAAAACAGTGAAAGTTATAATATCAACAAAAGATCAGACACGTTTGCAATGAATTTAAACTGTGCATGAGAGCATTTAATCTTGAGAAGTCACGCTGAAGTTACATTGAGTGATGAGACATGCAGAAGTACTTGAAAATGAAGCAATGAACAAGATGATTGATGACACACATGATTTGTCTTTATTACTGACTGAGTGTCAACGCATTGAAGTGATAACAAGATTGACGCTCATACAGAAACAGATCAGACAAACATGAAGAATAGTTTGAATAGAGAAATTCAACGCAGCTTATTTTCAATATTTGACATCAGAAATGACACATCAACATCTGTGACTGCACAAGAATTGTGCAAAGTTTCACAGTGCATTACTGATGCAATTATGCACAAGAAAAATTGACTTCAATCAATTTTTATATGAGAGATGAGTATTCAATGTTGCTATAATGATGTGCAAGTGTGACAAAGATTGAATGTCGATCAAGCACGTTCTATTAATATGTCTGAGATGAAAAGTAGAATGAAAAGCAATGCAATGAGAAGAGAACATCACGAACTTGAGAAAGCTCTTAGAAATCATGAGCGCAATGATGATGATCATTTGAATGATACTTTCAATGAGCATATTGAATCAATTTCAAGCTGTGATGTTATTAAAGAATCAAATGAAAGAGAGAAAGAATAAAGAAGAAATAAACTCATAAAGTTCTTGCATTGAGAACAGTTATAATATAAAGTGCAGAAAAAAGCGATTTTTGATGCGAAAAGAACGTTGCGCTAGCGCAGCGCTCGCTACAGTATATAGAATCTCGCATAGATTCATAATGAGTGTTGAATCAAGTAAGAATTAAAAAAAATTAATTAAATTTCTTAAATTTCAAACATATATATTTGAACATTAAATGAGTTTTTTTGACTTAAGACAGTATTCAAGACTGCATCAGAAAATGATGATGTGATCATTATTATGATCTTTACAATCAATCAGATAAAACTAAGAAAGAAGTTCATGATTATAATGCATGTAAAAGATCATCTAAACAACATAGATAAGTTTGAATCATTTGATGTACAGAAGCTGCAGCTGGAAAAGCAATAACAGTTAATGACATTATTCATGATGTGTTCAATGCATTTTACTATTTTGTATATTTTACTGCATTTTGATATTGTTTGATCACAATTTTATAATTGACATGATATATTTATAAATGAATTTACTCACTTTTGATTTGCTTATTTCACATCTTAATGTAAATCTCAAAATGAGTGAAAAGAAGAAAATTGTGATTGCATCTTTTGTCAAAAAAAATTAATGAAGTTAATGTAATTATGTTGAAATTATGCTTTTATATTAAGCATGTCTTGCATTTCTGCACTTTTTTTTCTGTTTATATTTTTTCTTTTATTTGAATGTTAATACTTTTACGTGATTATTTCATTAAAGAGCAAGAATTATTATAATACAGTGATTCTTTTGATTAGTGATGAAACTCATCTGTATGCAATGCTGACTATAAATCTACTGTTTAACTATAGTAAAGTTTAAAGATTATCAAAAGTTTGAATGACATTGATGCATTGTTTGATTGTGAAGTGTTGTGCATTGATTGCATGCAAAGTTTTCATGATTTTACAAACATCAATAATCTCAATATGCATGTTACAAGCAATTTATATGCAGATGAGAAAGTTAAATAAAATGCAGAACTACGAGAAAAATCGCTTATGAAAATCATTCAATTCAGTATCTTGTCGCTGCATTCATGATAACAAGAACTGAGACAAAACATTCTTGCATTTGATTTGTTAAGAATGATTAGCAAAAAGAACTTGAATCATGAACATTCTTTAAATCTTCATGCTAACTATGTATAAATCTCATTAAGACTGCATTTCTGTTACTACAACATAAGTAACTCACAAGTCTCATTAAGTTCAACATAAGCAAACTCATGAATCTTATTAATATCATTTAACAAATGTTCAGATACAAGCATTTTATATGCAGATGATATGTTGATGAAAAAACTTCATTAAAAGAAGAGAAACATAAGCAAATTAATAAAGAATAATTGAACTATATTGTTTGATTAAAAGTGTAGCATATAAACATCTTTGCAAGACATGATTGATCTGCATGAGAGAAATCTTTACAAATAACACAAAATAGATGAGTTGCACATTTTACAAACGAAGTGAGCGTTTGCAAAATGTAATATACAATGATGATGATTGTTGATCTTAAGAATCTCATTTCTTCACTGAGTTTTAACTCTCAAATGTCTTAATGATAGAATTAATTTCTAGTCAAAAACATTGTTTATATAGCTTGAAAAAATAATAGCACATGTCAATGTGATTAAAGAAGAAATTGACTGTGATATGCATGCATATTGCTGACAAAACATCTGTGACTTATGCTTAAGAAGTAAATTGTTAAAATTTGAGCAGCGAGAAATCTTGTTCATCTTGAACTGTGAATCTGCTGCAAGAAAAACTCTTTGAGTAATCTTTCAAGTTTAAGAGAAAAATCAACATAAAGATCATGTTTTATGTATATTACATGCAACGTATGCAACATATTTTTGATAAATTACATAGTTGAATGAACATGCAGCTTTTTAAAGAACAAAGAGATATCACTGATATTTAATGAGCAAATGAGCATTATGTGTAAGATTAACGCAGACATATTTCAAGAATTTCTCATTTTATCGATTCTCTTTCTATTTTTCAACGCAAGTTTAATTGAAAAATGCAAAGCATTGAAAATCAAAATTGAAGTGCTTAACTTCATAAATGACATTAACATTCTAGTTTATGACAAATTCATTAAAGAAATTTGCAAAACACTGAGCAAGATACATAATGTCTGCGCGAAGTGAGTTTAAACTCATGACGCAATGTTTGCATCAGAAAAATATGAGCTCACACATTTCACTAGAAAATTGAGAAAATTCAACATGATGACTAGCATACAAATAAAAAGCTCAATAATCAAATCAAAGTCAAATGTGCGAGTTTTAAAGATTTAACTGAACATGAAACTGCAATGAGACGTGCATCTTTGACAGATAGAAGTGAGTCACGTCACAAGAATGCTTACGCTTAGTCATTTAAAAATCTTTACAATAAAAACAATCTTTACAAAAGCGAAACAAGTGTACTCAACTATAATGAGATCAGAAATCGCATTTGAAGCATCAATCTGACATCAGCGTGACAAAGAGAAAGAACTGTTAAACAAGAAATGCAGATTAGAAACTCTGCAGAATCAGACTTTACATCACGTTGCAAAAGTATTCAAAAGAGTAAGCATTGAAACGTTAAAGATTGAAACATACATAGATTTACTACATATTTATTTAAACATACTGCAGAATAAAATTACATTATGCAGTTGAATTGATGACAGAACGCAAGAGACTAAATAAGCATGCAAACTCATACATGCTTGACTGACGAGAATTAATCATTTCATCTCTCGCTTTTCTGTCATCAAGAAAATAGTGCTTCTGAATACATTTATTCAAAAAGAAACAAGAATGCAGTTTAAATGCAGATGATTCAACTTTTCTACGACAACTTTAATAAGTAATAGCATTGCAATAACATTATATCACAAAGATCAATGAAAGTAATGATGAAAAAAATACAAGAAATGCATTGCAGATATTAATGTAATTTCAGCACAAAGATTTCATTTATTCAACAAAATGATAAAGATGCATGATGATTTTCAAAAGATTGAAAGCATTCTTGTAACTTACATCAAAATCAAACGCATAAATCTTAATACTTATTTGCACTCGAGAAATGTTTCAAGCATGAATAGTTCATAATGCAACTGCAAACAAAGTCATCAGACAGCAAAGCATGTACTTATGCATTGCTTGAACTGAACGCATCTGTGATTAAGAATGTTACAAGATATCAACTTCTTGAACTATTGAATAATCATTATGATCATAAAAGATCTTAGAGCAGCAGTGAGAATGATGATGAAAACGAAACTTCTGAAACAATTTAAAGTGATTAAAACACTCATTCTTTAACGTGCAATCAACGTGAATAAATTTGATACATAGTTTTAATTAAACTGATCACGTCAAGTTGAATCATCAAGATTGAGTTGAATTCTTAACTCATCAAGACTCAATTTGAGTCAGAATTTTGAAATCAAGTATTTGAGTTGAGTCACAATGTTTGAATCAAGTATTCAAGTTGAGTTAAAGTGTTGAAATCAAGTATTGACTTAAATTCTCAACTTAACTCATCAAGACATGAAGCAAAGTACTATTAATATTCATTTGAATATTTGATAATGCAACAAAATAATGCAATTGATTGAAGAAAATTCATGCTTGTTCATTTACTACTGCTAATCTGAAATCACTATTATCTCATTATTATTATTTTTCTTCTTCTTCTTCTTTTTCTTCTTCTTCTTCTTCTTCTTCTTCTTTTTATTCTTCCTTTTCTTCTTATACTTCTTCTTGTATTCATTCTTGTACTCATATCTTTTCTCAATTTTAATACTCAGAAAATCTCAGTACTAAAAACAGCAATCTATCGAAGCATATGATATATCAAATCGATCAACAAGTTATAAAGCACAATCGTATGATCAAAACAAGCTCTCATTCAACTTAATAACTCTACAGATAACTGCATTGCAAGTCAAAAATCGAAAATTGAAATTTTTCACGCTCACGCAGGTAAAAATCAATGACGAAACGAAAGTTCATTAACGCAGAAGAAAGAATCATCAATTCAAACAGTAATTTGATTGATAAATCGAAGAGCAAACTCACATGAAAAGAACAAGTCATCAATCGACTTCAGAACAGCACAGAAGACTGAGTGCTGATGCAAAAATTGAAATTGAACTCTTTTGCATTTGAAGATTGCACAGAGAACAATGTTGTTTCAGAGAAGTACAGCATTTCTTATCAAATCACTATCTGTTTTATCTTTTCTTAATGTGCAAGACAATAAGTTGAGATCAGTCATTACTATTCTGAGTGAGATGATCAACAACGAGATTTATCTGTATGAGATGCTGACTACAAATCTTCTGCAAGCTATGCTTGTCAGAAGAGCTGAACAATCTCATCAACAAAGATCAGCGATGAAACTCATCTGTACGTGATGCTGATTATGAATCTACTGTTTAGCTACAGTAGAGTCTAAAGATTATCAAAAGTTTGAATGATATCAAGACGCTGCGTGATGATGAAGCGCTGTGCGTTGATCACGTGCAGAGTTTTCGCGATTACGTAAACTTCAATAATCTCAATGCGCATGCTACAAGCAATCTGCACGCAGATGAGAAAGTCAAATAGAACGCAGAACTACGAGAAAAATCGCTTATAAAAATCATTCGATTCAATATCTCGTCATCGTGACAACAAGAACTGAGACAGAACATTTTTGTGTTTGATCTGTTGAAGATAATTAGCAGAAAAAACTTGAATCACGAACATTCTTTAAATCTACATGCTAACTACGTATAAATCTTGTTAAGACTGCGTGTCTGTTACTACGACATGAGCAACTCACGAAACTCGTTAAGTTTGACACAAGCAAACTCAAGAGTTTCATTAATATCGTTTAACAAACGTTCAGACACAGACATTCTATACATGAGTGATACGCTGACAAGAAGACTTCGTTAAGAGAAGAGAAACACAAGCAAGTTAGTAGAGAATGATCGAACTACGCTGTTTGATTAAAAGTGTAACATATAAACATTTTTACAAGACATGATCGATCTGCATGAGAAAGATCTCTACAGATAATGCGAAACAGATGAGTTGCACGTCTTACAAGTGAAGTGAGCGTCTGCAAGATGTGATATACAATGACAATGACTGTCGATCTTGAGAATCTCATCTCTTCACTGAGTTCTGACTCTCGAATGTCTTGATGATAGAATCAATCTCTAGTCAAAGACATTGTCTGTATAGCTTAAGAGAACAGTAACGCATGTCAATGTGATTAGAGAAGAAATCAACTGCGATACACATGCGTATCGCTGACGAAACGTCTGCAACTCATGCTTAAGAAGTAAATTGTCGAAATCTGAGCAGTGAGAGATTTTGTTCGTCTTGAACTGTGAATCTGCAGCGAGAAACTATCTCTTGCTAAGAGAGAAACCAGCATAGAGATTGTGTCTTATGTATGTTGCATGCGACGTATGCAACATATTTTTGATAGGCAAATAGAAGTCGAAATTTCGTCGATGAAGATGCAATTAAATCAAAAGTGCAAGAACTATGCAATTTGAATAGTTGAGTTATTGAAAAAACACTCTATCAGAAAAAGAACATCTATTTCATACTCATCTCAATACTTTATTGAATTGAATCTAGATCTGAACGCATCGAAATATCTGAACTGAAACGAGATGAAGACGAATTTACCTTGAAAAGTCAAGAAGTGCAAAGACAGACTCACGCAGATATATTGAATATTGAACAAAGTGCAAAAAACACTGAATTTAATAAAAGAAATCGAAATTTCTCACTTCAAGAAATCATGAGATCAAGAAATCGAGCATTTAGCAAAAATTCAAATCGAATTTGCAAGAAGCGAAACTCGCGAAACGATCAATACACACTACAGAGAATTAGAAAGAATTATCAAAAAGGCGAAAAACATAGTGATGTATATCGACGCATCGCAAATTCAAAAAAAGATAGCAGAGATCGAAACAGAAACTGAAACAACAGTGATATTCACGCATGAACTCGTCAGATTCAGCAAAGCGACAAGCGTTTCTGACAAAATAATCACAACGAAAGCGAAACTACAAGCTATTAGCGATGCAATCGCAATATGCAGTGAAAAAGCACTCAAAAACAGCGAAATTTGAATGTACATGAACAGTCAAATGACTTTGCAAAGATTAAACGCAAAGAGCAACGTCAATGCGAAGATATTCGATGACATACGACAAAACTTGATCAATTTACGTCAGAATCAGTGTCAAATTCGCATACAGTGAATATCGAGTCACAAGAGCATTATTGAAAACGAAAAAGCAGATCAATTGATTAAAAGCGCTGCTCAAGAATTATCAGTTATTGACAACATGAAAGCAATCATCATAAGCTTCGTCAAAAAGCAAATTTGCAAAGAGACGAAATTACAATAATTAAATGTCTGAAAAAGCAGCATCAAGAAGAAAAATCAGTATCAAGAAGAAAAATCAGTATCAAAAGCACATATTGAATGTGAATCTAAGTCATAAATCACTAAAAGAGCTGAGAAAAATCGATAGACTAACGTTTTCAATCTTTATTCAGCTGAAAATGAAACATGACTATTTCAAGAGCTATTTGCATCGATTATCAGAGAATAATTTAAACTAATGCTATGAAATATGCAATGCAAGACAAACGTTGAAGCATTTACTGCTGAACTGCAGACATTATAGAGCAGAGCAGATAAAGCTTAAGAAAAAAGCTCAGCTCAAAAACACAGACACTATATTGACATTGTTCATCATCAAGATTGAAAGAATCGCAATACTAAAGTGTTTGAAAAATACTCGAATTACGACGAGAAAATGACTATTAGAAACGAAAGAGTAGAACGCGAAGAATGCGAAGAAACAAAGAAAAACGAGAGTACGATGACGAGGGTTTGAGAGAGAGCGCTTGTATGCACAAACTATTGATGTGATTGATTAACAAGAAGATATAAAGCAGCGACTTTGATCAGGTTACATGTAACTTAGCATACATACAGCGCCTAGACAGTGTCATAGTCATAGACTGCATGCACTTAATGAAGAAAAAAAAAATCTTCTAAAATCTCATTGACTCTTGTGAAACTGTGCAATTGCATGTTCACTCATTGAAATCAATATTGAAGAGTCAAGTCATCTGCATTTAAACTGTATCTTTGCTTCTTTGCGAATTGAAACATTCAGAAACGTTATCTTTTTAAAAGTTGAAAAGCGAAAAATGAGTTGATTAGTTTCTATCAGACGTGCATGTATGATCTTGCATGCTTGCTGAGTCTCTTGCGTTCTGTCGTTGACTCAACTGCGTAATGTAGTTTAATTCTGTAGCTTGTTTAGATGAACATGAAGCGAAAATGTATATGTTTCAACTTTCAGCGTTTCAATGTTTACTTTTTGAAAGACGTTTATTACATGATACAATATTTAATTTTGAAGAGCTTCTAGTTATTATTCTGTGCTCGACAATCTCTCTTCTTTATCGCGTTGATGTTATATTGATGCTTTGAACGTTATTCTCAATCTTACTACTGCTGAGTATATTTGTCTCGTCTTTGCAAATGTAGCTTCGTAAGTGAAAACTTTAAGTCAACTAAGCATTAGCATTTTGATGATGTGATCTGCTTCTATTTAACAAAGATGCAATCTTCATCAAAGTTTCATGTTCAGTTGAACTTCAAGAACTTGTACATTCAACTTTAACTTTATTATTGAGTTTTCAATACATAAACTGATCATCATGTTGAATCTTTTTGACTTTCATATGAAATGTGTAAGTTCATACTTCTCTGAGACGAATGTGACGTCATGAGTTCAAGTTCACGTTGTATAGATGTCATGTGCTCTGCTTAATATTTTGCAGATTGATTCTATGAATCTATCGTAGATCAGAATATTAATATCATTTATGAAGTTAAGTATCTTGATTTTAATTTTTAATGCTTCGCACTTTTCAATTAAACTTGCGTTGAAGAATAGAAAGAAAATCGATGAGATAAAAGATTTCTGTGATATGTCAGCATTTATTCATCACATCATGCTAATTTGTTCATTGAACATCAATGATGACTCTTTATCTTTCAGAAAGCTACAAGTTTAATTAACTATGTAGTTCAATTTTCTTCTCATTCTCAGAATATACAGAAGTCTGATGTGCAAGACATGATTAAATGCTTTAGCAATGTCTAGACTAAGCATGAAGCATTGACAAAGCTCATTGAGTGTTTAATCACGTAATTAGATGATAAATTAAATGATTTATTATTTTGATTGATCTCTCTTCTTATAAGATCACTTTGACGTGATTAGCTGCAGACGCATGTCTAATAGCTTAAATGACACGAATCATCAAAATGACATGAATCATTAAAATAACATGAATGATCAAAATAACATGAATGATACTGCTGACAATGATTATTCTGATTCTATATGCTCAGTTCTATATGTTCAATTCTATATGTTCAAGCGCATGTAAAAGCAAAGTATTAAATCAATGAATTTATTATCTAACTAGTTATTTAATCATCTATTTAAATAAATTGTTGATTATGTAGAGTATTCAATAGAGAATCATGAAGAGAGTCATGAAGAGTGCTTGATAGAAAAACATGAAGAGTGCTTGATAGAAAAACATGAAGAATGCTTGATAGAAAAACATGATTTTTATTTTTTTATTTCTTCATTAAGTGCATGCAGTCTATGACTATGACACTATCTAGACGCTGTGTGTATGCTAAATTACATGTAATCTAGTCATAATCGCTGCTGTATATCTTTTCATTGAACAGTCACATCGATAGAGTGTGCATACGAGCGCGTGAACTGTCTATATGATCAAGTGATCACATAGACAACTCAAAATTGTGAAAGCTGATCACTTTGACGTGAGCTTTCGACTTGTCTGTATGATCATCAAGCTAAGCGAGCTAAATGAGCTTTGATTTATGTAGAGAAAAGCTGATCACTTTGACGTGAGCTTTCAAGTTCACTGTATGATCATTCAGCTGAATGAACTAGATGAGCTTTGATCTATGTATTTGCGACGCATGTAAATCGATCAGAAAATCGAAATCAATCAATTTACTGCGTCGCACAGATGTGTATGTGCGCAAAAGCTGAGTCATGCCTTCGCAGTAACTGTGTGAATGTCGTATATTAGTTGCAGCGCGTGCGCAAAGACGTTGCTGTTGTTCTGTGTATATGAGCAAAGACTATGTCGTGTCTTCGCAGTGTATGTGATTGCGATGCATGTACATTGATCTGATAAAGCGAAAAATCGATCGATTTACTGCATCACATGAGTGTGTAGATGTGCAAAAGCTGAGTCGTGTCTTCGCAGTGTGTATGTGTGTGATGTATATGAGTTGCAGCGTGTGCGCAAAGACGTTGCTGTCGTTCTGTGTATGTGAGCAAAGATTGTGTCGTGTCTTTGCAGTGTATGTATTTGCGACGCATGTAAATCGATCAGAAAATCGAAATCAATTGATTTACTGCGTCGCACAGACGTGTATGTGCGCAAAAGCTGAGTCGTGCCTTCGCAATGACTGTGTGAATGTCGTATATTAGTTGCAGCGTGTGCGCAAAGACGTTGCTGTCGTTCTGTGTATATGAGCAAAAACTGTGTCGTGTCTTTGCAATGTATGTGATTGCAATGCATGTACATCAATCTGATAAAGTGAAAAATCAATCGATTTACTGCATTTTGTAAACGTGTAGATGTGCAAAAGCTGAATCATGCCTTCGCAATATATGTATGTATATTGTATATGAGCTCAACGTGTGAATAAAGCGCTGTTACTGCTCTGTATGTGATTGCGCTGCGTGTAAATCGACCTGAAAATGCGAAAAATTGATCGATTTACTGCATCACGTCTGTCTGTATATGTGCAAAAGCTGAGTCGTGTCTTCGCAATATATGTGTATATGTCATATATGAGCTGCAGCATGTATGCTGCTGTCATTCTGTGTATGTGCAAGTTTCAATGCGCTGATGATCGCGTTGTTATTGCTTCGCTTTTTGACTGTGTGTGAGCTCAACACGTGAGTAAAGCGTTGTTACTGCTCTGTTGATGTTGATGAGATTGTTCAGCTCTTCTGACAAGCATAGCTTGCAGAAAATTTATAGTCAGCATCTTGTACAGATAAATTTCGTTGTTAATTGATCTGCATGAGAAAGATTTCTACAAATAATGTGAAACAGATGAGTTGCACACTTTTGAATGAAGTGAGTATCTGTGAAACATGATATACAATGATGATAACTGTCGATCTTAAGAATCTCATCTTTTCACTGAGCTCTGACTCTTGAATATCTTGATGATAGAATCAATTTCTAGTTGAAGACATCATTTATATAGCTCAAAAAAACAGTAGTGTATATCAATGTGATTAAAGAAGAAATTGACTGCAATATGCATGTGTATTGCAGATGAAATGTCTGCAACTTATGCTTAAGAAGTAAACTGTTGAAATTTAAGCAGTGAGAAATCTCATTCATCTTGAACTGTGAATCTGTTGTAAGAAATTCTCTTTAAGTAATTTCTCAAGTCTAAGAAAAAAATCAGCATAGAGATTGTGTTCTATGCATGTTGCATGCAACGTATACAACATATTTTCGATAAACACATGATGTTTGCGCGAAATGAGCTTGCACTCATGACACAACGTTTGCATCAGAAAAGTACAAGCTTATGCATTTCACTAGAAAATTGAAGAGATTTGACATGATAACTAGCATACAAATAGAAAACTCAATTATCAAATCAAAATCAGATGTACAAGTTTTAATTGTCATGATGAATTGACTCATAAAGATTAGATTAAAGACTAAAGTCAAAGACTGAGTCAAAGATCAGATCTGAGTTAGCTCTGAAACTTTATGACTCTGTCAAGACATCATTTAGACTACGTCATATCTTCGACTTAATATGTCATGAGTTATGTTGTGCTCAACTTGACAATGCTTGACAAACTTTCTATAGTCGATCGATTCTCTCAAGTTATCGAGAGCTTCTTATTAATTAGCTCTATCATAATATATACTCATTCTGTGTCTGCTTAGAATATCACATTGTCATATTATTCTTATAGATCTCGTCTATTTATCTAGTAGACTTGATCATTACAGTTCTAATTATTTCAAACTCTTCTTAGAAGTGATGATTTGATATTCAAGCATGACAACAGCAACGCGATTGCAACAGAGTCGAAACGACAACGTCTCAATCTTATGAGATATCATATCAGAAAACGAACGTTGCATAACGAAATCAGAAAGTGAAGAAGCAAAAGATGAATTCTCTCTTGATATTAATGAACAGCTGACATGAGCAATGCTTCAACATAATGAACTGCAAAAGAAACAGAAGTTAGCAGCTATTCTGTCAAAGATTGAGACTTTGCAATTCGTTGAAACGATGAAGAAAAGTCATCAAGCTTTCACTTGAATTCTCATGAAGAATTTGAATGATTTATGCATCGTTTTCATAGTGTCAATGATGATGAAACAAAGTCATCACGAGATTGTTTTGCAGAAGCGAAGATTTTCAATGTCTTTGAAGAAGTATCATGACAAAATCATAAGAAAACATTCATAAGAAAACATAGAGAGTGAATTTATGATGTCAAAATCTTGTTTCAAAATATCTTTTGACATTTTGAAAGTGATGAGAAAAAGATTTTGTACTGCATGATCTATCTGAAGAGTGAATCAAAGAAACTTTGATTCAATCACGAAGAGACTATGTCTGCAGCTCAGCAGATGTGATTCAATTTTATCGACTTTCTTCTGAATTTAATTGAGAACTCGATGAATCGAAGCATAAACGTGACTCAGCAATACATGAATGCATCGCAACGTTCAAATCAAATGATACAAACGTTTGCAGCTCATCTGAGCACTTTGAAACATCAACTTTCGTTGTATAGTAATGAGCATAAGTGAACTCATCTATTCATCAAGTTGAGATCTGAGCTGTGTGTGATCATTACTAATGTGCAGTCGATTTCTATCACATGAGATGCATTAATCAATCTTGTTGCTCGATTGAAAACAAATCTGCAAAAAGAACATGTCTTGTTGTTGAAATGATTTTAAGACGAAGACTTGCATGATCGAGATAAGATCAACAAGAAGACTCATTCAAAGCGAAAGAAATCTTATTGATCAATCAGACTCAACTTTTCATCAAAGATAAACTCACATGCTTCGTCACATTATAGCAAGAATTTGTTCAATATAACGTGTTATATGTGCAATTGAAAGAATCATTACTTTATTGATTGTAGAGACGAAAAGATCAAGAATAGATCAAAAGAATTTGACGTGAATCGAGTACTCATTGATTTGATGTCACATATGAGTCATTTCAAGATTTCGAGAAAAGACAAGCTTTCAATGAATGCTTCAAATCATCGAGGGAAAAACAAGAAGTTCTCTTCGTAAAGACTCTTATATATAAAGAGCATGTAATTCAGAGAGATCAGAAGACAGAAACGAAGATTCACATGAATATTGATGTCAAGATGAACGTGATTAGTCAACGTTTCATCATCGAGCAAGATATGTTATTGCTGAACATCAATCTTTCAAGATCTATCTGAATGAATGATCAGAGTGTCTATTGTTATGACGTCTATAAGATGTGTTATCGACTGAGAGACAGCTGAAACATAGAGAAAAAAGATATAAGTATCTTTTATGCTATTGACAAGAAAGAATCTTTTCTGATTCTGAGTATATCAAGTATGCAATTCAAGCGTATTCAAATAGACATGATTGCAAGAACATGATGTTTCAACGTGAATGAACACGCATTTGAGTTGTTCTTCGCACAAGTATTTGCAAAAGCTCTACAAAATGAGTCTACTGTGTATGCTCTTGTCATAATCAACGTTGTCAAAGAGTTGATTGTTGAACATCAAGTGAAAGCAATGAATAACGTGATGAGTTGTATCACAAACGCGCTTGAAACGCAGACTTTACTCGTTGAATTGAAAGAGTACGAAGACATATTCTCGACAGAAAGTGCAGATAAACTGTCTTTGCATGAAGATCACGATCATGCAATAGAAATCACTGCAGAATCATCATATGAATTATTGTATAATTTGTCAAACACAGAGTTAACGACTCTGAGACAGTATCTAGATGATGTCTTAGCGAAAGAATGAATTAAGCATTTCGTCAGCTCAACTGACGCGTCTATTTTATTCATTCTCAAAAAGAACAATAGTCTTCATCTATGCATGAACTATCAAGATCTGAATAAGATCACTGTCAAAAATCGTCATTTGCTGCCTTTAATTAGTGAAACTCTAGACAGACTCAGTAAAATCAAGCAGTTCACTAAGTTAGATTTGAAGAACATCTATCATTGTCTCAGAATTCAATGTAAAGACGAGTGAAAAATGATGTTTTGTACTCGTTACGATCACTTCAAATATATGATCATGTCGTTTAATTTAATCAACGCGTTTGTCATCTTTCAGACTTATATTAATAAGATCTTGACAAAGCTTTTAAATGACTTTTATATTGTCTATCTGAATGACATTCTAATCTTCTTCGTAAAGAAGACTGATCACGTAGATCACATGAAGTAAATTCTCGAGAAATTAAGAAAGTTCAAGCTATATGTTAGCTTGAAGAAGTGTGAATTCTTCATCACTAAAGTGAACTTTCTAGAATTTATTATATTCACAAAGAGTGTTTCGATGAATCTAAGTAGAATAGACATCATCAAAACGTGATTCAGATTGAAGATGTATCAAGAAATACAAGTTTTTCTGAGATTCATCAATTTCTATCGACATTTTATACATCACTACTCTCAGATAGCAGAGTCTTTAACAGAACTGCTGAAAGATAGTGTAAAAAATGTAAAAATAAACTCATTCATATGATTGAGCGAAGCGAAACAAGCTTTTAATCAGCTTCACAACATTTTTATGAAAGCATCTATTCTAAGACACTTTGACTCAGAGCGACATATACACATCGAGATCGATGCATTCAATTATGCAGTCGCGAATATTTTGTCTCAGTCAGATGACGAAGATAAGTGACATTTGATTGCATTCTGATTCAGAATGATGATAGACATCGAAAGAAACTATGAAATACATGATCAGAAGCTTCTAATCATAGTAGCGATGTTTAAACACTGACAACACTATGTGAAAGACAGTTATCATACTGTCGAAGTTCTGACTGATCATAATAATCTGAAGAATTTTATGAACGTTCAAGAGCTAAACGAAAGACAAGTCAGATGAGTCATGAGATTGTCGATCTGCGACTTTGAAATAGCACATAGATCAGAAATGACAAACTCGATCAATGCATTGTCGAGATGATTTGACTATAAGAGTGAGAACATTTCTGCGAATCATTTGCTGCTCACTCTGCAGCGAAAGCTGACTAGAATAGAAAGCTTAAATAGCTTTATATTTGTAGCAATCAGAGAACTATATTGTATACAAGTGATTAACGATGTCAAGAAGATGTTCGTTCACAGTATAAGTATGAACAGATATTCAGCAGAATATGTCGAGAGCAGACTGCAAGATGAAACTCACTGATGAACATGAGTGATTAACGATGTCAAGAAGATGTTCATTCACAGTGTTAGTGAACGAAGATATTCAGCGAAACATGTCAAAAGCAGATCGCAAGATGAAATTTACTGTACATGAGTGATTAACAGAGTCGAGAAGATGTCTGTTTACAGTGTCAGTGAAAACACAAGTACATGTTCAGCAATGCATGTCAGAAGTATGCTGCTGAAGATCATGATTTTAACAGTGTAAGAAATGCATCTAGATGAAGTACATTTCTCAAGAGATAGAATTTCTCAACTTGAATCAACAACTTCAAAAAGCATAGACATCAAAACGTTGACTCATAGAAATTGCAACGTAGTTGAGAAACAGCTTAATTCTGTTGCTGAAACTGTTGATTACAAACAACTCGTTTCACATGCAATTGTCAGAGTATTGATGATTCATGAAATGATATACGACTTCAGTAGTAAATTCATAGTTGAGCTCATTAAGATCTTACAGCAAGAAGATGAATTTGCTGTGAAGCTAAAAGCAAACAAAACGACAAGTATATGAAAGAGTGACGTTGAAGCTTGAACATTGAATAGTCAAGAAATGATAGAGTACAATGAATCATTGTATGTTTCAGAAGATCTTTCTGTCAGAGAAGAGCTGTTGAAACGTCATCATGATGATTCATTAACAAGACATTTTGATGCTGACAAGATCAGCGAGCTATTAAATCGTAAATATTACTGAAAAAGTATGATCAAGAATGTTAAAGAGTATATAGATACTTGTGACATTTGTCAGAGAGTAAAGATGAAACGTTATCTATCATATGATGAGTTGAAGTTGTTATTTTGACTCATCGATTCATGAAAAGAAATCATTATGAATTTCATAACAAATCTGTTGTCTAGTAAATGAAAAAAAGTCGTGTATGACTCGATTCTTGTGATAGTCGATTATTACATGAAGATGATGCATTATCTGTCTATAAAGAAGACTTTGACTGTTATAGAGTTAGCAGAGTTGTTCTTTGAGAAGATTGTTCTAAAATATGAAGTATTGAATGATATAATTATCAATAAAGATAGTCTATTTATCAGTGCATTCTGATCAAAGATCTGCTATCATGTCAAGATGAAACGACGACTAAGCATCATCTTTTATTTGCAGACAGACAATCAGACAGAATGACAGAATCAAACGCTGAAACATTATCTACGAGTATATTGTTCAGAAAAGCAAGACGACTGAGCTACGCTTCTACTCATAGTTAAGTTCATGTATCATCAGACGAAGCACTCTTCATTGAGCTGTAGTCTCTTTAAAGTCATGTATGACTACGAGTCAATCTTTGACATACACATTGAGAACAATGCTATGAAAGAAGAAGTGTCAGCAGCAAAAGAATGCATGAAAATGCTGCAAGATGTGCAAAACACGTTGACGCAACGATGATAAAATGCGATCGATGCTCAGACAAAGTACTATAATTAAAAACATAAATTTAAGTTCTTTAATGTTGATGATTTAATCATGCTATCAGCAAAAAATCTGAAGCAGAAGAAGTTGAGCAAGAAGTTATTAAATAAAATGATAAAGTTCTTTCATATACAAGAACTCATAAACAAGCAAATGTATCATCTTGATCTTTCAATTATTTATAAAGTTCATTCTGTCTTTAATGTATTTCTTTTAGAGTCGTATAATCGTAGACTAAATGATGATTCTATACTCAATTATTTCATACTCAAGCTTATTGATGATGAGTAAGAATGAAAGATAGAAAAGATTCTATAAAAGTGAAAAAGAAAGAGAATCTTATATTATAAGATACAATGAAAAGAATATCTCATTGAATATGATCAATGAATATCAAGTAAAGATATGAAAGATGTCTCGAAGCTTATAAAAGCTTTTGAAATGAGATTGAAACATGAGCGAAAAGCATAATCACTTACTTTCAAGCATAAACTTATTATTAGAAAAGAAGAATCACTGTATTATGATAGTTTCGTTCTCTAATGAGATGATCACATATGTAAATCAACAGACAGAAGAAAAAAGCGCAAAGATGCTCAAACGCGCTCGACAAGAAAGTGCAATCATCACGACATAATAAACATCATGCAATCATCACTTCATTAAACATCTTTCACATGAAGCAAGATTGCAGATTTCTTCTTCTTTCTCATTGTCAGATTTACATTGAGATACAAAGATAAAGATTCAAGAGACAACAAATTATGCTAAAATATATCAGAACAATTAGAAACATTGACAAAATGATATATAATCAAAATTGAATGTATTGCAAAGCGCTTTACATTCAAAATTTCTCTGACAATGTTATTGACAATCATCATCTTTTTGAGAATGAGCTTTTGAATCTTTAGAGACTCAAGTTTGTGAGTTCTCTTGAAATGATTCTTCACACGAGTCATTGTTATCAACTTCTTGTAAAGAATTTTCTGATGAGCAGTGAATGTCTTCAGAGCGACGTTCTCTTCTTCATTTTCAATCGCACTATCATGAATATTCTGCAGATGAAAGAATTCATTGACAGTCAAAATGCAAATATCAAAAATCTAGACATTGAATCATGAGTGTTTAGCAAATGTATCAGATAAGTATACTCACTGCGATACAGAAGCTCTCATTACTTGCACAGCGAGCACACTTCTTGTACATTGTTTTTCTTTGAAAGACGACGTCACATCGTGATGCTTTATTCTTGATGTGTAAAACTCAAGCACACTTTATACAAATCATTTTATTTAGAGTTTCAAAATCAGCAACGCTTCTCTTGCTTATTTTCACAATTGACAGCTGAAAAGCATCAGTAACAACATCAAGAAGTTGAATAAGCGAATCTCATCATCATTTTTTGATTTCGCGAAGTCTGTGAGTTCGACAAGATCATTGACGAAGCATCAATGATCATTTCTTTTCTCATCGTTTTTCGAATTTTCTCTTCAATAGCTGAGATGTACTTGAAAGTTTGAATAGTAGAAGCAATGAGCTTTCGATCAGAATTTGATGACATTTGCATCATCATGAGCGATTCAGCATCAGCAGCATCATGATCATCATGTCTGATCAATGTCTTTTGAGCAGACTTATGATATTGTTAATCGCAGTAATAGTTGTGAAACTTCAAGTTGTGACATCACTTACTTTTGTAATGATCTTGACTCAATCATTAATTGACTTCATCATCTTACAATTCTCTTTGAGCGTCGCTGCGCATTCACGACTCATGATCTAGATCTTTTACTCTTACTATACAGATATACTCAAAGTTTGTCAAAAGTAATCACATAATGATAAAAATATGATCATAATTGAAAAAAGATGAAGTTGAAGAAAATGAGAAGTTGAAAGAAACTGAAAGAGCGATAAACAAATCAACAATTATTATTCATTCTTGTTTACACTTTATCGTTTCAACAACATCATCTACTCAAAAAATAAACAATATTTATGCACTATCTACACGTCATCATTGCTGTCATCTACATCAATTACACATCACATATACTATCTATAATGTCATCTATACACATTATAATTGAAGATAAATCATCATTCAATTGAAAGTTTTTCTTTTTCTTTTTCTTGTTTTCTCACAGAAATTTAAAGATTTTTATCGAGAGCTTCTAGAGCAAATCAATGAATGCATGTCATCATTTATCAGAGTAAACAAAGATATTAATTATTGAGATCAAGAATGAACTCACTTAAAAGAGAAAACAATTGTCATGATGAATTGATTCATAAAGATTAAATCAGAGACTAGAGTCAAAGATTGAATCAAAGATCAAATCTGAGTTAGCTTTGAAACTTTATGACTTTGTCAAGACATCATTTAGACTACGTCATATCTTCGACTTAATATATCATGAGTTATGTTGTGCTTGACTTGACAATGCTTGACAAACTCTTTATAGTCAATCGATCTTCTCAAGTTATCGAGAGCTTCTTAATAATTAGCTCTATCATAATATATACTCATTCTGTGTCTGCTTAGAATATCACATTGTCATATCACTCTTATAAATCTCATCTATTCATTTAGTAGACTCGATCATCACAGTTTTAAAGATGCAACTGAACATGAAATTGTGATAAAACGCGCATCTTCAACAAATAAAAATGAATCACGTCACAAGAATGCTGACACTTAGTCATTTTGAAGTTTTCACATGAAAAGCTATCTTCACAAAAGCGAAACAAGTATACTCAGCAGTAGTGAGATCAGAAATCGCATTGGAAGCATCAATCTGACATCAGCGCGACAAGAAAGAAAAACTGTTGAGCAAAGAATGCAAACTAGAAACACTTCAGAATCAGACTCTGCGTCACGTAACAGAAGCATTCAAAAGAGTAAGCATTGAAACTTTAAAGACAGAAACATACATAAGCTCACTACATGTTCATTTGAATATGTTACAGAACAAGATCATGTTACACAGTTGAATCAATAATTGAATGCAAGAGATCAAACAAGCATGCAAACTAATACATGTTCATTTGACGAGAGTTAATCACATCATTTCTCACTTACTCATCATCAAGAAAATAGTACTTCTGAATGTCTTCATTCAAGAAGATGCAAAGATACAGTCGAGATGCAGATGATGCATTCTCTTCTTCACAATGATTTCAACAAGCGATAGCATCGCAATAGCGCAGTATCACAAAGATCAATGAAATCAACGATGAGAAAAGTACAAAGAACGCGTCGCAGATGTCAACATAATCTCAATACAAAGATCGCATCTGAGCAATAAGATGATAAAGATGCGTGATGATTTTCAGAAAGCAGAAAGCATTCTCATAATGCATATCAAAATCAAATGCATAGATCTGAATGCTTATTTGCACTTTAGAAATGTTTCAGACATGAATAGTTCATGATGTGATTGTGAATGAAGTCATCAGACGATGAAGCATGTACTCATGCATTGTTTAAACTGATTGCATCTGCGATCAAGAATGCTACAAGATGCTGACTTCTCAAACTATCAAATAATCATCATCATCATGAAGAGTTTCAGAACAGTAGCGAAAATGATGATGAAAACGAAGCTCTTGAAGCAATTTAAAATGACTAGAACATTCATTCTTTAACATGCAATCAACGTGAACAAATTTGATACATAGTCTCAAAACTTACTGTTTCAACTGCGTGAAGCAGTCGTATAAACTGCGAGTGATTTTCTATCTCAGAGAGTTTTGTTCACTTGATATAAATAGCATAAAATCTCTCATGAGTCAATCTAATCGATGTCACAAGAATGTATGAATTTATTATTATTATTGTACTTCACTTTGCTTTCACTCAACTCAATAGTCTCAATTTTTCAAATCATTATCAGTTAATATACATCATGACTTGTTGCAAGCAAACAAATAATGCATTTAAATAATGCATTTCTTGTTACGCATTGCTGACAAACTTGATTTAAAACGAAAGTTTAAAGATGATATGATGATTTGAAGATTTCAACTCATGATGATATGATATCAAATAATCAAATCATAAATGAATCAAGAGCAGACTTTAAGACTTTATTTGAAAGTAAAATCAATAAAGTTCAGAAAATAATGTAAATAAATAATGCATTAAGTTATCAACAGTTAGTTTATCGTGACAGTCAAAGAGAAAATGAAAGTCAGAAATCATTGCACTTCAAAAAATACATCATCATCAAAGAGATGCAAATTTGTTAATATTGAAGATCTTATTCAAAAAAATAGTTCATAAAACCATGCAGAATGAAATTAATATGAACAAGATGAATTAAAGAATGAGTAATGTAAATTATAAAATTCAGACTTTGACATTGCTTGCTTTTCAAAAGATCACAGAAGCATTTCTATGTAAATTTCTTGTCAGTAAGTGCATTACTCATTTGCATTATCATTGATGTTTTACAACACTTACTGATATAATGCTTTACATATGCAGATAGCAATCTTCTTGCTATTCATGTCAAGTGAGTAATTCTTCAACAAAGAGATTTGATATTCATGAAAACTTTAATATATAATCTTAAAATTTAGTTGAGTGCTTAATGAAAATAACATTCATGATATCTTGATCAGATCAAGATATCTAGCATAGCAATACACTTTATGAACTGCATTATTTTTTTGCATTATTTTGTAACTGTGTTATTATACTACATACATTAACAATGTAAAAATGACTTCAAATGAAATGATATTGAACATTTAAACAATAATAGAATGTAAAACATTTTGCAAATCTGCTTTGAAAGAATCAGCAACTTCATTAATCATGTTATCTTCATCTTCTTCTTTACAATAAATATTTCATGCTTCAATGATAATCTTCTCAGAATTCAAGTTCATGATATGATTATAATACTTAAGAAGCATTATTTATTCAATTGATTCTGAAGTCATTTGTAATTGATTTTATCAACAAACTCTTCTTGCAAGATTAAATATTCATTCAACATTTATAAAAAATATTAAACATGAAAGAACATTTTTAATCATTTAAGTTAAATCAGTGATGAAACTCATCTGTATGCAATGCTGACTATGAATTTACTGTTTAGCTACAGTAAAGTTTAAAGATTATCAAAAGTTTGAATGATATTGAGATGCTGCGTGATGATGAAGTGTTGTGCATTGATTGCATACAAAGTTTTCGCGATCGCACAGACTTTAATAATCTCAATATGCATATTATAAAGCAATTTACATGCAAATAAGAAAGTTAAATAAAATGCAAAACTATGAGAAAAATTACTTATGAAAATCATTCAATTCAACATCTTGTTATCATGATAACAAGAATTGAAACAGAACACTCTTGTATTTGATTTGTTGAAAATGATTAGCAGAAAGAACTCAAATCATGAACATTCTTTAAATTTACATGCTAACTATGTATAAATCTTGTTAAGACTGCGTGTCTGTTACTACAATATGAATAACTCATGAGTTTTGTTAAATTCAACATGAGTAAACTTAAGAGTTTCATTAATATCATTTAATAAACATTCAGATATAAACATTCTATATGTAAACAATATGTTGATGAGAAAACTTTGTTAAAAGAAAAGAGACACAAGCAAGTTAGTAAAGAATGATTGAACTATGTTGTCTGATTAAAAGTGTAGCATATAAACATTTTTGCAAAACATGATTGATCTGCATGAGAGAAATCTTTACAAATAATGCAAAACAGATGAGTTGCACACTTTACAAGCGAAGTGAGTATCTGCAAAGCATGATATACAATGATGATAATTGTCAATCTTAAGAATCTCACTTCTTCACTGAACTCTGAGTCTTGAATGTCTTGATGATAAAATCAATCTTTAGTTGAAAATATTATTTGTATAACTTAAGAGAACAATAATATATATTGATGTGATTAAAGAAGAAATCGACTGTGATATGCATGTGTATCACAGATGAAACATTTGCAATTCATGCTTAAAAAGTAAACTGTTGAAATTTAAACAGTGAAAGATTTCATTTATCTTGAACTGTGAATTTGTCATAAGAAAACTCTTTGAGTAATTTCTCAAGTTTAAGAAGAAAATCAGCATAGAAATCATGCTTTATGTATGTTGCATGCAACGTATACAACATATTTTCAATAAACATTCTTGCAATGTATATCAAAATCAAATGCATAAATCTGAACATTTATTTGCACTCTAGAAACGTTTCAGACATGAATAACTTGTGATGTGACTGCAAATAAAGTCATTAGACGACGAATGTGATGATCAAGTCTACTAAATGAATAGACGAGATCTATAAGAATGATATGACAATGTGATATTTTAAGCAGACACAGAATGAGTATATATTATGATAGAGCTAATTATTAAGAAGCTCTCGATAACTTGAGAAGATCAATCGACTATAGAGAGTTTGTCAAGCATTGTCAAGTTGAACATGACATAACTCATGACATATTAAGTCAAAGATATGACGTGATTTAAATGATGCTTTGACAAAGTCACAGAGTTTCAAAGCTAACTCAGATCTGATCTTCAACTCAGTCTCTGATTTAACCTCTATGTGTCAATTCATCATGATAATGAAGCATGTATTCATGCATTGTTTGAACTGATTGCATTTGCGATCAAGAATGTTACAAAAGACTGACTTTTTAAACTATTGAATAATCATCATCATCATGAAAAGTTTCAAAGCAATTATGAAGATGATGATGAAAACAAAGCTCTTGAAGCAATTTAAAGTAACTAGAACACTCATTCTTTAACATGCAATCAACGTGAACAAATTTGATACATAGTCTTAAAACTCACTGTTTTAACTGCGTGAAGCAGTTGTATAAACTGCGAGTAATTTTCTATTTCAGAGAGTTTTGTTCACTTGATATAAATAGCATAAAGTTTCTCATGAGTCGATTTAATCGATGTCACAAGAATGTATGAATTTATTATTATTATTATCATTTAAGTTAATCTTAAATAGTTCAAGATGTTGTCTCTTCAATACTTTCATATTGAAAACTTCTTAACAATAACATTAGTGCAAAGATATTAATCATCTTCACTAATAGATACAGAGTGACGTTGAGTTCTTTGAAGAAGAGTTCATATAATCATCACAACAAACTATAGCATTGATCGACAACAAGATTTATCTGTATGAGATGCTGACTACGAATCTTCTGCAAGCTATGCTTGTCAGAAGAGCTGAACAATCTCATCAACATCAACAGAGCAGTAACAGCGCTTTACTCATGCATTGAGTTCACACACAGTTGAAAAGCGAAGCAATAACAACGTGATCATCAGCACGTTGAAGCTCGCACATACACAGAATGACAGCAGCATACATGCTGCAGCTCATATACAACATATACACATATATTGCAAAGGCACGACTCAGCTTTTGCGCACATACAGACAGACGTGATGCAGTAAATCTATCGATTTTTCGCATTTTCAGGTCGATTTACACGCAGCGCAATCACACACAGAGCAGTAACAGCGCTTTATTCACACTTTGAGCTCATATACAACATACACACATATATTGCGAAGACACGATTCAGCTTTTGCACATCTACATGTCTACGTGATGCAGTAAATCGATCGATTTTTCGCATTATCAGATCGATTTACATGCATCGCAATCACATACACTGCAAAGACACGACACAATCTTTGCTCATATACACAGAACGATAGCAACGTCTTTGCGCACGCGCTGCAACTAATATACGACATTCACACAGTCATTACGAAGGCACGACTCAGCTTTTGCGCACATACACGTCTGTGCAACGCAGTAAATCAATCAATTTTCGGTTTTCTGATTGATTTACATGCGTTGCAAATACATAGATCAAAATTCACCTAGTTCGTTCAGCTGAGTGATCATACAGCGAACTCAAAAGCTCATGTCGAAGTGATCAGCTTTCATCTACATAGATCAAAGCTCATCTAGCTCGCTTAGCTTGATGATCATACAGACAAGTCAAAAGCTCATGTCAAAGTAATCAGCTTTCACAATTTTAAGTTGTTTATAGAATCACTTGATTATATAAACAGCTCACACGCTCGTATGTGCATTCTAATGATCTGACTGCTCAATGAAAAAATATACTGCATCGACTTTGACTAGATTACATGTAATTTAACATATACACAGCACTTCAGTGTTACTATTTAAATAGATAGCATCGTGTTTCATAGTCTTAGACTGCATAAGCACGTAAAATTTGAAGAAGAAAAAAAAATCTGAATGTTTATCTGCACTTTAGAAATGTTTCAGACATGAATAGCTTGCGATGCAACTGCGAATAAAGTCATCAAATGACGAAGCATGTACTCATGCATTGCTCGAACTGATTGTCTCTGCGATCAAGAATGTTACAAGATGCTGACTTCTTGAACTATTGAATAATCATCATTATTATGAAGAATTTCAAAGCAGTAGCGAAGATGATAATGAAAATGAAGCTCTTAAAGCAATTTAGAGTGACTAAAACACTCATTCTCTAACGTGTAATCAACGCGAACAAATTTGATACATAGTCTCAAAACTCACTGTTTCAACTGCGTGAAGCAGTCATATAGACTGCAAGTGATTTTCTATCTCAAAGAGTTTTGTTCACTCGATACAAATAGCATAGAGTTTCTCATGAGTTGATCTAATCGATGTCACAAGAGTGTATGAATTTATTATTATTATTATTGAATAATCTTGCATTGACGTTGCTCTTTGCATTTAGTCTTTGCAAAGTCATTTGACTGTTTGTATACACTCAAATTTCGCTGTTTTTGAGTGCTTTTTCGCTGCACATTGCAATTGCATCATCAATAGCTTGCAGTTTCGCTTTTGTTATGATGATTTTGCCTGAAATGCTTGTCGCTTTGCTGCATTTAATGAGTTCATGCATAAATATCACTGTTGTTTCAATTTCTGTTTCAACTTCTGCTATCTTTTTTTGAATTTGTAATACATCTGTGTACATCACTATGTTTTTCGCCTTTTTGATAATTCTTTCTAATTCTTTATAGTGTGTATTGATTGTATCACAAGTTTCGTCTTTTGCAAATTCGATTTGAAGTTTTGCTAAATGCTCGATTTCTTGCTCTTATGATTTCTTAAAGTGAGAAATTTCGATTTCTTTTATTGAATTCAATGTTTTTTGCACTTTGTTCAATATTCAATATATTTGCGTGAGTCTATCTTTGCACTTCTTAGCTTTTCAAGATACATTTATCTTTATCTCGTTTCAGTTCAGATATTTCGATGCATTCAGATTTAGATTCAATTCGATAGAGTATTAAGATGAGTACATAATAAATGTTCTTTTTCTGATAAAGTGTTTTTTCAATAACTCAACTATTTAAATTGCATAGTTCTTTCACTTTTGATTTAATCATATCTTCATTGACGAAATTTCAACTTCTATTTGCATAGCATCTATTAATGATGTTCGAAATGCATTCAGAATTTTTCGTAATGCAGCATTTTGCAGTTTGCAATATTTGTTTACATAGCTTTTTTGATTATTTCATCATATTTCGACGTCATAATTGCTAATAGATGTGACATATGTCAGATATAATTGCTTTTCTGATTTGACATTTAATTCTCACTCACTATTCATTAATTTAAACAACGAGTGTAACGTTTTTGTGACTGTTGCAATTTTTGTTTGCACATGAACTTTGAAGTTAAGCTTTCGATTCAGTCAGACTTTTAATCATCGTACGCATGTCTTTGATTTTATGATCGTGTTATTGAGTAGAATAATCATTTGATTAAGTGTTGTCTTATGACTTTCAAAGTGTATCAATTCAGATTTTGAGTCATCGAATTGCACTGCGTTTTTCTTTGCTCATGTAAAAGCGATTTTTGCTGCATTTTTCAGCATTTTTACATTCTTATCAATATTCTTTTTCTTCATGTATAGTGTTACATTATCAATGTAGCTGAGTGACTGTAAATTTTCGATCTTTGCGCGAATCTTCAAAAATAAGTATTGAATATAAATTAGAAATAAAATGAGCGAAATAAATGAATCTTACGATATTTCTGTGATTATTTTCTTTGATTTCTGACGTTCGTCATTAAAAGCTAAGTCAATAACTTAATTTTGTAAGAAGCATTTTACTCAATTGATTAAATTGATTGATTTAATCAATATTTTGATCAGTTGTTTCAACGTAACATGATCAAAAGCTTCTTTGACATCTAGAAGTAAATAGATAAGCGTGTTTTCACGACTTTCTGTCATTTGCGCATCATGTACTAGATTTAATACTGTGTTTAAATTGACAACAAGATTTATCTGTATGAAATTCTGACTACGAATCTTCTGCAAGCTATGCTTGTCAGAAGAGCTGAACAATCTCATTGACAGAGCAGTAACAGTATGATATGCGCATGTTATGCTCACATACACAGATCAAGCATTGCATTGCAATGCTCACAAACAACAAGATCACATGATTAAATGATCATGTAATCAAACAGCAAATAAAAGCTCACATCAAAGTGATCAGCTTTCACAATACACAGATTAAGCATTGCATCATGATGCTCATAAACAACTTAAAGCTCATTTAGTCTGCTCAACTAAATGATCAAACAGTGAACAAAAGCTCACATCGAAATAATCAACTTTCACAATACATTGATCGCTTATTTAACTCGCTCAGCTAGATGATCAAACAGCAAATTTGAAAGCTTACATCAAAGTGATCAGCTTTCATAATACACAGATCAAGCATTGCATTGCAATGCTCATAAACAACTCAAAGCTCATCTAGTCTGCTCAACTAAATGATCAAACAGCGAATGAAACATTGACAAAATCATAAGAGAAAAAAAGTCAATATTAGCTGATTTTTGTTGACTTTTTCTGAGTTAGCTGTTAATCTCATGTGTCAGCTAACAATTTAAATTAGCTGATTCTCTCAGTTATTAACTGACTATTAGCTGATTTTTAGCTGATTTAGCTGTGCACTCAACTAATATTAATATTATCTCTTTTGTTAACTTCTTCAACATTTGCGCATTTTGCTTATTAACAATCAAATATTGAATTAATGACTAGATATTTATTGCGCTTGTATAATAGATTAATTAATAATTAATTTGACTATCTAAATAATAGCTATTTACACAGTTTAATATATGCGCTGGGAAAGTCAATGAGAAAGTCAATGAGAAAGTCAATGAGAAAGTTAATGAGAAAGTTAATGAGAAAGTTAATGAGAAAGTTAATGAGTAAACTAATGAGATAGAAAGTTATGTAGAATGTTTGATAGAAAGTCATGTAAAATGTTCAATAGAAAGTCATGTAAAGTGTATAATAAAGTCATATTTGATGCTTAATAGAAAACAAATTTGATTCTTGAATGCGAAGCAATTCAAAGCTTGATAGAAAGTTATAAAGAAAGTCATGAAGAAAGTCATGTAGAGAGTCATGTAGAAAGTCATTGAGAAAGTCATGTAGAAAGTCATGTAGAAAGCATTGTTTGAAGCATTGTTTGACTTATGTTATGCATTTGATCAACACGTATTTTGAAGCATGTAGAATGTTTGATAAAGCATTTGATAAAAAGCTCAGTAGAAAGCTTAGTCAATAGCTCAGTAGAAAGCTTAGTCAATAGCTCAGTAGAAAGATCAGTAGAAAGATCAGTAAAAAGATCAGTAGAAAGCTCGATTGATAGCTCAGTAGAAAGCTCGATTGATAGCTCAGTAGAAAGATCAGTAGAAAGGTCAGTAAAAAGCTCGATCGATAGCTCAGTAAAAAGATCAGTAGAAAGCTCGATCAATAAATCAGTAGAAAGCTCGATCAATAAATCAGTAGAAAGATCAGTAGAAAGCTCGATTAATAGCTCAGTAGATAGCTCAGTAGAAAGCTCAGTAGAAAGTATTGTTTGAAGCATTGTTTGACGTGTGTTATGCATTTGTTCAACGCGTATTTTGAAGCATGTAGAAAATTTGATAAAGTGTTTGATCGAAAGTTTGATATCGAGTCATGAAGAGTGCATTTTATTGAGCTAATTAGCATTATTTCGTACGAAATAGAAAGTAGAAACTACGAAAGAAAGAAGTAAGAAGAAGTAAAAACTCTGAATTTTCTGAATTTTCTAGCGTTGATCTTCGACTGAGAGCGAAGATTACTAATCACGAAAGTAACAGTAGTATTCTCAAGTCATGTAGAAAGCATTGTTTGAAGCACTGTTTAACTCGTGTTATGCATTCATAATTTGAAGCATGTAGAGCGTTTGATAGAGCGTTTGATAGAGAATTCAATAGAAAATTTGAGTAAGTGAGTAGATGAGCGAGTAAATGAGCGAGTAAAGTAATAAGCATGTAGAATGACAAGTAGAATGATGAGCATGTAAAATGATGAGTAGAATGATGAGCATGTAGAATGACGAGTAGAATGATGAGCATGTAGAATGACGAGTAGAATGATGAGCATGTAAATAAATGAGCATGTAGATAAATATTTTAGCTGAATTAACTGAATTAGCTGAGTTAGTCGAATTTAGCTGAAATTTAGCTGATTAGTCAGTTGTTAGCTGATTATTAGCTGAATCAAGCCGACTTTTTCAGATTCTGTCATTGAGCAAAAAGTTAACTGTTGAACATTTTGTTTACCACAACATCTCAACCTACGTCTACGCGAACGTTTCATCAACTGTGACGCCTGTTGTTTTCAACCCTGGAGCCGCTGGCCAGATTCAGCTTTTTGGTTACTGTGACACCATGGTGGAATTTGAGAATGCACTCTTCAGCTACCACAATGTGACAACGATCAAGGCCTTGCCTAGCGGCTACGCGGATCAGAGTGCAATCATCATCTATAACGCAACAGCGACAACGGATGTCAAGAGCCTAGTGCATACAATGTCAACGAATGGAGTTGAGGCCGTCTATTTTGATTACGGCGCCTGTTTCTACCAGGGTAGGCCTACGGGATGCTACAATGTCACTAGCTTGACAAATTTGAAGCTACTGGCTGCGGCTGTGTTGGCTGGATAGGGTATTTGCTCTTCTGAAGGGTACGAAGGACAGATATGTGCCCCTTTGATTCGCCTGACGGCCTTGCTAATCGCACTTAGTCCGATGAGACTGGCGCAATCAATCAAAGACGTGGAGTCGGACGAGAAACCCATGGAGTTTCAATCTCCGTTGCCCTGGGCCACACGCTCGGACTTGTTGGTGAAATGGACATATCGCTTCAGAATTAGACCTAATTGCGATGTCATGCGCTAAGATTCAAATCAAAGTCAGCACATGGCTTTCAAAAATATGATAGATTCGCGAATTCAGCCCATTTTGTGTTTAGCGTCCCAAACCGTTCATCTTTCGGTTGAGCCTCGAGGTATCTCTATTCTCTAGCCCAGAGCATTCCCGACAGACATGAACTGCGCAGGCATCAAGTGAGGGGCTTGGTCTAGGCACCAGACTTAGCGAATGTGTTAGAAAATATCTTTAGTAGCTACGGCTGGGTACGAGTCGCACTGAATTTGAGGCAAATTTCCACGCAATTTAAACACCTTACCACAGTCCGGGTAGTCACATTGCGTTGGTTGTTTATTCGAAGCCCGTTAACCTTGACCCATTACTTTCCAAGGCAGAAGGTCCCTTTTAAAGTTACACCTATGATGTATGTTGACTTTTGCAATCCACTGATGTTTTGAATTTTATACTTAACTTTATGGCCTGGCGGCTGTCGCATATCTTGGCGCGAGCTGCCGAGGCTACCTGCGTGTCTGCGCACATTTTCTTAGCTACAATCTCGTTCCACCCATAATATTGTCCTTATCACTTACGACACCGTGGAGTTTAGGTGCACTTGGGGATATCTGTAAGGTCAAACCTTTATTCCATACGTCCAATGGCTTCGCATACCGCGTCGCAGAAATATCTCAGCACGCGCGGAGGGTCTTATGGCGTACGTACACCTTCTAAGTAAGCCAATTCTAGATGCTGACATTGAGCAGCTCTCCTTTGAGGAAGCTGTCCTTAAAGGCCTCGCACCAGACAACGGATTATTCATCCCAGAAGAGATTCCCTCTTTACCGCCAAATTGGCATCGAGACTGGCTCGACCTTTCTTTCGAAGATCTCGCATTTCGAGTCTTCAGCTTATATATTTCGCCAGCCGAAATCCCGCCCACCGCCCTCAAGGATATTATCCGAAATTCGTATTCGACTTTCCGAGTACCTAGTATAACACCCACAATAACACTAGACGGCAGCTCCAAAATCTATCTCTTAGAGTTATTCCACGGGCCTACCTTTGCCTTTAAGGATGTTGCGTTGCAGTTCTTAGGTAATCTTTTTGAGTTCTTTCTTGTTAGGAGAAATAAGGGGAAGACGGGTAGGGATCGGGAGCATCTAACTGTTATTGGAGCTACGAGTGGAGATACTGGTTCTGCAGCGATCTACGGCTTAAAGGGTAAAAAGGACGTCTCGGTATTTATAATGTATCCGACCGGGAAGGTCAGCCCGATACAGGAGGCGCAGATGACGACAGTAAGGGATGAGAATGGTATGTCTTTCGAAAACCTTAACTCTCAAGTTGTGCTTCTCATTGGCTTTGCAACGATTAGATTTCAGAGATTGGTTTGCAGATAAGCTTATTAGGATTCTACAGTGCACTGTCTCAGCCTCGACGGGACATTTGATGATTGTCAAGTACACCACCCTTCTCCATGCTCACTGAAGACAACATGTTGACGGGATCCGACAGGACTTTGTGAAAGCTCTCTTTGCCGACCCTTCAACAAACATGAGTCTGAGATTATGCAGTGTGAATTCGATCAACATATCGCGCATTTTAGCCCAAATCACGTACTATTTCGCATCCTACTTTTCCCTCACCCGTTCCGGGATTTTCGATCCTTCAACCGATGCAATCCGTTTTATTGTCCCTACAGGGAATTTTGGGGATATCCTAGCGGGATACTTTGCTAAGCGTATGGGACTCCCTATTTCAAAACTCATTATCGCTACAAACGAGAACGATATTCTCCACCGCTTTTGGCAGACTGGCGCCTATGAGAGGCAACCTGTCGCCAATGGTGCCGCAGAGGGGGGTCTAGTGGAAGATGGGGCCAAGGCGCACCCCGAGGGCGTAAAGGAGACATTGTCTCCGGCGATGGATATTCTTGTGAGCAGCAACTTTGAGCGGCTTTTGTGGTTCATTGCATTTGATGTCTACGGCTTCGGTGTCAGAGATGGTAATCTGCAGGAGAAAAGAAGTGCAGCGGGCTTAAAGGTCAAGGAGTGGCAGCACGAATTCAAGGCAAAAGGAGGTTTTAGGGTCGAAAAGAAAGTGCTCGAAGCCGCGAGGAAGGACTTCGCGTCGGAGCGCGTTTCAGATGCGGAGACGGTAGGCACTGTTCGCAATGTCTACAGATGGCCCAACAACAGCTCAAAAGGCTATATTCTAGATCCACATTCTGCCATTGGTGTGACTGCGGCGCTGCGATCAGCGAAGGCGGCGCCGGGCGTACACAACGTGGCCTTATCAACAGCACACCCAGCCAAATTCAGTCATGCTGTAGAGTTGGCACTAGTGAATGAAAAAGGGTTCCAGTTCAAAGATATTCTGCCTCCTCAATTTATTGGACTCGAGTATCTTCCGAGGAGACACATGTATATACAGAAAAGCGGCGGTTTGGACGGCATCAGGAAAGTTCTCATGGATGAGGTAAAAAGGGAATTAGACGGGAAGCATTCATAAAGCTTTGAGACAACTTGAGTAGGGCTGGTTCTTGACCTATGCTCTCACCCTTCATCACCCAAGGATTGAACAAACCCTCCATCAACGAATGCAAGAGTACAACAATTTATTTGTGAACTCTACTCAATATGCCAGTGAAGACGAAGCCAAAGGACGTTGCTTTGGGGTCTTCGGAGGGAATGAGGTAGAACTCTATGGAAATGCTGCATTGATGTTTGAGGATGTAGCTCTGCGATTCGGCCACAAGGGTGAAATCAAGATGCCGAGCATGTCGCTAGAAGTAGGTATAAGACCTAGAATCGAATAATCCGAGGCGTGTGATCAGAATTCATCATCGACACACCGACGGTTCTAGCTGATTAGTGGGCCACGATTTTCGGTTTTACGCCTCGATCACAATTTTTGATACGAAGTGTTTCCATCGTTTGAGCCTCGTGTGCTGCTCTACCCCTGCGGTCCTGTAAGCACCATTCATTTCCCTATTTCCATAACATTCGCAAAGAAGCTTGAACGTCCCCTCTTGACGGTGATATAGCGAGACCGTACCAATCCGAGAAAATTGTATCAAACATCCTCCTGAGCTACGAGGAGTACTGGATTGATCTCACACACTGTATGCTCTACATCTCTTATGACATCGATCATTCTGCTTTTCACGTTAAGATGCTTCTCCTCTTTATCGAAATGGAAATCGCCATTCGAAGGACAAGAATCAGCCGTGGCTTTGAAGCTGTCCTCCGCTCTGTTGCAGATTGGCAGGGGACGCAGTCTCATTCTTCAGTCAGGGACCCATGACGCTAAATCCGCAGACGCAGCAGGATCAGAAGGAGCCAGGTCAAAGTTTCCAGCGTAATGCAATATGTTCAAATTCCCACTATGTTTTATATATTTCTTTGCAAGGTCTTCGTAGAGTTGAGCTGCACTCATCTTACTCACTTTCGCCTCGACTAGCGTGGGAAACAGCGCTAGCTGACTCTGACATTCATGTTTGGTTTGGGAAGCGTGAAAAGTTATTGTGGTTGTAGTCATGTCGCTATGTGATGTATTATCCTAATCAATACTGCGATTGGAGCGGTCTGATCTCAGACTCAGGAGCTTCGAGCGAGTGAGAAACGTCCTGAAAGCGGATTGCATTGCGATTCGGCAGATGAAGCCATGGTAAGCTCTACGGCATGCCATATACAGCCTCGAGGCTTATGCGAAAGGAGGCAGCCATTATCGTGGTCACGGTCGAAGGAGTCAATAGGATGGGCTTACTGACAAGTTTCAGTCAAGCATGCATGTGCTTCGGACAACGCAGATTTATCCTTTCAATAGTCTCAATTGGGTAATACATCGCCAAACACACCACCTAGGAAATTTCACAGCCGCGAACCAAGTACCGGAAGAGAATGGTTCTTCGAATGCCACTGTTCTCCCATGGCACTTACGAAAGGTTTATTTCGTTACTTTAAAAAATTGGGTCGGGACCCAGTACCAGAAGTTGTGTCCAGAAGATGTATCAGCCTTTGCTTCAGCTTCCACGTTGTCACGAAGTCTTCAAATTCCTCTGGTAGACGACCAATTCGTTTCACCCGACTTAATTGCACCGACGTCTCATGAGTAACAGAGCTTCTATTCCACCCGCCATGCAATGAAATCAAGATTGTCCAATTGATGCTAACATATGCTGATACTTAAGAAGTATTGCAAAACCAATGTTGCCCTCCGCGCAGCTTGCTCATCAAACGGCAAAGAGCATATTGGAAGACCGTTGCACGTTCACACTTTGATGCATAGCTCATGACTGGGGCTATGTGCTCAGGGATGTCTTGGCAGGGAGGGACTGGTTCGTCCCTCCCAATCGCCTAAGCGTGGGGGACCCATTTCAGGCTCCATAATGTTCCCCCGTGCTCTCTCGTGCTCGCCCTTTGATCCCCCAATGCCTCCCCTAAAGCGGTCCTACTTGCTATTGGCGTTCTGGAAAGGGAGCAGGGGGGAGCACCGAGGGAAAGCATGTGGGTGCCTGAAATGGGTTCTCTTAGCCTTCGGCTGTAGCTGCCCTTGTCGTTTTCCAACAACTTAAGGTGGTACTGGGCTTTGGAGTCAAGAATACTTCACATCGTATACCGCGTGCCTATCTATAAGATCGGTGTTCCCGGTAACTCGATAAAACCAGCGGAAATCTGTTCACACGCTCGACAGCACTGCAGCCTGATGATACACCAATATCAGACGACTATTGGATCGGTCAGGTCGAATCGACCGACGGGTCAGCTCTGAAAGCGCAGGCCCCCCGATATCATGTCTTGTCATATCCAGTCGGCCTTTTCCTCTCGGATCATGCGCCTGATAACCACCAAGTGAAGCTCATTGATTTTGGGGAAAAGATCTTGCTGAGCGAATTGTGCGGACCTGCCAAGGTTTTTGGGTACCGGGCTCCTGAAGTCGTATCTGATGCTCAGCTTGGCCCGAGTGCTGATGTATGGAGCTTGGGGCTTGCGGGAAGATCTCTCATGATTCCCAAGTCATTATTGAGCTGACCTTGTGCAAAGATCTTCGAATTGATACATGGAGAGAACCCGTACAGAGTCTTCAAGTTTGACTCGAAGATGATCTCGTTAATGCGTGGACTTCCGTCTTTGGGAATCTACTAAAATAGTGGAAGAGACATGCTTCTGTTAGGCCCGCTGATGGTGAGTATGCATTACTGTCCCCCCAAATTCACCCCCCTCGCCGCTTCCCACCAAGCTTTCGGCCACCTACGATCTTTTGCTCAAGGCTGAGACGTCGCAGCTCCTGAACCAGGGGAATAAAACCTTCGCAATGAGCTGCGTGAGGCTCCGTACGCTGAGTCAATATGGTTTTCGAAATCGGATGTTGATTCCTTGGGCGATCGTCTGGTTTCAATGACACAGTACCACCCGTCGGACCGTCGGACAGCGTCTGATGTTCTTCAACATCCTTGGTTCCAACGCAGACCAACCTTTATCAGTTTACCCCCAAAATCCCAGGCCTCGAAAGATCTTAGCTGAAGCCCAAAATAAAACCGCTCGAAGCCCGGATTTAAGAGGGCCTCTAAAGTCTAAAGCCTCGCAAAGCGCTTACCATTAACAAACGCGTTACCTACGTTTCAAAGGTCCAATTTTTGAACAGGCATCCTTGTCAGGTTATAGTCAAAGATGAGGGTGATGTGGTGATGAGGTCGGCGTCTTCGCCGATGCCCCCACCCGTGGAAACCAAAAGGGTGTCCAAAGAATGTCTTTGATTTGTCAAAAACCATGGATCACGTCTGACCGATTCGGCGTATTGCAGGAGAATTGAGGAGGCAGTCATTACCGTCTGTTCTCATAGATAATCATTGAATGTGATGCTAAAGAAGGTCCAAAAGGGGGAAAACATGCATTTGCCTGCCCCTCTACTAGAGGGTATAATATATATAGGGAGAGAAAGGAGTCCCACCATCCAAGCACATATTTGCAAAACAGTGTCATCATTACTTGACGAGCTGAGTTTCCCGCCAAACACCATCGCTATGCTACCCCTCCGCCCCCTTCTCAACCACTTACCCCGTCTTCCCCAAACTCTGCAAATTCACCAACTCGGCATACTTCCCCCCAACCTTCAACAGCTCCCCATGCGTCCCATGCTCCACCACCCTGCCCTGATCAAATACATAGATCATATCCGCCTTCTGGATCGTGCTCAAGCGATGCGCCACCGCGATCGTCGTGCGTCCCTGCGCCGCCGCGTCCAGGGCTGCTTGCACCACTTTTTCAGACTCGCTATCGAGGGCGGATGTGGCTTCGTCAAGGAGGAGTACTTTAGGGTCGCGCAAAAGGGCGCGGGCGATGGCGACGCGCTGCTTTTGGCCGCCTGAGAGCATGGAGCCTTTGGAGCCGACGATGGTGGAGAAGCCATCACTAGAGGGCGAGGTTAGTTTTCGTTCTAGGGATGGTAGGCTATAGGGTAAGGGGAGCTTACGGTAAAGAGATGATGAAGTCGTAGATGTTGGCGTCCTTGCAGGCCTGTACGATGGCTTCCTCGGGGACGTCTTCTCGGTCCGCACCCAATAGCACGTTTTCTCTAATCGATCCCTGATACAATGTGGGCTCTTGGCTCACAAGCGCAAGGAACCCTCTGTAGTCATTAAGGTTCAGACTCGAAATTTCCTTGCCGTCGACGAAGACACCGCCAACGACAGGATCGTAGAATCGCTCTAGGAGTGCGATTGTCGTCGATTTTCCGCAGCCACTTGCGCCGACGAGCGCGACGTACTGACCTGGCTTGACGGTGAGGTTCAAGCCCCTCAAAACCGGTTGTTCTGGTCGGGTTGGATATCTAAAATGTACATCTCGGAACTCGATTGTGCCTTCGATGTGATCAAGCCGCTCGCCATCTGGGGACCAGGAATCAATTTCTGGCTTACGGTCAAAGAGGACTTTGAGTTCTCTCGCAGCTTGCTTTGCCTTGCCCATGTCCGGAGCGAAGGAGAATATCGTTCCAGCTGATTGAGCGCCAAAGATGACAGCAGAGAAACAGAGGAAAAATTGAAACATATTGTATTCGTGTTGAGCAATAAGCGTTCCGCCATACCAGAAGCCCAACGCGATACACAGAAACATCAGAGACTGAGATGAAGCATAGAGAAGAGAGGACCTGAGTATGGACTGCAGGCTCTTCTTACCTTGGTCCACGAGCGACTGGTGATAGTGCTCCCAAACATCTTCCTCCCTTGTTAATGATGCGACTGTTCGGATAGCAGCAGTGGCTTCACAAGCGTAGCTAGCTGAGGCTTCGTATGCTTTTTTAGCCCTGTTTTGAAATTGCGCCAGCATCCAGAATCGAAGGAATCCGCAAGCAAGTAATATAGGTATTGTCGCGGTGCAAACGAGCGCGAGTTTCCAACCGATGGAGCAAGACAGCACGATAGCGGCTACCAGAGTTGTTGTGACAACAAGGATCGTCCCGAGAGTCGTGCCGCTCATGCCAGCCAAATGGGTTGTTTCTGTTGAAAGAAACGAAGTCAGGGCGCCGGCAGAGTTCTCTTCCTTGTCGAAGAAAGCGATATCCTGACGGAGCATAGTCCGGAAAGCTTGATCCCTTGCTCGATGTATTAACCGCTCGGAACAGTGTGCAAACGCTATGCCTTGACCGCAGAATGAAAGGAACTGAACAATGGCCAACATGAGGTACATTAGGGACCAGAAATTGGCGTCATGTCTAAGCTTTCCATACATACTGGGAGGTAAGGACAACGCCAGGATCGACTTGGCGAAAAAGACTGCTTGGGTGGGGTTTCCGCCTCCGGCAATGATGGAGAAGACCAGACCGACCAACATAAGATGAGCCTCCTTCCTATTGAAGCTGCCGACGACCTTGATCAAAGTCCACAGTGAATAATGGCTTCCGGGATTCGCTGCCCTTCTCTGCAATACCACACTAGATATGGATTTCTCGGAGGTAGTACGGTCTAGCTTGTTCCGATTATTGGCATCATAAGGGTCAATCTGAAAAGGGGCCTCCTTTCCTACGGAGACCGACTTGTCTAGCTGCTCCTCTGTCTCGTCAGAGGCTACTTTCTCCAATGCGTTCCTCTCTTCCTTCATTGCAGATATTCGTTGTGCTTCAACAAGGTTGTAGTATGCAGACCTTTTCTCCAATAACTCATCGTGACTTCCCTGCTCTACAATACGTCCTTGAGACATCACGACGATGTTATTAGCTGTCTTGATAGTTGAAAGGCGGTGAGCGATAACTATAGTAGTTCTGCCCTGCGCCGCTACATCAAGCGCTGCCTGTACGACTCCCTCGGATTTGGTATCCAATGCTGAAGTAGCCTCGTCAAGTAGGAGAATCTTTGGATCGCTTACCATAGCTCGGGCAATGGCAATACGTTGCTTTTGACCGCCTGAAAGTAGGAAGCCGCGCTCTCCCACGTTAGTTTCGTAGCCTTCGGGAAGGCCCAAGACGAAGTCATGGGCGTTGGCCATTTTTGCGGCATGAATGATAAGCTCCTTCTGCTTTTCAGCATCGGCGAACTCATATTTCGTGCCAATGAGTCCATGGCGAATATTACCAAAGATGGTAGTGCCGAATAGTGTTGGCTCTTGACTGACTAAGGAGATCTGCTGCCTCATCCACCGCAGGTTCAACTTTGAAATATCATGACCGTCGAGATACACGTGACCACCAACTGGGTCATAGAAGCGTTCGACAAGTCCTACAATGGTAGACTTCCCGGATCCCGAAGCACCGACCAAAGCTGTCGTCTTCCCGGCAGGGACAACGAGACTAACGTCCTCCATGACTACCACCTCAGGCCTCGAGGGATAGATGTGCTTGATATTTGTCAGTTCGACTGTGCCTTCTACATGCTCAAGCTTCTCCCCAGCATCGTCCATGGGATCCAATGGGGAAACCCGATCAATGGTATTGAAAATCTTCCCGGCAGCAGCTACGCTAGTAGTGAAAGCTTGAGCATTAGGAGCGACGTTGCCAAACGAGAAGGCTCCAATCATGATGGCCAACATGATAGTGAGCACATCCGAAAGACTCATAGCTCCCGCAACAAGGAATTTAGACCCTTGCCAGAAGGACAGCCCGTAATTCAAGTAGATAACTCCCATCATACCAGCAATCATACATGCCAGGACAATCTTGAGCTTAAGACCCCATTTTTCGGCTTCTTGTAGATGTACATTATACTGCTTCGCGAGTTTGTCTTGCGTACTAAAAGCTGTGGCGTTTCGGATCGAGCTGATCACCTCTTCTGCCACAGTTCCGCCTAAGGCATAAGATGCGAGAGATTGCTTATTATACTTGACCATGAAAGTGGAACCAGTTCCCATTATCGCAACGATGGCAAACACTGTTGAGGATAGGATTAGTGTAAGTTTCCAGTACTTGACGAACGCAATAATGAAGGCTGTGACGAATGTTGCAGTTGCAGTCAGCGTAAGAGCAATTTTTTCAGAAATGCCATCTTGTACCAGGTTCGTATCTGCAGTAATCCTTGTCGTAATCTCCCCAGCGCCTAGCTTGTCAAAAAAGGCAATGTTCTGACGCATAATGGCCGCCAGGTACTGCTCTCGGATTTTCTGGGTAATATGTTCCCCAGTATAGATAAAGCCAACCGTACAGATATAGATGGTGACGAATTCTCCGATCGCTAAGTATACGAAGTATAAAGTCAGGCGAGAGATTGATGAAGTGAGGTGTGACGCCGGTTGGCTTCCGTTAAAGAAGTTTTGGAAAGTTCCCGCCAGCTGGCCGAAGATGACCTGTTATACTATCAGCCAGTATGCTTTAGATGAAGACCATCAAAGGAACCCTTACCGTCATAAGAGGCATAACAGCACCTCCAATAATGGCACATATTGCACTAATGACTACAATCAAGAGATCATTTCTTGTCGCATATCGGTACAGAGTTCTGTAGGTAACTGTGACCGGTGGAATATCCAATTGCCTCTTCACAACGTCCCTCTCGTGTGGTGGGAGATGGGCATACGCCTCTTCCCCATCCTTGACCTCTCCAACCTTTACTATCCGTGAGTCAAGTTTCTCTATTCCGGTGACATCTTCGGATGAAGATCCGGACGAGTGTTGATCCAGCTCTTGTTTCTCTCCCACGACTTCATCGAGGGCTGACGACCGGTCATTAGTCGAGCCCGGCACTGATTGCTTTTCCATGTTCAGGTCCAATTCTTGTGCCGCATGGCTAAGGTCTCCGCCGGTGGAATCCATGGCGGACCGAGGTTTCAAATGCCAGCCAGCTTTTATATGCTCAGCGACTATTAGAGCGTTTGACTGATTATGGTACAAATTGTTGGGAATATCCAATCCTCAAGGAACGTCTAAAGTCTGCCTAGTTGAGCTTTAGGAGGGGTCCCCGTCGATACTTGTAGACTTGCCCCGGAACATGGGATGGCAAGACTTATCAGTCAACGAAGGAGGCGTTAGCTTGACGCTTCGGACTGCCAGGGATGTAGCGATGGTGGAACAAAATGGAATGTAAAGTACGAAGAACATTATGATTGGAGGCGTCGTATTCAATCATGGCATTTCGTTGCGACATTAGCGAATTAGTACTTTCTTATACACGGAAACAATGTCATCCGGCAAGCGAAACGAGTCTCTTCGGCTCTCGGTGATAGTAACCCGATGGGGCCGAGGTAAGGCATCCCCAAGCCCAAAGCACCTTCACCTTAAATCAAAGCACCTGTTCGGCTCCTCGTCTACGCCATTGTCCAGGCAATCCCATATATATTGCGAGCAAAGCTGAGGAATAGTGGTATTAATATTCCGTAGTTAGTCTTCTGTTGCGATGTGATTGAAGTGCTCTGTACACAAGTGGATTTTCTAGAACCCTCATCCTGCCTAACCGAGATGATTACACTGCATTCATGCCGGGTTTGGTGTCTTTGGCGGTGAAGTAAGTACAGTCAATCCCCATACAGTCATTACTATCGAGTCAAGGGGTCCCGTGTCCCTGTCCGTTGCTGCCTGCGATCATGGACCTTTGAAATGGGGCATGAGTCATAGTACGGAGTAGAGATTAGGACATCGGACTGAAGGTTCTTAACTCCGAGTTATGATGATTGCCTGACTCCGAACAAATATGGGATTTCACGTGACTCTGCACCAAAGACGGGATCTTCCATTCCCGCTAATTCGTTAAGCGAGAACCCTCCGCCCACACAATCCGCCCTAACCACCCGACTCTGATCCTCCACGACAGCATCAACGCCAACACAGTCACGATGCCCGTAAGAACTCTCCGTCCTGCCGTTTGTAATTGTCATTTCTAGCGATATACTGACGCTATCTGCTACGTCCTAGTCCCACAAGTCCTTCCGCACCAAGCAGAAGCTTGCAAAAGCGCAAAAGCAAAACCGTCCCATCCCTCAGTGGATTCGTCTACGAACGGGAAACACAATCCGGTAGGCCCTCTTTACCGTTTGCTATACTCCAGAGTCCTGGCAGCGACATACATAAACATCAGGATACCGAGAAAGAAACACAGCTGACGACATCTGGTGTGGTTTAGATACAACGCAAAGCGAAGACATTGGCGCAAGACTCGTATCGGTATCTAGACGACTCGCCGAAGAGGGGGCTGCATCGATTCTTGATCTGGTATTCTGGTCTTGTGGGGATATTGATTCGGCTGGTGGGGGATGTATGCGAGGAAGGTGAAAATGCATAGGAAGGGGTGGTACTAAGGGATCGGTGTCATGTACAAGCTGCAGCTTGCGAATACTTTTCAATGAGATCAGGTCACGAAACCAAATCAGCATGGCTGCGGAACTTATATTGTGCCTTGAATCGAAAATACACCATGCATTGAGGGCCTGTAGAAAAGATGAGACGTGGGCTTAACCGTGCAACCCTAACTGTCAATTCCGTGTCGGATCACATCCAAGCATAATATGTTAACAAGTTGTTGTATGTAGAGAGTATTGTTTGAAGGCTGTAAATATCGCTGAGTCTAGGCAGCGATCAGCGGCCATATCCCATTCCACTGTAACGTCTGTCACGAGAAAGAGCAGTGTGTTTGAAAGACACTACCTTTCATTTACTAGGTATCTACGTGAGACGCAACCGTTGATTTGACGCCTCCATATTTCCATACTTAAGAGTATGGATTCATAACGCACCAGCGTGCACAAAAGCCAACATAGGAAAGACAATCACTCTCTGAACGCCAGGCAGGTCCGTGACTCATAACCGCCGATGCATAACAGAGGCCTCAAAAATTGCCGGTAGATGTACCATGGAACGGCCGAATTTGTAGTTTCTAGCGGCTAGGTTGAACAGTTAGCATTAGACCGCCGACAAAGCTTCGACGAGACAAGAGCTTACTCCTCGGCCCACTCATTTTCACGACGAATCTGGTCCTCCTCTTCTGGGGTGAAATCGTTCTGAATGTTGAAAGTCTTACGGATCTCCTCAGGTGACTTGCCCTTGATCATGTTGGCAACAGTCTTGCATCCAACATCAAGGAGCGCCTTAATATCAAGGTAGTTGGCCGCCTAAGTAACAGCGAGAGTTAGCTTTGAACAGGCAGTCTTGGAGCATTGTTGACGTACCAAGATGATCTCGAACAACATTTCTTGGTCAACCTGCATGAACTTCTGATCCCATTCATCAATGTCGGTAGTCTTCTTACGGGAGTCGGAATCATCGTCGGTAGTCGCTGGAGGATCAGCACGGTGATGGGTGCACCATTCGATAACCTTGTTCAGAACGGCCTCGTTGACCTGTAATGCCAGGTTAGCTAAGTACCATGAGGTTGTAGGAATCTGGGATCGACCTACGTTCGGGATAGGAATAGCCTCGCCGACAGTCTGGTCTCCAATATCCTCCATCATGTTCTTGATGAGGATCGAACGCTCAGCTACTTCACGCTCTATAGCCCGTGTTAGTAGGCGACAGTCTGATGCCACGGACGGCGGCGGTTGACACTGAGAACTTACCAACTGAGATCTCGGCATTGTCCTGGCTGGTGAGCTTGATTATCTGGGATCCAGACATGATGCTGATTGTCAATATTCTTTATGATTGGCGTTTAAGGTGGAGATCGCAGATGAAGGGGGAAGAAGTAAGGCAAGAGTCGTAGTTGTGCTCTTGGTTGTGGATGAGGATGTGGACGATGCTGGAAAAAGAGCTTGATAAGTAGGCGTGGGTGAAAGTGATTGGCGTTAAGAAAGAAGGATGTTGTAGTTTGCTTCATGTTGGTGAATGTGATGACTGATATGTTAAAGCAGCGGTCCTTCGGTCCAGCACTTAGCGCTCCCAAAAGTGGGATAGCGTATTGTAAGCGAGTGACAAGGACGGATTCATCCAAGTTCCGCAGCAAATCACAGTATTGTTGGTGAATGTTATCACGCATTTGGCCTTGTGAACAATGTATGGGAGGCGTCACTCTCTTCCCACTATTCTAGCGTCAATACTTTCGTTCCTTTGTGTTTGAACTGAAACGTTTGCTTGCTGCTTTAGTGAAGTGAATATGGCTGCAGCCTGGTTCTGGTTGAGAGGGCTAGCTGTCATTAAACTGGACCTTTATGTGTTGTGCAGTGGAACAGATTGGGGGGAAACAAATGTGAACATTTACTCTCTCTGCATGAGTGAGCTTTGTTGTAAGATTCTTGCATCGACAGTCATTTCTTGGTGGACAAGCCAGCAATCGTACCGACTTGATAGGTAGGTTTGGGGGAAGGCGCAGCTTTAGGAACCCAGATCGGACAAGTTGACCAGCATTCTTTGGCGTAAGGTATCCTAAAACAACCGTCTCGATCAGAGGTTTCTCGCTTGAGAAGCCTGCGGATGCTCCCGATACCAGATCTACGAGTACAGGACAACCGCCAACTATGGAGATCTGTTTTTCATCGAAGAGGGCAAGTGATTGATTTTATGAAACTACTGAGAGCAACAGCACTTCCACCCACAGCGGCCGCAAAGCTCGACACTTTTCTCTACAGATATATCAAGTTGGTTGCTACGCGTTTGATGACTCTCTGTTGTGGCTCGTGAAAGAGAATTGCATAGCCATTTCGATGGAGGTAATCTGAATTCGAAGTAATGAAGCTTGTTGGTTTTTATTGAGAAGCTCTCTCAAGCATGTTCAACTTTCATCCCCGTCTGTTCATGCAAGGATCATCACTCTGAGACTTGAGACGTGATTGGTGCACACGGCTCAATGAGTGCAGGGCATCGAGTAGAAACAATGAATGTCTTATTACCAATGCTTCCACAAAGACTAAAAATTACTTTGTTCCTGACTATATAATTGTGCTTCGACATAGAAAGAACAATGGCCTTGTTGCTTTCACGACATTATAGCTCACAGTCATAGTCATCTTCAAGCATAACGGAACTAAGGCTCCCGGTTTGTGTTCTTAAGAAAGGAGTAGAAGGGGTGGCTTTGTCACATGGATAACAAGCTTTGGATATGGTTATACTGCAGGCAGGAATATAAAATGTCTGAATGTCTGTCGGTCCATTGAATAAGAGAAACTCGGACCGCCTTGATTCAATCCACTCAACAACTACAAGAGCAGCCTCGATTGACTTTTCCAAAAAGCACCTTCAAGAGTCTCCACCTTCGTCAACTAATCGATACTTCAAGAATCTAAAATGCCACAAATAGACACAGCAGCTCGCCTTACCGCAGTAGGCACGACTCCACCAAACACTCCGACCGACAGTTCTGGTCCCATCCTTTCCGGGACCTGCAATATCGAGGCTGCTCTGCAGAGACTGGAGCAGATGTGTACATCCCCAAGACGCCCTTTGCGATTCGAACCGCATTGCAAGGGCATCTACCAACACAACGGTCAAACTCGGACGAGACCAGGTGAGGAGTTCCGTGATTCTAACCCCCCGCCGGAGATCTGGGCATCATATATGAGGATAAAAAGCAACATGGATTCGTATAGGGACCGTCTACGAGTCGATCTCTTCATTGAGAACCACGCTTTCTGGGCCGCGGACTTAGACAACGAGACTCTCGATCACGGATCTGGATTGAGTTGATGAAGCCTATAACAATCATGGCTTTGGCCGGCAGGAACTCAGGCGCTGGCGACTCTCGAGTACCGTCAAACACGGTCCCCTAGCTAAGACGCCGATGCAGAACCCTGTATTTTTACTGATGCATCAAATGCTAATCTACAGACAGAACAGTTATGTATCTGTGTCTGTGGCGTTCAATATTTGGGAAGACCATCAGAAGCAAGTAAATAAATATAGCTTAATAGTCTATTCGCGGATTCACGAGGTCGGCGGTCTGGATTACCCCTAGAGTTGTTGATAGCAAAGGGTTTTCTTTCCATCAATCTTATCGTTCTAAGTCTTCACTGTAGACGAAGCTTTGTGACCTCCTTCTTTTCATCTAAAGTTCCTATCCAGATGTAGTGTCCTGTCACACCGCATACCTTGAGTACGTTGCTGCAGCCCTGGAATTCCCCTGCTTTCTTTCTTTGATGTTATGCTGGATAAAAGTCTACGTTGACGCATTGGACCATGGTAATAACCTTTATTCCGTTTGTAAGAACTTGACGGATCTTCTATATTGTGATCTGAATTTTGATTGGCAAACTTATACCGACAGAGTTTGTTCAGCGTCAGGGGCTGCAGGGAGGCCGTCCATCCAGCAAAGGATGAGGCCTATTACATGAAAGGTGTGGATTTCTAATTTCAAAATATTCTGGGGCCTTTCAGTTTCGTTGATTCACTGTTGGAGGCTCGGATCCGATACAAAGGGAAGGGCGCTGGAATATACGTTAGAGACCCGATGCTGTGATCATTGTGAAAAAGCGATCCTTATAAACGCCCTGAAACCATATTAGAGCGTAGCGATTGAGATATCGGCTCCTGACTGACTCCTTTCATTGCTGGCTTCAGGCCGCTTAAGCTTCAATTCCCATTCACCAGGAGGGATCGAAAGTCAGTAAACAACAGCCCGATAGCAAGGTACGCCAGGTTAGATGTCGAACTTTTTGGCGGGTTTTGCTGTGGCAATGCATGATCAATCAGCTCCATATGTCTTTTTTGTCCAACTGTTCATATCGCGCAAGCTTCGCAAATGGACTTGAGACAACAGCTTCTCTCTACAGAGTTTCTACATCCCCTGGTGATTGGGGCGCGCGATGACGTCGGGTTTTGGCGCGTACCGGTATTAGCGTGTGCAGAAAGCTCTGCATTCCTTGGCATTCATTTTTGCGTTACCCCACGGTCCCTTTTGTATGGGGAATTCGAAAATTCAACCCCACCGCCCCCCCAATTGCCCAATTTGCCCAAAATTGAAGCTATTCAGACCTCTTTGTTTGTTGACGTTCTTAACGCATTTCCAGCTATGACCGGCCCACTATCTGCAGCGATTCGCTCCAGAATCGTACGGCTTCTACTACTTCATTGGCAACCCCCCGCCATCGCCGAAGAAGTTCACTGCTGTCCTAGAACGATGTATAGCATCCGAGAGAATATCTTCATGTATTCGTCATCGTTTAAACCTCAGTTTCGCCCCAAAGAGGCCCCCCGCAAGGTGTTTAAGGCAGCTGAAAATGGCCTCATAGCCTACCTCGAAGAGCAGCCATGGGCCATGCAGAAAGAGATGGTCTGGTACATATGAGAGGAGTGAGGCATTAACGTGCATCGATCCACGATATCAAGAATTCTGAAGAGGAGACGCTGAAATAATAAAAAAGGACAGCGTGTAGGATTCAGACAAAACGATGAGCTTCGTTTGACGGTCGAACAGCTCGTGTTCGTGGATGAGTCTTTATTCAATGAGACCACGGGCTGACGTCATCAAGCCTATGCTTTCGTTGGTCAACCAGCTCGCTATCAAGCCTCTAGAACGAGAGGGCATTGCTGAAGTGTTCTTCCGGCCTATACGAAAGACGAATATCTATCCTGTACCGGCATTCGTGAAGGCTGGTTCAACGGCGAGGCTTTCTTTCGATGGCTAGTTAGGAATGCCGGGTTCGTTCCCCCAATATTCAGAACGTAACGACGATGCGGGTGAATCAGGCCGTGGACGTCTTAGTGAAGAAAGTTCAGGTCGAGGAGGTTCAGGTCGTCGAGGAAGTGAAGGCAACTGAGGTTCAGAAGGCGAGAATTGCGGAGAAGTTGAAGGCGAAGGCAACCGGAGTTCATCTACATCCGGTGGAATGAGAGCTCCTCTACGGCGACGGCCGGGGGGAGCAGCTCGATCGGGGGGGCCAGCTCGATCAGTGGTCTTTGACGGCTGTTCAGCCCGAGTCGTCGGTTTCCTACGCCTTTCGGATGCTCTAGAGGGGGTGAGGGGGTCATCTAGAGGTAGATTTTGACTCCGGCGTTGAGGCATTTCGAATAAAAATGGTTACAAGAACGTCAACAAACAAAGAGATCTGAATAGCTTCAATTTTGGGCAAATTGGGCAATTGGGGGGGCGGTGGGGTTGAATTTTCGAATTCCCCATACAAAAGGGACCGTGGGGTAACGCAAAAATGAATGCCAAGGAATGCAGAGCTTTCTGCACACGCTAATATCCAACGCGTTCCACATCTTGGGCACAAAGAGCTGACGACGACGTTTGTACGAGTATCGGCTGTCGCTCCGGTACATGATGCGTTCAGTCTGAAGTACTATAGTCGCACAATCTGTCTCTACATAATGCAGTTCCAGAGATTTGATATGATTTTTCTTTGATACGCCAATTTCCCATAACCTCTGGTCATCTTAAGGAACAGACTCGAACACTCCTACAATGTAATTATCGTAGATCGATCCCGTCTCCAAAACATGGCATCTTGACGAATCAAAATGCTTTACTCTACCTAAATTGAGATCTTGGTAAAATGTGGAGGCGGGCCTATCTTCTGTTACTGTTGGTAAGACTCTACTTCGCCGTCTCACCAAGCTACATCCATCCGGACGAGAACTTCCAGGGTCCCGAGGTCATTGCTGGTAAGCCATCCAGTCCCCTTCCTGAACCGGATCTTGAGCCAGGCGTTACAAGCTCGTAATGTATGAGCGCACTTTGCATGCATCAGCAGTGAGCTAAAGCTGGAGCTTCATCGCAAATTCCTGATCTCTTACCACCACTCAGCTAATCACTCGAAATCTTCAGGCGAAATCTTCTCCTTCCCGCATCACAAAACATGGGAGTTCACATCCGACCATCCTGTACGGAGTGTCTTCCCACTGTGGCCCGTATATGGCCTCCCCATGATCGTGCTTCGATGGGTATGGACAGAGACCGGGAAAGAGGAGGTAGCTCCCAAGATCATATACTACACCATGCGAATCCTCATGTTCATCCTTAGCTTCGTACTGGAAGACTGGGCGATACATGAGCTTGTCCAGTCCCCTCGGCAGCGAAGACTGGCCGTGATATTGGTGGCTTCGTCGTACGTTACATGGACGTACCAAACCCACATGTTCTCGAATTCGATTGAGACGTTGGTTGTGGCATGGAGCCTGGTTATGATACAGAGGATTCTGGATAACAAGGTCTTGCGCGTCCCACATCTCTATCCCTTTAGAGCCAAGATTAACTCCCCTTCAGCACCGCTCCTCTATCGTATCCTCCGCCCTTCTCGGCTCCCTCCTCACCTTCGGCACCTTTACCCGCATCACCTTCCCCGCCTTTCTCATCGCCCCAGGGCTGTACCTGTTCCCCCACTTCCTCCGCAAACCCTTCTCACTCCTTGCGCTCACCCTCACCACCGCTATCGCCACCGCCCTCGCCATAGTAATAGACACGAGCTTCTACGCCCCCCCCAGCCCCTCGAGCACAATCGTCCATCAGATCCTGTCGCACCCCATCATCACCCCCTTAAACTCCCTCCTCTACAACACTTCCAAGTCTAACCTCTCCCATCACGGCCTCCACCCCCTCTATACACACTTCTTCGTTTCCCTTCCCCTTCTCCTCGGTCCTGCCCTACTCCTCCTAATCCCCCTGCGCTTCTCTCTATCCAAACTTCCCCTCCTCTCCGCCCTCACAGGCACAGCCCTCCTCTCCCTAATCCCCCACCAAGAACCCCGCTTCCTCCTCCCCGCCATCCCTCTCATCCTCTCTTCTATCACGCTCCCCAAATCCTTCACCCTCCGCCGCTCGTTCCTAGCATCTTGGGTCGTTTTCAACGCATTCTTGGGCATCCTGATGGGGGTATACCATCAAGGCGGTGTCGTGCCCGCACAACTCTGGCTCGGGCAGCAACAACAGTGGAACGGTGTCTTCACAGGTGGCGAAGAGGCCTTCTGGTGGCGGACATACAGCCCCCCAATATGGCTACTCGACGGCAACAACCTAGCCGAACAAAAAGCCTTGAAGACAGTCGACATGATGGGCACCGAAGTCTCAGCGCTGAAAACACAAATTTTAAGCAGCCTTGGCAAATGCGGCGAGGGCAAGACAGCAGCACTAGTAGCGCCATGGTCCAGCACCGAAATCGACAAGTGGAGGGCCAGCGCAAGAACAAGTGCAGGGGGGGAGAACGAACTGGAGCTCGAGGAGATGTGGAGGTATGAGCGGCATTTGAACCTGGATGATTTGGATTTTGGGGGGGACGGGGTTTGGGGGACGTTGAGGAGGGTGGTGGGGAGGAAGGGGTTGGTGGTTTGGAAGGTTGGGAGGTGGTGTGGGGGGTGAGGTGGGGCTGGGGATGGGAGTGGGGTTTGGGGGTTAGGTTATGATAGGATGGACGGATGGTGCGGTGGTGGTGATGGGATGGGATGGGAGTTGTGGGTGCTTTGGGGGTTGTAAGGATACTTTTGGAAGACGGGGGGTTGCTGTATTTGAGGAGTATGTCGCTGATAGCAGGGATTCTTGCCTTTGGATGTAACAAGTTTGAAAGATCCTCCAATACAGGATTGGTGGAGCTTTGAGAAAATACAAGCGGTAATCAGCGCAGATGTTCCACAGCCATTTTCATGCCAAGTCCCGATCCAGCGTTTGCGGGCCCCTCGGAAACGCGCACGGAGGTCAAGGACGAAGCGGGCATGAAGGCTGCAGCTGAGAAGTTGATCACTGTTTGCATTCACGAATCCCTCTCGCCTTACACTAATGCTAGCATGTAAGCGCATACCTTGTGCACGCTTTTTCGAACCATTAAAGTAGATGACACGGTCGCTCTCGCTCTAGGTTTCCCACGTGTCTTATCTTCAGAAGGAATTCAGAGCCTTAGCGTGCATGTAGCTACATGGAACTTGTGCTTCGAAATACGAAAATTAAGTAAAAGCCCCATCTCAGTTCTCATCGCCATCGTCAGGCTGGTCGAAGAGGAAGTTCGCGGCTAGCTCTTCGTTCTTGTCGCATGCAAAGTAGGCCTGGATGACCAGGTCGCGCTCAAATCCTAGGAGGCAGAGCTGGTGGTTGTTAGAAAATGGGAACAAGGGTGTTGTGGGTATAGATTATACTTACTCTCTCGATTGCCGCTCTCTCGTCCTCGGTGACACTGATCTCCTGTGCTCCCGGTGGCATCGGCGCGTCTCCGTCCGCATCCTCACTCAATAGCTGCAAAAATTGATCCGGATTCTGCCCAATCAGCTGTGCAAGTTGCGGGTTACCCGCGCCCACTTGCTGCAAAATCGGCTCTAACATCCGCGGTTGGGTTTGCACGATCTCGCGTAATTGTCGGAACTGGGGGTTGTTCCGGAGGAAATCAAGATTGCCGAGACCGCCGGCTGCGGTTCCTGCTCCTTCAGTACCAGCGCCGGCACCAAGGCCCGCAAGCCCTGCAGCGGCGGTGGAAGCTGCGCCGCGGGGACGACCTGCTGCCCCGCCAGCTCCGCCACGGTTGGCTTGAGCGGCGGCTTCAAAGAGGTTGATGGGTTGGTCGCCTTCGGCAGATGGGCCTGCTGGAGTAGGGGTGGTACTGGCAGCTGGTTGTGCGGCGGGGGTGGTGGCAGCACCTGTACCGCCGACTGCGCCTCCTCGAGCTTGCCGTTGTTCTTGTTGGATATTCTCAGGGATACCCTATAAGTAGTCAGTAAGCTATGCATAGTCAGAGAATGTCCTATCGATACTGACATTAAGAAGGTACTCCACAGCACGGTCTGGGTTGAAAAACGCCGCCCTCATAGCTCGGTCGATATCTGCCCTCGGGAAACCCATGCTCTCCATATTCGCGATTGCAGCATCTCTTTGTGCACCAAGGGTAAGAGTTGATGGGTCACTGAAGTTTCCTCCATCTGTACCGGTTGACGCTGCGGGGGCAGGTGATGGTGTGGCTGGAGCATTTGATGTTGTACTTGATGCAGGGCCGGGAGCCGCTGGTGGAGCAGGTGTAGAGGCGGCGGCAGGGGCAGGTGTTGAGGGAGCTTTGGCGGTGGAGGCACCTGCCGAGCTGGCAGGGGCTGCTTTGGGCTGTTTCCCAGATTAGAATATAGACGCATGGTTCGAGAGATTTTAGGCATCGTACCTTCGACGTCATACAAACTATGAACCCTTTTTCTTCGATATGGTATGACTCAACGGTATTTGAATCTTGTAATATCTTGCCTGATGAAGGGGGGAAACCGGTCAGCATATTTCTTCACCAGAAAGTTTCGACTTCCTATAAGTTCCATCACTTCCTTCTGCGTGGTTTGTACGCACCAGAGTAAATGAGCTTCTGCGTGCTTGCCTCCCATCCTTTCTCTTTTGTAATCTTCTCCTTGACTCCTCCGATCTGTTCAGCGATACCAGCAGTCAGCAAAGTTGAGGCGTCCACCGTACTGCTTCGATGACTCTTGGAGGTAAGTTCGCGGGTATTGAATGCGTACCGTCTCGGAAGGCTCAGCTTCAATAACAAATTTCTGCTGCTTCAGATCCTGGAGTCGATAAGAGTTCAGTATAAGATCGACGTAGCCTGTACCCGGTTTTTTGATTACCTTGAAAGTGAGCTTCATGTTGCCCCACTGCTTGCTCCGAGAGTCGGAACGGTAGAGTCGCTGAGATAGAAGACCAATAGATATGTTGGCAGTAGATTGTCAAGGACTTAATGAGCGTTCAGTCTGCGACGTTGGATCGATATAATGATAGCGGCGTAGGATAAATGTGGGTGTTAGTGATGTTGAAGACGAAGGGCCGTGAATGTGATGATCCAAATGTGGCGGCCAAGCGGCAGCGGCTAACCTGAACAGGCCACAGTGAATCCACATGAGGGTGACTGTGTTTTCACTTCCAACGAACACTCGCGGTATCAAGTGAGCTTTGTGTGAATGCTAGATGTCGAGTGCCTGACTCTATGTGATATGGCCATTGTCGCAGCACTCTGAGCAGAACAAGCCCGCGCAGTAGGACTCCGACGTCAGATGTTTGATCCCTACATGTACTGAAGCTTCTTCGTACCAAGGATTCCTGCATGTGAAGCCCGGAGAACATCAAGAGAGTATAACAAGTGTCTCTGTTTCTCCATTCTAGGGGGGGTTTTCCCTCGTTTTCTTCGACAGTCCGAATGTTCCTTTTGAGGGAAATTGGTATGCCTGGCGCCTGTGCTCTCACCCGATGCAGAATGACTTACAAGTTTTGCGTGTTCAATTATTAGGATTGGCCATTGTCAACCGACATACTGGTACATATCGTTGGGTGTTAAATGAGCCATCTGGTAGAATCGTCTCTGTTGGAACAATTCAATCTACAAGTGCAAGGCAATGGATGTGCGAGGTTAGTGTCAATATTTCTCGTCTCTCTCCGACATTCTGGGCATGATCTACCCAAGCTTGATTTAAAGGCTCTTCAAAAGAGGTTGCCATTATCGAGTATTTCCCAATTGCGTGGAGAGTGTTAGTGTTCATGATGCGTTGCGTTCGTAATGCTCTCTTACCTTTGTCAAGGATTCTGGAAGAAGAAATTTTGGATCCTATCTTGACTTTGCACGCTCACTTTCTCAAAATTTACGGAGGCCTAAGCTTCCAGAACCCACAGGCAAGTAAAGGTGAGATGTCGTTCAATTGATCGGGTCTGGACGTTGCTACTTTTCGCCTACTTCTTTTGATAAGAGCAAGGGAAACCCTTCAATTGTGGATCAACCAACACACTCGGTTTCTTTTCGGATTGCTAACCACTTCAGACTGTTTATCCAAATAGTTGGATGTTCCAATATTAGATTCCTGGTACCTACCTTACCTTACCTTAACGTATCGATTGATGTTCAAAGTATCAAAACGTGGCGCAATGTCTTACCGGAGAGGCCAACAGTTGGGCTTCTTCTTCATGAGGCTCTTTTGCCGGGGAGCAACTGGAGCAGGCATGTCGCACTCATATCTGACGAACGAAGACAACAACATGCCCATTAGAACCAAGCCAGTCCCGGTTTCCTGCTCTCTCTCCTACTTGCAACCCCACCCCACAATATGATTCGTAGTGACTTGTACTTACTGTTTTCTGATTGGGTCTTATTTCGGATGATTTCCTGCATGGATGACGATCTCGGTTCCGGACTGCTGGAAACGATCGAATCTACCTACTAGTACTGTACAGTAAGGTATGTACTTTCTAGTTAGTATCTACCTTATCTATTCTTTTCTATCGGCCTTACGGGCCAAAGCCCCCGCCCGCGGCCGTTGATGGAAAGACGCCGTGACGCCTTGTCGCGTTACCGTGATTCGCTCATCCTTGCCTGCATCAGCTGAACCCCCCGGTCTTCGCGTTCTCAGTAGCAAAACATGGCATTACGCATCTCGTAAACACGATTGCGGTTGGGCCGGGAAAAACACGCTCATCATAATGGTCTCTTCTCCCATTCCCATTTCCTTTCCACCCGTCGTCTCTGCTGGATTAATCGACTCTACTCCCTCGCTCACCGTCAAATCCCATTCAGTCGTATTGTATACATATTCCCCATGTGACACGACATCATCATCGTGGCCAAATATAGTCGATTGTTGATCACAAAGCCTATCTTACTATCTTACGATCTTACCTTTACTTGACCTTCTAGCCTCGTATGACCCGAATTGATCTTCTGGCCATTGAACACCCGTCCATATGTAGGAAGAGTGTACGAGCGCACATCACATGAATACTACTGCATATCCTCTGACACAAACACACTCACACTTCATTTCGGACGCGTTTGAGTCTGACCAACGCACCTTGTCCATTTTCTCCTCGAATCTTTCATCCATTGGTCTTCTGATTATATCTGCCGCTAGCCAATGATCGGCCAGCCAATTCGTCCTCAGTCAATCGCCAACACTGCTTTCGAGCTTACCGACTGGAACGCCACAGCGAGCTATATCACTGCCATCTGTCCTCGCTGGCTCTTGCCTGTGGAGGTAGTAGCGTGATCGCTTCGATCAACCCGGCGATAGCGAGGAAGATAGGCACTGGATCTCACTCGAGATCGTGCATCACGACGCGGTTGAGCCTTGTTGCTATAAGAACTGGTGGGTCGAGAAGATAGATGCATGATGGAATACCATCCTATTGCCCCGAGAAGCACGAACCCAAGGGCCGCGACTCCAACACGCACGACCCCCATACGTCTCCCCTTACGGATCATAACCGGCATTGCCCTCGTATTGACTATAGCCACCACAGTTCTTATCATCGCTTTGGCAGTGTTTCTTGCTACTGGGCCTTCCAGGCCGTATGCCCTTTCAATAGTGGCAGCCACGAGTCAAGTCGTATCATTCTGCACTCTGTGTTTCCTCGCCGTCGGTTATGCTTGTCAAGAGGATAACCCCCAATCGAATGGCAAGTTCAGGTGGGAGCAGAGGCGGTACTGCTTCATTCTTGGCTTCGGCGTACTACCATCAACATTAGCTGGCGTGCTTGTCGCGGCTACCCTAGGATGGAGTAAGGGTAGCCTAACTGAGGCGTCGGGACGGATCTTGGGACGAACAACCGCAGCGTATCTTACCATTGCTTTTGTCATCTGGGGTCTCAATAGCTTGACGCAAGCCTTCCTCTATGCTTGGTTATCTATTCCAAAAAAGCCGGCTCCTGAGGATGCGCCAATGCCTTTGATTAGCACTCCGGAGGTGCCATCAGAAATGGCCGAGCAGACTCGGCCAGCTACATCGACCACGGTTCAGTCGAATCCATTCCAAGGGTCGGAATACTCGGCGCCACCTTCTTTAGTAGCCTCGGAAGGTACCACTTCTCAACGCTCCTCCCTATCCACAGTACGACGACCTTCGCTATCCAGGACCAAGCTGGTCGGCCGCCAACACTCTTTCCCACGCCATTCCAAAAACTCTTCCTCTGACAGCCCATCATCAAGTCGAGTCTCCCAAGACGAAGCCTTCGACTCCTGGGACACATCCGGGGTCGGCCCCCACATCCGAGAAACGGTCCTCCACTCCTCCCCCTCAACAATGAAAGTCCCCATCCTCGAGCCCATCCCCGGAAGCCGCTCGCCCTCCCCGGCAAAAGCCCTCGAAGGCCCGTTCTTCCAACACAGCCCCCCCGAAAGCTCCCCCCCAAGTCCCCTCCCCCAGCCAACATTCTCGCGACCAACCTCACCCCGATCCCCGTCCAGCGAGGACCACATCCACCCCCTATTCCGAACCTGCAGCCCCACACCTCCGCCCACCGCCTCCTCCGGCACCGTCGTCACCGCCGCCCCCAGCGCCGGCCAGATCATCGACGAAAGAATCCTCCGCCGCATGCGCTCTGGCAGTCTCCCCTCGAGCCCCAGCCCCATGGTACGCTCCGAGAGTTTCGACCGCTTCCTTACTTCGAGGAACCCTACTTCACCAAATCTAGGCCTGGGTCTGAACAGCAGGCCCTCTACATCGCCTAGGGAAAATACATAGGAACTATTAATAGCATGAATTTTTTTACGAGCGCACGCATATGACTCTCAATAGCATTTGGTATGATAGATGGGAATGGGCATCAAATCCTCACGGACGGAAAACAGGGTTGGGTGAGGAGGCGGTCGTTACTATTGTTGTCATCTTCTTCGCTGGGCTGGAAAAAGTGAATGAACGTTTTGATCCAATCGTGTGGTGTTTGTGTTGTGTAGAACGAAAGAAGGAAAAAATATTCACATCTCACAACAATCTCAATAGAAACCCAACACATAAATATCAGCTACCCTTATTGATGCAAAACCCTCCTAGCGTCCCAATCCGCCTTCGACACACATTAAAACTCTCAAATATCTTTGCTCGTCCTTGCTTCCTCTTTCTCCTTGCTCTTTGCACCGAAGACACCAGATATCAGAGATAGCGACAGCGACAGCGAGACTTTTACTTACACTTACCCTTACACTTACCCTTACACTTACCCTTACACTTGCTCGTCCTTTCCTCCTCTTTCTCCTTGCTCTTTGCACCGAAGACACCAGATATCAGAGATAGCGACAGCGACAGCGATACTTTTACTTACGCTTACACTTACGCTTACACTTACACTTACCTATTTACATACCAGCAGTGACGACGAGGTCGCAGGACCGCAATCTCGTTTGTGAGAAAAATACCTTGTAAGTGACAGAAGTGTGTTTTGGAGCCATCTGAGCTGTTTTCTTTCGGGTTTTCAACCTCGTTTGGAGACATTGGCTGTGGCTCGACTACCCCTTTTCGTCTGTTACGACTTTTCTAGAATTGCAACACAGCTCTCGCATCTCTGATGCCTCTCCTATGTCACCCGCAAAAAAGAAGCCAGAAGCTGGTTAGCCAATGTGTCTGGCTCTTGAAAAAGGGGGCTTTTCAGTTCCCATACCTTTCATACCTCTCCTATCTCATCACACACACACACAAGCCACTAGCCCACATGTCTGGTTCCTCAGGAGTCCTTTGCTATCGCATGTATCTCACATCCCATCCCAAAACGCAAGCCATCAGCCCCACCTCTCTGCCTCCTAAAGATGTCATCTTTACCCCTTCCTACATCTCACATCCCACCTCAAACCCAGGCTACTAGTCCATCAATCTAACTCCTCAAGCAGAACATGCCTCCCAAGCGAAAGGCCAGCGAGGCTTCTTCTGCGGCTGGTCCGCAGAAGAAGCCTCGAACGGCGAAAGTGCCTACCGAGGCTTTCCATATGAGCACGAGGCGGGGCGCCAAGTCGGCTGTGGTGGCTCCGGCTGTGGTGGCTCCGGCTGTGGTGGCTCCTGTGGCGGCTCCTGTTGTCGCTCCCGTGGTGGCTCCGGTCGTGGCTCCGGCTGTGGTGGCTCCTGTGGCGGCTCCTGTCGTCGCTCCGGCTGTCGTGGCTCCGGTCGTGGAGGCGGCGGAGGCGGATGAGGGAGGTGAGGAGGTGGAAGACGGGGTGGAGGACGGGGGCGAGGAGGCCGAGGGCCTCGTCGAGGAGCCGGAGGCTCCACAAGGGCGAGTCACTCGCGGGCAGGCGAGTGGCGGCGCTCCTGCCGGTCCTGCCGTTCCTGCCGCACCAAAGCCGAGGACGTCAACTGTCTACCGGCCTGCCAAGGACAACGAAAAGGCCCAGGCCATCTGGGCCAGAATGGCGGAGCTGAAGAAGTCGTTTCGCGTGGTCGCTCGGGTGGTGAGGCCGGCGCTGAATGACATGGGGAACCGCACCATGAGGCAGCTAAAAGCGGGCGAGACCTACCATGAGCAGCGTCCGGAGTTTGAGGAGGTGCAGGCGGAGTTGGACCGGCGTTTGGAGGAGGAGATTGCTAGGATCAACGCGCTGTACGACCAGAAGAATGAGAAGACGGAGCGAGAAACGGCAGCGACGAAGCATAACTTCGAGAATGAGTACCAGGTATGTGTTGAAACACTCCACAGCCAGCCGTTGAGATAGTAGCTAACTCCCCTCCAGCAAAAATTTGACGCCGCTAGGCAGAGAGCTTACGTTTGCATCGACAGCGGTCTCAATTTCTTAGACGCCGACCCTGACTATGACCAGACCCGCCAGGCCATCGAGAACTCACTCCGCGACCACAACCCCAACCCTAAACCCCACTACACCGAAAAATCCGACGTCCTCGCGCTGGTCGACGAGGACTCATCCGAGCGCTTCAAACTCGATGCAGCCCAGCACCTCCGCATAGACCAAGGCGAGGTTGACGACCACGCCCGCCATGTACGTTCGCGCAACGCAGTATTGCGCCAGCTTGAAGCAGGGAAACAGCCCGGATCAGCGTCTCGACGTCCTAATTACAGGGTCACCAAGCCTGGCTATACCAAATACTCACGCACAGCGGCCGGAAAGAAGCAGATTGCCGAGGCAAAGGAGCGGAGAGAGAGGGCTGCGTTAGAGCAAGCTGAGCAGGCTCAGCAGACCCAGCAGACCCAGCAGACCCAGCAGACCCAGCAGACCGAGCAGGCCGAGTAAGAGAGATTGTCGATGTACTTGTGATTTTGGGCGTTTCAGGGCTTTTACTTGTGATTTTTACATTTCCCCCCCCTTGTCGTCTCGGGAGTTCTGGGGCGTATTGGATATCAAGGACCACTCGGGAAGATTTTACACTCCGCGCTTTTAGAGCCGAATCCAGCTGGACTGGAAACGGGCCTCTTTTGTTCTCTAGATTAGCTTTCTCTCGCTCATACTGTAGATAGATGGAAACCAAAAAAAAACTTGTACATACGGGAATACTGTGTGCCACCGTGGAGTTGTATCAGTGTTACCTCGAACAAATCCAATTTGAAAATAATGTCCACGGACACAACTGCCTAATAAAGATAAAAAGCTTCTAAATGTGAACTTTGTCTTTCGTGGGATGGCCTAGAAAGGTATATATCCAAACATAAGACATCCTCCAATCAAAAAGCGTGGTTGGATGGCAGTTTGGCCGTGAGCGCTCATGATGAGGTCTTTCCACCACACGGGCCATTAGCAGAGCTAGCCCAGAGCAAGATGAGAAGGAGAGGATCATGTGAAGTGTATCTGGTAGAGGGAATTCCTCCAGGTCATGTTGATTGTGCCGACGGTTTTCTACCTTTTTGCGAGTTCTTCTCCAAATTTTTCCTGGGTATAAGAATCCTTGAGATGAAAATCCCGAAATGCAAAAGGATCTCAAGTACATCATTTTCTCGACGTCGTTTTGTTTGTACATTTCTACAAGGAGATACTTCAGGGTTCTTAGGTACATTGTATTCTCGAAGCTGTTCTGGACATACAAACCTTTGAGAGAAAGCCAAGAGGTCTTGGGTACATTCCTCCCCATAGGTCTATGTTTTCTCAAAGCTTTCAGGTGTACGAATCTTCAAAGGGAGATGAGAAGGGGTTTCAGATAGATTGTTTTCTCGAAGCTCTTCTAGGCGTGCAAATCCTCGAGGAGAGATTGAAAAGAGTCATAGGTGCATCTGTCGCTCGAAGCTCTTCTGGTTGTGCTCATTGGGAACTTCGATAGACTTTGTAAAAATGGAGATAAGTACGGATTCGAATGCAATATTTGATGACCGCTTTAGGGCTCTCCACCGCACAGGCCATCCTTAGGGCTAGCCCTGAAGCCTGAGTCATCCGGATGAGTCATCTAGACCCTTATCGGTGACTCCAATTCCGATGTCCCGCCCAGAAATTGCCCCACGGTTAAGGTATGACTGCATATGCTCTCATATTAGAAACTACAAAATTCTATAAAACAGGGCGGATTGCTCCACATACTTCTGTTCTGGCCCACTGATTTCCGGCAACCCGTTCTCGTCCTTCCCCTCTTCAGTTCTATCCTCCCTAATCACCTGTTCTCAATTCCACAAAGCCATCTTACCCCACTGTCATCTACACCATGGCTGTCCGCGCCCAATTTGAGAACTCCAACGAGTACGTTCTTCCCCTTCCGTTTCCCCCAGCAAAGCCTTGTGTTAATTCTGTACACAGGGTCGGTGTGTTCGCCACTCTCACAAATGCCTATGCTGTCGTTGCGATTGGCGCCTCGGAGAACTTTTACAGGTCTGTGATGTCCCGCTCGTTGAACGCTCTGGGAAGGGGCGAAGTCTCGTTTCCATTGAAGGATATGGTGGAGAGTTCGGGGCATGGATCTGGGAGTGCTTTGGGGGGACTGCACGGCAAAAGGCTGACTGAGGGACTGCAGTGTGTTTGAAGCGGAGTTGCAAGATGTGATACCCATATGCCATGCTACAATTGCGGGAACGAGGATTGTGGGGAGATTAACGGCGGGGTGAGTGCTTGTACCTCTGGAATACCGCTTTCAGTCCTACGTCCTACTTGTGCCCTCTCACAATGAGCCATCCTTTCCCTCTCACCTTCCATCTTTTGGCCAATGTACAGGATGACTGATTCGAACCAATCCGGAATCTCAGAAATCGCAAAGGTCTCCTAGTCCCCACCTCAACAACCGACCAAGAACTCCAACACCTCCGAAATTCCATTCCAGACGAAGTCAAAATCCAGCGAATCGAAGAGAGATTATCCGCCCTCGGCAACGTAATATGCTGTAACGACCACGTCGCCCTTGTCCACCCAGACCTCGAGCGAGAAACGGAAGAGATGTAAGCCCGCTTCCTACAGCCTCTACCCAGCCACCGCCATCCAGCATTCAACTAACAAAACACCCCTAGCGTCGCCGACGTCCTCGGCGTCGAAGTCTTCCGCCAAACCATCGCCGACAATGTCCTCACCGGCTCCTACATGGCCCTTAGCAACCAGGGCGGCCTCGTGCACCCGAAAACCAGTATCCAAGACCAAGATGAGCTCTCCTCCCTACTGCAAGTCCCCCTCGTAGCCGGCTCAGTGAACCGAGGCAGCTCGGTAGTAGGCGCGGGAATGGTGGTGAACGATTGGATGGCGGTGACGGGGCTGGACACGACGGCGACGGAGCTGAGCGTGATGGAGAGTGTGTTTAGGCTGGGGGAGGGTATGGGGCCGGGGAGCATTAATACGGTTAATAAGGATACGATGGTGGAGTCGTTTTATTAAAGGTGGTTGGAGAGGGGATCTTTGGAAATCTACCTTGACCTCTTACCTTACCCACTCCAATCCAAAACCCCCCCCCTAAACTCCTCATTTCCACATCCCCCACGCAACAACCACATAATCAAAGCTCCTCGTGGCACAATCAAAGCATCCAGCCACACACATCATCCCCGTAGCGCACACCCTGAATTTCACCAACAAGAATATCCATTATTCCTCTACCAAAAACCTCCCAAACCCCCAATACCATCCGGAAAGGGTCCTCGCTCCTTGTTCTCTCCTTCAACTGCGAGACAAAGGTATCTACAATCAACAAGGTACCAAAAACGCCCACGCTCGCCCGTTCGTCTTACTTTCCTTACTGCGTGTATAATACTAAGCCTCCAAATGTCATCAAAGCGCACACAGCGAGCGCCCATGGATCCGGGAACCGCTAAACATCACCCATTTTCTCATCTCCCTCCGCGCCGCCTTCGTCCTCGCCCCCCTCCTTCCCATTCCCCTTCCCCCTCGCCATTTCGAAAATCTTGCCCCACCCGCCCTTCCCCTTCCCCCCACCCCCACTCCCGCCCCCACCCTTCTCCCCTCTAATCAGACTCTCATCCTCCGCATACTCCCTCTTCCCCTCCACCCTGCGTGTCAAAAATAGTGTCGCCTCCCGTCCTTGCTTTTCCCTGATACGCTCAATCTCGTTCTGATACGCGGTCTCGTAAATGTTGATCTCGACCGCGCCGGGAGATTCGCTTACGGCGGGAGGCTCGGGGGGCTGGTCGCTGCCACAGGGGCCAATGGCGAGGAATAGGTGTTCGTCCAGCGGGTTTCGGGCGTGGCCTTTGCCGCTGTGGGGGTCTTTCTGGGATAAGGGGGGGTGCGCCGGATGGGAGGGTGAGTGGGGTTGGTGGTCGGAGGGTTGGGCGTTCAAGGTGCGTTTGGGGGATGTAGGTGTTGAGAGGGGTTTGGTGCCGTGCTGGGCTGGGTCTTCCGAGTTGGTCTTTTCGAGCAGCTGCTCTTTCGAGAATGAGACGGCACTGTCTTTCTTCTCAGGATGGGTCTTTTCGTGGAAAGAATCCACGTTGATATCCCGATGTACCCCTTCGGAAGCGAGAACCTTCTCGATCGGATTTCGGTCATCGGTATCAAGGCTCCGTGCCTTGTGGGGGGTCGGGATTTCGTTCGGTGTCACGATGCTCATTGGAGGCTGAACTATTCTTGATTCGCGGCCTAGTATCCTATCCATGTGAGGAGGTCTTTTGTGGGCAATGCTGTTCTTGAATCTCTTTACAGCTTTCATCTATAGCGCTTTAGAAAAGTTTTCATCGTTTTCTGGACATTACGTACGAGTACGACTATATTGCCAAGGTTTCCTGTTATGGCGTTGTTTTTTTCTGCTTCTGTGGGAGGTTCAACCAAGTCTGCCGTGTTCTCTTCTGCTGATAGTAGGGGATCGAGGCCGTTTTTTGTGACCCATTGGTGCTCCTTTAGCTTGATTAGCTAGGAGTTTCATGCCGTCAACACCATGCTTACCCGGAGCTCGGACATGGTTATTCGCTTCGAAGGATCTTTTTCTAGCAGCCTGTGCATGAGATCCTTTAAATCATTCGGACAATCTGGCGCCAGATCCACTGGATCGTTCTTAATAGCCTCATATAGTTGTAAGACCCCAGCTCTTTCAAAGGGTATTTGACCAAAACGTAAACAGTACAATGTAACTCCCATGGACCAAATGTCAGCGGCTCTACCAGAGATGTCGCCGTGCTTCGCAACACATAGCTCTGGTGGAAGAAAAGCAGGTGATCCAGCAGATTTTGCCGTTTTCATCTCCGATTTTTTTTCGAACATCTCTGATACACCGAAATCAGAGATTTTGAGAACGTCATCCTCTGTCAAAAGTAGATTGTCCGGCTTGATATCCCGATGTACAACGCCTTGAGCATGTAAATATTCAATGCCTAAAATCAAATCTCGGAACCAACATCTGCAAATTTCATCGTCGTACGGGTCTGCCTTTTCGTCCATGCCTACCTTCATGACTACACCCTTTTTGCACATTTCTAGAACCATATAAAGAGAGTCCTCTTCCGGATCGTCCAATACCTCAATCAGTGAGACCAAATTATCATGGTTAAGCTTCTTCATAATTGCGATCTCTTCTTTGATTAGGAAGAGAGGATTGCCGTCCTCTTCCTGTTCGTGAACGTCGGACGCTGAATGCCGGTGCATTGGCAAGCCAAAGCCCATGTTTGAACCCAGATGGCCTGTCCTTCGCGCTGCATGCGGCCTTCGTAGTATATTGGACTGGGCACGCTTTCGTAACCGCGACTTTGAAAACTCTTTCACAGCCTATTTACAATTGATCAGCGACATTAGTTCCGCAAAGCTAAGACCGTCTAGCAGCTCCAGTTCATCGGGTGTTTGGTGCGTATCAAAGACATCGTCCAAGATTCCTTACAAATTCATTGCCATGCTGGTCTACTGCAAGGTGAACAGCTCCGTAAGAGCCCCTCCCTATCTCTTGCTTGATGTTGTATTGATTGATCCTATGGATTGCCCCACCATCATCTTCACTATTTGCATACTCCGAATGTGCATGCAGAGTCTCCTTGATCTGTCTGACACTTGAGTGTTTACGGCGATGATGTCGCAAAGGGCTTTCGTAGGCGGGAGAGGACCTGTCAGTTTAGACCATACTTTAGTTAATGACTAGTATCAGAGAACTAGGTCTCTTCCCATACATATGTCTTATGTTTGGCGGTCGACCACCGTCTGTAGGACGAGGTATGTCGAGCTCGATTCCACGGGAAGGTGAGATCCCCACCTTCGCAGCCTTTTCATCGACAGAGTCCTCTTTCTCAAGGGTCGGAGCCATTCTACAGCAGCACGTTCCTGAACGCTGGTTGAATCGTGCAATTGCCGAACGAGATTGCTATAGAAGCTTGTAAAAGTTTCTGAAGGTTGCCATTTACGTCCACATGAATTTCGGTTATACTGCCGTAGAGGGACGGGAGCTGTTATCGATATGTCCACCAAAAGACTTGGCATCAAGGCTATTCTTTCCCCTCATGAGGATCGACGATACGGCCAACGGCAACGACACTCTTTCGTAGAATTGGCTGATTCCTGCCAAATGGTGGTTTACTCCTTCTATGTCTTCGACCGACATGGTAAGTGTGGGCTCATACGTTTCCGTGGTCTTGCTGATCTCGATTTCCAGCGGAATGTATCTACAAGAAGAAGTGGGCACCAAGGCCTACCAGTTCAACAACTAAGGCGATTCAATCCAATGGAGTTGCAGATGGCGGTTCGCAATCTAAAACTCTCAGCGCTGAAGATGACGCCAAATTGATATATGGAACTATCTTCTCATTGAGGAATATGGTAAGGAAACTGGGAGGCCCAGAGGACAAGTAAGCGACCCCTTTTGATAGATCAAGTTTGCTGTTCAGTCTGATGACCGGAACATCTGAAGTTTCATATCGTACCGTACGGGTCACTACAAATTGCATTACTACGAGACTCCTACATCGCTAAAGTTCGTCATGGTCACGGATACAAAGACGAATAACCTGAGGATCGTCTTGCACCAGATCTATGTTAGTCTGTATGTGGAATACGGTGGGTCATAGGCATTCAAAACTCTGTAAAGTACATATTGGAATGACTGATTTCGTTCAAGTGGTTAAGAATCCTCTATCCCCAGTGGAGCACCCAGGAGGCCTTGGTATGAACTGCGAGCTATTCGAGCTGGGAGTTGAGCAATTTGTTGTGAGTGGCCATAAGTTGAAAGATGTCATGAGTTGACTCGATGACTCGGTGCTAATCGTGCTTCGTCAGGCTGCTTCCCTTCAGAATTAACTGTTATTTCCTGTTACAAACTTGACGTCATGGTGCAAAGCTCCTTCCCAGCGGTATCTGCGAGGCACTGGTACACGATGATAAGATTGAAGGGCTCAGACCAACTTAGAGCAACAGTCTCGGGTCATACAGACCACTAGTCATTGACAGTACTCCTCCACTGGTCCATCCTGCTCTGTATGGTTCAAGTATGAAGAATCTGGTAACCTGTCCGTGCCGAATTTCAAAGCTCTTTATTACGCGAAAATTTCGTCTTGAGCGGCCTCACATTGTTAATGGGGGAATTGCTATCAAAATTTGTTGATCATGGACAGCCATTCATGGAGGATAGCAGCAACTTACGGATCTAGGCTGTTGCCTTGCGAATAGTACGCCGAGAGAGCCGTCGCGCGTCTCTGCTGGATAATCATATCAGTCCGGAGAGTTAGATTTTGATCTTCCGAACCTGACTACTGGTAGTCAGCGCTGTTACCAACGCTCTCACTTCACTTACGTGATCATCAACGAGGAAACGCAAAATACTGCAGGACAACGAGAACATTTTGCACCTGGTATATACCCCTTTAACCGCCACAAGGTCGGCCACCCCCTTTGATCAACAGCTAGGCCAAATTTGGTAGCAGCTTGACCAGATGGGTTACGGGTGCTTAATAAACCGCGCTGTCGCCGACTCGCCGAATCCAAATCAATGTTAGTCATTGGTGGGGTCCCCCTACGAGCATTGTAGATCATAGGGGTGGCCGACCTTGTGGCGGTTAAAGGGATAGGCTGGATGAAAAAGTAGTGAATATTGGTGAAGGCGAGCGGCAATTCCGCAGCTTGACTGGCAAAAATTTGGCCCTGTTTCAATTTTCCTTCATTTTCCTGTGCTCGATCAAAGCTCTGCAGAGACGGGGGCAGCCTATATTTTTGAGGAGGTAAGACGGACTGAATAGTTGCGCCGCAATGAGGCCCAATGATCCCTTGTTTGGTGATCTGGTTCACTGGGTTAGGAAGAGTCACTATCAAGAGCAAGATGAGCGAAGAGTAGCGGGTGTGAGAGCCTCGTCTTCAAAAAAATTACTTTGGTATCGGGAGATGTCTTCAAACGAGAGATTGTAAGGCCCATAACGTAGATAACCGGCTTCATCCTAAAAGACGTGTGCACAAAGAGCGGTAATGTTTCGCCGGAGCCCTTATCCAATGGTAGCTCTGCCAGCATGTCTTCACTCTCTTACATCTAATTATACACGATCAGTTGTCCGACGCCCTAGTCTCTACAGACGGTGTATCTGGGCATGATGCAGAAACGGCATTGCCAAGACATTGAATACCCAACCAGTTATCAAATCAGAGTGTTACATAACTGTGAGTTTGGTGTATGAAACTGTGGAAGTCCCCGTGGTCCCTTCAAACGCACGAATCGATAAGCTCCATAATGGACGAAACAGAGGAAGCTTAGCTCGCCGGGGGGGAACAAGGCAATCATGATAGCTCGAAGCTAAAGACTGTGGAGACGGATGCCTCAAAAAGACTCTTTCAACTACTTCATCAAGACCGCCAAGGCCATGCTTCGTCGATTAATGCAAGCGAGAGCATCAAGTAGTCCATACTGCCCTTAATTAGGCAGTTTGGTCCTCTACGCTCCTGTATGTTGGACTTAGTCTCCTGGTGTTGACCTATGCCAATCCAGCCTCTAGCCGGAGGGCGATATCGAACCGTTATGCGTGCCTTGAGGACGGCCTAGCCGAGTGGCATCTCGGGATCGACGTTTGCGCTTCAGCTGTGCAAGGTATGGGGTGACCGTTGAGAGAGGGATTACTAGCTTGCACAGCACATCCACTACTGCACACAGTTTGGCGGACAGCATGACAATGGGCGGACAACGAAGGACACCAGCTGCTTTGGTACTGAAAGTAGACCAGCAGCCCAAACACTTTAAGGTAAGACGGACTTGCGCACGCCAAGGGAAGCGGGAGGAGGAAGCTTCGGATCTTGATCAATTGGTTACTTGTACCTCACTTGCACCTCACTTGCATCATCAACATGCCGCTTCTTTCTCGGTTGTACGCTGTCGTAACCGTGATGTAGTACATGCATGGTGTCTCCCACAATTGAAACATAGATCGTTATCTGATAGATTGCAAGTGCTGCAGCAAGATGCAGTTCGTCTGTCCAGTAGGGAGTGCACGTGTGTTGAAGCAAGCCAGAACGCCATCGAGATATCTGCATCCTTTATCTCCAACGCTTCATGCTGGTTGACGCAGTCAAGACTGCTAACCAAGATATGTATTGTATGAGGGATTAACGTACGCCAGTAGAAAGCCGCCCAACCCCCAGGTCGAGTACTGCTTTAGTCTGGTTCAATGCAAGCCTGTTGACCGCGGGGCAGGATAGGCAGGATAGGCAGGATAGGCCCAGCTGGAAGGGCGATGTCCGACACCCAATTGAGACAATTGCCCTGGTACCCAGTTCGGGATTTAAGCAAATTCGAGGTTCAGGTGAGAGATCAAGGTAAGGTACTCCGTACCTAGCGGCATATCATTGATGATTGATCTTCGTACAGTCGTACAGGCATGGTGTGACGTAAACAAGGGACCCCCCTCATCTTTCACCACTTTTGTCTGGTGTGTTGCCTCAGGCAACTGGTGTGTACCTCGGTATCATCTGTTGCTTACTAATCCTTCCTTCCAGTCTGATTTGCCATTTGCCCTCTCACTACGGAGTACCATACTGTCCCCTACTTACTACCTTACTGCCCCTCGTACAAAGAACAAAGGACAAACCTGCAATACTCAATTCGCTTTATTAGTCTACCTTACGGGACTCCAACATCACCCCCCCCAAGCCTTTTAATCATCACCTTATTCCTGCTGCTTCCACTCGCACTTTAACACTATGTCTCGTGCAACCTTCTCCGGTCACGTTTGGGACGCCTTTCCCTGTGACCGCAACCAAGTATAGTAGCGCTGGGTTAATTTAGGGTCGAAATTGTTTGACCGCCCACAAAATCAAAACCTTCATCGACCCACCCCCCAGCTGCTCTCGCCAAGGACCCTCATTACCTGTGCTATCACCATCCAAACCCAGGACGTTTCGACGATATTGCCATGCTCATGTCTGTCCTCGAAGATTTCCGAGTGTCGCGCGCTCAATAACATTCAATTTTGGCCATCAACTGCCAGAAATCTCCCGAACCGACACCCAAAATCGCCTCCCCACCTTCACCGTCCAGTTAATAATCCACTTCTCGAATGCACTATTTTCTCCAGTGACCCCTTTTCAAGTACTTAATATCCGTTATTTCGCCTCCCGATTTTCCTTCCAATTCAACAACGATACAACTGCGCAACCCAATTGCCGAGGCTGCCCAGGCGTGGTGGTTCAGGTCATTGCCTGTCCAGGCTTCACTGGAGAGTCTTCCCGTTCAGGACCCTTGCACGTGTCAAATCATCATAGCCACTTCAGCTTTCCAAGCTTGAAGATTGGAAGTTCAGGAAGCTCGGCCTACACCACTTCGAGAGCTCTGAATCTAACGCTCGCCATCTTCCCTTGCGAGGGAAACCTACACACATCATGATGAACGGACATAATACCACCACCTACCCCCAGCCGGCCCCAATCCCCACACCTTCTCCTACGATATCAACTGCATCTCTACCGTCTCAAGACGGGAAGGACGTTCATTCTACCCCGTCAATCCCGGAACAGCCAGTCACAGGACGTAATACTGGGAGCGTTCCAGCTACTCCTAAGAAACCCACCATAACGCACCGCCTCACTCGCATGTTTTCGCAAGCCAAAGTTCCTGGAGACAAAGAAGCCAGGGAAAGCCGCCACTCGGACAACGGTGCATCCGATACCGACAGCAACGGCGGCCTAAGACCTTCAAATTTGAAGACACCTGCCAGACAATCCTCATACTCGGAGAAAAACCCCCAAACCTCTTCGGAATGGGGAAGGAGACCGAGCAGCGTGGGCATCAAGAAGGATCACAAAGACGCCGACCCAATTCTCAAGAGATTTGAAGTCTTTCCGGATGGAACCCACGAGCATACGTTGAAGAGCACGAAAAGACAAGAGAAACTGTCGGATATTGTGCGAGATGTACTCGGCGGCAGGAAACGGGACGAGCACGTGGGTGCCGAACAACAACTATCCCTTGTCTCCAACTGGGTCGATCAATTGAAGAACGAACGGGAGAAGCTTGCAGCCGACAAGAAGGGAGGGCCAAATGCAACAGCAACTCTAGTTCAGAAATACGGGAAGTGCCAGGAGATCGTTGGGCGTGGTGCCTTCGGCATCGTTAGGGTTGCGCATAAAGCCGACCCGAAGGACTCAAAAGTCGAGCATCTCTACGCTGTTAAAGAGTTTCGCCGCAGACCTCAAGAGTCACCAAAGAAATACCAGAAGCGCCTTACGTCGGAATTCTGCATCTCATCGTCACTCCGTCACCCGAACATCATCCATACCCTCGACCTCTTGGAAGATGCGAAGGGCGACTACTGCGAAGTCATGGAATTTTGTGCCGGTGGGGACCTGTATACGCTTGTACTGGCAGCAGGAAAGCTTGAGGTTCTGGAGGCCGACTGCTACTTTAAGCAGCTGATGTGCGGTGTCGAGTACTTGCACGAAATGGGTGTCGCTCACCGTGATCTCAAGCCGGAGAACCTGCTGCTGACCACCCACGGGTCTCTCAAAATTACCGACTTTGGTAACGGAGAGTGTTTCCGGATGGCCTGGGAAAAAGAGGCACACATGACTGCTGGTCTCTGCGGCTCGGCCCCCTACATTGCTCCTGAAGAATATGTCGATAAGGAATTCGATCCCAGAGCTGTCGATGTATGGGCTACTGGCGTTATTTACATGGCTATGAGGACTGGTAGACATCTCTGGCGCGTGGCCAAGAAGGATGAAGATGAGTTCTTCGAAAGATACCTGGAGGGTAGACGTGATGAGGATGGCTATGGCCCCATCGAGACTTTGCACAGGGTATGTCATTCCGTTTTATCCAAATGTAGAATTCCTCTCTAACATGTTATTAGGCTCGCTGTCGGAATGTTATCTATTCGATACTTGACCCCAATCCGACGCGGCGAATTACAGCCTCACAAGTTCTGAAGTCGGAATGGGGCCGTGAGATAAAAATTTGCAAAGCGGCCCAGGAAGGCTTCTAACACACAGCGGAGGGGGATCGGGAAGTATTTAACGCCTTGGGCCTGATTCCACAAGGTAGTCCTGTCTTCGGAAAACTTGCTTTCGCGATTTCGCACTCTGTTCCCCTTCGTCTGCTACTTTGACGACTCAACGATTTTGCATGGCTTCGTTTCTATCCACTTGCATTGCATACCCCATCGGTCATTTCAGAACCGGCAGTTGGCGTTTGGGGCTAGAAGAAGTTAGAGGGGTAGGGAGGCATATTGACAGCGAGATTTAGGACGCACAGCTGTCGTATGAGCCGTTTTTACAACATGGCTTGCATGATGATATCTGTCTTTGCAGATTTACTTGTATAAAATTCTATTTGGACTACTGTGGCGGCTCTTGGTGCTTAGTAAATGAATATAAGAAGTCAATTGCTCGCATTCTGTCGATTTGCACAGTAATTGGAAGCTATGAACCCACAAAAGGATTATATTGTTACTGTGGTTTGGGAACGGACACGAGGATAATGAGATTTCGTAGTCTATGCCCGTTTTGGGAGACGCGTCTCTGCAGCATGCGGCAATATTGGTGATGCTCGCTCGGTTGGCTCATCAGCCTCAAAAAGGACGAATAGATTACTACGTAATTCACCATCCCGCCAGTCCACTCTTAAAACCCATCTTACAGACCTGTTCTTCTCTGCGCTGAAGCGGTGATCTCTACATCTCGATTCGTAGCTCTCTCTTTGCAAAGCCAACTGCATACAATGTCTTGGGCGGGTAGATCATCCTCAATCGAAATAGTGTGTCATGTTTGGGAAAGGCTGACAAGCTTTGTATAGGGTTCAAGAAGAATGTCAACCGGGCGACGACCCAGGTGATGATGAAGACTGGTAGGCATTCTTTGTCTTAGCTCTGCTATGTAATGGAGACGCAATGCGAGGGACGGGGCTCACTCAGTCGGGGCAGGGCATGTCGAGAAGACAAATGATCGAGATTATGAGGTCGAGGAGAGGTACGCCCTTATCGCTTTAGTATAAGAGCAAGGATCCAATATGGGAGAGCCGTGGCTAAATGGCGGTTTTCTCGAATAGGCGGTACCGCACGATGGAGTCTGCGGCAACCAGACTGCAAAAGGAAGCAAAGGGATATCTAGATTCGTTGCGAGGTCGACAATCCCATCACTAGGGAATCTACTCGATGCATGTTCTGACGTCAACCACAGCCATGACAGCCTCCCAAATGCGCATCGCAGAGACAATAGACGCCTTCTACGGCGACGCAGGCGCCAACGACGGCGTAAGCAGGAGCTACAAACAAGCCGTCGAAGACCTAGACGCCGAAACCATCAAAGCTCTAGATGGCCCATTCAGGTATACGACTTCCTCACCCCCCCCCCACCTAGCCCCCAGACCACCACTTCCAAAGCCTAACCCGCTTCTCACAGACAAACCGTGCTCGAACCCATCTCCCGCTTCTGCGCCTACTTCCCGGACATCAACGAATGCATCAAAAAACGCAATCACAAACTCCTCGACTACGACTCCACCCGCGCCCGCGTCAAGAAACTCGTCGAAAAACCAGACAAAGACCCCACCAAACTGCCCCGCGCCGAGCGCGACTCCGAGCTCGCCCGCTCCGCCTACGAGTCCCTCAACGAGCAGCTGTACAACGAAATCCCGCAGCTGATTGACCTGCGCGTGCCGTATCTGGATCCGAGCTTCGAGGCGCTGGTCAAGATCCAGTTACGGTTTTGCGCCGAGGCGTACTCGAGGATGGCGCAGGTGCAGCAGTTTTTGGATGCGGATACGAGGGAGGCGTATGCGCAGGGGGTGTTGGATCAGAGGGTGGAGGGGGTGTTGGGGGAGATTCGGGAGTTGAGTATTGCGGGGACTGTGTGAGGGTACGTTAGGAGGTGTAGGGGGAGGTTGGTTGTTGGTGGGGAGGCATTGGTGAGGGGAAAGGTGGAAAGAGATGGAGTGGTGAACAGTGATTGCGAGGGCGTTTGGGTGGAGTTAATCAAGCTGGTGGCAACGGATCTGTTCTTACGGGTGCATGTACTTCACAATCGCAGAACAAAGAGCTTTAAAACCACAGGATTCAACCACGAGCTCTTTCAGCTACATGTCATCGCAAATCTCGATTCCCTTCAGGACATTATCATGTAGTGGCACTTCAGCAATTTCAGAGGCGCGAGACGCTCACCCTCTCAAGCAACACTGTCTATTCTACATCTCTACCGCTCTGCTCTAGCAAAAACACTCTCGCGCTTCCACAGGGTCATCGCTGTGCAAGCACCGAAGTCTTTGAGAAGAAGCGAAGCGAAAGCTGCACGGCTCAATAGCCAATAGCCAATATCCAACCACCCTCCCTTTTCCACAATTCCCTACTGGCAGCTTCGTGAGGTAAATCGACCTGCAAGCTGCAGGGGGGCTTTGGCAATGACGTGCGTGGGTGTTTCTGGCCATGGTGGTATTATCGGAAGGAGTTGGTTTCGAAGTGTGAAGAGGGGAGCTTGGGTATCTGATGGCGTGTGTGAGGACATGGGTAGGGAGCTGATAGTGAGAGCTGAGATTGAGCTTCGAGCTTTGTTAAAGGCTCCGGGTTTTCAGTCGTCAAGGCTATGCTAGCAAAGCCAAAGCTCCAAAGTAGCATTCAAATAATTTACAGAAGAATGGGAAATCTGCCTCTATTTCGTACAAAAGCTCCTAGGTAAAGGCTAAAGCGTCACGTGTAAAGGGTCGTTGAGTCCAAAGGGCTTGTTGCAATTGGGGCATTTCCTCGACCGCGACGTCATTCGTTCCTCGACACAGTCTTTGCAGAAGACGTGCCCGCATGTTTTAATGGCGGTGTCTTTGAATTTTATCCTGCAGACTGTGCAGATAGCCAGGGTCTAGAGATTTCAAAGGTTAGGGCACGGAAAGATTTGATTTGATAGGTGGCACTTACGCGAAGCATTTCGTATTCGCTGCTTTGGTTGCCCAAGCCTTTGGTTTTCCATGACTCCAAGCTCTTCTGCGTTTCTTCGACGCGAACCTTGAGCTGTTCGATTTCGACCTCGGCTTTTCTGTGTGCACTCGAGACCGTGCTTGCCGAGCTATCCTTGGCCAGAAGGGATTTCTTAAGGTCTTCAACTTGCGCTTTGAAGCCTTCAAGCACAATGTTTCGCTCATTGACGTGCTGTTGACAGGTACGATGCTGGTTGGTCATGGCCGTGAGTGACTCCTTGAGCTCCGCAACGTGTTTTTCCAGGTTTATATTGAGGGCACGAAATGACGCCTCTGAATCTTTGAGTTGCGAAACTATGTCGGAACTCTTAGAATTCTGTGCGCGAAGAGTTCTCACTTCTTGATCTCTGGCTTCCTTGGATTTCATGGCTGCGAAGTATTTTTGATCGGCTTTGGACTTTTCAGCCCCTAACCGTGTCACCTTTTCTTCCAGCGCGGACAAGTTGCTAAGTTTCTGAGATGCAAGCGTGGATGCCTTGGTGTATGCTGTGCCCATTGACTGAAGCTCCTGGCTCAACATCTTGTATTGCCGTTCCAGATTCGCGTATCTGCTGTGAAGCTCGTCCGCTGATAGATCCTCCAGAATGGACTCCGGACTTGCAACTCCGTTAGGTTGACCAATTTGTGCGCCTAGACGCTCGATCTGAGATTCTAATGCCTTGATGCGCTCTTCCTTGGCATTAGCAAGCTCTTTGATCTGTTCGATGGACGCCTTCTCTTGATTTTGACTCGCTTTTCGCATGGACACATCCGCGATTAATTCATCTCTGGCCGTCCGTATCCTTGCCAAATCGTTCTCGGCTTGAGCTAAATGAGCTTCTTTCTCTGCAAGAGCGGCCTGCGACTCGTTCTCTAATTGCAACCGGAAGGCAGTCCTTTCTGCCTGTAGCTTCTCAGCTTCTTCCCGAAGCTGGACATTAGTAGCCTCCAGGTTGTTTATCCGCTTGATAACATCCTCGTGCTGAGACTTTAGATGTTTGAACAGGTCCGTACGGCTGTAATCTTCATCTGTCAAACGGGATAGTCGATTGTTCGATGTCATAACTTGAGTCGTAAGCTTCTTATTTTCCGCCTCAAGTGCTTCGATTTGTTCCTTTTGTTTGGCAGATGCAGCAACAGCCTCTTTTCGAGCTTCCTCAGCCTCAAACAGATCATCACCGTTTTCAGACTTGATGTTCATACTGTCATCCTGTCCACTCCCAGAACCCTCGTTACCACCTCCTAAGCCACTACCTAGTGCGTTACCGCCCCCGAATATGGCCTGCTTTTCAAGCTTCGCTACAGTTGCACTTTTTGAACGATCGAGCCGCTTTTCTGCTAGCATATAACGTAGCGATGCTTTCTCCAGTCGGTCTATGTACTCGTCCCTTTCCAAGCGAGTTCTCTCCAGTTCTGTAATGTGACCCTTCTCAGCGGCAAGTAATTGGGCGATACGACCTTGAAGCTCCGAAACCTCAGGCGATGTCGCCGTCGACCTAGAGAAGAGCTCTGATATCGTAGACGATATTGCGGCGGATCTTGATTTGAGATGCTCGGAGAAAATTGGAAGATCGGCGGTTAGAAGCGTAGACGGAAATGCTTGAAAAGCTATAGGATTCTCCAATTGTCCGACCAAGATCTTCACTTCGTCAAGTAACTGCGTAGTCAATCTGCATAAGCACTATATCCCATAACAGGTGACTGATGAAAATATACTGACCTGGCAGAACCAAGCATCAATAATACGGAGATGATCATCGTGATATGCTGTGCGCTTTGTAAATTCATGTAACCGTTTCTCTGTGGTGTCCCGCTCCCTTTGAATCTCTTTCATTTGTCGTAATATTGCTTCTTTTGTAAACCGCTGAGGAAAATCTAGAATGTCAGCGCAATGTACCAAGCCAAGGTAGAAGATAGATTGCATGCTACCGATAGGCAAATTGAACGGTAATAGAGCCGTTGCAAGGCTTACCTCAAGGTCGTCCTTCCACGGCATATCTGCGTCTGGATGAGCTCTCGTGCCGTTGACGGAGGTAGCCTGCTTCTTAAGAGGGGGTGCAGAGGAATCATGATCATTAGAGGCTGGTCTCTTCCTTTCCTCCATCTTCAAAGAATCAGATGAAGAAAGGGAGACAGGATGACCTCCGACGAGGTTCATCAGTGCCACCAAACCTTAGTCAGGACTTTAGATTGTTTGAGTGTGTCTCTATTACAACAAAGACTCTCTGAACAGCGCTGTAAATGGAATTGCCGGTGCTGTTGGCCTTTGTTGACGAGGCATAAAAACAGGAGCAGCTTTTTCGAGGTGCAATCTTGCGAGTTGCGCCTTGTCCTAGCGGTACGGGGCTAGTTTAGCGGCGGCAGATCTTACAGTACAGTACCCCTCACAGATGAAGCCGTGGGGCCTCGTGCGGCTCTACTTTCAAGGTACCTTACAGACTTAATAATCAAAGTAAGAAGTCATCAACAATTGCCCAGTAAATTCAACCCAGGTGCGAGTGCTGGTTTCCAGGGCTACCAAACATGTTAGCACTGGGGAGCTCCGTGATCAGTATGCTCTACACATACCAATTCAGGTCTACCTCAACTGACTTCGATAAGACAAGTCGGGGAAGAAGTTTGCGCCCAAAGCTCCTGTTCGACGTCCGCCTGCTTCAAGTTCGGCACAGACCTCTGCCAGAACCAGTGTAGACAGGCAGATACTCTCTCAGACTCCCCAACCTCAATCTGAACGGCAACATGTCGCAGCCTCTCCTACACCTCCAGTATCTTATCCAACACCTGCTCCCTCTCAGCAGCAAATCGCCACTAAACGAACCTCGAATTTTCACGACGATAGTCCTACTTTAATCTCAACTCCTATTACACGAAAATCGCAACCTGAAAGCCTTCGAGCTACCGCAGAGAAGCCTCCAGCTCAGATCAATCCGCGAAAACGCACGGCTGAGCCGCCCGATACCGCCAGCATACAAGCGCCAGTTCGTGACAGTTCGACGACCGAGCATACTCGGGATGTGGGGAGGCTATCTGGTGTGGCAGCTGTAGGAACCGTTGCGCAGGAGAACTTGAGCACTCCTCCCGTACACACTCCAGGGCCTCCAGCTATCACTTCAAATTCAACTAGTAGTACTGCTGCTGCGAGTATAGGGGCTCTCCAAGCTAATGTGAACCCACCAGCGACCAAGCGTCGAAGGGTAGAACAGCCCCAAACAAAGAACTCATCAACCCAATCATCAACACCTAAAGCCAGTGCCAATGTACCTCGGTCAACAACTGAGACCGACGCTGTTGTTTCAGAACCGTCAATTACCGCCGGACGAGGATATTTTTCTTCACGGTCTAGATCAAAACCGGATAAGGCGAAGAAGCCGACAAAGCCGAAAGTGTCGGCCAAAGCTAGGGGGAAACAACGCGCTGATGTTGCAACAGCTCCAAATGATGCGGATGCCACTCAGATAACCTCTGGTCCAGCGAACGCGGCTAGCCAGCCGCCCAAGGCAAAAAGGCCAAGGAAACCAGCAAAGGGAAAGGGTAGGCAAACCGCAGAAGAAGCAGCGGCTGAGGTTGTCGCGGACGCCACCCAAGGAACAGCCGGCAAGAAGAGAAATGTCCGAAGTCGACGCAAACGCTCTCCTACTCCTGAAGAAGCAGCTACAGAGACAATCATAGCTTCAGAAGTCAAAATGGTAGATCTCTGCAAGGACATGCGCAAGGGCAAGAAATCCAAAAGGGAACGAGAACTGCAGATTATGGAAGAAGCAGAAATTGCAAAGAAGAGGCAAAAGGAGTTGCATGACTTACTCGCTGCCGAAGAACCTGAGGCTCCAGACTCCAATCCCCAGGAAACAACCGATGAGAGATTGGAAAGATTGGCAACTGCGGGGACACGAGCTCAACCCGAAACAATTCTTGTCGACGGCGAGATTACAATCGACTACAACACCATGCAGATCGACCGCCACGCCAACGCCGCCGTTGAGCGACGCGCAGAACAACAAGAATCTGTCGAGGAGACCGACCTCTCACGCCGTGTCAATGCAGGCTCTTACATGAAGGTTGAACGAAGCGGCTCCTGGAACGAAGACGAAACTACCAAATTCTACGACGGCCTCGGCATGTTCGGCACCGATTTCGAAATGATCAGCAAATTGTTCCCCGGGCGCTCTCGCCGCAGCATCAAGCTCAAGTTCTGCAAAGAAGAAAAAGCAGACTATCAAAGAATCAAAGAGACGCTCATGGGCGAGCGCATTCCCGTTGATATTGATGAGTTCTCGCGAGCCACGAATACGGTGTTTGATGATCCGAAGGAGCTGGAACGGGAGATAGAGGAGGATCGTAGGGCTTTGGAGCAGGATATGGCGGCTGAGAAGGAGGTGATGCAGGAGGCGGTGAGGAAGAGGGCCGAGGAGGCGAGGATTGAGGGCGAGGCGGTTGAGGGCGAGGGGGGTGCGAAGGAGAATGTGGGCAAGGCGAAGAAGGGAAAAAGGGAGAAGGCTGAGAGGAAACAGAAGGGGAAGCGTGGGAAAGCTCCACACGCTGGAGGTGAGGAGGTGGTGTTGGGGACGATTGAGGAGGGAGCGGTTCAGGGGCAGGTTGAGGTCGAGGTTGGGGCTTGATTCGTGGAAGACGAGATCATTGGCATCTGGGGCAGCATGGATGTTAGACGGTTGACGGCCGGAGTGAGAAACTCACCCGGGGTCCAGATGCCAATGGAGACATGGGCGATGATTGCCATTCTTCGATGAATGATTAGATGGCCTGTCTGACGTTGCTTGGGAGCAGATCCGGGGTATTGATCATGATACAGAACTACATTAAATCCCCAACGCCTCAAGCCTCGCAGCAAGCAAGATCCACCCACCCCCTTCTTCGCCAACCCACATTCCATCCCCAAGACTCCATACCATCTTTCCCTCAAACCCCCATCCAAACCCCAAGTTCACTCACACCCACTCATCGTCTACTCGTCCCCCCAAACCCCGAACTCTCATGCCTCGTGCTCGAAAAGCTGGAACTACTGGACGCGCTCGGTCTCGCCCCGCCCCAACCCGAACTCCCCTCTCCATTATTATTCCCAAAGTACCCCCCCGTATTTCCCCATCCCTGGTTTCTCGTCTGGTTCTGTCTGTTGCCGGCGAGGTACCCCGCTGCAGCGCCCCCTAGGGTTCCGGTCCAGAAGCCTGGTCGCCAGCCTTCTTGGGCGGCTGCGGGAGCTGCTCGGGGACTCGAGCGCGAGGCTTTAGACTGTGGCGGTGGAGCGGAGGTGTATGGGGGTGGTGGATCATCGCCGCCGGGTCTCCATCCTCCTCCGCCACCATCGCCGCCACCCCAGGGGAAGCCATTGCCTCCCGCTTGGCGCCTGGTGCCGTTAAGCCAGTCTTTGAGGAAGGCGGAATATACCATGAACCCCACCACCGTGATGAATAAACTCCAGAAGATTATAGCTGGCCAGTTGATATAGCCTTTGCCTTTATAGCCAGACCATACATTCCCCGCGCCCCTTCCATATTTCTCCTCCCCGGCCTCCGTAAGCAGTAATCTGTATTCCACCCCGCAACTACCCTTTAGCACATACGGATCACTACTCGATGAAAACCCCTCGCATATCACATCCGTAGAACCAAGCTTAAATTCAGAAGGCAAGTTAGCGGTGCACGTCCATTGGATATTCTCGTCGTCGTAGTCGGCGCCCTGGTTTTTGCAGCGCATGACGTCGACCTGGTAGAGGTCGGCGGCGTTGCCGCCGATGCATACTAGTTGCGGAACGGCGGAGACGCGGTTGTGAGTTGTTTTTAGATCTTTGCGGAGCGTGAGGGTTTTGACGTTGGAGAGCAGAATGGCGTCGGAGGAGGTGGGTTTACGGGCTGCTTGTGTCGCTGCCGCAAGGCTGAGGACGGTGAGGCAGAGGTGTGGGAGATGCATAGTGACGCCCAGGGGATTGCCTCCTTTTACAACATGAAGGATCAAGGGAGATGGTTTTACCCAAGATAGTTACCGAACGGAATAGACAGGTCTCTGATTGTTGAAAGTTTATTGAATGGTGGCCATAGCTTCGGGACGTCATTGTCGGCAAGCGCGCCAGCCTTATGGGACCCTTGATGTTCAATCTCGAGCTCCCTAGAACAACGGCTTAGACCCATCTACCATGAGGGAACGAATAACCTTCGTTCACGGTGCGAATGATGTCTTCAAATTGGAACAGCTTCAGCTAGACAATGATACTCTTCATGTCGAGTCTTTGAAGGCTGCTCGAGAGGATCGATTGACGTTCGGCTTGCATGAGCTTCCTCAGGAGGTATCTTCATTCCATCTTGGCTAGCAGTTACCTATGGCGCTGACTTACACAGCTATGGCGAGTCCTGAAGCAATGCCACGAATTGCATATCCGATGGATCTCTTCTGCTCCTTATGCTTCTATAGCGCCTTTCGTTTCGAGGGCTTCCCCTGGCTTGCATGTATTTTTCACTCCGCAGAGAAATCGTTCGGCGTATGTAAGGATGAGCCTTAGTCTAATATTGAGATTATTGAGATATCAATACTGAGTCTTGAAGCGATCTGCTATGTCCTTTACTCCAAAAAGCTTTCGGAAACCATCTGAAATGCGCGTCACCTGAGGTAATATAGTCTATTGTAACATGTTAAAGAGCTTTACAAACCAAAAGGTGTAGGAGACCTTCACTAGCCTACCAATGATATCAGAACGCTTTTCTTCCTCTACAGCTTTTCAGTATTATACGCTCCTATCATCTTTAGAGGACTTCGTCACCTACATCCAGCAAAAGATATGCCAAGGTCAAGACAAAGGATGTCTTACCAAAGCAGCTGCCCTCCACAGGACGGACTACCTAGACATCGATTATGACACCATCTCTCAAGCTCTCGTGCTGACTACCTTTCATCACGCACCTCCAGACTCAGGAGTCTGGAACGAGCATATCTCAAAGCTTCCTGAATCGGCTAAAGTCGAAATAGGCGTTCTTGCGAATGAAAACCCCAACAACCCGGAAGAGCTCTCCCTCGGCGGCTTCCTCATCACAATCGGGGAAGACATCAAACCAAGTAATTTGTTCTCAACTCCTCCTCTTCTCACCTCCGACTAAGCTCCCTTTCGCAGACCCAACCCTCTTCTCCTTCCCATCCCGCCACCACCCTCTCCCGCCAGCCTCCAAATCCCCTATCCCCCAATTCTACACAACCACTTTCCCCCCACCCACCGGCCTCCACCCCACCCTCCGCCTCACCCTCCCCTCCCACCTCGTCCCACCCTCAGAATCCTGCGCCCTACACACCTACCTCACCCTCCCCTCCGCCCTCTTCATCGACAAATACCAGCTCTCCTCCCCCAACCTCCTCTCTTCCAAGAACCTCCGCGCCATCCGCTCTCTCTCAGGCGAAACCGACCTCGAGGCTCCAGACTGGGTAATCAGCAAATGGGGCAGCGCCATGCTGCTCGAACTAGCGCCGCCAGAGCACCCGTTCAGAGCCATCCAAAGACATCCCACGACAGCGCAGAATGCAGGAGGGCAATGGCACGCTGATATCCCGCTACACTTGCGTTATCTAGCTCCTGCGAAAGGCCGGATAGCGCAGCTGGAAGTGCCATGGCCTGTAGTGTTCTGGGCCTGCACCGCGGACGAGGGCACGAAGATGAATACGAACCCTTTCGATCGGGTCGATTTGGGTTATGAGAGTCTGTTTGGGGCGAGGACGATGTTTTACCATTTGCAGCCGAATGCTCGTGAGGCGGCGATGGGCGATGAGGTGGTGAGGCGGAGTGAGGCGGGGAGCGGGAAAGGAATGTTGGTGGAGAAACTGCAAGTTCCTGTTCTGGATCCTGAAGGGACGAGGTGGGTTGAGGGTGTAACGGTGGGGGTAGTGGTTTTGGGATGTTTGTGGGTTGGGTGGGTGTTAGTCGGGGTGGCGTTCAGGGGGTTCAGTGGACCTAGGTTAGGAGCGAATGGGAGAAGTTCGTGGAGCGAGAAGAAGAAGAAGCAGTAGGTGGGTTTGTTGGAGGGTGATGAAGGGGGTGGAGACGGTGGTGGAAAACTAGGTATATATTGATTCGAGGTCTGTGCTTAATTTATTCGTTAGTGGAAAGATGTGGGCAAGTTGGACGATATCTAAGTTGGGTCTCTGAAGTTCAAGAGATGTGATTTACTAATAAGTTGGAATAGAGCGGGGCAAGTTTCTGTGCTGAAGAATAAGCTTCCACCTTATAAAGAAATAGTCCGTCAAATATTTAGATTGAGGGAATATGAGTTCGACTAGACTGCTCTATGGTGTAGTACATGGTGGTAAATCGTAGTACATGGCAATAGATTGAGCGATCAGAAAATCATCCATTATCGTTATTCCGGTAAATTCATTCCATCATCATGACGGTTTGCCGGTTCAGCAAATGACCCACCCCGTTTCGAGAGAACCATAGCCTGGTTGCCGGTGCCCTGCTTTAGAGGCTGATGGCACCATCACCCTCTCGAAGAAAGGAGCCTTGGTCGTCATCAGAAACACCAGACCAAGCCGAACGTACTGAACCGAAGATCTTCGGCTGAGTGATGACTAGATCATCGTAGGGGTTTTATGGGAGTCAAAGTGATAAAGAAGCACTCCTTATTGGGTATGATGCGTCTTTGGACGATTGAAGACAGATCGTTCGGGTGAAATTGTTTGAACATTTCTGCGCAGCAGCGAGACAGGGAGCTTCTGAATAAGTTTGCGCATGCTCTTGACTTTTACTGGAACTAGATCAAACCAAAATCATATCGAGGGCTGGTCAAGCGGGGGGAAGATCGGATGAAGAGCGTAAACCGGCCCTTTCGAATCTTCCCCATCAAATAAAAGGAAGTTTTGAATCGGTTGTTCCCTTTGTCCCAAGACATTGATAACATCTTGCGCTAGTTGGCCTCCTAAGAATGCTGTGACTGGTGCAATCTCACTGCCCAGGTTTTGCAGAAAGCTGCGTAAGAACTCACTCCGTAGCGTTTCCGATGGAAGTTGTAATTCCTTGTGCTTTTCTGTTGCGAGGGTAGTGAATAGTTCAAGGTCTGCGTGTGAGTGCGAGGGTAGGGTGCCGGATATGCTTTGGAATTCCCATAGGGCTTTGAGACAGGTTAAGAGTGGTGGGATCTGGAGCTTACGTCTTCGAGAGCTCAGGTGTTCTGGTGGTATGGGAGAACTATTGGCAAGAATGATTGGCGAGTAGATCTCTCGCTTTGTAACCATTTCAACCAATTTTCCATGTTCTTTTTTCGTGCTGGTAGCTACTATTGATCTAGTTGCACTCTCTGCTTTAAGCACAGTGGGAATATTTGATTTCTCTCGCTCGATGACATATTCATGCTGGATGAGATCAGCGAATATGTATCCATAGAAGCCGTGGGTCCCAGAAGCGTAAAATGGCCTGTTACACAGTCGACACGCAGCATTGATGGTTGATAGTGTGGCTAGATCCAAGTCCGTTGCAATGATCATGTCAAAAGGCGCAAAGTACTCTGGCGGCTTCAATTTTATGTCTTCGGTATCAACGTGGAGTGAGACCCTCGGGTTAAGTTTCCCGATTTGAGTTGCTGAAGCTTCTGCACGCTGGGGCTCTTATTAGTACCTGAGACTCTACAAAACCTGCAAATCTTACATTTAAGCCAATAGACTGCTCTGAGATGAAAAACTGGGCACCAAGATCATCATCTACGACCGCTTGATCATCTTGTATCGTCAAAGACCCTATGCCCGCAAGGACCAGATTTTTGGCAATCTCATTCGCAAGAGCCTTCATGCGGATCAAGAGAATGTTCGCCGTTCGGAGCCTACAATTTCATTAGCATCCTACTCAAACATGCCAGAGGTGCGGACCAAGCACTTCTCTTGCGCCTTGACCCCCCATAAGCGGATCTGACGATCATACAGTGCTATCTCGTCTGTTTGCTTCAGCGTCAGCAACCAACATCAATTTCCCAGAAATTCCCCTTACCAGCACTGATGACTGGAGCTTGAGCTACCAACTGGCCTGATATGTTCCCATTGGATGAGGCTCCATTGGAAAGCTGAGTTACATTTGTGGGCTGGATATTACCGTCCATGTTCGATTGGGGGGCTATGAGGTGTGGAAATGATGGAGCTATGATCAAAGAGTGGATTCCAAGTTGAGAAGTGGTGAAAGAGCTCGAGCTGATACGAAGGGCAGCTGTAAGGTGGATGAGTTGTGCAGAAGAAGCTCAAGCTCAAACAAAGAACGACCAACGCGGTTTGGAGTTGCAGGGTTCCAGGAAGAATGACGTTCGGAGTTTTAAGGTATTCGGATGTAGCCGGTAGCGCCCTGCCTAACGGATCACGGTGGTACGGTACTCGTAAAGTACACAGTAAGGTACTGTATGTTCCTCTACATAGTAATGCCTCACCTACTCAACGACGCGGACGTTGTGGTTGTCACATTATCCGAATATCAAACTTGGTTGACTTGCACATTCATATCTTCGAATTGCTCGGCTTGATATCACTCATTCTTCATTTATCGGAACTGAGCACTTGCTGGCCAAGTACTTCATCCAAGTCAATGACCAGGCCTGTTGCTTTGTCTACTATGGTATGCTCGACCAACATGTCTGTTCTGATCGAACTGTGTAAATCGGAGCATATATGGATGTTCCACTGGCTTGTATCCACCCATCGCTGACTACCCGCAGTCTGGCAACTTTGACTTCCCTCCAGCGTCATACCATCACAACGCCCCTACCACCGAGGACGAAGCCGACGATTTCCGGCTTGTCCCACAACACCGAGTTCGAGACGTCTTGCGGTCTGAACGAGCTCGAAGGAACACCATGGAAGGGCATACTGCCGATGGTACGGGAGAGCGTCTTCGGAGACAAAGCGTGCAGCAATCAGCATTGCGAGAACAGTTTGCTCGGCGTCAGGCTGCTCAACCATCGCCTGGTGCCACCGTCTCAGCATCTGATACCCAGGCGCCGATCTCTGCTTTAAGGTCTCGGCCTCATGCAATACCGAATGAACGGCAAATACGTAACATTAGGCATCGGCACCTCGGGGAGGCAACGGTGCAAGGAAGCGTAGGCACCGTCCAAGAAGCTGTGGAGCGCCTGAATGAAGCAAGCTCCAACCTCAGCTCGTTACTCGATCGACCTATCCCTCGTATCGGATCCCCAGACATCAGTGCCAGAGAATACTCTGGTGAAGCTGAGGTTAACAGGAGACATGCCAAACGCAGAAAATTGGATTGTGATTCGTTAGCTGAGGGCTTCGAGGGATTTACTTACGGCTATCGTGGCCAGGTCGTGCCTGGGCCACTAAAGATGGAGATTGAAAGCTGCGATGGAGGGCTTCATGCCGATGCGGCGAGACATGGCAGAGAGTACTGGCCGGAGAACGTTCTACGCAATGATAAAAGCGTTTACTGCACGGATAGAAGCAAATGCAACATCGTAGTACGTCATCAGGGCAAGACTGCGTTCTGCTTGACGAAGCTGGTTATCAAGGCTCCTGAACGAGGCTTCACTGCACCGTAAGGCTCTTAACCCCTACAAATTGCGTTATACTAACTCAGCTAATTCTTTGTCCGTAGTATCCAGGAAGGTATGATATTCGTGTCTATGAATTCCGAAGATCTACTGAGACACACATTGCGATATCAAATCCGAGAGGCTTCACCTTCTCGCCGTTCATCTTCAAGCTCTTCGGTACGCAGTACACAGCCCTCGCCGATCTCTGAGATCTCGGAATCTTCCAATGGCAATCGACCTCCCTCCCGTCGCGTCAACGACGCAGCCGAGCGAACTATACCGCCCCCTTTATCAAATGCAAGACCCTATGCCCGACAACCTAGAGCCGTCGCTACCCGTCAGATCTTCGAGCCAAGGACCAGAATGAATTTCACAACGTCCAGTGTAGGCGATACCTTGAGGCCCCCACTTCAAGGTGCTAACTCGCTAAACCCGTTATTCTTCACCGTATCCACCAACTGCGACGATCACTCCGGTGACGAGGAAGAAGAATCCAGCGCCGCTACTCTTGCTGATCGCTACCGCCGCGACCGCATGCCCCCACCCTACGAGTCATCTGATGAAACCGAAGACGGACTCAATCGCTGGGTCGAGAGCCGCGCAAGGCTTATGGGTGTACCACCACATCACCGCAGAAGCAGGCGTAGAGCTGCCCCTAGCAGAGTCGAAATCGCGGAACAGCCAGCCGGCGAGAATGAGTCTATGAAGTTACTGATGCCACATGCGACATTCTTCATCGAAAGAGAGAAAAGCATGGTCAGCATCAAGTTCGACCCCCCTGTGTAAGTCAAAGTCTGCGTGCGATTAGATTGAACTACGTTGTGAGTTCTGGTTGGCTCTCTGTATACTGACTTTAGCATAAGTTCCGGCAAGTTCATCCTGCTTAAATTCTGGAGTCCAAACAAAGATCAGAATATCGATATCCAGAGCATTGTTGCGCATGGGTTTGCAGGGCCCAGGTTTTTCCCAGCGGCTCAACCAATGTGATTTTCTTTATTGAATTTTGAGCACGCATGTGGCAAGCTTAGGTTTCGGTGGACGGAGATGGCGAACGATTGTATGACATGGCGCTCTCTGGTCTATGAGGATTCATTAGGAGACCTGGGACTTTGCAGGTATTGCCACGGATATAGAGCGAGGTAGGTTGGCATAAATTAAATCAAAAGGTCAGAGTCTAGTGTCCATGGTTCGAACACAAGCGTTGCATCATTAACCCAAGGAAGCTCGCCTAACACTTCCACTCAGTGCAACAACTCACTCTCTTCTATGGACTTCCCAAAACGGCCACCAGAGAATGTCGAGATTCCGTAAAAGTAAGCCGAGAAGCAAAGCCGAACCATCAGATCAAGCGACACTTCACGTCCCCACTCAAATGATTCATTTCACATGTCCGCATTTCCGATCCCTTCTCGTCGTACATGCCTTGTTCTTTGGAGTTTTACGAAATTAGTTTGTCCCGTCTGAAATCTTGGATTATGTTAAAAGTAAAGTATGTGATGTCACCCGAACCATGGATGGGTTGCAACATATGTGATCGGTTCTCGCAACTTTCACTTCTTGAACTAGCCTTTAGGCCATTGCTTTTGTACTAAGATTGTTTATTGTCTGCTTATTTTTGAGTTGATGGTATTGCAGCAGTACGTCCTGGTAGTTTTTTTGATGTGATTGAGTGAGGTGTCATGAATGTTTGATAATGGTAAGGTATTATAGTATGATAATGCTAAGGGGGTATATATATAAGCTAGATATAGTATTTGAAGGTGCAATTACAAGGGAAGCCAATTTTATAGTAGTTACTCGAGGATGGCAAAGGAATCGGTGACGATGCACTGCATATTCCGTAATTCGTCAAAGCTCGCTTTTAGACCCATACTTTTACCATGCTCCAGCTTTTACTCCCTTATATAGAACAACGATTATCAACAAACATTCCCGACATCATATTTATAATTACAACCCACTAACCCCAAACTGCCCATTAACAGCCACACCCACCGACCCGTCCTCAATCCTAGGATCATTCGAGAAATCCTGATCATCGGGCGACGTAGGAACATCCTCGATAATATTCGTGACCGAAGCTTGCGCGAGCGCCGCCATGGACGCTTTTGGGGCAGGAGGAGGATTATACAACCAATTCAGGCACATTGCATCCGTCTTAACCCTGTGCTCGCAGAAGCCGGCCAGGGCAATTTGGTACTGCCCGCCGATGAGTTTGCCGGCTGTGCTCTGCTGCGAGCCTGAGCCTTGGAAGACTTTCTTGTCGTTTAGTCGGCTGCACCTTGGCTGGCCGGTAGGGCCGAGTTTGCATTGCAGGTCGAAGACGTTGCAGAAATTGCGTTGCCCGTATGCGAGACACTGGTTGCTTGATGTACACTGCTGCTTGCAGAGAGATGTGAAGTCGAATTTGCCGTTTTTGCAGGAGCTGACTACGGAGCAGACCTCGTTGCGCGCGCAGGTTTTTGGTTGCTTGTTTACCTTATAGGCCGCGTTCAGTGTAGGAGTCTTGGTATTGGCCGCTAGCTATGCCATTGCCCTTTGCGTTTCCGTGGCTGGCTCCAGAGGAAGCACCGGTGTTCTGCCGTTGTCCAGATTTGGCACTGCTCCACAGAATTTTCTGGCTTGCGCTGGGACCGACAGTATCTGTCGCATCCGTGGAGTGAAAGTTCCTCGAATCTTTGACGCACAAGTCTGGTTTTGTCCACGTTGCATCGGCGGCATGCTGCCATAGGTTCCGGAAATTGTTAAATGTTGAATAGGTCCAGTAAATCCTGCAGTCGGCAGCTTCATATGCGAACTGTTGAGGGATATGTTCTGTCTCGCCTTCACGGATTTGGTCTCGGATATTGATCCCCGCAGATGTAATCCAGAAACGAAGATCTTTGATTGTAGTAATTCATCCGTGACGCTCGAGTTGAAGGTAGTGGCCACGTACATATCGTTGTCGAGCTGATCAGTACTGTACGCAAGCGCTCCACGAGTTCCAGCCACCGCTTGCATTGGGCCGACGTTAGGCCAGCCACCGACGACGACAGTACGGACACCCGCCTCATGGTGCATCATTTCTACAAAAGCTGCGCAAGCGGAATGGCAGACAGAGTCGGTAAGAATGACAATGTCCTCTGTGGCGAAAGGTGCAGGCATGGTTGCGGAGCGGTTGCCGTAGCCGTATATGACAATGCCAGCCGGACTGGTTTCATCCTCAAGATAACCACCTGTAGCGACCTCATCGAAAAGGCTACTTGATAGATTACACTGCTGAACCTTCGAGAAGAAGTCTCCATGATCGGCGTGGCGATCGAGGAAATTCGGCCAAGATGTAAAATTCTGGTTGGTGCTTGCATCCTCATAATCAAGCACAGCCCAGGGAATGTCTATTAGGGCATTGATATCCGCCTGACTTAGTGTATTTTTGCTTTGATGTTGGGTGAACGTGTTGCCAAGTACATCTGAGTAGTGGGACGCAGAAGACGGCTGCCACCAAAAGGTTCTTCTGCAGGAAAAAATTGCTTGAACGTATCCACTGCTAAAAGAACTTCACCATCGTAATTCTGCTGGAGATCGATTACAACTTTCTTCAACCCGGCTCTTTTACTGCGTTGGAGGAACCTACCAATAGTACCAGAGAAGGATGAAAGTGCTGACCCAGTCATCTCGAAGCTGGGAAGCTTAGTACTGCTATCGACGAGTCATTTAGAAAGTAGCCCGTGAGGAAGCCACCGTAGCCAAGGGAACGCTGCACGATTTCCGGGTTCGAAGGATAGGCTGGGACACCCGCCCAAGAAGTAGGTGTGTCAACGCTCTGGGAACCAGATGATGAGCTGGGTAATGCTGTATTTGTTGCGGTAGGTGTATCGTCCGAAGAAGTAGACGTACTCGAAGGTGAAGGGGTGTCACTCGAGGAAGAGGAATCTTGGCTAGAGCTAGGTAGGTCGTTCAAGACGAAGAAAGAGTATAGATCTTCCCCATTATTGATCGTAGGGGTATCGAAAGGTACAGTGGCAAGGGAGAGCCACCGAGTTGATCTCTCAGTGCCATCTTCCAAGACAAATTCCAATTTGTCACCAGGATAGAACCGCGATTGCCCAGTGAATACACTAGGCTTGTTCTGTATGTCAGCTGCAGGATTATACATCAGCGCGTTCCAATCCGCATTCGGTTCAAGAAGACTAAAGGAGTTCAGCGCCGCAAACTGCGTTAGCCATTCAATTGCGTCTTGGTTGTCGATCAACTTGATGGGAGAGGGCTTCCGGTCCGCACCAGGTTCTTGTGCACCAGTCAAATCGTCTAAGTCTTGATTAGATTCCATAGCAACCAGTGCTGCTTGCTAGACAGACCTGTGAAATACACTTTGGGAAGCTCAATCCCGTCCGTTGAAACAGAACTAATCGCATACGGACTACCAAAGCTGAAAACATTGAGAGCACCTGCATCAAGTCTGACATGGCTGTCGTGGCTGGCTTGTACTACATTCTGCACTGCAGCTTCGAATGTATACTCGTCTCGGAAGACGCCGGTCTCTACACCCGTAGCAATAAGATCGAGAGCCGATAGGATATCCACTCGAGTTTGCTGATAGCTTAGCGGAGGATCTTTGAGATAGGCCAGAGTAATTTGAAACTCGAGAGTGTCCTTGTAGTACCGTATAAGTTGGGAAGCGACGGCCTTATCAAAAGGTACGCTTATTAGACATCTGTAGGCATCCACGGCAGGGAATACCGTTTCTGATATTGTCAATAAGAGCGCCGCTTAGTAATAGAAAGAACGAATACACACGGTCGCTGATCTGGAAGAATTCCACACAAGGATGCTCTCCATCACGAACAGATCAGCTAGAGCTTGTCTTGGATCGAGCTGCGGTAGATGCATGAAGAGTAGCAAGTGAGGGTGTGAAAAAGAGAGAATGGGCGAGCAGACTAAGTAGCAGAACCGCGAAAGAAAACGATGGAAAAGCCATAGCGATCGTATTTTTTTTCCCTTCCAGAAGGATACGGCTCTCCCGTGGCCTTTAAAGGACCAGCAATGCTTAGGTCAGGCAATCTTCCTCGTGGGGATAACGGCTATGGGTACTCGGCATGAATGGCCAACATCGAGGATTTTCTAGGTCGGCGGAATCAACGATGAACCGGAAGCCTTTTGGGGGGAGCACGCGAACAACAATCAACGACAGATGCAGCAGGGATGCCGTGATGATAAATCTTCAGGCTGTGCAGCCCAGGGTGTGCGAGAAGTCATTGCAGCATAATCGTCAAATCTAGGCGCAGATTTTCGGCTTATGCTGCAACAATGACTTCTCGCACAGCGTAGAGCAGGGGCTCGAATGCCCGAAAGGGTCAAATACCCTGCCTCTGGGCGACATTATGAAACATTCATTGTAATAAATCGGAAATCCTTCGACCTTTGGGCAGTGGTGAAGGCGAATCAGGGTAGCTATAGCCTATGGAGGTGCCCAAATGACAGACAAGAGGTTTGCGGCGGAAGATGAAGATACCAGTACGATACGGAGTAGACATCAAATGGCAAGGATAAGGTAGGTAAAGAATATTTCCGCGCCTTGTAACAGTAGTACAGTACTGCGTACGGCCAGTATTAAGCGAATAAGGTATTGTTGATGTCTTCAATCGGAAGATTTGACTCGGCCTCTCTTTGATGGTGTATCGTATCATTGATTGGGTAGCTGCACGCATACAGATCTGAGAGTGGTGCCGTGAGATGCATTACACGATCACCATGCAGAAATCCTAGAACGGAGTACGCTTTAAAGCACTTCTTACAGTACTACTGCAGATGTGCTGATGGTCAATCTACCTACCTATCAAAGTACCCTGTGTATCTTAATCGAGAGACAAATCTTTCGGCAAGATGTTCGTCTTCCTCGAAGTCTCCAGCCCTGAGGCAGTTTTTCTGCATGTTTTCTACGTGCGTGCCGCCGTCGTGAGCTGAATCCCTTTGCCATTATTCTCATTCCCTTTCAAAGTACGCGGTGGTCGTTATGGCAGTATGGCTGAAGTAGCAGGCGTGCTGAGTGTTTATGAAAATGTCAAGTCTTGCATTGCAATAGCGTAAAGTATATACAGTATTCTCGCAAAGGCGAAGGACGCCCCTCGAGAACGACAATAATACCTCGATGTAGTGGACGCCGTCATCCGTTCTCTCGAGTCCCTGCCGCGCCGCTTAGAAAATGCACAAAAAGGCAATTCCTGGTCTCAAGGTCTCTTGGCTCTTGTAGAACCTGCCAAACGCTTCGTTCCTGACAACGCTTCGAGTGAAGCCGAACCACCGGAAGGGACTAGGAAAGATGGGGCCATAAGATCGATGGCGGTTTCGCAAAGATCGGCCTCGACGGTGTTGTACCTGGAAAGAAAAGGCCGGAGCCAAAAGAGACCTACTACTATGATGTGGAAATGGAGCAAGTACCAGACTGATGTGGTACTGGGCAGAGCAAGGAGTCAAAGGGCAAATTGATGACATAGTAGGACTAAGGAACAACATCGACTCTTTGTTAGCGAAAGATCAATATGACCTGTCCATGGAAAATCAAGTCCTAGCCAAGGATAGCAACGAGCGCATTAAAGATGTGCAAGAGACGCAAAGGCACGAGGTGAGGGAAAAGGACAGGGAAAAGATAATGGCATGGCTGTCGCCTCTAGAGTTCTACAAAAGGCATGACACAGTCATTAAGGATAGCTTTCCAACCGGTCAATGGCTGTTTGACTCTCCAGAGTTCGGAGCGTGGATTTTAGGCAGACCGTGGACTTTACGGTACTATGGCGATCCTGGTGCAGGCAAGGTATGTCTTTTAAATCTCATAAGTTCATATAGCTTCATATGCTGAATTATTGCAGACTGTCCTTTGTTCAAATGTAACAAATTATCTTCGGCGCACGTACTCACAACACAGTGTGGTGGTTCTCTTCCTTTACCTTGATTATAAAGAAAAGGACAAACAGACGTCTATCAACCTCATTGGTAGTCTCGTCGAGCAGCTAATTCAGCATCGACACTTTGGATTTCGATCAAAGGAGCTGAAAGCAATGTATGAAGCACCAAGGGGAGAAGCCCAGCCCAACCAAGACGACATGATACGAGTGCTTCGAGAAGAGTTCGAAGCATATTCAAGGGTGTACCTCATTATTGATGGTTGGAACGATGCGACCGATGAAGTCGAGATGTAGCTGGGAATTTTACCACGAAGGCTTGATGCTGACAACGTGAGCACGATGGTCACGTCGAGATATGCCGAGATCGAATCCGCTACCTGTGGAATAAGCTGCTCTGTTTGCCATGCTTCGGATTTGAGCATCTACTTTCAGTGCTATGACTGCGAGCAATATGACCTTTGTCAAAACTGCGTGGATAAACAAGAATCCTGCGGTAATTTATCTCACAAGCTCGAGGAGCCATATGACCAGGTTTCGGTCCTGGTCAAAGCAACCGATGATGAAATTCGAAGATACGTTAGATGGGAATTGGAGGAGCAGACAAAGCACGACGAGACGAGGCGCAGAGATAAGCGAATTGGTAGTATCTCGCTCAGCTCAACGACACTTGCACGAAGACTCGAGCAGAAACCATCACTCAAGCAGAAAATACCTGACGAGATCTCACGTAAAGCCAAAGGCAAGTATCTTTTGCAAGACTTTACATTGATTCTATAAAGACAATGTTGAATGTCAGGGAGATCGAGAACGCTTTAATGGTTCTGCCGGAAAATCTGGACATAGCATATACGGAAAAGATGGAGAGGATCGTAAGTCAAAGGCCCAAAAGAAAAGCTAACTGGGCCATCGAGGCACTCTACTGGATTGCTTGTACACACAGACCTTTAAGCTTCAAAGAGCTTCAACAGGCCCTCGGGGTCAAAGTCGGAGACAAAACTTACGACCCAGATGAGGCGGTTCTCGAAGCAGATATTATCTTCGTCACAGCAGGTTCGGTGACTATTGGTTACGATAAAAGTGCAGTAAGAATCCACGTTACCTTCCATGATTATCTTCAGGAGCATCGTGAAAAATGGTTCCCTTGCGCCGAGTTAGATATCGCCGAAAAAATTGTGACGTATTTGAACTTTGAAGGGCTCGATGAACATTGTAAATAGGACCAAGTTCAAGCAAGATTGAACCGGCTGCCGCTGTTATCCTATGGGTCACAATATTGGGGTGATCACGTCTCCCGAGTCTGCTCAGAGCCAGACATACAAGCAATGCTGCTTGATTTCTTAAGCAACTCTGGCAAGCTTGAGTCTTCCCTACAGGCGGCATTCTACCTCGACTCAAAGATCCACTCTGATATAGATGCGCGAAGAGGTGTCTATGGCCTCCACATGGCGGCTTTCTATGGCCTAGATCCAGCCATCACTGATTTGGTGGATACCAAAGGCATTCCCGTCGATTCGATTGATCCAAAATATGGGCAGACTGCTCTGATGTATGCCTGCAGAAGAGGGCACATCACTACTGTAACAAAGCTTCTTGATCTTGGGGCATCGGTCAACGTTCGCAGCGCAAGAGAAACAACGGCCTTCCTGGAGGCGTACCTTCAACATAGCGAAACCTAGTTGCTCCTAGCGAGGGAAGATCTGGACGTAAATGTACCCTACATTAACGACTATGGTCGGACGGCTCTTATGATCGCCGCTAGGTCCGGAGATGAAGAAGTCGTAGATTTGATTCTTCAACGACCTGATCTTGATACGAACCACCAAGACCAAGAGGGCTACACTGCGCTTTCTCTTGCAGTATTATACGAGGAAAGTCGGGTCGCCGAGCTCCTACTTGGTCATCCGGGTGTCAATGTTGATTTACCCAACAAAATTGGCAGCTCTCCTCTAATCATTGCGGCCCGAAGCGGTGACGCGGACATTGTCAACCAGCTATTGAACAAAGGCGCTAAAACCTCGATCCAAGATCGAGAGGGAGGCGGCACTGCACTTTTAAGAGCAGTGGATGAAGGGCATTTGGAGGTAATCCAAGTCTTTCTAGACCAAGGGATTGACTTTCACAACGTAGATGATGGTGGGCGCAGCCTTCTGCATGGTGCTAGTGTCAATGGACATGAGGAAGTTGTGAGCCTACTGCCCAAAGCCGGCTTGGACAAGAATGCTCGAGGAAATCAGGGCGAGACAGCACTACACGACGCAAGCCGAGAGGGCTACAGCGAAGTAGCAAAAGTCTTATTAGACGCTGGAGCTGATCGCACGATCAAAGATAAGCATGATAGGTCACCTGCCGAAGTCGCATGGCAAAATGGCCATACTAGGACTTTGCGTTTGCTTGAAGGTACAGACGATGATGCGAAAGCGGCAGATGGAGAGACCTTACCACGTGTTGAATTGCTGCCAACATGGTCCCTAGCAAGGCTTGCTCTTACAGACCTCATCCGCCAGAAGATTGCTCAGGCAAGTCCAGACCTTTCTGGTCACGATCCAGATACCGGCGACACCGCTTTACATTTTGTCGTAGTAAACCAGCAGCCAGAAATATTGAAATTACTCCTAAAAGCACAAGTATCTCCAGATCTCACCAACTATTTCAAGCGCACGCCCTTACACCTAGCCGCCTTCCACAACCAGTTAGAATCTACAGAAACCCTACTCCGCAGCACCCCCAAACCCCAGCTGGACCTCTGTGATGCATGGGGCGCGACTCCCCTAAACATCGCCCAAAATCTCGAGCGCTGTTACATCGCCGTAGCACTGATGACCGCCGGAGCTCAAATAGACGACTCCAACCGTTCGCACCTCCAGCCTACATTCTTCGCAGCCGTCGAGCTCGGCAACGCAAAAGTTGTAGAACAGCTCATCATTAAAGGCGCCGACCATCTGCGCCCCAATGCGGACGGGATGACTGCAAAGCAAATCGCAAGGTCCGACGATGATGTTATGATGTTAAGAACCTTGGACACCCACAGAAGCGATTATTTTGCGTTTCGGTCAGACTCGCAGCGATCGGAGGACTATGCCAATGCTACGTCGTCGCCCTATACGCCTAGTCTTGCATCTACGCCTAACGTTGCTTCCCCATCCAGCGTTGTTGCTCAGTCGGTGGCGTCTCCACCCGCAAGTCTCGAACCTCTGGCGTCTCCGGATTTGCAAAGGGTGGCGTTTCGTCCGAGGCCTTCTGTAGCTGGGTAACGTTCCGTAAAACGGCCTTGAGATTAGAGGTAATGGTGCATTGTTACATGGGATTGGAGCCAGAAAAGTCAAATAGCTGATTCACAATGATCCGCTTTTTGATCCATTACACACCCCCGATACCAGTCCTCCCTATCCCTCCCGCTCAAAGTCGTCTTTTCTTTCGTATCCCGTCACACATTCCAACACAATATTACCTTCCCCATCCCTCCCACCTTCCAAACCCAAAAAGCCCATTTCAATCTAGCCAACCAGCCCATCCACCTCTATCGCCCCCTCCCGAAAAGAAGTAATTCCCAGCAGCTATGCCCGCCCTTCCAGAAACCAAACCCCCAACACAAAGAAAACGCCAGACCACAAAAACAGCGACAAACCCTGAAAACAAAACACTTCGCATACGAGTATAGTAAATAAAAATCATACTGGGCCCCTATCCTCCTCTAAGACGCCAAATCGTTACAGCCGCTCCTGCCTGTCCGTGACTCTAAAACTGCACCTCCTGCCACCCAACACTTAGTATTTACATCTCAACTTGGGCGCCAAGGTAGGGAAGCGTTTGTTTGCCTCTTGCAGAACGCATGATTGCTTTGATTAGGGGAATTTGATGGAGGACGCGCTTGAGCGTGGAAAATGGAGATTGCGCTTTTAAACGAGTGGGTTGATTCCTGGCTCGAGCACCTGGGGGGTTGGGGAGAAGCTGGGGAGAGGGTGATGGTATAGATTGGATAGAGAAGGGTATTTCGATTTGTTTAGGGAGTTGTTTTTGCGAGAGGGGTTGTGCAGTAGAGATGGTATGGAGAAGATATTTCGGGGGTGTAGTGCTTGGTGGATGAATAGTGTCGTATTTCGGAATTATGTTCAGTACGTTAGACTTGGAACGCATGATCAACGGAAACTTGACTGAATGCTCCTCAGCTTCGGCTTATGTGCGCTCCCAGAAAAGCCAGGGGATTTTCAAGCCCCAAAGCGAACTCGATACCCCAGGTTCTTGAGTTTCTAGTATTGTGGCTGGTTTTCATGAAACGTTTCTGTTTCGCGACTGATGGTTTAGAGACTCAGTCGTCCCAGGAGTCATTCCGAGTGGCAGCGAATTTTCCTACCCTCAATGGGCGAAGAATGCGGTGTGCCCATCTGGAAACTCTGCGCCTGTTCTCAGGCTCTTCGTCCAGAGTATCTCCGTCCTCGGATGACGATACGGAGGTATCGGCTTCGTTCCTCCGATTTGTGATGATGCGCACTACATCCGATTGAGTAGTGTTTTCTCCCTGCACTGACAATTCTTCTTGCGTTCTGATAACTTCTGACCATTAAGTTAGCAATAACACTTGTGGTGCGAGAATTTACTCACCAGGTCTGGGTAGATTTTCCAAGCTTTGCATAGACTGCGCTGACACAGGCGGAGACGTGGGACGATTGCTTAAAGCGCTACTAAACGCTTGCAAACCTGACGTCGATGGATCCGTGATAACTACTACATCCGGGTTTGGCAATCTTTGAGTCTCTGGTGTGTTGGACAGTGGTTGATATTCATTGGTGGCCCATAGGGCCATTGTCACGTTCCAACCCGGCTCGATCGAACTTTTCCAGAGGGCAGGGAGAAGTATATCTCCGTTAGGACTAAGAAGATCATAGCGACCTTTAAAAACGTCTGACCTGATCGATTCAACGTGAACGAAGGCCCCCTTTATGAGGTCATCAATACCCTAAAATAATTAGTGTCCATAGCGCATGCATGGAATGAAACACAAAAAGGCATACCCGCCAAGTCTTGCACTGCTGATAGGGAAATATGAACTTCCTCCCGACAGCATCCTTGAAATGAATAGGCTCCGGATTAGCTGCGGCTGCAGCGGCGGCGGCCTTTTCTTTGGTCTCTGCTTCAGCTTTCTCTGATTCGATTACGAGCTTATCCGCTTCTTTCCTAGCAAAATCCAGCCGTGCATTTGCAGCAGCAGCAGCAGCGGCTGCGTCGATCTGTTCCGCAACGAATTGTTCCTTTTCTACCTTAATGCGTCTTTCATCTTCGAGCTTCTTTGCAGCGGATTCTCTTGCTTCTCTTACAGCTTTGTCATCTAGGATCATTTGCTCCAACCTCAAATATGCTTTAGAATAGTCCAGATATTGAGGCTGTGTGAATTGTGGATTGGACGAGGGAGCTGCAATAACAGGCTGGTTATATGGCAATGGGTTGCGCGGTACTAGCCCTGTACTACTAGGAACTGATACATTAGGCTGAGCATTATAGTCCAATGATGGATGAGGATAGAAGGAATGAGCACTTTCCATGCTATTATAGGCACTGTCAATGTAGTTCGTTGAGGCCGTAGTATATGTGGAAGTTTTTTTTGCCGTTGGGCGTGCAGAAGAGTGCTGGGCCTCCTTTCCGACTCCGAGATCCTCAAAATTAGGAAGGCTGGAGGATGATGGTAGAGCCAGTTGAAGATGAGCTGGCCGAGACGAAACAAAAGTTTCCCATCCTTCATCAACCTTCTGTTTTTTCTGCTTATGATCCTTAACCGTTACAGTAGCAGTTACGGGCGCGTCTGACGACGATTCTTGTGTACTTGAGGTCGCGTCCACGTTTGACGAAGATGCCTTTGGTCTACGCGCTATGCCAGTACTCACGGTAGGGGTCGCCTCATCATCTTGGCTATCCTTATGCCCCTTAACATCCTCATCTTGGCTCTTCCAACTCTCTTTATCTTCGTTGTAGCGTTCTTGGGTTTTATTCGAGGGGGCAGTAGCTTTTTGGGAGGATGTTGGGCGATATTCATAGGGCTGATAAGTATGCTGAGCGTTGAAAGAATATTGCGGAGGTGGGACATACGTGCCAGGTGGGAATTGATAAAGCACCATTCTCACGGTCATACCTGGCTCGAGAACCGAGTTCCATAGGCTGGGTATGATGGTTTCATTATCGAAATGGCTCACAAGATCGTACTTCCCATGCTCGATAAGTGCTCTAGTAGCATCTGCATAGGGGCCTGTCATGCCTTGGAATCCTTCTTTGATGAGATCTTGCATATCCTAATTCTTTGTTAGAATCGGCAGTCATCACATTAAGTCGGCGTCAACCCACCTTCCAAGTACGGCATAAGGAAAAGGGGAAGGTAAAATGTCTAGCATGACAATCTATAAACTTGATGGGCTTCCGAAATCGCCTGGTATTGGCTGTATGATTTTGCCTTGGCCTTAAAGCCGAGTTTTTGGCATCGTGGACTGGTACTTTCGAGGTCTTCGGCGTGCTGATAACCTCAGATGGGTCCTTCTGGCTGACGGACTCTTGATTTGTATTTAAATGGAAGGCCCCTCGAGACAGATTTGCCGCTCTGTCAGAATGTTCTTTGGACACATCCTGCGGCGCTGATTCGGAAAGATGTGAGATCTTGTTGTATGCCGACCAATCATCCAAATCCTCACCACTGTTTATCCGCCCCTTTTTGGATTCAGGTCTCATTAAAGGATACTCATTCGAAACATCACTATCGGCTGGGGAAGATGATGTTGAAGAGTCCTCCGTCGCCGCCATGACGCCACTTCTAGCTCCTTGATCTTCACCATCGCGAAAAGCCGTAGAGGTTGAGGAGTCTTGGTTGAAGCCGAGCCTGTGCAGTTGTCGAATTGTGCTAATTGTGACAACAAGATCAAACAGGCAATCAATGAGCCCTTCAAGGCTACTTATGAGACCATTCAGAACCTCTTCAGCATCATCGTACAAGTTGTCGCAGTCAAAACTTCCAGGTAGATCAAACCCATCATGGATGGCAGTAGAGATGTCGTCAAGTCCAAGTAAAATTCTCAGCCTTCTCCATTGTGTGAGGCCTTCCCGGCTCGGTTTTCTTTTTTGACGAATGACAAGGAATAATACGAGTTCTAATGTGGCCGCTATATCGGCCCACACACCTGTAAGATGATGTTGGAGAGTACTATGTCTGCCGGACGCCAAGCTTAGAAGCTCATCTAGAGGCGCACAATTCGTAGAATCAAACATGTCCATGCCCCAAACCCTCACGCGGAGCGCTTCCGAGGTCAGTCTCTGTCTCTGTGCCTCACTCTCCAGTAGATGGGTTGTGGTCTGTAGCGCTGTATGACATGTTTGGCAAAGCAAGGCTATTCGAGGTGCATGTTTTGGGTCGAAGTCAGGATCGAAGCCAGCAGATATCCGCAGTAGATTCTGAACATCATCCTCGAACAATCTTTGTCGTGTTTCAAGGTTGGCCGGATCACATGTCGATTCCTGCTCCATAAGAGTCGCTTCCATGCTTACCTGGTACTCAGGTGTAGACCACGCAGCTTCGCCCTCAGGATATTTTGTCTCAAGTACCGCCCTGTCATGGTTGGCGGCCTCCATATATATCGAGGGACCGACGCCGTAGCGTCCCTGGTCCGCATTCTTCTCCTCGAGAGCTGAGTGAGCTCTGACTACCTATCTCCTCTGCAGCGAAGTCGAATCGAGAAGATCCACAAGATTGATTTTGGGGCCTAGATTACCTGAGATAACTCTTATATGCTGGCAGGATCGCGCTGAGAAGGTAGTTGTTCTGCTGTCTGGTGTTTGGCACAATTGGTGCGGAAGGGAAGTGACTTTGGTCTGTAGTAATGGACTCGATATCCCACTGAACCATATTTCTGAGTACACCTTCATTCAAAATAGCGTCGCATCGTCTTGATTGACAATCCCCAGGATGACTATCGAAATCCGTGGCAGCCTGGTCGACTTTAAACCGGTTTTCTCGGTTCTTCTTCTACTGTAGCTCACCTTATCGCGTCTTCAATCTTCAATCGAGCGAATGGATGTTGAGTTAAGAGAAGTCGAAAGTTCTGATAGTCCACAAGATATGTCTAGTTTACAGTGCTATTATGTTTGCTACGATTTTGCAAGACTGCCACCTCACTTATCTCTGTTGGGAGGAAGCCTTTCCCGCAAAGAATGTAGACTCGGCAAAGCAGACCTACAGCCTAAGGCTGAACGTGGTTCATCTCAGCCAATGTAAATCCCTGTACTCGAGAGCCTCATGTACAAATGTAGCGGGGAACGAGGCTGATGGAGAAAAAAAGATGGCGAGTAGAGAGACTCGCAACGGCAAAAACCAGGAACTAAAAGAAATAGAGCAACGTTGTACCTGGTCATGACTGGGCACTCGCCCGTTTTCAAAACACTTACAAGCCATTAACAGGTATCAAATACTCATGAGTGTTCGGGGCTATGGCAGATCCGATCAGTCTGACACTGGCGGCCGCTGCGTTTGTTGAGCCAGCAATCAGGGCGACGTATCAGGCCTACAGCCTTCTTCGATTGAGTCGTTCGTTCGGCCCAGATTTCAAAGAATGTTGTCGCAAGCTAGATGGGCAGAAAGCGCGGTTGGAGGAGTGGTCTAATTGGCCCATCGGCACATTGTTACATGACGAGAACGACATGCTTGCAAAGGTTGTGGTTGCTGAACTGGCTGCGATGCAAGACAACTTAGCAAGGTGTGTCGCTATTCGTAGCAGGTACGAAATCGATCGCCAGGCGAGCATGAAAGATAACGGTGAGCCCCAGTGAAGAATGAGGTCGATATTACTCAGTTGCTAAGGATGATCAGAAACACCTACAGACTATAGAGAGAAGCCTCTACCACGTAAGTGGAGCTCAGCAGACGAGGAATCTAAACGTAAGGTTCATTCAGACATCGACTCCGAGACCACTGCCCATAGATCGGACTCGTCCGTATCTTTTAGTACAATGTCTAATGAATCAAATGAGACTGCAATTACCTCCATTCACGATTCCTTCTTGGAACCCAAATCCATTCGCTCCTACAGCGATGCAGTGGTCCAAGATGTCGCAGACAAGCAGCGGATAGACGCCAAGAGAATGCAGAGTAGCGCAAGCTTAAGGAAACGGGCCATGTGGGTCGCTAGAGATAGGGAGGAATACAAGACCTTTATCAAGGCAATCACTGAAAGTAACGACCTCGTTGAGGGACTTGTTCGGACCCGAGCGCTCAAATGCCTCAATTCAGTGACGGCGAGAGAACTTAAGGGTAACAAGGAAATTTACCACAACGGTCGGACTATGCCAACGGCCAACAGACTCGTGGTGCCTCCGTTACCTGCAGAAGATCGTTCTTGCATCAAAGTCATAGCTCGACTTCACGGTGCTCTGCTCCAGTCCAGAAAGAGCAAGGAGGGAGAAGCAATGGCGAAATCTCAATTTGGCTTCAAAGCATCCCTCGACCATTCTCTTACCAAAGAAAACCTCTTAACGGATTTCGAAGAACTATCATTCCGGACTGATTCCCAGGTTTATTTGTTGCAGGCCTGGAAACCTACAAAGGCAGGTGAGAGCACTCTCCTGTTGGCGGAAAGTCCGGATGAACCTTCTCCAATGCAAACAACACCTCAAGTACCTGTGAATGACTTTGATCCTTTTGTCCATGTTGGCGATTTTAGTGCTACCCCTTACGACACGCATCGCTTGTATAGGGATGTAACGTCTTGGATATCGGTTACGAGCCTCCATGACCTAATCGGCTCGACAAAGAAAGCTCCAAGTCCGGCTTTTCGGTTCAGGCTTGCAGCACTACTGGCGACGACTCACCTGCACTCAACGGGGCTCTCATATACACCCGGACAATTGAATCCTGATAACTTCAAATACTTCGATACTTCAACCGAGGCAAAATCATTTTCACCCGGGGAACTACTTGAGGACGAGGACCGCCTGCTCAGTCTTTACTACTTTTCCGGAATTGGATCGGTAAGGCCGAAGAATTCCACACGTAGTATTGGCGCCTTGAGAGGGGCAACACCCACTTTCGATGCCTCTACCACTGAACTGGGGCTTTTACTGTACCAGATAGGTTCCTGGCACCGGCTGGACTATGGAAATATCAGTTCTACTGCAACGCTCGAAAGATTAAGGGGGGCGGTGAAGCAGCGAGTACATGAGCTGCATAGAGAAGCCGGAATACGTTACGCAGAGACAGTTGAAACGTGCCTAGAATGGAAACAGAAACCTGCAAAAGAACGTGAAGCCGAGCTACCACGGCTCTATCAGGAGGTTATAAGGTCCTTAAAGGATTTGGACGAGGATTTCAGGTTAGGAAGCTTCGATATGATACCTCCTCAAGGCAATAGTAGTCCCGCATACGGTAATAACAGATAACATCGATTAACAAGAGTACTATTCATCCTGTCAGGCGGCCTATTTGTTACTGACCTTTGACTTCCCTCGCCTGATGAAGTGATGAAAGTTGCAAGAATATAACGATTGACGTACCAGACATGTGATTGCACTAAAAGATTAATGAGTTAATCCGCTCTTACCATAACACCCCAGCCATAGAAGTATTTTGTTGAGATGCCTACACTTGAACTCTCTGGCGGCAGTGATCTGTAGTTGAAAATCCACTTTCAAGTGAGTAAACATCTAAGTTACTTTCTTCACTCTCGTCTTTCTCCAGAACTGATCCTTTGTTGAAGTGAGTATCAAAATTCATTCACTGTCAGATTCATCATCTAATAATCCAACCCATAGACGCCACCTGACGCTGAACGCACCCGCAAGAACAGGAGAGAAGCGAAAGAAAATATGAATGACACAGAAAACAATCCTCAGGCATCCCAAAATGTCAAAGCACCAGATTTATTGGACGAGCTGGCCGCCTTGCAACGATCTCACGAGGAAATCATGGCCAACCATCGAAAGATTCAAGCCGATCTTGCCAGGATCGAATCCACCCTTGATCAATTGATGAATATCAGTGCCTTGATAAGGACGCCGGACACATACTTGGATATACGCTCAAGGGATTTGAAGACACAGCAGAGAGGTTCGGCCTCTATCAGAACAGGAAAAGCCGCAGCCTACGATGCCGCAGCTGATTCTCTGCTATACATACTCGAGGAAGCTACAGACGTCCGTCGATTCAAGAAATTGTATGTGTTGGATCCGTGGGAGGTCGACGAATTACGTACGTCTATGCATCCATCATCGACATCTCCAAATTCTAACCATCATATATAGACCGAAGAAATTACTCAATAAGCCTATGGGTCCTGAATAGACGAGCAACAAGATATGCCAACGTACGAGGCGGAGGTGTCCCAGAAGTGGTCGAGCATGCGTTCCGGCGTTTCCTGGACAGGCTCGAAAGCAATTGGGGGCCCAGACCCTTTGACGACAAGACCTCTGACCTTACGTTAGCCTACTGGGCTTTCTTGCATGCCGACAATGAAAACCCATGAATAAGCGCCAAATGCGGTGGGAGATCCGCTAACGCTCAGCTACGCCATGGAAAGCATCCATGCAAGTCACAGACGGTTAACAGACAGCCGGAGCTCTTAAGCAAAGCCAGTGGTCGGGACAGCGGAATTATGGTGCTATCCTTGGGCTTCGACCGCTTGTCTTAGGGGAATCCCGCGGCTAGCTTAAGGATCAGGCAGCAGAAGGTTTGTATTCTGCAGGTAGCTAACGGATATCAAAGCACCATGATGTTGATAAAAGTCGTGATTAGTGTCATGGCTGCATCCTGAAGAGTAGGCATCAGTCTCGATATTGCAGTCTCTAAGCAATATAGAATCGTTTGAAATGTGTTTCTCAATTCAGTGATTCTCCATACAACATATTGTAAATCGACTTCGAGACATTGTGCCCAGCCTTCCGCTCTAACGCTTGACCCAAGCAGGCATCTTCCTAGCCTTCAGCTTGCCAGGCTTCTTCCTCTCTACCCGTCGAGGATCTCGTGTCACACAGCCAGCTACATATGTATGTTAGTCCCAATGATCTTGTTCCAATAGCAGAAGCACCGCGAAGAATAAACCACTCACCTCGTCTCAATGCTGGCTTCAGCATCGGCTCATGCACCATCAACGCCCTCGCTAACCCCAGCGTAATCGCCTCCGCCTGCCCCGTCGACCCTCCCCCTGAGACCAGAGCCCACACATTGTACTTGTCTACCCTCCCCGTAGCCTTCAACGCCCAAAGAGCACTTTCCCTATCGTGTATACGTCCAAATGCACTGTTGATACTCTTCCCATTGACCAGGACCTCCCCTTCTCCTTGGACAAGGTACACTCTGGCGCTACTCGATTTTCGTCTTCCCACACCATAAGCCCGTCCATCGGAATCAATTGTGCCAGGCCTGGGTATAATCCCATAGGGGTTTACGTCTCGCTTGTAGGGTTCCATAGCTTCTCGTAGAGACTCGGGCATCAGGGATGGATGGATTTGGTTCAGGCGGCGTAGGATGTCGAGGATCTTATGGTATTTGGAGGCCCGGACGAGCTCACCAACCATGAGTCGATACTGGGTGATGGTTCTCCATGCCACGCGAGGCGCTTGCCCTGGCTCGACAGTGGGAAGAGTTTGGTATTCTCGGAGGAGAGATCGCAGGTTGAGAAGACCATCAGTAAATTTGGGCTTGGAAGTGAAGTAGGAAGGGGATGCTGGAACGACGCGGGCATTTGCAGGATTAGGAGCCGGAAGTTGTTCGAAATCGATTTCTGGAGCGGCGATGGAGGCTGGTGCTGATAAAGAGGTTGTGAAGTTTCGGGAGGTGGATCGAGCTGATCTTGGAGGGGTTCGAGATAATCTGCTATGGCATTTGGGACATTTAGAGAATAATCGATATGTCAAGCTGAAGGATTGCTTGGATGCCATGGTGAAATGGTCATCCACTCCCTCAAATGTCTCACAAAGGATGTTCCTCCTATGAGCAGAAAACGGAACATCATTGAACGCGCTTCGGCGCTAACCAAGCGAAAATGTCGAGGGACCTCATGCACAAAATTCTACGACAGCCCAACTTGAGATCAATCTTGACTTTTCTCAACCAGTGCGAAATAGCCGCAAGCATGTCTTTCGGCAAACTTTACACATACGACGTCAGTAACTCAATATTTGATATCTTCCTTCTCAGAGGTTGAAGCTAACTGCTAACACTATTATTCTATCAGGGCAATGCACGTTCCACTGCGATTCGCGCAGTAGCCAAGGCCAACAACCTTGATCTCGAGATTGTGCACACTGATCTAGCAAAGGGCGTCTCAAATGACTATCTGAAGCTCAACAAACTTGGAAAAGTCCCATCCTTCGTCGGGGCAGATGGCTATGAGCTTACCGAGTCCATTGCCATCGCAATATATGGTATACCCCTTGTTTCATAAGTCTAAAAGACCCCGAAATGCGGCAGCATTCCTACTTTTATAATGACGAAAAACCTACTCAATTACAGTTATCCCTGTCTGAAGACTACTGTTGAGAACTATTCACACTCTGATACAACCCACGTCTCAAATGCTTGACTGTTTGCCTATAGATTGATAGACGAAGCTAACGGACTGTAGTCACCTCCCAGAACGAAAAGACCAGCCTGCTAGGCAAAACCAAACAAGATTACGCCTCCATTGTTCGATGGATGTCCTTCGCCAATTCCGAGGTTCTACCCCCTCTTGGTGGATGGTTCCGCCCTCTCATTGGCCGGGACCCATACAATAAGAAAATGGTCGACGAGTCCCAGAAAGCAGCTCTGAAAGCTATCGGTGTCCTCGAGGAGCACCTTCTGGTCAACACCTTCCTCGCCGGCGAGCGCATCACTCTAGCCGATCTCTACACTACTAGCATTATATCTCGCGGCTTCCAGTTTTTATTTGACAAGAAATGGCGTGCAGAAAACCCGAATGTCACTCGTTGGTATGAGACAATCTACAACCAGCCAATCTACTCCGCCGTTGTTGACAAGCTCTCCTTTATCGAAGAGGCTATTCCCAACCACCCGCCTAAGAAGGAGAAGGAAGAGAAGCCAAAGAAAGAGCAAGCTCCTAAGGCTGCACCGAAGCCGAAGGCTAAAAATGTCGACGAAGACGAGGAGGAGGAGGAGGACAAGCCTCAGCCTAAACCAAAGCATCCCCTTGAGGCTCTACCAAAGCCGACTTTGGCCCTCGATGACTGGAAGCGAAAATACTCTAACGAGGAAACTCGTGAGGTTGCACTGCCCTGGTTCTGGGAGAACTTCAAACCTGAAGAATACTCTCTGTGGAGAGTTGACTACAAGTACAACGATGAGCTGACTATGACCTTCATGACATCCAACCTTATTGGTACGGTGCCTCTCATCCTGCTTAAACGCTTTCACCAGCCGACACCCCAACCCCCCAATCCATCTTTGCCGTTTTCTAGTCCTCATAAGCCGAAAACTCAAATTGCTAACATCCGACCCACCACAGGTGGTTTCTTCACCCGCCTCGAAGCCTCCCGCAAATACATCTTCGGCTGCGCCTCTGTCTACGGCAAGACCAACGACAGCCTCGTCCGCGGTGCCTTCGTCATCCGCGGCCAGGAAGAACAACCTGCATTCGATGTCGCGCCCGACTATGAGAGCTATAGCTTTACCAAGCTGGACCCGAAAAAGAAGGAGGATAAGGAGTTTTTGGAAGACCAGTGGAGCTGGGATAAGCCGATTGAGGAGGGGGGGAAGACGTATGAGTGGGCGGATGGTAAGGTGTTTAAGTAGAGGGGTAGAAAGGGAAAATCGGGGGAGGTGGTATGTGAAATCGTGAATATGAGCGATGTGGAGCGATGATCAAAAAAGCATACCGGCTAGTTTGCGTTGTCGAATCTGTAGAAATCATGGATGGCTCATCAAGGACAATGCTCAATGAACGCGTCATCATTTGGCATGTGAGAAAAGGAAGAATGAACCAGGAGTAGACTGATGGACTTTTCACACCTCAGCTTCTAGCCTTCGACAAGTCTTCTTCGCTCGTAAGGGTAGAGAAATGCTATGCTTCGAGCTCCCTCATGTATTTCCCAGGAAACGCCATACCATGCGTACCTTACCTAGATAATGCTCACATGTCATTAATACTAATATCACGACCAGCCTTTCGTCATGGTCCGCACCACCATCTGCACCTCTCCCAACACTTCTGGCACAACTCGAAGCGTTTCCTTTCACCTCCCAACTACCCTCCCCCAAACACTCTCAAACCCCTGTCTCACACCACCCAACAAACCTCCCCTCCCCTCCGCTCCGTCTTCCTTCCTAATTTCCTCCTCCAGCCTCTCCGCCCCCTTCACTTCATCTTCCTTACCTTCCCCCTCACCGCCAACCGCCTCGAAAAAACTACTAAACACCACCGCGCTAAACGCTTCCAACTCGCCCACCCCTTCCATCGCCTGCACGTACTCGTTCGGCACCCCGTTCCCAATCGCGTGCGCCTGTCTCGTCACCACCGCGAGTATATTCGCCAGTTTGGTCTTAGTTTCCCCAATTTCCTCCACCCCGGATACTGAGGAGGAGAGAGAGGGAGAGAGTTTGAAGGCTTGTTCGCGAAGGACGCGGTCGGTGAGGTGCGAGAATGTGGTATCGAGCAAGAGGGTCAGGATTTGAGAGAAAGGGGGGGAGTCGATGAGGTCGGAGCTTTCGTTTAAGAGGTGGCGGAGAGGGGGGGAGATTGTGTCCGGGGATGTTGGAGGCGTGGTTCGGGAGTTTTGGAGGGTGGGTGGAGAGGGTGTGGTAGCTGGTGGGGACTGGGAGGGTGGTGGGGGCGTGGTCATGCCAGATTCGCGGAGGACGAAGTCTTCCTGGTCAAGAGGGGGGAGGAGGTAGGGGAGCCATTTCGTGTTTCTGGGGGGGTGAGCTAATGGTTTAGAGGATAGTTCAGGGGTGGGAGCGCTTACTTCCTCTCTTCTGGAGTTACGCCTTCTACTATTCGTCGGACATCTAGTATTAGGCTTGAGAGTCTTTCCAAAGACACGTCTTCTCTGGGATTCAGCGGCCCAAAGACTTCTTTTACCGCTGGCTCTACATTTTCCATAATGTCTCTCCATCCTCGATGGATGAGCCACCAGCTGAAGGTGAGGAATTTGCGATTTGTTTCAAAGTCGTTGCCGTATGTTTGTTCGTCGTTATCATCGTCGTGGTTTTCTAGACTGATTGTCGAGTCCTGCAGTGGGTGTGAAGCTAATGAGACTACGCTTGACAGGTAGTTCCGTCGGCCGAGAAGGTTGAGTTGGATGCGGGTGAGGAGAGTCAAGAGAGAGAGTGTATATAGGAGGGTGAAGGACCTTATGATAGCTTGAAGGGATTAGCGAGTTTCGCTTCGAACGTAGAGAAACCATTCTTGCTCACAGTTAATCTTTAGGTCACTCCACAACTGAGCTTTAGTCTTCAGAGGTTTTGGTGGAGCGGACTCCCCACTGCCAGAACTTGATGCTGCCATTTGACTAGCATGTACATAGCTGTCACTCTGAAAGCTTGCCAGACTCTTGCCATCCTCATCCGTCACACTGGGTGGTCCCGAAGACATTTCCGACGATGTGCCTGCGCTCTTCCCCAGCCTTTCCGCCTTCTTTTGCTGTAGATCATGTGTAATAGTTTCCACTGGTAGAGCCTCTATTATATTGTCTGTTGCGGTAGGGAGTAGAGCAAGGACGGTAAAGGTACAATCCTCTTGGTTTTGTTGAAAGCGACGGCGCAAGCTGGGCAGTATTAGCGTCGGGAGAAAGAGTGATAGCATCAGGCGGTTTCACACACTTCTCCTTAGCTATACGGTCGTTGGTCATTCGCTCTTTTGCTTCAGAGATCTTTGACAGCACATATTGACCCGCAATATATCCTACCCCTAGTACTCCAACGCCAATTGCGAGGTTGGATCGGTTTCGCCGAAGCCATCTTCTGGTAGCTGATATCATCTTGTTATTTCAGGTGCTCGACTGGATTGTTTAGTGCCACGTATATCAATTTGCTCTTGTCTTCATAGAAGGCCTTGAAGTACCGTACTTCTTTCTTGTAACCGCGTGCCTCGGCAATGATGATGATGGTTCTGGCGCGCTGGCTAGCCCACTGTCGCCCTATAGGGATTTCCCCAACCCCTGTCAGTCATCCATGGCTGGAAGCCTGGAATGTCGGCTAAATGCAGGCTCACATGGTGGGGCAGTGGGATGGGGTGGATTGTGGTGCGAAGACATTGTGTTGTCCCGATAAGCCCTCCATTAACACAGAAAAGGCCGCCATGCTGCCTTTTATGCGTCGCATGTGAGCCAACTTGATCTCTCCATATTATGGATCAACGGAGACCGCCTGAGTACATTCTTGAAGTCTTTGCTGACCCCACCTGTGTGAAGGACATAGTTCGTGGTGCGCATTCATCCATTATCTTAACGCACACTTGAGGGAAGAAACTGACAGAACCAGGGATACTGCATGCTATCTTCTTTCACCGCTACTTCCCTCCACTCCGACCTTCCTTTCGCGAAGTCCTGGACCTTACTCTTCCCTTTGTCGCAGATCCCGAGCTAGAAACCCTGATCGATACGAGGGTTGGACAGCTGGCCCGGCAACTCTTGTCAACCTCATCGCCCAAGAGTGTCCGAGGCCAGCTTGCGGTACAGTTCTTTGAGAAGAGGAGGAGGAAGGGTGGAGGTTTAGGGTGGTTTACAGGTGCGGGCAAGGGGGAAGAAGAAATCTGTTGGGAGATATGGTGTTTGGAGATAACACTTGCAACACCCAGGACAGAAGCTGGTACTTTCCGCTCTCGTATTGCTAAGTGAGGAGACAAGAACGCTAAATATGTTGCAGAACGCGCGAAGGTGATCAAGGCGATGGGATCAACATTGCAGAGGACAGCAATGAAAATTGTGACAATCGTCAACCGGGACAAAGATCACATACCACCAATCACAACAAGTGAGACGAACCCATTTCCCTATCAGATTGTACTTAATCCGCGGCTGGAAGGTTGGGGAAAGAGTATCGGCATTTTTTGAACATCGTCCGGTTGCAGGTGCCTCACCTTTTCAAATATGTAGATGGATAGTAGGAATGAAATGTAGATATCGTTTGAAAAGAAGGTTCACTTGCGATTTAGAGACAGTTTTGCATGAAGCAATCACATAGTAATAAAAATAGAGATATAACATTGCAGTTGTGGAATAAGCAATATTGACCAAGCTGTTGTGTCATGAGAAACAACAAGCTTCGTTAACAGCTATGCTGTAACATACAAAGAGGGCCACTCCGTACTCGAAACTCTGTGAGAATGAGTCCCACAATCTAATAAACGTCACCCATATGACCTCCTACAAACCTACAAAGCCACACGCTCTGCCGACCCTCTAACATTTGAGTCGCTTCTGCCCAACTGCTTCATTACCGCGTGGCCACCTGCGGTACATGTACATGGTTGAAGGACAGACTCTCTCACATGGCATGAGGCTTGGTCGCCTGATCTGCCTGAGAGCGGAGGTTGGCCGCGGTTGAGCCACTCTGGGAAAAGTAGCGGGAAAAGACAGGCTGAATAAAGGAGCGGAAGACAATTTGAGCACCGCTGTTCCTTCTATTAGCGATTTGATCATTGGCTGTGAATTTCTCCTAATTTGAGCTTACCCAGTCTGGGGAAGAGCCATCCACAAGACAAGTACAAACTTGAAGGTATAGTAGAATGCTACAAAGAGTTAGCGAAAGAAAGAGGCATGTCCAGAGAGCTCCAAACATACGGAACCAGTATACCGCATTAACCATACTCTCAAATACGGTTAAGAATGCGTACACGACCCAGTACTGAGATGGTTTTAGTCACGTGTCTAATTGTCGGTTCTAGCGATGATCGCGCGAGCATGACTTACAGTCAACCACTATTGTGAACGTCAGCAGTCTGCTTGGGTAAGAGTGAAAGTCAAGATATGCACACTGGTGAAAGGTGCAGAGTTTGGATGAGAGGCTTACTTGAGTATCATCCACTTTGCTGACGCTAAACAACGCCTCCAAGGAATAGTATCCAGGGACCATGAACCCAGCAAAATTCACAAGGAACTCGCCAGCGATATTGAAGAAGATGAGGAAGAAGTATATTCCGACGAGTCCGAGAAAGGCGTAAACTTTGGGTACGGAGGTTTGTTTTTCGAAGTTATTGAGCATAGGGTATTTGGATAGCTGTAGCAAAATTGAGTCAGCATGAACCATGAGCTCTGCGGAGAGCCAGCACAGTAATCGTGATTAAACAAGCCTTTTCACGAAGCACTGTCGGGAGTATCTCCTGAACTCACCTCCTTATCAATCTGGCCGATCTGATGCTGTGTTCGGTCTTGAAACGACATGGTGACGGTCTGTTCTATGACTTTGAGGATAGTGCGAGACTATGAGAAGTTGCAAGTTCTGTAGTTTGAGGAGGGGTGATGTTGAGAATGTTGCGAATGTTGCGATTCTAGAAAGCAATTCGTGGTGCGACGATGATCATTCCAAGAAAAGCTGAAGCTCCGAAACGTCACAGCGGTAATGCCCTAGCGCTGAATTACATAAGCGCCAAGCCCAGCCACCCATTGTCGGACCAACTCGTGTTTACAGTAACAACAAACCGAACGCAATTGTGGGAATCGCTCCTGGCCCCACCAACGACACTTGGTCCTTCGCAAGAGCTATATCGCTAACAGTAGGCTCTGCTCAGCCAAGACTTGAAGCATTTCGGGAGTCTTCACAGACTCCACTGTTTTGGCCGGCGTTCTGCCATTCGGCCCAAGCCCACAACAATTGCCTTGACAAAGAGGAAGGCTCAGCGTCTCGCCATTTAGTCAATCCTCTATAAGAATCTAATAGGCGCTTTTTAGAGTCTTGGAGCTCTCCGATCCGGTCCGTCAAGGGCATCGAGGGTTCGTTATTCTGTATCTTGCAATTCTAGGCCGAATGTTGATTGTTTTGGTAGTTCACAGTCTGGCGCAGGGCTGGTCGCCCTTATCATGGCCACTGGACCCATGAGAGCACGATCTAGCACATCAGGCTCTACCACTACCGGTCCAAGGCGGAAGTCGCGTGCATCGACGGCGAGCGTTCACTCCATTAGTACACAGCCAGCGCAACACTACCAGCATGCGTCTGAACTGCCCGCGCATCTCTTTCCAGTACACACCATGCAACCACAGACAGCTCAATATACTCCAGAAGAAATGATCACACGGTCTGAGCAGCAATTGACGAATCCAAATTCAGCTTATGCTATCGATCCGTCGCTCCAGAATCATTCCGCACATGGGCGTGCACTCAGCGTCGACCATAGCTTCAGCGCAAATCTAGCCACAACAAGGCCTCCTATGACTCAATACCATTCTTTTAACGGGCAGGAAAATCAATTGCTAGAGAGTATGATGGATGAGGCACAAGATGATCCCGCAGCAGGAGAAGGCAAGAAAAAGAAGGGCTCTGCCTCGAGTATAGCAAATGATTTGGAACTTCGAAGGTTGTTCAGAGAAAATCAAGGGCGATCTTTGAAAGACGTCGCAGCTCAAGTGCTCGCAAACGAACGAGGCCCTAAATCAGAGAAAACCAAACAGATATTTGCAATGCTTTGGTGAGCCCTGTCATGAATGTCAAAACAGACCTCGCTGACCAATTACTCAGGCTAGCCTCGGTGTGTAAGAAGAGCAGTAGTTCAGTACCTCGAAACAGGGTGTTCTCGCATTACGCCACAAGATGCGGTACAGAAAGAGTGCCTCCTTTGAATCCAGCTTCTTTTGGCAAGCTTGTGCGGATCATCTTCCCAGGTATCCAGACACGGAGGCTCGGCATGCGAGGAGAGTCGAAGTATCATTATGTTGATCTATCTTTAATCGAGGACCAGCCAGAAACACATGGCCTTGAGCGATCTCACGGTGCGAAAATTTTTGACGGGGCAACAGATAAGTCGTTTATGCGAAGGTAAGCTACCCATGGCGCGTCGTTACTGACATCGCGTTCCACTCCATTTACTTATAATTCACAACGACATACTAAAAACTGTACACATTGCAGACACCGATCGCAACTCCCAGTAGACACCGCTCTCTTTCCTTCACCTGATCTGCCATTCAACTCTAATCTCTCTACCTCTGATCGCCATCAGTCCATGGCCCCGGCGTCTTTATATCTCGACTCTGCTGCTCACAACATCCAAGAAGGCCCTTCACGTACCAACATGGTCCGGCGCGACCTCAAGTTTCCGACCTACGATGAACCCTCATACCGCGAGGATGAACCAATCAACCTCCCAAGTATAAGTGACTACATACCTGCCGGAACTGATCCTGATGCCTCAAATGCATTAGTAGCCTTATATCGCTCCCACTGTATCTCAGTCATTGATTGCTTTCGGTTCTGTAAAGAGAAGATGCTGTGGCATCATTTCACGTCCTTCCATGGAACATTGACGGTACCGGTGCAAAAATTGCTTGCTCACCCGGACATCGCTCCCTGGATCAAAGCATGCGACTGGCTGATGTATCAGAAGATGATTCGATTCGTCGCACCTCTGGCGCTGCAAGTTGTCCCTGTCCGAGTAATTGAAACCTTTCGAGCCATCTCAACTAAGCTCGGGCCACACATCACTACAACATTTCAAACCCATCCTCAGCATGTTCGAGACGCTAAACTAGGTCCGGCAGTCATCTTCGCTGGCCTTCTTGACCGCCTCTTGCGTGTCAACGCAACAGCTCACGCAGCAGCGAACATGCTCACTAATGACGCCAATCGTGACCAGATGTGGCATGACTGGGTGCTTCATGTTAAGCCTATCAGAGTGGTTGAGACTAGCCTTCCAGGTTGCGGCTACACCCGAGTTCTTCAAATCCTGACCAAGGAGGTCCGTGAACTGCTCGGTCCGCTCCGGACGACATCTTATGTGGGAACAAACAGCCTCTTCGCGGATCCATCTGGGTCCACTGCTTCTCAACATAGTCATCCCGAACTTGATGATAGCTCTACTGAAGGGGTGCTGGACCGCTGGACGAATTTTCTTAGTACCCTACCATCACGCTTTCCTGGCGTTGATGCTCGCCTGCTACTTCACTGTGTGGGCGAAGTTGGCTCCGCGGCTCTGCGAGATATCACTATGGCTCAAGCGCTGAGCTTTGGGTCCTGGTGGGTCACGAAAGTCTGGGTCGATGAGATGTTATTATGGCTAGCTGAGAAAGGAGGGTTCATGGAGTACTCACCAAACAGCATGGTAATGAGAGGGCAGGTTGACCTGGTTCTAGATCCAAGGTTTGGTATCGATGAAACAAGCGAGACGTTCAGCGCATCTAGGCCCAGGAGTGCCGTAAGCGAGAGCGTGGATGTGCCTAGTCGATACGGCAGCATTGATATGGGAAGTGGATTTCGCCGTGACGAGAGTCGTGCTGCCAGTGTGCCACAGCCCCAATATCAACCCTCGGGATTGACCCACGAAGTGGCCATGAATCCCCAGCAAGAGCTGCCCACCACCAACGCGTCACATGCAAAGGCCCAGCAAACCACGCTTCCCCAACAACATGATTATCAAGCACAACAGCAGCCTTCAGAGTTCCCTCACGCTGGCAGTGCCAACCTCTTCTCAGAAAAACGAATGGCGGCTGTTAAAAAAGATGAAATGAATCATGATGATAGCGGCATTGGCATGGAGATGGAGCACGAGGAGCTGCGTATGACTAATTATGACGGGTTCGTAGACATTGGGGTCAATGAGGCATCAGATCCTGCGGATGTGGTCGTCTGCTGATTCGTTCATCCAACCATCGACTTGTCCGGCTCGACTTACGACCTTTATGAACAACGCGCAATGACAAATAGGCGAACGGAAGGATAAGGAACGGTGCTCATTTTGTGACGGGGTCATTGCAAAGACACGAGTGGGCCAATTCCACACTTTTAAGGACGATGGCACGTGCGGTGGAGATATACGATGTTACAGCGGTAGTGTTGACAACGTTTTCTATGTCAGGGTTTCGTTTGTACCAACATTTGTCTACCTCTCGAGCTTTTAGTATCCAGCGCTAGGGCGGTCATATGTGTTCTGGGGGCTTTGGGTAGCCTCGCGCTGGGTTGGAGACATTATTTGGCGATAGCTTGCTAGGATACCATTAGAGGACATAGTCGCCATTGTCGGGATACTGAACTACGTTTTTCTTCCGGATTTTTCGAGGAGCATTAGTTCTATTGGCAAGTTTACGATGGAAGGTGCATGTGAAAACATAATCGAAATGCCGATACTAGAATCGTCTCTATACTACGCTCGTCGGGTCGCACCTATATCGTTCACAGCTACTAGTCATTCTTCCACCATTGGTACGTACAGTATCGATCGACCTTCGCCTTGGAACAATTTTGTATTGGCAGTATGAGGGACTATGTGGCTACCTAAAGTATACCATGTACGATCTCACAATGTCTTCTTGAATTATCCCCTTCCCTATCTTCGATACTACAAGGCCCAATCGCCCAATTTTTCATTCATGTATGCATAACAATACACCACATGTTACATTTATTGTCTTCATATTAAGACCCATTGACATAGCTCATACCATCCAAAGAAAATTCATCTCAAATACATCCACCCCGAACTTAAGGGTGGCGCCCACTCTTCTTGACCCCTTTGTTTAGTAGTCACGAATACGCGTAAAAAGAGATTTCTCTTTCTATTTCTACAGTGTGCTTACAACAGCCTTGGCATATGTCTACCCTCGAGGGCGACGTGTTCGGGCGTCCCAGTTGCCTCGTAACACTTTAATACCTAAGAAACGATTGTTCCAGCAATTACAATATTTCTTTCAACATTTTCTGTTTTCCTCAACTGTGAGATTCTGCAATCTCTTGAACGCAATGCCCGCAAATGATCTAGAATCTTCTCCGGACACTCTGGCAGCTTCATCTTGGCTCTTCGGACTTTATGATGTTCCTCTACAGATTGCTTCTTAGGAGGGACGTAGTCTTTGTCTTCGAACCCCCTTGGAAAATAGCCAGAAGGTTTGATGATCATTCATTGCCAGCATGCGTCCATGGCGAATGCAATTTCGTCTATAGAAGGCGGATCGAGAAGTTTCTTCATCTGGCATTCTTTTTGAGTAGGATTTAGTATCTATAAGGTGCATAGGCGGAATTGACATTTCTTTTCTGGTTTTCTAGAGGTTCATAATTTGAGAGATCCTTGATACAGATGGGGAAAACGCTCGTTTTCGAACATCCTCAATCAGATAACCATGGACCTGGAATCCTAGAAACTTCGGTAATGCGTGAAAAATAAGAGACCGGAAAGTGCCACTCATAGTGTTGGGGTCTTCCACGGCATCATCGAAGCACGATTGTTCTTTGAGTGGAAGGAACGACATGCAGCTAATACATACGAAAGAATAGAGTGATCTCTTTTGGTGCCAGCACTCGTCGCCTCAGGTATCTTGCCTCAAACAGAAGCAAAGCCTCGAGCCAGACGGTTGGCCCACAATATCCCTCGATTAAATGCAAGAGAGCTGATCCCAGTGGAAATTCATTGGAGCTTCTGTCCAAGAATATTTATGAAGAGCATCCAGATAATGCGCGTATGATGTTCAAGCAAAGTACCTCTTACGCTCGCTATCTTAATGTTCTTCTGTTGTGCCCAACTACGCCCTATCTACGGAGCTATGCCACCGCCGTATCGCATAGTGTCCTGTTGTTTTTGAGGGCAGACGATAGTTACAATACCGGCTATCACACAGGCTGTCGCCGTTATTTTCCAGTGTGCCCTTTCCCTTTTTGTTTCGGAGAGGACCGTTTTTCATTGAGCATGACGTCAGCCCTGCCAAATAATCTGTTGATACAATCCACCCAAATATGGTATTCTACCTTCCGCTGTGTTCAATTCCAACAGTCTTCCAAATCAAATGAGTAGAAGCCCGTTGAGGAGCCAACACCATACCTAACCGGCCAACGGAGAGGTCGCTGGAACAATAAACAGACAGCTCCAACCGCCGTGGTGAAAGAGATCCGGAGGTTACTCCGTGCAGGGCTACGGCCTAGTTCCTTCTTACCTTTCGACAAGCATGAGGTTCGACAATGTTTCACAAGAAGTCTCGGCTGTGCTTATAACCTTTAGCATTCTTCGAGTTCTGCAGCAGCAACTTCGTACTCGCACCAATTGATACTCTTCGCTGCTGTGTTTGAGACTATGTATTTTGTCCTCAAGACAAGACGTGAATAGCCCTCGATTCTGCCGCCAAAGTTGACTTGGTCGGATTCAAAACCTCTACCAGCCTCGTCTCGGTGGTCGGCATTGGGTTTTGGACCTGCATGCACTGCGCGCATGCAAAACGTCTGAGACCCGCAGGCAATGGCAGCCCCGTGATCAAGGCTCAGGCAGGAGACTTTTGCCTCGGGACCCGGACTCTTATCACGATTATTATCAAGTTTTTGTGGTTACTAAGATAACTCAAGCCACCAGCGTGCTTTTTGCTACATAAGTCGACGGAGGAAAGGAATGTCGGCAAGCTAATGTTGGGCGAATGGCAGAGCTTTAGGGCCCAACGAAAGAACGGCCGGTGAGGCTTCTAGCTGAACACTAGATCCAGCCGGACTGGATCTAGAGTCGTACTGCACAGTCGGTACCCAATGAATAGGTAGCCCGGACAACCACTGCCATGTCAGAAAGCAGTAAATGGAGAATATTATTAATGGGTTGTGATGCCGATCAATGCCCTGTCGCTCCAGAAAACCAAAAGAAAACATTAACTCGACATTCGCTGTCCCACACAGGGTCGGAAATTGAAGCAACGTTGTCCAAGAGACGTGCAATTAATTTATACTTTTTGTCATCTCGAAAGTCGTCGTCTGTAACCCATCGGAGGTCATTTAACCGAAACGAACAGATCACAACTGCCGGGTGACTGGAACGAATCACAAGGCCTTTACCTGTATAAGCCTCGCGTCGATGAGGCAGCCCACGCCAAGGGTTCATTAGAGACAACGCCTCTGGCTCTCAATCCCGGCCAAAGAAGGATCTGAAACTTCTCCTCAACGACTCGCGTGGGTGGTTTTGGCTGCGTGGCCTCGTTTCAATCAAGATTAGATGTCCGCCTACCCAATCTTGTGGATAGCGGGCAGAGCACTGCCACATGTAAGAAAGATATTGGGAAGATGATTATTACCTGATGACCTAGCTGGAGCAAATGAGCGAACGTATGAAACAGTACGCTCGTTGGTATTGCTTGTACTTGTTCCACCGCTACGATATTACTCACGGCCGCCACCGGCCCACCAAATGCCAACGCAGGCTCTTCCGAGTCGCAAAGCATAGCCTGTCTCTATAGCCGGTTTGGTGGTGCTGGTTCGACGGTGTTTCGCATTGACCTCGGATCCCGTTGCGCGATTCGGTCTTGTGCCAGCCTCCCACAGTTGGTTTAGGAGCCAGCAGGTAAGCAAAACGAGAGAGCCTTGGAAACGGTTTTGGCATCAATCCCTTGGTTTGTAACAAGCGCTAGGAAACTTTGAGTTTTACCCCCGCCGGCCCATGAATTATTGCTCCATTGTTGCAGTATTATATTACTGCTACTCTATTCGAGTCATGGCACCACATGCACTGTCTGTCTGGTGCTGTGCTCGTTTCGCCGAGATTTCATCCTCCGGCTACTTCATCTTTGGTAGCTTAAAAGAGAAACACTACTGCATTGCACGAGCAGTGTCTATTCTTGGCGTGTGTGCTCTTCCTCTGAAGCCGGACTGCGCTTCGTTTACTACTTGCCTTGCGCCGCATAAACAATGCCAAACAGGCGCGACACCACTCGTCGCTTTGTACCTACAGTAGCTCCTGTTTAGAGCATCCAGCAGCCGAAACTAGGCGGGATTGCGAATGACAAGCGTGCGCATGCTGCGAGATTCGATGGGCCGATGCTGTCCAATTGGAGTTGCAGATCTCGTCGACTTTACATCAACCCTTCTTCTCCCTTAAGCCTGAATACCTCCCACTTCAGCTCCTTGTGGCGCGATCTAAAGACTACCCAACCTAGGGCCACAGGGTCTGGCTATTTGGCCAAGCTCTCGTAAAGGGAAAATCTGTTCAACCAAAATTTAAGTGTCTTACCTTCCCATCTACCGGCCTTGACGGCTTCTTCAAGCATCTGCGTCAGACTTCCTAGTGGTTAACGTTAAGGGCGACAATTCTCGACTGTTGCAGCTGCATATCTAAGGCAGACGTAGGCAGGGCCCCGCCATCTTGCATTCAGGTCCCAGAATATTATCCATTTTCCCACATGACCATCGGTGTCTAAACGGTAGACCGCAACCACATCCAAGATTGGGCTCTGTTCCTGCTTCAGCTGTAAGAGCATTGTTCCGGCTCCACCACTGTAATCCTTCAACCCGACGGTGCCTTCCTTTGTGCCCAAGATAGAATCTCTTCCGGCTTGTTCGCTCCTTCTAGCCGGGGACATCCTTGTGTTGCGCTGGCGGAAACCAACTCACAAGTCGTATCTGCACTGGTGGGAAACTCATATGGAATGGTGGGCCTATGAATGCTCTGAAGTTGTCGTCGCCGTCATTGGTGAGCTCTTCTTCCATTATGGATTTATTCCTCCAACCTTTTCTGGCCAGACCTGACCTCTCACCTCAGTTGTTCAATCTTGTATATCTAAGTCGCGCCTTGACGGACGCCGCGGCTGCAATAACATATCGGCGAAGCTATCAAGGACTGCTTGTTCCGTCATAAATCATTCTGGCGCCGTCGAAAATCTGCCAGCGGCGCATCGAACCTCGGTCTCGATACGCCGTTGGAAGAAAGCGCGTTTGGCCGAGTTGGTGGCATGGAAGGCAACGAACAGCAAAGAAGGCAGTATGAACAGCCAAGCTACCCCCAAAGAGGATTTGTCCCCGACCTTAGGCCAGGCGCGCAAGGAAGTAATATCTCTGAAGTTCATGATCTCAGAGACGCGGCAGGACCAGATGGGTCGGATCGATTCAGGCAATCGCAACTGTTGGCTGCGCGAACCCCTTCATCTGCGCCGTTAACTGTCAGTGGAAGCAACCCACAGCTTATGGGAGGCTATGGATATACGCAAGGACAGCAATATGCAACTCCACAGATGCAGGGAAATACGCTGCAGTACCAAGGTGATTACTCTCAAGATCCTCAAAGGCAGCAACAATTCCCACAGTACGCGTCACAAATAATGTACAGCGTCCCTCAACAAGTCCAACCACAGTCTCCTTATGACACTGTTCCACAATTCCAACCACGGCAATCTGCAGCCATTGAAGTGTTGTCAACCCAATTTGGGGTTCCACAATACTACAACTCCGGCGAACCGACCACCCAACCGGGACCCGCAACAATAGCACAATACGCGCCACCACAATTCCAGCAACCCATCCAGTACCATCAGCCTTCGACATCCCAAGGACGTTCTACTCTTCAACCATCATACCCCACTGGTATGGCAGACTTTTCACAACATAGCGGCCCCGACCCCGTGGAGCAGCAGAACCCCGAAGCTGCAAAGTTCGACCAAGCCTATAACCAGTACCAAGAAGCGCTCAAGCAGACTTTCGAGAACACTCGCGCCGGTAGGCTTGTAGAAGCCAGCGAATCGCTACTGGAGATTTCTGAATGGCTCTTGGGACACGCTGCTGAACTCGGTATGTTTGAATAGCCACATCCCTTGCTTCCAGCTAACACCAACAATAGGGCTTGTTCATGATGATCAGGGATTACATGGCGAGCGGACCAAGCTCTGGGATGAGTTCAACACATGCTGGCTTGCTGTGTTGCAGCGCCAGAAAGAGGACACGCTAGAGATGCTAAATTCCGGCCAGCCACCAAACCCACCGCAGAGCATCCTCCAGCTTGAAGTTTTGGAGAGAATGGGCACTGAACTTGTGCGCCTCTGTGATAGCATGGAAAAGCATGGTCTAGTTGACTACCAGATGGGGGTGTGGGAAGAGGAGATCCTGAGTAGTAAGCAAATCGGGTTCCGCCCTACGGTAATGCAGCTTCAACTATAGGAGCTGACTCTCATACAGTCCTCACACAATGCTCTGAGCTCCTTGAGGGAGACGGTGACGACAACAACGCGCCGGAGACAGAAGTGAGCGGAGAACCGGCACCCACGACTCGTACCTCGACCGCTCAATGAGCGCACGTATGACGCAGCAGCTCTGCCCTGTACATATCCTTCACCCGGAATCTTTCAGCCGGAATTCTTCCATCTACATTCTCAATTATTGGCGTTCTTCTAGCTATCTTCGGTCACCAATTACACCCGCCTTGTAAATATCACCCAATGCGTACTCGAAACTCGAAAACACCAAACCATACATATTCGACCTTATACCAGCAGTACCTTCAACACTCGTCGGGACAGGACCGTTTCCTTTTGTACTTTTCCTTACAGTACGGACAGCTCTCGCGTGAATTCTGGCATAGAAATGCGGGCTTCTAGGCAAAAAGGCGTTTGGTCTCATTTGTCGGCTGGGCAATACCCCTGGGAGGCAATTGTGATTTTTTTTCCAGCATTTGTACACAAAGCTGTACTGGATTACGAGCAGGCGTTTCACCAACTACTTTCTGTATATTCACTTGGGGGGGAACTACGGTGCCGGACGCCTTGGTGCCGGAGATTTGGTGGCCTCACGGCAGTGGAAAGGGGGTGCTTGGTGGAACGGAGGGATCTGGCAACTCGGCAGACTGTGGGGGGTGGGGTGGGAGACGAGCGGTGGATAGGGTCAGGTCAAGGAATACATAGCAGAACAAGGGTGGCAATTACAAAGGGGAAATGGCAAGGAAATTGCAAAGCTACAAATTGTCCTGCAGCTTCATTGCGCTAGCCCGTACAGCCATCAATCAACCACTTTCTCCTTCCTTTCTCCGCGCCTTCAACATAAAAATCCAAGGGAAGAGCTCCACATCAGAAGACCTGCACACGACCATGCGTGACGCAGGTTCGGCTGCCATGGCATATCCCTTGCCTGCACATGCATTGGCAGGGGAAGTCTGCAAAGTCCCAACTGCCAATCATCCAAACCTTAGCATCCATCATATCTGATCAAGGCCGCCAGTTGTTATATCATATCAGGTTCGATTCCCTGATCTGCCCAAGCTCTCCGGGTCCTTTGAAGTATCAACATGAAACGAGGCTGGTTTCGAGGGTTTTCAGCTTCAAAGTTTGGGGGTTTCTGGGGTTAAGGCGCCGTAAGGCACCTGGTCGTCAGTTTTCCCGAGCGTGTGGAAGCCAATCATGGCAGTGAAGCGACATCCTGACAGATGCATCTACAGTTCCGGATACTCTAGTTGGGACTCATCACATGTTCCCAGACGCGCTGACGTCCCAGCAGTCATAAACATAACCCCCCCGTCAAACCTGCATCGCCTACTTTTACTGACCTTGCCTATCGACCAACACATACCAACCACCATGAATACAAGGGAGCAAAGTGCCACAACCGCGTATCCTGACACCACGCACTTGCCTGCTTTTCGACATGAGAACCAAGAATCTCAACTTCTCTTAGCCTGGATCATATTATCCACCGCCGCCTAACAAACAACTCATCAATCAGGCTGACGACCACTTCCCCAAATCCTTCCGAACCCAGTCACTCGCCCATCTTGAAAACCTGATGATCATCAGAGATTCACACTACCAAATGCCTGGAAATAGATACCTGGGACTCCCCAGCCCGGCCCGAGCCATATCGACCACTATCGTTCATCAAGATAACTAGTCCTATTTCACCCACCGAACACAAAAAGAAAACTCTTGATAGCCCAGGTATCCATCAACAAGGGAATGAAGCACCAGCATCACACTTCTGTGTGCTTGACAAGTCCGCTCTTGACAAATAAATCGCTTGGGAATTCTGTTGGGAAATATTTCTCACTGGCTACTGCAATATCACGCTTTGCAGTTCATTTGATTAACCTAACCTTGCCTTGCTAGTCTGATCTTCCCACACTACGCTTTGCCTTTCAGCAACGTCTTGACCAGGTGACCAGCACTATCGCAATCGCCGTATCAGAGCTACACTGGACCTTTTCACACGTTACGTGTTTTGACATGACATGTAAACAAAAACCCTGCCATACCGTTTCTTCTTGCTTCTGCTAGTTTTGAATACATCACATCATGCATCTTTCCAACATCCCATCCCCTTTGTGTACTTTCGTCCTGTGCCATATTATCTATCCCCCTTTATCCACCTCAACTCTGCGCGCCAAACGTCTGCTGAGAAACATGAAACCCGATATGAAAATGGCATCCATCTGACCCAGAAGTGGAAATCAGATCGAAAGGGGTTTTGAGGGCAGTGGGCGTAATGGTTCGAAAAAAGAAACGTTGTGTATCATAACTTGGCGAGTCGGATCTGGGTAAGGGGGGCTCTTTGTTGAGGATTATTGTTGAGGGTGGGCAAGGAGCTGATGGGCGTCGAACGCCAAATAGAGCAACCCGCGTGATCTCGGATACCATGCATGGCCTTTCCCTCCTATCTCCATTACATACCCTCTGGCTTTCCAAAAAAAAAAAACAACTCTTGCAGCATCGTTGCACCCCGAGTCTAACATTTCCTTGTAGAGATGTTTATCCAGAAAATTAGCATGAGCATGAGCAAAAGGAAAACCCCCGGTTCAGATCTACTTGCTACTTTCCATCCTCCCACTTCCACTTCCACCCTTGACCTCTTGGCCCCACGCACTCCCTCTCCCTCTCGCCCTAGTCTTCCTCGTTCATCCACGCCGAAATTTACATTCTCGACCTTTCTCTCTCTCTCTTTCCAATCTAATACCTACAACCTTGATTTTCCCTCCGCTTAGAAGCTACGAACTACCCCCCCCCGCCCCCCCCAAAAAAGCACTACTTCTCCAGAAATCTCTCACCAGAGCTTGTGTATACGAAATTTCGTGAAAAGTGGGGATGGTAAAGGAGGTGTGGTAGTATGAGAGAAACGACAGATTGGTTGGTAGGTGGAATGAAAGAGAGGGGGGAGGATTTAGTTGGTATGGTATGGTACATACCTAGATTGTCTCGCCCAAGGGGTACATCCATCCCACACACACACACACGAACCCGTACCATACCCGTACCAAAAACAATACAAAATCCCCACAAGGTTACCCCACAACAACAACAACAACAACAACAACAACAACAACAACAACAACAACAACAAAAGCCACAAGATATCACACAGCCACTCACACACACTCACACACTCAACTCACTCACTCGCATTCCTTTACCGACAGGACAGAGAAAAGCCAATCTAGTGACGGGGAAAAATTCCCAAAAAGAAGAAGAACATGCAGGATGAAATTGGAAATCTCGCTGGGACTGTGAGGGCATACATGCCAATGCAAATGCAACTGCAAATGCAACTGCAAATGCAACTGCAACGCTGATCCATTTCAAAGGGGGCGCTGGACCCCGCTGACTCTGAAGAGGCTGACTCGCGAAAAGATGAGACAGAATCTGCAGAAAAGCATGTGTTCACCAGCAATCCGGTAAATAAAAAAATTAAAATAAAAATCCACATGATGGCATGCATTAGATAGTCAACCCCTCCACATTCCCAGGTTGCCCACAACGGGCCCCCCTTGCAGGCAACTGTTTTGGCATGGGTCGGGTCTGAAGTACATAGTCACAACAACAAGGTCATGTAGATATCTGTCCCGATTAGAAAGGTGCATTGCATACACTTGTGTTTCAGCTTTTTTGGCATGGTGTCGGTATTTCCGAGGGGGATGGGGGATATTTTCTTTGCTTGCCGCGCCCTTGCAGGAAGATGTGACAACGGTACTGCAGATACTCCCAGGGCGCTTTTGCTGCTCGGGAAGTTGGAGATTGCAGGTCGGTCACATGCCGGCTTTGTAGCAGAGATAAGGAGAATATAACACGATCAAAACTTGTCATTATAACCTTTTGTCATTTGGGTTCCGTCAACGCCGGAACTTGTAAGTATGCTAAATGCATCTATATGGCACGAGTGCTTCTTTTGGGGGTATCAATCAAATTTGATCTGCGAGGGTGGTCAGCAAGCTCTCTCCTCGACATCCTAGCAGTATGGAAGGCTTACCCAACGTCATACTCATCGAAACATCCGTATTCTCCACCATCTTCGTAAACTCCTCAAAACTAATCTTCCCGTCCCGATCCGTATCCGCTTCCATGATCGTCTTGTCGACAATCTACAGACGCTTTGACTTAGCTCTAATCTCTCTAACCCCTCTTTTCTGCGAACTATTGCTCCCCACTAGGAACGTACCTGCTGCAATTGCATATCTTTCAAGTTGCTCCCCACCATCATTTTTAGCACGATAAACAGTTCCCCATTACTTATATACCCATCGCGATCGATATCATAGACCTTGAAGGCAAACCGTAACTTTTCTTCCTTGTTGCCCTTGGAGCTGAAGGCGCTCAAGCCAGACACGAACTCTTGGAAGTCGACATCCCCGCCACCGTCCTCGTCGAATATGGCGATCATACTATATACCGGTGGTTAGAATGGGGAGAACGGTGTGTGGTCAAGAGGAAGGAAATACCGAGTAGCTAAGGGGTTGGAGTTGACTTGAGGTAGGGAGAGGAATTCTTCGCGATCTATCGTTCCAGAGTTGTCCTTTGTAAACATGTTAGCTCCATTGTGGTATTGCAGTGACCACCGACTCGCTCCTACCTTGTCGAGTTTCATGAACCTCTTTTGCAGTCGATCGACCTCTTCGCGGTCGACTGTTGTAGGTTGCTGTCAGCACCGCCATCGAGCCATCAATTTGACATCGATTTGCCCTCACAGTTGGATCCTTGCACGATGCCATCGAGCAGCTGGCCGCTCGCGCCAATCCTCTTCCGCGCATCATAGAGCGCTGCTTGGTTTGCGGACGCCACTTTTGCGACGTGCCCTACCACGGGTACAAGTCGACTCTGATGGTTGCGTAGAGACCTCTATGTAGTAGTATTGAAGCTGAACGGGTTGATCGTCGAGCGTGGTGAAGTGCAGTGGGATGGTAAATGGGTGATGGATGATGGATGATGGTCCCATGAATCTGATACGGAGCACGAGAGACGCTAGTCTCGTTAGGGATTAGGTGGCCTAGAATTGCCTGGTTGGCGCTTAACCGGATTAGATGGACTATTACCACCAATAACACGATCCGTCCACGAAAACACCGAGGGGTAAAGTCAACGACAATCCAAAGTCTAGTATCACCAAGTCGTCCAAATCAGCCCCAAATACCACATTTCCATCACCTTTTTTCGCTGTACAATTAATCCTTGGACTTTGCGCTTTTGATGATGTCAAATTTCGAAATTACCGTCACCCAAAATTGTCGCTTTAATGACACGATCATCCGCCAACACATCGGCACGCTTTCGCCAACGCAAATTAAGCACCAGACAAACATTACAGATCCTCCGAGAAGACCAAATAGAACAAGAAGATGATATTACCCAGCGCAACGTCCCCAAGGTTGAAACCGGTGTCGAAAAAGGCGAAGAGATCGTAAGTTTGCTGTCTTTCCTTTTTCTTTTCCGGGTCACGCCTTGCGACCGTAGGACCCTGTGTCGCGTCCCTAATATTAATATGCACGTAGGAACACCACCTCCAAGCCGCCTTATCAGCCTCTCAAGCAGCTGCTGTTGGCGGTAAAGTCGCACAAATCTATATCCCCACTCCAGATACGATCCAGAGTTCGATCCAATATGAACGACTCTACCCTCTTACTTTTCCTCAGCCGGCAACGTACATCCGATTTTCTTCCACCGTAGAGGACTGTTGTGGTTGTCTGTATGATTTGGACGATGAAGACGTCGCCTTCTTAAAGCCAACGAACAAGAACAGGAACGCATCAACGCAATGCTCGGAAGATCAATTCGAAGAAGTCATGTGTTTCTTCGAAGAGACAGCCCAAGCCAAGCAGCCATATGCGGCCGTAGATAGCCCCCCTGTGCTTAGCTACGAGGAAATGGAATCCGCATTTGATGAAAATCTCGATGACCACGCCAGACCCTTCACAGAGGAGATTTACGAGCACTGGAAAAGCCGAAGATTACAAAATGGGAATAAATCTCTACTAATCAGTCTCAAGGTAAAGTACTCGACTTTGCCTTTTGTTTGCCGTCGCTGACCACCGCAAAGTTCGAAACTGGTGCAGAGACAGACGACGCTGATCCATACGTCTGTTTTAGAAGAAGAGAGGTTCGGCAGATCCGCAAGACGCGGGGCAGAGATGCTCACAGTGCGGAGAAGTTGAAGAAGCTCAGGAAAGAGCTTGAAGAATCAAGACAGATCATGGCACTCATCAAGCGGAGGGAAATCACTAAACGAGAGCAACTTACCATAGATAGGCAACTTTTCGAACAGCGAGCCAGTCTCAGGCAAGTGAAGCAAAATCTTCCAGAGCAGTACAGAGAAGGAGACGAGGACATCTTGATCAACCAAAAGGTAGGACAAGTTCGCCAATTTGCAAAGGCACATGGTCTAAAACTGACGGTGCAAAGCCCCAGAAGAAAAAGCCGCTCGAACTTACATCTCAGCGCAACTCTGGGAATCAGCTCAGATTGCCGCAAAGGCCGGATGGTAGACCTGCCGAAGCAGACTTGGTCTCACTGCAGGACCTGTTAGCTGAACAGGAGAATTACCTGCAACAGGAGATCGAATCGAAAATCGCCCAACATAAGAAATGGAACGAGGGCTATGTTGACTCAACGAAAGCCCCATTGACACCTCCTTTAGAGGTCAATATGCGATCGAGTTACCTTAATGCCAAGATAGATGTTCCCTTACCTACACCACCGGCGTCAATATCTTCCGAGCATATAGGTGATGTGACCGCTGATTATAGCTCACCAAGCCGCGGTAACGATGAGTCCATTACAGTCCGTTATGAGTCTCCATCCTATGATGAGCCGGGTCAGAACCAACCCTCGTTTCGACGTAGGTATGGGCGTGGAGGCCGTTTGATGATTGATCGTAGAGGGATGCGGTTGCAGTCAACGGAAGGCCTGGATGATACCGTTGTAGATCGATATAAATTTGACCAGGATGAGGACGAGGATGAGATACCAACCTACCCGATCGATCAGTACGATATCCCGAGGATGCGGTACCGAGCGCACATACATCCACTATTGCAGACTGCAAAGCGTGCACAGCAAGCGCAGCAGGTTGAAGCTGGCGGCTCCGTTTCTCAGCGAAGCGGTTCTGGGAGCGTTCCACGTCAAGTCGGCTCTGATTGATTCTTCTCAGTTTCTCATGTCAACAACTCCCGTTTAGCCCAAGGTGTGGGAGGTTTCGAAACGAAGCAAGCATCTCTGGGCCACATACAGGTACACCAAGGCCCCAAACCCCAGCTGGAATTGCAGCAACGACGGTGCTGCTCGAGGGCATCTCATGTTGCGGCGTGTTCAACCAGTAGTGGAAGGCTGACCCAGCCTTTTCGGAACCACATTATACTGAGTGGTAGCTGTACAATAGTGTAAGATGGATATGATAACGAAGCCTCTCATGAGGAAGGTCGTCCGGAGACCAAAGGATAAATAGGAGATAGCATTAGATCTCCTGATACCAATGTATCTCTTGATGCATGACATTTCCTGTACACGCATGTCACGTCCTTCTTTTCTTGCTCCGGGCGCCGTCTGCAACTCCATTAGCAGCTTCGAGCGACAAGCCTTCTATACTGAGGAATCGCATCTTCTCCTCAACGGCTTCGAGTGCCGACCCTAATATTTCCTTCTCACCGAGGCGGACTTCGATAGCCATTCTGCGTCGTCCTTGTAGTGCACTATCCTGTAGCAACACAGCATCTTCAGCTATCGATGTGTTATATTCGTCACGCCGCCGGATGATGATTTTCTTGAGCACCAGAGCCGTATCCAAAGTAAGTTGTGGTGATGGCGGCTCAAGTGCCTCTCCAGCTGCACAGGCTTTTCCCAAGGTCTCGGAGTCCATTGTGAAAATATGAACCATGAGCAAGAGAGCTGGTTCAAACTGGGAAGCCTCACCACTGGGTTGGCGTTGTAGGTCATACCCGTTATCATACACCTGCCAATTGTCTGCGAGCTGAACCTAATGAAAGTTAGCGTAGTCTCGCTCAACAATACCACACGACTCACCCTTGCATTCTTTTGGCTTTCTCCTGGGGCAAAATGCGCAATCGCAGTCTCTATTATAGTTTCAACACCGATTTCTACAACATCCCACTTCTTGTAGTTGTCCGTTATGTAGCCATATGTCCGAAGTAGATCCGATCTGGGCAACTGGCCGTAATCGTTGAATATTTCTTGTCCCTTCGTGATTGGCTTGATTGCAATCATAGTCATCCTGCTTTCCTCTTGAAGCAGATGCGCCTGGTCTCATTAGTAGGGACTTTCGCAAGTTTCGGTATTACTCACATTGTTCTTATCACCATCTGCATTGAGTAGATCCGCCAGTGGAACCATCGCTTTAGGTAGGCTGGGGATCTCCGAAGTGTCATCCTGCCAGTCTTCGTCTTCCTGTTCTGGCTCAAAGTCAAACGCGTATGCCATGATCAACGTCGCCATCCTATGAGCGATCATAAGAAAACGTGCTTCGCCATTTGAGCTAGCGAATACCGTAGCGTAGTCTCCAAATAGTGCGTGCTGGCCTTTGACAATAGGAAGCAGTTGTTCAAGAAAAGACGTATCTGCCTCGCTCTTCCCTATCTTCTTTACAACGGCGCTGCCTTGTAGTTCGGCCAATTCAGAAGGCGACCACTGCATAAGGGTATCGAAGTCATCAGGGAAGATATTGAAGTACGGCCACCATGTAGACTTCTCTTTTTGGCCCTCTTCATATATCATGACGAGTATCAATGACATCCACGAATCGAGCTCCGTGAACGCCTCTGGAATATGTCGGGGGAGGTTTGAATTTTCCACGCTCAGAACATCCGATAGACCTACAGAGAATAGCTCCTCATCCTCGTCGATGTCTTGCACTGCTTCTGGTACATGTCAGTATGCTTGAACCCGGGAGGAAGAAATACGGAAACGCTTGAAAGCTAGTACCTATGCCTCTGCCAGCACCATATCGTCTCTTGTCCGCTACTCTGATCTTCGAGCTTATGCTGGCTCCTGGCCTCTGTTTCAGCCAGCTCATGAAGTTGTCGGACTTTTGCTGGAAGTCATCAGTCACTATAGGAGTCGTCATATCAGTATGCCTCGAGAAGAAGGTAGGTGTGAAGCGGAAAATGAGAAGTACGGTAGTCGGTGGACGTGAATGTTGTGCGGCAGTTCAAAGCGAGTCAGGGTCCGAGCTTCTCCAACCCCGCCTAAAGTCCGAATACCGACAGACGATAACAATTAACAACAGCGATTAACTTGACATCGACCACCATGATCGCTCTCGGTCTCGAAGGCTCAGCTAATAAGCTGGGCGTTGGCATCATACTCCATCCTCCTGAAGGTGGTCCAGCCCGGATCCTCGCCAATATCCGCCATACATTCGTCTCCCCGCCTGGAGAAGGCTTTCTGCCAAAAGACACAGCGAAGCACCATCGATCATGGCTCGTCAAGCTCGTCAGGCAGGCCTTGAAAGAAGCTGGCGTGACTGTGAAAGTTGTGGATTGTATATGCTACACCAAGGGCCCCGGTATGGGTGCTCCTTTGCAGAGCGTCGCTGTCGCGGCCCGCATGCTGAGCTTGCTGTGGGGTAAAGAGCTTGTGGGAGTAAATCATTGCATTGGGCACGTCGAGATGGGTCGCGAGATCACAGGGGCGCAGAATCCTGTTGTTCTATATGTATCAGGCGGCAATACCCAGGTCATAGCCTATGCTTCCCAACGATATCGGATTTTTGGGGAGGCGCTCGATATCGCTGTTGGGAACTGCCTTGACAGGTTTGCGCGTACGCTCAATATTTCAAATGATCCTGCGCCAGGCTATAACATTGAACAGATGGCGAAGAAGGGGAAGCATTTGTTAGATCTGCCATACGCCGTAAAGGGAATGGACTGTAGTTTCTCTGGGATTCTGGCAATTATAGACATATTAGCCCAAAAGTTGGAGAGCAACACAGGTGAATGGATGGATGATATCACAGGAGAAGTGATCACCAGAGAGGACTTGTGCTTTAGCTTGCAAGAGACCGTCTTCGCAATGCTAGTGGAGATTACAGAAAGGGCAATGGCGCACGTGGGCTCCAGTCAGGTGCTAATCGTAGGTGGGGTGGGATGCAACCAGCGGCTGCAAGAGATGATGGGCATGATGGCAAGAGATAGAGGTGGCAGCGTGTTCGCAACCGATGAACGATTTTGCATAGACAACGGGATTATGATTGCCCATGCTGGACTGTTAGCCTACAGTACGGGCTTTATAACTCCCTTGGAGGACAGCACATGTACCCAGAGATTTAGGACAGACGAGGTGTTTGTTAAATGGAGAGACTGATCCATCCCCAAAAATGCGAAGCTAATGGTGCTGTGGCCTCCAAGACTTTCCCATTGTATCATGTGATGCTGCACTAGCGACCTTGCCGATCTATCTTCGAACAGATGGCTTTCCAATGACCCTATGATGACGAGACGCAGAAGTCCTTTATGAAATGAAAAAGGGCTTTTGAGATGGTATGCAAGAAATGCATGAGATATGGAAACCTATCCCTATAATATAGGATCTTTCTCCTCAACTCCAACGCTACATGAAGATGACATCAAGGTACGTTCGAGAAACGTAAAGTGTACCATTCAGTCAGTTTCATCAACTGTGGGCTTGTACATAATAGTGGTCACGTACTATTTCTGATGTCAGTCAAGCGGCGCACGTAAACGTAGAAAGAGATTACCTTTCGCTTGTAGCGAGTAGTCACACTTGTGGCCAGAACCTGGTTTTTGATACTACTGGTGGCCAAGTGGTTGAGCACTGTGTGATTAGGCATGTTCAATACACTGCTATCATCCTTCATGGGAGTCGACCCGTTCAGTATGGACTTTCCCAGAAAGAGAGGTAGACTTGGCGGTGTGGCAAATTCCGCAACTCCTCTCGCAGCACGCTGGTACCGCCTCGCTTGTTCGGAGAGATCAAGGTCATGAAGGTATTTGGGGACATCATCGCCCCAGTAGACAGCTTCAGGAGCTTCAATAGGCTGAGTCTTTCCAACAGAGTTTGGATCATGATCCGTACCTTCGGTGCCCTCGGGGAGAACTTGTGGCGGGTGAATTTTGATCTCGGTTTCTGAATCCTTTGGCAAGTCGTCGGCGCTAACTTCAATGTAGTTGACAAGGATGTTGGTGTAATCGACGGCAGTTGGCAGTTCGTTCGAGAGCTGCATCTCGCCATCGACAATAAACTTGACATGGTGAGTTCCTGGAGGAAGTTGAAGGACATTTGAAAGTATGTTCGTTTCAGGACTGTGTATCATCTGGTGATCAGCATGCATGTGGCATACTAAAGCTAGACGCTCAGATGGCTCAATGCCGGTAAGGCACACTGAAGACATGAACAAGGCTGAAGTAGTGCAAGTATTGTAGCGCAGTGCGCAGAAAGACGCATCTCACGAGGTGAACTATTAAATTTAAGATTCCTAGTAGACTCGAAGAATAGAGTAGTTGATGGGACATACGAACAGCTTTACTTACTCCCTAGTCATGCGGAATTTCCGGCTCCATGAAGTAAATGTTCCCGTAACGTAGACCTTATCGCCCCCCTGCTTCCACTGAACCAGAGTTGGCACAGTCCTCTTTGACCCCTCAAACGGATATGGCTGAAGCTCATCGCAAAGCTCGTCGTCGTCAATCGTGGTGTTGCTAACAATGGAGGTTTGCCGTGGCAGAGCACCCTCGACGTCTTCATAGTGCAAGGCCGATGAGAGATCTGCAGGGGTGATTATAGGAGAGCCGGGGGTATGAACCTCTTCCTCAATCGGCAAAGGTAGGCGGGGTGGAAAGTTGAGATTTGAGTGCGGTATATAATTGGGGTCTCGAGGTGGACCGGATGGCTCGAATCGGGAATCTGGGCCTTTTTGGCGCCTGGGTTCTGCTCCACGAGGGACTTTTACAGGCGTAGATTGTTCCTTCTTCTTCCTGTCCTTCCATTTTTGATGTGATTGCTCGTTGCCCATCCTTTCGCCTTGGCTGTGGTGCTGTGTGGGTGATGAGTTGGCGGATCCGGAGTGGTGTTGAAGATGTGCTGCTGGATGCGATGTGTGCTGTACAGGTGCAGTTCGAGTAGAGGGCTGAGCTGTTGACGATTTCGGCTCTTTCCGTGAATGGTTCGTCGAAGAGCTTGATGAATGACTGACCACGGGAGAGGCAGGCTTCGCGCCATCTGGCTTCGATGGATTGTTTCCCATTGTGACGTTACAAGGGGACCAACACGCCCAGGGCAACGCCCAAAACTCAAGCAATAGCAGCAAAAATCATGGAAGAAGTTCAATGGTTTGACTGCAGCCCAGACATGCGGTTATCTACAATGACACGACGTTGCCCTTAGGGCTTCTCCATGCAGATCGACGTTTACGGACACTAAGTGATGTCAACCCGAAACCAATTCCCTTCAGTGGAGGAGCTCCAGGACTGCCTTACTACCTCAGATTTATAAGGGACATTGTGAAATCTCTACCTGTTGATACTGCAGGTCCTCATTGAATATGCAAGGAACCGAGTCGTCTTCGTCATGGAAATACCACGGTGGAGGTCCGTGAATAACAAAACACTACGAGTACGGAGGTACTTAAACATGTGCAATTGCTGCTAAGCAAGGTAGACCTGGTAGGTGGTTTTAACCGTACCGTAGAATATCCTAAAGTATCTATCTACGGTATCTACGCGGCGAGGCGGACTTCCGGATCAACCAAGATCGCATCATCACCCAGGTATATGGTGTATCAACCCAAGAAATCAAATGTTTGCATCTAAAATCCAGGCTCGAGTTTGAACACGCAATCGCCACTAGATCAGGAATATATCATCTGCCCACTGCGCTGTGCATGATCTTTATGAAGTTTGCGCCTCGCTTGAATTCATCCCTTCCATGTGACCATTCCGACGATACGGTTTCAGAGTCAGGTCAAAAGGATTGTTGTTTCAAACCAAGCTCGTTAAAAGCCAGTTCAGCCGATCGAGACCACGTCCCTGTCCACCATAACCTGTTAAAGAGATCAGACCCCAACTGGTGGACTCTTTCGTTGTTCTGGGACTTCAATCTTAATGGTTTTTGGTGGGCGGTGAGCTGGGCCTTCTGTCGGAGATCGTCTTGTTGGGATCAGGACTAGATATGTCCTATTGGAGCAAAATGATCGAATGCAACGATATCGGCTGAAACACCATGACAATCAAAGAAAATGGGATTAGCGGCAAGGAGTTTTACATTTCACTTCTAAAGGTGCTTATGGCCAATGTCAATCTCAAACACCCGTGAATAGACTCATTAAACACCGGTCCAGTCGAATCGTAACCCATCTCAACGGTATTTACTCTAGTGACGAAGAGTACTTAAGGTAATTCATAGTAGGTTCGATTCCTATTGGGCGCTAGAATAGTACAATGGTGTAGTGGTGTCGTTTCCTTTCTGAGAGTAGACTTGAAGGCTTGATTGGGCAAGATACCTATGAAATGGAGAGGCAAGTCTATGCATTAAGAACGGGGATAGGCAAAAGCTTCCCTTCGGCCAAAAACCTTTGGAAAAGATCAATACCCACCTCATCTCTGGACAAGACTACCTCAAAACCAGTAGGACATTGCTCAGCAGGATTCAATATATCCAGTCACTGATCCACAGATCGAGTCGACTCTGGCGGTCTTTGTGAGTGCCTTAGATATGGCTCAAAGATAAGTGTAAAATATCACTGTGGAGAGTACTAGTAGGTACATAAGGTAAGGTAGGTAGTAGACTAGTAGTGGACCCTCGGATGTGGCTGACTCTAGCGACAGCCCTACGTCAATAGCACATGTCAGAGCCTTTGTCTCTGCTCCCCACGTACCAATTTTCCAAGCCAGCATATTGATCATGTCTTGATGAAGCAAGACACCATTGTCCCACCCCAAAAATGGGCTACCTCTCCGCCCTTACAACTTTCCTCTACTACCTCCTCTATCCAATTGCCGTTCTCCTCGGCTGGATCTTCGCCCTCTTGGCCATCGTTGCCGCGCCGTTTTTATACCTTGGGCACTGCATCATCATATACACCTGCTGGTACCCATTTCATATCCTTGCGAAGTTCGAGGTAAGATCTTTGCCGAAGCTATCTCCTTACGACAACCGTCTAATATTTTGCACAGACGCTCTACATTTACCTCGGTGTAGCAACCCTTGTAGGTGTCTTGACCGGGACAAGTCTGCACTACACATCAGGCTTCATTCGCACGTTGTTGGATTTAGATGGTCGTGAAGAGAAACCACGAGGGATGACAGCGGTTACGTATCGTGTGGAGAGACAGGCGAAGCAGAAGCAGAAGGAGAATCTGGCTTTCGTGCCAACACCAAGGTTCACACCGCAAGCGAGCGTCGATGTGTCGCCGAAGGAAGAACATATGGACTGGTTGAGGCAAGATCGAGGGCGCAGGAAGGGCTCGTTGATAGACACCACCATACTTGAGGAAGACGATAGTTCGGAGGAGGGGTTTTAGTCCTCGCGGATACAAGCAGTTTGGTTTGCTTTTCAAAACACCCTGGGGAGTTTCTTTCGATAAGCGTAGGCCTTTTCTAGCACATCCCCAAACCGTCATCCCTTTTTAGCATTCCGTAACCCCAACGCCCGTGACTCTGACACCGACTCCCCAAGTTTCCCCAAACGCCTACATCTCCCTGCATCACTTGGTATATCCAAACTTTTATCAATCGCTAGAAGAACAGCCTCGACACCCGCAAGCAACACATTCGATAGTTTGGTCCTCCTTCAGCTGCGCCTTCGGTACCCGACAGATGCAAGTCGCGTTGAAGTTTGTCTCTTTCGTTTGTATACATCTTAGGCAGCACAACTGGATGTACACCATGGTTATTATATATCCAAAAAGAGCTATCATATCAACGGCGCATACCTTCTCATAGCCCTGCTTCTTCCACTTTGCGATTAGATTTCCGTCCGCGTACCCATTTTTTAATAGCCAGTCATACAGAGTTTTCGAGATTGCTTCTTTGTCGTAGTAGAGTTCGTAGATATATCTGGACCCTATGCGCATAGGAGCTGTCAGTAACCGCTCCCTGAGAGATAGGCGAACGGGGTGGATAGCTGCGGATAGCGGTACATACGTTGATGGCTGATCTGAAAAATTGGCCACAAGACTTCGTGTCGCTTTTTGCCTTCATGTGAAGCATTCTCGGCGTCCTTCATCTTGTTACTGAACTCCAGTAGGGTGTCCTCGAGATCGTCAAAGCCATCTGGTGGTGGCTTGCGATTTCGCGCTGAGCGAATAGGCGGCATGGCTCGATGCGCTGTCAGATGCTATCGTAAGAGCTGATATGAACGATTATACCAGTGGTGTCTCCTATGGCTCTAGTGCAATTAGATGTAGTGGGTTGTGAAGGCACAACGGTGAAGAATGGTGATGAGAAACCTTTAACGGCTGCGTCATTCGGCGTGTTCCGCTAGCGCCATATCCAAGCGAGCGGTTGAAAGCCAAGAGCTTGTCGGTATCAAAGAACCCCTCCCAGGACAATAACTTCGGGCATCGGAATAATGGTTATCAACCCGACGTATCTTGCTCAGCGAACACGTTCATGTTTGTCTCTGTCTCGTCCACATGCGCTACACTTGCTAATCGGAATATCACAGCTGTGAGCTGGCAAGATGCCCAGAAGAGGGTCCTCAAGTCCTACCGGGAGTGGCTGAGAGCTGTCAGTTGCTTTCATGATAACTTCTGTCTAACTGATACTGATGACCTGTGTTTGGTAGGCTCCCGAGATCCAGCAGATGTACTCGCTCAATTTCCCTGTCTCTGCTATACGGACCAAGATACGGCAGGAGTTCGAAAGGCATAGATTCGTTGCCCAATTGCCTGTGGTTGATGTGCTGCTCATGCAGGGTCATGTGGAATACCAAGTATGCGCCCCGATTCAATTCTCGACCAAACAGTAAGCAAGCGTTGAGTGGCGTCGGAAGACGTAAGACATTGGGGATGACAGCATGGAGCAAGTTCAGGGTGGATATGTTGCAGCATATGCTGACCGAAGATTGATGATAGGAAACGCTCAACTTTTGGAAGCAACTGCCGCATGTCCTCAAGTATTTCAGAGATACGGAAGATCCCACCTCAAGGTTGCCCAACAACTTCATGCAAGCATTTTTAGAAGTAAGCTGTCCAGAGGATAAACAACAACCCTGTAGCTGACCTGCGGATTTAGGGTCGAAATTGAGGCTCTATATTTCCCAATTGGCGTTCATGTTGCACATAGGGGATATCAAAACGCTCAATGCTATTCCAGCACTTAGCGCCTGCCTTGACTTGCATCAACTTTGCTGCCTCGTCATGAAGTCATCCCTCGAAGCCATAAATTTGTCCGTGACCACGTCACAGAGATCCATCAGGTCATCAAAGCCCTTTTCTAGTACATCATAGACTGTTGTGCCATCTGTGAAATCGTGTCAGCCGAGTCCGCTCAAACGAAAGAGTAGTAACCGGGACAACGCACCGTACGTCTGAATCCGTAAATTCATCTTGGCTTCTGACGGATGTGGTATCGAATATCCACAGAGCTCAACTTCAGGGCTGCCCATATAGGGTTTAGCGCCAATGATCCAAACAGACTTAGGGCAATCGTACTTTTTCATAATTATATATCGTAGTGCATTTCCCAATGTATGGTCTTCGTTCTCAAATTCGAACGAGGCGGCTGTGTCACTTGCCCCAGGGAGCTAGATCCATTTCAGGCTCTATGTTCCACCAAAAGTATAGGGAAGACTAACTACACGGATACGCTGTTCGCCAAATTCTAAGACCGGTTCCGGAGAGGCTGTATTGCCCGTGACTTCATTACCGTTTGGTGCATCTTGCATGGATTGGTCTTGAGAGCCGGAGACTTGTGAAGGCATCTTTGATATGGCAATGCTCATGCAGAGTCATGCGAGTGTTATTCCATCAGAAGTTCCTGACCGAGTGTCCAAATTTATTTCTTTAGCGCCCGTTTATTTTCCCGCTTGATGGAGACAGTTTTTCATGCCGATGCCATGCTTTACAAGGATAATCCGAAGATTTATTAGGTACGTAAGAAGTCACTCATACCCCAAATACAGTTATTGTCAATCGTATCTTGATGCACCTGCATCTAGAATCTGCACGCTCAATATGGACTTCAGGTCTCGACTCTTGAAAGGTCTCTGAGTCGGATGTACGGTATGCATTTGTAGGGAAACAGGCGCGCGGCATATAAATATCAATCCACTTTGAGCTGTGCCTGAGATCATCGCGCAGGAGAGACTATTGAAAGCTTGGCGTCGGGGATGTTGCTTCATTAAGATCCAAGTACCGCAATAGATCAACGATGCTTCTATCCTACACCTCTATTATTACCCGGTGATGCCTGATCGAGGGAAGCACATTTGTTATCGGCTCGACTGGAGGCTACAAGGAGTGGAACGGTTGCAGAAAGTCTAGGTCTGATACCTACTCGCTGTGTGTGTAGTAGAAACAAAGGGGATGTATCGGAATTCGCGATGGGATATTCCGACGTTTCAAGAGCAAAGCGTGATCAAATCAAAGCAATATGAATCGTGGAACACGGTCTCTGGATCAAGACACGGCACAAGAATGGCCGTTGGCAGTTGGTATTAGGAATATTGAAAGGTTCGTGTGTAACAATCCATATACGACTCGTTTCAAGGAATCAACGGCAACCTGTCAAATGCAAGTGGCTGCTCGGGTCAGACGGTCACAGCCGTGCAAGAACATGGTGTCCTGGGCGTCATTGGTGGAACATGGCCCTTCTGGAAGGGCGTACGAGTACAACGCAGCTGGCATGGATTGAACGGTCGCCTCGCAAAGCTGAATATCAGACGTAAGTGAAGGTAAACGAAACCTTCCGGCTTGATGGAGCTGATAAAACGATCCCAAATTGGGGATCTTATCTAGGATGAGGATCAGCCCAACGCTTTGCGATTGCGAAACGCTCGAGATACTTGAATTAGTCCTAGCGTACGAGTCCAGGGAACATGCACAGTACTCGTACCTTACCTACTGCGCTCAACCGTGGGTCAGGCCGGGACGCCTATTATTATTGTGTGGTTTTTCCTTACGGCACAGGCTTTGTTTACATGAGCGCAATATATTATATATCTAATGTATCTAGGTTCTGTGTTTCAGCATACGGCGGCCATGTTCATCCTGCTATTATTCTAGATGCTCCCTATATTATTATCATCGAGAGAACAGCGTAGTGACAGTGGCAACCAGCGCGCGTTGTAGCACAGTACAGGTACTTGAGAATGGAGATGAACATCTAGTGATACGTGATACGTGATACTACTACTACTGAAACCTATTATACACACCGAACAGATTTGCTGAAGCCTATCGTTACCCTGTCCTTGGCCCCCCAAGAGCCAAACTCAATAGGTACCAAACTACCAATACCTCCCCCCAACCCCTACTCCCGCAACCTGGACTAAACTGGATACGAAACGCCCGGCTTTTAACCGCTCCACAGATCATTGAACAGAAGGGACTTCCCACTACTTACTCGCTCACCCCTCCTCCTCCTCCTCATCCTCCTCCTTACCAAAAACTAAACGGCGGATTCGAAACGACTCGGATCCCATTTTTTTCCGTTTGCACCCTCGTCCCTGTGTGAACACGACACAAGAATGAACCCCAGGGATACCAGGTGATCTGTCTCTGTTGGAGGGGACTACGACATCTTGTCATTTCTACTGCGACATCCTGCCTGGAGCATAGCCCTCGACAACTCAAGCAGACCTCTTGCTGGCTACACCCAAGCGACACCTACTCGCTCCGGCACGTTCTTCGGCCGCCCCAGCGCTTTTGCCCGTCTTCTGATCCCTCGACGCACGGCAAAGCATCAGCATCTGGGTCCGGGGAGCGCAATGTCTACAGCAGTCGCATCTGCTGCACCAGCTCCCTCACTGGCTCCGCCTCCGTCTGAGGCTGATGCGAGTCCCAAATCACCTTATACAACACTGGCTCCTTCGACGCACACCCCCATTCAGCTCGATCGAAGTTCCGCTTCAGCCACACCCAATACAGCATCCGCCAACGCTGCACCAGCCATCATCAGCGAAACTACGGCACAGCAGAAGTTGACTCCAGAGGGGAAGCGTTCACCCAATTCGTAAGTTCACAACTTCTTTTATCCTACACCTCACTGTTGTCTATAGTCCATAATGTTGATGGCCATGACCCACCGTCAAACTCACACAACGTACAGATCAAGGCATGGTCCACCGAAAATCATTGTAAAGAAAGAGCCTCCTGGTTCACCGGAGGTACCCGCAACCTCCAGGCATAGACCGCGAAAGTTGGATCTGTCGTCGAGCACCTCACAGGGACAAGGTGCAATCTCATCGCGGCCTTCCGCACCTTTGACTGCAAGAGATAGTGGAGGCCTGGCTATGCACGACGTCGGCCTTGCGTGCCTGTCACCTGGTTTCCAAACTCAAGATCCTACCATGAGAGAACAATTGCAGAGGAGCATCTCTGTACGTGACCAACAAAGGCATATCATCGAATCAAGACTACAAAAGACAGCAAAGCCCATTGATCCAGACGGAACAAGAAGTTCGGAACATATCGCCTTTGGGGGCGGCCTAAAGACTCCTTCCACATCTACGAGTAAGAAAAGGCCTCCAGCCGGTCTATCAATCATACCCCCATCTGCCGAACAATTTCAAAACGAAAGGGTCATCCAATCAGCACCACTACATCAAAGCTTCACTGGTAGGCATCAACCTAACCCAATGACCCGACATATTGCCAACCAACCTTCCAATCTCTCCAACACCTCCCACATCCACCACGTCCCGGCGACACAAACAAACAATCGCCTACCACCCATAACCGACGTTTTCGCCAACGAAGGCCTCGGCGTACACAGAGGTGAAGCCCCCAACCGAAGTAGCTTCTACCACTCCAATTCCAACTCCGGTTCCTCACACTCCAACCATCTACCCGCCTTCCCCTCTCCCGGCCTCCCACCTCCTCATTCCCAACCCCCGCCAGCATCTCGATCACGAGATTACCGCTCAGCCGAAGAGGCAGTAGCCGATATGACGACCGGCCGTGAAGACCTCATCCCCAAAATCGTCCATTACACCGGCCACCAACCTCCCACTCCACCCTCTCCATTGATGCAAAGTGGTCAAGGCCCCAGCAACAAGTATGCCGTCAACCACACTAACGGCGACATTGGCCGCAGCGGCAGTGGAAGGAGAAGACCCAGGGCCGAGTACGAAAGGGACATGGGAACGCCGCCGCTCGGGAGTGGGCCGGAACCTACGAGGAGAGGACCGTTTGGGGAGGGTGTGGATAGTCCGGAGATGCAAAGGAGGAAGAAGGATGAGTTTCTAGGGCTGTGTGCTAGGGCGTGGGACTTGTTCCACTCTTGAGTTTCTTTCCGGTGTTGGTTTTTTTTTTGATGACTTTGCGCGAATTTTGGTGCAAAGGGAGCATTGGGAGCACGTGCTTAATGTCTATTTTTTAGGCTATCAGTAAGAGCGATCAGGGCTCTTCTACTTCTAGCAGTCGACGACTTTGGCTATGATAATTGCGGGGTTCCTCGGCGTCGGTATATGCTCCAGTCAACGATGTGCTGATGGGGGTACCCCAAGAATTTTTGGTAGACGACAGTTTTTTTGGAACTCGAGAAGTATGAACGAAGATGATATTCTTTGGACATTTCAAGAGATGACAGATACTGAGATTCTCCGCTTGACACATGGATCTGGGAGGGTTTATCTCTGTCTCTTCCAACATAGCTAAAATCATGCGTCTAACTAACGGAGGAGAGAAGTTTTGTGCTTTTTTCACGCAAATCGCCCCATACCAGAGCAGTGCAGTGCAGTGCACAACCAAAGATGGGGGGAAATCTACGTTTTGGGATTTTATAGTTGTGGCTGGAGGATCTTGGTTTTGTGCTTGGAGCGAAGGAAAGGGTGGGGGGGGGGGGGTTTCTGTTGGCTGTAGGGTTTTGGGAAGAGTAAGGTGGTGGAAGCGGAGGAAGGGGTTTGGGGAATGGGGATGGGGATGGGGGTGGGAATGGGGAGGTTCGGGAGGGGGATTCGTTGCATCTAGTCGTCGGTACATTGATGACAAGTACGAAATGGAGCAGGTGTTTAAAAAACAGCCGGGGACCAGTGCATTGGGGGATTTCCCCGGCTCCGGTGGGAAGGGATAGATAGGGTTTGGGATGGAGGTAGAACGAGGTAGAAACCGGTGTATGCCGGAGTGTTTTTAAGGGGACTGCTTGTGAGAGAGAGTGGAGCTGCGATGTATGAGGCTGGTATGGGAAACGGGAAGGGATAAGGGGGGTTTGGAGGAAGTGAGAGAGAAAAGGGCTTGGGGGATTCGGTATCTGCTATTATCGTTCCTTTCTTCATCAGTTCGGAAGGGTGGATTTTCCAGTATGGTGGAAACGTGCGTAGTGAAGCTTATAGCGCAGCTCCAATGTTCGAAAAGCCACGAGGACAAGTGCTGGGTCTGTGGGTTTGTGGAGCTGTGGAGCTGTCGTATCGTCTGAGCACGAGGCTTGATATCCCCCTTGATCGTCTCCCTCCGTTCGCTTTGTGTAAGGTTTCGTGATATGAGGTAAGTTGCAAACTCGGTCATTCAGGTCGACAATCAAGTGAGTGCATGGATAGTCGGTGGAGAAGTTACATTCGTAAATCTGGTTTTCTTGCTCGGCGACTGAGGGCAGCTTTTGCATGTTCTTTCGGGTCTCTTCGGTACAAGAGGGTAGAGGTGGAGTGGAGGTGTGGTGCGAGTGGTGGGTTAGATATTGCAAGCTTGGTCCTTTTGCAGCGTGGATACCTGCGAAGAGCTGGTTGAAGGTCCAAAAGCCCTTCTACAACCCTTCATTTACCCTTTTCCGTATATTCTTTCACTTCTATCACCACACGGTCCAAATGGAGCACAACATATGACGGGGCTAATAAACAACAACAAGAGAACCTGACTCCTCCTCTCAGCCCTCCACACCTCTCCTCCCCTCAGGCATGCCTTTCCTCTCCTTCGCAGCCTTTTTCTTCCGCCTCCTCTCAATCACCTTATCCGCCTGCTTACCCTTCATGCCCTCAAACCTCTCCACTAGCGCCATCTTCTTCTGTTCCCCTTTCTTTAGATAGAACGGCTTCTTGCCCTGTTGAATTAGCTCCTTCTCCTTCTTCCGATGCTTGCTTAGTACCTCCTGCTCCTTATCCTTAGTCAGCTGTGTCTTTTTGCGAGACTCCATGCTAAGTAATGCGCGCTTGAGCTTGTCTTTGGCGTCGGCGTCTTCGGTCTTGCGGATTGCGGCTTTGAGGTCTGAGATTTCCGAGTCCCGGTATGTCTCGAGGAAGGCGTAATTTTTCTTCGTTTGAAATTCGTTGATCGGCCCACTCAGGGGCTCGAAGCGCGGGTCTCGGGCCTCGACTTTGGGAACGTGGACGACTTCGCGGCGGCGGGAGACGGCCTTCTTAGAGGAGAGCTCGGTGGGGGCGTGTTTCGAGGAGCGGGAGAAGTCGCGGGTATCTTTTTTGCCGGCTCTGCGTTCGAGGGCTTCGGAGCCGGCATGGTCGCGGAGTCGCTTTTCTGGGTGTGGAGAGAGAGTCCCTGGCCCAAGGTCGTCGTGTCGTTTGCGCTTCCCGAGGGTTTCTTGGGCTTTGGCGAGGGCACCGAAGGAGATTGAACCGATGTCTTCTTCGTCTGTTCGGCTGTTGTCGCCTCTTTTCGACTATAATCACAATGAATACGGTAAATATAAACAAATTTAAGCTCCTCACCCCGTCCTGGATATCATTTTCGCCATCCACCTCGGTGTACTCTGTCGAGGTTGTGCTGGAACGTGAAGCCCCCGCCAAAGGATCATTTTCCTGGACAACTTCATCGTCACTTTCGTCTTTTCTTGCCTTTATCCTCTTCTGCAGAACTTCCGCAAGTCCCATACCGTAAAACACAGTTTAATGTAAGAGCAGTAGAAAACAAAAGGTTGTCGGCCAAAGGTGCTATTCCGCGACAACTAGGTTGTATGGATCAAGGGTCTACTACGCTAGGGCTAGATAGTTATGGGATACCTGGTGCGGTTTTCTAAAAGAGCAGCAGCAGGTGGTATCAACAAGCCTACGCTCGTTTAAGTTCGGCATACATCGGGGACTGTGTGGTATAAGTGTCGTGAAAAAGTTCTCTAGTTCTGGAAGCTTGAGAAGGAGCCATATAATTGGGAGTAAGTAATATAGCTCAAAAAACAATCGGCTACCGTCGCAATCGAATCACAATGGCTCTGCTCCTTGGCCATGCACCAGTCTGTAGAGCATGCACACACTCTTTATATACAAACTGAGCCAGCGGCAGGACCCACTGACCCTCCTCATATTCTAACTCCGCCATCTTCTTCTTCTGATACAACAGTCGATGATGCTCCTGGACTCCTCATCTCGGCCCAATCCCAGCTCCAGCCCTCGTCGACTTCGAATCTCGAGTTCTTGATATACGAACTCACGTTGTCCCACATCCGCGCCTCTTCTAGGTATGATGTCACCTGCCCAAGCACATCGAAGTCTGCTTTCCTGTCCCCAGATCTGGTAAATTCCGGCATCTGGACTAGATTATGCGGCTGCGCGCTGGCTTTGAGCATGCTGTCGTCCAACAGTAGCGTGTTATGCTGACCCCATCTTCCTCCGACGTCAGACCAATGATGTGTATATTGAAGTGTCTCATTCGCCCAAATGCGGTCCAGGCGCTTGTATACCTGAGTCTTTTCAACATATTGCGCCGGAGTTAACCCAAAAGTATCTCGAGCCCACTCCCCAAGCAGAGTCTTTCGTTGTTCCGGCGTGAAGAGCCGGGCACAGATTGCTGAGACATTACCACGGGTAGCAGAGGACCAAACAAGAACTTTGTGGTTAGAAAGGCAGTAACTGAGGAATTGAGGAAGGAGAGGGCGTGGTGTGTAGCTTGATGAACCAACCTTGCGGTATAGGAGGGTACCATTCAAATCCAGCACTAGGAGGAGGCGCTGGGGACTTTGGAGGCGATTTGCCGGGCGGGACGCGAAAGCCAGGTAAGCTTTCTCAGGCCTTGGGACGGGAGGGGGCTTCGGTGACTTGAATGTGGAGCGTGACTTGGTTTTGGTCTCGTTAATTGGAGTTGGTAAGTTAGAGGCTTCTGTTGTAAAACCACGGAGATTGTATCTTGCAGTAGGTGGGGTAGAGCGTGTCCATTGCACAGAACTAAAGGGTATTGCAGTCGCCGCGCGGTTGTTCTGCAACGCTTGGGTCGACGAAAACCTATGGGATTTGTCAACACGCCATGGTGGCACCTTGCGAAATTGTAGCACTGACTTGGTGGGTTCATAGGGTACGAATCCTCGGCCAAGCTGATGATTTGTGACATCCTTAGCTCCGATCGGTAGAGATACTAGGGGTTCGCCAGCTTGCAGCATCGAGTTGTGAACGTCTCCATTTTTCAAATCTTGAGGTAGTTGAGCCGCCGGACTTTCAAAATTTCGAACCGTCGGTGTTTTCGAATGAAGATCTTTAGAGCTTCTGAAACTTGTGCGTGATGTATGTTCAACGTGCGGTTGGATTAGAGGCGCGGTAGGTATTGGAGGTAGGCAAGTATCTTTCACTTCGGCATCAAGGCTCAGACTTTTAGACGGATATGGTACCGGCGTGTTCTTCAGTTTATTTATTCGGCGCTGGCTGTAGTCTCCAGGAGGCTTTTTCTCCTTTAGGTTCATAGCTCCTAAGCCTGTCTCGAGGCCGTCCATCTTTAGGCCAAGTCTTTGCCAAGAGACCTGTGTGCTCCGTTTCAAGGCTTCAATTCGTGCAGGCAGATTCCCTTCAACCTTGACGGTCTCCATCGTTTAGTAGCTTTCTTGCAAAGGCTCAGTCAACTTTACCTGGGAGTTGAACAGTAGGGGTGACGTTGCATGGTTAGGCAGTGTGGGTAGCGTTGTGATGAAGGAGGATAATGACCGTAAAACCCTTAAGTAGTGATCGTTCCGCCTAAAGATTCGAAAGTATGTCCTGTACATCCGCTGAGGGCTGTCAATAGGAAGGTAAGGTAACAACGAAGAAACCGAAGAAATCGAAGTAAACGTGCCTGTACCTGTCATCGCTGTAGGGCTGCTAGCCGGCGGCCTAATGCACGTCATTCCCGGGATTGTCGCGCGAATAACCTACTACGTACGGTATGTACTTCATAAAGTTGCTGGTGCATCTCGATGGTCGGATAGGTAGGTTGGATCTTTGTTATATAAATGAAGTACCTGAAGTGCCACGAGAACGTATCGTGGCAATTCTCGGATTCCCCGTCGCTAGCTAGGACCTGAACAATTGGTCGTCTTCTGCTTGGATACTTTGCTAAGACAGACCCAAAGTCGGCTCTTCCAATAAGAAATATGAATTACGGTAACTTCTCTGCAGACGTCTATAGTAGATGGCTTTGACAAGACTGAATGTTTCTAGATTGGGTCTTAGATGGGGGCTACTTGCCACAAGCTGTCATACGATTTGGAATTCGACGACAGCTTCGAGACCGGCTCAATGTTATCCAGACTACAAGTCTTGAGGATGCATACAAGACAAAAATGCAATACGTCAAAGCCTTACGTACGCGACCAATCGCCATTGAGACTGGTGCAGCAAACACACAGCATTACGAAGTTGGTACGGGCGTACTGCAAGCTTGTTTGGGGCCAAGAATGAAGTATAGCTGCTGTCTATATCCAAAGGGAACCGAAACCTTAGGGCAGGCGGAGGTAGAGATGCTTGAGACATATGTGGAGAAGTCGGGGCTAGCCGACGGGATGAGGATTCTGGACCTTGGGTGCGCGAACAAATTCCATGGGCTAGATTGCGTACAGGACTGATGAATGGCCTCTAAAGTTGCGGTTGGGGTTCAGGGGCGCTCTTCTTCGCTGAGGTATTTCCAAAGGCCAAAATTACCGCCTTTTCTAATTCTCGGACGCAAAAAGAGTTCATCGATAATCAAGCCAAAGAGAAAGGACTGACAAATCTTGTCGTCATCACTGGGGACGTTGTGGATTACGAATTCGAGAGGGATAGCTTTGACCGCGTGATCTCAATTGAGCTATTTGAGCACATGAAGAATTACGAACTCTTGATGGCAAAGGTAGCAAGAGCACTGAAGCCGGGAGGGAAACTCTTTGTGCATATCTTTGCTCACAAGACTACTCCTTATGATTTCGAAGATGGCTGGATGAGCACACATTTCTTCACTGGTGGCACCATGCCCAGTGCGGACCTGCTGCATTATTTCCAAGGGAACCTCAAGCTAGAAGAGCAGTGGTGGGTAAACGGGAAACACTATGCTATGACTTGCGAGGTTAGCAACCCCGCGGCTGGATATACTTCTCGACATACCTTTTGCTGACTGAACTAGGATTGGCTATCGAAGATGAACTCCTGCAAAAAGGAGATTTGGCCCCATCTGGAACAAACGTACGGAAAGAATAATACAGCGATGTGGTTCTACAGATGGCAGATCTTCTACATGGCGTGTGCAGAATTATTTGCATTTGAGGGTGGAGATACGTGGGGGTTATCCCACTACCTCTTTCAAAAGCCGCTGCCAGCATGAGGATGCTAATCCCATGTTATACTTGGCAAAACTGGGGGTTTAGAGCGGCGATATGTGGGTATTGCACGTTAGAAAGTCTAGTCACCTAAGGCCACCTCAAATTTTCATTCAGTACGTACATAGAGCCAAACGCCGTAAACTTGAGGGATGCTCTTTGGTAATTTCATAGGAGCCTTCCTCCGAGCTCGTGGAACCAAGGTATGTGTGCTCCATAGTGAGAAAGACTATTCTCAGTGATCCCATGGATGCTTCCAACCTAGCAACGCAGCCCCGTCTTTCTTTGCCCGGTACATCAGCTGCCATTCACGTTAGTCGTTGACAGCTACCACATCATGGTAAAGGACTCGTACGAAGAACCACATTGAAGCGCCCAGCATTGTTGCGGAATATCGATATAGAGGTCGTACCTGTAATGACACAGCTCATTCAGCTTCTAGACCTCGATCTACTGATGTGAAGGCGGAGAAAGATAACGAACCGGATGGACGTGGATTGGGTGGTTTCCAGCCATTGCTTCCTTCCGCTCGAAAACGTCTAGCAATTCCTTAGAAAGAGTATAGGAGTTTACGGCGACGCGAATATCAATGACTTACTCTCAGGTTTCTCAAGAGAGTTCACTTAATGTACACCTTACTGCAGTACTTCATAGTCATGCTCCGTTCCCCCAGCACTTACTGTAGTACTGAGTGTCGCCGCGAAATCGACCAATACGGCGGCTAGTCCTAGTGCCCGAATAGAGTACAGTACTACTACTGTATCCTTGCGCGCCTTTGGATCTCATGAATGAATGAAATAAATTCAGGTACGGAGGTACGGTTATTCACTTCACCCTCTCATCCCGCAGAGATGCTATTGTGCTAAAAGGTAGGGTATGCTATTGACAAGCTCGACGGAGGAGCCATGTTGTGCTTCCTACAAAGCTACAACTGCAATCGCGGTCTCTTGCCTACATAAGAGCATGTTCGGACCAATGTCGCATATCGCCAACAAACACACTTCCTCGAAGCTATCTTGACGAGGCCTCCTAACGTCGCACTCGGAAACCATCCATGATCGGTAGCTTTCTTGCGCGATGACTAGCACACCCCAACCCGGGAGCGACCCGTCGCCAAATGACAGTGCACTAAATAAGAAAACAGCAGTCGCGAAAGTATCACTGGAGAGAACCTCAGAAGGGCGTGCGAGATTTCATGGCTGCTCAAGCATAAAGACCTACGAAGTCTTGGGCAAGCTTGGAGAGGGTACTTTTGGAGAAGTACATAAGGCTAAATCAGTGAAGACCGGACGCGTCGTGGCCTTGAAGAAGATATTGATGCACAATGAAAAGGATGGGTTTCCAATTACTGCTCTGCGAGAGATCAAACTCCTCAAGATGCTCTCTCATCCAAATGTTTTGAAACTGGAAGAGATGGCAGTGGAGCGCCCTAAAGGAGAAGGCAAGAAGAAAGCTATCATGTACATGGTTACGCCATATATGGACCACGATCTCTTGGGACTCCTCGAAAACCCCTCGGTCACATTCACCGAGCCTCAAATCAAATGCTACATGTTGGAACTACTTGAGGGGCTTCGGTATCTGCACGCGAATAAGATCTTACATCGAGATATGAAGGCCGCCAACCTCCTCATCAATAATAAAGGTATACTCCAGATCGCCGATTTCGGCCTTGCTAGACCTTACGATGATCCTCCTCCCCAGCCTGGGAAGGGTGGTGGTGAGGCCACGAGGGATTACACCACATTGGTCGTCACTCGCTGGTACAGACCTCCAGAACTCCTCTTACAGCTTCGGAGGTATACTACCGCTATTGACATGTGGGGCGTTGGCTGCGTGTTTGGAGAGATGTTCAAGGGAAGGCCTATCCTGTCTGGCAATAGTGATCTCAACCAAGCGCAACTGATTTTTGACCTTGTTGGTTCACCTAATGATACGAATATGCCTGGCTGGAACTCCCTCCCAGGATGCGAAGGCGTTCAGAATTTTGCTCCTCGCCCCAGTACACTTTCGCAGCAATTTCGAGAGCAAGGCTCTTCAGCTATCTCCTTACTCAGCGAGCTTCTTAAGCTTGATTGGCGGAAACGCATAAACGCTATCGATGCTCTTGAACATCCTTACTTCAAGAACCCTCCACTACCTGCCAAACCTGGCGATATTCCTCACTTTGAAGACTCCCACGAGCTAGATCGGAGAAAATTCCGCGGTCAAAAAGCAGCTTTGCCGCCTGCTCCTGCCGGCGGGACAGTAGGAATGGGTCCAGTAGGAGATTGGACTAATGGTTCAGGTCCTGTCAACAACAATGCTTTACAAAGGCCTCGCAATAATGCAGGAGGTTACCAGAATGGTCCACCACAGTATCCACCGCGGCGCAATGGCTATGAGAACCGGATGCCTCACCCACCACAAGACTATAGAGGCCCACCACCCTCTGGCCCACCTCCACTCCACCGTCCTGCGTGGGCGCGTGACGTCAATGGACTTCCTCCAAGACCTCCTCCGACGAATGTGGGATGGGGCGGACAGGGATGGATCGGTGAACCTCAAGATCCCGCAAGAGGAAGGCCGCCACCACCAAGGGGGCCCCCACCTGGAGGTCAGAGGTCTCAAGTAGACACTTATATACCGAGCTACGCAGGTAGAGATGAAGGACCGAGAGGCCGAGATGACGGGCCAAGGAGAGATGATAGGGGCGACCGAGGTCGACATGGCGACCGAAGAGAGCACGATCCGCGGGATATGGCCAGACGACGGAGCAGGAGCCCAGATCTTCACAGAGAGAGGGATCGCAATAGGGAGTTGTACCGACGGTGATCGATATCTACTCATGGTGCTCATTGCAGGACAGGAGGGGGGCATTGGAGTTCTTGGGGAACCAAAAATGAGGGTAGCTTCGCTGCGCACAAGGTTGGGCTGTAACATCTATCCAGGGAATTTGATACCGAGGGGCGTTATGGACGAAGCGAAACACGGCTTCGGGTTTCCATGGACATTATTGACATTGTTCAATGGTCAGGAAAGGGGTCCGTTGAAGGATCATCCGATTGCGTCTCGAGTTTCTGAGAAGAGTAGATTGATAGAAGCGCATATTAGTGTTAGATATCAATGTCTAGTCATCTACTCATGTCATTTATCGGTTTCACACCAAAACTGGCAACGCTCCTATCTCCGGATTACTGCCTGTCCTTTCTCACCCTGCGCCACCACTCCCCTGATACCAAACGCCAATCGATACAGTAGGGCTACAGTATGTACTCCACATCTAAGCGACATCCTCGGTCGTTTGCGGCTAGTTCGCACGCAATTGGAGCCACGGAAAATCTTCTTCAGAACCTCCGATGCTCCTACACCGGCCGTGAAAGATGAGTAACATAATTATTCCTAAGCAGACCCCGAGTCTCTCATATCGTCCGTTAAATAGTATTTGTCGCCCAGTCTTTGCTCTGGCATTTCGACTCATGGATCATGGGATCGAATACACTGGTCAATGGCTACCACGCGGGTCTCGTCCGCAACGATGACAATTCAAGACAATGGGTCGTGCAAAAATATGGCGGTACAAGCATTGGCAAGTTCGCTGACAGAATTGCGGAAGACATAGTGAGGTATGTTTGGATGTATCATTGGCGGCCCAAAGATTAGGCCTTGTGGACTGACTGTCACTGTTCCCTAGACCTAGTCTCAGAGAGCATCGCCTCGCAGTAGTATGTTCTGCCCGTAGCAATAATACAAAGATAGAAGGCACTACAAACAGGTGATATCACCGGAACTATGAGCAACGCGAGGAGGACATTGACTCGAGTCTAGGCTGTTACGAGCCGCAAGAGAGGCTGGGATCTCGAAGTCCCAAAGCTATGACAATATTGTGAATACCATACGAGATGACCATATTCAAGCGGCGAAGATCTACATCAATTCCTCTGAGATAATTGGAAATCTATCCAAAGATATAGAGGACGAGTGCCAAGACCTAAAATGGTTCCTAGCAGCTACGCAGAGAGTCGGGGAGCTAAGCGTAAAATCCACCGACAGAATTATCAGCAAGGGCGAGATCCTCAGTTCTCGATTCATGACAGCTCTTCTACTAGATCGAGGCGTAGATTCACAGTATGTTGATCTCTCCGAGGTCATCAGCTTTGAGATACCGGATAGCCTGGACCAGGTATTTTACCTGAATCTAGCGCGAGCGTTAAAGGAGAGGATTGCAGCTTGTGGAAGGAAGGTCCCAGTCATTACCGGCTACTTTGGAGCCGTTCCTGGAGGATTGCTAGAACAAATAGGTAGAGGCTATACGGATCTGTGTGCTGCGTTGGTCGCCGTTGGCCTGGGCGCAGAGGAGCTACAAGTATGGAAAGAAATTGATGGTATCTTCACGGCAGATCCACGAAAGGTCCCCACAGCACGGCTATTGACCGAGATCTCGCCCGCAGAAGCCGCAGAGCTTACTTTCTATGGCTCCGAGGTCATACATCCGTTCACAATGGAACAAGTTATCCGAGCTAGAATACCCATTCGTATCAAGAATGTCACCAATCCTCGAGGTTCAGGCACTGTAATCAAACCCGATAAGGTGGAGAAACATGGCCCAACCGTCCCTGGTCACGATTCAAAGCTCTTCCGCACTCGAAGTGCCAGTGTGCTCTCGGAGGACCAGCGGCCGAAGCGACCAACAGCAGTCACCATCAAGCATAAGATTATTGTCATCAATGTGCACTCCAACAAACGCTCTTTATCTCACGGTTTCTTCGCTAAGATATTCTCGACTCTGGACAAGTGGAGGATGTCTGTCGATCTCATCTCTACATCTGAAGTACATGTCTCAATGGCTCTACATTCCGACTCAGCTCTGGTGAGTGGAGGTGGCGAGGACGAGAAGAAGATCGTAGACCATGACCTTCGTGGCGCAATTGAAGAACTGAAGAGATACGGCACTGTCGACATCATCGACGGCATGGCGATTCTGAGTCTGGTCGGTAAGCAGATGAAGGATATGGTGGGCTGTGCTGGTCGTATGTTCAGCACTCTCGGAGAGAACCACATTAATGTAGAGATGATATCGTAAGTGACTGTCTAGGATCTCCAAAGCGAGAATATTGCTGACTCCGGAAACAGGCAAGGTGATTTACTTTCCCCCGTGGCTGGTGATACATCGAGAAACGCTAAAGCTGACATCTCGTGTTAGGGGCAAGTGAGATCAACATCTCCTGTGTTATTGAAGAAAGAGACGCCTCACGAGCCATTAACGTTATTCACACTAGTTTGTTCACATTCTTGGAGTGAAAAGCGACACAATGTCATACAATACAAAGTACGACCTTTGAATATTCTTATGAGAGAAACAAATGGTCTATCCCCCAGGTACCTTTTTTGGTGGTACCGGAGTCTACAATAGAGGATATTATGCCTAGCACAGACCATTAGGGCTGATTGCTTTCTTGAAAGTTGCGCTCGAGATCCACATCGAATAGAAGTCAGCAAATAGACAGACTTTTTCATGCTGCTATTGATCCATAAAGAACGAACGTCATCTGCACGAACATCAGAGTGTTCTCGATCAATTTCACGTGTCGCAAAGGGTAAGGGGGGGACTCAAAGGAGACGCCTTTGCCAAGTTTTATGACTGGTGCAGTGGTGCACAGCAGGGCTCCGTCTTCAATCTTGGTCTTTAGCCTGCTCTGCCTGGCACCAATGATTCGGGAACGGTTGGTTACTCGTCCACGTCAGAGAGTAAAACTACCAACAGATAGGGTGCGAAATGTATTAAACATGTTTATTGCCTAACCAAATTGGGTTAGTCGAAAACGTGTTTTAAACATGTTTATTGAAGCATGTTTTAAACACAGGGGTATATATAAATAGCATCAATTATTTGGGTGCTCCATTGCCACCTCACCGTCGACGATGCTATTCAAAAAATCCTTCAGCACGGTCTGTTGATGTAAATAGTACATTGATTCAGATGAGTCTGCTGACGAGTAGTTCCGGACGCCATTTGACGGTGACAGTATAAGCACTTCACTGCAGGAACGATTCGGTTTGGTAGGATTATGCTCTGAAAGGCATCAGTAACAGCCTGATTGCGAGGTTTGCCACCGCGTTGAGGAGGCATGGCTGGTGGTAGGAAGATAGATCTACTTCATACTCGTATGGAGCAATGGTGACAGCGAGATCAAATCCCCCGAGCTAAACCAGCTGGGTTTAGCTTGCTTATATAATATAAAACCAATAAACATACATGAATAAACCGCTAGTGAGTTTTAAACACGTTTATTGTAGAAGAAACGGTTTTATTCGCTCCCTACCAACAGACTACAGTCCTTTACCTTAGGGGAGTGCCGTTTCGCCTCACAGCGCCTCGACCTCTCAGGCTCGAAAGGTTTTCTGGCCCTGGCGTGTGGAAGCGCCGGGCCTGAAGCATGTTCATAACCAATGAGTGGCTGTGAATTACTGTGGCCACTGCATGAGAGGCTGTCGCAGTCGTTTGTATGTACTCCATGATCTACTTACTAGAGCTTTGATGCAATCATTTCCTGAGAGTTGGGAAGACAAGCAGTAGTAATTCAGAAGAGAATAATCAATGTGTGTTGTACCTACTGTATGATAATTCACTGTGAAATCTTCTTGGGCCCTAAAAGTGTTGGTCCTATCCGAAATACTCCCCTCCCCCCACTGTAGGCGGATGATCCCCTCCTTCCAAGTCTTCAACTCCTTCACCTCAAAACACCCCAACTCAACAAATTCGCATTGCATCTGCACCCTCTATTGCTCTGATAGCTTACACATCTTTGTTATTGCATTGCTACACTGCAAAAAAGACTCAAGGCAAGATCTTGCTATCAGCTTCGAACCTCACCTCAGCTCGCTTTCGCGATCGCTCATCCCTTCACCTCCAGGTTTGCCAGCCAATGGTTCTCCTAATACAACCTCTCACACAACACATGACAGTCCCAGCATAGGGCCATCAAAGGTGAGCTGCAGGCTGGATCTACCGTTGAGATACATTACATCCAACGAGGCCAAAGACGCAATTTGCGCAATCTTCATCGCAGCCATAGCGCGCCTGAGATAACCTCAGCCACAACGCACAGTCGCTGCGATCACAACCACCACATTTGTCGGAACCGCTCCAAAACTTCGGTTCTACGCGTCATAAAGCTCGTTGAAGCGATTTCTGGTGCCATCAACAACAAGCTGGTCCGTTGACGATGGCTTCGACGCGACGTCTCGAAATCTTCCACGACCCGGTTACCTCCTTCGATACTACCGATATGCCACTACAAAACTCCACAAGCTTTGGCGAACCTTTGTCAGACCACAACTCACCTTTCAACGCCTTGTTCGGGAAAAGCGTTACGTTCAATCCTCCAACATGTGCACCAACTGGCCGATCTCCAACCAAATCTGCTCAGCAGCCCAGAGGAAATTCACCAAAAGCCCTCTTTAGCGATAAATTGATCACTTTCGCTCCACCTTCGAATATCGAGGTCTTCGGTACTGATTCCCCTGTCAAAAAATCCATCACCTCAGCATTCCAAGATCTGGCTTCGCACAAGGCTCAGACATGCGCTTACACCACATTCCCAAGTACAAGATCTGCCGACAAGGAGAATTTCAGCCCAGCATATCACAATGATAATTTTGCAGAATTTCCAGATCCGACATATGGCTACAAAGCGCCTCTGAAAAATTTGCTGCCGGATCCTGCCGGTCTTCTAGAAATAAATGACAAGAAGATGCTGCTAGATATAAACCACAAGAAGAGGCAGCTGCGGGATCCTGCTGGGCTCTCAGAAACAACCTACAAGAAGCCCCGATGTGAAGAGCCAAAACCAATACAGATCCCAGAACCACAAGATATGCCGCAGATCGACGATGACGGAACGAAGCCACCTTACAGATACGCATTACTTATCGGAATGTCAATTCTTCGCGCTCCCGGACGTCGTCTGACTCTAGCACAAATATACAAATGGATATCGGATTCTTTCTCCCACTATCGTGCCTCTGATGCTGGATGGCAAAACAGCATCCGTCATAATCTGAGCCTCAATAAAGCGTTCATCAAGCAAGAGAGGCCAAAGGATGATCCTGGCAAAGGAAATTACTGGGCCATCGAGCCTGGAATGGAGGCGCAATTCGTCAAGGACAAGCCCACTCATCGCCCAAACTCATCTTCGGGACCGACTATGACCACTGCTGGCCCTGGCATGGGATCTTTTTCTCAGCCTTCGAGTGAACCGAATTCGAGCGCATGGTTCCCTCCAGTCCAGCCCTCAAGTGAAGCGAACTTCAGCGCATGGCCTGTTCCGATCCAATCCGCAACACAACCGGACCGCCAAGTCTCTAATCGCCAAGCCATTGATGCTACAGAACCTTCGTCAGATGCCACTATCCCAGCTTCAGACGCACCATCTAATGGAGACGATTTTGAGGAGGTCATTAATATGCCGCCACCCCAGTCCAGAAATCATCTCTCGTCACCCCTTCAGGTCATCCACTCATCGCCACCGGTTGCTCACCGTTCGCAGCTACGGGAAGATACGCCCCCTCATGTTACCGAGTTCGCACTGCCCTCCAGTCGATCACGGTCGAGAAAGCGTAAAATGGCTACGATGGATGATAGTGGTTATTTCTCGTCTCTAGAGTCTTCAGCCGCGAGACCGTATCCCAATGGATACATCTCCAACTCTGAGGTTGATGTTGATCGACGAAGGATCAAACGGGGACGAGCAGAGGAGGAAATCGCTCGTATCCGTTCGTCGTCACATGACATCAGCCCAAGCAAAGGCCGGTCATCTCTGAAACAGCCTACGCCGGCTTTAGTCTCGTCGTCTCCGCTGCGTCATTTCGATAGCTCGCTGATGCTGCCACCACTAACGCCGGCCGTAATGTTCAAGCTGCCCCCTAAGCCACCAGCGTCCATTTCACCAAATACCAACCTGCGCAACCATCGCAACAAGATTCGGGAACTTGTTGGCTCTCCAGTCAAGAACATGAGCTTACTGAATGACGAGATTCCCTTCAGCCCGGCCTTTAAGATTGTCGAAGATGAGCACTATGCCTTCAATGATGATATCCATACTGGGTTCAATATCTTTGCAGACAGCCCTGCAATGGCATATTCCCGTCACTTCCCCGCGTCTCCTGGGAAACGCTCCGCTCGGCGTCCACGCCTTGATCGTACAAATAAAACATCCAACATTCTTGCCGACGTTACCGGTGCCAGCTTGAACAGCAAAGCCTTGTCGAAAACTCTATACCTCGAGTCACCAATCCGTCAGAAATCTCAAAAGTCTCCGTGCAAGTCACCGGCCTTTGACACCAACCTTGATGACGTCTCAAAAGAAGACATTTTCAGTCTGGACCTTTATGTGGATGATGAGCCTGACGATTTTGGTGGTTTGGATATTCTACAAGGCTTCCAAAAGATTGGGGGTAACAAAAACCCTAAGTCGGCGAAGAAGTCTTCAAGGCCAGCACTCGGTGCCAGAAGCCTAACATCCCGCTCTTGATGTGCAGCCCTATCCTTCCTTTCTTTTCGTCGATCTTTTCCACCAGCGAAATATGTATAGTGCGAGGCCAACGTCCTCGAAAACCTCAAGCGGTTGCGAACGGCGAAATTGACCGACACTCGTGTAAGCCCTCAATCCTAGTTACTAGGCTCGAACCGCATGTTGCCAGCTTGTTCAGCAATTTGTTCTCGATTCCAGCATCTCTTAAGTCACGGTATCTTACATTACAGCATTTTCACGTTATCGCACTCTTTATGTCAGTCCGGCGTTATGGATTTTTCTACTATGTCATCGTGCTATGTGTGTTTGGAAACGAAGCTCCAAGACTATCACTGGTTTACGCATAACCAGCAATCGAAGGGGTACTCCGGGACTCGGTCAGGACGGATTTTCTGAGAAAGGAAAAATGATCATGGAGGGGTTCAACCTTGGCGTTCCTAGTATACAGCAAGGAGCAATGGAAAGGAGGGAACCGGGGAAACGAACGAGGAAACGAACATAACGCCATAGATACCAACGAAACGGCCGTCGAGTTGCTGCGATCCAGTGTCGAAGCAATTTTTTCTTTCTATGGGGAGAGCGCGTGTGTAGCCGGAGGAAAGGGTTTAGTAAGGATGGGGAATGTCAGGAGAATGGCCTGTATGCGAGGAGCGCGCTTTACGGCAGGTCGACATTGGTGTACTGGATCAAATTCGCCTGCAGAGCGCTTAGGGATTTCGGGGCACGTCAGATGTGGTCAGATGAGATAGCTTGGGTCTCTGAAAGGCTTTGGCCTAAGCCGCGTTCTATGACCTCGATGCAGGCCCATGAAAGGTTAGAATACGACGTGTTTTTAGGCGTTATGCGAATCAATCCACCTTGACATTCTACCATGCGTGAGAATCCATGATGTGATTCCTTGAAGCCTGATTAGATATAGTCAGGAGCTCGTGGGCATTGATGATGGTGATTGCCTCGTGCACTCCAAGTCCTGTCAAGCTTACCCATTCCCACCAACCACCGTCGTTTTCGTCTTTGTCTACCATATCCGAGGAATGCCCCTCTGTCCATGAGATCCCTACCCTCTCTACTACTACTATTACCACGACTACTACTGCTACCCCTGTAAATTCGGGCTATACATACATACATACATACATACATACTCTCCCTCCCAGCTTCCCAGTACTAATACCCTGGTAATCAAGCGCGCGCAAGCAAGAAAAAAGACATCAAATGATTCTCTGGTTTCTGTTTCTCTTCGTGTTCAATAAGGTAAGGTATAGCTGCAGCGTGATCGTTTTGTTGCAGAGGTAGGTCGGTAGGTAGGTAGGTTGGTAGGTAGGCAGGGAGGGAGGGAGGAAGGTAGGTAGGGAGGGAGGAAGGTTGCTGTTGTTGTTGTTGTTGTTGTTGTGTTTTTGAACGAGGTGTGTGTTTTCAAATGGGTGGAATGGATGGAGGTTGGGAGGGGGTTTGATATCGGTGGTTTTGGGGTGCTGGTGGGATGTTTGGAGTACATAGTGCGCCGGTTCTAGTGGGGTGTCGAGCAATAATGTAGGACGAGGTACGGCTGGATGGGGTTCTAGCGCAAGCGTTTCACTCCCTTCATATAAAGTACTCAGATACATTGTTCGCCGCTACATGCTACCTGTTGGGGTTCCGTTCACAAGACGATATTACGGCAAGGCTACTTTCGTAGGACGTAACAGCAGAGACTATCGAAAGCTGTTCAAGCCAAGGACAAAATAACGTGCACGAAAAGAAAGTCTACCACAGCCAAATATCAGAAAGAATCAAGGAAACTACCCGAAGAGCCCACTCCCCCACCCCAACCACTAGCCCCACCACCTACATCCTGATCTCCTCACATAACACCTTATACACCTTCCTCCTCTTCCTCCTCCCCGGCGCCCCCCAGTCCCTCACCTTCCCAATCCATCTTGCCACCCACCCAAAAACCTTCCTCTCCCCCAGTCGCGCGCACGAATGCCAACCCAGCGCGAGCACGAGAATGAACAGTTTGAAACCCCAGGGCATGGGCGTCAGTTGCATGAATTTTGCCAGCCAGACAGCAGGGTCGAAGAGGAGGTAGGCGGTGAAGAGGAGGGCGGTTATTATGGTGGTGACGAAGGGGACTGTGGTTGGGGGTTAGTGAGGGATGTTTATGGGCGAGTGTTTTCTTAGGGGGGAGGTGCGGAAGTGAAGGCGATGAGGTTGGGAATGGGGGAAACTTACGGTTCTTAGTCATGGATTGTCGAAAGGGTGGGCCGACACTGAGGACGATGCCGGAAAGGATGTATTGGAAGCAGGATATAAAGAAGAGACTTGTGTTTTCGGAATTTTCAATGTTGGATTTTTCCTTCTTTACTTTTGGTGGGATGAACCTGGATGGGAGTAAGGAGACATTGCGTCGGATGTGGTTAGGGAAATTTACGTACCATGGTTGTCGTCGTACGGCCTCGAAGCAAACCGCTTGGACAAGTATGCATATTAGTACTTGGCCCAGTAGAGGGGTCAGTACCTTTCGCGAAACCAGGCTTGCGGTCGGCCGCTTGCGACAAAGGGTTGGGTAAGCGGCAGTCCAACCCACTATTTGACGGTTAGACCATTCATAACGGGTGGGCTTACGGATTGGACTTACTGAATATGGCAATGGGAAGGATCAGGAATAAGTCTATGAAAAGAAACTTCACAGAAGTCAACCAAGGGATCTAGAAAACCGAACTAAACTGGTGCTCACCTGGAAATCTCCCAGATTGGAAGCGGACGCATAGAGAAAGCTGACGGAGGTAAATTGAATTGCGGAGTATAAGCTCATGTACTTGAAACAGCAGAAGCTTGTAACAAGAGCTGCACGGCCCTCGCTGTCGAACGTATAAGTAGGGATCCTCGCGCTGGTCTACGAGAATACTTACCGAATGACCTCAGGCACGCAAGAAATATCGAATACTCGGCTAGTAAATGGCGCCGCTACCGAAGCTTCAGCCTCAGACAATGAGATGCCAACATCCGCGGCCTTGAGCGCTCCACAGTCGTTGGCACCATCACCACAGAAGCCGCAGCAGTAGTCTATGCTTTGGAGCTTCTCAACCAACTCATGCTTTTCGTCAGGCGACATCCTTGCGAAGACTTGGCCGGAGACGAGCATCTACTCGTTGATCGTGTCAGCTTGGAAGATACCTCGTCAGAGTACTCACTCGTTTCAGGACATCTTCGCTTCCGTATTCAATAACCCATCTGAAGACATCTCCACTAACAGCAAGCGAATAATTGCGAAGATTTACCATGTCATAAGGCAGAGAGACATCGCTTTCTGCTGGCGGTGGTAAAGGCTATACCCGTCAGTGAGAGGATCTACTCTTACTAAGCCGTCCATACCATTAGGGTATACTCATCCAACTCATAGAGGGGATTGTCCACACTTTTCCATGTAAGGATAGCCTTTGGGTCTTGAATATCGCCTATATAGCAGTGAGACATGGTTAGATGTATAAGGTCAGTACCGGGGCAAACCCACCCTCAACAAAATGTGGTACGAAGCAGTGAGCGGTGCGATCGATCAAGGAGCACTCCCTGGCAACGCTAATTGCGGTCAGGATATTGTCTCCGGTACACATGACCTGACGGATTCCAGCTTCGTTAAGCTCATTGACGATCCCAGGAGTTGCGGCTTTCAACTTGTTTTCAAATATTATGAACCCCACGAATTCAAGGTCCGATTCCGCATCTGCGCGCTTCATTTCCTGCACCTTGTGCCAGCCAAGCTGTGGAAGGTGTTTGGTTGCGCAAGCAATGACTCTAAAGCCTCTATGCGTAAAAAAGTTGAGTAGTTCTTCGTAATCTAAAGGCACTAAGAGATTGTAAGAGGTCAGTTCTGGTACATCTGCTACTTCAGTGTCTGAAGTACGTACAGCTATCGGCGTGGCAGATGTCCTTCATACATTCAGGGGCACCCTTCACATATATGTCGCCACCAGATGCGCCTAGCTGCCGAACAACAACACTGGCTCTGCGTAGCTGCGATACAAAGTCGAACGTCTTCAGGATTGCCAACTCGATCGGAACATTCTGCTACAGAAGATTAATCATTTATTAATTCTGACTATTTGAGGGGGACGCACCGTTGGAGATGCATGAGATTCGTCAATATCGTATTCTAAACCTGGAGGCGGTCTTGCTACAGAAGCAGAACTATTCTCGATGTCCTCATCTTCCACGTCATTTGCTTTCTGAGCGTTTTCCTCAAAGGACCAGCCTGTGAACTCAAACATCTTCAGATCAAGAGGGTCTCCTAGATACTCGTCGTTGACCTTGCGTAAAGAATGGCATGTTGCCATTGTGTAAAGAGCGGCTTTGTGGACTTTGTAGTCGACTGTAGGATCGCGTTCATAGGTGGAAGAAGGCAACAGAGCCGAGGAAGCACAGAGAATTTCGCTGAACCTGGAAGAGCATTAGCGATTCCTATAAGCCTCAAAACGCCTTGCTAATACCGGTTTGCCGGTCGATGAACGACCCTTACTCCCAAAACATCAAGCCCATCTTCAGTTAATGTACCGGTTTTATCAAAGCAAACGATATCCAATTTGCCTCCTACGTTGACTCTACAGAACGTCAAATACCGTAATCGATAATCTATGTGCCAACAAAGATTACCTTTGGGGGCTAATACAGAAAATGTCCTTTTTTTTGAGACGGGACAATGCAAAGCTGGTACCAATACTCAGTGTTGCTGGCAAAGCTGGAGGCACGACTATCGTAATAAGATCTAGTGCTCGGACTATAATCAAGTGCCATGCAAGCTACTGAGGTTCAGCTACTTCCATGAACAGACAGCAATCGCAAACTTACACCCAGTCGAACGAAGTTTATGAACGAGGCGATGAAGCCAATGCCAGCAACCCCAGCCATGACAGTAATATATCGAAACGCATCTTTGTAGAATTTGAACCCGGATGGTTTCGGAAACAGCATCGAGCGTACCAGAGCCCCTTTAGTTGTATTAAACCCTGTTCGAACGACAATGGCAAGGGCTACTGCTTCATCATCCTGGCCGTCCTGAGGGCGTCTGGCCCGAATTATCTTGGTACCGCTGAACAGGAAATGTTTCGTGACCTCAGGGTTTAACGAGGTTGCACTCAAATTTAGTAGGAGCAGGGATTCATTCGTAGTTGGTACCTTGGACACAGGTACGGATTCGCCTAGACTGAATGTAAGCGGCATATCTTTGATCACTGCGCAGTAGTGACCCACCAGTAAGCATGCTTTCATTTACAATGCAATCGCCCGCCAGCAGTAGACTATCGCAAGGGAATTGAGTCAAAGATGGATCCGAGACCTCATACACGTCCCCAGGCACGAGTTCGGTGCTACCGACTTGTCGCCCTACCATTGTTTAGCATGTAGAGCAATTATATTCAGATAAAGGGCTAACAAAAACTGTTCCGCAAAACTCTAACGTCACACTCGAACCGAGAGATCTCGCGAAGTCGTTTCATAGTCTGCTTATCAGTCAACGGACGCTCGACAAAAATCATGGTAAGCATACCGATCTTGTTTCCAGTAAAGTAGTAGTAATGCTGACTACAGAAATGAGAAAGATGCAAATTGCATAGTAATAGTACTGGTCCAGGGACCACAGTACAAGACTTGCAATTTGAAAGACATAAAACGGATGAAACGCCTATCTTGCATTAGCATAAGAGACCTAGGAAAATGGTGAATGTATATACTTCATCAACAAGTAATTTAGGGATAGACTTTTGTTTTATATCAATCTGGTTCAGGCCAAATACTTGCTCTCGTCTATATCGTTCATCGCTTTCCAAACCAGCTCTTATCGACTTGACGTCTGTCCACGTAGGATCCTTCCAATTACTGGAAAGCACGAACTTGTCCTTCAATGGATGGTAGCAGAATCTGATATAGCGATAGTCCAAGAAGCGGAGTTGCATCATCACTGGATCGTCGTCTTCATCATAATCATGAAACCCCTGTTTCTCCACTGATCCGAAGACCGTCGAGATTGCATGGCCATACTGTGCTTCCGCAATGTATTGGACTTCAAATACGCCCCATTGATTCTGATCGTATTTAGTGGCGGCTTTCGGTCTTTTCTGGCCAGAAGTCGATCTCACCTCAACGACAACCCATGTGCACTCACGCAAGGGCTTCGGAGTTCCAGTCAGTCGCACTCGCCAACGTGGAATCCAGCGTAGAACAAGGTAGCCCAGCCCCAGCGTCAACGTACAAATAGCGATATAAGCAATAAGACCTGTCAATCTTGTAGTGAATCCCGCAACTACGATGGTTAAGTCTTCAGTCACGACGTATATCTTCTGACTAGTTCTACTCCATTGCCCAAAATTGCTTGCCTCTGTCTTTGCTGAATCATGGCGAAAGAGAAGAGGGTCTTCTACTGATATCCTTGAATGTCCCGAGGATTTTCGCCTCTTCGGGGGCATCTCTAGGGACGTGATTTGGTCCTCGAACTGCTTGCCTGCATCAGGGTCTTCTTCATCTGGTTCTAGGACGGCCTCCTCATCTTGTGACCAATCAAATGACTCCTGGTCCTCTTGAAAATAGGTAAAACTTGTAATAGAGTCTGCTCTGGAGTGCCGATGCGCGAAACCCGTCAAGCTTGACGGAACACTCTCTGACATGGGACCCGAGAATACCTGAGTAAATCAGAGCTCTGGCAGTTATTGCAGAAGAGTCAAATGTAGAATCCAACCTCATCGTGCGCCATTTCCACATCGGACACAAAGCTTGCGCTATAAGACGATTAGAGTCTTTCCAGGTTAGGACCCAGAAGGGTAGCCGGACTTGCTTATACTCATGTTAGAGTCTCGTCGAAACCGGGGAGCGGCGCGATCGCCGCTACTTATGATACTATTTCTCCCTCTGCTTCCTGCACTGTCCAGACGCTGATGTGCCCAAGGGCGCGGGCTATAATTACTCATCGTGTTCGCTATATCTATATCGAAATACTCTCCAGATTCGGATGCGTTGGCCGCCCCACTGCCACTTCCGCACACACAGAGCTATGCCGAATCATCACTCTCAAACTTGGGATCTACATCAGGTCTCATGTGTTGGTTACGACGGGTCAGTGACGGGAAAGGTAGGTGGCATCAATACGGATACATTATGGAATTTGTGAATGTGAACTTCTCATGCCGGCCTTAGGTAAGCGACGGGGCTAAAGTCGGCTTAAAGCTTGGAAAGGTACCTAATGTATCGTAAGGTAAGATAGATTGATCTAGTGGTAAATTTACTGATAAGTTGGTGGGACTCACCCAGATTCACCGTCTTCCCGCCAAGGAAAAAACTTCAAACATTTATTTGCTCAAGATCACCGCACAATCTTCAATTTGATAACTTTGAACCCTAAATACAACATCTGAACACCAGGGTTTCTACTCCCGTCCTGCAACATGTCGGAACCCATACGCAACAAGAAGCTCGATCTTCAAACAGCACCGTAAGTCGGTGCTTTCTCGGCGCAATGAACAGGCAGTTGATATCAACCATACAGGACCCCACAGAACACACCTGCCAACAATGCTCCGATCTCGTCTCATGCTCAACAGCCTGGTGTTGCTAGCATCAAAGAAGGTACGACCATATGTTTCAGCCGTAGCCCCTCGGGCCGGCTCAACACTGGCGTATCCCCTGCTGACTCTTGGTTGAAGAGGATCTCGATCGTGCGGCTGCCGCCTCAATATTCGCCCAAAACCCTAAATTGGTGTCCATGATACAAGGGAAACTCGGCTCGCTCGTAGGACGCTCATCTGGCTATATCGAATCCCTACCCGCACCCGTTCGTCGTCGTGTTGCCGGTCTAAAGGGTGTGCAAAAAGAACACTCCAAGCTTGAGGTCGAACTTCAAGAAGAGGTGTTACAGCTGGAGAAGAAGTACTTTGCTAAATTCACACCTCTATACGAGAAACGTGCCAAGATTGTCAACGGGGCTGCGGAACCCACCGAGGAGGAGGTCAAGTCTGGCGAGCAGGAAGAGGAGGGAGGAGAAGATGAGGCTGACAAGACGGAATCAGCCGATGAGGATAAATCGAACGAGAAGATTGCCGGCATCCCAGAATTCTGGCTTTCTGCCATGAAGAACCAAGTCTCATTAGCAGAGTTGATCACTGATAGGGATGAAACGGCCTTGAAGTCTTTGACTGATATTCGTATGGAGTACCTCGACCGACCAGGATTCCGTCTGATTTTCGAATTCGCTGAGAATGAATTCTTTACAAACAAGATTATCACTAAGACATATTACTACCAAGAAGAAAGCGGTTATGGGGGTGACTTTATCTACGATCACGCTGATGGTGACAAAATCGATTGGAAAGCAGGGAAGGACATTACTGTCCGGGTTGAGAGCAAGAAGCAACGTAACAAGAGTGAGTACCCAAGACAGTTACCCTGCACGTTGACTTACAGTGTAGCAGACACCAAACAGACTCGTGTCGTAAAAAAGACAGTACCCACAGATTCATTTTTCAACTTCTTCGATCCTCCAAAAGCTCCTGGAGAAGGTGAGGATGAGGTGTCTTCTGACGTCGAGGAACGTTTAGAACTCGATTATCAACTTGGCGAGGACATCAAGGAAAAGCTAATCCCTCGAGCAATCGATTGGTTTACTGGGGAAGCTTTGCAGTTTGAAGAGATTGATGAGGATCTAGAGGAAGGAGATTTCGAGGACGAAGACGATGAAGAGGATGACGATCTTAGTGAGGATAGAGATGAGGAAGATGAGTCAGACGAGGAGGTAGGTTCTCGGTTTACGCTACACAATAAATTAGAGGTAGGCTGACTCAATGTTTAGGATGACAACTCGAAGCCAAAGCAAGAGGCCGCTGAATGCAAGCAAAGCTAGACAAGTTCTGTTTGCGACTACGATTTCTAATGGTATCAAGGCTATGGCTTGGAAATATGCTAGATCTGTTTGTATGCCCGGCTTCGGGAAGCCGTCTTTGACCTTTGTCTATGGGCTTCTTCGCTTTAATATCATACCGGTGGTCCCGGTCGGCCTCATTTCGGCGAGGGCTATGCACATTTGTCCTCAGCATGCCAGCGTTCCGGTATCACAGGTCCAGAGCTACCTTGCTGCGCTGGCTTGAGGGCGTTGGAATGCTTGGTAGCAATTAGCCTAGTACACAAAAGTCACTGATAGATCATTATCTACAGTCTATGCTTCTACTAGAGCTCGCAATAACAACGGCTCTGCGTGACCTACCCTATGGTAAGCTTGGCATTTTCGCAAGACTTCGAAGACCCTACATGCTCCATCTAGCATCAAATTTTAATCAGGCATGCGTTTGATGTAGATTCCCACGGAATAAGGGAGTAACATACTATGTTTGTGAGAACTAAGTGATCCAAGTGTAATGACCTTTTCCCATGTGAAAGGGCCTTGGAGCCAGAATCACGCTGACAAATGCAATGTCGGCAAATAATTGCAGAGGCCCTTCCAACATCTGGACTCCGTACCTTCCAATATCACTTTAACATCCCCTTCCTGCATGAGATTCCGATTCAGCGATGAATTATATGCGCCGATGACTGATCTTAAGAAAGGGGGTCATCCCCCTTCGCGTTCGTATGTCACCACCCTGACTGAGCATGCAAAATGCGCGCTTCACCCCCTAACGTTGACATCTCTCTAATTACAAACGGGTTTTCCAGGCAGGTCTCGTCTAGTCTCGGCATATCTACCTCGCCAACCTTCCATTCCTCTTCTCCTGGGGGGGCATCACTACACCGAGTAGTGACCCCGGGCTCAGCAAAACCACTGAAGCCATTTGCTACCGAGGACGTCAAGATTCTGCTCCTAGAAAATATCAACCAAACAGGCCAGGATAATCTGTCTGCACAAGGCTACCAGGTAGAATTCCTAAAATCTTCGTTAACGGAAGACGAATTGATCAAGAAAATACGGTGGGGTACCATGCCATTTTCCCTAACCGCGTAAAATGTTAGGCTTATCGATAACAGAGATGTCCACGTTATTGGCATACGTTCCAAAACGAAACTTACCGCCCGCGTGCTTCGGGAGGCCAAGAACTTGATCGTCATCGGATGCTTCTGTATTGGAACGAATCAGGTCGACATCCAGTACGCAGCTAAGCATGGAATTGCTGTGTTCAACTCTCCGTTCAGCAATTCCCGCAGTGTGGCTGAACTTGTCATTGCGGAGATCATCGCTCTTGCTAGACAACTTGGGGACCGATCAAACGAGCTACACCATGGGACCTGGAAAAAGGTAAGCAATGGCTGCTGGGAGATTCGGGGCAAGACGCTCGGTATTGTTTATCCACAACAGCAAAACTTCTTATATGGATCTAATGCAAGTATTAGGTATAATCGGGTACGGGCACATTGGATCCCAGCTTTCTGTACTGGCCGAGGCAATGGGGATGGATGTTATGTTTTATGATGCCATCAATTCAATGGCACTGGGTACTGCTAAGCAGGTGCCGACGCTGAAGGCTCTACTTGAGTGCGCAGACTTCGTCACCTGCCACGTTCCAGAACTGCCAGAGACTAAGAATATGCTTGGTTCTGAGGAGTTCAATTGTATGAAAGATGGTAGCTATCTAATTAATGCCAGTAGAGGAAGCGTCATCGATATTCCGGCGCTCATCAATGCTATGCGGTCTGGAAAGCTCGCCGGAGCTGCCCTGGACGTATATCCTGCAGAGCCTGCTGGCAATGGAGACTATTTTACTAATGACCTGAATCCTTGGGCAGAGGACTTGCGAAGCCTTAGGAATATCATTCTTACTCCGCACATTGGTGGATCTACAGAAGAAGCCCAGAGTGCTATCGGAATTGAAGTTAGCGAGGCGCTCGTCCGTTATGTGAACGAGGGAGCTACACTCGGCGCAGTCAACATGCCAGAAGTCAATCTGCGTTCCTTAACGATGGATCAGTCGAACCACGTCCGAGTGGTTTACATTCATCATAACGTGCCCGGTGTTTTAAGAAAAGGTAGACATGACCTGCTTTTGCAAGCTTTGACACAAGCGCTAAAATAGTCAGTGAACGAAATCCTTGGCGACCACAACGTTGACAAGCAGATGACAGACAGTAGAGGTGATGTGTGTAATACAACTACCTTGCAAATAGAGTTCCGAGCTGATGGTTTTGTAGGTAGCCTACCTTATGGCAGACATAAGCGATGTTAATGTTCGCGAGATATCGGATCTTCATCAACGACTTGAGAGTCTAAGCTGTATAGCAGCCTCCTTTTCCACAGCTTCGAATGGTACTAACATTTTCCAGCTCGCATCATGACCAGAGTCCTCTATTAATCAATACTTGTACATGATTGTACACCTTCACAATCTTGAGCTGAGTTCACTTAATGCTTATCTTTCATGGTGTTCGCAAACGTCTTATCAAAAAGTGTGGGATAAGTTCAACAACAGCTTGTATTAGACCAACGCGTGTTTTTTGGGATATGGGGAAATCGGAGATTTTTGTCCCAAACAAGATAAAAGGATTGCAGGATCAAGGCTTCAACAGCAAGCTTGACAACTACAAAGGGGCAAAGTTATTCTTCGCGATGTGAGATCGTTGAAGGCTTGGTTGGCGCCATACCTCTGAGAACATGTTATATTAGGCAGCTCTGGGTCCGTCAGAAAAGGCATCATTGTATCTCCTGCACTAGGTATGTATAGAACTCGTAGAGAAGTCAAGAGAGCCGAATAAGTCTGTAACATTTGCGTCAGAATAACAATAGCACGGATGGGCGCTCTGGTACTCCAGTCCAAGGTGTCTACACGTGATACTTGCGGTTGAAGGTGTAGTCAACGTCAGTCAGTAGAAGAAGTGGAATGGAATTATCTTGTACAATCCCGTATTCTATTGGTGACAAGAATCCATAGATCACCACCACGCCAAATGTTTTGACCCAATATGTCCACAGGTAGAAAGGTAAGACGTCAGGCTTATATATGTGACAGAATCTAGGTAAGGTGGTCGTCTGCTTTGGACAAGGTGGAGTCTTTGTTTCTGGTTATGCACGGAAAGCGGCCAAGAAAAGGAGACCCGCCCCCTGCCGCGGATAACGCCGCTTGATCGCGTCCGGTTCCGTTGTGGTCAGAACTTCTAAAAAGATAACCCCCAACAATAATCTTCTTGTTCGCTATACAGATCCACCTGTCTTGAGAAAGGCGATACTCATGAATCCATAATCGATCAGTGGAGTCTGGCTATTCGCACCCCACATCACTGACTGGCCCTTGGCCATAAAGCGGGAGCATTGTCCCCCAGACTGGCCGCGCTCCTGAGCCCCCTACCCCAGCTTCCATGGCGCACAATTATGATGTTGGGACGCGGGCATGGCAGCCTGATCCTACAGAGGGCTGGGTTGCATCGGAAGTGGAGTCGAAGAAAATTCAAGGGGATAAAGTCACGCTCGTATTTCAGTTAGCCAACGGCGAGGTGAATCACCATTGTTTCGAGGTGGTTGTTCTATTCGGAACCCGCTGACCCCAATGATATGATAGACGAGGTCAATTGTAACGACAGTAGCTGCCATACAAGACGACAACAATGCCTCTCTACCACCGCTGATGAACCCTGCCATACTCGAGGCCACCGATGATCTCACTAGCCTCTCCCATCTCAACGAACCAGCAGGTGAGTTGGACGAAAAGTGACAAACCCTGGTGTTAAGCTAAGAGTATGCTCAGTCCTCCAAGCCATCAAGCTACGGTACTCCCAGAAAGAGATCTATACATATAGCGGGATTGTCCTGATCGCAACAAATCCTTTTGCTCGAGTGGACTCGTTATATGTCCCTGGTATGGTCCAAGTTTACGCGGGGAAACAACGGTCTTCCCAGGCACCTCATCTTTTCGCCATTGCGGAGGAAGCCTTTGCGTGAGTGATTGGAAGCTATCTATCTTCAAGTGGCCACTGACTGACAACATTTAGGGACATGCTTCGAGATAACAACAACCAGACAATCGTCGTATCTGGGGAGTCGGGAGCTGGCAAGACTGTCAGTGCCAAGTACATTATGAGATATTTCGCAACCCGGGAATCACCAGACCAGCCTGGAAAACGGGCCAAAGGGGTGGCAGACACAATGAGCGAGACGGAGGAGCAGATTCTAGCCACAAATCCTGTGATGGAAGCCTTCGGCAATGCCAAGACCACACGAAACGATAACTCCTCGAGGTTTGGGAAATATATAGAGATTATGTTTGACAAGAAAACCGAGATTATTGGTGCCAAAATAAGGACATACCTGCTCGAACGTTCCAGATTAGTATTCCAGCCATTGAAAGAGAGGAACTACCATATCTTCTACCAGCTTGTCGCCGGCGCCACAGATATCGAGCGGCAAGAGTGGGGATTACTTCCTGTGGAACATTTCGACTATCTCAACCAGGGCGGGGCCCCAATTATCGAGGGCGTGGACGACAAAGCAGACTTCGACGCAACACGGCAGTCGCTTACCACAATCGGCGTCAGTCAAGATAAGCAAGCGGAGATATTTGGGCTACTCAGTGCTCTACTACACCTTGGAAATGTCAAAATTACAGCCACGCGAAATGATTCAGTGCTTCCTTCTACCGAGCCATCTCTCGGCCGGGCATGTCAGATGCTGGGTGTTGATGCTAATGAGTTTGCGAAATGGACTATTAAGAAGCAGTTGATAACAAGGGGGGAGAAAATTCAATCAAATTTGACACAACAGCAAGCTTTCGTAGTTCGAGACTCTGTTGCAAAATTTGTCTATTCTGCTCTTTTCGACTGGCTTGTTGAAAATATCAATGCCGGTTTGGCGACTGAGGACGTCAGCAGCCGAGCCTCTTCCTTCATTGGAGTCCTTGATATCTACGGCTTCGAACATTTCGCTAAAAACTCATTCGAGCAATTCTGCATCAACTATGCAAACGAGAAGCTGCAACAGGAATTTAATCAGCATGTCTTCAAATTGGAACAGGAAGAATACCTACGTGAGCAGATTGACTGGACTTTTATCGATTTCTCGGACAACCAGCCTTGTATTGACCTCATCGAGGCAAAACTTGGAGTTCTTGCGCTGCTGGACGAGGAATCGCGATTACCGATGGGCTCTGATGAACAATTTGTTACGAAGCTACACCATAATTTCGCCAATGATAAGTCAAAGTTTTACAAAAAGCCTCGCTTTGGCAAATCAGCTTTCACAGTTTGCCATTATGCCATTAATGTCACATATGAGTCGGATGGATTTATCGAGAAAAACAGAGATACCGTACCAGACGAGCATATGGAGGTACTTCGACTATCCACGAATTCCTTTTTGGGGGAAGTTCTCGAAGCTGCCTCTATTGTGCGCGAAAAGGACTCGGCGACCGCAGCGGCCTCCAAGGCTGTAGCAACTCCTGGCCGAAGGATGGGCGTGGCTGCAAATAGAAAACCGACACTTGGGGGCATCTTCAAGTCATCACTCATTGAGCTTATGCAAACAATTAACTCGACCGACGTTCACTACATCCGTTGTATCAAACCTAACGAGAGTAAACAAGCTTGGAGCTTCGAAGGACCGATGGTGTTGAGCCAACTGCGAGCTTGCGGCGTGTTGGAGACTGTCAGGATCAGTTGTGCAGGTTACCCTACTCGATGGACTTACGAGGAATTTGCCTTACGATACTATATGCTGGTACCCTCCCAGTCATGGACATCTGAAATACGAGAAATGGCAAATGCGATATTGAAGAAAGCTCTTGGGCAAGGCACTGAGAGGGGGCTCGACAAATATCAGTTGGGACTAACAAAGATCTTTTTCCGCGCTGGTATGTTGGCTTTTTTGGAAAATCTTCGTACGACAAGGCTCAATGAGTGTGCTATCTTGATACAGAAGAATCTTCGTTGCAAGCACTACAGGAGAAAGTACCTTGAAGCAAGGAATTCCATTGTGTTACTACAAACTCTCTCGCGTGGCTATCATGCACGACTGCGAGCTGAAGACGTTCGGCGAGTCAGGGCCGCGACAAACATCCAGAAAGTGTGGCGAGGCCATAAAGAGAAAAAGCGATTCGGTCAAATCCGCAACAATATCATATTACTCCAAGGTGTTACTAAGGGTTACCTTTGCAGAAGAAAAATCATGGAGACAAAGGTCGGGAATGCATCACGGACAATACAACGGTCTTGGCGGGCACGACAGCAATTACGTTCCTGGAGGCAGTATCGTAAGAAGATTGTCATCATTCAAAGTCTGTGGCGTGGCAAACAGGCGAGGCGCGGCTATAAGAGTATACGTGAGGAGGCTCGAGATCTAAAACAGATATCATACAAGCTGGAGAATAAAGTCGTGGAATTGACGCAATCGCTGGGTACCATGAAGCGCGAGAATAAAGTTTTGGTCTCCCAGGTCGAAAATTACGAGAGTCAATTGAGATCCTGGAAGGCCAGACATAATGCTCTCGAAAGTCGTACAAAAGAGCTTCAAGCTGAGGCGAATCAAGCCGGGATTACCGCGGCACGCCTGCAGGCTATGGAAGGAGACATGAAAAGGTTACAGCAATCATTTGAAGAATCGACAGCCAACACCAAGCGTCTCCAGGAGGAAGGGAGGAGTCTTCGAGAAACACTAAGGACTACCAACATCGAGCTCGGAAATGCCAAGCAGGCAGGGATCGACCATGAAGCCGAGAAGCTGTCATTGCGTCAACAGCTTGCAGACATACAGGATCAACTGGATCTTGCCAGAAGGGCAGCTCCTACCAATGGAGAAATAACCAACGGCCACGCAGTACCCCAACCTCAGAGCAATGGCCTGATCAACTTGGTCTCTACGAGGAAGCCAAAACGAAGAAGCGCAGGGACAGAGAGGGTAGAGCCGGACCGCTTCAGCTCGGCGTACAACCCTCGTCCAGGGTCGATGGCCATAACAAGCGCCAACACACACCGCCAAAACCTTTCTGGATCTACCTTCAGCCCCATATTGGACAACGTTGAATACGAACTTGAAAACCTGCTGTCCGATGAGGATGGATTGAACGAGGAGGTCACCATGGGGCTCATCAAGAATCTCAAGATCCCAGTTCCTAACACCACACCCTCTCCTACAGACAAGGAGGTTCTGTTTCCAGCCTACCTCATCAATCTTGTTACTTCTGAGATGTGGAACAATGGCTTCGTCAAAGACTCGGAGAGATTCCTTGCGAATGTCATGCAGTCTGTTCAACAAGAGGTAATGCAGCACGATGGGGAAGATGCCATAAATCCTGGTGCTTTCTGGCTGTCCAATGTCCACGAGATGCTTTCCTTTGTGTTCCTGGCAGAAGACTGGTACGAAGCGCAGAAGACAGATAACTACGAGTACGATCGACTGCTAGAAATCGTGAAACATGATCTGGAGAGTCTCGAATTCAACATTTACCATACCTGGATGAAGGTCCTGAAGAAGAAATTACAGAAGATGATAGTACCTGCCATCATCGAATCGCAGTCTTTGCCCGGATTTGTAACGAGCGAAAGTAACAGATTCCTAGGAAAGCTTCTGCAATCGAACAACACGCCAGCGTACAGCATGGATAATTTGCTTAGCTTGCTGAACAACGCCTTCAAAGCTATGAAGGCGTATTATCTGGAAGATTCGATTATCACTCAAACCCTAACGGAGCTTCTAAGGCTTGTGGGGGTTACAGCTTTCAACGATCTCCTCATGCGTCGGAATTTCCTATCGTGGAAGCGTGGTCTGCAAATCAACTACAATATTACTAGGATTGAGGAATGGTGCAAAAGCCACGACATGCCTGAGGGTACCCTACAACTCGAGCATCTCATGGTAAGCACTGTAGCCATCATGTTCCTAAAGCATCCCTGACTTTTCCTTAGCAAGCGACAAAGCTACTCCAGCTGAAGAAAGCTACGTTGAACGATATCGAGATCATCCAAGATATCTGCTGGATGTAAGTGAAACAGGTTGTTTTTGGTTCTGTCAGGCTTGCTAACCGTCACATGCGCAGGCTTTCGCCGAACCAAATACAAAAGCTTCTGAACCAGTACCTTGTTGCTGATTACGAACAACCGATCAACGGCGATATCATGAAGGCAGTCGCTTCACGAGTCACGGAGAAGGGAGACGTGCTACTACTTACCGCCGTCGACATGGAAGACAGCGGACCGTACGAAATCGCCGAGCCTCGAGTGATAACGGCCTTGGAAACCTATACACCATCCTGGCTGCAAACACCGCGCCTCAAGCGACTGGCGGAAATTGTCTCAGCCCAAGCCGTGGCTCAACAAGAAAAGCTGGAGTTTGATGCACCTGGCGAGGTTCTTGATGAGGGCCAAGATCTCGAGGCGCCATCTCCAGCGCCTCCACCTGGCCCTCCACCACCTTACAGCTAGGGGAGTAGAGCGGTGGACCCAGTTGGATTTATTTTAGCTCTGACGCACTTGACGATACCCGAGCCTTTCCTAGTTTGATCTTTGTGTACTACCTTATGTGCAAGTATATTACCAGCATTGCTCCGCTTCGCATGTTGGATTTTCGGCGGGTGCTCAGCATTTTTATGCTCGATTGTTTACACGTGCCTAATGTCAGATACAGTGTACAGCGGTTGCAACTAAGGGCGCAGGTAATGATGATTTAATGTCTTTTTTGGGCGTAAGTACGCATGGGTGGAGTAGTACTCGAGACGGGGCAGATTTGGACGCACCATGGCGAGCGAGAACGGTTCTGTAGAATACATGGATCACATTAGGCGTAAAGCCATCGAGTGCAATCGAAGGAGAGACCATAACCTGGCCAATATGGCCCAACTCCAAAGCACTTCCACGTGTGGTCATATAGGATTGCCGAGTTGCTGGCTCTGCAGCAAATCCGGTTCACATCCATGGCATGCTGCGCTGGACAGTGCGTATGAAATAGATTAAAAGTCCCTTGCTTACGGGAGCAAGATTGCGAGTATTTGTATTAAAGGTGTAGATGGTCGCCACTTTTGCTTGCTTGAGTTGATTGATCGCAGAGGGACAGCCTCTCTTGTAACATAATGCTAGTCCTACAGATGTCTGTGTATGCAAGCCAAGTATGGGAAGAGCTCGGTCGCGGGCTGCCCATCCCACTCCAAGGTTTTCAATGCGGAACACAACAAAGTATGAGGTTGGGACGAATACATCTCACGACAGGACCAGAGAGTATCTTGAAGCGATTCCGATTATGCCTACTTGTAAGAGTAACAGATTCATGCCGGCGCCTCGGGCTCTGCGGCAATGCGAGTGCTTGTACCAAAGCTAATTCTTCTATGGCAAGCAGGTCAAGCCTGCAGCCCCCGAGATTGTTCCGCTCTCAGCCGCCACACCAAACCACCAAACCAATTCGTTTCTCCATAAGCCATACGGTGGACTCGAGGACTTGACGCGGGTGATACCATGAAGACAGCTTTACTGCGTCTTGCAAGGACACTCACTGCGCGGGGCTCGCAGCTCCTATAATCGCAATAGACAAAGGATGCTGCTCCGCAGCGGCATCACTGCTTTTGTCTGCCTCCTCTCCCTCACCTCCATCGTACTCGTTATACAACTATACAGCAGAAAGAGTTCGCCGTCAACAGGATGGATCCCTTCATTTGGTGGTCATTCCATCGAACCGTGTCCAGACCGATTAGACTGGCTGGATCGTCTCAACCTCACGTACCCCATCAGATACGCCCATCGTGACATTATCACCCGTCCTACTTCCAAGGCGAAGCGCGACCCAGTTACTAAAATGAAGGAGCATCTGTTCCCCCAACTCCAGACGATCGATCTCAGCGACAACCCCAAGGTGGAATTGCAGCATTGCAACGATCCTCTTGTCCTCGACGTACCCGCTACCCCCAAAGACCCCGTCGATGCCTCTCATGTCATTTTCGGCGTTTCAACGACGATCAAGCGCCTTGAGGACACTATACCCCAACTACTACGCTGGCTTCCGCACACCAATGCCAAATTATTTGCTGTGGTCATAGAAGCTGGGGAGGTCGATGAAGAAACCCAGTGGGTAGCAGCGGACACCAATCATGTCGCAGAATTACAAATAAAGATGCGCGGTCTCGGACTTGATGTTACCCTGGTTGATCCTTTGCGCAAAGAGGACATCTTCTCTGAACGCTATTTTTCGCTGGCCGAAATTATGTACACCAACCGCAACCCCGAGACTGAGTGGGTTGCTCTGATGGACGACGATACCTTTTTCCCTTCCATCCCATCCGTTCTCTCTATGCTCTCCGAGTATGATTTCAATGAACAATTTTATATCGGTGCTCTATCGGAGGACTGGTGGTCTGTGGTACGCTACGGTATGATGGGTTTTGGGGGAGCTGGAATATTCCTCTCGGTTGCAATGGCAAAGTCAATTCATAACAACTACGACCACTGCAAAGCAGACTCGGGTTCCGGTGCTGGGGATATTAGGATAATGGAATGCATCATATACAATACGAATACCAAATTAACGAATGTGCCTGAGCTGCACCAAATCGATGTCCACAACGACCTATCGGGTATCTATGAGAGTGGTCGTATGCCTCTCTCATTGCACCACTGGAAGGGAGGAGGCCCAGATGGAAAAGGGTACGATTTGCCCAAGATGCATCTTGTCGCAGACGTCTGTGGGGACTGCTTCTTGCAACGGTGGCAGTTTGGCAAGGACACGCTTCTCAGCAACGGTTTTTCGATTTCGATGTATCCGAAGGGCAGCCTAGACGGGATGGATTTCGGCAAGCTCGAGGAGACATGGGACACCCCGTCAGTTGTTGAAGGCTCCGTAAATGCGGGTACAGCCCACTCTCTTGGGCCAACGAGGCGAAAGATGGTCTTGGAGGAAGAGAAGGTACAGTACAGGCTAATGGACTCCGTGGTCATTGATGGAGCTGTGAGGCAGACGTACCTGCATCCGGGGGTGGAGGGCGATATCGATACTGTGCTGGAATTGGTTTGGGTGCCGGGGAAGAAAGCGGATGGGCCTCTGTAAAATCCGACGTCAGTACCGTATTGCGGAGATTTTTTGCATGGTGGGCGTCCTCGGATGGCTAGGAAGCTGTTAGGAAAGAGCAAGAAGTCTTTGGATAGAGACGTTTTGTTATGCTGGATACGATGCATGCCGGGGGTTCATCTATGCCTTCTCATCCCACCGTTCAGGAGAGCCTCCCGGTCTGTACAATAAGTTAGACGTGTATTGGATTGGAGGTTCGGCATGGACATTCAATTGTATATGTAGTTTTCTATCCTATATTCCTTGCGGTGCAATACTTCTTCCATACAATTAATCCAGACCATAGTCGCTGAGACTATTCAGGTGATGACAACAAGGAAAAGTTCCCCGCTTCGCCCAAGATTCACACGATTTTGAGGCGAAAAGACGGCCTGTTGAAAAGCATCAAGGCACGCAGTTCTTTTTGAATATTAAGACGGGCCTGCGCCGCCGCCGGTACAGTAGATAGACTACTGTAGACGTACTTTTACCGCCGGCAAACTCTCACCGTAACCGGAGACTCGCATCTCATCAGCCCCCATTCATTATATATCCTCTCTCTCTCTCTCTCTCTCTCTCTCTCTCTCTCTCAACAAAGATAAAAACACACACATACCTCTCTCTAGCCAACCACTTCTTTGGAACCAGCTTCACCGAATCCCCTCCCCCCCCACACACACACACGCACCAATGCCGCCCCCCTCGCTCAATTTCGTCACCGGCAACGCGAACAAATTAGCCGAAGTCGAGGCGATTCTGCACGGCGTCGTGGCGCTGACATCGCGGTCGCTGGATCTGGTCGAGATCCAGGGGAGCGTGGAGGAGGTTTCGAGGGATAAATGCAGGAGGGCGGCTGATATTGTGGGGAATTGAGTTTTTTTTATTTTTTGTTTTTTTTGGGAATCTTATGTGGGGGGGTTTTACTGGGTTTGATGGAAATTTTTGGGAGGTCTGGAGGGTTTGATTACGGGATGGTGGGCTGATATACGAGAGAAGATAGGAGGCCCCGTGCTGGTGGAAGATACGTGTTTGTGTTTTAATGCCTTGAAGGAGTTGCCTGGGCCTTATATGTAGGTTTACTCCGGATAATCCTGTTGGAAATTATAGTAATGGCGGGTCAAGTATTGACATTGCATGACAGCAAATGGTTCCTCACAGCCCTTGGCCACGAAGGTCTAAACAATCTATTACTAGCTTATGAAGACAAGAGCGCCTATGCAGTATGCACATTTGCGTACTGCGAGGGCCCGGGACATGAACCAGCTTTATTTGAGGGGAGGGTTTTGGTAAGTCACTGGATCCTTCTCCTCTTTGACGAGAAAGCATGACTGAAGACTCATAGGGCAAGATCGTACCTGCCAGGGGACCGGCTAAGTTTGGTAGATTAGTAGGAATCTCACGAGTGGGAGTGGTTTACTGACAGAGCCAAGGCTGGGATCCGATCTTCGAAGTTGACGGCGAGACGTATGCGGAGATGGATGAGGAGAAAAAGAACGGGCTTTCTCATCGGTTTCTGGCGTTGGCGAAGCTTAAAGCGTGGTTGCGGACTCAAGGCTAGGACCCTGGCATTGGTTGAATCCGAAATTCGGGGGCAGTCTTGTTCGATCTGCAAAAGCCTGCGGCAGCCTCTGCGATCAATGACTTGTTCTCATTAGACGTCGGAACATGATAATGCTCTCAAAGAAGAAAGCACCTGATCCGCCAAGATCTCCTCGCGAATCTTTTTATATCAATTTGAGCCAGCCGCAAAGATGATGTTGTCTCGGCATCAGTCATGTTCCTTGTTACTCTTCTTCCAATCCTCAATCCAGATCATGATCCTCTCCACATTACTCTCAATATCGTCCGCATCGTTACTCTGCAACTCTACCACAATCTCATCATCGTAGGATTCCCTAGCCTCTTCCAAAAGCACTTCCATAATCTCGGAATCTAGGTTCTCTTGCAGCTTGCTCTCGGGATAATTTCTGGCCTGCAACCTGTCGTATAGCTTCGTTGAGTCTGTCCGCAGCACCACTACCAAATCGATCCAGCGCTTGGGGAAAAGATCGCAGGCGTGCCAGTCAATTATGTAGCCACCTTGCGGGATTTCGTCTTCAATTGCATCTAATAGCTGCGGCGATTTGATGTTAGCCTAAAACTGGCAGGATTGGCACGAGTACTGACCTTGTCCTCATCAACTATCCAACTTTTGAACTCCTCATCCCATTCGTCATGGCAACTGCGTTCTTTGACGATTTGATTGATGGACAAGTGTTGTAGGCCGCTGTTTTGAGCTAACAGCTCGCAATGGCTTGTCTTTCCCACTCCGGGCGTGCCGGTCACTATGATGTTTGGTTGACCCCTTCCCATTGTCGCTGGCTCCTGTTCAGTACTTTGGTACTCGTAAGTGCAGAAGAATGTTACGGCGGAGTGGGCGGAAGGGTTTCCGCCAGGAGGACTTTCCGCCCTCCAGGGCCGCCGAACCTTGAGTTGAACCTACTCTCATTGTTCATACTTTTGTTGACCGGAGGCAGCAACAAAGTCACCCCCACCTGCATTTCGAAACATCTTATGAACTCTCAACATGGACACCCAGAACCTGTAAACCACCCACCGTTCTCCGTAGCTTTCTCCACTCTTTCTGATTCAGTTTGAGTCTGATTTAGCTCAGCATCGTTCAAGTATTCATTCTTTATGATATACTTTTAATGTGATACGTAGTGGCCCTACAGCTTTAAGAATAACCAAGTCCAAACGATGCTTGCTAATGGAATCACTTGGGAAAGGCCTCTTGGGGGTCAAGGGACTATGGTCTTTGTTCTACTGATATTAATGGCATTTGCTGTCTGTTGTACTCGTGCGAGGAGTGGCAACTCGTACAAGCCCAAGGCTACCGAAGGGCACACCTTGCAAAATGTGCCTTTGTTGCCATATTGGATTCCTTTCGTGGGCCATTTCTTTTCATTGCTTGCAAGCCCCAATCGGTTCCTAGAAGAATCTAGGTACGTCAAGCACAGCTCTTGAAACAGGACAGAAATTAACCGAGGCATAGCTATCAATCAATCTATCCCATCTTTTCAATCAAGTTCTTTAGCTACCTCTGCAATGTTGTATCAGCTCCATCAATGATCGAGACCCTCTTGGTACTGGATTCCTCGTTTATTGATGATGAAACATTCAAGTGGTACTCCTTGACCAACGTCTTTGGTGCAAATCGAAGACACAAGCAAGCCTACCTGGATGTGCATAGGAAGTCTAACGCGTGTTTAAGAAACGGCCTTCGGAAAGACTTGGAAGCCATCATCGTTGCATCCGTAGAGGAGCGTGTATCCACTTTAGTGTCCTTCTCTAAGAGTGTCGTTGATCAAAATCCGTGGGAGAGAATTAGCTCCGTGCCAACCAAGCTGCAAGCAGCGGACGACACCGTAGGATCGCCATCTGTTGAAGTCTGTTTATTTTCCCTCGTCCAGAATTTCGTAGGCCATCTCACCACAAGCTCATTGACAGGATCCGAATTCCTAGAGCACTACCCCTCCATGCTTGACGATCTATGGACTTTTGACAATGGCTTCAAATACCTCATCATAGGCTTTCCTCGCTGGTTTCCAATTCCGTCACTCACAAAGGCGCATCTTGCGCGCCAAAGGCTCAAGACAGGATTCAACGCATTCCATAAAGCGCTCGACCAAGTTGCGGTAGGTGACGAGCCGGAGTTCCCCTGGAGAGATATGGGCGATGTGAGCGCAGTGATGAAGGGAAGGAGTGCCGTGTGGAGAGCACATAGGCTATCTCATGGGGTAAAAGGAGCTTGTGATCTCGATCTGCTCTGGAAGTCAGTCCTTCATCCAGGGGCCTTGACCGTCTCAGCTGACGTGCACGTAGTATGAACGTAAAGGCCAGTAGAACTGTGTTCTGGCTTCTCGTCCGCATTTGGGCGAAGCCAGGACTCATTGAAGAGGTGCGAAAGGAGATAGCACCATTCGCCCAAGCCTCGCAAGCTCCGCAACAGTTCGCGGTGCCGGAGCTCCCACATCTAAAGATAGATTTGAAAGGACTCGTTGGATCGTGTATGTTACTCAAGGCGTGTTACTACGAATGTCTCCGACTTGACTCCGCACCGATCTCAATCAGGTCTGTGAGGCAGGACTTCACGCTCACAGAAACCCACCCTAGTGGCTTACCAGGCGAGCATTCCGCAAAGTATGTGCTCAAAGCTGGAACTTCTGTAGCCATACCGCTCAACGCACATCTCAAGGATCCACGGTACATCGATTGTCCCAGTATGTTTAAGCCATCAAGATTCTTGGTACCGAGTAGAAATGATGATGGAGCACGCATAGCGGACGCCGGAACGCTGGAACCTTTTGGTGGCGGAGAAGCTATGTGCCCGGGACGGGATTTCGCTGAGCGGGAGATCATGGCTCTTGTGGCAGGCATTTTGGTGCTTTGGGAGATGGAACCCACAAACCCCAACGGCTGGGTTATACCGGGGCATACAGCGTCCACGGGAGTGGCTGCTCCGTCAACAAGTATCAGGGTTAGGATTCGTCGGAGGCAGCTGCCGCCGTGGCTGGGACTTTTCTCGTCGATTAATACTGTGCATTAATTGCTCGGGTGCTTGAGATACGTGTGAATCAGGACAGGCCCAGACGACCAATGATATATTTTCCAAATTGCCTTGCAGGTAGTCTTGTGGCGTTCGACTCTAATAGTAGACGGTTAGAGGCCCTGAACCATATCAAGGCATTCACCAGATCCATGTCTGCTAAAGTCCTGTGGTATCGTAACGATAATGAGCCTGCCGTTGATACTTACGCCCAATTCGGAAGTCGCACACAAACAGTTCGATACCATAGAGTACACCACGCCATGCTACCCTTAACCATGTCATATATTATGATAACCCATTCCACTAACACAATACAGGCGCAAACAGTCCTGGAATCTCAGTTCCAATATCTAAGGGTACAGTCAGGCATCGTCAGAGGTTATGCGGCATTCCACCCTGCTCCAGGCGGCAGACGAGCTGTTAATCTGATCTATCATCAACAACAAGTTTAGCACCGAAGCAAGATGATCACTTACTTTAGGACCTCAAAGCACTTGTGTTTGCCCAAGTATGACTCCCCTCTCCGGTAAGCTTTCAGCAGCTTCTCCGGTTGCGGCGCTCGGATTTGGTTGCCGATCAATCGGTGGATGCCTGGGGAAGGCTTGAACATTGGGTCGAGAACGAGAAGGTTGCGGGAATGGTTCTTTCGAATTTCCAATCCGACGATTGTTAGTGAGTGCCCTAGGGGATAGCGTAAGCCGTCAAAGTAGAAAGGTCGAATAAGGCGGCTGGGGACTGCATACCAGGGTGTTGGAAGTACAAAGGTGGAAGAGATGTTCGAGCAACCTTTTGGGAAGCATCGGTGACTCCGCTAATGAAGTACTGCTCAATGGCTTCAAGGACTTCGCCATAGACGGGAGGTCGTTCGCGGTCGTTAAAGGCGCTGGCTTCGCATCTAAATCATATGTCAGCCTCGAAATCAAGGTTGTAGCGTGAGCAAAATATACCCGATGCCGAGGCTAACCAGTAGTGCTTGAGCCTGCAATCATTGTCAGTGGAAACTTCTTTCTGCATCAAAAACTCTTGCCTCAGGTGTGCCGATATATTTTCTTGTGCCCCTTATTCCACCGGTCTCGATTCGGCCGGTGTCGTTGATACCCTTATCCCAAGCGTCTTCGATCAACTCCTGGAGCTGGAGTATTGAAGGTACCCGCCCAGGAAAGTACTGATGACCCGCTGATCTTGCGCCCTGGATGAACGAGATCTGCACGGCACTTAGCTTCCCTGAGGCGTTTCTTCCAGCAACCGGCCTCTTGTCGTGTACTTACCATCATCTGAATGTTCCGATAGCCACAAAAGCCCCCTTCCCTTGCCATCTTGACAACGTGCTGCACATCCGGGTGGCAAATGAAGCCCCTCGAGACATGCGAATCCTGTTCGCAGAGCTGTGCTAGTACTGGTAAAATGCCCCTGGTTTCATTGGCTACGGTCTCGACGCTGTACATTCGTCCATCAGGGGTGAGCTGATTAAATTTTGTGACCTTAGCGCCAAGCTCCAGTTGCTTGTGCAACCACTCCGGCATTCTTTCTTCATACGCATGCGGACCGAGCTCTGCTCTCTAAACATTTCATCAGCAATGCGAAAATGAAGAAAAAGGGGACAACACATACGCCTAATCTTCTAACGCTCTTGTGCTTGTCTTTTGCAGTCTTGGGCCGGCCTGTAGACGAGCTTGTACCTAGCAATAGACTCTTCCATTTGTTGACACCATGCCTTTGCTTGGTATTTTTGCTACGAGAACGGTGCTTGATCACTGTGTTGATGTCTAGAGGGTCGCGCTGGCTTGTATCCACATCGGACAATGAAACCGTCGGCATTCTGTCTGCACTGGAGAATGAAGCATGGCCAGCACGTAGAGGGCTTCTAGAAGTTGCTATGTTCGCTGCCTTCTTCTCTCCCTCATCTAGGGCCATGCCTTCATCGCGATGCAGCTCGGTATGGCTCTCAAATTCTTTCAAGACCACCGACTCGCCACATTCACACTCGATATATTCTTCATCCTCGGAAGAGACGTCACTCGTGCTCGTAGATTCTACATCATTAACACCCTCCTCTTGCCGACCCGCGCCTTCCTTTACCATGAAAGGTGATTCTCCATTTTCCGGATGACAAAGCTCTACGTGCTGCATTAGGAAATAAGTTTCATGATCAGCGAATGAACAGAAAGGGCAGTCGACGGCCATATCTTGCGTCCAAAGCGATGAATGGATTGCGAAAACAGCGGCAAAAGTTTGTGCCAAGCAATACCGGGTAATGTAAGGTACCTCGTTGTCGCTGACTACTTTGATGACGTTGTAATTACGTGTATGCGAGCTGTCAAAGATTTGTGTCGCTGTCGTGGACTCGTGGTGGCTACCGTTGTTTTGGGCGCAGCTTCGGGGTATGATGTGGCAGCTTCACTTGACGGTGAAGCTGACGAAACGATACAAAATCCATCTCGTACCTCGTGCATCATGGGACAAGCATATCACGTGGCGCAAAGCAGGCGACCATTAAGGTACTGCCTTAAGGTGCCCTACTTACCATACCGTGCACAAGAGGATGCTCACTAAGGTAATTCGCCGCTAGTTTCGCTTGGCGCCTACTTTTGCCCTGCGTCTAGTTTCACGAGACTCGAGAGTCGAAACCTGAGAAAACAACAGAAAAAATATTACTGGGAGTCTACAAAGATTTCCATGTCCCAAATCTGCGGACATCTAGCTTGCATGGTATCTATCCTTCTAAACTCAAGTCTTGTCCGGTATTGAAACCCTCGCAACTCCTCAAACCTTCATCTTACTCATCTCTTCCGTTGCCGCGCTTGTTGAAGGTGGAGCTACAACCCGAGGGCCCCCAGCTTTATTCTTAGCCTTTGAAGAAGTCGTGTCCTTTGGCAGTTCTTTGCTGTACTCAATGAACTCGGGCGCTCCTGGTATATATTTTCGTAGCACCTCTGGCACTCGTACGCCCTGCAATTCCACATTAGATACTGATATCGACAACCGAACGTGTAATGACCTACTGTCTCTGTTTGGTAATTCTCTAGCACACAGCACAACGCCCGTTCGGTGGCGCACAGGGTTGAGTTGAGCGCATGGACATAGTTCTTCTTTGCATCTGTTATCGATTTAGGTCCGTATCGAATGTCTAGGGCCCTTGATTGGTAATCTGTGCAGTTTGAGCAGGAGACCAGCTCCTTGTACTCTCCTTGGAACGGGAACCAGGCTTCGAGATCATACTTCTTTGCGGCAGCGTTATTGAGGGCTCCAGACACGATAGCGACAATCTGATACGGGAGCCCAAGGGATTTATAGAAATCTTCTGATATACCTATCATATCATCGAATGCTTGCCATGACTCTTCCGGTTTTGTGATGAGGAATTGCTCGATCTGTACAATCAATATCAGTGTTGAAACCCTACATACCATATCAACCCGTGTACCTTCTCAAATTGATGTACCCTAAAGATCCCCCACGCGTCTTTTCCGTGTGCTCCAGCTTCTTTGCGGTAGCATGTGCTGTAGCCAGCGTACCTATAGTCATATCAGCAGTGACTCATCCCTATAAACGCGGATGCTCACTTGATTGGAAGATCTTTGTCCTGTAGCCACTCGCCATCATGCAATGCGGACAATGGTTGTTCCGAAGTTGCGATCAGGTACTTGTCGGTCTGCTTCTCTCCATCCTCTGTAACTTTGTAAAGCTCCTCGTCGAATTGCTCAAGCTGAGCCGTTTTTGCCATATACTCGCGCAGCATGAAATGAGGGGGTTGATTTGGTTTGTAGCCCTTCTTCCATAGAAATTCCAGCCCATAGTTGACCAGGGCGAGATTTAGGAACAGCCCGTATCCGGTGAGGCAATATCCCCGGTGACCAACGATTTTCACTCCTCGTTCAGGATCATAGCCGTCTATCCGTGTCAGGACTTCGTGATGTGAGAGACAGTCCCGCTTCCTGACTTCCACCCCTTCTGGAGTCCACTTCCGGATCGAGGCGTTGTCGTTCTTCCAAGGGCGGTCAGTAGAGCCACATAGCCCTGCGCGCAGTAGTACGCACCTCAGTGTTGCTGACAGGTACGCTGTTGTGAACATAGTTGCCAATCGTCTTTAACTTCTTCTGTAACGCGAACTCTTTCTCCAACACTGATTCCTCCTGCGCTTTCTTCTCTTTCTCCAGATCTACCTTCTTCTGCACTAAGTCGGAGGCATCTTCTTTGGCCTTCTCATGACTCGTCAGCAATGGGTCCAGCTCGAAGTTCCAGATTATCTGAACGCTCACCTTTTTTTTTGCACCGAGCTCCTTTTGATTGGCGTTGATCCTTGTTGCTATTTGCGAAGCTTCGTATTTCGCTAGCGAGTGGTGAACACGACTACCTCAGAGATCTAATTGAGGGCGTGAGGATCATACTCTTGCGGTGATCCTCGTAAAGTGCAATTACATCATCCACGGCGCTTTCTGGGGCGTTGCGCCGGCGTTGGCTCTCGCGGACTTTTTGAGGGTCCCCACCTCTTTCGCTGATAAAATCCGTCACATCAAGCATGGTGGTCGCGCTAGTACCAGATAGTTTTATGCTAGAATTTATGAAGCTGTTTGAGATAACGTTGCGGCAGTCAAAGGACGTTGAGTTCTCAATATGAAGAGCAGGGAGTCAAACAAATGGGTGTAATCCGTTGTACGGAGTACTAGTAAACGAATAGGCTCTGTACCTCAGGGCTGGCAGAACAAGGTGACAGTCTCGCTAAATCAATTAAGGTATGATATGGAAATGTGGGGAATCCTTGACGACTACGGATTACTTTAAATCATGTTCGTGACATTCATTTCACAAGGCGAATCCCGTGGTGCAGTACGAGTAAAGTATGCTCGGGAGATTTGCCTGTTTCTTGTACATGAACTGACGTATCAGTTGTTGATATTGATCAAAGTCTGTGGTTCCATTGCGGAGCCATTATCTGGATTTCCACGAGGTATTCAGAGGCTAGTCCTGGCCCAAACGCCCAACCTACTCACCTTACCTATCCAATCTCCGAAGAGTACCGAAATGCTGTATTCATACACACCCTGTGTTAAAAGATATTTGCCCCAGTCTATTATAAACGCCGAACACCATTCCCAGAAAGAAAAGTCTAACGGCCACTTTCTTGACCCTTCAGCACTGCCCATCTCTTGTTGTCAGGAAGACCATCTTGTCGGTCACATCAGGGCACATTTGCCCCCTCCCGTCGGCTGGCTTGGGTTTTGGGACTTCTCGATCTCCGCAATCATCAGTTCAAAGGCTTTCGTAACGTTGGTATTCAGCCGTGCGCTGGCCTCGGTGAAGCCACAATTGAATTCCTCCGCTAGCTTTCGTCCTTCGTCCACAGGAACCTGCCTTTGCTCTGGTTTGAGGTCACTCTTGTTGCCGACAATGACCAGCGGAACCCAGTCAGCGCCCTGGCATGCCTGTCAGCGGTGACCTCGGTGATGTACGACGGGGAAAGGTGCATACGAGATGGTTCAGAATCTTGTCCCTCAAAATCCTAATCATGTCATAGGATTGCTTGGAGGCGACCGAGTAGACCAGCAGGTAGCCATGAATGCCGATGAAGTGTTTGGAGTTGAGGATGCTGTATTCGTCCTACGTGCCACGGTCAGGTGACCGATCGCTGCAGCTGGCCGTTTTGGGACACGGGGGCGCTCTGGCTTGAGCGCTTACCTGACCCGCCGTGTCGACTATTTCAGTCGCGAAGTCTTGACCTCTGTACTTGATCACATTGCTGAAGGTGTTCTCAATCGTAGGGTAATAGCTCTCCACAAAGTGGCCCTCGACGAATTGCACCGTCAACGATGATTTGCCTGCTCCAATCAACTTCCGAGGGATCGCGAAGAATTGCGTTGCAGCTCACCAACGGATCGACTGCCGACAATGGCCATCTTTCGCTGCTTTGGGGGCGCCGGCATTGCTGCGACTGCTCTAATCTTCTCTCTTCTCTCTTGTCTTTTGGACCTTCGAAAGCAGTCTCCAGAAGCCGCTCTGAACGAAGAACTGATGAACAGGTAGACGAAAGAAGTTCCCCAGACGGTCAATTACGTAAATGTGACTTAGGCTTTTGTAACTATCTTAGAGCGGCAATGGCGAGCGAAAAGTGTTGGGGGGCGGGCTGGCCAAACCGGAAGGGACAAGTCATCAATCCATCCTGGAGTGCAGAGGATTCGCAATAATATATAGGGAGGCGCCATCTGTGATCAAACACTGTATCGCATTTTGAGACATGGACGTGGACGTGGACATGGACATGGACATGATGTACTGTTGTGCTGTTCATCGATGCACTGCACGTGTTTCAAGGGTTCGGAGAAGCGGTGAGCCATCTGCGGCGGCAGTACGGACTACGGACTGCGGACTATTCTGTTTACCTTACTTAGTTCTCGAGGTAGGTACCTTACGGTAAAGTAAAGTACCTAAGCTACAGCCTACAGTACCTACCTTAGGTATTGAGCAAGGTACGGAGGAGGTCTCGTACCTCGAACAGCGCCTACATTCAGAACAATCCAGCTATGACTCCAGCCACAATCCAATCCATTGTTGTATTGTCGCATACATACAACCAAGCTGACGTCGCACAGAGCCTTTTCCTCAAGGCCTGCATCTTGATCTCGAGTACTTCAAAAGTGCGCATGCAAGCGCGTTGTTGGAGCGCCAGTGGCCCCCGGCTGCCGAAGAATGAGGGTCTTTATTGGCACTTGAAAAGCTGCTCTACAGATTTCACTAGGACCATCTTCAGCACTTCAGCACCTCTCTCATTTGCGAATTGCGAAGTTGCGGCTTAAGGTATGGTTACGCGGGAATAAGGTCGCACCGTTCCATTGCCCTGATCATCTACGGAATAAATGCACATGTGATCCCTAGAAATCCCGACGTCCAAGCTTCGCCATCCTGGATACTGCATTTCCCGTTCCCTACGCTGCTCCTCATACGCCAATGACAGACAGCGCTACTCATGACGGTCCTTGGCTGTGCTTCAAATTATCAATGACGCTTTGCAGACGGCTGATGAATCCAGCCCTAAAATCGACTTCCCCGTCGCTTCGAGCGGTTTCTTCATCAACCTTTCTGTGGAAGCTTAGAAATTCGTTCATGGCATCAAGGAGCTGCTTCAGTGTCCCTCCCGCGAGACGGGAGCTTATTTGCGCTCGAACCATGTCATTCAGACACAAGTAGCAGAGTAGTATTGACAAGTATCCGAATGCGACATTGGAGCTAGTCTCTTGCTCTGACAAAACCTGGTAGACTTAGCTTTGTCAATTGGTACTTGGAACCGAGGGTCTTACTTCACCGGCCTTCCCGAGCTTGGCTACGAAAATCTCCAAGAGGCACCCTAGAAAAGTTGCGTCTCCATACCGGAGGTCCAGGACCATGTGTCCAAGATGTTCGCACCACTCGGCGAGATTTATCAAGAACCCTAATGAGAGTATCAAATTGTCTAGTATCAACGATTGCTCTGTGTTCGCCATGCCCTCCGACAAATCTCGGAAATGTGAGATGGTGATATCGAACACAGCGCTAATGAGGTTCGGCCTGGAAAAGGCCTTGCAGAGTTCTGGATTATTGTTCGTGAGATTTAAGTTGAGCCGAAGTACCAAGGTTTGTAAGGTGCCAGATGCTCGATCAGTCATTGGAACCAAGAGTGGAAGGAGCTCAGCAACGATGTCGAGAGTTTCGCCAGTCCACAGCAAGTCTGAGGTTAAATGAGCATGACTCAAGGTGCAAGACTCGAGAATAGACACTGCCAGTCGAAGGTCTGTGCTTAACGGAATACTTGGTAATGGTTTCAAGCTGGGGGCTGTTGGTTCCAATATCTTGACAATTCCCCGCATAGCCTGCAGTGGGAGAACGTCCGCCTTGGAGCCAGCTTCTCTTGTCTGGCGGACAAGATAATCTAGGCACTGTAGACAAAGCACACGAGGTGTGAGTGTAGGCGGATTGCCGCCTCTCCAATTTGCGGACTTCAATAGCAAGTCAAAATAGTTCCTAAAATCCAGTTGAGCGAGCTTAGACATGTTCATTTTGCGGTTTCCGAGAAGCTGTGCTACATCTTGGTCATTGTCAAGAAGCCTAACCAAATGGTTGACAACATGATTTGCCTTGACGCGAGACAAAGTCTGAATGGATGTAGGGTCGACCAAGAGGTGCCATACTGCGACAGCATATAAGACATCGATGATGATATCGTTGCTTAAGCCGATGTTGGCTAGCAAGCGCAGCTCCAGCTGTTGGCCAACAAACAGATGACAGAACGAGGTCTCTTGAATCTTGACGACGAGATCAAGTAACGCAGTACGCCTCAGTGGGACCGACACCATGTTCTTTTCATCAATGTCGTCCAACATCGTCTCCATTTCACTAATCAGACGAACAGTGCCACCTGCTTCACGTAATTCGTGGATACTTCTCATTGTGCCGCCTTGCGAACACTCATTGTCGTCCATTTCATCGTGCGAACTCTTAAAGGGCTCGAGCTCGGCCACTGTAGCGCTGACCCTTCTAGGCCCATTTTTATAATCGCTCGCTGTCTTATGCGTAATTGGCATGCCAAATATAGCGGCTTCACCAAGGCCGTCATCGGTAAGATAAGATCTATGGCAAGCATAAGTCACTTTAAGCCCCCCTCCCTGAATAATTGGTTGGCCCGCTTTAGATAAGGTCGGGTCGCGGCCGTTTACGCCAGTGCGCTGGCCATTGGCGTTTTGCAAGGCGTCACTCGGTAAGATGCCGTGATCATACGATGCTTGGGATTGACAGTTGTGGTAGCCATTGTCATCGTCGCTGGTAGCGTTTTCATCAGACTTGTCCGAAGAATCTAATTTGTCTCTATCAACGCGCTGCAATTTATCCACGAGTCTCTCGCGTGAGTTTCGCATCGGAGGCATCGGTTGAGCCGCATTTCTGGGTCTTTCCCTATCTGCGCGATTGCCTCGAGGCTTTTCTGCCTTTGAGTCTGCGATCATGAGATTAGGCAGACCGAGATTACTAGGGCTTGAGATCCTTTGGTCGTCTTTCAGCAACATGCCCCATAGTTCACGTTGATGAGGGGTAGTAGTCCGGCCTGTTGACCTGAGAGACCTAGGTGGAGTATGCGGTGGGGTCTGGGGCTGTGGTATAACGTTTGCAGAATAGATTGAGTCTTCACTTGTATCATTTGATCTGGGTTTCGTAGCTTGCGTTGTCTTCTCCGCCGGCACATTGTGTCCCTTGAGGCTTAACTGAGCATCTCCGCTCGGTCTTGGAGGTCTATAAGATACAGTCTTAGTCTTCATCTTCGCAGATCCATTCTTAGCGATTTCCCGAACATTTGTTCTCCTCCGTTTCTGTGACTGTAAATTCGAGACCACGGCTCTAGTGAGTCTCTTTGCTTTGGACTCATCACCATTGATGGGTACTTGTGTGGGCTTAGCGATGATCCGTGCCGCTGAGAGAGCCTGGCGCTTCTCGGACGTCGAATCGACCAGTTCTCGATGCGGGTTCCCCATAAGACCTTGACTCGAAGGTGGCCTTCTTGTGCCATCAACTTGCCCATTGTAAGGAGAAGTTGTTTTCGAATTGATATGAGCTTCGGCAGCGATGTGCCGTTGCAAAGTTTCGTCGTCGTATACATAGGTGACCTCTTCGAGTCCAATTGTTGGTGCAATCTTCCTTCTCTTTCCTACCACGGGACCGCGCGAGCTAAGTATCCCTCTACCTTCCTCGTCGGAAGAGGGGACATCGTAAAGAGCATCTATATCAGAACTTGGGGAGATAGGGCCACTTTCTGGGGGAATGTAGACGCGCTTTGTTCCAGTCAATACGGTTGGCCGTTCTCTTGAGGAAGGCTTCAGTGTGTTCGGATTGTATGTTTCGGCCATGGCTTTCACTCCATTGTTGCTTGCGTTAGTGACAACTCGATTAGACGGCAGTTGAGTTCCTGCTCTGCTGATCTTTATTTTCGCCTCGTTCCAATTGCTTTGCACCGGGACTCTACCAAATTCATCACCTGCTGCAGGGCTCACACCTGGGACATGATGGCGCGACCTCTTGCCATAAGTTGTGGGCTTCCGACGAGATAGCATACCTGGAAGAAACACGACCGCTTACCAGCGAGTCAGACCGGTTGAGAAACCACTGAAAGCCAAGGTATGCTCGTGTTTTCCATCCGATCACCGTGAATCGGCTTTGCTCAGTGTTGCGACTTGGTGGATGACTTTCCTTGGAGAAGATCGTGAGAGCTATTCTAAGTAGAAATATCCAGGAAAGTCATGTCCCCAAAGTGAGTGTACTTGGGAGACAGATGGAAAGTACGGTGAAGAGGAAGTTGCGAGTGCTTGCGAAAGCGGTTATTCAACAACTATCAACGACAAACAGGGACAGGCGCACAAACAATGAGAATTAGCTCCTGTATTGAATACACGGCACGACCCGACAGAGGAGGACGCTAATGCGAACTAAGATAAGGTAAGGTGAGGTAGCCGAGGTAACCCTGTAGGGCAATGATCTAGACTTTTCGCTCATTACCAGCTGCTCCTGATCTGAGGCTTCGAACCCATTTTGTTCTGTGAGTAGCAGCTGTGATTGTGTACATTTGCCTGGTCGGACAGAACTACGAGTGGTGCAGACCACGCATACCTCGATGCCGAACCACATCGAAGACTAGGGTACAACATCAGAACTTTGCTTTTGCTCGTTGGACAGACGTCTCGCTCTCATGTCCAGCGAATCTACTGCACCCGCGCAATGCGTGGGACCCAACTATCGCCCAGAAGCACAAAAGCCCATTGCGACCATATCAACATCAATCCCTTATGACAATGTGCATATATTGTCCCAGACACCCCAATTGATCGCCCTTCTCACGTACGTCTGATTTCCCTACCAATTAATCTTTACCAGGCATTCACTGCTAGTTCTTCCACTTTGCCTTCTGAGCCGACAAAATTATAGTATGATCCGGGATAAGGACACAGCGAGAGCTGATTTCATCTTTTACTCGAATCGAATTATTCGCCTACTTGTTGAAGAGGGACTCAATCACCTCCCTGTAGTCGAGCATGTAGTCACTACTCCTGTTGGACGCCCTTATTCCGGAGTCAAATTTCAAGGCAAAATTTGTGGTGTATCGATCATGCGGGCAGGAGAGGCAATGGAGCAGGGTCTGCGCGACTGCTGCCGCTCAGTCCGGATTGGAAAAATCCTCATTCAGCGAGATGAAGACAGCTGTAAACCAAAGCTCTTCTATGACAAGCTACCAGATGACATTGCTGAAAGATGGGTTCTTCTTTTGGATCCAATGTTCGCCACGGGTATGTTCGCTGCGGATACCCGATCAGGCACTGCCTAATTCGTTGACTAGGCGGATCTGCCACGATGGCCGTTGATGTTTTGAAATCTCGAGGTGTGCCAGAAAACCGCATTTTATTCTTGAACTTGATTGCAAGTCCCGAGGGTGTGAATAGCTTTGCTAAACGCTTTCCAAAACTACGTGTCGTTACCGCATTCGTGGACCAAGGCTTAGACGATAAGAAGTAGGTTTGATGTCGTATTTACTTCTGGAAATGTATAACTAATTGATAAAACTAGCTATATCGTGCCGGGGCTTGGCGATTTTGGTGACCGCTTCTATACGCTTTGATGGCTTAAGCCCGTTGAAGCGAGATGGTCCCTGGGAAGGCGCGAGAGGGTTCTTTGTTTTCATATTGCGCCGCCCTCTCTGATGATAGCCGAAGGAGAACCATGTTCTCGAGGGATGCTGATTGCTGCCTCGAAATTCTTAGTTGGCCAAGTTTCCTGGACCTGAATCAAGGGGTATCGCATGTTGGGAAACAAAATCTGTGGAAAAAGATCTACCATGCACAGTGACCAGCATTACTCGTTGATGAGACTCAAATTATGTTTGATATGATCCATAGCTAAGCATTGTGACATGATTCTTGTGATGAAATCCCCTTTCAATAGTGACGCCTATCGCCTATCGAAACCAAAAAGCCCTGATTTAGACCGAATATATTGAGCCCGGTGCTTTGGATGCCTTCAAATTTTGTGACTAGTCGTCATCATTGTAATCTCGTTGACCATCCTTTTCGTCCTCCTCTACCGCAGCAACCAGATGCCGATCTATCTGCATGTCTGAATTCCTTCTGCCGGTATCACTTATAACGAGGTCGTCGTATGACCCAATACCATCATCCGCTTTAGGGGCGTCGGCTGCTTCCTTTGCCACGATATCACAGGCATCAACCCAATCAGAATAGACGTCTACGCCCGCGGAGAGGTCTATAACAATGTTATTCAAACACCAGTACCACTGATTAAAACCAGGACTCTTGGTGATTCGAAGGGTGGCGGTCATAGAACGTACAATTGATCCCAGTCTGGAATTGCTGGCCACACACCTTGCATGAGAGCTCGCCGATTCCGGCTTTCTTGTCCATCTTTACCGAGACAGACTTGTCATGATTACAGAAAAGGCATGGGAATATCGTGGGTAAAGGTTCTTTCTAAGTTACAGTTAAAGCGTATCCGTAAAACCCTTGAAAATCTGGAGCTGCGACACACCTTCTTCGGACCTTGGGGTTTGCGGGATGACTTCTTACGTTTTCCCTGCACAAATCTTAGATTTTGGAAGATCAAATTAAGCCTCGATTGACGGAGCATACCATGGTGGTGGATGAGCGTCAAGTTGTTCTGGATGTCAATAACAATATTAAATGAATAGGAGGTCGAATGCTCATCAAGGTATTACGTTGAGCCCAGCAAGTTAAGGTAGGTAGCAGAGTACGACTCCTGTACGAGTACACGACCTAGCGCGCGGCCATGCTAAGCGCAGACTGTATTCATACCGCAGGGGTTTCGTGTCGCTAGATTGGCGAAGGTAGTTTGCTTTGTTCTTAACTTCTTAGCGATTTGGTAAAAAGATACATTAGTATCTAGTAAATCAACAATGATCCATATTGTAAAGGACCGTTCATTATTGTATCTCGAGGCATCTAGATGAAGCTTCACTTACAGTCGGACATCGTGCAATCAATAGCTCTGACATTATGCCTTCAGATACTGCGGCGTCGGCACTGAACCAGCTTGAGCTGTTGAACAATATCTGCAACACACTCCAATCTATGCAAATTGACTATCAAAATCTCGCTACAGCCGTCGAAACAATCGAAGGGCGGGTCAACATGTTAGCTGGTGTTAAACAATTGCATGATGCTGCCGAGATTGAACGGCGGTTCAGTAACCGAGCCTCAAGACCTCTTTCTGTGGAAGTCCAGCTCTCTTCTAATACAGCTACACCTCTAACATCTTCTCCTCGACTACTCGCCTCGGAAAACACTCATGAGTCGGTCCCTAGCGAAAAACATCAATTACCTGCACGAAGCTTTGGCCCCAGCACTAGTTCACGAATAATACTGACCACATATCCCGGTCAATCTGGCATCGATCCTTTGCCAATGAATTGGGGTCACAAAGATCCCATGCAAAGAGGTCCCGTCGTTGTTTCGCGCAGCCAGAGTACCATCAGACGGCGCAATGGTACGCTATGAAGCATCAGCGTTAAATCTATATTCTAACCTACCGTTTTGCAGCGATCGGTGCACATGGTGGCTCTTATTCCATCTACCACGCACTCGCCGTTGCTAGCAAGAACCTTGACGTGGATCACAAGCCTGATTTCACAAATACCGAACCCGCTGTTGACATTGGCCCTTTCTCTCAATGGGCCGATGCAAAGAAAATTGTCTCAATGGACCCTTTGGGGCATCTCTCTCCTTGGCTTTATTCTGATTTGATACGTGAAGAGAACATCCATATCAGGCCGACGATTGCAGTCACGAAAGCACACATGAAGCTTCCAGAGCTTGAACAAAGTGTTAGCGCTGGGCGTCTCATTCCTGACGGGAAGATATGTCTGAATGATACTGGTGAGCTGGCGGTCACCAAGTTCGCCGTCGAGCCGGTATGGTATTTACCTGGGGTCGCTGAGCGATTTGGAATTGGTAAGCTATCATTGTGCCCTCGGGACCAACAAACTCCCCACCCTTAGATAGTCATGCAAGTCGTCCTGGCTAACGCTATTCAAGATGAGGGTACGTTACGCAGGTCTCTATTCGAAAATACTGGAGGATCTTTTCCTGAGCTCATAACCCGCGGTGACATCAAGCTTTTTCTACCTCCTATTGGCGGACTGACTGTTTATTGTTTCGGTGACCCCAAGAAAATGTCTGATGCGAACGTCCGACTCGCTCTGCGCGTTCATGATGAATGCAATGGCAGTGATGTGTTCGGCTCCGATATCTGCACATGCCGCCCTTATTTGATTTTTGGTGTTGAAGAGGCTGTCAAAGAAGCGCAGCAAGGAGGGAGCGGTGTAGTCATTTACTTCCGTAAAGAGGGTCGAGCTTTAGGTGAAGTGACGAAGTATCTCGTCTACAATGCTCGTGAGTGTGATTTCTCAATCCTCCATTAAACAAGGCTCTGGAAGGTTTGACTGATCGATTTTGACAGGCAAACGTGGAACAGACCGTAAGTATGGCACATGATCTATTGATGTGCCAGACCTAATTCCCAATGCCTAGGCGCGAGTGAGTACTTTCAAAGAACAGAGAACATCGCTGGGGTCAAGGTTCGTATGGTGCTTTGGCAACTTCTAATAGTAGCTTACCGTGGCAGGATATGCGATTTCAAGCGCTAATGCCCGATGTACTTACACCTACCATCTTCATCTTCATGGCATTAATAACGTACATAACAGGTTTTGCATTGGCTGGGTATTACCAAGATCGACCGTATGCTTAGCATGTCAAAGTAAGCCCCTGGATTCCTCCTCGAACATAGATTTGGTGTAACTGCGCCTAGCCAGTAGGATCCTTTGCTAACAGGTTTTGATTAGCATGAAGCACGATGCCATTGTAGAGCAAGGCATACCCATTCATGAGCGGGTACCAATCCCAGATGAGCTTATTCCGGAAGACAGCAGAGTAGAGATCGACGCCAAGATCCACGCTGGATACTGTGAGTAGCCTGATCATCTCTGGTCATAATGCACTGATGAATCCTGCAGTCACAACCGGCAGAGTCATGAATATGGGAGAATTGTCCGAAGTACAAGGACGCGCTTGGGATGATGTAGATCATTGAGAGAGTCAATCTATTATAATAGGATAAACTTCATAGAGTGAGACAAGTGCTTGGCTTGATAGTCATTAGCCACATAAATTGCCATCGACGAGTTATATCTTACAAATACATACGTCAAATTATAGAACCGATAATAAAATGAACACAGAACAAAGCGACTAGCCAGAACGTGACAGGCAACGCACCGTAAGGTATGCAACAGAAGGTGGTGGCAATCAGGAGAATGGGCTCGCTATCAGCGGTCTCGGTCTTTTGTCCAGCTGGCCAAATCACAGTTATGCTCAGCCATCTCCACCGATAGATAACTAGCAAACTATAGAAGATGTTTCCCACAATCGACAGCGCCTAAATCAATCAGAATAAGCTATGGTCAACGTTGTCTAATTTTCTTTTTAACATTCGATGTTGCCGGTGCCTACTGGAGCGGCAGGTAAAGCAGAAAGGTAGAAGAGTAGATAGAAGTTCAGTATTTCTAAGCAGACTACCAAGTCAAGATACAGGATAAATGCTACCAAATATGGGTATTGCCTGTTGGGCTTCCAAATGCAGATATATGCAAATCGCTCGGAGGCTGCGTACGAAGGTCAAGGGAGTTCTGTACAACGATTCTTTAGTTATTCTGTCCCAGATGTGCCAATGTAAAGTCGTAGAAATAAAGCTATGCGAAAGTAAATGAAAGATAAATTCTAAGCTAACTCTCGAGTCTTGAGTAGCAGGCTATCATCAGAGAGGCCCAGTGACAGACCAGCCAAATGCGAAGACTCACGTTACAACTCCCAAAGTAAGTCGACTACAAGTAGGGTGCGAAATGTATTAAACATGTTTATTGCCTAACCAAATTAGGTTAGTCAAAAACGTGTTTTAAACATGTTTATTGAAGCATGTATTAAACACAGGGGTATATATAAATAGCATCAATTATTTGAATGCTCCATTCCCACCTCACCGTCATGACGATGCTATTCAGAAACTCCTTCAGCACCTCATCGTTTGAAGGATTTAGCCTAGCCATAGCAACTTCCTCCTGCAGCAGTCTATCTTCCATATTCAAAAGCTTCTCCTCATCGATTTCAATGCCCTGTGTAGAGTCTGCTGACGAGTAGTCTCGGACGCCAATTGACGGTGACAGTATAAGCACTCCACTGCAGAGACGATTCGGTTTGGTAGGATTATGCTCTGAAAGGCATCAACAACAGCCTGATTGCGAGGTTTGCCACCGCGTTGAGGAGGCATGACTGGTGGTAGGAAGATAGATCTACTCCATACGAGTATAGATCAATGGTGACGGCAGCGAGGTCAAACCCCCTGAGCTAAACCAGCTGGGTTTAGCTTGCTTATATAATATAAAACCAATAAACATACATGAAGAAACCGCTAGTGAGTTTTAAACACGTTTATTGTAGAAGAAACGGTTTTATTCGCTAACTACAAGATCCTAACAACAGCCTACAAGCATTGAAGGCGGAAAAGCAAGCTGCAAATTGGTCGAACAAGATCGAGAAGGCCAGGTTGCACTGGGTTTAGGTTGGTTTTGCCCTTGGCCGAGACGGGTCTTGTCTCGTTATCCACTAGCGCCTCGCTAAAAAGCATTTGTGCGTTTACGGCATTATCCACGACAGCCCACAAAATTGCCATTTCAGTCAACAGCTTCAACGTCGTCGTAACATAGATCCTCTAAGCAGTGAGGTCCGCCGCAATCATGGCTGTTGGAAAGTGAGTACATCTATTATCAGGTTTACGGGGTTGGCACTGATGATCCTACAGAAACAAACGTCTTTCCAAAGGGAAGAAGGGCCTTAAGAAGAGGACCCAGGATCCTTTCACTCGAAAAGATTGGTTCTCAGTCAAGGTAATATCAGCTACTCTCCGGTCTAATCGCTTTACTCACAATCATTAGGCACCGTCAACGTTCCAGGTCAGGGAGTAAGCTAGACCGTCAACCAAATCTAACGACCTTAGTGCTAATCCTACACAGCGTCGGCAAAACATTGGTGAACAGAACAACCGGTCTGAAAAATGCGAATGATGCCTTGAAGGGAAGGATATTCGAGGTTTCACTGGCGGACTTGCAAAAAGATGAGGATCATGCATTCCGAAAGGTCAAGCTTAGGGTGGACGAGGTACAGGGCAAAAACTGCCTCACCAACTTTCACGGATTGGACTTCACCTCGGACAAATTGCGATCTCTAGTTCGCAAGTGGCAGACCCTGATCGAAGCCAACATCACCGTGAAGACGACCGACGACTACCTTCTCCGACTCTTCGCCATCGCCTTCACCAAGAGGCGGCCTAATCAAATCAAGAAGACCACATATGCCCGTACATCACAGATCCGCGCCATTCGTAAGAAGATGGTGGAGATTATCCAGCGTGAAGCGTCAAGCTGTACACTTTCCCAGCTTACAACGAAGTTGATCCCGGAGGTTATTGGTCGCGAGATTGAGAAGGCCACTCAAGGCATCTATCCGCTACAAAATGTATATCAAGGTCATGCAAAGCATATTGCTTTCTTCAATGCAACGCAAGAGTCCGCTAACGAGAAACATGCAGGTTCACATCCGCAAAGTCAAGCTCCTGAAGGCACCCAAATTTGATCTGGGTGCTCTACTCAACCTCCATGGTGAATCGACCACGGATGAGCAGGGTCAGAAGGTGGAGAGAGAGTTCAAGGAGACGGTGCTTGAGAGTGTTTAGAGGTTGAGACTGAGGGGATGGATTTACGACATGCCTCATCAAGAAAGTCTTGCATGTTGTTTAGCTTTGTGTCTTGAAAGATACAAATTTATTCCATAGGCGATATCTAATGTGGCAAGAAACCTCTCTAAATGAGCTTTACGGGTGAAATGGAGACTAAACATGGTTCATCACGACGGTGCGCAATCGATGGAATACACTGTCCAGTTGCAGAAGATTTTGATACATAGGTGATATAACTGGTCGTACCGCTTTGTCGTACCGCTCACAGACATCGTTTGGCCTACCACAATGATAAATTTACTAACCCAATGTATCACGGACAGTCTCAGCAACAGTAAGCTAGAGTGCGTTAACCACCGTCCTTTCATCTATCAGAAGAAGAGCTACCCTGGTATTTGGCTGGACAAAGGATGGAAGGAGCTTCGTCGTAAATTGTGAAAAGACCAAGGACGCTGGACGAAGATGCTTCGAAAGAGGCAGAGTTGTGCTTTGCTTCTTAGTAGAAGCCGCGGGTGACGATGTCGTTAAGCGCCATCGATTGCTCACCCACGAGATGGTTCTTCTTGCAAAAATTCGACAACGGCTGGCTGAATTAGCACGGTAGTCGGCAGCATAAAGAAAACCCTACCTTGCCTAAAATGCTCGGGCTTCTCTGATATTACCCAGTGGCCACAGTCAATGTCTCGCAGTTCGAACCTGGGGAAGAACCGACCAATAAGTGGCATGACAGCGTCCGGTACATAATGACTCTTTATCCCACGGATGAAGAGACTCGGTCCTTCATAGCGTGCTTCGCTTGGGTCTTTGAATGGAAAGTCTCCCATGTAGTCCAGATTCGAGGCAAGTGTGCTGATCGGAATCCGAAGTTCCAAATGGTCTTCCGGCGCACGTACCAAATTTGTGAGAAGAAATTGCCGTATGGGTAAAGCCTGTGGGAATATAATGGAGTTCTCAGCAACAGGCTGAAGCGAAATTCCGCCAAATTTGTATTGCATTACTGCTCACCTCCTCGTAAAGTTTCAATACCTCGTCTGCCTGCGCCTGTCTCGTTACCTTTGCAGCTTCTATATCCCGCATGCCTTGGATATATCTGTGGAAGTTACTTTTGAGAGCTGCGTCCACAGGCGCGTTGTCGACCGAGACCAATGCTCCAATTGAAGTGAAATTTCGTAGAGCTATAGTCATGGCTACCTTCGCGCCCCTTTCGAACCGCCATTGTCAGCTTCAATTTGCGCTAAAAGAACTCTATGGATACTAACATTGAATGGCCAATTACGGCCGCAGACTGCAAGTGATGGAGTCCTATAAATTCTTCAACGTCCTCGGCCATTACGGTATAATTGTGAGTTGGATCATGGGGTGATTCGCCATGGTTTCGCAGATCCTAGATATATGAATTGCAAGACTTCGAAGGCTCCCCAGGGTTCAAACTGACGAGAGCATAGACTGGCCTTTTCAGGTCTCGTGCCAGCGCCCTAATCCATAAGTATCAGTATCAGTATCGTACACTTGGCTAACGCACACAAGGAGCCATACTTACTGATGCTCCTGTTGTTTTGCTTAGAGCCAAATAGACCATGCATAATGATTACAGCAGGAACCTCCGTTGATGACTTGGTCTTTGGGGGTTCATGCAGGGCGTATGCGAGGTTTAGATGGCGAACTGACTGGGATTGGAACCAGTCGGACGCCTGGATGCAACATGATTGACCTAATACGGCTAAGTTTTTTCGACGATAGAACCGCGTTGCCTTTGGCTTGAGCATTATCATTTCCGACCCCTTGAAAGAGAGTGGGAGGCCGGCAACGAGATTTACCTGTACGAGGTGCTGGCTACGAATCTTCTGCACAGTGTTGAAGTGTAAATCTGATAATTGTCTACAGGTGTGTCTTCTACAAGAGGCTATCTAGATTTCCACACGGGGTCGAAGCATACCATCGCTAGTACTGATTAGGTTAGCGTAAACTTCGCTAGTACTAACAAGGTTAGCATGCAGTGCAATATCACTGCTCCTACTATTGCTCCTTACTCCCACTGCTCCTCCTATTGCTCCTATTGCTTCAACATTCCCACTCAATAGAAGCAACTGAGCATTCTACATACTCATCATTGAACGAAAGTTCTGAAACGCCTTCGGGGTTAGGGCCTTCGTCAGGCCGTCGGCTGCCATCGAGCTGTACAACTTTTCGTAGATTTTGGAGAGGACTAAGGGTAATATTTGCGGTAGTAAGAGGTTCTTGGTGATGAAGAAGGTGGTGCTGTTCGTCGGTTTCGCAGGGATACAGCTGGCGGAGGGTTGGAAAAGTTGAGCCAGGGCCGGAACTTTTTTTTTTGGTTCCGGCCCCGGCCCAACTTTCTGCATATGCAGCATATGCTAATGCTCAAGAAATGATATTATTTAGCTAAAGTAGCTAGAAGACAAACAGCAAGAGCGAAGTATTGAAGCCGTGCATATGCACAGCTTGAGCGAAACATCGAGAAAACAGCACAATCACAGGCCACGCATATATCATGAATCTACTTTGCAGCAAGACGAGCGAAGATTCTTCTACATATGCTTAGCATATGCACAAAACATGCGAAATCATGAACTCAACTTGTGACATGCTCATTCACAAGCTATCGCTCTTCGTCAGATCTTTCTCGTGCGTTTTCTTCTTCATTCTCGTCGTTCAGCTTGTGATCTTTTCTCATCTTGAGCGAGCTGAGTTTCTTTTTAGTATATGCGCGGCATATGCGGACTGCGACTCTCATCTTCAAACCATTTAGTCAATCTGTTATCTCATTCGCTCGATTTTCAGCAACGATGCTTTCGTCGTTCATCGATGTTTCTTTATGCTCAGTTGATGCTGCGCATATGCACAGTCGAGGCCTTTTTGACCAGATGTCAATTTTTTTGTGGCCTCGCTTAATGCTCTTGGCATATGCTTCGCATAGGAGCTTTTCCAACCCCGGCTCAACTTTTCCAACCCGCCAGCTGAAACCCGGGTTTGGCAAAGTGTTGTTGATGGTGTAAAGCTGCGGAGTCAGCATGGCTAACCCGGAGAGGCTTAGCCGTCGTAAGTCAGTATTGATACAAGCGGTTGAGCTAGAAGAGGCGTCGAAGGGCATCAATCAGATTTAGCAGATTCTGCCCAGCTGATCATTCTATTGATGTTCTCACCGTGTCAGATTAATTACTTATGGGCGACACGAAGTACAAGTCTGATTCATAGTAGCAGCGCCAAGCCTAGATATGTTCTCCAAGAAAAAAGTTCACTAAAGCCCCGCCCCTCACATGCACTGGAGACCATTAGGTGACACGAAATCAGACACTCCGCATCACTATTAGGAAGTGGCTGTCTTGGCTCCTTTGACTGAAGAAATGGTAGCTCTTCGATGTCTTTCGCGAGTCCTTTCCCAGCCAGTCTGGAACTTGGGGCCGGCACAATGAGGAAGAGGGCCGCTGTAATTAGACTTTCGCGGCATGCTTTTGGCCAACGTTGTTTACTGAAACGAAATGCAAGACACGCTGGGTCTGGTGCTGTGTAATGCTATTCCTGTCACCTGGGCATGAGGCAAAGAGACTACGGTGTCTTCATATTTTTTCCTTGAGCTTTTCCCCTTTGGCTGTCGAAGCAGAAACAACTGCAGCAAGCCCCGACGTGGCCAATGAGCTCTTCGCAGCAGCCACGGCAGCATCAGCAGCAGTGGAGCACACAACCAGAGGGCGCCCAGTACTCTACACGCTATCCAAATCTGCATTACGTCCAGCACGCAGGCCTACGAGCATAGCTCCGAGTTCCCGATATCTCAACGACATTTATCGTCAAACTTGGCGCACTCTCCAATTATGTGCAGACGTTCTGACCTTCTTTTTGCCTTGTTGCTTCACTAACTCACCTTCACCTTTTCACGTCTCCGCGAGTTCCATCGGCCCAACCTCTCAGCAACCTGATGATAAGATGGTGGAAGTCCGCCTTTTCTTTTCCTTCATCGGAGGGACCAGATCCGATCTTTTTGAGAACTCCGTCACTTGATTCTGTATCAATGCTTATGAAATTCGTAAAGTGGCGAGGGCTTGGAGCCAAGACGTTTAAACTCAGCTGGGTAGACGCATAAAGGTACCTTATACTTCCCAAGATCCGTAGCCCTAAGCTAGGGTATTGTCGTTCTGGTATGATGATTGGTAGATTTGCCCAGCCAATAAAGATACACCCTTCTTATCATTGCTGTAGCGCATAACTACAACGTGAGGCTGTCCTGATGTGCGAAGCGGCATTCAGAACAACGTCGCAAGACCATGACAAGATGTTTTCCAAACTCAGTAAATCTCTTCGCTCCAAAAAGTCAAGCTCACAAACATCTGCAGTCGATCCTCCCATACTCGAACAATCACATGGTTCGCCGTCACGAGCAACCGCCCTGCAAAGTCTAACCCCACACCTATCGCCTAGAATTGATATCTCGTTATCGGCGGCCACCCAGACAACAGCTGGTCCGGCGGTTATAAGCGAAGGTCAAAATTATGGCATTAAACAGCTGTACGATGGAGGCACAGATGCGAGCATCGACATCGTCTTCGTGCACGGATTAACAGGGAATGCATACAACACCTGGCTTCACAAAGACACAAAGATACATTGGCCAAGCGCACTATTGAAGCAAGATATCCCAGATGCACGTGTTCTAAGCTTTGGCTATGACGCAGATGTCGTCGGCTTTTGGAACCCAGCATCGAATAGTCGGTTAAGTAATCACGCTGAGAACATGGTCGGGGCCTTGGTGCGGAAACGAGAGCGTACAAATACAGAGACGAGGAGGCTTCTATTCGTTGCTCACAGTCTCGGCGGACTAGTTGTCGAGTATGCTCTCAATCATTCGAGAAGTGCCGCTGAGATCTTCCTCGGCCAGATCGAAAAATACACAACAGGGATAGCGTTCCTTGGAGTCCCTCACTTCGGCGCAGACCTTGCGGCATGGGGACGCTTTGGCACGAGAATGGTCAACGTACTTCGGCGGGCCAACCAAGATATTGTCGCAGTGTTGGAACCTGGGTCGGAAATATTGCGCGTTACAGAAAAGACTTTTCGCAACAATCTAAGCATCAGAAAAGATGAAGGACGTGAGATATCTATCACTTGTTTCTATGAAGAACTTCCTGTAGTTGGAGTTGGCGAGGTACGAATCCTGATACATGATGCTGTGCCGGTCCTAATCTATCCAGATTGTGCCTTTACATTCCGCTGAGATGAAACCGTACAGCTGCTACGGGATTCACGCGAATCATATGGTATTCCTGACGACCTGATCCGCAGCATCATTCACTAAATGTTCATGGCAGGACATGACAAAGTTTCCGAATCGGGAAGATCAAGGATATGACGCCATTCTAGGCGAACTTCAGCGATGGAAGAAAGTAGCTTTTCAAGAGAAAGCATCAAAGGTCTTCGAGCCGAGTACAAGTGTCAAACAGGGTCGATCTCAATTCGGCGACACTCACGCTTGGAACAGCCAGGTGGTGCAAGGCAACTTCTATAATGCGAACTTCAGTCAGTCTTCTTAATGCCTTCGTATAGATCGAGTCTCTGACGGAGTGGTATACCGCAAGGCACGAAAGAGGGGGCTTCACTTGAGGCAAGCGGTCAGTATCCTTTAAGTACTTTTAGCGTCTCATAAAGCCCGAAGCTAGGACTGCTTTGGGATTTGATATTTTCTCTCTAACTATCGTTTCGCATATAGATCAAAAAGGAAACAGCTGGTGGATGGTGCCTCGTGCTACCACCCGCCTCTATACTGGACGTAAGAAGCTTGGCGAACGCCTTGCTCAGGTGTTCGAATCGGATCCAATATCGCCTTCATTTCAAAAGATCTTTGTTATCATCGGAATCGGTGGCACAGGGAAAAGTGAGGTGTGTCTAAAATTTGCAGAAGCCCATCGAGATGAGTGTGTAGGCGCGAGATCCCTTAATGATACTTGGCTGACATTCTATAAAGATACTGGGGAGTTTTCTGGCTTGACGCTACGAGCGTTGCAACGGCCGGTCAAGGATATATTGACATTGGACGACGATGTGGTGTATTCGAGCCGAATGTTGAGAACGTAAAGTCATGGTTGGCCTGCAAAAGCGAATACTGGCTTCTGATTATCGACAATGCGGATGATCCAGAGCTCAACTACTCTCAATATATACCACACAGCAATAGAGGCGATATTTTATTCAGTACCCGGAATCCAGAATGCGGTGAGCACAAGACCGTCGGCAGCGAGGATTTGGAAGAGCTCGAGCCTGAGCTTGCCCAAGACCTCCTCCTGCTGGCTACTGGCATTGAGCAAGGTCGGTGGAAAGACAAACGGAGAGCTGCTTTGGCGATAGTCGATCTCCTTGGATCACATACGCTTGCAATCATCCAAGCCGGCGCGTTTATTAAAAAGAAGCTCTGCACCATCGAGCGGTATCCGGCTATCTTTCAACAGCAAAAAGGGCAGCTTCTAAAATTCTATTCCAAGCAGAACGAGTCGATATACAGCAATGTGTACGCAACTTTCGATGTTTCTGCGAAATACCTTGAGAAGTCCAAATTACCAGAAGCATTGGATGCTGTGAATTTGCTCCATATTCTAGCATTCTTCTATAACAGTGAAATCTCGGAGGTAATCTTTTTGAGGGCTGCTCAATACGCCTCCCAAATTAGAGATGAGGACCTAGACGATCAGGGAAAAATCTATTCATTGTCTACGAATCATATCGCAAGATTCCCAAAATACGCGCAGGGCCAGAGTGATCTTCAGAACCGCTTACGGTGGCGCAAAGCTTGTTCGATTTTGGAATCTTTATCAATCATCGTAATACGTGCAGAAGATGCCGACGACGACGAGGAGCACTCCTCTTTCACCGTCTCTATGCATTCTCTTATACACGTATGGGCCAAAGAGCGCCAGGACTTTCAAAGTCAGAGCAAGGCATGGCAATCAGCCTCGACGATTATTGCATTCTCATGTCAGGGATGGTATGAATATCGTCCTTTTTTTATGCTTCTTCAACCTCATGTGCAAGCATGTGTGAATCATAATATAGAAGGCTATACACAACAGATATCTGAAATAGAGACTGCTCAGATACTCTTTCAACTTGCATCTGTTCTTTATAGGATAAGAGATGACAAGTCACTTGATTTGCTTATCTCACAGACTCGTTCCAGACTGCAAGATACAACTGAGGAGAACATTATAATAGAAATCGATATCTTCACTGGACGAGTATTAGAACAACAAGGGGATTACGGAACGGCTGTCCAGATTTATAAAGCTGTGACCAAGCGTCAATCCCTAGCATTGACCGACGATCATCCTTCACGGCTTGCCTTGCAGCGCGCCCTCGCTCTGGCTTATCAAGCAAACGGACAGGTCGAAGAGGCCGTTCAACTGCTTGAGCATGTCGTTCAAGTTGAAGAAAAGCTGGCCGACGATCATCCTTCACGGCTTGCCTCGCAGCATGCCCTCGCCGACGCTTATCAAGCAAACGGACAGATTGAAGAGGCCGTTCAACTGCTTGAGCATGTCGTTCAAGTTCAAAAGAAGCTGGCCGATGATCATCCTGATCGGCTTGCCTCGCAGCATGCCCTCGCTCTGACTTACGAAGCAAACGGACAGATCGAAGAGGCCGTTCAACTGCTTGAGCATGTCGTTCAAGTTGAAGAAAAGCTGGCTGACAATCATCCTGATCGGCTTGCCTCGCAGCACGCCCTCGCTGACGCTTATCAAGCAAACGGACAGATCAAAGAGGCCGTTCAACTGCTTGAGCATGTCGTTCAAGTTAAAGAAAAGCTGGCCGACGATCATCCTTCACGGCTTGCCTCGCAGCATGCCCTCGCTCTGGCTTATCGAGCAAACGGACAGATCGAAGAGGCCGTTCAACTGCTTGAGCATGTCGTTCAAGTTCAAAAGAAGCTGGCCGATGGTCATCCTGATCGGCTTGCCTCGCAGCACGCCCTCGCCAATGCTTATCGAGCAAACGGACAGATCAAAGAGGCCGTTCAACTGCTTGAGCATGTCGTTCACATTCAAGAAAAGCTGGCTGACAATCATCCTTCACGGCTTGCCTCGCAGCACGACCTCGCCAATGCTTACCGAGCAAACGGACAGGTCGAAGAGGCCGTTCAAGTTCGAGAAAAGCTAGTCAACAATAATACTTAGGTTATTGAATAATAATACTTTTCCACAAAGCTTTCCGCATACTTTACACAGCGACAGAGCACTTCAGAGCTGCAGTTATTTAGATATCGCAAATAATTAGCGAAGCCGGTAGCAGCTTGATCTTATCACTTAAAAATTGCAAAGGCGTAAAAGAGGGTCTCGCCTAGAGGAAAGAATGTTTATTATAGCAATTAATTGCTTTGCTTTGTCCGTATCAGTCTGCTCTTGTTACGTCTTCGCTGTACTTGTTCTCCCGCTTCAAATTCCCGCACCAGTCTCTGCGCGTTTCCCAGCTCGCTTTCAGGCAGCCAAGTGCTCTTCCAACGCACCTGGTATTCATCGCCCCCTTTTCTGCGCCTTTTCCCAATAAGCCTCACGATCTCCCACTCACCGTCCTCCTCGTCCCATGCTGAGCCTTCCTGGCCCTGAGGCTGCGGAGGGAGCGGTGGAGTGATGGCGCTGGGAGGGCTTGCGGGCGCTGCTGCTCGGTGATCGTCTTCGCCGACGACCGGCGGTCGCCCACCTGGATGCTGGGGTAGAGCGGTACTTGGAGAGGTCGGGCGATCGATGGGTTCGGTGGAAGGTTCGATAGCATGAGTACTCAAGCAACCGTGCATCTCCGCCTGTTCCCTGGGGGGAAAGCTTTGGAGGACTGCAGGGCCAATCTTAGACTACACACTCGTGGCCCTGGTAGAACCGCCAGTTTCACCAGGCTTTTCGTCGTCATCTCCAACTATAAGAGGATTCTTTCGACTCTTAGACTTCGATCTGATCGAACGTATCGATCTGACTACCTCTCTGCTAGGGGAGACTCGCGATCTGTTTGGCGAGCCAGCACTGAATTTTGGAGGCCCGGAAAAAGCTCGAGGTAATATTTACCGTCCTCAATATCGATGGGCGTTCAATGACGACTTCCATATTCCCCATCGATTGGGCCCCTTCTCATGGCCGATGACGAGGAGAACGACGACGCCTTACCATCCCTCGAGAAACTACTGGGTCATGCTGGAGAAGCACAGGAGTCACCATATGCGGTATCAATCTTCAACCATAGCCATAGAAGGGCTGAGGGCGCCGTTGAACATCCCATCCCAAAGGACTGCAACAACGCTCCCGCTCCCGAAGTGGAACGAAATGAAAACGAGCGTGGGGAGACCGACAGCTGCAGCAATAGCCACCAGAGCAGCAACGGCTCAATATCTGTGAAGCAGGGCGTGCAGCACGGTTCCCTTAATACCCCAACAACTTCTGTGCCAGGTTCAGAAGCTAGGTACGACCCTTGAAACCTCTTCCCAATGATTTCGATGCTAACAGATAGCGCCGATATAGACGCTGCGCCCTCCACGAAAATATACAAAGCTCTATCTCCGATCCTCCTCCTCCCCCTGGTTCCGTCCCGTCGTCCATATTCAACACATGAATGAAGTCAAGTTACGGAGCCTATAAAGATATCAGAGCTGGTCACTCTGATGAAGAAAGAGAGAAGGCGAATATAGGTAACGGACACAATAGAGATGGGGATCAACAAGATGAGGATCCGACGGCCGCGTGCGCTATAGGCATTCGAGATTCCTCCAAGCGCACAGCGGATAATGCAGGTTTGAACGAGGGGGCCGAAGGTGTATCCAGGTCGGACATTGTTCGACGTACAGGTCAGTCGCAGGCCCTAGTCGCTGTATACCGCGTCTAATGATCCTCGAAAGATCCTACCGACGACATAGATGGTACCGATTATGACCAGTTTCTCGCACGGATTCGCTTGCTGCCCAAGCTTGTCTTCAGACGGCCGCCATCTCTGCGAGACCTGCAGCAGCGCGAGAATACAATAAGCTCAAGTCGATCCAGTGAGACTGGCGACAGTCAAGGTGAGCCGTCTACCTTTGTGACCAGCTTCGGGGCGTTCTCTCTGACATGCTTGGGGCTGACATTTGGTGCAGGGGCCACAGGATTGTCGTGCTTCTTGCTGGCCGTGAAAGCACCACGGTTCCACGTTGCAGCACGGCCTTTACTGGGTCGGCCTGCTGAAGACGGAGGCTGATAGTAGCGAACAGAGTTCATGCTGACAGGGGCCATTGCAGACATAGATGGCAAACCGAAGATTGTGTCGGCTGGGCTTTTCGTTAGGTGATTCGAAAAGAAGTCTGAGGTTCATCGAGGCGGGAAAAGGGTGGTCATATGTACCCAAAGACTGGCAGGCCATCCACTGCGACCCTGCCCGCACACAAATCCCGCTACTTCTCCTCCACACCTCAGAGACCACCGATCGCCAATCTCCACGTATTCGTCGTGTCTCAGGGGGCAAGCCTCGGCGCCTCAAGCAGCCACTGGAGCCTCGTATCCGTTCATCCCATGCAGCCCATGCAGCTGGATCACCGCTGCGCCCCGCGCAGACCTCCATATCGTACAGGAGAATTCAGATCCGAGGCCGCTATGGCGAATCGCTGTCCCGCGTCCTTCACGATGCTCGGCGAAGAACAAGATCCGCGTCTCGAGGCGGAACCGCATGTCCCTCAACGGCAGGCTTCTAAAACCACTAATCATCCTCTGACCTCCTCTTGACCTTGGTGCCTCCATCGAGCTCTACCGCAGGAGCTAGCTGTATCTTCGCGATCGCTTGCCTCGCAAAACACTTGACATCGCCCTCGCAGCCCGGGATCTCGCTCTTCCGAGTTTCGTCGCTGGTGCTCCACCAATCGTTCGAGGCTCAGCGTCGGCGCAGCTAGAACAATTGGGGCCATGCAACGAGCTCGGAAGCCCACGTAGAAGTGGCCAGCTTTCAAATACATAGACCAAAGCTCATCTAGCCCGCTCAGCTAGGTGGTCATGCAGCGAAGTCGGAAGCTCACGTCGAAGTGGCCAGCTTTCAAATACATAGGTAGACCAAAGCCCACCTAGCCCGTCCAGCTGGGTGGCCATACAGCGAAGTCGGAAGCTCACGTCGAAGTGACCAGCTTTCACCTACATAGACCCAAAGCCCATCTAGCCCGCTCAGCTTGGTGACCATACAGCGAACTCGGAAGCTCGCGTCGAAGTGACCAGCTTTCACAATTTTGAGTCGTCGAAGTGACCACTTGGTCATATAAACAGTTCATTCACGCGCTCGTATGCGCATTCTATCGGTGTGACTGCACAATGAAAAGATATAAAGCATTGATTTTGGCTAAAAATTATGTAATTTACATTCTTTAACATACACACAGCGCTACAGTGGCTACTATTTAGGTAGATAGCATCGTGTTTCATAGTCTTAGGCTGCATAAGCACGTAAAAACTTGAAGAAAAAAAAGAAAAAAAGAAAAAAAACTAATCTGCGAAATGGGAAATGGGAGGGATTTTGAACTACCGCGCTCGTATGCGCATTCTATCGGTGTGACTGCTCAATGAGAAGATATAAAGAATGATTTTGGCCAAATTACATGTAATTTAGCATACAAACAGCGCCTAGATAGTGCCATAGCCATAGGCTGCATGCACTTAATGAAGAAATAAAATAAAATATTTTGAAAGTTTTACTACAATCCCATCACATCTCTGACTTTTTTCATAGTTTGATTCGCTTTGCTACGCGCACTGTCAGCACCTTTTACGGCTATATCTTCAAGCGTTGAGGAACCATCAGTCATTAACTGGTTGTATCGCGTTCTTACGTCGGCCAGGCCGTCGGAAATTGCATCTGCAACCTTGTCTTTGAAATCCCGCATGCTGAGCACGCTATGTTCTTCAGCAAGCTCTTCGAAAGTCCGCCGCCCGCGATCGAAGTGTTTCATAAGTGCTAGAAGATTCGATACCCCTGGCCGTCCGACTGGATCGTATGATACTCCGGTCGTTGAATCGGTTAGGGCAAGCCGGACCTTTTCACCAATTACGGTGGGGCTGTCGTTCACGAGAATTCGAGACCGAGGATCTTCGTGGGATTTGGACATCTTCAATTTTGGTTCTTGAAGCGACATCACACGTTTCGCGGATGCTTGGAGCTAATTAGCAAATGGGCAACAAGAGGTAACGCGTAGAGCGTACACAGCATCGTAGTCGGTTGTTTCAAAACTTGTTGACCGTAGGCTGCATTGAACCCATGGGCGCACTCTCTGGCAAACTCCAGATGCTGCACCTGATCCTCTCCAACCGGGACATGCGTAGCACTAGAACAATTAGTTATAGAGCCGATGTATGAATAGTTTTGGTAAGTACCCGTAGACCAAAATGTCGGCCGCTTGTAGCACAGGATAAGAAAACAATCCAAGCTTTAGCTTTGCTCTAGTACCCGAATCTCCAACTGCCGAATCAGCAGGGAGTGCTAGCTTGCTCTGCCCACCGTCAATATGTTTTCAACGACAGGGTAGTGAGCCAAGGTTCTAACAACGGACCTTCCATTGTGTCATCCTCGAAAGATATCCCACTGAAGCCGTGCAGCTGAGAATCCACATCAATTCGGTGTGCGCCGCAACCTGCCGCCTTTAACAGTCGTTCTTCCTCAACAATGAACAACTAGTAGCATCGTCATACATCAGATTGGTAGAAAATGGTCGATCGCTCGGGGTTCAGGCCCACAGCCAGTAATGTGGCCAGTGTCTCTCTTTTCCGCTTCCGCAGCCGTTCTGCATCTTGATACACGGTTATTGCGTGTAGATCAACAATCGAAAATATCAACTGGGTTGCTGGTGTGGCTTCGTTTTGCAATGTGACCCATTGTTGGAGTGCACCTAGATAGTTTCCCAGGTGAGGGACGCCGGTAGGTTGTATGCCTGAGAATATTACATCTTGTGAAGAAAGCCGGATTTGGTTGAAGGATCCACTGTGACGGGCGGCTGGCCACGATGTTTTCTTTGAAGTCAGACAATGGGCAAGTTGGCACTTTGGATGCTTGTTCAGCGTAGACAGCATTGCCTATTCACTAGACAAGAAGCAAACAAAAGGTTGAGATGCAGTCAAAATATGATACAGCTTGATACAGACTACCTTATCACGTGCTTATGTACTCTACCTTAGGTCTAAACCTTATTGAGCCTTGACTTGCTAAACTGGTAATTTAGTACTTTCGCAGTATGACAGCAGGGACTGGGCATTAAGGTACCTATTGATTAGGAAATTCTCATAGCTGGCCTATTGCGTCCCCTGAATAGGTGAGCCTGTTGTTTATGGTATGCTCAGCCCTCGATGTTCCACTTTATGGGTACGTAGTGCGGCACCTCTGAACTCACGGAGTGACTACTATATGCGTGTACACTACTCATTCCCGTATTATCATCCTCGCTTCGCGGCATCATTTGGGTTACTCAGGATTTTGCAGTGGGAATGTCTATTGTAAAATTACCAGAACGATGCTCTGGAGTATCTTACACGTATGGGCAGCTACAGGACTTTATACCTATTTCGAGGAATAATATAGAATTGCATCGCCTTAATGAATTTCGGCCTAACCACCTCGACCCTTCGTTCACCTTCGTACGAATGGTATGTTCAACCCGCCGGGTATCATCAACCAAACTGAGCCCTGACGCCAGTATCCCACAAGCCCAACCGAAAAGACAAGGCTGCAAGTGTGCAGCGTAGAAAACATAGTTATGCACTGCGTACCTCTAGACCTTGCTCATTGGAGCATCCGACGTATGGCGAAAACCTTCACTGTTCATCATTTCGTAAACCCTTTCTGCAGTCTCCAAATTTTTCCGTCTACCGAAGTGTGCCCATTTTGGCTCCAAGCCATGCTTCAAGTTCTCCAGACTAACATCCATCGTCTTCCCAACACCTAAGATTATTATCAGTATGACGTCAGCTCCAGCTTCCGCAACGAAAACGTCCGCACTGACCTAAGCTTTCGTGTTCCCACACATTGGCCTTCATACCCACTCCGTAGTACGCATGTTTCCTTAGGAAGGCTAACCATATCTCTACTGTCTCAAGATGTCCATCTGTAATCTGAATAAGTCGTCTTAATGTGATCCTCTCAAAATTCTCTTGGCTCTTCTTGTGTACGAAATTGCCCCGAGGCACGGTCCATCGCTCAGTAATGCGAGGCAAAGGTATAGGTCCTGCAGCTGGGAGCTTCAAATAATATGCAGCGCGGAGCGCAAAGTCGGCGAAGAATTCAACGTTGCGGACACTGTAGGAGCGTAATTGTAAGTCACACGATGGCAATCCGTACTTCGCCATTCGTTTGAGAGGTTTTAAGTAGATGGCTTGAACACTTCGAGGTAGTCGTATATTTACACTTTCTTCCTCAGCTTCATCTATAGGCACTCTTTGCTTCAGATTAGAAAAGGCTTAGCAGAGTAATTATTTGCGGAGCCCTACTCTGTTGATTCCTGTATGCCCATCTTGACTGGCATTGGTAACCCGGGTCTGTAGTAAAACGATATAAGCATATAACGCTTGCTATGAGCATGGAAGGAAACGGACAATGATGAAGTCACCGGTTGAGCATCTTCTTCACGTCGAGCGGATGTCGTCGCAAATCCGAGGCGCTGCCACGTTCGTGAGCAAGGAGTCCGGAAACCGGCCCTCTCGATTGTGGTTTTCGGATATCTTATTTCGCCCAAAGAGATTCGAATATACAAAGGAAGTGCCATGATAGTGCTGTCTGTGGGAGTCCGAATTATTTTCCAGTGTTATATTGGTAGCATACATTCGCCAATAAATACTGTAGTACATAAGGTATGTTTTCGTTTATTACCCGCCGCTAATTTTCAGTATCATAAAATAACCACAGAACCTGAGGGTGGCCACTTTAATGTTGTACAGAATCTGCAAGTCACCGTTGTTCGGCAAATGACCGGAAATTCGAGTTTCTAGGGTAGATTTGATCAATATTTTGAAATGGAAGACGTAGTATCTCAACAAGCAGCAGAAGCTTGTCGTTATCTGCGCAGCCAGATACCAATTGAATTACAAAGGCCTGCTGTTGGGATCATATGCGGATCTGGCCTACACGGTCTGGCAGATGTGGTTATATCTCAGCCACGACATGCTCTACATTATAGAGATATTCCACACTTCCCTCTAAGCACAGGTAACCTAGACTCGTCCTCGGCGGGCAAATCTCAAAGATGATAACATGCAGCAGTGCAGGGTCATGCGGGACAGCTTCTATTTGGGTTTCTCGAAGCCGATAAAAGATCGGTAGTTCTGATGGTTGGGAGGACCCAGTCAGTGTCAGTCTTGCTTTCCGTTGAAGTGTCGCTCATGTTCCCCCTGTTGTAGCTATTACGAAGGACACACGATACAGACTATTACGTTCCCCATTCGAGTTCTCAAGTTGCTTGGTGTAGATACCATTATAAGTACTGCAGTCTTACTTAGTCTTGGTCTTACACCGTTTTGGAAGTTAACTACTTATTGTCTTAGTTACCAATGCTGCAGGAGGCTTAAATCCCGAATACGCGGTGGGAGACGTGGTCATATTGAACGACGTAAACCACTCTTGTGCATTGCGAAACTTCCGCTCACCTGCCCATAGCATGTTAACTTTGCTGGTCTTGCCGGGGTTCATCCCCTACGCGGACCCAATGCCGACGGATTTGGGATTCGGTTCCCTGCATTATCTGATGCCTACGATCTGGACCTTCGACGTCGGGCACATCAATTATGGAACAATATGATTCCCGGCCTAGGGTCTAGGCGATTGCACGAAGGGGTATATGCGTTCGTTGGAGGTCCTAGGTGATTTCCCATTTGGTTGAGATTGGTATTGGTCATAGCTAACAACGTACAGCTACGAGACGAGAGCCGAGTGCCGCATGCTCCGCAGTTTAGGTGCAGACCTGGTTGGAATGTCGACTGTTCCGGAAATTATAGTGGCACGACATTGCAATATGCGGGTCCTGGCTTTGAGCCTTGTAACTAACAATGCAGTACTCGAGGCGGGTCCGAGGGGAGACGATGCTCAGATCAAAGGTTCGAGCAGAGAGGAGTTATCCAGGGCCATAGAAAAGGGCAAAGCATATCATGAAGAAGTCTTGAATGCCGGGCAGGAAGCCGCCGCAGATGTGCAGGTATGTGCCAAATACACGCTGGTAGGGTCCATTTGCTGAGATCGGAGTCTCCAGCAACTGGTCCAGCTGATTGTCCAAAATTTGATGAGCGCCAATCCTGCATAATGCGGTGATCATTGAAGGCACACTCTAAGAAGCTGAGATCGAAAGATTCGAAGGCCATCGGATATATCCAATGTACTAAGCGAATCGCGCCCATTATGCATGCTCGGTGATTGTATTATGATATGTCCTAGATGAGAATTTGAGCCGTTGACGGAAATACTATCGCTTGCGGTTCTGGCTTGATCTTTTGGCCCCGAGGTTTTTGTAATAAGCCTTCTTACCGCTCGTCTTGGATATCTGGATATCATTGTATTTGCTCTTGAACCGACCCGTAGAGTCCTCGACAGTCAAGACTTCGTCGACCAATGTCTTCTTGCGGTCCCGGTTGAGAAGCCTAGAGCTAAAGAATTCCGTGGGACCTTCGATAAGAGTGCCAACTTGGGAGAATTCCGGTGCTTTGGCCTTAGCGTTCTCTTTTTTGTAGTGCCTCTTAGGATCAAGCACAGATCGCATCTTGAGAAGCTGGAGATCCCTTCTTATATGGGCTGTGAGGTTCGTGCGTGGTAGATTAAACCATTCGGAACCTGCAGTGGCTTGTTTTTCCTATAACACGATCCATTAGCTCTGAATACGAATTATTGTGAACATGAGAAAATGTCGATCGAGAGAAGCCTCAGAGTAACTATGTACTAAGATCTCACAGGGATGCAGAGCGATTACCCAAGACGGGACCGGAAATTCTGCTTCAAGCAGATTGGGATGTTTTCCTCATAGACTGTTGGTACTCGGTAAAGGGTTTGGGCTAAATACCTTGGCAATTTTGTCCTTCACCTCGATGGGGTCTTCCACACGCCTGCTTTGTTCCGAAAGCCTTCTATCATTGCTACTTAGAAGTCGAGTTGCGTCTGCACGAGCGACGCCACGGTTGGAGGCCACATAAGGCTTCGCCATAGTCCCTGTGTTGAGCGTAGGTAACCTAGCAAGACGTCAACATCTAACGGGGCACGATGGGCGCTGGAGGTCGCACTTGTAGGGCGTGTACGGCGTAAAATTCTCTGAGAATACCTCTGGCAGGTGTGAATCAGGATTGCGACCTTGTAAACGCAGCTCTGCCCTCTTGAGAAGCTTCTTCATTTGATCGTCTGTGAGGCCATCTTGCTCATGGGCGTAACCCAGGCCATTCTGAAGATCGGTCTTCTCCATCTCCATCTCCATCATGGGAATTGCTTGGATGATCTGGTAAGGATGAATAGTATGGCTCTAAGGTTCTCCCAGGAAAAAGTTCAAATGCTACGTACGGAATACAGTGTACGAGTAGTCGAGTACTCGTAGGTCGCCTAGTAAATTAAGGTACAGGGGGTCGTCCTAGCGTGGGGAACTGCCTTTTGTGCACCTGTGATTAATAAAGTACGTACTCTGTAGTCGATGAAGCGACAAATCAAAGACGCCGCACAAGGTAGTAAGTACCATATTCCGTATGTCACTGCCCAACAGTCAACGTGAATGCGCCTTGTTTTCGCCTTAGAAGACTCTGCTCACTGAAGAACTGGTTAAATCCTTCGTTGACAAGCTTTACAAACACCTGCATTATCCCTAGGTACCTACATGGTTGATCCTTTCGACAGTATTAGCTGTCAAGTCCTCTAAATCTCAACTTTTGAAGCATCCAATCAACAGTGATACCTTAGAATTCCCAGCCTCAAAACCAAAGAGTGGCATCCCATTGGCAACTCCTTGATAAATACCCGCGTTATCACCTTCTGCTTCCCCAAACCCTAAATACCCGCCTACACGCGATCTCCACGGGGTTGCCTCGATTGCCTCGATTGACATAGTATAAACATGGGCCGGAGCGATCAATTCCAGTGAACTCGCCTTCACCGTCTTATTTTCTGACCTGCGGTGACACTTTCAACTGACGAAACCGCTGCATTCCCACCTCCATTGTGCCTGCGCAATACTTCGTACAGCGCCGAACCAAACGGGACCATGGAACAAAACCAATCGGGCTCCGGGCAGCAACAGCAACGTCAGCCACCACCGGTATATGACCCTAACAGTGGTGGACACTACGGTATGCTGCCTTCCCTGTTTGCTTCAATGTCTGAGAGCAAAGACTGCCACCAAGGTCCTCCAAAACGTTGCTTGGAAACGCAAATGGTTTGCTATTATGAAACTGGCTGATCGATCCTTCTTGAGACAGGCGCAAGTGCAGCAGTATGTACACAGCTCATTTATCGATCTCTTGAAGCTATGTACAGCAGTCAATGGCATTGCTGACGCCCGTAGCTATCAGCGCAAGGGTATGCGCCAATAGCGGATTTATATCAAGGGGCGTGGGCCAATGTACGCAAGACAGCCTCGGACATCATACCCGTCCGTGATATTGAGAACTGATGAGAAGCAGGTCAATCAAGGTCTACATGGCGCCTACCGCGATATTCTATCGACCTACTGGCAACAGACGATCAGCGCGCTCGAGACCGAGACTCACGATTACAAGATTCACCAACTTCCTCTTGCGAGAATAAAAAAGGTTATGAAAGCCGATCCGGAAGTGAAGATGATATCTGCCGAGGCGCCCATACTGTTTGCCAAAGGCTGCGACATCTTCATTACGGAACTCACGATGCGTGCGTGGATTCATGCCGAGGAGAACAAACGACGGACACTGCAACGATCAGATATAGCTTCAGCACTGGCTAAGTCGGATATGTTTGATTTTCTAATTGACATTGTCCCTCGAGAAGAGGCTGCGAGCCACGCCAAACGAAATCCAGCGCAAGGCGGAACCAGCACAGTTGGAGGCCCGGCAACGTCAGCCCAACCTAGTGGCCAACTTCTGCCTCCGCAAACCAACGTACAGCAGCAGCCACAGCCTGGCCATCCCCAGCAACAACAACAACAACACCATATGGGACCGCCCGATTACTCCTCCCTTGGAAACAACCCAATACCACAGGAACAGGAATATCGACCACAGCCGGGAGGGATTTACGCCCCTCAGGTGCCACCAGATCAGACGACTGGGTACGTGCAGCCGCCGCAGCAGATGTTCGAGGGGATGTATGGCTATCCGCAAATGCCACCTCAACAGGTTTGTTACATTTCGCATGTCGCCTTGTTTTCTGGCCACTTCCTTGCGACAATTTTCTTGCGGGTATAGTCTTACGGTGATATTGCAGATGTACCAAGTCAACCAAAGAGGACCCGATCCGTCAGGTGGCCAAGATCCCAGTCATCACTACCAAAGACATGACGGCGGAGAGGGGGACGCAGATGCTGAGGGCGATCGGGATTATGAAGTCGGCTGAGTGCCCGAGGTCTTGGTCACGGGATCTCACACATCTCTTCTGTCAATATCTTCTGTTACCTCAATAACTTGAGCCTCTGCGAGGACTGAGAAAATCTAGTAGGACAGTCTTGAGCGGATCGCATATTATTTTGTCACGTTAGCCGCCGTAGATGTTAAAAGCGTATTTTCAAGGGCCAGAGCTCCCTGAATTGGTCAATCTTCTCTCTCAGCGGCTGATTGCATTGCGCTATTCGCTGGCAGTGAAATGATCAATGCTTTGGAGGCTCGGTTGTCGCTTGGTCCCGTTGAGAAGAGTATTCGGTCCAAGCCTACGACAACACTCTAGTGTACAAAGGCATACGTACCATGAGCAACATCTGGATCTGTAGTATCCAACGCTATTCTGGCTGGGTCTGACTAGTCTCTTCGCCCCACACTGACAGGAGGCTCCTTCAAGCGGTAAGCTTTTAAGTCTTGCTCGCTTCTAGGGTGTGCGATCGAATGCTACTGTTTTGGGGACGTCGCCAAGTGCTTGGAGCATGATGCTGCATAAGAGAGACTCCTTCATATCTCCGCTTAAGACTTCATGCCAAATCTTGAAGATAATGCGGTAAATTTGTCTGCTTTCGTCGGACTTTGTACATTATGGGTCAGCCTGTGCCATGGTCAGTCAAGATTAGCAACATATTTCCATCGACCGAAAACCCGGAAAGACGGAAAAACGTACTTCTCAAGCATTGCCGGTCCATTAAGAGCATCCACCCTGCCGTACTTTTTGTTCCTCGTCGACACATCATAAAATTCATCCGAATTTTCGGCTTGCATCAGCATTACTGTCTGCTGTAGTTCATCCAGATTCTCTCGTAGTATTGGATTTCCCAACGTATCCACGAATTCAGTAAGGTATTGCACATCCTTGGCAAGAGCCATAACTCCATTGGGATTTATCCGTTTTACTTCTGTAGATAGAGGCAGTGACTGCAAATCAGTCGTTAGAAATTTCGGCTGTCAAGACGATATGAAATAGCTCACAAGTATCATTGTGGCGGCATGACTTAGTGCATCGAAATATATAAGCTCCTTTATCTCCGTTGGTAAACCCAAGAGCACCGAGTTCATAATATTTGACAGGTACCGAGTTAGCGTCTGCATATAGTTGCTAGGTTCTCTTTCGGGAGCCAGTGCCATCCTGTTCGAATGCAATTAGTATTGCAAAGTAGATTACATAGCTGCATACAAGATGTGACGATCGACTGTGTGTTATACCGAACTTACCAGTCATACTCAGCTGTCTCTATCAGGTCATCAATCTTGGAGTTAACGAGCTCAAATATACGCTTTTCAGCGGTCTTCTTGTTGCTGCGAAATTCCTCTGTGGCATTAAGGGTTATGCTTCCACCTGCGGAGGCGGCAGATCTGGCTGCTACGAGTAATAATTCGAGCTCTTGGCACGCAATTTCGAAATGTTCTAAGTTAATAAGAATTTGCACAATCTGGCCAAGGTACTGTGAACTCAAGCGTTCGACTAGAAAGCGACAGACTTTCTCGGACAGTAGTTCATCCAATGACTAGGGCCCATGTTAGCACAGTCTTCCATCTCTGCGAATTATCTGTACAAAATACCTACAGTCTTTAGTGTCTCGTCTATTACTCTCGGATGTTGGAAATGATCGTCGGAGAAGAAGTAGAATTGATTTAAGAAATTCCGTATGTCAATGCAGCAAAGTGGGTACATCTGAGAGAATGGGAGTACACATGGGAACCTATTCTGGGTCAGCCATGACTTTGAATCAGACATTGTTCGAATGATGGTACCTTAGTTCCTCGCGAGCCTTGTCGGGTGTATACCAACTAACGTTTACTACTTTATCGTACTCATCCAGTTTATTGATAGGCATTGGCATGTAGTCATCGGTTGATACAATCTAGAAAAAACGGTCAGAAGAGTGGGGACACCTCGAAGCAAGTGACTTGCCTCTTGGAAATCGTCACTGAACCTTCTCTTTAATAGCTCGGCATATTTTTCGAACAAGGTCAGGAGGAACGCGTCAAGTGCGCCAATGGGGTAATTCCATGACTATTATCCGTTAATTAGGATTGGCGACCGGTCGCAGGGGCGGGATGAGTACTCACATCCATGGTTTGAATGAATAGCGCGATCACAGTTTTGATCTTCAGCAGCACTTCGGCATTGGCGACCTCATGCAGTGCCTTCGAGATCAGCGTGATGGCCGTTTGGCACATGGAGTCCCAAAGCTCGTCAACCTTACAAAAATCAGTTTCGCTCTCTCGTCGACTGTACAGTACAATACCTACGTCTGCTCTAGACCGGAGTCCTGGAGCTTTCCTTATTGTTGCCTTTTCGACGATAGCAAAACCAGCAATCCCTTCTAGTAGCTCACTGAGACTTGCTCCTTCTGGGTCGATTAGAGTTATGGTATGTGGCATTAATAGTTCTTTTTGCTGCCTTCTAGTGGCGGCATACTCAGCTCGAAATCTGTCAGCCTGGCCAAGAGCTTCATGTATATGGAGACATTCAAACAACGGAGTGAAGTCCACCTGCACGTCTTCATTGTTTAGAATGTCAAACTCCTCGTTCTCATCAGACACTAATTCAATTGCAGAATTTAACTTGAAGGTGATTAAAGAAGTTAATCTCTCCGCCCGCTCTTTCTGCCTGGTCCGTCTCTGCTCTGTGTTGTAGAACGCCACTTCGCCCAAAAACTGCGAAGTCTCCCTGATTCGAAAGAGCCATGTATTCAAATCTGTCATGACGGCCTCAGTCATAAGCTTCTTAGTTGCGGGTACGGACTTTTGAATCATCTCTGCTATTTTGTATTGCGTAACTTCTTTCAGATGCACATTCTGCAACTCATCGAGAGCTCGTAAAGCAGAGTAGTGGCTCTTCTCCCCCAAAAGATCATGGACTTGATTGGCTAAGCGAAGAACCTCTAAGCAATCCTGCAAAGCCTGAGTGGCTTCGTCGATGTTTTGCCGTACTTCGCGCGACTCAACCAGGGCCTTCTTCTGTTCTGCCAGCTTCTCAGTGCTGGATTGTATGGACTGGTTGAGCTCGAGGATCTCGGCAGTCAATTTGACGGTGCCCTCTCGCACATGGAGAAGCTGGTTGACCGAGGTGACAAAGCCTTGGTGGTTGGTATTGCATATACCTTCGATTTCTGCTTCACGATCATTGTAATATTGTGTATAATGCTGTAGAAGCTGATGCCCTTCACCGCCGTTGTTGGCATCTTGGATTGCAGGGATGAGCTGATTGAAGTATTCGTTGTCAGATGGCGACAGCACAGTCTAGGGAAAGGCAAGAGTCAGCAGCGATGCGAATGTTGGGAAATCCAATCTATACCTGTTGCACAGCATAGGCAAGCTCGGTCCGAGTATCCGAGAGCGCAGGCATACCGCGAAGGTTCTACGCTTTTAATGTTTCGACTCTCGAGGCACACAAAAGCATAGAGACCACAATTAACGTAACCGATTGACGGGAGGTACGAGAGTACCTTGAACAGGGAAACGCTCTCGCTACTGTACCCGCCAGGGCCGCGCGACTGTTTGGCTGTCACGTGGCTGTTAAGGTAATCACTGTACCCGCTTGCGGATACTTGTTTCTCGCTTTGGAAATCTCCAAACCTCCATCGTTCCCCCTTCAATATCAGTTTAGTCGCTAAGTCCATACTCGTAGCCGCCCAGCGATGCACCACGCTACTGTAATTATAATAGTGAGCGCTGCTACTGACTAAGGTAAGGTAGGCTCTATCTACCTCCGTATACTACTTGTGGCTAGGTAGGTTGTGTACAACCTTGAACTCCTCAACTTCCCAATCATTTCTACCTGCGGTATACATCCAGCATTCAGCTATTCATTCTTTGGTAGTGCATACAAAGCGCTTGCTACAAATTCTTATCACTCCCATAAAGTGCACTTGAACCCCCACTGGAGTTAAGAGCCAACTGTAAGACATTTATCCTGCCAGCTCACGAGCAGTATGGCAACAACAAGTAGACACTTGACTTTTCGTCGTATGTACCGTAGCCAATCTCCTTGGCAACTTTCCTACAGAGCTCTGTCTATGTTCTGCATGCTTCCCTCCATACTCCCGTACTCAGAGTCTCATGATCAGGCCTCCTCCACTGGACACCATCTAAAATCTAAAATCGGTTTCGTGCTGTCTGCCCTACTTTGTCTGTTTCCGATGTCCGCTCTGGTAGGGCTTAAGGTACCTTAATGACGTTGTCCATCACCAATCTGGCAGCACACTTTCTCAAAATGGAAGAGTCTGGTACCTTAGGAGTAGAGCTCTAGCTTCGTTTTGGTAAGACTAAATACTTTACCTTACCATATCCTTTCTTACAACACCTCCCCTTCTCCAATTATCCTCAGTGTCTCCAATATATCGTGTGTCGTGATCTGCTTGACTTTGTCCACTTTGTGGGTCTCGACAAGAACTTATCTCAAGTACGTTCACGTGCCTCGTTGTCAATTATCATTTGCACTAGGTATCTCCCAAAGTCCCATCCTAATCTTCTGGTTAACCTAAATTCCTTTCCCACTATTGGATCCCGCAAAGTACCTGCAGCTATGGACAACCAGCACCAAGGCTTCTCTGATAGTCCCAATTCATCTGAAGGAGTGGAATCTCACCATGGCACGCCTGCAACCAAGCTCTCCGCTTTCTCTCCCGACGACGTTCAGATAGAGCAGAATTCCGATTCGTGTGATACTGGCAGAAAGTTTGTACCTCCAGTATTCACCCTTCGTCCTGTTCCTGTTAGATCTAGCCCAACAGCCAAAGTGCAAACCTCTACTGTGTTTGGCAACCCAGATCCATTCACCACAGCTTCAACTACGAAGTTCGTCACCAAGAGCTTCCACGATACGCCCAGGCTGTCGCCAATCGCTTCCACGTTCACGCCTATCGGACTCCGAGAAAATGCTTCAGACAGAGCTGGCAATAGCACATCGACGGTGCACTCTCCAACTTTCATGGTTGACGCCAACTCATCCAATGTGGGCTCTTCCGCAGCTCCGTTGGAACCGAAAACCGCTTCTAGCCAGCCTGAGCTCAGGAAGCTCATGTATTCGGTTGCGAACAGTGCTCTGGTGTCTCCCATCAGTCACTCATCTGGTTCATCATCGAAATCATCAAGTACCGGGATTGCGAATGTAAACTTCGGCCAGTTCTCATCCGAAAGCAAGACGTCTAGGTGTTTAATGATTAGCCAAGTAGCGCCAAGCACCTCTGTCGAGGAGTTCGACACATTCTTCAATGTAAGCGGTCGTTACCTGAGCTTGCAGTTTATGGCTAACAGATCGTTGCCACAGGATTACTCATCTCTGAGGCGTGTGGTCCTGTCGGAATTGCTTCCCACCGGCACCATCTATGCCAGCTTTGCCGATATTCGTGACGCCGGCAAAGCATACGACAAGATCCAGAGTGTTCGACAAGACTGGAACGTCCAGCACATTGTTAATACACTGGTCAATACGCAAGATCAGCCTGAGGACTTGACATGCCTCCCTGGATCTATTCATGATGGCCAAATTGTCGTCAAGGTAGACCATTTTGGGCCTGAATTCTTCCGAGTCGGAGACATTGGATCTCTTGTCAAAGATTTACTCGCCAATTATGGCGATATCAAGGCTTACAGTACTGATCAGGGGACATCCCCATTCGTCACCTATCGAGCTGAGTTCTATAACACCATTGCCGCTGATAATGCGTTGGCATATCTAAATGGTTTCAAGCTTGCTGTACATATTCTCTTAATACCTCCAAGAAGACAGCTAGCTGATCATTGTAGGGCTTTGTGTTGACCATCATGCGGTATCAGCCTCGTAGGGAGAGCATTTCACAGCGGCTCACGAAGGGCCAAGGTCCGTTGGTTATCGGCCAAGAAAACTCTGGCCTGGAAAGCGCCTTCGGGAATATGAGTGTAAGCGGCCGTCAGGACAACTACGACTCCGGGGTCCCGAACACCGCATTCGTCTCGCCATATTTTCTTTCAAACCCAGCCAGTCGGTCCCTCAGCTACCGTAGAGACATCGCTGGTCAACAGTTGCCGTCAGCCCTAGACAACTGCCGTTTCAATGGAAACGTAGCCCGGAGCTCCGGCAGCAGCCCGCAATGGAGCCCTGTCTATAGTCCTTTTCCTGATTGTACTCTACAATCTCCTAGTTGGACAACTTATAGCCCGGGGGCGTACAGTCCCGGCTCATATAGCCCTGGCATGTATAATCCATATGGGTACAGTCCTGGAGCTATTGGACAAGAGCGTATAGTTCCTCACACGCCACAACCTCGAGCACCATATTATCTCCAACAGCAAAGGGGGCTCACAAAGCTTGTTGGCTGCCAAAACCATGATTATGCCTCAGGGCACCACAACGTGGTTGACGTGGATCGTATCCGCCAAGGAACAGACGTTCGCACGACCGTAAGACAAGTCGGCCCTTGCTTTTGAGGGCACACTAAGACAAGCAATAGATCATGCTCCGAAATATCCCCAACAAAATTGATCAAGTATGCCCCCACCGCTTATATTTCATTCTCCGCTGACAGTCCCCAAGGCCATGCTGAAGGAGATTGTTGACGAGACGAGCCTTGGCAAGTATGATTTTATGTACTTGCGTATCGGTACGTAACTCTTATCTGCCCGCACGTCATGCAGAGCGCAGGCCTCAGTCATTATACAAGACTAGGAAGCTAATCCAGATCCGCAAATCTGATAGATTTTGCAAACAATTGCAAGTAAGTTTGTTTTACGGGTAACAATTACTTGTGGCCTCCACTTTCTCACATCCACAGTGTTGGCTACGCATTCATCAATTTCGAAGATGTAAGTTAACACGTGCATTATGTTTTGCCTCGGACGGGCGCTGACTTAGTCTAGCCATACTTCATTATTGATGTTTGTATACTCCATAGAAACCCATCCATTTGGTTCAAGGCTGATTTGCGATTAGTTTGTCAATGCCCGAGCAGGACATCGCTGGTCAGAATAGCGAATATGAATGCTCGATCTTGCAAATGACTAACCGTATCTAGGAACCGCTATAATAGTGACAAGGTTGCAGAGGTATCTTATGCTAGTAGGTATAATTTCCGCAGTTTCTGCGAGTTGCTGACGATTTCTACAGCGATACAGGGGAGAGACTGTCTTGTCCAAAAATTCAGGAACAGTTCTGTAATGCTGGAGCATCCATCTTTCCGCCCAAAGGTAGGAACAACGCGACCAATATATCCTTGGATTTTGCTAATGCTCACAGATCTTCAACACCGGTAGTGGTCCAATATCCGGGTCTGAGGATAAATTTCCTGGACCTGACAATCCCTCAAAAATGCGCCGAAGTGTGGAGAATGCTGAGCATGTTGGTAAGCGATATCAATAGAGGACGAATTATAGGACGAGAAACTAATGAAGTGGTCGTGTAGGCTTGTTTGCTCCTCGAGCGGGTCAGAACTTCCGAGATGAGCAGCGTCGCCGGCGCTCCCAGTATGATCGTGGCACCCGTTTGGCTGAGATTGAAGACGCATATTATCTTGACGATCAAGATCACAGAGTCGATAAAAACCATTACAGCAACAGATTCCGAGGACAATCACATTCTGGGTTCAAGGTCTACTAGTCCATGCCTTTTCTGCACGTTCGGGACCGCCAAATTATCCGAACTCACTGTCTCCGTTTACGTTTGGACCGTCAATCTCGATCATTATTCGAATATTGTCAAAAGCATTGGGACATAGAGCTTCAGTTTCTTATTGGCCACGGCGGTATAGAGATGGTCCGTCTCTGTGAAAAGTTTCGGAAAATGTCGGTTGTATACGAGAAAAGCTTGGGAATCCTTGAGGTTTCTTTGGTGTCGTTACTTGTATGGATGCATGTTTCCCCTTTCGCGGTCCTAGAGCATTTCACATTGCCGACATGTTCGCTCCACTTGTACAACCATGTCGATGTACTTGTGGCTCTAGCATGTTTTCAACTGGCGTTATCTTAGTAGCTTTCGCTGAACATGCTGTACGTGTTCGAGAACTTCAAATTTATTTATAATGCATTAGCTACAATCGACATAATACAACCAAGTGCTTCGGGATAAGCAAAGCATTGTAGATTTCTGCGGACTACGATAATGATAGGTAGAGAATAAATAGCTTGAGGTAGGTAGGCGAGATTCAAATCTCAATACCTATTCAGTAATTTATTTTCTTTGCATAACAACTACTCGGTCGGGATATAACCTCACCTTGTCACGCTGGAGTCGTCGAAGCTATATATTAGGGCTGGCATGGATGATAGTATTGCAGCTCGGTTGCGCGAGGCCCAGGATGTGATTTGTCTAGTTCACCATCGCAACAAGAATCAGCATCGGCAGGCCCAGTGGTGGAAATGGCTCTCCATGTTGAAGCGGTGCACACAGCAGCTAATCAGAGACCTGGAAATATCCGATTCAGTACGATCCGCCGCCAGGGTCCTCTACATGGAAGAATTTCTATGCCGGCGCTGCTACGTGTGAGCGGATCGCGCTTCTGGCTTCTAATTCTTGATGGGTCGCATGCTGATGGGGCACACAGATCGTTCTCCCATGTAATACAGGACCTTCAGTTTTCTTCGCTTGGCATAGTACTAGTCGCACAGCTTGCAAAGATTACAACGCTCGTTGGTTCTATTAGTTGCCACGAGCAAAAGGGACCGTTGACTTTGTTACCTGCCAATGTGTCCGATTCGAATCTTGAACCCCGTATCGAGGACCAAGGAGTGGCCGTAAAACGGATATATTCTGTACCTGTTGACTTGGATGGAATAAAATCTAACCCTTCTTCAGTCGTGGACGAAAGTCTGATAAACGATGGAGCCTCCGAGAAAGGCAATCGAGCAGATTCTGAACGGAGAGGCAGCGAGCACCAAAGTTTGCCAGTTGAGTCATCTACAACCAAGTCAAGCGAGAAGTCTGGGATAGAGCTACGGGTACAATCAACGCCCGCCAGAAGAAAAAAGCAGAAGGCGACCAACGCGATTGATGACCTTTTCCAGGGTCTCATGTGAATCTCTAGACAGTATTGCGACATGTTTACTACCCAGATCCCAACCAGAACAACAGACTTCCATAGAGTACATTAACACAAAGATGCTGCCCAATGCTCCATGCAAGGGTATAAAGATACTTCGGCGAAAACACAGTCCATATGAACAGATGCGTTCTTAACGCTGTGCACGCAAGCATGGTAAATAAGACACTGATAGCTGCGAATGTGGTCAATAGCGCCAAGTGCTGGACCAATATGCCCTTCTGACCTACGCGACGCCCTTTTCCCAGAAGCAGAGGATGTACAGATGTCCAGTACAATGGACCAGCCCAATTACCACAGAAAGTTAGCACACCAACTGCCACCACGTTATATCCGCTGATTCCATTATAAGCATTGGAGAGATCGATAGAGGAGATAGCATTTGATCCCCCGAACGCGAAGAATGACGCATATTGGAAAAGCGTCGTGGTTAACGTTGTTTCGTTGGCAGTGAGATCAAGTAGTTTCAACGCGCCAAGCTGCATGTCGAAGAGGAGGAACAGGGGTATGTTGGTGACTCGAGATTGAGTTATAAGAAAGAGAGTGAAGAGATCATGGAGTGGCCATATAATGCCTAGGCGAAAGTTTTAGTATCTTGCGGTCGTCCTACAGTGTGGGCAATACCTTCACCATTCTCTTCTGCCGATGCTTCAAAAGCCTTCGCAAGCATCGTCAACGACACAAGAGTGCCAATCCCTATGAAGACCACCCTGGCCTGAACCACTAGCGATATTTCCTCCATTGGCCTTAGGAAGTCTGTTTGAAGGCCGACCAATAGCTCAGGAGCCTCTGCTTTTGTGAAGACTATCTTCATTCCTAGAGTTGCGACGCACAATGCGATGGAGGAGGCAGCCGAAATATGTCGACTTATTCCGGGGAGAACCTTCCGCGCTAGCCGCTGCGTAATATTGAAGTAAGTCCCAAGAACCAGGAACCATAGTACTCGATTGTGCAGGGGGAGTATCGTTCTGGCGATGTCAGGTTCACCAGCATGCTTCTGGCCAGTTTGGTTCCACCCTCGAACCATCCGCACAATGGCAAGAACTGTTATCGCTGAGATAGATGGTATTATACGCTGCTTTGTACCTCTAAGAGCTCGACCATCAGTTTGGAAATCGACTTGAAGAACGAGATCATGCACTAACGCCTTCACAAGCAGCCAGCCAAGCCAGGACGAGGTGGCCCAATACCAAAACTGTTGCTCTTCCTCAACGTAGCTGCTCGCGAACATCATAACGCCGTAAGAGATGGCGATCGGAGCCATCCATAATCCGGTAGATCTTGCGTCCTGTATCACTTCCCCGGAAACGAACAGTGCTGCCATCATCGCAAGCCAAGTAATCCCTATGCCAGCATAGAGTCTCGAGAGGTTGTAGTTACTGGCAGTGCCACTCATGATCTCTTGGGCACGTTTCAAAAACTAGTCGTCATCAGCATGAGCTGGACATTGCTTCGTGCCAGACTTACAGCGGTCAAGGCCCGTAGTACTTCAACAGCGTTGGTCTGGGTCCTAGAATCAAGTGCGTGGGTCACCTGTGACCACATGCAGCTTAGAATCTCCCCATCGGACTCCTCGTGTGAACAATCCGAAACTACCGCCCGTCGGTCAAAGGACTGGCCGGTAAAGGTTTCTTTGACTACCCTCAGAATCTGATGAGCATTTTGCCGCATGAGACCGATTCTCTCTTCTTCTTCCAATGTCAGCCTAGACACTCGAAATTGCACATTTGGCCATCACTGGACCAACCTTCGCGCCAGAAAGCCAGAAAATCGGGAATAAATACGCCTAAGTTATTAAGGGGTACTGGGAACCCTAAAAGCCCGGCCAGAGTTGGTGCAATGTCCGACTGTTCGACCGTACCGTAGTAGTGAAAGTCCTCTACTGATCGGTCCACTGGGCATTCCGACCCTTTTGAGATGGTTTGAAGCTTAGGAGATATGAAAACTAGGGCCGGGGACGTCTCGCCGTCTGCAGAACCCCCGTGATTACCAGCATCGTTCATGCCATGGTCTCCGCACAGGACCAGCAGGGTCGAATGGAGGTGCTCCTTGGTCTCCATGGCTTCATAGATCAGCTTGACAATGCCATCCATCTCCATCTGCTTTGGGATCATGTGCGGACTGTGATAAACTTAGTGAGGGCTGTACTAATTATTCAGCGCAGCCCCAGTACCTCCTTGGGCCTAACTTGTGCCCGATGTGGTCAAGACCAAGATAATGCATGAAAAAGCCATCCCAATCGCTTTGGTTCAGCTCCGTAGGAACGTGCCTTGTCACGTTGTTGTCCACTTCAGTAAAGTCCTGGCAATCTGTATTTCAGTTGCTAGATCTACACTACAGAAGACGCGAACCGTAGTCCCACTGACCGAAACGAAAAAGCTTGATGTCCCATCTACACGAGAAAATATATTAGGAAATAGCTTCAGCCAAGTATCATCTCCATACATAACCAGCTTCCTGCCGGATTTGGCCTTCAATTGCGCAAGCCAGGTGTCTTGATGAGCTAGGTTCGAAGTCGTATCCGACTCGGCGAAGTTCAGTATGACGTCGAGGAAGGAAGGAATAGATCCAGTGGTAATTGCTTTGATTCGGGGCATCGTGATTGTTGGGGATGTGGCATGGGCGGTGAAGGGCATTGCTGCACCTGATCTGATAAGGCTATGGTCTGCGATCAGCAACCGGCCTATATTCCAATGCTTCCAGTACCTACCTTTGGGTAAATCTGAATCCCGAGCTAGGCGAATAGACGAAATCACTGCTCGACTTAGCCTCTTTCAAAAAGCGTAAACCGAGCAATGAGGTCCGGAACCTTCTTAGGGCATCAACGACCATGAATACGACCTTGTTGAACGGTGCTTCTGGCACTTGGTCGACTCCGACATCTCCAAATGTAGCTGTCCCGGGCAGAAATGGCTTGTAAGGAAAGAAGCCCGATGCAAAGGTGAGTATGGCTATAGGTATTAACAAATTGGCGATAGTCAATAGCGGCACGGAAATTTGTAGAGGCATTATGATGATTGAGATGATTGAAGAGTAATTAGGATCAGCAGACGCAGAACAAAGTGACGTAGTCAACAAGGAGCGTGTTTACTTAGGAGCATATTGCAGAATATCAGCAACGGAGAGTTAAAAGGTATTGCGAGCTCTGCGGCTACAGTACATTCTCAAAAACAGCTACTCGTAATACCGTAATTCTAGCGAACATTTACGTAGAACGGTAGAACAACGATTCTAACTGCCGTACCTGATACGACCACCGGCGCATGCTCCGATGCGAGTTGATCAAGCATGAACGCGCTACAAAGATAATGATATTGACATTGTCATGGTATTCCCCAGGGGCCAGGGCTAGCCTTACTGTAGGGCTATATTTAGTCCATTTAGACTCCCCACACCACACATAGATTCAACCTTTTAACCACCAATTAATCCATTGCATCTACCAGATTACTGTAACTTCATGACAGTGTTCATGACAAAGCTGTGAACGAAAGAAGTGGAAAGCAAAATTAAAGAAGAAACCGTTATTTGTGATGAAAACGAACATCTTTATAAAAACAACAGATACGGATAAAGAGAGCAATCCTTCTTGGTCTTCGAACATAATACAACTGCGACGCAGAAGATGTCGTTAAGGCCAGAATCGATGAAGCATGAAAAGCTACATCGCTAAGGGTTGTTTCAAAGATGATGTTATTGGTATCGTCGATGGAGATACGGCTCGGAAATCGGAGAGGACGCTTTCATGACTATCTCCTTTGCTTTCGGCGTGGTCCCACCCTTCTTCCTTTCTTGTAGACCGGAAACACCATAGCAGCCCTGGCATTCCCTCTCCCTTGCTTGTCTACCCGGCGAGCATTACTTGATCTCCGGTGCGGGGTGTCTTGGCTTGGCTTGTCAACGTCCATGTCTGTTGTTATTTAGGGGTTTTCTGCAAAGGACAATACCGGTCAGAGATTGTAGAACAAACCTTCCTCTGCCGGACCCACAAGCCCTGCCACATCCGTATTTCTTACTGCTTCCTTCTGCCCTTCCTTCCCTAGAGACGGCGTCGATAGTCAGTCGTGCTGACAGTGCTATCCGAACAACATTCGAGCTTCCCTAACCTTTGTGCTCGTCTGCCATATTTACATCCTCCTTCGCTGCGGTTCGCGGTTTCGAGGCCAACTCCAACAGTTTTGCTGACAGCCTTTCCTTTCTCGCCTCTTCTACAGGGCCGAAAACCCGGGATCGTAGCTGTGTCCTGTTTGCCTTCTTCGTACTTGATCGTAGCCCCTTCGCCATTCCGAGATTCGGAACACCGCGCAATAATTGTGCTTAAAAATGGATCAACTCAGCTAGCTAGTTGAGAGGTGTTATGCTGCGAGAATAGTGTCCTAAGTTGTATGTCGTTCGTTTGTTAAGGTCACCATCTGTATGACCCACGCTTGTCAGGTTGCGGGACACTTGCAGGCTAGATGATATCTATAAGCGATCCAAAATAAATATCTACCTGCTCTATGACGAACAACACGAAGGTTCCCAGCATGCAAGTAATCCGAGGTTTATTTGATGGGTACCGGAAAGTAAATGACTAGGTGTGGTGATTCGCCGGCATTCTTTCTTATCCCATGTACCTCTCACTTCAATCTCACAAAGGCCATGCTTACACAGGTTCGTCACAACATCTTTCGACAAATGTTGAATGCTTTCCCCCATATCTAACCATGATCATTTCAACTGATTCCTCTAGGAATCCCTCATAGCTCGTACTACATGTCACTTCTCGAATGTATCACCCCTTCTGGGCGGCGTCTGAAGTTTGAAAGCCTTTGCCCGTAACACTCCGATACTCACTCCTGGGGTCTGAAAGATGGCCGCTATCTCGCAAGGCGACGTTCACTCTGCTGTTGCAAAGGTCAAAATCTTAATCAACGCACAATTGAAGCAAATCCTGAAGAGAGAAGGGCTTCCTGTCTCTGGAGTGAAGGTTGCCATGCAGGAGCGCATTATTCGGCGTAAGTCTAATTTACGGCTCAACTTATTGTCAATGTTGTATATGCTCCAACCTCTTACTTTTTGTCATGTCTTCCTACTGTACTAGTTTATAGGCGATGTCACTGGCTGACTTTCTATGCGCGCCTTGCAGAAATCGAGCAATACGCACGATTTGGTGATCTGGAAGCTTTCAACCACCTGAAAACACTAGTCAATAATCCGGATGCATCTTCTACACCCTCACCTGCAACAGTGCGTGCTATTCAAGGAAATGCACCCACTTCGTCTAACCACCAATCATACACGTTAGCAAACGGATCAACAAGGCCCGCGGCGCCAGCAACAGTAGCCATGCCAGCACACTCTTACGGATTAGGTGGATCAGGTACACATAGTTGCGCCAATATGTTGTCACAGTGCCGGGGTTTACTGACCAGACTGCAGCTCGTCCAAACTTTAGGGAGAGTCCGTTTTACACAATCCTTGAGCCTTTGACCTCTGTTATGGAAACTAAAGGTGTGTTCTTTCGTACTTTGTTAATTATGATTGCAAATTTTGACATGTGTGGTTAATAAAGCATCAGTGCGAGAGTCCACAAGGGACCAAGTGGATTGTAAGATCGTTCTCAGGGGGGATCTGGCAGATAGGCTTGCAAGGGACTCAAGTACAAGAGCTATGATCTATTGCGCTTCGGACCCTCTTTCTCCATTCTCGAAGGCGGAAATTGCATTTCCGTATCAAGTGGAAATCAAGGTCAACATGGACGAAGTGAAGGCCAACCTCCGAGGACTGAAAAACAAGCCAGGGTCCACAAGACCAGCCGATATCACAGATTTACTGCGGAAACGTGTTGGATATGAAAACACCATGACCGTCACCTATGCGCTCACGCACAAAAGATTCTACCTTATCGTAAACCTTGTCCGACAGCACCCTGTCGAAGAGCTGGTTGCTAAGCTCAAATCCGGAAAGGGTATATCAAACGAACAAGTAGTTCGCGAGATGGTCAGTAAAGTTCAAGATAGCGATATTGAGGCAACGTCTTCCATAATGTCGTTGAAGTGTCCGGTATCAACCCTACGAATAGACGTTCCTTGTCGCTCCACTGTGTGTGGTCACAACCAGTGCTTCGATGCGTCTTCTTTCCTTCAACTTCAAGAGCAGGCCCCAACTTGGACGTGCCCAGTCTGCTACAAAGCAGTAAACTTCGAAGCGCTCACAGTCGATCACTACGTGAATGACATACTTAACCAGACACCCAAATCGGTAGACCAAGTTGTGATCGAGCCGACTGGGGAGTGGTCTCAGACATCCGATGGCAATTCATCCTTAAAGCCTAATGGCAACCGTGCAAGTAGCGATGATGAGGACCTAGTCGAGATTAAGGACATGCCGCGGGTTGCGGCGGTCAAGAGCGAAGCAACCAGCTTATCTATAAGGACTCCGCCAACCTCATCCAGAGAACAATCAACATCATCAGCGGCACCACCTTCAACAGGCGATAAAAGGGCAAGAGGTCAGGTCATAGACCTTACGTTCAGCAGCGACGAAGACGACGAACCGCCGAGGGCGCCTAAAAGGCAATCAACCAATACATCCTCAGCTACGCTTTCCAGTTTTCCAAGCTCTGAGAACATCCGCCCGAGACCAAACGGAGCGAGCACCGCAAACCCTAAATTCACTCAGACAAATACGATCGGCCGACCGAACTACTACACATACCCGTCATGACCATATTACATCACGATATCATTCTAACGTTATACTGGCTATCGGCGCGACTGAGCTCAAGGACGGTTAGCGGCGTATACGGCGCTCTCGGACGGTTTTCACTGTAGCATTTGCATAGGGAGCAGGGCTGATATCGGGGACTAAGAGCTGGCTGCGGATGAGCTACAAGTACGATAGATATTACTTTCTTCTTCAGTGGACATACCCCAGGGCTTTTGTATTCTCAGGAGAGCAATACAAGCTTAACCAATATCGATCATGCTGGCAATCTGTATATCCGATCTTCCTGTAGAAGCTGGACATTACAAATGAATCGATCCACACTTGTAATGCTAAGATTCAAATAAATATATGATAGTCGAGCATTATTGGAGATGGGTATCTGTCGCGATCGCAATTCGGCGAGCTCTAAGCACTCCATCCCTATCATCCAACCACCACTTACCACAAAAGTCCATTCCCAACGCTCAGCGAGCACGTAAAATCACATGGGGTTTTGAACACCGCCATGCCGACCAAAAAGCTCTCCTTTCCGCCAACATAAACATCCCCCGCCAAACGACCTGGTTCCACCACCCCAAATGTCCTTCGAATCCCCCCTCCCCCCATACAACGCCTCCGACCCCCTCGCCACCTTCCTCAATTCCTCCTGCCTCGATCTTCTGCTCATTGAAATGGTCCCCATGAGCTACCGGCTTGCGCATGAGCTTTCCATACAACACCCGGGGATAGATGGCGTCGGAAAGCCTGCCGGCAATGAGGAAGCGGGGGAAGCGCAGAGGGAGGCGGCGTCGAGGCGGTTGGACGAATTAGGGTATAGGGTGGGCCAGGGGTTGGTTGAGAGGTAAGGGTTTTTATTTTAATAAATTTCTTTTGGTGGGAAGGTTGACAGTTTGGGGTTGGGTGGGGGGGCTGCTGGAGAGGATGAACGGGGATTTGGGGAAGGGGGAAAACTATACTGATGGCGCAATAGGTTCTCGAGAGATCGGCCACGGTTCACGGATACGCTGGACGTGATCAAGTTTCTATGCAAGGATATGTGGACGCTGGTGTTTAGGAAGCAGATTGACAATTTGAAGACAAACCACCGGGTATGAGGCCTTGTTGTTTCCTCAGAGGGCCAACTTCCCAGGATGTTTACGTGGGGTTTAGGGCACCTACGTCCTCACGGACAGCAGTTTCAGGCCTTTTGCGCGCATGAGCGCGGCCTCGTCATCTGAAGCAGTACTACGCGCCGAGCCCGTGAGGGATTCCATTCATATTGCGGTCGTCTGTAGGCGTGCTAACCAAATGATCAGTTCCTCTGGTTCCCTTGTGGTATCATACGAGGAGCGTTGTCCAGCATGGGAATCAGCGCCACCGTTCAGGCGGAGACATTCGAGTTACCCACTGCCACGTTTCATATTAAGACGGTTATCGTTAAGCCATAGATCTTGCTGCTGTAGGAAGTGAAAAGCTTTTTGGCAGTTTAGCGGCATTGGAGGTGTTAAAGGTCACGGTAGGACTAGGGGATTCTTAAGTCTACATCGCGCAGCAGCACGAAGAGCGATATGCAATTGATATAAACTTCAATTGACTGGGGCGATTCAGATGCCCTTCCCCATGGATTCCAAAGCAAACCCTCATAACTTTCGTTCCAAGTATCCCTCGTCACTTTGCTTTTAGCACTCCGTCATAATCTACCTAGCAAACGCCATTTGTCAGTGGATGATCTTGCTGAAATGTAAAGAGTTGGATTTCTTTGGGAGCGGAAGATGATAGACGAAACAGTCTTGCTCCAGTCGGGGGATTCACTTTGGTGGTGGGTTGACCACAAACTCGACCCCCTTCTCAATGTTGCCCTTCAAGCCTGTCTTGCAAGCTTCCAGAAGTTTCTTCTCACTTTCATCTATCTCGCCGAGGATATTGTGGGCTTTCTCTACGCCGGAGGGCTATGAGACTGTCAGCATGGGTGAGCCAGTAGGAATTGAGCATTAGAGGACGTACGCCGAGCTCGATAGGCACAGAGAAGAAGTCAAGGCCGGTTTCTTTAGCAATGGCATCCCCACCAGCGACACCAGGAAGGTACACAAAAGATGGCTCGACAATGCCTTTCTCGCCTTTGCTGGCCTTGATGAGCTTCTCTGTGAATCTGGTATCAAATCAGTATTGTGATTACGTCTGCGTGGTTATTGTTCACTGGTTTATGTACCGGAAGCCCGCGTATGCCATAGAGAGCGTGGCAGAACCTGCGCCACCCTTGGCTTCTACAACTTCGTCACCACCGAATTGGACACCTGTGGTATATTAGCATCTTTCTCATCCTACCAATACAGACAAGCAACGAACGTTTGATCAAGGGAGCGAGCTTGTCTGCTGGAATCTTGACACTAGGCTTTGCCAAACTAAAGAGAGGCACGATCGTCTCCCCAGAGTGACCACCAATAACGGGAATGACTGTCTTTGCAGGGTCCTTCTCGCCAGTAATCTCCTGGAGGAAGGTCTCGGCGCGGACCACATCCAGGGTGGTGACACCAAAGAGGCGCTTGGGATCGAACACGCCGGCTTTCTTCATGATCTCCGCAGCAATCGGAACGGTAGAGTTGACGGGGTTGGAAATAACCAAAATGAATGCCTTGGGACAGTACTCAGCACAGCCTTTGACGAGGTCGCGAACAATCCCAGCGTTAATCTTAAAGAGATCATCGCGGGTCATGCCAGGCTTTCCTGACGCTGTTTCAGCTTGGGGGTTCCCAAATATGGCATTGGGCGTACATACGAGGAATTCCGGCGGGGATAACCACAATATCAGCTCCCGTCAATGTTTTCTTCAGTCCATCGTCGGCAGGTAGATAGCCAGTGATTTTCTGTAGCTTCTTAGCTCTACCAATGCGAGATTCGAGATGCTCATTGGAGACATACTGCCACCGATGATATGTGGGAAAGATCGGCTGTCACTCCGGGAGTATTGACGACATCGTAAAGGGAAAGCTCATCGACGAGAGGGCAGGCTTTCATGAGAAGCGACAAGGGCTATTGATATTGGCATCAGCGCCGATTCATCCGTCCTGAGCTTGCATCAGTGCCACTCACCTGCCCAATGCCACCAGAAGCTCCTAGGACACCTGAACGGGACTTAGACATGGTCGAGGTAATCCTCTAAGTAGCTGGAGTTCAACATACATGCTTTCACCATTGCGAGTGGTTGATTCGATAATACTAGAGTTGTGGTATCAGTGATGCTTGGGTTTCACCTCAAGCTATAATGGATCCGTACAGCTTGAGAGGCAGGTTTATAGGTAGGCAAACTGTATGGCGGTGAGTGAATAACTACGTGAATTGTTGTAGCTGGTCGGATCTACTTATGGTGGGAAATGCAGGGCCAACAATTCCGAGCCCCACTTGGAGTCTGGTGGGGTAGGGCAGTCACTCCAGGAGCGTTCCGTGCGAACGACTGAGGAGCGCTTCCGAGTCCATACGCCTACACAGCAAGGTAGGTACTTTACCGGGAATCAAGCACTCAACAAAAGTAGGTCGACTGGATCATTGTCACTTTTAAATATTGCAGGCAAATGCTGATAATGTCGTCTGGCCTGTGAGAGATCACTACTCGTTGGAGCGGGCTACCTTCGGCGGCCGAAAGACCTTTCGAAAAGCACTTGAAGCTTGACAACCTACACTGGAATAGCTCTATGCTCTCCAGTATCGCCCAGGAAACCCCGACTACTATTATGACTCCGCTTCCGCTGCCTTCTTCGCTTTGGCACCACGCGGCTTCTTCTCCGGAGTTTCTTTCTGTGGCCGCTGCGATTGTCTGACAGCGCTTGCACGAGCCACAGCCTCCTGGCGGAGGTCTGCTCTATAACCCTGTTTGGCTGTGTAATTGACAACGCCCTTGTAGATCCTGTATACCAACTTAGCGAGCAACTCTCCCTTCGTGCTTAGGAAGTTGATCAAGAGCTCACTTCGGTCCTGATTTGTTGCTACCCCATGTCACTTCGTTCTTGTTGGTAGATGGTCGATTGTGATGTTTGGTCTTCTTGGTGACCATAGTGACGCCACCCTTCTCGGCTGGATGGATGCCGATGGCCTGTGGTTACAATCTGTTTAGCGATCCTCTCTTGAGACTGTTGAAGGCTGGTATGTATGGTGTACCTTGTCGTTGATGAATCCAGCATACTGCGATCTAATTAGTGGTCGTCTGTAGCAGTACATGGTATTAACGAGCATACCTTCCTAGAGTGCTTATTCATAAGATTGAGGGGATCTCTGGAGAATTGCACACCACCTGCGGTCTTGCGCTTTACCAAGAAAGCACTGTTTGGCCCTGTCACCGACAGTCAGTACAGAAACTACTCGCAGCATCCCTTGTCTTACTTACGGCATATCTCCCAGATCAAGTCTTGAGATACGTTTGATGATTGGTGCGCCATGATTGAAGTTGATGTTCAATGATATTTTGTTTCTTCAGAAGCGTCGCCCATTTGTGTGCGCGAGCCTCGGCCCGGGTCCCCGTTCAGGGCGAAACTCGCTTGTCAACCTCAGCCCTGGCTGACGTCCTCACTGCGCTTTCTGTCCAACCTCACACTTCCCATAACTCAAAAGTTCAATCATGGGCTACGGTGTTCTATACTCTCTCACGTTCTCTTCCTTGATACTCGTCACAGGCAAGCCTCTGCAGACCCTGGCCACCGTGTCCAGCTGACATGTCTAGCACTCTACCTCACTCGCGGTCGATGGGCTCATCTTGTACCAATATCTGACTACGTCTACCAGCATCTACCTTCATCATTCTCGAACGATATTGAATCTGGCTTCACTTCGTCCGACTTCGATCTCTCAACAAATGTCGCGGCCGGAGATTCGCGCGCTGGACTAGATCAGGCAGGGAAGCAAGAGGTGCAGAAGATCATGAAAAGTAGAAGGGTTGGATTCGACGAGGCAAGGAGGCTATATACGGAGCAGCGGTTTGCGAAAAATAACATCGGACCGGATGGAAGGCCGAGAGATCCGAAGTTTGTGTCCTTTTCCTAGCAAGTTGCACATGCCACACTATGTGAGATGCTGGTAGGAGCATGATGGGGGCTATCATGGTGTATGGAGTCAGTCATTGTGGAAAGCTACAGGTTTCGGCGCAGATCAGTTTTTCGTTAATATGGCTTAGGACAGACTTTCTCAGGGGACTATGGGTCCCACTTCATTCTTGAGCACCCTAGACTATTCAAAATGATCATGACCTGAGTGATCCACATAATCTTGCGACTTAAGCGTGCGAAAGGCTAAATCGCAAGGCCCCTGTTGTGCCTGGCTCATGGGAGTGCCGCTTACTGCCATGCTAGTCACTAAGAGTGCCCGAGTGTGGGCCAGCTGTCACTAACCTTCACCTCGTTTACTTATAGGTAATCCGAAGTGGACTGGCTTGATCTTCTGCTGGGCTATTTTTTTCGTTCACAATGATCGTTCTAAGGTATTATCTTGCTCGTGCGTAGCCTTGCTGCTGGAATCCAGGTGGCATCCCAGGAGGTGGGCCTTGACCTGGCGGTGGACCGAGCCCTGGAGGTGGTGGCGCGCCTTGTGAAGGGAATCCTTGCTGTGGTGGGGCATTGAAGCCCGGAGGTAGGAAGCCTTGCGGCCCTCCGTATCCGGCTTGGGATGGTGGAGGGCGTGCTGGTAAGCCTGAAGGAGGTGCTGGAAGTGGCTGCGAAGGAGGCGCAGGTCGCTGTTGCTGGGGTGGGGGTGCGCTCTGGTAAGTACCACCTGGTACACCACCTCGTCCGTTCATGTACCCTCCGACGCCCACTTGAGGAATAGTGCCTGGCCGACCCATGTCAACATCCAGCATAGCTGCTGGAGCACTAGGAGCTCCTCCCGAAAAGAGACCCGCCGGCAATGGTTGGGTTGCCGGCTGGACATTGTGTTTCCTCGCTTGAGCCGCCAGCATCCTCTCAGCTTGATCACCGTGGCGTTCCCCTTTACCATCCTTCTTGTACGCATATTGCACCGATATCTCCTTGTTCATAAGGTACTGCCCGTTCATGTTGGCTATTGCTTCGTCTGAAGCTTCAAAGTTTGAGAAAGACACAAATCCGTAGCCTTTGGATAGATTGGCATCATCACGAGCCACCTAAGAAACTTATCAGTCCGAGTCTTCTCGGCGCGGACGGGTAAAAGTCAAACCTTTGGAGCAGATATCAAACTGCCAAATCGACCAAAGGTATCATACAGTGTCTGCTCAGACACCATGGGGTCCAGATTGCCGATGAATAGCTCAGCACCAACTTCAACTGTCTTCTGCTTATCTGCAGAAGCCTTATTCACCCGTATTGGTTTTCCATACAGCCTGACCTGGTTCATAATCCTCGCTGCGTATTCTGCATCCTCTTCACTGATAAACTCCACAAAGCCATACCCTTGATGGGTCTGTGTCACTCGATCTTTGGGCAGATGTACGTTAACTATACGGCCAGCCTGTAACATCAATTCCCACACGAGACTGTCGCTTACTCGCTCATCGAGGTTTCCGATGTATACTGTAGCTTCCTTATCTTGCTCCCTAACAGATGTCAGAAAATGTTGCCTCCTTTGGACCACAAGCTTACCAATGTCTAGCACCAGACATACTGGACAATATCGTGCGAGATGAGAGGAATTACTGAGGCGCTTAAGAAAGTTCACAAGCATCGTTCGAGCTTGCGGGCGGGCGGGCCGTTTATTTTCCGTCCTCTTCCATTTTAATGTTATCTACTCGTATAATATCATACAGACGAGCAAACTCTTTTTGTACCTCCTACGTTTGTTACTGTCAACCCAACCCCCCCCCGCCCCCTTTATCTGTACACTGTTCTGCGTCCCGGATTACTTTCACACAAACTTACCGGATTGAGGATCAATCATGATGTTCCAGCTTTCGGAAGAAACAAAGGTAAAGCGCCAACGGAATCTTCCACGAGTCCGGCGAAAGAGACTGATACAACGTCAGGAGAGGATCACGAGGATAGTCGATGTTTCTCGGATAGCAATACATTAGTAAGAGCTTTGGGATTCGCTCGAAGAGAGGGCCTTAAGCTAAAAGTCGACAGTGGCTACCTTCCCTTGATCATATATCTTGGTACTGTTGGACGCCATCAGTTGCATCATTCTCTAATCCTTGACATAGGTTATACCAGAAGCGAACCAAAACCCGCATTCATACGGTATGGCTCTCACCGACTGTGTAACAGGACAACACTTTTAACACCCTGGCAGGCTTTTCTCGCCCTTGGCGTAACATATCGGGATCGAAGTAATACACTGCCCAAACGTGGGGGAGCCATGGCACAATAGGGCTAAGATCAACGGTCGAGAGTATGGACTACTCTCACGGAGCAAAAGATGGTATCATGGAGGACCGAATGCAGTTCTGCATTTGAAATTGATCCTAAGAAAGCCTGGTGGCATGCCGATTCCTCTCCGTAATGAGAATACCCCTAGTAATATTACTGTATCATAAACTCATCCACGTTTTCCTCTGCCACTGACTGCTTCTCGTACCATGACTAACAACCACGCACTCTCGCAATCACTCATTGAGTCGGTAGCTGGCTTAATTGCGGGAGTTGTATCTACACTCGTTGCCCATCCTCTCGATGTAATTAAAACCCGCTTGCAAGGTATGCTTGTGGCCCAAGACAATAGCTCTTTTGTGCTATCAGATATCTGTTGAGATACTAAGATTTATGGTCTCTCATAGTCGATCAATCTGCGTCACAATTTGGCAGCTCCATCCGCATAATTAGAAAGATAGCCCGCCATGAAGGTAATCTGACCGCTTTCTACCGGGGGCTCTCGCCCAACGTTGTTGGCAATTCTGTCAGCTGGGCCTTGTATTTCTTATGGTATGACAAGCTCAAAAAAGGGCTTGAAGCCTATCATGGATCCACGGGTCAGCTTTCATACTATGATTTCTTTATCGCGTCAGGCGTCGCAGGTGCGATACAGCTATCCCAATTCCATACCTTCTGGTATTCTCTCTTATGGGACCATCAGGCGCTCTGACTTCTGTTTGTACAAATCCCATATGGGTAATCAAGACACGTATGCTTTCAACCTCGTCGAGTCACCCCGGTGCTTATAGTTCGATGTTGGATGGTACCCGGCAAATCTACCAAAAAGAGGGACTCCAAAGCTTTTATCGCGGTCTAACACCGTCTCTTTTCGGGGTCTCCCATGGCGCGTTGCAATTTATGGCTTATGAGAAGCTCAAAATATATCAAGCCAACAGCAAAGACGGCGAGCAAAGGGATCTTGGCACATTCGACTTCCTACTTCTTAGTGGGATATCTAAGATCTTTGCTGGGGGCTTGACATATCCTTATCAGGTCGTCCGGACTAGGCTCCAGATGTACGATGCGAAGACCACATACAAAAGCGCAAGAGATGTCGTCGTCCAGGTATGGAACCGGGAAGGGTGGAGAGGGTTCTACAAAGGACTGGGGCCAAATTTACTGAGGGTGATGCCGAGTACTTGGGTCACCTTTTTGGTATATGAGAAGACAAAATTGTATATACCCAGGATGTTTGAAGACCACAGCTAAGGCTTCAACTCTTCAATCCTCTAGCATCAACTCTCCAAATCCAAATCTCCTATATCAACGGAATTGACCATGTTAGACGGGATCATTCTCAAGGGCTTGTCCCAAGCAACGTTCTTCGAAACCCGCAATTCCATGTGACCTTGTTCCAATCCAGCAAGACCGTTTCCCATAAAACCTCGTGTCAGACTAAGCTGTAGCCAGAGGTTCCTTGATCAGAATCCCAGATGAGCTTGTTCTGATCAAATGTTAAAGGAAGTCTTGTACTCCGTACGGAGGTAGATGAACTGGGAACGGCGTTGGTGACTTGCTTAAGCCTTAAGGTAAGGAGTACGGAGTACTACATAAGGTACTTACTCAAAACAGACGATAAACAACTTGCGGTATTCCGTACAAGGATGCCCGTCTCTCCTTAGGATACCCCACTCTGGGTGGTCTGTGCTTCCCGCTGTTGACCCTGCAACGCTAACATCATAGCCTTCCTTTCGGTCACTCCGGTCTCTCTGTCGCTTTTCGCATAGAAAGTAACGTACTTGTAATAAATCCCTCCCCTTCTTCTCAAACATTTGCCATCATCTTATGAGACATCAAGTCAGCTACCAGCCTATCTTCTCTACCGCTTGAATTCGATTGCGACCACTTCATTCCGCCGCCTACCATTTACCTGCCTTGCTCATCCTTTCTCCGCGAGCTATAGCCTCGGGACAAGCGCAGCCTGGTGCTCTTACGAACCATTTCTCAGATTGCTCTACGCCAACATCGGATTGCGACTCCCATCCACCCTGCCGCTCTCGCGAACTTCTCGCCACGTCAAGTCACAAACCGTCTGTGCGTCAACAAGTCTCCTCTACGCGAAAAGATTTGCCAACTGGTAGCTACTTCTCCTTCTACACAACATACGTACCACGGTCCAGGGACGTCTCGAGGTCCTAGCTAGTCCTCGTGCGAAGATCGTGATAGCCTCCCAGGCTCAGGGGAAGACTCTCTGTCAATATGTTCAACGCGCATCGCGGGATGGTGTCCGCGCCGAACGGCCGTTTGACGGAGCTACTGGATCAGGTGCGCGCGGAGTTTGATAACCAGCAGAACCGTACCGGAGATTACGAGCAGCAGAGTAGGTTTGCTGGATCCCGTTTGTGCTCAGCTACCAGCATGCGCTTTTCCGTGTCTTTGTTTCCATGACAATTTGCAGTTGACTAAATGGCTCTTGTTATTCTCATTGGTGCCGCAAGATAGCTCCTGAGGCTGCGTATAGAAAGAATGGCCAGGATGGAGAAAGAATCTGGAAAGTCGCTAATGGACATTGATTCTCTAGTGGCGGCTCAAGTCCAGGAAATGGAAGTGGTCCGGCAGAAAGTCTACAATTTGGAGCAGACGCAGATTGCTATCAAGCAGAGGTAGGCCTTCTCCATGAAGAAATTACATATGGACATTGGTCACTAATGCTCTACTATCCAGGTACGAGGAAGACATTGCTCATCTACGCCATGAGCTGGAGGCTCGTGGAGGGCCCCCATCTCATGTGGGCATCAGTGGTCTGCCTCCGCATGGGGGTGTCGCACAACCCCATCCTCCTGCTATCGGTCACGGTCCTAGCAATTTGTTTGGCGGCATTATGGCAAACCCACCGGGCCAAGGGAACCCAGGCCTAGTACCACCATCCCAAGACCAGCAACAACAGGGTCCTCCGCCCCATCAAATGCCCCAGCCGCCACCAGGGGTTCACCAACCACAATTCTCGAATTACCAACAGCCACCCAGTGTGAACGGCGGTAGGTGTCGTCTTGGAAAATTCGAATCGCCTCCATTTTACGTGATCAGCTCAAGAAGCTAATTTGGGGATTTCAGGCTACAATCCACAACCTCCACAGTCAACTGCATCTCCTGGTCCTGGCAAAGGCCGTAACAACCGTGCACCGCAAGGACCAACAACACCACATCAAAGCCAGCCAATATCCTACCCTGACCCTAGACCTTCACCGCAGATGGGAAGACCAGCCTCACCTCCTCAGCCGCAGGTTCCTAATGTTGGAAACATGCTTGCAGACCTCGATCCTGATTCACTCCGTCCAGACCAAAAACGTGAAGGAGTGGATTGGTTTGCTGTCTTCAACCCCCGTGTGCGCCGTGTCCTTGATGTTGATCTCGTTCATAATTTGGCTCATGAAAGCGTTGTTTGTTGCGTCCGATTTAGCCACGACGGAAGGTATGTTGCAACTGGCTGCAACCGTTCGGCACAAATCTTCGAAGTCTCCACCGGCAGCCAGGTTACGAAGCTGCAAGATGAGTCTGTGGAGAAAGACGGAGATTTATACATTCGAAGCGTTTGCTTTAGTCCAGATGGGAAATACCTTGCAACAGGCGCAGAGGATAAACAGATCAGGGTCCGTACTCACCTAGGCCTACGCATCTAACATACCTTTCACTATCAAGACGGATTACTGACCCCCAACCAGGTTTGGGATATTCAATCGCGTACCATCAGAACCACGTTCTCTGGACACGAGCAAGACATATACTCCCTTGACTTTGCTCGCGACGGCAAACACATTGCTTCTGGCAGTGGCGACCGTACCGTTCGTGTCTGGGACATTGACAGCGGGCGAGAAGTATTGAACCTTAGCATTGAGGACGGTGTGACGACGGTGGCGATCTCCCCGGGAGGTGATTATGTCGCAGCGGGATCTCTAGACAAGAGCGTGCGAGTATGGGATGCCCGTAGTGGTCTACTTATCGAGAGACTCGACGGCCCCGAAGGCCACAAAGACAGCGTCTATTCTGTAGCATTCGCACCCGATGGTCGATCGCTCGTCAGTGGAAGTCTTGATAAGACGATCAAAATGTGGCAACTGACCGACAGCCGAGGCATGATTGCTCCTCCAACAAGGGGAGGGAAATGTATCAAAACGTTCGAGGGCCATAAAGTGAGTGGAATCGTAAAGAATTCAATAATCCCATGTTGCTCGTGCTAATCGAATCGACAAGGACTTTGTGCTTAGTGTTGCTCTTACACCCGACAACCAATGGGTTCTTAGTGGATCCAAGGATAGGGGCGTGCAATTCTGGGACCCACGTACTGGCGATACCCAATTAATGCTTCAAGGCCACAAGAATTCCGGTATGTCTCCGACGCTTCGTGGCGACAGCTGGAAGCATGTCGACTGGATTTTTGCCTGCACTTGCGTCCAGAAACTGACAGCTGCACTCGCATTTAGTTATCTCCGTGGCACCAAGCCCTCAGGGTGAACTATTCGCAACGGGAAGTGGAGACATGCGGGCCAGGATCTGGAGGTAGGTCGACAAAGTCGCCTCGTTTCATCTGGTGGTGGGGATGCTAACATGCCACACCCATTTAGATACGGCCCGTGGAATGGTCAATAGCGAGGGACGGCAATGGCCACCGTACGTATAGACTTGGAAATGCTACCCACCATCATTTCTCGGTTTCTCGTTTCGAGGCCAATGGATTTTGATCATAGTCGGGGCCGGGGTATGCCAGCTCGGTGATAGTACGAGGCAGTTTCGAGAGATATATATCGTTCAGCTAGTGATAAATGTGCGGCGTATGCTAGGCTGAAGGGTATCGAATAGACAGTCAGTCCGTCAGTCCGTCAGTCCGCCTTTTAGCAAATGGTGATCTAGAAGAAGGCTTCCGCGTCTGTTATGCTGCAGGTACAGGTACAGTCACGCGATTCACGTAATACAGTCACCGAACGTGAGAAAGTCATGGTTTTTATAAGACAACGTCCCGTCGACGCAGGTACCGCTGCACTTGTTTTCCACGGGGGCTCTGGAGTCACGATTGTGTATGCGGTCCTTTGATTTGTACCTTACTTTTACCATGTCGTCTGTTTGCGATCAAATGCCATCATGGTGGAACTGACGAATAAGGACGAAAAGAGGTTCCGGTATCTCCGTGGGCGATTGATTGCCCAATGCTGCCATCCTATTCTCCGACCTGATAGACCGCCTCACCTACAGTACCTTCCCAATCCACGCCATGCTTATCGGCAGTCAATCGGCCACACAGATCCAAGGACTGTAGTATCCACGTAATTGTCGGTGCGGTACTCGGAGTCTCCCAAGCATTTGCATTTGCATCTGTTAGTCAACCGGCTGACTACAGGAATGCGGGGGGGGGATGGTTGTGACTGCTTTACCTAAAGTATGGAGGTACAGTAGTAGTACGGAAGTACAGTAAGGTATGTACGGAGTATATCTTGCATATGATAAGATCAAGCCACGCTGACCAAAGCGCATTACCTCATACTTCCTTGTTGGGGAGGGGGGGGGAGCTGGGCGAGAGGATCACGAAAGGCTGCCGTCCCATAGGTTGGGGTTACGAAAAGGGAACTCAAAAAGGCCATGCCGAGACCGCTCGCCAATAGTTGCACCAGTACGGAAGTACTTTCACCGTAACACAAAAACTACTTACTACTAGTACCAGTACAGAGTCACGAAACCACCGACCAACCAACCACGATATACTGTATCAAAAGCATCCAACCAGCCTGTAAGGGAGTTATGTACTACCTTACTACCTTACTACCTTGGGTACTTTACTTTGGGTTATCCTAATCGTAAAGTGCCTACTTTGCCATCCTGGCTTATGAACCACGCTACTAATCCTGGAACGAAACTCCCACACTCCCACATTGCCACCAGTCTCCCACACACCCCACATCACCATCACCCACATACCTTACCCACGCATGCACATACGCACGTCCCTGCTGTCCTTGGGGGAAACACCCCAAGCCATGACCGAAGGACATCTCTCTCACCTCCAATTGGACCTCAATCCACCATCGCTTTGCTCTCGAACCAGTGCCCTTCCCTTGCCGCGTCCTTTCCGTTCAGAAAAAACTCAAATCGTCTCGACGGACCGGGTTATCGGGTTATCTCTTTGTCTGCTAATGCTCCTTTTATACTGGCTTTCGGAGGTTTGTTCCTAGGCCTTTTTGCTGCGTCGAACGCTCGGGACAGTCTGCCAGATGCCCGCCCTTCGCACGGTATTTTAGTGCCGCCTTTGAGTTGATGGCAGTATAAGGAGCCAAGAGCTCATACTTCTTTCACCGTGCCACTTTAGTTTACTGTCATACCTATTCCAAAGTAGATATCCCATTGTGCAATCTAGCGTGCTGTCTTTCTACCTCTTCCAAAATCCTTCTATTGACCTTCCTCCGCTGCTACCACGACCGATTCCGAGACATAGTGCTTCAAAGCTTACTTCCAATCTTTGGCAATGCTCTTCGATTTTCTTTAGCATCACCCATGATTCAGATGCCGTGATATGAGGACCGTACATCATTAATCCTCCTAGGTACACGTGACACATCGTCGTTGGCCAATTTCGAAAGGTTCAGTTACCCACGGTAGGACCAGAATCCTAGAACAGTACGAATCAACATGGAGGCCTCGGTGTTGATGTCGCCCGGGGAACGCTGTTTTCGACCTTCAACCTTTGACCCTCGACAGGACTTGATTCAAGACTTCGACCTCAGTTTGACGCTCCTCTCGACCTCTGCTTCAGATTATCCCATGAACTACATAGACACGAACCTCGCAATTAATACGGGGGCAGTAACTGCCTTACGACCCAATCAGTTCTACGCCAACGCAGCCCAACAGCCGTTCTTTGTGCCGCCATCTTTCACCCTTGCACAAGATATACCGGAGGTCAAGGAAGCACCGAACGCAGTCTTTGATATACATTGCAGCCCTACTGTCAAGGCCGAAGATGGTTTTTCAGCAAAGAACGCCCCTGCCTTCCGCGATGTTTCAGCACACGAATCGCCATCACCAGTGGCTGGCCAAGGTATGAAATTCGGCACCGATGTTGACACTCTGATGCGGGCGATCCAGACAAAATCGGCAAACAGACCGCAGAGAGCACGGATCTCCCTTGCTCATCGTTCCAGCTGGCGAAGGTCTAGTAATTCTGATGGACTTGCAAAAAGAAACTCGACTGGGCTTGAGCATGACAGGAGCGGCCAAGCATCGAGAAAGAAATACCAGTGTACGGTGCCAGCCTGTGCGAAAATGTTTTTTCAAAAAACGCACCTCGAGATACATGTTCGGGCACACACGGGTCACAAACCATTTGTCCGTGGTACCTGGCTCCGTTTGAAACGTTTATTCCGGTGCTGATTGATTACCTCCACAGCTATGCAAAGAACCATCCTGCGGTCAACGTTTCTCTCAGCTCGGAAATCTCAAGGTGAGACGATTGGCTCCAGTTCGTGTGGAGGCATGGCTTAACGGACCCCAGACTCACGAGCGTCGACACACTGGAGAACGCCCATACTCATGTGAGATGTGTGGCAAACGATTCGCTCAACGTGGCAACGTCCGTGCTCATAAGATCGTACATGAGCAGATTAAGCCTTTTTCATGCAAGCTTGAAGGCTGCGGCAAGCATTTTACGCAGTTGGGAAACCTCAAGGTGCATACCGTCAGCATAGCTTCTCCGCCCAGCCGTTAACTTTTCCCCAGTCTCATCAAAACAAGTTCCATTCCGAGACACTTCGGAATCTGACGCTGAGATTCGCGTTGATGCGTGAAGGCGACACGGTGTCGGCGATGGACAAAGAGCTTTGGGAATATTTCGCGACACTGTATAAAAACAGCAACAAAGGCATCAAAGGCCGCGGCAAGGACCGACGGATTTTTGCTATCTCAAAGGAGGACGTGGGGGTGAAGAAAGAGAGCCGAAGTCGAAGCTCGAGCAGTTCGAGTTTGAGTCGCAACTCGGCCGGGACCTTTGATGGAGGCCGAGAGAAGGACGAAATGAGCAGCAGTAGCAGTGTGGAGAACGACGAACAAGATGTAGAATACTTGATGGAGGACGAAATCGCGCATGTGCACAAAGATTGATGAGACGACTACGAGACACGACGGGATGATTGTACGGTGGCGGATCGGTTCTAGCACTTGGCTTTCGGTACTCGGAGAGCAGGAAAAGGTGGGGTGTAAATGGGTTCATGGCACAAAAGAGCACATACGGGAGCTTCGATGAGGTGATGTTTAGATGAGTATGTCCAAGTCTGTATGTAGCTGTTGTGTATCTGAACATACAACCTCCCTGACGAAGTTTGGTACCCGCTCGGCCCAGTGTGCCAACGGCAACGTTCAGCGCAGAGCCAAATACAACGACCGGTTTCCACTGCATCTATCAATTGCCGATGTTGTGGCGACCCCACGCCAAAGCTAAGCCGATGAATATGGGTTTCATGAAACGATGGAAAGGGCAGAGCTTTGGGGATTGGCCTCACTCTTGGGAATCTGTCCTGTTAACCATCAACGTGTACTCCGTAGAAACAAGATCACTTTAATACCGTGATTCCGTGAATACAGTATTTTAGGTACCTACGCTAAAGTGAGGTAAAGTCGGTAAGGTACGGTAACGTCCTAGTGCACGGCAAAAAGAATAGCCGACGAGCGCCCGATGGCCTGACGGATCACGTGGCGAGTCGAGGCTGCGATTGGCCACTCTTCTCACCTGCAGGGTCCAGGGAAACCCCCTCATGCCCCGAGGCCCCGGGAGGAGAACCGTTGGAAAATCACCCATTGAACTTTCATACGGTACCTGATAGGGTAGGGTGATACATAGGGTTAGGGGACTACTGCCTTCGGATATTTGCGCGTCGCTCCTCAACTAACTACTATTCAGTCTTTTCAATACCTACATCGTCTTCTTCCTCTACTCGTTCCTCTTCATTCAACCTGAACAATCGCTCAGAGCTCCAGGCACTCGCTCTTCCTTATCACTGTCTGACTAACTACTAGCCATTTTTACCGCGTCTACAGCAACCCCTACAACTTATATGGATATCGTTCTGGAGGTTTTCGATACTTTCTTCTTCGACTGCCTGTACGCCAGCTTCTTGCCGAAGTCTTCAGTATTTTATGGGCAAACGCCCCCAAAGAATGCCTCAGCAACCTTCACTAGCATGCGCGAGGTTCCCACAGCTATTCATGCATCGTCCAGCCAGTTCTTCCAGCTTGCTCCGTCACGGTATGCTTACATGAGCGCTTGGCCAAGGGATAACGTATGGAGGCAAACCCTGACGCTGTATCTTATTACATGGTCTGTCTTTCTCGGGTCATGTAGCTTCCAAACTCTCACTGACGGTTTCCATAGGCTTTTTGGCTTCATAGTATACTTTGTCTGCGCATCCCTCTCCTACGTCTTCGTTTTCGACCACGCCACCTTCACCCACCCTAAATACCTCAAAAACCAAGTTCGTCTCGAAATCCGGCAAAGTCTGATCGCCATGCCTCTAATGGCCATCTTCACGGCCCCATTCTTTGTCGGCGAAGTACGCGGCTACGCAAAACTCTACGACGCCCCCTCGGACGCCCCCTTTTCCCTCTACAATTACATACAGATCCCGTTCTTTGTCGCCTTTACCGACTTCTTCATATATTGGATCCACCGAGGTCTACACCATCCGAGGGTGTACAAGGTTCTGCATAAGCCGCACCACAAGTGGATTATGCCTACGCCGTATGCGAGCCATGCTTTTCATCCGCTGGACGGGTTTGTTCAGAGTGTGCCGTACCATGTGTTTCCTTTTCTTTTCCCGCTGCAGAAGTTCGCCTATATTGCGCTGTTCATCTTTATCAATATATGGACCGTGTTTATCCGTAAGCTCTCCATTTCTGCTTTCATCACACCAACTGCTGACGCTCATGTTCCCCAGATGATGGAGAATACGTGGCCAACTCAGGAATCATCAATGGCGCGGCCTGCCACACCATGCACCACCTATATTTCAACTACAACTATGGGCAATTCACAACACTGTGGGATCGTCTCGGGGGCTCATACCGCCAGCCAAATGATGAGCTCTTCAACCGACAGTCGAAAATGAGTAAAGCGGAGTGGGACCGGCAATGCAAGGAAGTGGAGACAATGCAGAAGGAGGTGGAGGGTGAGGACGACCGGAGTTACGGGGATGAGTTGACGACGTTGAAGCAAAAAAAGGTTATGTGATGTGTGCAGCGATTTCTTCCATGGCAAAGGGGTTGTTTAATAAGGATGAGGTAGCTCAAGAGCAAAGACGAGATGCGTGACCACAATACTCGATGGGGGTGGTTGTGGAGACTTGGGGATGACTAGGAAAGAGCCATTCCTTCTCTTCTGGCGCCGCGACGTCTAAAAAAGCCCGGTCAGGCATGATCGTTACTGTTTATATCCCTCAGCGGTAGGCTTCTATACTGCACATATTCCCCTCGGTGCCAACCACATTCCATCATAGCTAGGGCAATCTGTGCTTTCAGTAGAGGATCACCAGTACTTCTCTGGTGACGAACATGCCTCGCAGATGCCCCCATGGGCTAGCCAATGGTGAGGTCCCTCGGCGTGTTATCCTGCCGACCCTTTTTGAGCAAGCCCACTCCGATCCGGCTGCAACATTGACAGCTTGGCTTCTCTCCGCGCCAACAACCGCCTGCCTGCCTGCCCATAACATAGCCTTGAATGAATCCAAGGCACCCTTCTCCATCGTTATCCCCCTACAGGCTTCCACAGCAATCCATAGCTACTCCGTTCGCTTCCAGACCATCCCTCGAGAATGTTGTTCATTAACTCTTGCTGCTGAGATGATGGATGATAGATTACACCTGTCCCAACGTTCGTGTCATATCATATCTTACTCCGTATCAGTCTGCCTCTTGCCTCTTGCCTCTTGCCTCTTGCCTCTTGCCTCTTGCCTCTCTGTTGTGTGTTTCCGTATCTGTTTCCGTATCTGTTTCCTTCCGTATTCCCCTTTTTTGGGGGGGATCTTTACTATCAAAAACATTCTTTCTCTCTTCGTCAGCCTTTTTTCATATCGTGCGTACGTGTTCTGGTGATGCGGGCTGTGTTTCATTCAGCTCTCTCCGCGGGTGGCTTTTCCCCCCCTTTTTTTCCCTTTCCTTCCTGGGTTGTGGGGGTGAGGTGAGGTGAGGTGAGGTGAGGTGAGGTGAGGTGAGGTGGGTGAGGTGAGGTGAGGTAGATTGCGGTTTTCTTTGTTTTATTGATGGGTTGGTGGGCCAGTGATTAGATACAAATACAATGCGTGATTGATTGAGCCAGCCAAAAGGAAGAACGCGGGGCGAGGGAAATATTGTAACCAATTCCGGCGTACGAATTATGGATCTTTCTTTCCCCGATGAAGGAATTGGTGCTTTATGCTTTTGCGGTGTGCATAGGGGGGAGATGATACACTGGATGGAGCTAGGTAATTGCTTCGTGACTTGCCACGACGGAGATGGGATATAGATACACTAGAACGAGTCCCGCGACCCATGAGATAGAGCGGTAGATAGCTCCTGTGGTGAAAAAGATACTCCCCTCGGACGCGCATCGAACCAACGATCCCTATCTTTTCATACATCGAGCGCCGGAAGAGAATCCCATAGAATCAAACCCAACTCTTTCCATTACAATACCTCCTCGTCCTCGTCCTCCACCTTCTCCACTCCATTCCCATTCACCCCGTTCATTCCCTCCTGCTTCACCGCATCCAGAGCTTCGCCATGAGCCGCAGCTGCCATCATCTCCATAACCCACGCCTCTTCCACTGCCATCTTCCTCCTGAACACTCTCAACCACCGTCCCCCCCATCCCCTCAACATCCTCTCGCCCTCCTCGTCCTGATTTCTGCTCTCCAACATTGCATCCGCGATACCATCCGCTACACCTACGAGCGCGTCTTCAACGACGGCGAAGAGCCTTTGCATTTCGGCCCGCTCTTTCGTCAAGGTTTCGTCAAGGATAGCGACTTGGTCTGCTGGCAGGCCGGGTTGGTTCCGTGCCATGACAATTTGGCGGACGCGATTCGTAACTTTATGCATCGTACTCGCCACCATCTCATATACATGAGCGTGAGTCAGTATCTTTCCCTTCCCGATATTTTCGACCAACGCCCATTCGATAACCGTCATGGGCGTCAATATCGTGTAATTCAACAATTTGTCCACCACGTTCACCCCCACACCTGGCTTCTCGCTCCAATAATCCATTACGCTACTCAAAATCTGTCTCCTTGCAGCCTCACTCCGAGGTCCAATGGCCAGTAAGCGTTCTTTGCAACGCTCGATGCAACTGAGGACGTGGGAGAGGGACTTGGAGCCGAGGAAGCAGATGGCGGTGACGTAAGCGTCAGTGGATGGGACGAGGGGGTCAGGAACGGAGAGGGAAGAGGCAGTGGATTCAATGTTGGTGATGTGGGGAGCAATGTCGGCGTCGGGGGCTTTGGACCGGAGGAGACGAAGGATTTCGCGGGCGGAGGAGCTGTAGGGGACCTGGTCAGAGACGTACTTGAAGTCCGGCGTGTCCTTCTCCTTGGCCTCAGATATCAGAGGTTGATAGGGCTCTGGGAGAGTCCCTTTAATTCGCTGGGCAAAGCTGAGACGAATTTCTTTCTCCAATGCTCCGACCATAAAGGCTTTTTTGGGATGCACCATAGGAAGCTCTACGTCATCCACCCACTCGGTCCACTTCCAGGTGAACCCAAAGTTGCTAAGATGATGCGAGAACCAGTCCATGAACCTATACTCTAGCTCCAAATCCATTGCATCCACGTTCTTGTACAAGTACCTTATTGCTCGTCCCAGACTAGGAGCGATTGCGGCCGGCGCGATTTTGCAAGCCTCAGTCAAAACGGAATGGTAATATACCAGTTTGTGTTCCGGAGTTGGTAGTTGGAGTAGTTGTGAGAATACTGCGTCGACAGCGACATCTTCAGGCTTCCATGTAGACTGACCTCCCTCAACATCCCGTAGTTTGTCAAAAGGTGTCCCTCGCTTCACGAAAGATTTAGGACCGAAATAGCAGTCTAGATCAATCAAAAACTTGGCCGTGGCGTTCCGATTGTAATCGAGAATGTTGATTGTGTCGACTAGCGAGTCCCGGAAAATCGAAGACGCTAAATCGGAAGTCGATGGTACCGTCTCGATGTCCTGATCTGCGTAGACGGAAAAGTATATCTCAGGGAGCCGCGCGCGAGCTCCCGCAGGCACTGTGGAAGGAACGTTGATTTGAGGTAGTGCATGCTTTGTTGATGAAGCCAACAGGTCCGTCCCATCTGCTATCATTGAAATTTTCCAAGCCCGCGGAATGCATGCCAGCTCCCAAGACTTTCCAACCTCGCCTTGCAGCTGTTTCTGTAGTAGACCAATGATGCTCTGGGCCTCATGAGCATTGTCCTCCCCGTTGCCCGGATAGGGGTCGACTAGCGCTTCTAGGGCATGAGGTGTAGAGGCAATGATATCCGTTTTGTCCAGTAGCGCTAGCGTATGGTTCTCGAAACCCGTTGCAGAGGAAGCCATGACATATGGAATTGTTAAAAGGATGATCTTGACTAGCTCCAAGCCAAGACTCTGCGAGAAATTGTATTAGCTTTGTATGGAACCTTCGCAGTTGCGGTGAACTTACGTCGTCAGAGGATGCTGTCTGTAAGTCCACAGCTCTTGAAAAGAGCTCTTCCAGAACCGGATATACTCCATCCCCTGCAAGTATCCCCTGCAAGCAAGCCAATAATCGGAGAACGAGCTTGACTTCGCGCCACGCTCCAGCAGCAAGGTGTTCTTGGGCGGCTGAGACGGCTCTTATCAAGATCTCATGGGCTATCTCTGGTTTTTGCGGATTGGCGACGATGATTATTGCAGCGATGAAAGGGATCTTCATTGGCTGCTCAACGACTCTTAGGCAACGTTAGTAAAAGAGCGGCACTGGCCGCAACGAAGAATAACCCACAGCTGCAGGGCAAGATCCAGAAAGTTACTTCGTAGCTCTTCATCTTCATAGCTCTCTGCAACTGTTTTTGCAATACTACTGATCTCATCCTCAAGTTTTCTCAATGGCTGGTGGTCGGTCAGCTTGGGGTGTACTTGCAAAGATGAAGGCGCAAGCTTTACAGATTCGGCGATCCCAAGTAACTGCTTTCGTACTGTGACGTGTAACGGCTCCTCGACTCTTCTCCTCTGTGGTCGACGGTCGTAGTCATCATCGTCTGGCGATACGTATCAGCTAAATAGTAAAGCTGGGCGCAAAGTCAAGGCTCACCTCTTTGATACCGCCGTTTGCGATTATTGAAACCCCCCCGATATGAACCATTCCTCCTGTCGTAATCGGCCATAATCAAAGACTGAATAAATTGAACAACGATCTTAGTTTCTGTTGCAGGCAATTAGGTACTGTTGTCGAGGTGTAGTTTCTAACGGAATCGGTTTCACGGACCTCCGTACCCCCTGTCTTGCTGACCTGATGAGGTTGGTGAAACACCATAAGCGGTCTCCGTAGCATGCAGGACCGGTCGAATTTTTGGAGTTTCCACACTTTGGTAGCCTAGGTGTTGACATTAACACAACAGTATATATGCCCATCATGATGATATTATGCAGCTTTGTATGAGCGAATTCCTAGTATAGTTTTTCCATTCATACAAAGGGCCATAGGAAGGCAATTGTTTTAGCAAGCGAACACCAAATGCTACATAAATATTGTAACAACTCCCTCCTTGAACCCTCGTGCACCGGTCGATTGAAGCTATTCAGAACCCCCTTGTACATGCTCGGTCACTCGGTGATATCCCCATTCTAGCTCTTTGGATCATAAATCTGCTAGCCTCCAATGGCTTTGCTAGCCCCTTCGTAGCCACTTTCTCGGTGACTACAGATTTAACCATAATGCTCCTTCTTTCAGCAACGTTCCGTCGTACACAACGATATGCAACATCGACGTGCTTTGGGGTGGGTGGTCGATCGGGTCTACTGCCGATTTTGATACCATCTTGGTTGTCGTCAGATAACGTAGCCGGATTGGTATCCATGCCTTATGACCCACCTCCTGCAATGCTAGGACTAGGAAAGTAGCTTCTTTGGAGGCATTACACCCGCCTGTATCTTACGTGAACTTCGATTGTGGTTTGAAATTATTCGAAAAAGGGAGATATCAACCTTTACCACGTCAGATAAGTTAACCCCAGGGCGTGGAAAGCAGAGGGTATTTTGGGACCAGTCAAGGTGATCATCATGGCCTGGATTCCTCTTACATATTCATTGGTCGGAGAGTGAAAAGCTTTTCAGCTCCTTCTGTAGCCCCGGTTGTAGCCATATCACCTCTCACTTACTTACTGCACTAAGCTTTGGACCATTTCTCACTAGCCAGATCTATCATAGACCTCCTTAATTTCTTTATTGCCGGCACTATCATTGCCTGTTGATCGTGACGTTAGTAGTAGTGCTGGCGCTCGTGTACCTCATATAGATATATTGATGGACTCAGTGAAAGGCATCAACGGTGCACATCTTGGATATACATCACTACTGACGAAAGCCGCAAGCATAAGCCGTCTTTGTTTTGCACGCCAACACGCCCAAACAGCAGGCTTGAAACGATACGCGAAAGAAGAGGTAAAGGGGAAATTTAGGTTGATTGCTCGATCGAAAGAATTGAAGCTGCTAAGCAATCATGAAAGTACTTGGCGTAGCTACTTCATCTGAGGTCTGCCATCCCAGTGGTTCGCCCTTACAAACTCCGTAGCCTTAGACTTCTTTCTGGTTCGGCTCTTTCCTACCAGCTCGCAGCTTCTTGACCCTCCTTGAAAATTCTGCCCATACGTACACAACTTCTTTATCCATGCTTTTGCCCATAGCCTTTCATTTGAGAGAGAAAAACCGAGGCCCCTCTCCGAAGAGGGCCGCATGATGCTTTTATTCCATACCATCAACAATGCCACAGACCATGTATCCGCATATCACTGTATCGGCAAGGAAAAGACTGGGCGGGAACGAATGGTGATGGTAAACGCCACGCTACACATAAGGGCTAGACAGAGCTGCTGACGTTCACTTCGTTATGCATGTCTCGTAGCTCTAAGTTTAATCGAGACGCGCCATCATCTCATCCTTGGTCATCGGCACGAAGCTCTCAAGATCCAGGCCCTTTGATAGAAGTTCTTTACGCGCGTGAAGTGGTACCAAGCGAACATTTTTCTCTGGGCAAATCGAAAGTTCTACGCTTCGTTTAGCACGGTTGGTTTGAAATTTAGGTTGGAATACATACCATGCCTAGAGAAGTCGAAGAGTCGTGGCATTTCTTTCGAAGCACCGTTAGGGTGGCGAGAATCTGGGAAACGACACATTGGGTCACGAAGCTCATCGAAGAACGGATGGCACATTGCATCAACGGCAGAAAGACGCTGGGTAGGGGTGTACTCCAGTAGGGCTGCGATCAAATCAATGGCCTCAGCTGACGCTTTGCGGAAAACCTAAACGAGATCAACAACATCGACTGAACTCAGCGAAGAGAGACACTCACCTTGCCGAACGGGTGTGGTTTGATCTGGGGAAATTTGTGCTCCATGTAGTTTGGATTCATGGTACGAATTTGCTCCCGAGTCGGTGTCCCAAGTACCTTGATGATCTCTACCAACTGGTCGATGCCTGACTCTCCCGGAAACAGAGGCTGACCCAACATCAATTCCGCCATGACGCATCCAGTAGACCAGACGTCTATAGTCAATGAATCAGCAAACATGTCGAGCATCGCAAATGGTGATGGACTCACCAATCTTGGTAGTGTAATTCGTGGCGCCGAAAATCAACTCCGGTGCACGGTAGTACCTCGAGCAAATGTATGAGACATTGGGCTCGTTCTCAACCAAGATCTTGGCGCTCCCAAAGTCACAGAGTTTCAAAACCCCCGTATTCGGATCAAGCAAAAGGTTCTGCGGCTTGATATCCCGATGGCAGATTCCCTGGGAGTGAATGTACGCGAGCGAGCGGAAAAGCTGGTAAGTGTAGATCTTGATCTCCAGAATGGGCATTGTGGTCTTCATCTTGTTGAAAAAGCGTGAGGCGCGGTAAACAGTCTCAGGGACAAATTCGAGGACCAAATTGAGGTAGACTTCATCTTTCTAGAATGGCTTGTCAGTGTCTCTTTTTTATCAGAATCTTCCATGCGAAACTTACACGCTCTCCATTGGAGTAGTAGAAGGCTTTGAGCTCCACAATGTTGGGGTGTCTGACGATACGCATGATTTGCAATTCTCGATTCTGCAGTTGTCAGCATGATGGTACACTCTCTAACCCACAAGACCAACCTTGAAACGCTTGTCTTGCAAGACTCTCTTGATCGCGGCATCCTCCCCATTTGGGGCAAGCTTGGTCTGAAAGACCACCCCAAAAGAGCCATTTCCTACAATCTTGCATTGCGTGTACTGCATTTCCTTGGTTTCGCCAGTGAGGCCATCTTGGACTTTCTCACGGATGACCTCTTCTCCTACAATTAGCCTCCGGCGCTGGCAAGCAAGCCGTGTTGGTGGGACTTACCTCCCATGCGCAAGCTTGAGAACCCAGCGGGGCGATTTTGGGAAGACATCTTTGTTGAGCCAAAACAACCCAGCTTTATGCTATCGAGAGTACGGAGGACTCGAGTTTAGGAGTTGGTGACGAGACAAGGTAAGGTCTGCGGTGAAGTCCGTCTTGGGCGAAGTCTAGGTCGCTCAAGGTGTTGAGACCAGGAAGGATTGAAGGAGCTGGTGATCCTACACGTGAGGTGAATGTGATGATGACGCGTAGAAGTCACGCCGTCGTGGTGAATTAATTGATGGTCACTGTCGCTGAGTGATCGCTTAGTCGCCCTTGTAGCGCAGCCCCGTTCTATTGGGAATAGCTCGAACTGACGACGGTAGCCCTAGATGTCGAACGAAGTGCTATGATCCAGATACGACAGACGACCGGGGCTTCGCGGCGCACAGGTAAGGATACACCGGAGGCTGTCAAAGATGGTTATGAAGGTGGTATGTTGCTGTCGCCGAAAGGTCGTCTGACACAGGAGGAGGAGCGCCGTCTCAAGGACTTGTACGTTTCGAGGTGCCTGCAGGGCCGGAGAATAATCAATTGGGGGAAATAGGTGCACGTCAGAACAACACACCGGTTGTATTGAGAAGAGTGAATTTAGGTGGCAGAGGCTGAGTGCGGTGGAAGTCGAAAGTGAAGCCCGCGAGAGTGGTTCACCAACGACACTTGTGCACAATGTCTACAGGCAATAGCGCCCTGTGCTAGGAAAACGAGAGGGGGAATGCGGGCACCAGCGCCAAGCCACAATCATGCGGCTTTCAACCTCGATGATGATGATGATGATAGAGCTTGTTGGGGGGGGGAGGTTTCGATGGCTAAGGTACTCGGAAGGACTGGCAGTAGTTTGTTTGAAAACTGTGGGAATAAAGATGGAAGAAAGTGCAAAGGAGGGAAGTGATGGGGAAGTAAGATGGATGGATGGATGGATGGTAAGCTATGGTTCTGGTATGGTTCTGGGTAAAGTAGAGGGAAGGGGGAATTAATTTGAGGGCGTTTCAATTAGGGAAGGGAATTATCTCATGTGCATTTTTATGGTGGATTCCATTTCAGAACAGGAGTGGTACGAGTACTGTACCTTGGACGGGCATCATCTGGAAAGCTTTTGAGGGGAATAAGCCCATAAGGTACTTCTGTATTCGGTACTCGTGGTACTGCAGCTGAATTGCTCGCTTGGGGATAGGGAGCGCTAAGGGACTTTAGGTTCCCTTGGGAAGCTTGGAAGGAGGCTTGGGGGGCTTGGGGCTTGGGAGGCGTATGGGTGGTCATGGGAACAAAGTAGATCATCATCGCGGCCCAGACAGACGAGCTAGACTGGTTAGACATGCCGCTGCAGGAACCTCTACTCAATAATAATTAATACTGAACAGTACGAGAACAACGGAACCTATGGGCGCAAGGTCTTAAATCAAAGAAGTGATGAAGCTCCTCGCAAGCATGAAAATGTTCTATTACTGTAGAAAGTATTGAGAGCATCGTTGGGTGCTCAATAGATAATTACCTCAAAGTCCCGCCAAAGAAAGGCAACCACATGGCTACATCGAAGCTATTGAACCTGATAACAAGCCGCATACTGTATCTGATGGTACCCCAAGAGGTTGTTAATTGTTATACAGTAGCAGTCCTGTAGTAGATAGAGTACCGTACGTACTTTAGTTAGATGGTTAGATGTGATAAAGAGATCCATGCGCCGAAGTACACACGAACTCTCTGCTGGGATTAAGAATAATAATAAGAATAAGAATAAGATCTAATTGTTGTTCCCTCTACTCTGGAATTTCCCTTCGGCCTGGGGGGGGGCCTTGCATGCTTCTGTCCCCCGTGATACACAACTTGCAGAGGTACGGATGTACTAGTGTAGGGTTGGAATATGTATTCAATGTACCCGACCACGGCAAGCAGCCAATGATCTGTCCTCTCACTTACCGAACGAAGCAATCTTGAGCTCGTGCCAGTTGATGTCGTGCATGCCTCCGAATCTATTTTGACTTCAGATGGAGCGGCGGTAAAGCTTTCTCGTCCGAGTTCCTGTCGGACCTGGACCTCTGATCTTGCTCATAACGAGGATGAGCATCTTCGTCAGTCCCGCCAGTGTGGAAACTCATGGTCCGGCCTGTGAGCATGCTGGGGAGAGTACGTGAGAGTGGTTCAAGGTAAGGTAGGTGACGAACCGCACATGGTATGACGTGGGATAAGATCTGTGGGAGTTCAAGGCACGATGACGAAAAGCGGCCTGGATGCTCGAGGGTAGGTACTGTACTCTCTATCTGATTGCATTGATATTGGATACATGTGAACTGAGCGACCCAAACATGTCAACACCCATTGGCTTTTCCAGCCCGTTATTGCATGTCTATAGCGAATGTCAACGTCCTGTTGGGTGGTGGATGGAGTGGTTGAGGTCGCTCATAGGAGGAACGAGCTACAAGCTGCATGGGGGCCCTGATCCATATTGTGCTGAGGATGCATGTGATATGTATGCATGGACATGTGCGTCGTCAGATACGAGGATATTCAGGGAAAAACGGTATCATCATCATCATCAACAATTACGGGTCTGACTGGTGGATGCTGGAGCATCAGTTTCCTCACAGTTTCCTTCTTGGATTTGCCATCCGACTTGTGGTTGGCTGCCCTGACCCAACCTCTGACTTACCCCTCTCACAGCGGCAAAGGTGATGCTTTACCGTCCGTGAGGCTCATCTACTGTAGGTACTTTAGTCTCAGCTGATGCTGAAGGGATTTGGAGTGCGGTCAAGTAAAAGCAGACAGATATCCGTGCGGTTCACGCATGACCGACCTGCCGGCTCCACTAGAATACGGAGACCAATCAGCAACCTCAGACGACCATTCCCAAATCCCAAGTGCTGACGCTGCAGCGCTACACAATTTCAAGTCAGCCCCCGGTGCCTGAACTACCTAAGATACAGTATCCGGTTATTCAACTGCCCAATTTCATCTGGCCCGTGCATCGGACATATTGTTCAGGGCAAGGAATATCGAGTCTGCAGGGTGCCGGGCAGTTCTATCCCTCCCGAACTACTCTCTAGACGCTGTGCCATCTGTAGACTGAATTCTAGTGTTACAAGAGCAATGATACTACTTCGGTTTTGCGGGCTTCATCACAGAATTCAAGGTCAAAGCACCTGTGATACTCCAATCTGATATACATGGCCGTGCCTGAGAAGCCATCGTGGCTGTTGTACGACAGCGGGTAGTAGGACGTAACTTGTCGTGCATTAGCTGGCAAGATAATGTTTGTTCCCGAACCCATCAACTTCCTAGATGCGTATCTTGGGCGGTGTTGGATAGTCAATGGTTCACATCGAGCTTGCTTTCCAGAGATCGATATAGTTCCTAGCGGCAGCGGTGGGATCTCACCGCTCCGTTCAGCCCGATCGACTCACCACTGCTAGATAAGAATGAGTTGCCCGGCCATCTTCGCCCCGACTACCTACGGTTCATGCAGCCACAAACGGATTACCCGGTCGTTCGCTCAAAATCTGGACAGGAGTGTCTGAAAAGAAAATCTTTAGGGTGTGTGGGAAGCCGTTGATCAACGAAAGATAACTGCTCAGCCCTAAGCCGCATGCTCATGTTTGTATCCGGAGCTTAGTGCTCTGATCATATACCGATTGACATCCGGCTAGCACCAAACGAAGGTTGCGAAGGTCCCTCTTGTAAACGAGGATGGGTTTCTTGACGTTGGACTTCGGAACGATAAACTAGCCTTGACCCAAATCTGAAAGAAGAAGTCCATCGAAACAGGTTGCATATTCAGCTTTAGAAAAACGGCAAAAAGTACGCTATGGTAGCAGGATCACGGATTAGACGTAGAGAGCTCCGATCAGACGCTTTTGTACATGACTCTGTAAATACAAACGGTTGTAGGCCGACCTGGACCGAACCTCGCTCGCCAGATAATATGTGTAAAGAAGTGCAAGAACACGGTATCTTATCCATGCCGTACACCCCATATGATTAGAGGAACATCACTCATGCAGCTTCCTGATTTCTGGAGGCCAAGTATCGCTCAGACCGAATTCTAGTAAAGGACACGGAGAAGGGTGGTGGTGGAAGTGGGAGCCTCTCACAAGATAAAAGGGGAACAGCCACTCATGTAAATACGGCTCGGAGCTGGTCCAATGACGATCAAAACGGTACGGCCGGAGGACTCAAGCCCTTCTCTTGCTGCTCTATTACTTCCTCGCCGGCTGCCTCAATAGAAACGGCCAATCCAATCTTGGCTTGTTGCTGGACGAATAAGGTAATCAGTATGTGTTCGTGTACCCAAAACCTAAGCTAAGCTGCGAACCAAAGAACAGAAGTTACTGAGAATTTGACTTGCCTTGAAATGGTCCAGTTCTCCTGCAAACGTCAACTGAACTGGTGGTAGGACTCTCTTTTCCAATAAACAGCTCAGACGGCCCGAGCTGTCAACTTGTGCCCTGAATGTTGACATCCTGAAATCGTACTTGGCGCCCAGAGTCGTTGTACCTTCCTTGCGCATTCCGCTCCCCATTAAACTCTTACCACCAACACCAGGCGCAAACTGTAGATTCAGATCCACCCCGGCTTCCACCTTCTCTGTCAACCTTCGCCAGTAGGATGTGCTGACTGCGCCTTGGGCCTGCAACTGCGCACTCGCAATCCAATCCGATCCTTTGTATTTTGCACAATAGGACACGGCGGCTTCAGGACTAGCATTCAGCGCCGCTCGTGACCATACTGCCTCAATACCGAGTGCAAGGCTTGGTGTCAAAGATTGAAGGTAGCTGGCGATAAATATGCCACTCAAGCCACCCTCAATGATTGATGGATTGATCGATTTGAGAGAAGCGGTAAAGTCTTTGCCAGTTACATCGTTATCCACTTGCAGCATGGCCTGGCCTGGGCTGGGCGCTATTTGTGCATTTGTTTTTGTAACAAGGAAATTATTCCATTTGTAATTTGCTCTTGCAGAGAGCTGACCGTCATTCTCGACATTTCCTTGTAGAAAGATCTACGTGCTTGGTTAGCAAAACCTTGTCTCCCATCTTGAGAACCTCGCGTACCTTGGGTGTTCCATAAAGTGCCGCAAACGTGTAAGGGGGAAGGCCTTGAGATCCCATGGAAAAGGCATGTGAGACATGGAAAAGAGGAGAGACACTGAAAGGCTTTGTGAGGTCTGCCCGTAGCCCAGTGAACATATAGTTATTTAGGAAAACATCCTTCTGAACTTCCCGGGCGATGTTCTCCACCGTCCCCGGGTTGGAAAGTCCTAAGGCATCTCGTCTCTCTGATAGTGACACATATGTTCTTCGGATTGCTGAAATGAAGGCATTCTCTTCTACGAAAGCTGGGGAGATCGAGGCTTCCACATCCGCCATGTTTCGAGAAAAAGGCGCGAAGACGAACCCCGTCTCCTGAAATAGGGATAGTACGCAATGGATGCTAGGAGATGAAGGGAAAGGCAGAAGGGCGGATGTAGACGAAGGTTTATTGAGGGCTTTGGAGCAGACAGCAGGACACGCCGAGTCTGTGAACTAAATTTTAGGGAAATGTCGGTTGACGTACAGGTAGGGCCACCGGCTAACTACCTGCACTTCAGGGAGTTGCGCTTCGCCGAAGCTTATCGATATCGATAAGCCGCGAGCCGATATATCACGACAAAGCAAACAACAATTAGTTCTTAATATTCCGTACATGCAGAGACAATCACCTTAGAAACATGCACGAACACGGAAATACCCACTCTATATCGGAAGTGTTGCGATTAGTCGTAACTTGTTGACAGTAAGGCAACAGTGGCCTCGGGTAGCCATGGACACCTTATTGTAAGTGGCTCTTTCCTGCGAAGTACTCATGACCGCCCCTTAGTCAACTAGTTGTTCGAGTGCTTTCGAGTACTGACAGATGTATCCCATTAGGACCGCCGATGTTGCTGCGAATTCCCCTCGTTTCCGTCGAAAGTCCAGCACTTTTGTGGATGCCATTCATGACTTGCCGGATAGAGAAGAATTAGCGCCAGCCCAGCTCTACAGTACTGAATCGGGCCGCCTTTTTCATTCGGGCAGGATAGCCATAATCACCGTCGGCCTGCCGGCAAGAGGCAAGACGTACGTTTGTCGCTTTCGCTGCGCTGCAGACGAGCCCTATTGATACAAGCTTTTTCGCAGCCACATATCTGTTGCATTAGCAAGATACCTTAGATGGTACGTTCAAACCCACGTTCTCAAAGTCATTAGCTTTTTGGGGTCCATCAGCTCATGCAGTAACCAAGGCTTGGAGTGAAAACCCGTGTTTTCCATCTTGGGGATTACAGAAGGGAAAATGTCGGGCCCGGCCAAGACGTTCCAGATGACTACTTTTTTGTCAATGGTAAGTCTCTAACGAAGCTACGATACTGAGCCGTCACACTTGGGCTTGAATTGACGACCTTCTAGCTTCTGCCAGCTCGGTACTTCTTCGCCAGAAGATTCTGAAGAAATGCCGGGATGACATTTATCACTTCCTAAATCACGAGAACGGACAAATTGCTATCTATGACGCTGTCAACCCGCTTGCGGCAGGCCGGAGATCTCTTGCAAAGGAATTTGCTAAGCACGATGTGTTGGTAAGGGAATTGAATAGATGTTAGGGTTTGGCTAATGAAGCATGGCTACGAAGACGCTTTTTATCGAGTCGGCTTGCGACGACGAGCGAATCATCGAAGAGAATGTGCGAAATGTCAAGATCTCGTCTCCTGATGTAGGTGCAGTCGGCCCGAAGAGACCGAGAGTGCAAGGCTGACACGATTCAAGTACATCGGTTGGTCATCGGACGATGCAGTGAAGCATTACCTGGCAAGGATGTCTGCAAAGATACCACACTTCGAGACAATGGAAGAACCTGAGCTAAATTACATCAAGGTAGGGCGAGGGAGTCCGATACACAGAATTTCTAGAAGGCGGCGAAGCTAATACTACTTAATAGATGATCAATGCTGGGGAGCGCTTAACCGTCAACAACTGCTCCTTTGGATATCTGTCCTATAGGATTGTCTTTTATCTTCTTAATTTACATATCAAGGCAAGGCATACGTACTTTGTGCGGGTAGGGTTGGACATTTCAGATTCTTGTCAAAGAAGATACTAATGTCAGAACAGGCTGGTCCTTCTAGAGAGGACTCATATAAAGCTGATGCGTCTCTTTCCGAGATAGGCATCGAGTACTCACAGAAGATGGGGGACGCTCTGATTCGTCACAGAGAATCCGAGAGGCAGGCCTTTATTGATCGAGGGGCGCCTGATGTACCGTTGAAGCTTCTGACAATCTGGACATCAACGCGGCGGAAGACAATAGAGACATCCCAGTATCTCTATGAACTAGGATATAGAGTACGCCAAAGGTCTCAGATGAGTCAACTTAATCCTGGGATATGTGAAAAGATGTCGGAGAGAAAAATTAGGCAATTGTTCCCGGATGAGGTTGCCAAGCACGAAGCAGATCCCTACCATCATCGATACCCCAGAGCGGAGGTGAGTAACTGACACTGCCTTCACATGGTGGATCACGGCTAAGCGAAACTAGTCGTATCATGATCTTGCTGTTCGACTTGAACCAATCATCCTAGAACTTGAAAGGGAACAGAACGACCTGCTCATAATTGCCCACGAAAGTGTACTTCGAGTTCTTTATGGATACCTTATGGCTTGCAATGCCGCAGACATACCTAGCCTTTCCTTCCCTAGGAATGAGATTATTGAGATCATCCCCGCCAGCTACAATAACGAAGCTAGACGAATCATAATACCAGATTTGCCCAAACATACCATTCCAGGTTCTCCCGAAGACCTTAAGATCCCTGTCCCTCCAAGTCTACCTCCCAGTGGCGCAGTTACGCCAATGGGGTTGGACACTCCCAGAACAGGAGCAAACACTCCCAGGATAACCACAGGTTCACCCCAAAGTGGCGTATTGACCCCACCTGAACCTGGTGATGGAGCTCACCTGCTTGTTGAAAGAGCACTGAGAGACTAATAGCTGGGTATTGTCGTTCGCAGCGTATATAGGTAGAAACCGAGTACAGGCTCAATTAACAGGGTTATACATCGAGACATTAAACGGTATAGGCAGCCGGACAAAACCAGCACGGCGCTGACAGGTCCTCGAAGGATACAGCCTTTCAGCCTCCATGGAGTGTAGAGACGAACAGGATGTTATCGCCCTTCTTCAGTGCATATTTCTCCTCGCCTTCCAATTCCCAATCGGCATCGTTAATCAGAACTAGGATTCCGGATCGTCTGCAGACTTGTCAGACTGGACTGGCTCGTCTCCAAGGTAAGACTTACACAGTGCCGTCCATTACAAAAAGCTCTTTCCTTGGGTCCTTCATAAAGTTTTGGCAGAGATAACGCACAAGGAAGGCTAGATTCACGGGTTGGTCATATTCATCGGTCGATGGTAGGTGTAGTTGGTGTTTGCGTTGGTTGGAGAACAGCAGCTCGAGGCCGCCGCTGATAGAGATTAGCGATTGATTCAAGACCCATAGAAGAAATAAGAACGTACCTAAACTCAACGACAATCGCAATATTGCTCTGGGCATCTGACATTGAGTTGAGTGTCAAGCCGATCACGGCATTTAGATGGGATCTGGTGGCCTGATGTTTAACAGTATTCTAATATGCACAAGCGCTAAACCTTATTGCAAGTGACGTTCAGGTGCTTTCCAAGCAGTTGTTTTTTGATACCAATGAAACTCGATCAGGCTTTAAAAAGTTTAAATACTGTTGAGAACATGACTGAAGACTCGTGAAGTTATAAACGTCCCTTGATGACCACTTTTACGCTCAAGTATATCGCTGCAGGTGGTAACAGACACCCAGCAGCAGCAGACTGGGACACTACCGCTGGCCTTCTTGCTTATGGATCAGAGAGAAACATCGGACTTTGGAATCCGTTGGTAGTTAATGTTCCATATTCAGGTATCGAAACCGCTCACAGTTGAAACAGAATGATGGACAACGAGGCATACATGCCTTGTTACGGGGTCACACCGACAAAGTCAATGCGATCAAATTTTTCCCACAACGGCAAGGCAAGGCACAGGTTATCTTGAGCGGATCTGTCGACAAAACTATCAGAGTGTGGCAGGCTCAGCCTACTTCCACAGTGGGCTTCGAAGAGGTTCTGGTTCTAGAAGGCCATGACAGCACTATCAACTGTCTAGGAGTCGTTTCTGGGAAAGATGTTTTCGCTTCAGGATCAGCTGATGCAACGGTCAAGATATGGAAATTTTCACTGGATGGAGGAATTGTGCGGACAGAATTGATACAGACGATTAAGCCTACTCCCCGGTTCTTTCCATTGGCATTGATACTGAGTGAGCTCCCATTGACTGGAGATGTGGTTCTTGCTGTTGCAGGTACAAAGAATTTCGTCCAGATTTATACAGCAGAGGAAGAAGGCCGTTTCAATCATCAAGCTACATTGATGGGGCATGAAGCTTGGGTTCGTTCCTTGGCGATTACCCAGGAGAGCAACGAGCCAAGCAGTGATTTGTTGTTTGCATCCGCAAGTCAGGATAAATACATAAGGCTTTGGCGGATTCATAAGGAAGAACAGAGTCGTACCACCCTCGGCGACGGAAAGAATGGCATGACAGGAAGCTTCGAGAAATTGCTGTCCAACAAGTCACATAAGCTTGTTACTTCAAAGGCTTCATATTCGGTCACTTTTGAAGCCCTTGTACTCGGACATGAAGATTGGATCTATACAGTGTATTGGAGCGGGATTGGTAAAGGCCTCAGACTGCTCTCAGCTTCAGCGGATAATTCCCTAGCCATATGGGAGCCTGATGTAGGTTCAGGTATATGGGTTTGTACAACACGGCTAGGGGAGATTAGCGCGCAAAAGGGATCAACGACAGCAACCGGTAGTACCGGTGGATTTTGGGTCGGTCTTTGGTCTCCAAACGGTGACAGTGTGATCAGCCTCGGAAGGACTGGGAGCTGGAGACTGTGGAACTACGATGAATATCAGACTCGTTGGGTACAGGGTATTGGCGTGGGTGGTCACGTAAAATCCGTGATGGATGTTGCCTGGGCAAAGGACGGCACATATCTACTCTCCACTGGATCGGATCAGACCACGAGACTACATGCAGAGTGGAAGCGGCACACCGGACGTTCATGGCATGAGTTTGCCCGGCCCCAGATCCACGGATATGACATGAATTGCATAGATTCAATGGGCCGATCTCGATTCATATCCGGAGCTGATGAAAAACTGCTTCGTGTTTTCGATGAGCCCAGAGCTGTTGCAAATCTGCTACACAAGCTTTGCGGCATGGAGATGCCAGCTCATCACGAGCTACCTGATGCGGCCAATGTTCCAGTACTTGGGTTATCAAACAAGGCAGTCGAAAATCTCGTGGATGGAAATTTAAACCCTAATGGCGATTTAGAGGAGGGGGAAGTTCCAGACGTTGCATCTATAACATTGGCTAAAACTTTCGATTTAGATCAACCACCATTGGAAGATCATCTCGCAAGAAATACCCTATGGCCTGAGCGAGAGAAGCTCTATGGCCATGGCTATGAGATTTCTGCCGTCACATCTAGTCATGACGGTACCATTGTTGCAACGGCTTGTAGGGCAAGTTCGATAGATCACGCAGTGATTCGTTTGTATGAGACAAAGAAGTGGCGAGAACTCAAACCTACACTTACGGCACATTCCCTCACTGTCACATGCCTACGCTTTTCCAAAGACGACCGATTGCTACTTAGCGTTGGTCGGGATAGGCAGTGGGCGGTGTTCGAGAAAGACGTGGATGAATCAGAGAGGTACAGCCTCAAGGATTCCAATCCCAAAGGTCATTCCAGGATGATCCTGAGCGCTGGCTGGGCGCCACTAGAAGTCGGAAGAGTCTTTGCAACCGCTGGCAGGGATAAGGTTGTTAAAATATGGAAGATGCAGGCAAAGGGAACAGAATGCGCCAGCACATTAACAGAAATATCACCAGTAACAGCAATTGATGTCCTTCCTCGAATAATCCGCAACACCCTCATTGTTGCAATTGGAACCGAACAGGGTCAGCTTACAGTATATACTTTCAGCAGCCCCAATATGGAAGTTCAGCAAGCCTATGTGCTTGGAGATAGGTGAGTTACAGCTCTGGGCTAAGTTTAGCGTAGAAAATTGTTGACTTGTTTAGCCTACGACCCTCTAAGTCTATCACGCAGCTGGCGTGGCGGCCGATGGTGACCAGCATGGAATCAACCGTCAAAACTCAAATACAGCAGCAGAGCGAGGATATGTATCTGGCGGTAGCTAGCGAGGATAGCTCCCTGCGACTATACTCTGTTACCAGCATTGTCCAAGAATGAATCCTACATCACTTCCGAAACTACAGAAACATACGATGTACCGGCTTTTCAGTGATCTGGGGGCCTGCCGTACCGTAAACACGAATGCTTTGTTCAAGTGTCCTTTCTATAATCTCGGGCCTTCTATGTTGAATATGTGCAGTGAATATAGCCTTCTTTATGCTCTTCTCTCGTTCCCATATCCTCCCTTCCCTTCCAAACTCTCATATGTTTTCCCCTCACCACTCATTCCTTGCCTCGGCCCTCTGTCCTTCAAATCATCCTTCAGCCATTCGAGCACCAATTCTCCTAATTGACTGTTTCCACTTTTTTGCACTGCGTTTATATCAAATTTCTCCATGCTTCCCCACCCCTTTACCAGTCCCATGTGCATATGCACCAAATGTGTCGGCCACTGCGCTAGGTTGTCCAGAATATGTGTAGCGTACACTATCGTGCAAGCTCTACTTTTCGTCTCGCGCTTTAGAAACGCCAGGAAGTTACTCCTCGTCAGCAAGTCCAAATCGACCGTGATCTCATCGAGCAACAGCACCCGCCACGGTCTCAACAAACCCATCGCCAGCTGTACACGTCTCCTTTCGCCATCACTGACAGTGTGCATGCGCCATGATAGATCGATGTCCAGAATCTCAACCAGCTCGTCCCGGCGCGCATGGTAGTAATTACCGCCTACGGATGCGAGCAAGGTGGGGACATCGATGTCCGTACGGACTATAGGGTTTAACACCCATTCGAGGCCAAGATAGGTAACTCCTTCAAGACCGTCCTTGAAGGGATCGACGCCGGCGATGCTGACGGTGCCGTTGGGGGCGAGGCGTTTGCCGGAGAGGAGGCGGAGAAGGGTGGTCTTACCGGCGCCATTAGCTTTGTGAGGTATTAGTATATATGGTAACAAGAGATGATGGGGAACTTGTACCGCCAATAAGTAGAGTGCGGCTGCCAGGTGGGAGGTTGAGGATCACATTCCTGAGACCCGAGGAGCCGTCGGGAAAGGCGTAGGAAAGAGATTTGACGTCGATGGAAGGCGCTACTGCTTTGGTAACGCCATTGCTCTCTGACATTTGGGCTGTGTTCAAGGTGGTATTAGACCTGTTGCGGGAGTTAATTGATCTCGTGGATGATCAATGATGTAGTTTTTGGGAAGTGCCTAGAGGGTATTGTAGGCTTGTAGCATCCTGGCATCTAAACCCTTGTAGAGCCGAAGAACCCTGCATAAAGCTAGAACCAACATGGTTGATTAGATCTTGAGATAAGGTATCGATTTAGCATCTCTTGCATCTGAATTGCAAGTTACCGTCAAGGCCGTGCTACCTGGATACTTTATCACTCCATCCATACGCTGAAGACCTAGGGGCGAAGAAAGCTTGAGGTTGCTCTGTGTCTTACGCATGCCACATCAAGCGTTTCGTCGGCTGCCAATGTCAGCGTTAGCACAGAGCCTGCGACATTCTTTGATTGCAATTGTTGGTGCTACAGGCACGGGGAAATCTCAGGTCCGCCTTCTACCTTCTGATGTGTACCCTCCTTAGATTGATTATTTATAGCTCGCTGTGGCTCTAGCTGAGCGTTATAATGGCGAGATCATCAATGGCGACGCGCTCCAGATGTATGAAGGACTACCCGTCACCACAAATAAAATCTCATTTGAGGAAAGAAGATCCATACCACATCATCTACTCGGATGTGTAAAATGTGATGACGAACCATGGATTGTGGGCAAATTCAAGGATCAAGCTATCAAAATCATTGAGGAAATCAGATCAAGAGGAAAATTACCCATCCTGGTAGGCGGCACACACTACTACACGCAGTCCCTTCTTTTCAAACATTCTATAGTCGAAGATGAGAACGAAGACAGTGGAGACAGACCTACAGGATCTCAAATTCAGACATGGCCAATCTTGGCAGCCAGCACATATGAGATTTTCGAAGAACTTAAAAAGGTTGATCCGCTTATGGCTGCGCGGTGGCACCCGCACGATCGTAGGAAAATCCAACGTAGCCTAGAAATATGGTACATGACCGGTAGAAGAGCGTCCGACATTTATGAAGAGCAGCGAACACGGAGATCCAATGTAACATTTGATCAAGATGCTAATGAAGGTTTTTTGGGTAACGAGGAGCACAAAAGCACTGAGCGGTTTTCAATCTCTCCATTGCGCTACGATTCTCTGATTCTATGGACACATTCATCTTCAGAAGAGCTGAAATCAAGACTCGACAAGCGCGTGGACAAAATGTTAACTGACGGATTACTTTCAGAAGTGGGGTCGATGAATAACCTCTATCGCGACCTGAAATCCGTAGGACAGCGCCCAGCCGTTGGCCAAGGTATCTGGATCGCAATCGGCTATAAAGAATTTGTTCCCTATTTCCAAGCCTTGCAAACCGACAAAAGCCCTGAGAACCTAAAAGCCCTTAAAGAAGAAGGTGTCACCCGAACAAAAGCCCATAGTCGCCAATATGCCAGACGGCAAGTCCGCTGGATCCGCACAAAATTAATTCACGCCCTCCAGTACAGCAACCTCTCGCACACGCTTTTTCTCCTTGATGGTTCAGACCTCTCCCGACGGGCCATCGATGTGGAAGGCCAGGCTAGCGACCTCGTTGCAGCATTTCTGCGAAATGAACCCTTACCTGAGCCAACCTCGCTTTCTGAAGTAGCGGAGGATATGTTGCAGCCTAGTAAAAAGGAAAAGATGTTTGCGAAATACTGTAAAACATGTGCGAAGACGCTGATGTCGGAGAAGGAGTGGCACAGACATGTTAACGGAAAGCCGCACAAGAGGGCGCAAAAAGCTGAGAACAAGCGCTGGGAAAGGGTAGCTAAAGTCAATCAACCAGCGGTGAGAGACGTCAGCATAAAACCCCTGAACCCGGAGGAGTATGGGGGAACTCCCGAGAAGGATAGTATAAATACTTAGGAAACGCAGTAGGATGAGGACGTAGGAGTTATAAGGAAGCAAGCCAGATTCTTGGCTGGTGCTGCATTCCACGAATACAATCGTTGGCCACATAGCCTTGACACCCGCGAATAACCGGCTCTGCTTTACAGATACGCTACTCGACAAATTCAAGAAACACCTCAGCCCTTCAACATCCATCCATCTATAGGTCCATGTCATTCTTAATCTCGTCTTCATTCGCATCTCTGTACATATCTACTCACCATCAACTCAAACGCTACATCCACTATGAATTGAAATCCTGCTTTGGTACAGTGGACGTCTGGGCTTCTTTCCTCCGCTTCTGGAGCTGTAAAACATCCAGCTCTGGCTAGGTTCCCAGGCACGACCAAACAAATTTACAAACGAATCCGCCAAGTTGAAGGAATAAGACTAGCTGAGCGCCTGAGGAGTCGAGCAAGCAAGGAACTCTGTACAACTCGGATCTACAAACGAAGATAAGAAGATGGAAAGACCGGCAGTAGCTGGAGAAAACTAAGGTACTGGAAAGGTTACTAGAGTACTAAAACGGCTAACCCTATCGTTCAAGGATTATATGCCTCTTCCACTTCTACGTGTTGAGGGTGGGTATCGACAGAAAATAATTGAAGATATGCCCTATTTAGTCGCCTGGGCAGGTCCCTGGTCGGGTACAGTCGGAGGAAAAGGGGCTCCAAATAACCTCAGCCCTACAGCAGTTATTTAAGGAAGGATAGGGGAGATAGGGGGTCTGATATCACACGTGACCCCTGAATGGGAGATAGCATTACGGATACTTCGAGCTCATCAGAGTCTTGGCATATAAATTACCACCACACCCCCGAAACAAATACCACGGGCGACAACAGGACACCACTAAGTAGTCAAATAGTGGCACAAGGAGTTTTGTTAAAGGGTCCCTCAGCCGAGGATCCATGAATGCTAGCAGCCTAAAATGAGTGAGCTACTCCAAATTCCAAAAACTTTTCCACATCTCACAACCACGACCCCTTTCAATGTCTCCCTCCCTACCCCCAAATATATCAAAAATCTAAAAACTTTTCGACCCCTTGTACTCGCTTTTCCAGTCCTGACACCACTAAAGTCTAGGGAGATTGTAAAAAGCTTACTCCATGACCATGAGCTCTTGTCCGGGTTCCTCTAACACCGAAAATGAAGATATTCCAAACTCGCTCGCATGCTTACATAGGAAAAAATGAAGGACCAAATCAGAAGAAAAACTTTTTTAAAGACACTTAGCACCCCAGCCGTTCACAGTTGTCATGGTTATCCTGCTCCACCACGCCGGATTCTGTTGGTCGGTTCAAGTGTCCTTGGGGAAAGCGTCCTTGTGGTGGTAGATGATGTGATGGTGTATGGCACTCAATTCCCTAGGGGAGAGAATTGTGTATCACCCCAGTAACTAGCAGGAACTTCAACACCATCTACTTCTGTAGACGCTATTCAGCAGTTGTTCATGGCTATCATTAGTGCAACGACTTACTATAATCTTGCTCATTTATTTGCTTAGCGCTCACGCCCGCAAGACGGTTACAATGTTTGCACTTTCTGCCCGCTGGGAATGGGTGGGCGTAGACGATTTGGCGGTCATCGTTTGCACAATTGCAGCGGTGGCAAGCCCACCATAGAACCCGTTCGGGCATTTTGTTGTATGACTGTTGCGGTCTTCTTGATACGTAGACCTTAATGACTTGCTGCTTAAAACTGATACAGCGTTTGGGCCTCGGTTTATGCTATGTTGTGGAAAGGGGATTGCAATCTGTTATACTGATACCAAAAGAAAAATGGAGGACGAGCGAGGGTTTTATAGCCATGAGCTAAGAGGCCCAGCTGAGAAGAGAGCTTAACGGATCCAATTGCAGGGAAATATTGAATCTGAGAGCAATGCATCTACGTGAAGAATCTACATTGATGCAAAGCATGGCAGCAGGGAAGAACCCCACATCCTTGGAAAGACAACGTACGCTGATAGGAATAATCAAAATCATTGTACGGAAGGAGAGCAATGGGAACGGGTAGGGGCGTCAAGAGCGTTGGGGAATGGCAGTGAAATTAGTAGTAGGCTTGAAGGACTGTGAATTCCAAATTAGAACGTTGCTAATGGGGTACAATCAGGACAAATCTGGAAGCTATGCTGCACAAATTGGACAGATTCGGAAGATTGAGAAAGCTGCGCGCAGGACGAGCAATGCAGGCGAATGAAGAAATGCGAAAGATGGGGAAATAGTAGTGAAGTTGAGGATGAAGCATTGTGGATTGCAGGTAATAACGTCGTGGATAGCAGTAAAACCGACTTTTTGATTGGAGAATTTCGACAAGAACGAAAAACAACATTGCGAACGAGGATACAAAGTGTAAAAATCAATAGTAGCAAAGCCGGAAAGATGCATGAAGTACGCAGCCTTCGATATCGAATTAAATTGCATTTCCAGTGACTTCTGCTTCATTAGTTTTTTGCTGACACGGAATCTGGCAATTTTCTAGTCTTTTCATCGAGGTTATACACGAACTTTCTGGGCAGTAATCGTGTTCTAAGCTTTGCTTGTACCATACAGTAACTGGAATCGAACTGGGGATGAATATCCAGTGATTGCTGCTTCATGGTCTCCCAGAAAGATTCAGTCATTGGTGACAAGATTTTCAACAAGATGGTCTCGCGCTCTTCTTCAGAAGATGCATCGGGGTTCTGTCGAAGAGCCTTGGTAAGATCGGCTTCCGAGGACTATTTCAGCTTACCATAAGACAAGGCGTTAGATTTCTGGAGCTGGTCTGTTGTTGGACATTGGTGAAAGTAGGATAAGGATTTCCAACAAGCGATAGCTACTCGAGCTACCTTCCACGGCTTTTTCATTACAAGGAGAATTCAGGTGGGTACCGATTACTTGCTTCAACGCGGCTTCTCAAATGGAAATGGTTCATGACGACAACCGAAGTCCTTGATTACTACAAGCTACGACAGCAGTCTACGAGTACAAACTGGAAGCAATGGCACGCGATAGTCAATCCGAAAATCTCTGAACCGAAAATTGATTGACCAAAGCACCACAAATTCTATTAAAGTAACTTACATCCCATAAATTTTTAAACCAGCCCGTCAAAAAACCCCCAACTGCTGATATCCACTGAAAACTGGAAAGATTGTTGAAACCTAACCCATCCCGTTGGCCATCCCTTTGACCAACCTCGCGAAAACAAGGAATCAGAGCACGCCCTCATAAATCCGAGAATCAAAAACTTTTGTCATAGCGCACTTGTCACTCCTGTCCCCTAACACCACAACCTCAGCATTGTATTGCCCCGATTTTTGATAGCTCTTAATCAAGGTGAGGCCCTCTATTAGACTCAGGAATCTCCCTATCTTCCGCTTGTACTATCCTCACTATGTCTATCATACTCATGAGACCGAGGCTACTCGTGTCTCTTCTTGCGCTGCCGCGGAATCACTGGCCGATATCGTGACTCGTTGTCCTCGTCCTCGTCCCCGTCCTCGGGTTCTTCACGTCTGACTTGGGAAGAGAGGGCCGTTAGGCCCGACACCGCAGCAGAGTATGATACTGGTCTAGGCAATGCACGGCCTTGGCCGTAGCTTGTGCTGCCAAATTGTTGAGAGACCGATACTGTTGAAGCATGAGTACTGCCTGATGATAGATAAGAAGGAGCTGGAGCTAATGATTGATTACCTTTTATGATTAAGGTCTCTTTTGACATATTAGCTTCCTGTCGAGTAGATAAACCCCAAGCCAGATACTTACGATTATACTCTATCATGACTTGGTCGTCGTACATTTGACCTTCGACGAAACCTTCCCTAAGCCCGGCACTTTCCCGAACAGTAGCAGTTGAAATTAATACATAGTTGTCGACTAAGCGGTCGTCTTCTGAAGTATTAGCTTCCTTTTAAACGGATGAGCTCGAAGTCCTTACTTGCATTAACCGGTGACGCTGGATATAGTCGTCAGTAATAATATAGATATAATATGGGTGAGGATCAGGAAGTACGCATAAAGCCTTCACATCCCGTAGTGCAGCCAGCATGAGGACACTCCTGGCATCCAATGTGCGCACGGGTAGCATCGTTCTTGGCTCAATCATTTACCGACTTATAGGAATGTTTACAACATTTGAAATATCTGTTCGCCATTCTTATAATCGTGGCAGTTCAAGTGTCTCTTGGATCTTGCTTAAGGATGAGAATTGATCGTATAGTAAGAGCTATTCAGCACTTAAGATCTTTTACTCTACTAGATGGTCGGTCGGTCGGTCATGTAAAGAGACATAGATATCATGTTGTAATAGTAGGAAGAAAACAGAGCGTGGATGCAATATATATAGACAATAGCTTGAAGGCTTTGCCAGAAAAAAACCCTAATGAATCTAGATCTACGCACTCAAAATCATAGGAGAACTTGCTTCATCATTACAATGAACATTCAATCAGAGTGCAGTATGGTACGAGGGTGGACGACAGGGACTATCGCGAGCTCCTGGTAGTAAAAGGTACGCTGATTGGAAGACAGAGCCAAATGTGGTGAAGGACATCGAACATGGGCGGATAAGCAGAGGAAGGCCACGGGTCAAAACGTAGTGAAGCTGAGAAAGTGCGTGAATCATTCGATTTCTATACCTCAAAAATCCGCTTTCGGAAGCATTGCGCATATTAATTGGGGTATCTGGGATAACTGTCGGAAAAGAAAGGGAATGAGAACTGATCAGTGTACAGAAGCAACTGAAAAGCCGTAGTGAAGAAAATATATTGCTTCAACTACTGCGCATAATGATCGACAGATTGGGCAACGATGGTGTAGATCTTTCCCAACAGGGAGGCTTGGAAATGCTGCTGTGAAGAATGGGAATTGGTGCGGATGGAGACATAAGAGGATACGCAATAGCTGTGGTGAAGCTGAAGATATGCAGAGGGAGCCACGCAATAGACAGTTGGAATTGCTCCTGATCGATTGCAGTAAGGAATACCGCAAGTGATTTTTGCTTCATTGTCTCCCAGGATATCGTGAGTGATTCTCAACGCCATCATGTATATGAAGAGATGTGAATCGCTAGAGGTTGCAGAAACCAGCCAGGCAGACAAGCCAGATTAATTATTCGACTTAATGATGATTTAGGTCTGACTCTTCTAATCGCACAGGCTTTGCAGTTGAACCCAAGGCGAAGATTATACTATCCCAAGGAAAATATGAATCTACTTGTCCATTTGGAGATCTTTTGCGGATATTGGTTGTTATTCTCTGACTTTCTGTCATCTTCTGGTGATGCCGAGCGCGTGGAAAGCCTTGTGGGATTGCTTGACTGCTTCCCTTGGGTAGTTGGTTGTCGATTTGTCGGTTTTGGTCGATACACGTAACTTCGCGAAGCTGCGACCTGATCGCGCTAGGGATCATGACAGGGGAGCTTCACGAAGACCCGTTAGCCCTTTCGAATTCTAATTTCCTTAACCCCTTTGCCGTCTGCCTGACATTCCCAAACTTTCCATTGCGACCAAGTCTACTTGCCGATTATGCCTCGAGCAAAGAAAACACTAGCGGAAGCCGATGCCAACGCAGAAGCCGTCGCACCTGTCACGAAGACGACTACTTCCCTTGGAAAATCTCAGGAGAAGGAAAACGACGGGTCTGCTGGCGCGGAGAAGGGGGGAAAAGCTACTGTAGGTGTTTTACTACGTCAATCGAGCTTTTAGACTAAAGAATCTTAGGCTGCAAAGAAGGCGACAACCGAATCGAAACAACCCGCCCCCGAAAACCCCAGGGCAAAGGACCCCTCTGAAGAAGCTAGCTCCGAGCCCGCCACATCCTCCACTACCTCCAAGTCCGATAATGTACCGGAAGACGCGGACGGCTCTACCTGGGTCTGCGTATGTCGCGACTCGGAGGACAAAGCTCGCGAGCTTGACCTCGATTTAGACGACGAGGAATGTCGAGAACTAACGTTCACCTGCGGCGGTGGTGAAAAGTGCATGTGCATGAAACCCGCGGACAAGTACCCGGAGCACAAGTGGATCATGACGAAGGCTGGGTTTGAGCTGTTGATGAAGTGGGTGGAAGAGCAGGAGAAGCGCGATCAAGATAATTTCGATATGTATATTTATAACGATTTCAGCGCATACGGGACCAAGGAGGTCATGGACAACATGGTGAGTTTGCTGGTCTGTGGGGTGTCGAGGCGAGGAATCCATCAACTGACCAAGGGAACAGTTGCTGTCATTTGACAAGGAGTTCAAGAAAAGCGCCAAAGCAGGGGATCCCGCCGAGGTTGCCTTACCAATGTGGTCCCATATCGAAGCTATGGCATTCTTCTTGAAGAACAACTTGGACATATGCCGTAAGCCATTTGTCTCTTGCACCTTTAATATCTTAAAATGTACTAACAGTCGCGCCCAGTGTCGTCGGATGACTCCGAGGGTAACGCCCAGTGCTTGATGACCATGGGCACAGCATTCCTAACCACCATCTCCCTGCTCATTAAGCATGGTCTCTTTAGAGATGGCAACTCGACGATACGTAATCTCGGCTTCATTCTTTCCCAATTTCTTCACTCGAACGCTTGTAATGACGAGATCTGCCCATCCAACGAGCATGGGTGGAGTAAAGTCGTTGTGCGGCTTGCGGACAAGCATGGTGTGACAATCACCGGCGTTATTGGCATTGAGGAGGTTGTCGACGAGATTCGAGAAGAAGCAGCTGGTAGTGAAGAAGAGGGTTCTAGCGGTGAAGAAGTAGCAGCATCAAAGAAGAAAGGAAAGGGGAGAAAAGGGTGGAAGCTAGAAGATGATTATAACTGGAGCGAAGAAAGGATGTGGAAGCATTGGGACTGGAGCAAAGAGCTCGCGAGATACTCCAGATCGCCTCGTTATGTTCCGCATGGGGGAAAGGGAAGGATAGGTGGTGATGATTTCGATTTGACGAAGAAAGCCACGATGGCGCGTGCGAAGAAGTGGGCTGCGCGATATGACCTTTGACAGTCTTTAAAGCGTCATTGACTAAAATTCATTCTGAAGTCAGTAGGTCTGGCTGGGGCATTTCCTCTGGTTAACGACATTATAAAGGTTGGCTTCTGGCCTCTTGCGAGTAGATTTCGAGTAGACATATTCGCTACGCACGTTCTTTCCCCTGCTAAACGGAGGGAGCCGGCTGTTTTGATCCAACAACACTATACATCACTGCAACAACACGGGAAAGAATAACGGGAATCTTGAGCGTGATTTTGATACGTGCCAAATTCTATCTATGTTGTGTGGAACGCAAAACAGCCTGCTAGAAGCATGGGAAGTATGGGTTAGATTGATTGACAAACCTGTCGACCTTGGCCGTCGGCATCCTACTCACACAAACGAAGAAATGTTAAAAGAAACACAACTGAAACGGCTGGTCGTGCAGTATAGCCACAACTGTAGCAGGGGGGTATCATACTGGCATGGAAATCCATACATACAATTCCAGAAAATCTATAGCTTCTTCCCAAGCTTTTCCTCTACAGCAGCTTTCATGTTTTGACCCGTAGGCATACTTGCGCTCGTTCCACGCCTCCTCCTTGCCTCAACCTCTTCCTTGATTTCTTTGACTGCCTCGTCGATATCCCTGCCAGGATCACTTGGTAAGCCCATAAGTGGATGCTCAATATTCTCTTTCGGTTGTAACGCGGACTGGTTTCTCGCTTTCAATTTCTTAATAAGCCATACTTTGGCAGGGGAAGCAAAGAATGCCATGGATGCAGCAGCGCCGAAAACGACGTAAAAATAGACCCTAGACCAGACAAGGAGGGAATCAGGCAAGGTAAGCAGGACAAAGGGTGCGGTGGTGAAGCTGAAGGCTGCTTGAGTTGTAAGGTAGGACAGGGCGTCATAGTATGGCTTGTAGGATGTGGGGCGCTGGCCGTCCGGGGTTAGGAAGAAGGGGCGAATGTGACGCCGGACATCTATCGATCTCAGAATACCGCACTATTTCACTAAAAGGTTGCAGAGGAGAACATACTTTTCGCAATCGTTTGCAAGAAGGCTGCTAGAACAAAGCTCAAGTAATATCCCGGGTAGAACCCATGCCAAAAAGCACTGGTCACGAACGTGGCCAAGCTGGCGCGGAAGCCGGGTTTCTTTCCCTTCGGCGTTACCCTCAGGTACATGTAGTTCCGTAACCAATTGTTGGTATTCATGTTCCAGTTCTCAAGGTAAGCGCGTGAGTTCTGCGCTGTTTCGATGCCCCAAGGATTGACGTTCTGCAAGCGGTCCCACTGTACTCGGCCGGTCTTTGGATCTATTCCTTTGTAGCCCATGCCTGACAGAATGCAAGCCCCTTCAGTCAAATACCAGACACCGTAGTACTTCATCCTCGTGGAAAAGCCCAGCATTTGTAAGAGCCATAGTCGCCTTAACAAGCCGTACTGCATGTATTGATCGCCTAGCACAAGTTGGGTATTGTACCAACCTGAAAATTTAAGAAACAAGAAGATCCAAACGAGTCCAATTATCGCCTTAATGGTGGCTGGCGTACCGCTCCGGGGTATCTTTCGTTTCTTGCGAGTCTGGGGCCTGTGAGCTGGGTCTGTTCCTGCTGGTACCTCAAACATGCTCGTCTCGATCCACCGTCGGTAATCAATATAATCAAAAGCGGGGCCAGCGAATAAGGAGGGAAAGAATAGCTAAAGGCTTTTAGAACACTTTATGCTTATTTTCAGGTCGACACCTACAACATAGCCAGCAAAATCTAGAAGACTGGGCAGCTCAACAAGAGCCCGCTCTCTCTGGAAGTCAACGAGCTCATTCGGCGGCAATCGCCCGTCTTGTACATTCCAACAGAAGGCTGTGAGCTTATGGCTTTTAGCTTCTTCAGTGTATTTCTGCCCAAATTAGAAGCTTTACCTTCATGACAAGGACCATCTGTGCCCCTATAATCTGATTTCAGCGCTGTGCCAAGCCCTCGATCGTATTGAACGTACCAGTAATGTCGACTTTTTCCGGAGCATTTACAAATTGCCTTCGCAGCTGGTTGATGGACATATGCCCCATGATGAACACAAAGCCTATCCATGGCATAAACGGCCCTTTCACATAAGCAGCAATAACATAGGCACCGACAGAGCTAATCAGCAATGTACGGATTCCGGCCCAGAGATCGAACAATCCAACCAGGTAGAAAAGAGAGACCCTTTTCAAAACTTTAGCACGTTGAACCGGATGACCAGCAGGTGCTATTAACGCACGTTATTATGAACAGATTCTTCTGATACGGCTTGGAATCAGGTATGCGTTTGAGGACGCCAGCAAGAGGGTAAGAGATGAGGAACGAAGTAATGAGCTTCACTAAGAAAGGTGAGCCAGAGATTTCGCATAGACTTCAATGCGCAAATCTAACATTCGTCGACTGACGAGCCGGTCAGTGAAGCGGCATACTGGAAAGCTGGCGGACCATTAGCATGGTCTCTGAATGAAGAGAGCATTATTCAAGAAGCTCACGAATGTCGATGTAGGGCAACATCCTGCCCTCGCCGGTACTGGTTATAAGATCTTTGATCGAAGCAATTACTTCATGGTCGCGGCGAAGAGTGTCAACAAAGGAAAAGGAGAAGGGGCCGTCATTTCTGACCGCGGGGCCGCGATGTGTGGCCTTGGCGGAAGACCCCACGACTTCGTAACCTCATCCACAGAACAGTTCTGTACCTTACGCTACCTTACAGTCGACATCGATTTGATGCAAGGATTATGGTTTGACTGAATATCTCAGTACGATGCTGCAGCTCCGAGTTCTAGGATCGTCAGAAACTCAGCAGTCACGATGGACGTGGTTTCAGCGGTCTCAGGCTACGTCTCGAAGATGGTCTCAGCTGGAGACTCTATTCCAGGATCCTCATCTGCCAAGATGAAGGTTCTCTTGCTAGACAGTGAGACAGTGCGAGTCTAGCGCAGTTTTGGTAGGAAGATGTTTGGCTAACCTGTTCCAGGTATCCATTGTCTCGACAGCTACTACACAGTCGGCCTTGCTTAACCATGAAGTTTACCTTATAGAGTAAGCAAATTTGAATGCTAGGAAACCTTAGCTAATTATGAGACCAGCCGTATTGACAATACTTCCCGTGAGAAGATGCGACATCTACGATGCCTATGTTTTGTACGGCCGTCTGCAGATTCAATACAACATCTCATAGACGAATTCAGGAACCCCAAGTATGGCGAATACTATATCTGTGAGAGCGATGACTAGAAATTATGGCGACCAGAGACTAATTATCAGTTAGATTTCAGCAATGCCATCCGCAAGTCATCTCTAGAAAGACTTGCAGAGGCCGACAACAACGAAGTAGTTCGCGGTATTCAGGAATACTTTGCGGATTACATTGTTATTAACCCGGACCTACTGTCTCTCGATCTCGGATTCCCTAAGCAACGTTTATGGAGCAATACTCCAGACTCATGGAACCCAGACTCCCTACAAAGATGCACCGATGGGGTCATAGCTCTGCTGCTATCGTTGAAGAAGAAACCTCTGATTAGATATGAGAAGAACAGCCTAATAGTGAAGAAGCTCGCCATAGAGGTTCGATACCAAATGACACAAGAGGAGCAATTGTTCGATTTTCGAAAAACGGATACTCCGCCAATACTTCTTCTATTAGATCGACGCGATGATCCTATCACCCCTCTTTTGACACAATGGACTTATCAAGCCATGGTTCATGAACTTCTTGGCATTTATAATGGTAGAGTAGACTTAAGTGACGTCCCTGACATAAGGCCTGAGCTGAAGGAAATTGTCCTCTCCCAAGACCAAGACCCTTTCTTCAAGAAGAACATGTACCTCAATTTCGGTGATCTTGGTAGCAATATCAAAGAATACGTCCAGCAATACTCATCAAAATCGCAGAGCAGCGCTAGCATTGAATCTATCGCAGACATGAAGCGGTTCATCGAGGATTATCCTGAGTTTCGGAAGCTCTCTGGCAATGTGAGCAAGCATGTAACGCTTGTCGGCGAGCTCAGCAGACGAGTTGGTACGGACGATCTTTTAAGTGTCAGTGAGCTTGAGCAGAGTTTAGCGTGCAACGATAATCATGGCAGTGATCTGAAGGTATTTTACTGTTGTCTTAGTTTTCATCGGAATCCGTCGACTAATTTGTCACAGAATCTGCAGCGGCTCATTCAATCAACTAAAGTCTCCTCGGAGGGTAAGCTTCGTCTTGTGGCTTTATATGCACTGAGATACGAGAAACATCCATCAAACGCTCTATCCATGCTCCTTGATCTTCTTACTGCTGCCGGGAATGTATCACCACGACGCGTTGAGTTGGTGTTGAAACTACTTGCATACCACCACTCGCTCCAACCATCACCCACTGCCGGGGGCTTTTCTGATCTTTTTGAGTCATCATCCATATTTTCTGGGGCCCGCGATCGTTTCAAGGGCCTAAGAGACGTTGAGAATGTATACACCCAGCATTCTCCTCGGCTAGAAGCCACGCTACAGAATCTCATCAAAGCTAGGCTGAAAGAGCAACAGTATCCTTTCGTTGAAGGTGGTGGGACTACAAGGGATAAACCGCAGGATATCATTATATTCATTGTTGGAGGTGCAACTTATGAAGAAGCCAAAATGGTCGCTCAAGTGAACGCTAGTTCTCCAGGGGTCAGGGTCATTTTAGGGGCTACTAAGATGCACAATAGCACTACGTTCTTGGAAGAAGTAGAGGATGCCGTATCAAGCTGGCCCGAAATGGGCTCTTCCTCTGCAGCAGCTAGATTGAGGAAGGAGGCCGGCCGGCGTTAGGTTGTATGGCAGCGGTTGTAGCTTCTGATAAGCCGAGTTTAGCGAATGAATTGAAAATCCTCTTTTGCTACAAGTGGCAGCTCTAACATGAGTCTACTCGTACAGTAAGGTATATGACCCTAGTCAAACAATCTTTTCAACTTCACTTTAACCACCGGAGTTAAGGCAGTTGTGAGGCAAGCGCGGCAACCCTAAGCGACCATGTAATAATTCTGGCTTCCATCAGTGGGAGCTTCTAAATCAAATTTCCTGGTTCTTATTTGCCATGACTCTACCATTACGGTCTTCGACGTTTCTGCGCTGGGGCCATAGTCCTCGTGTACGATCGGTAAGGCTAACCTGGCAGCGGGCATTTGCTACAGTCACCGAAGGACCAAAGTACGCCTAAAAAACTTGAGCTTTATCCCCCATCTTGGAATGACGAATACGCTAATGTGGTAACGATAGTATTTATGATGTGATAGTGATAGGAGGTGGCCACGCTGGAACAGAAGCTTCTACCGCAGCAGCTAGATCGGGTGCACGAACTGCACTTGTGACTCCTTCATTCTCAAACCTTGGGGTTTGTTCGTGCAATCCTTCTTTCGGCGGTATCGGTAAAGGCACAATGATCCGCGAGATTGACGCTTTGGATGGAGTCTGTGGACGTATTGTGGACAAAGCTGGGGTCCATTTTCGTGTACTGAATAGGAAGAAAGGCCCAGCAGTCTGGGGTCCAAGAGCACAGATAGATAGGGAAATATACAAGAGGGAAATGAAGGCTGAAATACTGTCTACGAAAGGCCTCGCAGTCTTGGAGGGCAAGGTAGCGGATATCATCGTCATTGAAGGCGTTGAAGGCATTGAAGGGAAGCAGAGGAGCATTGCAGGTGTCAGGCTAGAATCTGGGGATGTTCTACAATCTGAAAAGGTGATCATTACTACTGGGACATTTCTCGGTGGAGAGATACACATCGGTCTGGATATTTTCCCAAGTGGAAGGATGGGAGAGGCAGCGACGTTTGGACTCAGCAAGTCGCTGCGGGACGCTGGGTTTGATCTGGGAAGATTGAAAACAGGCACTCCTCCCCGCCTTGACCGAAAGACGATTGACTTTTCACAATTAGAGGTTCAACCAGGTGAGGAGCCTCCAGTACCTTTCTCATACCTTAACGACATCGTTACCGTCCAAGATCAGCTCTCTTGTTACGGCACGGAGACTAATCCTGCTGCTCACGAGATCATTCGAGCCAACTTGGATCAGAGTATTCATATCCGCGAAACCGTCAAAGGTCCCCGATACTGTCCTTCCCTCGAATCTAAAATAATCCGCTTCCAGGACAGGACCCAACACAAAATCTGGCTTGAGCCAGAGGGATTCGATACGGATGTCATCTACCCCAATGGCATTTCTATGACCGTACCCGCAGCAGTGCAAGAACAGATGCTTCATACCATCGTCGGACTTGAAAACGTAAAGATGCTTCAACCCGGCTATGGTGTGGAGTATGACTACGTGGATCCGCGCAACCTGCGCTCGAACTTGGAGACAAAACCCATATCAGGCCTGTATTTAGCCGGTCAGATCAACGGTACTACTGGATATGAAGAAGCGGCTGCACAGGGCATTGTGGCAGGCATCAACGCCGGTCTCGCTGCTCAAGGGAAAGAGCAATTGGTCATTGGCAGAGGCGATGGATATATCGGTATCATGATTGATGACCTTATTACCAAGGGTGTCAGCGAGCCATATCGTATGTTCACATCACGGAGTGAGTATCGCATGAGTGCTCGTGCGGACAATGCGGACCTTCGTCTTACTGCGAAGGGCAGAAAGGCGGGGGTGGTAGGCGACAAGCGCTGGAACCATTTCTCTGACCACGCCACAGAAATGCAAAATCTGCAGCTGCTACTCGAGAAATGTAAGATGAGCCCACATGCATGGGCTGCGAAAGGATTCCAGGTCCATCAAGACACGGCTCCGCGTTCTGCTTATGATCTCTTGCGCCTTGCTGGGGTTTCGGTGGATTCGCTGATCCCACATATACCAGCTATTACGTCTTTCTCGCCACAAGTCAGGTCACGCGTTGGAATCGAAGGTGTCTATGCTCCTTATGTTGAACGGCAGAAGGCGATGGTTAGCGTCTTTGAGCGGGACGAGCAGCTGAAATTGCCGACGGACTTGGATTATAGCAAGATCCATGGTCTCAGCAACGAAGAATTGCGAGTGTTGGAGATAGCACGGCCTGAGAGTGTGGGCATGGCGAGAAGATGTGAAGGTGTCACGCCGTCTGGTGCTTTGAGGTTGTTGGCCTTTGTCAGAGGTGCAAAGGAAAAAGAAAGACGTAAGATCGCTTGGGAAGAGATAGATGCGAGGAAGGAGCAATATGCTGGCCTGTAACACCTTCACTACTCCTCAGACGAGAGTCGAGTGGAGCGCGTTGGACTGACGTATAGGTACCGTATGTGTACCTTGCTTAACTTCCTGAGACGGTTGCCGGTTGCCGGTTGCCACCTACGCAGTTAATCAACTTTTACCAGCATCTGCGGAAGATATCATCCGTTTTCGGGCACCCCGGATGATAAGTCTGGATCGTACTGGTAGCCGCCGGCTTGGTGCTTTGACATCTCTTCAGGCCCGAGCTTTCTTTCGCGACATTTACCGAAAATCGATGCGCCATATAGGAGAGCTAGTAGAAGAGGAACGATTCCCAAGACTGGCTCAAACAGAAGTACAATAACCTTCATAGCAGGAGCGAAAGAGATTTAGTTGTACTATCATCTATGTACAGCCGGGAACGGGGAAAGCGCACTGTCTTCCTCTGTCACGGGGACATCAACAATGACGACGTGATCAGTCCAAGATCTCGACCACGCTCAAGCAAGCGCGGTAAACGGCAGTTGCCTCTTCTGGGGAAACAGAAAACTCTATTTTCACGGGAAAATACGTCCTATGCGCTGAACGTTTCAAAAGCCATATCTGCAAGGGAAGCAGGCTGCAGAAGCCTGGGGGTTATTCATCTCAGCTAAGGTATACAGGGCCATCAAAGGCCCGAGTCAATCGCGTGTGTCTTTTTTCGAACGTACGGAATACAACCATGACCTTAATACCGGAGAATCACATGCTCGGCACATGAGAACAGGTACTACTCCTGTAAGGTACCACGGTATCTACCTTGCCTACCCGTAGCTATCTTACCCTTACGTACCTTACAGAGCCCATGTACTGTAAAGTACGTCAAGGCCAAGTACCTACCTTACATGTGCAGATGGGAGAAATTGGCATTTTGCGGGGTATATGGTAAGGTATATCCCGCTTGTCGCATTCAGACTCACGGCCCGCGCGCTACATCAGCCTACATGCAGCCCATGTTAAAGTACCTGTCCCGCTCCACTCACTCATCACACTTGTTATTTTCTGCTGATTGCAGGAGATTCACGAGATTCTCTCCTTTGATATCCATCTACTGAGGCCTCCTTCTTATGTTACACACCTCCCTCCAATACACCAACCAGTAGCATGTTCATCCATCAAAATCACCCAGATGTCATGTTTCTGGCCGAACCCCCCGAACCCCCCAACTGCAAAAGTGGCTCGGTAGTAGTCAATCCTGGACATCGACTTATTATGTCACGCATACTCTCGGCGAACCTGAAGAATCATCCGTCGCCCTTGTAACCCCCGGAGAATAAACAGAATAAACCGAAATGTGTAGTACAACGTGCTCCTTAAACTACTCCTGCATCGCGCTTTCCCCGATTCATGATTGCACTATTGAGTAATATGTGTAGGCGGTCGTCCTGCGTTCGCTCTTGCTCTCCAATATATGTGCTGCCCAGTTTCAGACCAGAGTACTTAGTCGATGCATTGTCCTCGTCCGTTTTGCGTTGACTTCTACTTCTCCCGCTCCAATACTCGGACTGGTGCATGCTTTGACATTGTTGTTGCCTGTCATCGTTTACCGCTTCCCACTGAGCGTAGTACAAGAAGGCTGTCACCTCCGTGCGCCTTGTCCAATATGCCCTCCTCGCCACAAAGGAACGAACAACCCAACCCCGACACGATGCATGCTTCAACCTCATCGACCTCTTCCCTGATGCGTGGCCGTACAAAACGGAACTACTTCCATGGTGGCATCGGCGGTGCCGGAAACTACCACCACGTCGTAGGAGACAACGGAGCAGATCGTGGTCCCTATCCTCACACCGCACCGCGCCAATCACAACTCTCCCGCTCCATCACCGCTCTGTTTAGCAGCGGTGCTGGCGGAGCGGGGAACATGCGTCAGGGATCGGAAGAGTTGGCTTTGAGGGAGAGGGAGGAAGAGGACCATGCGCGCGCCAGGGTTCGAGCATCGCAGTATCCTTCCCGAGGGTTCGTTGGCATCGGTGGGCTTGGGAATTGGCGAGGGTGTAGGCTGAAATCACCCAGTAGCGACATGTCCCTATCCTCGAACTCCGAATACAGCACTCAGCCCCTTCCGCTCGGGGCCGCAGACGCCATTAAACGGAAGCTCCTCGGTGAGAAATCTGCGAAAACGACAAACGACAATCGAAGATAGAGAGCGTGCATTCTCCGGGAAAGCACTCCTTGATATCGCATGGGGCTCAGCATTCATTTTTTATCATTGTATCAACTCCGGGCCTAGCTAGCACGGCGTTTGAGCTATCTGCGCAGGGGCGTTGGCTGGGGCTGGCACTTCTCATGGGGACTTGTAATGGCTTGAAGTTCAAGTAGACAGTGCTTGCATTTTACCTTGTGGCGTTTACACTTGTCTATGGCATCGCTTTACAGCATGGTGGAAAAGGAAACGCGCTTAGGCCGGGCGAATTAAAACTTGAGAATATAGCAAATGCTTGACGTACCTTTGCCATATCCATTGCATGATGCTTTCAATTACGCTGAACGGCATCAGGTCCAGAATGCTATGGAGTAACTAGGAAAGGCTAAGAAAACGATCGATGTGCGCTGTCTCAATTGACGGCAGTGGGCGTAGAATGAAATTATTGCAATAGTGGCATTTTATTACGTCTGCGTTCCTAGTTCAGGGGTTAGAATTCGAGCTTCCCATGCTCGAGAGCAGGGTTCGAGTCCCTGGGATCGCAATTATTCCAAGTTTTTTTGGGTTTTCACTTTGTGATTGATTATTAACTTTTGAACACTCCCTATAAATTTTCCTACTACATCTTTAAAGATTACAGAGTAAGAGCCAAAAGTCCCAACCCCCCAAAGACGGAACTTCATTCGTCATCACTCCCATTACCATCATCATCACCACCACCACCACAACAACCCCAACACCACCAAAAACCATGTCCACCAAAATCGAAAAAACCATCGCCCGCCAAAAAGAAAAGTCCTTCCCCCCCCCCACTTCCCATCCCATCCCATCCATCCCATCTCCTCCCCTCCCCTCCCCTCCCCCCAACCCCCCCCAACCCCCCCCAACCTAACCTAACCCCCAATCCCACCCCACAGAATCGCCGAAGGCCAATACTACGAAGCGCACCAACAACTCCGCGTCGTGGCGTCGCGCTACGTCAAGCAGGAAAACTGGGACGCGGCCATCGAGGTGCTGTACGGGGGCGCGGCGGCGCTGCTGAAGGCGGGGCAGGGGGCCAGCGGGGGGGATCTGGGGGGGTATTTGGTGGAGGTGTATGTGAGGGGGGGGAAGGGGGTGGGGGGGGGGGAGAAAGGTTTGTTGGGGATTTTTTTTTGGTTTGTTTGTTGGTGATGGTTTTTGGGGGGGGTGGGGGTTTGAGGGATGGGAAATGAAGGGGGGCTAATGTGAGGGTGAATGTAGGAAAGCTGTTGGCGTTGTTGAGGGCGTTTCCGCCTGGGGAACCGACGAAGAAGAGGTTTGTGGAGGCGATGGTGGAGTGGAGTATTAAGTTTGGGGAGTATCAGAATGGGGATCCGGAGCTGCATCATGTGGCGGGGACGTTGTTTGCTGAGGGTATGTATAAGATGCTACTAGATTCTTCTGGACACGGTGGCTGACTACTTGTTCGTTGTAGATCATGAGCCTTATGATGCGGAAAAGCACCTGGCTTTGGGCACCAAAGACTCGCCTGAACAGCTTGCTAAACTCGAGTATGAGTGGTACACACAAGATGACTCGCACACCGCGGCTCTCTATGCCGCTCGTGCTGTCTTCCCGTACCTCCTGACCGGCAACCTCCGCTCTGCCAACAAAGCGTTTCTTATCTTCACCTCCCGCCTCAGCACCGAGAACAAATCCCTTAGCGTCCAAGAAGTCAGTAGCACCAGCTCCGACATGCGCGTCTACCCGTCCCTCCCGCTCCTAAATTTCCTAGGTCTTCTGCTCCTCGCGATACCGCGGGGGACTTCGGATCTGTTCAAGCAGCTCGCCAAGCATTATGCGCCGTACATCCAAGAGGTGGGGATTTGGGACGATGCATTGGCGCAGGTTGGGGAGATGTATTTTGGCATTAAGATACCGAGGCAGGGGAATCCGCTGTTTGATATGATGGGGAGTATGATGGGGTTTGGGGCGAGCCCGAGGCCAGGGACACCGAAAGTGAAGAAGGCGGAGGCTTCGGCGCCGCCGGCGGAAGGACTTGATTGAGATTATGGCAATTATGTATAGGGCCAAAGTCGTGTATATGGTTGCGGTTGGCCCTGATTAGCTTTCGATGTGGATGTAAATTTCTTAGCGCTCAATGATTGATGAATTTTGGAGAAGGTCCCCATTTCCTTCGGTCGCGACGAGATCGTCTTATTCCGGTAGGTCCTGCATCAGAACAAGTGATAGATATAAGTTTCTTCCAAGGTCTCCCACAAGACTTCTTCGATGGTACTGGATTGCGCTCAGGCGAGTGGCTTGATAAAGCCTTAGGGTTACCAGCGATCAAATACACGTTTGAATGTTTCTTCACATTTTTCACTCCTAGCTCAACTCTGAATCGTTCATTTTCGTAGCGCTGAAGCTCCTGGTGAGTGACATACGGGGCTGATAGAACGACGATATACACAGGTTTTAGCCTGGTGTTTCTTCCTCCGCTTCGAACATCCAATTGTCTTCGTCCAAAGAGGCTACCTTTCGTCGTAGACTTGCTTGAACCACAGATAATAGTTCTGGTCTTGTTTAGTTGGGGATAATCCATGAGAAGCTGTTGGCTCGTACTAACCAGGCGGATCCCCAGGCTCTATGCTCCTGTTCCTATACATCTCTAGCAGTCTTGCCTCAAGCTCTACATACCATCTTAGCAGTTTGTTCCTGTATGGGACCTCCAATCAACCTACTATCTTTCTCATCCGCCGGGTCCTCATGCGCTGCCTGATCTTCCTCTATTGGCGGTGAAGGAAGGACATCAACCGAGTAATTTCCATTGTGATCTCTAACAACAATATCCGAGGTATTGTCTTGCGGCGACTCTTGCAGTGTCGTTGCAGACGTCGAGGTCGATGTGCTGGTGGGCCGCCTACTAAGGTGTTTGTGAAATAGCTTGCGGCTAACTTGGGAATTGGTGGTGTCCGGTGCTCGTGATGAAGTGGATTTTGCAGCCATGGTATGTGGTGTTTGGATTATCAATGTTTGGGATACTGATGTTTGCAATATTGATATTTGTGGTTGTTACGGTAGAGTAGCAAACATATGACGCCGGATATCGTAGGGCTGGTTTGCTTTGTCCACGCGACGCGCCTCCCAAGCATCTCCTTGCATGCAAGCCCAATTAGCACTTATATGAGGAACTTCATACCTCGCATCTTTGCGTTAAAAAGTGCTTTCAGACAACGGTTTCAGGTATCCATTTGTAGATATCAATCAACAATGAGTAAATTTGATATTCAGCCTATAAATAGGTTCAGTGGCTCCAGTGCTGCAATCAGAAGACCAAAAGTACGTCTCAGTAATCCTATCGAATTGAATGTCTAAATGACGTTTTTCAGGAAATTGCCTACTTTTCGTATGACGAGAATCATGAGTTTTATCTGGATGAGCGCTCTTTGCGCTATTACTATCCTCCAGACATTGGAGCAGACTTATCTAAAGGCTTCGATAAATTTCAACAGCTTGACGATACGGCGGACGACCATCTGGACAGTCTTCTAAAGACGATCATGGCTTTTGAAGAACGCACTGGTACCAGATGTGAAGCCGATATTATTACCGTAGGCTATTTTCCCCTTTCTTAATCACTAGGAGCTAATGCTTATAGTGGAGAGGAATGATGACGAAGGTAGATGGGTCCCTGAGAGCGCATTAGAGAAGAGATTGGCTGACAGAGAAGATCATGGCTACCCCTTTTGACACCATGAATGGGTAGGTCTGGTCCTTGCCGAATATGCGTGGTCTGAATTCTGACACGTCCTAGATTCGAGATGAAAGCGACGAGGTTCCAAGTGGGCACTTCCTTGGTGGTCAAGGCTTGAAGAATCTATCGCTGACTTGTGGCTACTCAAGGGTACAATGTAAGTTTTGCAGATGACTAGATACGCGACACCGTACCAACTTTTAAAGTTTCATTGAGGAGAACCACGACCACAAATTGGAGTCGAGAAAGTCACAGCACAGCCAGCCTTCGCAACCTGGAGCTCCCTCACAGGACCTTATGAGCTATTGGGGTATGTGTGGCTATTATATATAAACCACCTCTTGCTAAATTGATTTGTAGGTTATAAGTTTGAAACCCTGTCCTTAATGCCTGACCAGTGGGACCCTACTTCTCGAGATTTCATTGAGGGGCGTGAGGAGATGGTTGTGAACAATTATGCTCAGTATTGTTCAGTTGTAAAGACTGGTATCGGCAAGGCAAAAATGGTCATTGGAGGCGAAGTGGATGCTGGTAAGCAGAAAAAAAGAGCGAGGTAGAACATGCTAAACGTCACCCAGTATGGGACTGCAAGCCAAACAACAAAGACGACCCCATCAATTGGGTAGAGTTGAAGACCTCCGCAGAGATCGAGAACGAGAGAGACATGCTCAAGTACGAGCGGAAGCTACTAAAATTTTGGGTCCAGTCGTTTCTACTAGGAGTTCCTAAAATCATCGTGGGCTTCCGCAGCAAAAGCGGCATCTTACAAAGGGTCGAAGAATTAGAGACCAAGAACATTCCGGGTCTAGTCAAGAGACGGGGCAAGGGCACCTGGGACGGTAATCTCTGCATTAATTTTACCGCCAGCTTCTTAGATTGTAGGAAGTCCTATGAATGTAGAAGATGCCAGCTAATCATTCCCAGGGCTCAAGAACACCATAACGGGCGAAGGTGTCTGGCGCATTAGACGCAGAGAGAGATCACCAATGATAGAAGTTTTCAAACATGAAGAGTCTGGCTACGGAGATATTCTCTCGCGGGAATTTGTTCAGTGGCGAAGCCGAGATGTTGCGAACGCAGCGACAGATTCAAAAGCCAAAAAACCTGTAACATCGGATGCAGATATTAAGCAATCCTCGTGATCGGCATTGCTCCCGGCTGCTCTTGTAGACCCGATCAGCTTATCTATCAATCTCCGGGGGTCTGCCACACGTCGAGATACGCTGTAGATATCCGAGCATTCTGTCCTGACTCATACAGATAGGAGACCCTCGGATCAGATCTTGGTATCTCAGGTCACACAGTCAAGGATCATTCGAGAGATATCGGATATGTTAGCCACTAGAGAACCGATAGTACCGACAGATATGTACAACTCGAGAGTGATGTTTGGGTAACTCCAGAAAATTGCCGAGGCTGCTGGACGACATTTACAAAGATTCCAACAATGAAGCAAAATCACATGGGCCCTTATAGCATGTCAAAGATCGCTTTTCATGAAAATTTAAGATATCGACCACACCGACCCCGTCTCAGCTTCCACCTCAAAACACCAAACCTAGAAGAGTCCAGGGAAAGCCAACAGAGAAACACCCATCGAGAAAAATCGCAACTATCTAAATGCTAGCCATTTCAATACTCAGAACGAGAAATCGGATTTTTACCCTGAAAAAAAAAAGAGGAGCTGAATAATCTGAGGCGCCACAGGTGCGTTCTCAGGGGTCGTGATTGGATTGGATTGGATTGGATTGGATTGACAGAGCCACCTTTGATCTGTTTCTGTTCTCAGACAATACCATACCACCAAACCGTCTCCCATCATCCTACTCCCTAGATGGAGCAAAAGTCTCAATTTCACAGCCGGAGTATCCTCGCCCACTTCTAGCTTGTTTCACCTGTACAAGATCTCGTACGCGTAACAGACATTAGTCAAGTCTCGTATCCTTACTACTTGCCATTTTCGCAACCAACTCAAGCTCCAAATGTTCCTTTGCTTATCCGTGTACGAGTACAAAAACCTCCCCCAATTTCCAATAACAGTTGAAAAGACCCATAAGAATCCCTATGGATTTCCTATACTGAAATATCAATCCAATCAACCGTTCAACACCCCTTCCACATCCTCCACATTTACGCCCACATAAAACCTCCCCACCACATCGACATCCAAACCTCCCTCCTCTTCCAGCCCAGTTTCCCTGCAGCAGACAACCCCCCCCCCGTCTCCCCAACCGCCGGAAATCTTCAGCAGTAGATACTCCAACCCCCTCGCTGTCTACCCTCTCATCCGCTATCCTTGTCCACAGCAATGCCCATCCCCACCCCAACACCGAAACTCCCACCCCCCGAATCCAGCCTCGGTCTCTCCATCATCCCCAAGCTTTTCCTATTCCCGCTGTTTTCAATCCCCACCCAAGCCCGCCAACATTGCTCCAACCACTTCGAGTTCATTGCCAACCGTTGGGGTTTTGGATTGCGATGGGGGGGGGGAGTGGGTTTTTTCTGGCGAAGGGAGCAGGGATGCTGGGATGAGGAGCGAGAAAGGGGGGCTTGTGTGGAGTGAGAAGGGGTGGGAGGGGGGAGGGGGGTTTATCTAGATGTTGGAAAGGGAGATGCAGAATGAGTTACCCCCCCCAAAAAAGAAAAAAAAAAGGGTTCTCATGCCATTTGCAATCCGTTTGTTGTGTGATGGGAATGGATTTTGGGAATGGAGTTAAGGAGGGGTTTGGTGGAGGAATGAGGAATAAGGGGAGTGGGGAGGAAGCTTTTGGTGTGAGAGCATCGATGGAGTAAGGGGGGGGCTCGGTGACACGGTTGATGAGTTGGAGAGGGGGGGGGGGAAGGAGAGGGGAGTGGAAAGGAGGGGTGAGAAGCGATGGTCTCGTGATATCATAACCACGCTCTCTCTCTCTAAAACGCTCTTTTTACCCCCCCCTAACCCCCTTCAACCCCCCGCCAAGCTCTCCACATGCCCGCGCTCCCCACCCGGCACCCCTTCTCCAAACCACCCTTTTCCCCTCCCCGTCCCCTCCACCTCCTCCCGGATCCCATCAACCCCATCGATTTTCTCTCGAGAGAGAGCTAAACCCCCCCGCTGGCCATTCTCCCATCACACCCCATGCTAGGCCCCTACGCCTGATGTCCAATTGTCTTAAACCTCCCCTTTACCCACTCTCTCCCCTTCCACACCTCCCTTCTCTCATCACTACCCCATCCCATGTCCCTTCAAGCCCCCTGTTCCGTGTCCCCTTCCCCCTCTTCCCTCACCCCCATCCAACAACCCAATCGACTCCCCACCCCCTCCTATATCCAAAAGCCCTAAAGTTTCTGTCATGGTTCGGAGCTGGAGGGTCTTTTTTAGGGAAGGAAAAGAGCGGATGGAGGGGAGGGGAAGAGGAAGGGGGCTAGGCGGATGGTGGACAAAGGAAGTTGCAATAAACCAACTGCGAGCGGAGTCAAAGCGAACAATTCCAACGAGACGGTGTAGCGTACTCCGGAGTCACCCGCTGCGAAGAAATTGGCTGCTTGTCGTTTTACTACGGTAGAAGCAGCACCAGCACCAGCCGGCCGTCCTAAGAACCCTAATGTTAGAGTAAGGGGCATGTGTGAGTGGGGTGTTGCGAGCCTCCCTTCTCGTGCGTGACGTGAATTGATAGAGGGGGAGGGGGGGGGTGCGGGGATCTGTGTAGTGCGGTTTGGAGGAGGGGTTGGGGCTGATGGATTGGTTGGAGCTGGGGAGGTTTGAAATGCGAGTGGGGGAGTTGTGATTGTGTGGGGTAGGTTGGATGAGCGGAGAGCGGGAGAATTTTTTGCGGGCTTGGTTGGATTGTTGAAGTAGGCATCGCGCGCCATTGATCGGATGAGACTCGAAAGACTATAAACCGTGTCATCTTATCATCCCCAAGCCAAGCTCACAAGCATTTCTGTGCAGAAGTATGCCTGTGATCTTGAAGAATTGAAAAGGCTGATTCACTCCCGTAAAGGGTACATTAAAGTACATTTGGTCAGAATAATACGTCCATGAACATTTGTATAGAAAATTTGCAGCATAAGCTCGTCCCTGAGACATGCAGAAAGATATTACGCCGGCTAAAGACTCGCTAAATGCGAAGATTGAGAGCTAGGAAGAAAATTGTGCAATATTTGTGCAATATGGTTTTCCTTACATATGTTCGCCATCTCTCCGTTTCTTTCTTCCTTACTATACTTTCATTCTCTTTCGATTTGGGAAAGGAAAATTTGAAAAAAGCTCGCTCATCGTAAACGTCAGCGCTAAAACGCGGAGTGCAAGAAGGAGACATTAGGAACGTAAAGGGTGTAATCGACATAGGGAATCGTAAAAGTATGTCGTCATAAGATATCAATCGTGGGTGAAGTCAATTTTTTACGCTCGTGGCGACGACGGCGAGAACGATCTGTGGCATCGTTAGGTGAGATTTTCCAAGCACACTAGGCGTCAACTTACAATGGCAGCGATGATGAGTAGGCCAACAATCGACATCAACTGATTGAGGCTTCGCCACCATCTTGCGTTCTCGTAACGCTTTTCATCGACGGGATCAAGGGCGTTTTCGAGGTCTCGAAACATCGTCACACGGCTAACACGCAGGGTAGGGTCTTTTTCATTGTGTATCGGACGAGGCGGTAGAGGTAGGAAGGAAGCGATAAACCAGGCTGGATCATGTTAGAATTCCCGAAAGGGAAACGATGGAGGCCTGACTTACCTATAGGGAATACAAAACCGACAGTGAACAAAATAATCTGTGCAGTCCGTCTACTCATAGTGTGTCCTTCGGCTTGCTCGTCTAGACTTGGCGGCTGGAACATGCTTCTCCGGCCCATAGCTCTCCTGTCATGCCACAAATGAGGCGACCAGATTTGCGAGACCTTTCGCCTTGGCTGGCCTTGAACTTCCACCAGTGTGGCACCTGAAGGCTGCAAAGGCTCGGTGGGCTCCGCAGGCTCTATCGCCATTGACTCTCGGTCCCCTCGTCGCTCATCTCCTTCGCGAGGTCGAGTTCGAGGGCGTGAAACGCCAAGGGAGACTTCGGACGTCGAAGGACCGGTTTGCGGGCGAAGTTCGCTGATGGACTCCCGGCTTCGTGCGTAGTAGGTTCTAGAACTAATTTTAGCATCGTGTATGACCTCACTGCGTCAAATTTGACTTACTTCGCCCATGCTGGAATGCTGTCTCGGAGAAAACTTCCTCTCCTTCCAGGCCTTGTCCGTAACGCGTTCCGGCGTAGACTCGGATACGAGTCTCGTGAGAAGAAGCTACGAAAGCCCGAGTCCCGAGATCCAGGTATTGGCGATAGCATTTCAGGAACGTTGTCGTCACGCTCGTTGACGACGCGAATGGTTGAGCCTGTGGTATTCCTACTCCTGCGGGGACTCAGAGCTGGTAACGAAGGCGGATTCGAAAGATCTGGAGTTCCCTCCGACTCAACAGTGGAGAGATGAGGGTTCCAACGGTCTGGGTGATGTTCGAATGTACGCGGTGGTCGGCTAGGAACGTTTCTCGAAGACTCTGCCCATGATCCTGATGCTGTTGGTGGACGAATGACAGGATACTGAAGGCTTACGTCGCTGTTGCTCGACGCTTGCACATTTGCATACATAGGACCGGAAGAGGCATGACGCCTTTCCGTAAGCGCCCCCTCCGGGAAGACATCATCAGAAGCAGTCCACGAGCCTGCGGATGCCGGGGGAACCCTCTCTTCACGTCCCCTAGGGTTCACTCTTAAAGGCGCAGGAAGGGAGTCTCTCGAGCTATTGGAAAAACCTGAGACTGGGCTTGGGAAGGCCGTGTATGAGCCACGAACTCGGCCCTTGGGTCTCAGGACCGTTCCGGTAGAATCCGCGGACGACAGAGAATTGTCGGAAGATTTGGCTGCCACAGGCTGTCGAGTGGAGTTGTCATTAAAGTTTTGCATAAACGAAGGTGATCCTAGCGCCTCGGTCCGGCTAGACACGCTGGGTAGCTGCACGATCTCATCTGATAGTCGCTCGTCTTCGTCAATGCAGTGATCCATAGCGAGTAGCCGGGTATCGACGTTGGTTTCAGCTGCAGCCGTCCGTTCCAAGTCTCGTCTAAATGGCAACGTCCGCCCAAATGAGTCGGCTGTCGATGGTTGAAAGGATGCTCCATTATTGATGTTGGCAGGGCTAGCTATTTCTTTGCCCTTGGTTGTAGGAAACCGTGATTCCAGGTGTTCCTGCTCAAGATCGTCTATGGGACTACCCTCTTGTGAAACACTATCATCCTCAAACACGAACCCTTGTCTCTTAGGCGAAAGGATGTGAGACGGGTGGGTGGGGTACGGATTGCTTGGATATATCGGTGCTCCAGGTTCTCCGATCATGCGTAGGGTAGGTGATGCGACCGAATTGGTATGGGAATCGGATCTTTCGTGTAACGGTTGTCTTGGAGGAGAGGACCTCAATGGATTTGGGAGGTGAGACATTATCGGCGGTCGTAAATGGCATAACGTTGAAGAAGTGTGGTATTATATTTTGTACTTGGACAAGTATGTGGTTCTGTGCTTTTTTCCCCCTTTTGGGTAGATATTGAGAAAATGCCTGGCGGGCGACTGGGAGGACGACTGGGAGGGCGCTGGAAATGACACGACGTGAAAAGGTATTAATTAATGGGTGACCGAAGGAGTGACTGGTGAACGGAAATCGTAAACATCTATTAATGAGTGTATAGAAGGTTAATCATCAAAATGCAATGAAGGAGTACTGTAGTATGTAGAGGGAAAGGTAAAAAAGGAAATCCAGGAGAATTAATCGATAGGGAAGTGGGATGTTTTCCTTTAGGGGGTGGATGGCGGGATCGATTTCAGCCCTCAGCCTCCCGCGATTAGCCAGGTACCAATAAGGTATGCAAAGGTCGACCAATGACACCTGTCTTGAGATGGCTTTTGCTTACGGTTTTCGAAGAATTATTGCTTTGATCAAGTAGAAGTTTTGTTTTTTTCTATTTGGAAGAGCAGAGCAAGAGGACGAAGTCGAGAAATAGGCATGATGGGGGGGGACTACTCGTACAAGTTACGATACTTTTCTCAATCATTTTCCACAATCTTTATCGATTGGAGATTAAAAGTACAATTCTGCGACGCGAACCGCGTTTGTTTCTATAATTAATTAATTTCCAAAATCGTTTGGAATTTCCCCTGGATTCCGTCGACTATTTAATTAACCTTGTTCGGGTTAGACTGTCCGTCGATTGGAAGCGAGCTCAACGGCTCCTCCCGGCGTGCTTGGCACTCCCAGGCCCAATCAGTCGTCATCAGACGAAACATCGTGAAGCCTACGGAGTACTTGACTCCGTACAACTAAGTGTCTCTGAAACATCTTCACTACAAGTAACTAACGCAGGGTGAAAAAGATGGTGACATCTGCACCCTGACAGAAACAACCGCCATGGCTCCTACCGGCTTGTATCAGCGTCTCTCTAACTACATCATGGACGGTAAGTCTGTCGTAAACGCCGTCGGTGGTTCGTCGAGGATTGATATGCTGATAGAAGACAAAGCAGGAAAAGAACCACAGCCTGTGCTTTCCACCACTGCTGCTGCGGTTATTTCGGTACGTAGCCTCTTCTTTGTTTGTTTGTTTCTATCATCCCTCGGAACATTATCTGCACATCATGCTTGTAGCTGTTGCCCCTTTTGAACCTCTACAACGTTTGATCATATCTTAAAAAGCTTTCCTTCGACTGTCCTATCCGGCCACTCACCACCGGCCCCAGATAACTTACACCCTCCTCTACGTCCTCCCCTTCTACCTCTCCCCCACCACCCGCCCCTCGCCGACCCTCTCCCGCGACGCCCCCTCCGTCATCCGCGCTCGCATCCGCTTCGTCACCGCCTCCGTCACTCTCTGCTCCATCGCCACAATCTACATCCTCTCCACCCACGCCCACGCCTCTCCCTCCGAGATCCTCCGCCTCCTGGGCTGGTGGCCCGTCCGCCCTTTGGCAACCTTGAAGAGCTTGTTTCTTACGGCTATCCTCTTTGCGGGCCCTCTGTTCGAAAAGGGGGTTTGTGAATCAGGGTGGCGGGAGTGGATCCGGGGACGCAGCTTGCATGAGACGCTGAGTAGCTGGATCGGCTGGCGGAATTACATCGCTGTACGTCCCTCTCACAAGGCCCACCCCTCCCCCAATTAACCACTCCGCAGGGCCCTCTAACAGAAGAACTCCTCTTCCGCTCCCTCCTCCTCCCCCTACACACCCTAACCCCCCTCACCCCCACCCCCCTCATCCTCCTCTCCCCCCTCTACTTCGCAATCGCCCACATCCACCACTTCTACGAATACACCCTCACGCACCCCTACACGCCCCTGCTCCCCTGCTTCCTGCGCTCTGCGCTGCAGTTCGCCTACACGACCCTGTTTGGCTGGTATGCGAGTTTTTTGTTTTTGCGAATGGGCAGTCTGTGGGCCGTGGTGCTGGTGCATGCGCTGTGTAATTGGTGCGGGTTGCCTAGAGTTTGGGGCCGTGTGGAGGCCGGGGAGGTAGTGGGACCGTCCGTGGGGAGGGGGAAGGAAGATGGGGCTGGTGGGGGGGTGGAGGTTGCGGGGGGGAGGCTGGGCGTAGGGTGGACGGTGGCGTATTATGTGATTTTAGTCGGTGGGGCGGTGGGTTTTGCGAGGGAGTTGTGGCCGATGACGGTGTCGAGACACGGGTTGATGAAAATTTGAGGGACGAGACGTTTTCTCGTCGATTCTTGATATCTCATACCGCTAATACACCGATCAATCTCGTGGAGAATCCTCGAAGCCTGCGTGTGATGCTCGAGCACATGCTTGCGTATGCTCAAGATCAAGAGCCCTCCGCCATATGTTCTGAGCGGATCACCAACGCCGCCGGCTCGGATGTGAACGCCTCGTACGCCCTTTGCGCCGCGTGATACAAGCATACCCCGCCAGCCCAGACATTTCCTATCCCAATGCCAATCACTTCCCCTGAGCTCTCCTCGTAAAGAGTCAGATTGTTACCACCAGCTCTTCCCCCATTTACCCTCCCCACCCTCCCCCAATCAACTCCCCTCAAACAACCCCTCCTTCATCCCCAGCCGACACAACTTCGCCACACACCCCCACAACTGCACCAGCGTCTGCACCCCCTCCAGAACCCGCATATGGCAAAACCCAATCTCCCGAATAAACTCCAACCTCATCCCCTCACTCAGCCCCTCCACGCTCTTCGTAACCCGGAACATCGTGCTGATAATGTCATGACAGCTATACCCCAAATCCCACAGCTCGCTCACGCCCGCGACGGCCTCTTCGACGCGCGAGCCGTGGCACGCTTTGATGACCGCTTGCACTTTGACCGGGTGCGGACTGTCGACGACGCGGAAGACGTTTTCGCCGCTCACGAGCCCGAAGCCCGCAGCCGTGCTTTGCAGGTTGTTGATCGCCTGACGCATGTCGCCCTCGGCGCTGAACACGAGCGCCGCGAAGCCATCGTCTGTATACTCGACCTTTTCCGCCTCGGCAACCTGCAGCAGGCGCCTCACGATCTCGGCGTCCGAGAGGCGGGCGTAGCGCAGGATGGCGCAGCGGGACTGCAGGGGCTCGATGATTTTGTTGGACATGTTGCAGGCGAAGGCGAAGCGGGTGGTGGTGGAGTAGATTTCCATGGTGCGGCGGAGGGCTTGCTGGGCGCCCGAGGTCATGCTGTCGGCTTCGTCGAGGATGACGAGTTTTTGGCGGCCGGGGGGGAGGGTGACTTTTTTCTGAGCGAAGCCTTTGATGCGGTTGCGGACGACGTCGATGCCTGTGTGAGAGAACCGTTAGTACGGGGGATAGCGGTGGGGGTAAGGGGCTTTGGAGTACCTCGCTCGTCGCTAGCGTTGAGCTCGAGGACAGCCTCCTTGTATGCGTCGCCTAGGAGCTGCCTTGCAAGACACAATATCGATGTCGTTTTGCCGATTCCTGGCATCCCAGAGATAATAACATGCGGCATGTTCCCATCTTTGGCGATAATTTTGAGGCGCTCAATTGTCTCGGAGTTGCCGACTATGTCGTCTAGATATACCGGTCTGTACTTCTCTACCCTGGGTGCTTGTTAGAATTTTAGGTATCGGAAGTTGATAATTGGATATACCACGGCAAATCGTAGGATGCAGCGGTGCCATTCGCCATTGCCTTGATACTGTTACCAGCGGCAGCTGACGATGATTCCGCTTTGGATGACATTGTGAGCTTGTTGGTAAAGGGCAAGGGTTCCGTTGAAAGCCGTGGGAGACGCGATTAGCTAGCGCGTGACCCCAATGGGGATAAGCTCAAGCACGTGATTTATCGGCCAGTAGAGTACCATGCAGGTACCTTACGGAGAATATCATACAAAAATTTAAAAAGTATATCACAGCGCGATGGCAGAGTAAATAAAGGTCAGACTAGACATTAGGAACGGCATGTCTTTCCTCTACTTAGAGATAGTCAAACAAGCGCAGAAAGACTCGTGGAAAAGAAATGCGGTACAATAGTCCATCTCATCATATCTCCGCGCATTCGACGTATTACTCACCGAATCGCGATATATGCAGGCTTCGTAACCCAAGTTTGTGTGGTAGTATCGTAAGAAATCTCTGCTAGGGTCGAATTACTGGCCTGGTAGTAAATGTAGACTATCGTTGAGTGGGGTGCCAGCAATGCAGCACTTAGACAGTTGTAGGGACTGATTGCTGTCGTCCAGGACGATTGATAAGATTCGGACGTTGAATAATTCGAAATAAGACTCTATACTTGCACGGCTATGGTATTGTTCGGCTGTAGGTAGACTGTGGCTGTGTTGTTTTGAGGAAGAAGAACCAATGATATGTCTGTACCAAAACTACTTAGTGCTTTCAATTGGAGAAGAAAGAGGTCCTGATTGGTATTAGCTCTGCATTTCAGTTCCATTGAACGAAAGCACAAACTATTATCTGTATTGGTGACATTGACTCTGGTGTTTTGGTACCGGTCGCTGAATTGCCAAAGCATGTCCACTATATATAAATCTTGAGGGACTCCAATGGTTCTTATAGCGCACTGCGTAAATCCCTGCGAATTGGTGTGATCAAGCCCATCCGAAACACAGGCGAAGCCTTCGTCAAGAAAAGCCCGAGCCCCTTGATTCTTAAAATTCGAGGCGTAATTAGGATTAAGGTGCGGGTCGTGAGGAAGGTTCGCAATATTGGGTCAAGATTGACTGCCGCGAGGGCGCAATTCGATTGGTAGAGTGCAGAGGACGAATAAATGGAATGCCTATTTCCGAACAGTTGAGGTTTTGATAAGTAGCTTCTAGTTTGAATAAACCTGTCACTGAAGTCTTGGTGTCGTTATCAGGTGGCTGTATATTTGGATAGACTAGTGAATCCTTCCAATTGCCTTCGTTATAGATACATTGCTGAAGGACGTTGAATGTGTCGAGATATACTACATTGATCTAGGAGAGATTAGTAAAAGAGGGAATCATGTGGGTTACAATGACTAATGTATGAACCGGCACTCGGAGTGCTATAGTAACGATCAAGCATTGCAAAACAGGATGCACCTAGCGCAATTCCTAGTTTCGTCGGTGTGAAATTATAAGAAGTTGAAGGAAAGCTCCAGATGAAATTTGAGTGTACATGTTGAGCGCCTCATATATTGCCTGCAATGTCCGGAGAGAACACCCAACGATCACTGTTGGGACAGCTTGTGGCTGCAATAGATGTATTCGCCAAAAACGAATGGGTAGAGTTCGGTGCGCCTATTGAAGATGTAACGTTTCCTAACGGAGACAAAGGCTGCCCTGTGGTGGAAGAGGAAGGACTAGGTCGCCTTACGACGTTAGAATTAAAATTGGGAAGTTATCCGCATACAAACCGTGATCTGCGTCCTCCCAACGCCCTCCAATACCTCCATCTAAAATTACCAGAAAGATAATCACCAGAAGACTAATCCAGTACCATTTCCTCCGTCTCCATGGTCTCGGCGCAATGTAACTGTTACCTTGAGGTACCTCTTTTAATCTTCCATCCTGAATCTTTCATCCTTGATCCTTGTAAGATGTAGTCTCCGGAAGATGATCTTGAAAATAGTAGGCAAGTTCGGGGGGATATGCCAGTGGATCATGGGTAGCCTCTGGGGCGTTTAAGTAGCTAACCTCTGGTTGAAAGTCAAACTCGCGCTGGACGAAGTTTCAAATCAGATGGGAGAAGTGGATAAGATGTTCGAGGATCTTACGTCCATGTCAGAGAACAGAAAACGGACCGAATAAATTCGTATTAAAATTGAGTAATAAATGCTGCAGCTCTTGTTGCGGAGGAATGATGACAATATGGAAACGTTTCACATTGAGACTTGTGATAATAAGTCATTTCTAGAGACAACGCAGCCAATAAACATCGTTGACAAATTGCTTATCTCGTGATCATTGTTTGGACCGGCTGTCGGGTTTCTAAGAGTTGCAAACGATGTTTACTGACGATTTAATACCTTGCTCTGATGGCATAATGATTGACAACGATATCCCATAAGGTTGCATTGCAGATGCGCTCGCCACGAGCCTGCGTCAAGAAGCTAAGATTTCGTCCGCAGCGACTTTTTATAATCATAATAGAAAACATCTCAATGGTTGATTAGCCTAGGCCATAGATCATGCAAAGGAAAGAAACGACCTTCGGATCGAACGGACGATTCCGATCCTCCACTTCCCTCACTTTCTGATATGCTCAAAGGATCAAGTCTCTTTTCAAAAGCTGTAGGTGGTTATTTAGAGTCGGTGACAGAATGACCTATCGCACTGGCTGGAATGACGAAAGATTTGGATCAGGAGACTTATTATTAGGACAGCTCGTGTATAAGAGGATGAGCGAGCGAGCCGCGATAAGCGCGGATGTAAAGAATAGGGAGTCTACTTTGAGTCAGCAATATTTTTGCCATCGCATCACAAAGTGCTCACTCTCATGTCGAGATGTCCAACTGAAATTGGAGTCTTCTGATCCCTAGTATCGATCGAGTCCTCAAATTGATTTCTCTACCAAAGGATATCTGAGAAGAGAAACTTAAATATTGACCTTCCAATCTATCAAGCTTGACCATAAACTGCTAGCTATTACGGTAGCTAACAAGACTCTCTCGCAATGGATCGGTGTTCTGGAAGAGACGATGACTGGGAATATTGCACGGCTACTTGTGAGACGAATCTGTAACAATTATTTCAAACCATGACAGATTCATGCCTTGCCTTGCTGTTGTCAATCCAGGTTTCGAGCAACGTCAAAGGATTCTCTATTCGTACTCTAATATGTACAGCCTCTCGTTATAACACTTATATACATAATAAACTATATCCTAATTTTAATTCCAAAGCCAAGCAGGAATATCTCCCTCCTGTACCCTTCCTCAATATCCTGCACCCAGTAACGCGGGAGCCCCTTCCAACCTTACCTTTGCCCGTTCTAACTTCTCACCTCGCTTTTGCTTCTCTGGCTCATCGGTCTTACTCATCTCCGCCCCGACCATCCTTACAACCCTACTCGATGCGCCCGGTCCTTACAACTCCCCTGACCTTCACCCCTCCATCTCCGCCTTCAACCCAAACCTCCCACAACCCATCCTCTCGTTTCTTCCTTCCACAAATCTTCATTTGTTCCTCTGCATACACCGGCGCTAGGTTCCTATATTCCAGCGCCTTGATACTTTCATGGGCATCCTTTTTCTCCAACTCGCTCCTCAAACAATCCAGCATTAGCACCACGGTCATAGGTCCATGGACTAGTAGATTGCGATGGCCTTCGACGGTGCGGCAGTACTCTTTGTCAAGGTGGATACGGTGCGCGTTGAATGTTAAGGCAGAGAATCGGAAGAGAAGAGAGGCTGACGGAACGAAGGTATGAGTGTAGTCCGGCGGATGGTTTGGGTTGAGGATTTTCGTACGGTTTGACGTGGATTGAGGGTTGCTGGGGAGGAGGTGGTCACGCATGAAGACTAGACTGCGGGTCTCGTCGATGATCGAGGTGTAGGGGTTGGAGCTGTAAGAGATTTGACGGCTAATCTGCACAAAGATCTTTTCTTCCCCGGGCCTGCCTTTGACAGTAACATCGCTGATGTGTTCGTCGCATGTGATACGCTGTTCGGAGATGTGTAAAGGGTTGTTGAACGCCATGGACCCACCGGCCCACATACGGCGGGTGAAAGGGCCACCGGGGGAATGGAGGGGATCGGTGCCGTCCGGTAGAAGGGAGGATATTGGGGTTGGGGGGGGGAAGTAGACGAGGTGGTGGGAGGGTGGAATAGTTGACTTGTGGAGGTAGGAAGAGGTGGTGGATATGGAGGAAATGGGGGTTTGCGGTATAAAATCGGAGAGACTGAGAGAGAGGAGGTGGAAGGGGGTGGGGTAGGCGTAATCGTGGAGAGTAGGGAGGTGGCGGGAGGTCATTTGGGAGACCAAGTGGGAGACATCAATCGAGGAGGGGTCTTGAATACTCTCGGTACTGGATTGACTTGATATCTCCCGCATCCTCGAACCATCACCATTTGCGAAGCTTTCACTGACCCGGCGAGACTTGCTAGTAACCCGGCAGGACATGTGCCGGCTTCCACCCAAGCCAGGCTTAAGCTGCCATAGCCGGGAGGAGCCTCCAGGTAGTTGGAGCCTCGCTGCCATGGCTCAAGAGAAAGTGCTCCTCATCCCATGAATTGCTAGAGGACCAAAATGCGGATGCAGCTTTCCCCGGATTTCGGCCCGCAGAGCACTAATGTAGCCGCCAAAGGCGCGGCTTGCGTATAATATGCTCTGTTTGCTTTAACGAACTTCAAAAGACCAACGTTGCAAATTAGACAAACGTTAGAAAGCAAACATGGCGAATCAGCTACTGATGCAGGCCCAGCAAATGTTCGAGGGACAGATAGTATGTCTATATGTCTACATACTCAATCCTCACTCAAGCGACTCATTTTGTTCACAGGATTTTGAAGGCCAGAAGCTCGCAGAGCTCTTTACCACCATCATCTTAGTTTCTTTTGCCGTAGGCATCTCCAGCACTCCTTATGTTCGCCTTAATAACAAGCGTTCGCAGATCTTGGCTTTGGTACTTGGATTCGCGCAACAAAACATTTACATTACGCTTTGGGTTGGTCTTGGGGGTACGCTATTGGCATTCTTCGTGGTCATTCCGCCATTTCCTATCTACAACGAGAACCCGGAAAGTTGGTTGCCAGCCGGGAGTGGAATAGCAGGGTCGGGAATCGAGGTTGATGGGAAGAAGATAAATTAGATTTAAGGGGAATTTAGCTTGACGTCTACTAAAAGCTGACCTGGGCTATACGTAAGGGCATTGCATTGCTGACCATTCGATATCATTACGAATAAGGTCCTGGAGATATAACATTAGTAAGTCCTTACCTCACTTCGTGAACTGTCTGCTGTTCATGTGTCTCGTGGTGCCCAACATGAGACCGACTCGGCAGCCATTGAATATTTGCCTCCTAAAGCTTTCCGTAATGTGTCAAGGCCAGCTCCCCAGTTTTTCGTAAATCCACCGCGCTCCGTGTCATTAGTCCATATAATGTTGCCGTATATGAACTGTATCTGCGGTCGAACCCCAAGCATCTTGTAAACCCAGCTCTCAAGCGATCATCGACCGTATTTCTGGAACTCCCAGTCTCGATTATCGAGCGGACAGACTTGGCGTGTTTTCAGCCAGCGGGAGATACAGTGGAAATGGAAGGCATGCTATATAATGGGCCGCCGTCAGCTTCAAGAACCCTCGTTGCTAAAACGGGAGCTCACATTGCAAATACCCCAGGCAACTGTACACTCTTCACTTGTGGCCGATGCCTGGTTTGCTTGACACTCGATACCTGTATGGATTAGTCAATGCTCCTACGCACTGTAGCACGAGACCTACAAAGGTCCATGATGTGGTTTCTGCAGATCGCACAATTGTCCACAACAATATCCCAAGCCCATAGTGCTACGGCGTTCCACTACGGCAGATCAGCAATGCTTTCAGTAATAGGTGGATAGCTGGCAATAGTAGACCTTCTTCACCTCGAACCTCTTTTTGCCGTCCAAGCTAGACTCCACGGCTCCCCCAGATTTGGTGGATTTGGCGAGCGGCTTAGCTTTCGAGGGTGCTGAAGACTCAGCATCCGGCATGTCGACTTCGGCCATGGCAGGCGACTTTGGAAAAATTCGTGATTTAAATTACAGGGCCAGGTCGAGCTTTGCCCGGTTGTATTAATAATCGAAAGTTGACAGCTTGTGGAGTGTCTGCACTTAAGAAACCAGCTGGAATTGTCCGGAAAGCAACAGTCTGAAGCGGTGACTGTATCGAGTAACTCTTTAAGCACAAGCACAACTCGAGAGTTATATCACGTGGCCTGAATGTTATTAACTGGGTACCGTTGTAAGGTAGGCAGTATCCAATCTTGCATGGATGAATCACTCTTGCACGTTATGTGAAGCAAAGCAAAATTTCACATGACAAGGTCCCTCACAAATGGAATGTCTCAGGCAGCCGAGATAGGTCTAGCGTGTGTGACCAACTAAGCCTCTTGTGCCCCACGCATTGAACGATGCGCAACCACTTCACAACAACACAACAATTTTTCCTTTGGATCACCATGAGCTGCATAAAAGGACAACTCATCCTCGACTCAAATGTTTCTCCACATATACCGAGATTGACCGCAAGACAAACACCTCCATACTTCCTAGAGCCTCGCAAGTGAGCCCGCCTTGAACAAAGCAAACATCCTCTCACACTCAATCTCGAGTACATCTGCTTCCTCCCAGTATTTCGCCATCAACGTACCACATTAGCGTCATTCCCTTGTAAACAGGCTTGTTTCTTTGCGATCTGGTCGACGGTCTGCTCTGGCGAACAGCCACACCTATCTTACCTTCAAACCTCCTCCTCATTGATACGGCTGTTTATTTTTTCAAGCCACTATCAATAATCATGCCTCTAGTGGGGGTTGAGCCGGAGAAGTCCCGCCGGCAGAATCTACACTCTCGTCGTCAGAAGGTGGCTGCCAAAGCCTCATCATCAGACAAACAAGAGCCTGCAACCCTCCCAATACCACCCAATCCTACGACTACACCTACAAAACCCAAATCTATACTACGTCGAGGCTCTTCAAATGTTGCCCAACAGAATCAAGTCGTAGCGGATTCGAATAGCACACCTGCTACCCCTCCGCGCCCCACATCCATGTACGACACAATTAGCGAATCTCAGGAAGGAGAGGTCTCTGCCACAGAGCCTCAAGGCCAGAGGAGGAGAAAGTCAGAAAAACCCCAAGGGCATAAACACAGCGGGTCTACATCTGCAGTGCCAAGTCTCGGTACACCACAACGGAAAGAACGACAACAGTCAATGACCCCTGGACGAACCAATGCTACGCCATTGCAAGCGTACGCTGGCCCTACATTCCATGCCTCGCCAGCAGCATCCGCATTGCCTCTGCCGAAGTTTTTCTCAAAGTCTGTTCCAGCGGCCGAGAAAGGCACCAGCTTATCGACTATGATGGAGAAGGAAGTAAAAGAGGTATATCCAGAACCACCGTCTGATGAAAATGAGGAATCTCCGACTTTCGGGAAGGCGCAGTGTATTGGTGAGACCCGAGTAAGGGAAGAGTCTCCTCTGGATATATTCTTCAAGGCCGACAGGAGGGAGAAGGCAAGGCAACACAGTGAAAGTACAATTAAAACTCCAATTGGCGCTTTCCAATCTCCTTCAACGTGTACTCCACCTTTTGGCTCCGTGCTGTCGTTAAATAAGGATGTACGACATCATTCGCGCCATGCAACAGGCAGCTCCATGGGAGAAGTGTTTCCTTTGGATATCGATGACAGAGCTCTAAATAGTACAGAAACGCATGACCCTTCCAACGAGCTATCCAGCTTCTCTACTAGCTCGGTTCGGCCCAATTCCGCGCCGCCAGATGCCGCAGGCCAAGCTGACGCTGAGGAAGAACAGCGCAAGGCTAAGACCTTGCTACTGAAGAAATTACTCATGTCACCCCAGCTTCAGCGCCCGACAGAGGCTTCCTCCCAATCTGAACTTAAACCGAATCATAGGGACTCTTCCATGCGGGAACAGTCTCTATGCGTTCAGCGTTCTCCAGGTCAAGATATAAAGGGGTCAATGGCGTCAGCTACAAATACGCCTGGCGCACGTTCGGTTGTGGCTCTTCAGGATCTCAAACACGCAGCCAGCTTGCCTCGACTACAGGGTTCCTTGAACACGAAAGAGAAGAACACCGGCTCGCCTCGCTCACGCCCCCAATCTTCCAATCTCCGGAAGGAAATCCCTCTTCCTGCCTCGCCTATTCGGACCGATCTGCCGGAGCTCCCCGCTACTCCAACTCCGTCGCGAGTATCTAATCAATATGTTTCCCCAAAGCCACAAGCTCACAAGAAAATAAATACCAATGGAAATGCTTCAGCTTTCATTCCTGATTTTACAACAAATAAAATATTTCAGGGTATGGACAATACCCCTACCCAAGGTTCTAATTCAACGAAATCAATGGAGGACGACTTACGAAGGATCTTGAAGCTTAATGTTCTAGGCGGAACTGGTGCTAATGGAATCCAATTTTGAATGGTTGGGAATTGATGTCTTTATGGAGGAATTGCCAATCGGAGTCGGCATTTTACTTCTTGGGAAATGCTAGGCGTTCTACTCGTTATGGACGGCGTTCTGTCACAAGCAAATTCTCGAGGGACTTTCGGATGACCATTGTCCATTTGGATTCATCGATGCACGGTACACTTTAACTTTTTACGCTTTTCCCACTTCTTGCACTTCTTGAAATATCGTGTTAGTACCACCATGGAATTGTTACATTAGATCTGGTTTTTCTGTTTGGCACTAAATGCCGCATATTTGCACTTTTCCTTCGTTCGCGAAGAATATTAAAGTGGGACAGCCTCCGGAATCGGTTACATTAGGGCTAGGGATGATCTCGGACTGTCCAAACATTCTACGTCTCGCCTGTTGGTCATTGGGAATTGGGACACTTGGCCTAAGGGTCCTTTGAAACACGCGAGACCACCGCACCTCTGCAAGTTTTCATTGTTTGTTCCTTTTCCTGGATGGCAGTTGGTGAGGTGGAGACCTGAGGTTGCAATGCTCTGGGGATATGGCATACTTACTGCACGTCTGCATCATTTCCTTTGTTGCTTAGGTGATTGTTAGGAGGGAAGGGAAGACAGTGTGATGTTGGGGATGGGGACAGTATTCTCGAAGATAGTAATAGATAAGCTTGAGTGTCTAGAACGAGTATGAACACCGTCCTTAAGACATAACGAAGCTAACAGTCTACTTGGAATCATCACGTACCTTAGATCATGATGCCCTGTAGTTTGACTACAAAGAAGTTGTGCTTTATTCTGGATATCAAAAAGCGATGACAGAAGGGCAGCTTCAGGAATGAATCTGGTCCGCACAGCGCTAAGAGCAGTCTACCCTCAGATTGGGAAAGTGGCTCTGGCTTCAGATTAAATCCGGCCGTGATTCGACTTTTCAAATTCTCACTGTTTTGCTAATTGAGTTGCCAAGAATATATAAATATGTGTTACACCTAAGGTATCTCTGGGGGAGTTGCTATGAAATATTGGAGCTAGTCAGCCAGGTCGACACTCGTCTTTAGCAAAGCTGACAACGGATCTTTACGCACGCATAATGAAGAACTGGGAGAAAGGCGACGTTAATACTCGGTACAAGTCCAACTTTGTTGAATGTCGAGAGACTCTCGGACTAGTCATCAAGGAAGATAGAAAGGGCATACCATGATAGTTTGAAACTGCAGTTTTGATGTACTGTACCACGATACCCAGGGCCCTGAAGCCCAAGCATGCGGACGAATTTCTTACACCTGACTTTTTGAATAATCCCTTAGCACAGTAAAGCCCGGATACGCAATGGGTTCTTTCAGTTACTGTGTACGTCGCTCGGTATAATATGGCTGGATTTTCGGTGGCATCGGAGACAAACCTGGAGATGGTGGAGGGGCTAATGAAGACGCATCGACAAGGGTTGTGCAGGCTTTCCATTGGACGTATCTAAGGTATGTATTATTGTGTATCACAATAGTGGGGCAGCTGAGGGTTAATATCACGTCTTTCCTTGCTCCCTCAATGTTTTTGACCGGTTCTTCAATATATCTTCAGATGCTGCACAGTCCCTTTCTATGATGGTTTCCGCAACGTCGACGGTGCCTCGAGCGCCGTCTCCCTTGTCCAGCCGTCCCAGGCGAAGAAGGTATGAATCTACCACGACTCTTGTCCTGGGCATCTTAAATCTCATCCATAACTCTTATGCCTGCTCTTTGAACGCTTGTTCTGACGCATAACGTGCTTGTTTGATATGGCCAATGGGTAGTCAAAATCAAGCTGACTCCGGGAATCCATAGTAACCTTTGGGAAACTGCAGCCTCAAGCTTGAAAGATAAAGACAAAGCCTGCATCGACTTAACATCCCCAGCAAAACTAGACGACCTCTTAAGAGTTGTCGAAGAGAAGAAAGCGGAATGTACCAAAAAGCAGTGGCGGATACCAAGGGGACACGGCAAGGAAACAATTGTATTGCGTGATATCTTTGCCAAAATCGCAACATGGGTACAGAAGTTTGTTCAGATTGGCGACACCATCATGCAGTATGATCCAGGGCATGCAGCGTTGCCGTGGGCAGCAGTGCGGTTTTTGCTTCAGGTGTGATTTGCTTGTTCTTGCTAGGGTTCCTTTGTCACTCATAATTTGGTAGGTGTCTATGAATGAAGCGCAGAGTTATGCCGTTGTGCTAGAAGGCGTGGAGAAGATATCGAACCTCTTGGTACGTTATGAGATACACGAAAGACTGTATCTAGGCGCGAACCGAGAAGCGACAAAACATCTAGAAGGACTTCTGGTTGGGCTCTATGTTCTGGTGTTGTCGTTCCTTGCGAAAGCGAAACGGTTTTATACCAAAAGTAGTGCAAGTAAGTGTAGCCTTAACAACTACCACCCACGAATTGCAAAGGCTGACATGCATATTAGAGCGTGCAGTCGAAAGCGTCGGAGCTCCTTACAACAAATTCCAAGAGTTACTCGGCAAAATCAGTCAACAACAGGTGCAGGTTGACAACTATTCCTCCCTAGTGGCCGCCGAACAACATCAGAGTATTGAAGCAAATTTGGAGATGTTATCAAACTCTGGAGGAGCCAATCACCAGCAGCTCGCGAAAGTGCTTGATGATCTACAAAGGCCCATCAATCGCATGGATGATTACCTAAAGAGCTTGCAGGATCAGCTTCAGGCTGCAGAGCGCCTCCAAATCCTTGAGTGGCTGTCCACCCTACCTTATAAAAAGTATCACAATCAGGCCCAGAAAAACATTCTCCAAGGTACAGGTGCGTGGTTCCTTAAAAACAAGCAACTACTGGAGTGGCGGGTGTCAAGTTTTTCATCCATTCTGTGGCTCCATGGCATTCCTGGATCGGGTAAAACCAAATTGACGTGAGTGATCATGACTAGTGATCTTATCGTAATCCGCAGCTCAACAAAGAATAGATCTATGTTGATACAGCAGCTCCTGGACGACTTTCGGAAGGGCCAGAATCCTAATCCGGTTTATTTCTACTGCGCGCGGAGTTCCGCCGAGCCGAAACGTGCAGACCCAGAGAGTATACTACTCAATATCGTCAAGCAGATGTCTTGTCTAGAGCCGGGCGAGCCCATTCTCGGTCCGGTACTAGAGAGATACAAGCAAAGAGACGCATCGGGCTCGTTGGGCTTAGAGGAATGTACGGACATCATAATTAATCTTACCAAAGACCGTCCGCTCACGACCATCGTGCTCGATGCACTTGACGAATGCGACGAAGAAAAACGGCCTGATCTACTTGAAGCATTAACAGAGATTCTTCAACGTTCCACAAATCTAGTCAAGATATTTGTATCTAGTCGAAATGATCATGATATCGTCTGCCAATTGACCGAGTACCCGAATCTCGAGATTCAGGCGAACAAGAACCATGAAGACATTGTCAAATTTGTTCACAGCGAAATAGAACACTCGATGAGGATTAGGAAAGCTACATTCGGCACAATATCCACGACCTTGAAGCAGCGTGTGATACAAGTGTTATGCGACGGGGCTCAAGGAATGTTAGTGCAGCCCCTTTCTCCAGGTATCGAACTTATTTTATATTCATCGTCCTTGAGAGTTCTTTGCCACAACGTCATGGGCTGTAGGTGCGCTGGAAGCATAGCAAAACATTTCTGTTCTTCTGGCGCCGCAGTGAATGCACGTCTGTAGGTTGCGTGTAATTGTTCTGTTGAGTTTAGGATTTCGAATTCGCCAGGACTAAATACTGACGCAGAACTTCTCCTAGGTTTCGCTGGGTTGAACTTCAGCTGCAGTACCTATGCACGATAAAGTTACCGAGTTTGATCGAAAAAAGACTCGGCAAACTTCCTAGAAAGCTCAGTGAGCTCTACGATGAGCTATATTGTACCAAGTTTGATTCACATGAAAACGAAGAGACTGCGATCGCGGAAGGCGTTTTCAGATGGCTGCTCTGTAGTCACGTACCTCTCGAGACTGACGAGTTCCTTGTCGCGGTCTCTTTCTGTAGCGGTGAAGCTACCGAGCTCACCAAGGACACACTGCTTAACTTATGTTTCAATTTTATTGTGCACGATGACAGTGTCAATGTCTTCCGGTTCGCGCATCTCTCGGTCCGAGAATATCTGGAATCCAAAAACAATTACGAAGCTTCTTTTAATCACGCCACTGCTGCGTTCAGTTGCTTGTCGTATTTGACTTTACCACTTAAAAGGAACCAGGCCCCGTTGCGTAAATTCAACTATGCATACTTTGGTTGGGCTACTCATTCAGCGTCAAGCGGCAAGCGACGGCTCGAAGGAGGACTCCATGAACTGTTTCGCAAGTTTCTAGGTAGTATTCAATGCCCTTCCCCATTCTTTGTCAAGTGGTCTAGTAAGATCGTATCCAAATTACATGGTTCGGGCTCGATTCAGTTACCGGTATCGAGGATATCCACCATGAGAAGCAGCCCCATTAGTCCTATCTTCGCTGCAAGCGCATGGGGCTTTTCCGAAATTTTGGAAACTGAAGTCGGCTTCGAACCCTTCATCCTTGACAGACAAAACAAAAGTGGGTTTACCGCGCTTATGATTTCGAGCAGGTATGATCAACAAGATATCGTAAGACTTCTACTTCAGAATAATGTAGATCTAGAGATTAGATCGAGGTATGCGAGTGGGGATGGCGGTACAGCACTTCAAATCGCAAGTAGAAGCGGTCACACGACGGTTGTTCGGATGCTCCTTGACCATGGCGCAAATATCGACACTCAAATGTTTGATAAAAGTACACCACTTTTGGAAGCATCTTCTTATGGCCACAAGGATATTGTCCAGATATTGTTAGAGAAGGGAGCAGATGTGAACGGGGAATCACCCCGCACTGCTCTAGCAGCCACTTGTGCACAGGGCAATGCAGATATTGTCCGTCTTTTGATCAGTTCCGGAGCGGATGTCAATTCCTTTGATAGAAGATATGGTACTGCGTTAATTGGAGCGGCCACGTACGGTAGATGTATCATCATACAGCTGTTATGTGAAGCTGGAGCGAACGTTAACCTGAAACTCCCTTCACTAGAGCCCGGCAGTTATTTATCCAATAAATATCCCAGTGCTCTGATTGCGGCGGCTGCACGGGGTCATATAGACTCAGTCCAGCTTCTGCTAAAGTCAGGGGCGGATGTTGATTCTTGGAGTGGGACTTGGAACTACAGTACTGCTCTAATCTCAGCAGCTCAATACGGTCACAAAGAGATCACGATTCTGTTATTGGAATATGGAGCGGATGTTGACCTTCACAATGTCGACTGGCAGTACACTAGCGCTCTTATTGCTGCAATCAGGAATGGTCATACTGAAATTGTAAGTTTAGTCCTGGAAGCTAGAGCGGATGTCAATAGGAAAAGCACACGATTCGGAAGTGCCTTGGAAGCAGCCGTAGAAACGGACCACAAAGCAGCTGTCCCGCTATTACTCAAGAAGGGAGCAAAGATGGACCTCAATGACCGGGAGAAAATTACTGCAGTAATAGAGCTCGGTAACATAGAGCTCGTTAGAGCCATAATAGATTCGGGGGTAGATGTTCACGCGAAGGACTCTCATGGATGGACCCCCTATGATGTCGCGTGGGCCCACGGGTACAAAAGCATCTGTGATTTGTTACCTATTGAACCCTCACTTAATGCCTACCAGGACCAGGTACATGGCTTAAGGCCTGATGGGTTGAGTAAGATGGGCAAAATGTCGGGGGCATGGATCCCGCAGGATGATCTCACTGTCGCTCGAGGTTGTATGCCCTTTCAGCAAGAATCCATGCCAATTTAGTAACGGCCTTCCAGGTACAGACGTGGAGTTTGACTGGTCTTGTTGTCGCTCGGTACACGGGAATCATCCTATGCCTGCCGGCATGTACTGTTACTATTTCGAGGTTGAGTTTATCAACAATTACGATAGACACGGAGGGTTAGTTTTGAAATTGAGTCCAGTCACGGTCTGACGCTGATATGGTGGTCTTGTAGCATATTTACAATCGGCTTCTGCCGAGTTTGGGGACGTCCTGAACCGTTCTGGAAATACTATAGCGGTAACGGACGAAAATACACTATAAGTAGCGGTGATGTTTACGGCCCACCGTACACGGCAGGGGATATTGTAGGGTGTGGTGTTGACTTCAGCGCAAATACTGCTTACTTCACCAAGAATGGAGAGCATCTAGGTAGATGAGAGCTATACACGCCGAAGACTTGCGAATGGGCTAATCTGGTGAAATAGGTACAGCGTTTACTGGCATCACGGGAAGATTATTTCCAGTGGTAGTATTAGGAAGCAGCGGCACGAGAATTAAGGTGAATTTCGGTCAGCAAGAGTTTGTGTATAAGGGTCTATAATCACACAAAGAGTCGGTGGGTATAGAGCTATCGTTTGGTGGCTGTCGATTCGTTTCACTCCCATTGTGTGCTACATAGGTATATTCGCTATATTTCTACGCCTTTCGAGCACCTCCAACCGACCCCTTTAGACAAACATAAGCCTGAGAAGGCCCTTCGAAAAGGCCAACAGCTCCCATTTGTCGAAGCTACTAAGTACATGAACTTGATGCGTTGGCGACAAAGCGTCTTTGGTCGAATCTGATGGATGGAGATAGAGGGTAGGAACGGACTGGCACATTACTTATGTATGTCCGAGGGGTCACTGATTTCTGTTAACGGTTCCGTTTGGGGTTATGGGTCCGAACAAGTGAGTGGGCCCCCAGTTTGTACCCCTGCGGACTATTCGCTAAGTGGGACCTTGCTGCTTTTACTTTGCTCGTCGACGGAGTGTAATTAAGCTGGAACGGGAATATATGTATGGTCTACGGTCTGTGCGGGTCTGATGACCTGTCTTTTGTTATCCTTTTGATTTGACGCCGCATATGCGTGGAGCGATATCTCCAGGAGTTCCTTGAAATCCTGAATAGGATCAGTATGGATCTTTCAACCAATGTAAGTGGTGCTCAAGAAATGCCGTCCATTCATTTCCCACTTTACTGTTACTAGGTGTTTATTCCACATCAACCCCTTGTACTTGAACAAACTCTCCTTCCAACCCCTCCAGCTCATCAGTCTTCGAACATATCACATCCCACCAAACCCAGAACATCTCTATCCTAACAATTTATTTTTGTACAAGTCTTTAATCCTACCTCTACAAAAAACGAGCCAAAAACATCTATTCAATATCTTCTTGCTTATGCAAACTATTACACAGTCCATCATGATTATATGAGAGAGCCCACATTCGAATCGGCAAGCAGAGCATCATTTGGCGATACGGCGAGCTCGTGCAACGGCTGAAACATCGTAACCCCAAGGAAATAGCGTTTCCGCCAAGACAGTCAACGACGCTATGCTTGCATGGATACTAAAGCATGGAGCTAGGAAATAGACAGAGGGTAAGATCCTACAGAGGGCCAAAAGGGGGAAAACGCAGAAGCAGCGGTGGGATCAGAAGCAATATACCCACTAAAGTAAAAAGATACAACGGGTACTCCTAACCTAGCTAGACAAGCACCGCTCGCATACAACCCCCTCTACGAACAAGGGCACTCATGCTGAATAACCTCCTCCTCCTCCTGCACTCCTTCCTTGACCTAATACTACAGTAGCATCCCTTAATTCCAACTACGTATGCCCGTCTTCATCCATCCATCATCATCATCAACAACGAACCCCCCCCCCTCCTCGAAAAGAAACCCAATCCATTCTGTCTCTTTATTATGCCTTTCGAATCCCAGACCACGGAAACGGCAGCTCCGCCCGAGGAAACTTGACGTTGGGGTTTTGTTTTCTGAAAGAGGAGAGAGTACTGGCTGCGCTTGTGATGGGGTTGGATGTGAGATGCGGCTTTGGACGGTTCTTTGTGGGGGGGGGGGGGAGGGAAGACGTTGTTGAGGTTTGAGAGGGATTGTTGGATGGGATAGGTAGGTCAAGGTGGGGTGGTGGTGAAATGGAAGGGCAGGAGGGTGGGTGATGTCCAGGGAGAAGGGGAAACGTTGATGTGAGAGAAGGATAGGAGCGTTAATGCGAGAGGAGGAAAAGGAAGAGGCGGCTGGGGATAGCGGACGAAGGGCTATTGTAGTGGATAAGAGACGACTCTTCTAGTTGCAATTACGGGAGCAAAGAAGCCACATCTCCTCGAGATGAGCATAGAGGTAGTTGACGCTAAGCCACTGCCCCCTCTACCCCAACCTCACCTCCACGCCTGCAAATTCCTCAAGACACAACTCTCTCCCCTCCTCTCCACAATACTGCCAATGACCTTCACCTCCTCCCCAACCTCTCTGAGCTCATCAATAGTCTCTCCCAACTTTTGCTTTGCAACAACTAACACCATTCCCAAACCCGTGTTCAGCACCCTCGCGAACTCTCCATCCTCCAAATTCCCCTCTTTCTTCAACCACTTCATCACAGATGGCATCTTCCACGTCGAAACGTCAATCTCGGCCGCCAGATGATCAGGAAGCATCCTAGGGACGTTTTCGACCAAACCACCGCCGGTAATATGCGAGAGACCCTTTACGAGATCCTTTTGCACAACCTTTAGGATAGGCTTGACGTAGATCCTCGTCGGCGTCAGTAAGCTCTCACCCACGCTCATACCTTCAGCCCACGGCGCCTGATCTTGATATGTCAAGCCGGCGTTCTCGACGATCTTCCTGACCAGCGAAAAGCCATTGGAGTGGCAACCACTACTCGCTAGCCCCAGAAGGACATCCCCAACTTGCATGGTCGCTTTATCAGGCAATAACGATCTGCCTTGCTTGACTGCTCCGACGGTAGCGCCTACGGCGTCGTAGCCGCCGTCGGAAGCAAACATGCCTGGCATTTCCGCGGTCTCGCCGCCTATAAGCGCACAGCCAGCCTCCCTGCAACCGGTAGCGACACCGCTCACAAACGCCTCTGCGACCTCAACATCCAATTTCCCGCAGCTGTAGCAGTCAAGGAAAAACAGGGGCTCAGCGCCTTGCACCACGAGGTCATTTACGTTCATGGCTACTAGATCGATGCCCACAGTGTCATGCTTGTTCATCGCATGTGCAATCTTTAGTTTTGTGCCTACACCGTCGATGGCGCCAACAAGGGTTGGTGGCGAGTTGTAGCCTGCAGCCGCAAGGTCAAAGAGACCGCCGAAGCCACCAAGGTCGGCTGGAGCGCCGGAGCGAGCAGTGGAAGAGACATGGGAGGTTATGCGTTTGACGAGGTTGTTGCCGGAACTAATATCCACGCCGGCAGAGGCGTAAGTTAGTGGCGTGCTGTTGGTGTGGGCCTGGGGTGCAGGTGTGGAACTGGAATTAAGAGCGCGGTGGCCGATATCGGTACGGTGATGCATTTTAGGAAAATGAATTGTTGAGATTCCGGTGTAAGCAAGCATGACCGCGGCATCGAGTGTCGCGGCTGTGGACGTAGCTGCTATGACCCGGCCGCCAGAGGTCGTAAGATCTTGGGAAGCGAGAGCAGTGCCGGCATGAAATATCATAATGTCAGAAGGTGGTGGTTTGAGGGTTATAATGTCGCCGCGGGCATAGGGCCCCGGATAGCCTCCTGCCGCTGCGACGACGGTGGCGGAGAATTTACGTTCGGTTTTGATTGATATGGCATCAAGATAATGGTCTGTACATGCTACCATGATCTCTGCTAGATCGGTGTCCGCACTCATCAACGGAAGCAGTGTTTGTGTTTCTGGGTCACCGAAGCGAACGTTGTATTCAAGGACCTTTGGCCCGTCCTTAGTAATCATAAGACCGGTGAAAAGTATGCCAACAAAAGGAAAGCCTAGTAATGGGTTAGTTTATTTTCATGTGGGGCTATAGAGAGATCCCAACCTTGCTTCCTCATCCCATCAACAGTTGGCTGCAAAATTTTACGGTGTACCTCCTTTATCAGGTGTGGCGAGGCAATATTCGCTGGTGCATAGCAGCCCATGCCACCGGTGTTCGGTCCCTTATCGCCATTGTATATCTGCTTGTGGTCTTGTGCTGGTGGAAGAGACCGAATCGTGTAACCGTCACTGAAAGTTAAGAAGCTCAATTCGTCGCCCTCCAGGAACTCCTCGATTACCACTTCATCTCCTGCAGCGCCAAATTCCTTCTTCTTCATGATGTCGTGCAGAGCATTATGAGCCTCCTCCTTTGAAGATGGTATAATCACCCCTTTGCCAGCTGCTAAACCACTCGCTTTGAGTACGATATTGGGAGAAACGTTATCGAGGAATTCATTCAGGTATTCTTTCGCTAAATCGTAATCCGTAAACTTCTTATAACCCGCCGTTGGTATGTGATGCCTGGTCATAAAATCCTTGGAGAACGCTTTTGAGCCTTCCATACGTGCAGCAGCTTTGGTGGGCCCGAAACATCGTATCCCGGCTATTGTCAGGACTCAGCAATACATAAATTTTGCTGAGGGCAATGCAAGCCGCACCTGCACGGAAATACCCTTCGATTCCAGCAACTAACGGCGCCTCAGGGCCTGGAACGACGAGATTCACCTCGTGCTCCTTTACGAATGCAACGAGGCCGGGGAAATCATCTGCCTTTACTGAAGTCACATTTTGTACATTTCGCATGTCCCGTGCCGTCCCTCCCTCCCCTGAACGTCAGAAAGATATCGTAACCTTTTCGGTCTAGAGCAGCTTACATTGCCGGGGACGACATATATGATGTCCACTAGGCAGTTGTCAGACTGTGGTGAAAGTCAGAAAGAGATCAGGGAGACCAGTGCTCTTATGTTTACCTCGAGGAGATTGGCTCAACTTCCAGGCGAGGGCATGCTCTCTGCCACCATTGCCGACCAACAATATACGTAGATGGTCCTTCTCCATCTTCAACGGTCTTTGGAAGATTCAGTATCTGCGGCAACGCTGCAGCTGGGATGAAGTTCAGTAAGCGAGTATTGCTTAGTAATAGTGTCACTTTTCTGATGCACCATAAAAATATTTGACCACCAGAATCATTCAATTTCTCAAATTCCCTCAAATTCCTTACTTAATGTAGAGACATGAATATGGATATGAGTATATCGTAATATATAACCTTCGAGGACCAAACTTCCTTGATCATACATACCTGTCATCTTTTCGAAGCCCAACTACCGATTCAAATCAAGTCTTGCTGTGACAAGGTTCGATAGCTAGTTCGAAAATGATCAAGATAAGTGAGTTGATACTTGGACTTTTTGAGAAGGCTCCAATACTAAGAAGCTTATAGGAGTTCCGGCCTCGTCCGCCAATATTGGTATGCTCTTACCTTAAACCCTGAAATCAGACACGCTCGCTCACTCACGTAGGTCCTGGCTTTGACGTGATTGGACTCGCTCTCTCCGTCTACCTTGAACTCCATGTCACTGTTGCTCCTGCTTCTTCTCCAACCTATCTCAATTGCAGTATTTCCTACGATGGCTCGGGTTCTGAAAACATCAGTCTAGTCCCAGATCGTAATATTATCACACAAGCTGCCTTATATGTGCTGCGCTGTCACAATCGGCATGAATTTCCCCTGCAAACACATGTTCACATCGTCAACCCTATTCCCCTTGGTCGAGGCCTAGGCTCTTCTGGGGCAGCAGTGGTCGCAGGTATTATTTTGGGAAATGAGGTCGGGAATTTCGGGATGTCGAAAGAGCGAATATTGGACTTTTGCCTTATGATTGAAAGACACCCAGATAACGTTGCTGCAGCGCTTTACGGCGGCTTCGTTGGCACCTATCTGAACGAATTGAACGAGATTGACATGGCACGGAAAGAGATACCACTTAGTGAAGTCTTACCAGCACCAGCTGGTGGGATGGACACTGGAAAGACGCCTCCTCTACCGCCGCTGAATATTGGTCATTACATCAAATTTCGATGGGCCCCAGAGATCAATGCGATTGCCATCATACCCGATTTCGAAGTCAGTACAGCAAAGGCGAGAGATGCCTTACCCAAAGAGTACAAGCGGGCGGATGTGGTCTTTAATCTCCAGCGGGTCCCTCTCCTCACTTATGCTCTAGGTCAATCTCCTCCACAACCCTCCCTTATTTTCGAAGCTATGCAAGACAAGATGCACCAGCCATACCGCCAGACACTTATTCCAGGACTGAAAGAGGTCCTAGAGTCGGTAACGAGTGTTTCCCACCCTGGGCTTCTTGGAATTTGTCTCTCGGGTGCCGGACCCACAGTGCGTGCTATGAAGTGTTTCTCTCCTAGTGATAGATCCAAGCGTTGACCAAATCTGCAGATTTTGGCACTTGCGACAGGCAATTTCGAAAATATCGCACAAGCCATCATTGATCGGTTTGTAAAGGAAGATATACAGTGCCAGTGGAAATTGCTGAAGCCGGCGGAAGATGGCGCCACTGTAAGCAGAGAAGGTGTTCACTCAATTCTGGGGTCAATCCTGGACTATGTGAATTCGGCTGTTCGGAGCCGGACATAGCCGCATATATGAAGAGCGTTCCCTGTCTATCACGTGAAAAGCAACTCTGGGAGAATCATTCACGGCCACCTCTGGATATATTCACCACCATAGAGGGGGCAGAAGGAAGGCCTGCGAAGCCGCTTACGATTTTGAGACTAAACTCGAAGTTTCCCTTTCAAGAATGAATTGGAGTATAGAAAAGAGCGGGAGACTTCGAATCACCAATGGAAGTTAAAAGCCAGTAAACAACAACCTGTCTCTGTAAAGTATGTGGGTAGGAACAGTTTTCAGAAACAAGTGGCAATCTTTCCCTTCCACTTGAAAAATCCCATATTTGACTCCAAATAGCCAATTGGACAAGGAGTCATATCAGTTTCTTGAGAAAAGCATAGTGGTTGACCTAAAGTTCAAACGCAATGTATATGCGATAGAAAGATCTGGAAAAAGGAATCTATGAAGTGAGCCAATCTTGACCCAGATTGTCACATCCTCTGGCAGTCTGAGGGACTATCGGTTGGTTTTTGGTGAAAGGCGCTACAAATTGCCTCAAACTGCGATGTCTAGAAGACTGGTTGTTGTTTGACAGCGGACATGTAGGTATGACCAGCAAACTCCATGGTTGAGAACATACTGATCTTCGTACAGACTTAGATTCTTTCCGTCACAATACCTAGTGGTGGAGAACCCTGTCTGTTGCCAAGGCTCTCGCATGCGTACATTGCCTCGAGACTCTCTCCACCGGAGCCCCAAGCATTCCCAAGAAACTAGTAGAGCTGTTATCGATCTGCTGGCGGAGATGTTAAAGATCAGGCACATCATATTGTCGTGATTTGATTGCGGGATTTTTGGCGACCCGAATCATTCCAGTAACTTCTCCATTCTCAAATGTTCGTCCAATTTCCAAGCCTACGCTAACTGATAAGACCTGAGATATCTCAATGCATTTGCTATTACTAGGGCCTTTATCTTGACGCACCGCATTCAATCAATCATAAGGACCAAGCCTCACTGATTACGGACGAGCGCCGATGACTTCGTCCAATCATCACTGGAAGACAAAACCGAGCGAGTAATAAATCCCACATTTAAGGTGTGCTCAAAGGCGTTTCTTTTCGCAGAGCCCCAGCACCACACGTCACAAACGTGGCTGTTACTGCGGCGAGTTGAATGAGCCAAGAGCGATGCCGCCAAAGGAGGAGGTCTAGTGCATTAGGAGGGGGAAGTGAGATGCTAGAGGTGCTGGGGGTATAAGGATAGGGTGACGGAATGATCTTGGTTGGGAAAGTTTTATGCTAGGGAAAAGGAACATAGCTGAAGAGGACTAGCGGCCCAGCTTTCCGGACTGCAATTGATGTGCTTGGAAATTTTCTTTTCGCGTGAGCTGAAATGGCAGCTCAGCTAGATGTAGGACGCAAAGTACTGTAGAGTAATATCTATTCTCTGAAAGTTAAGTTAAAGTCAAATTATTAATGGCATTGTCCTTGATATCTCTATCTGGGGTATCTCAAATCAACGCAGCACAATCGCGAAATTATTTCTAGTCCCTCCCTGCCGCACCTCCTCTTTTTTGAATACTCTCCTGACTTCCTCTACATGCCCGTCATATCTCCAAAGGTAATAAACGAGTTTAAGACTCATTTTCCTCCTTACCTTGACGTACCCTAAGGCCTGCATAATCTCCTCCAACTTCTCCTCATTCAGGTATCTAGAGTTGGTAACACAAGATGCCGGCAGTACAAGGAACAATCCTGGAAGGGCTTCCTCTGCCTCAGCTTTCAGCTTCTGTGTCCTCAAGAATTCCCCAACCCGCCTCAGCATGTTCCCTCTTCCTACTGCATCCCCAACGTAATTCACCACCAAACTCAAGCTTACGATATCGAAACCCACAGTTTTTCGCTTTTGTGACGTAGGTATAGGCATCTCCATGAAATCTTGTTGCGCAATTCCTGGCTTTTGAGAGTGTAGATCTATCCTCGTAACATCAAATATGCCGCTCTTGGAGCAAGCATTGTCCGTCCTGAGTGCGCCAACTTCTAGCATTCTCAGCTGCTCTTCCTGCCCAGAAGCTATGCTAGCTTTGAAGTCCGGGAGGATCTCGGAGAACCATTGCATAAGCACACGACTTGAATCCCCACCTCGCTCGGATGATTGCCCTCGGATGCTCGCTTCTTGGTATTTCTGCAGGCCGCCAGAGGCCGAGAGCTGGGCTTGGAGAGAAGCCGCGGCTGTGATATCGTTGGCGACTACAGCAGCATGGAGCTGCTTCTGAAGTGTGTGATGAGAACGGATAAGGGAGCGCGTTGCGCGGGAGGAGAGCGAAGAAGGCCTCTTAACCGTCGGCGGCCGGGTGTTGGAAAGGAGCGATTTTCGTTTGTGGATGTTTGAGCCCATGACGGTTGGCTGTATGGCCTAACCAGCTAAGCTGGGTAGGTAGTGTCTGTGTTCAACCCATAGAAGAAGATCTAAATGATCGAGAATGTGGGTTCAGAAGGTCGTGGTCGGTAACCACTGACGCTAGTGCAGCCCACAAACTAGGGTTTAGCGATAAATCGCTTGAATGCTGAACATTCGTGATTTAGTCGACGACGAGCACCCACAACCACCGCAATGGCGCCAGGCAAAGATAGTAAGAAGAAAGGTTAGTGCCAATCTGATCATCTGCGGGCTCTGTAAACTGCGCCGCGCAGAATTTTGTTTACCGATCTTCACGCTTGAGTGATCTGCCCGCTATGCGTTCCAGCATTTGCAAGATCAAACAAGTGATTCCAAATGCTCATATGTTTCTAGGACCTGTCACGGGCAAACACAATGCCAAAGCCTCCCTCGCCGCCAAAGCCGCCCTCAAAGGCGTACGTCCAGCCCCAAACTCTTCCCAGATGCTCCGTGCATCCTTCCCCATAGACTCCCTCCCGGCTTTCACTGACCGCTCCTCCAGAGCCACTCCAAGAAAGTCCGCAAAGTGCGCCTTTCGACAACCTTTCACCGGCCGAAGACCCTCCAACTCTCACGCGCCCCCAAATACCCCCGCAAATCCGTCCCCCATGAGCCCCGTCTCGACTACCACAAGGTCATAGTCCATCCTCTAAACACGGAGAGCGCGATGAAGAAGATCGAAGAGAACAACACGCTGGTGTTTATTTGCGATGTCAAGGCGAACAAAAGGCAGATCAAGGAGGCGCTGAAGAAGTTGTACGATGTGGATTGCGTCAAGATTAATACGTTGATTAGGTGGGCATTTACTGGGCTTCATATAACTAACACGGAGACGGGAAAGAGTGCTAATATTAGTTGTACACAGGCCCGATGGATCGAAGAAGGCATTTGCGAGGTTAACGCCGGATGTCGACGCTTTAGATATAGCCGCGACGAAGTTGGCAATTGTCTAGATGGTGGTCGGGGTTGGTGGTTGAGACATCTCTATGGCTTTTCAGGCTTTTGCAATTGACACATTTTGCATCCAATTTTCGCATTATGGCTCATAAGTGGAATATCTGATGCCGGTCCACATATGAGGACATCTTCTGCCTTCCGTATCTCTGTCTTGGCTCCCAAAGACAGCCGTTGTGGTCATTCCACAAGCCTACATTCTGTAGACCTAGCCCAAGCATCCCTTCCAAATCTATCATCGCCCTTCATCTATCCCCACCCTTCGCCCTCCACCACGTATGTTATACAACTCTCCCCAGTCCAGCCTCCCGCGTCCCGCGTCCTGCCTCCCTATTATACCTCAGACCCCTCCGGTCCCCACCCCTCACAAACCCCCACCCCCCCTCATCATCTCCAAATGCCTCAACACACTCACATTCGCATCCAAAAACCTATCCACACAATTCTGCGTGCACGTCTCCTCCCCACTCGTCAGCGTACCCCCCGCGATTTTATTACCCGCCACGCATTTCGTCCAGCAAATGTCGGCGAGGTTGTGAACGGCTGTCGGACGAGAGCGTTAGCAACCCCTCCAAGCAAACATAGAGCAGCGGAGGGAGAGAGTAGGAAGGGATTGAGGGAAAGAAGAAGAAGTTGCAGGGAGGCCATACATTCCTGGATCTTAGCCTTTTGCATTTCATTCTTTAGCGATTGCTGGAGGTCGCGCTTTTCGGCGTCGGAGAGGCTGTCAATTTGGGATTGCGAGACAGATTGCGGGTCCATGGTTACGAGTTGAGCTGGAGATAGGGGAAAGAAGGAGGGAAGAGATTTTGAGGCAGGGGTTTGTAAGGTTTGGGAGAGAGTTTGGAGGAGGGTTCAAAGCTTTGGGTGAGCTCTCAAGCAAATAGATAGATAACGCGCTGATGATCGTAATATATTATACTGCTTTTTGAATATACGTATTCATTTCAAAGCTTTACAATAACTCCAATCTTAGATTTAATACTCAGGTTAGTATTCAGAGATACTTCAATTCAGATATAATATTGAAGAATAAATACCATACAAGTCCGCAAGATGTGCTTGTCAGTAGGGTAAATACTAGCGCCCTAGTACTGTATTCTACTAGCTAAAATTACCACACAGAAGCATCACCCTCCAGCTGAGATGGTGCCCCACGCTATCTACATTCGCAATCACTGCAACATGGACTGTTTATGCTGAGCTCTTATGCCGGAAGTGACCTCTTTCAGTTGAAGACACTCAGACCTGAACATTTTGCGGCTTATAGCTCATCAAGTTCCTTGAGCCCTCTCGTACCAAACCCATAGCCATCGGCTTTGAATAGGTTCTGTTTGCGCATACGGTCTTGACATTCTCTCTTGGTGAAAATGCCGGGGCGTAGAAAAGCTCTACTGATCGGAATCAATTACACTGGTTCCTCCCATCCCTTGGCCGGTTGCGTCAACGATGCATGGAACATGCGAAGATACCTTGCCGATGAGCGCGGATTCTCCGAAAAAGAAGGCGACATGGTCATGTTGACGGACATTCCGGAACACAGTGGGAAAGCCTACGAGCCAACTGGCGGTAACATCATGGCAGCCATCAACTGGCTGGTGACGGGCAATCCCCCGGGAAGCTCACTGTTCATATCTTACTCTGGCCATGGGAGTATGAGTTGCCCCGAGTAGCTGGTGATGTCTGGTGGTTAATCTGACACCTCGGCAGGTCAGGTCAGAGACCCTGATGGCGATAGAGGCTCTGGGTGAAAGACCCAGCTATAATTGATTAAAAACATGTGCTGATGTAGATGCAGGCTGGACGACACGATCTGCCCTGTGGACTACGAAAAGCACGGTCAAATCACTAGCGATACTGTAAGCCTCGTTGAGCATTGCTACTTTGATGGCCAAAATCTCATGTAACAAACCAGCTACACCGAGCGCTTGTCTCTACAATCCCACCTAACTGCAGAATGACCATTCTCTTCGACTGTTGTCATTCCGGCTCAGCCGTCGAACTCCCATATGTCTACCGTCCAGATTCTCAAGGCAATATCAATTTGATGGATAATGTGAAGAAAGGGATGGGCCTTGTCGCTGCCGCCTCAGACCTTATGCGGGGAGGCTTCAACCCGAACAAGATCCAAGATGCGAAAATGCTGCTCGGTGGAGCCACATCGTTCTTCAAAGGCTTGCAACATCGCGACGAACCTAGCAATGAGCATGGCCTTGGAGAAGAGCATTTCGTGGAGAACTGGAAGGGTGAAGGGAAGGATGTTTGGATGTTCAGTGGGTGTGCTGATGACCAGACCTCCGCTGATACTCGAATTGGTGGACAGCCAACCGGTTTGATCGAAACTCTGGTATTTCTGGCAGTAGATGCTAAGGAATGTACAGGCGCCATGTCGTGGGCCTTCATCAACACTATGACGGCAAATCCTCGACAAAGCTACGTTAATGTCCTTCAAAACACGCGGGTAGGACTCCAGCAGGAATACAAACAGATACCACAGCTGTCAGTCGGTGGCGAATACGATCTTAACCAGCTGGTCGCAGTATGTTGACTGTGAATCCTTGATGGACTGATATGCATTGCTAACACAGGACACAGTTCTAAGCCAAGAGCCGTGGTTTTGGCTAAGAAGGTCTTGGCAGGGACAACTCTGATATTTGTCTGATACGAATTAATGGAAGCATGGCAGTTACGATTCAAGCAAAATTATCTTGCTAACTTTGCAACATACATGTTGACAACCTTGCTCATAACCAACCTCTCCCCACTTGTTCCCCCAACACTTTCTCCAGCACCGGCTCACCCCTCGCATCCCCTACCCAAAGCAGCATGCTACTATCCGCGATCATCACAACCTTAGATCAACACTTCACTTGTTATCTGCATCACCTTGAAACCCGATGTAAAAAATCTCGCCGTGGTTCCGACCTCTGAACCGCTCCAGCTGATGAACTACCCCCCGCACACCCGCACACATACAGAAGCCCTGCAGGCGTAAACCCATTCTTCGATTCCCTTTCCTATCAAGATGCCAACTCTCCCTCCCCCCAGCCCCCTCCACCCCCCCCCATCCACTCCTCTCACCCCAACTACCCTCCCAGACATCTCTCTCTCTCCTCACCTCCCTCCGATCTCGAATCTCGCCATTTCCCCACTCCGCGACCACAAAAATCTTTGAAAAACGACCGCTACGTCACCTCCTCGACGAAGAAGAGGAGGTAGGATGAGCAACTGCTACCAACGCTGCAATACACGTCTGAAGGTAGACACGGGCTACAGAGGCTGCTTCTCGCTGGTTGGTGTGGCTTTGGTGGGGCGTTGGGGTGTTACTGTAGTTAGGTAGTGGGGGAGGGAAGGGGGAGTGGGTAGGGTAGGGTAAGGGGGGGGTTTGGGGAAGGGGGGGGGCGTGCTTTGGATCTGCGGAAGGTTTTCGCGTTAGAGGTTCTGTGTGTGGTTCTTTCCGCAGTTGGGATGGGTTACCGGAAAATGTATGTATGTATCAAAGCGGGGATGTTTTTTCTTTTGGTTTTTTTGGTTTTTGGGAAAGATTTGGGGTGGTAGAAAGGGGTTAGCGCCTTGCATGAAAAAGAATACGACGAAGATGTTGACTATTTCCCACGTTGTAGAAAGGAGTTCTGGTTTTTGCTTGCATGGGTGTGTGATTTTTCAGCTACCGTACTCAGAGCTACATATCTACTTTTGTTGTGCGGCCCACTGCTCCCCACTGCTCCACCACTTGTGGCTTCAACACCACGTCTTTGACTTTCCCCGATCTCCTCGGATTCGATTTGCTGGCTTTCTGGCCTGCTAATATTATTCCAGGCTTTCAATAACCACCATTGATCCGAACAATCACATCGACGGTTTCGGGACCTAGGACGGGATTAGCACAGACCGAGCGCAAAGAGCGAGCGGAAGAGGAAGTGACCATAATGTGGGTCTTGCGACATGACGATTCTCGAGCCTTCTTTGAGCGGTTTCACGACCGCAAGAGCTAGCAAGGGGCGATCTTGGTCAGCAGCAGCCTCTTCCTAGCAAGTAAGAAGGGGCCAGTCGGATCCATACTTGAGTATCTCGCGGGCCGCAATTCGAGCATGCTATTTCCCTGCGGGTCTTGAGACCCGACCGCAACAAACCCAGGCGGCTGGTATGCACCGGATGGCCTGAAGCCGAATTCCTGCAGCGGAGGCGGCCAGATCAGTGGCACCGGTTTGGAACTGGCAATGATGTTGTCGTGGATGAGGTTGCCGTCTTTGAGCAGGAAGTCTGGCGGGCTGCTGCCCGTGGTGGTGGCTTGGAGTTGTTGTCATCCGAAGCCGTCGTCAGGGTCGTATAGGCGGACGGAATAGGTTTGCGAGCCGCTGCTGCCGAGACAGTTGGCCTTGGAGGCGTCCCGGAGCATCACGGTGAGGTTAAAGCTGTTTGGAAGGTCGCTTTCGTCCTGAAGTTGCTTGGGGGAAAGAGCGGTTTGGTGGAGGGGGTAGCGTGGGGATGCGGAGATCAAGTTGGCGAAGGGAGCGAGCGAGGCAATGCAAAAAGCTAGCGAGGTCTTCATGGTGGCTTGTAGTTGGGCAGATTGGGTGTTTGGTGTGCTTGGCCTGGGGATTATAGGGTTGAAGCTCCTTTTTTGCTTCACATAGATCTGACTGTGGTGGACAAAGTGACAGAGGCGGGGGGGGGTGTTCTTATAGCCGGAGGATTGAGCTTGTCTGGAAGCCAAAATCGTCTCTTAGAGGAGATACTCGGCTCAAGCAGTAGACACAGAAACTCAGCACATCAATGAACAAGACTAAGCCGGGGTCCAAGCGATTGAGGGATCGAGCTTGAAAATACACCAACCCAAACGTGGATATGGCACCCGAGGAACGATGAAAGAGCCCTCAAGGGAAACACCGGGCTTCTGTTAATTTGGTATCCTGGAGCGGGGCGAGCAGCACGTTGGAGCCAGTGCAGCTCCACTTTTGAGCAGTATTTCAAGAAGGTTAAGTGTCATCGCAGCCGCAGAGATTTCTTTTCCATCACCAGCGCTTATAAATGCTCTAGACTGACGTAGAACTGCCATACAGTCCGTTTGCCATGCCATGGGCGTTTCCAATACCGGACTTGGAAATAGTTGCATCGGAGCATGGCCATCTCTTGGCCGCTTGTGGGTTGCTTTATGTTGATACAGCATACTGCAGAAGGTACTACACAAAAGTAGCCCTCAGTATTGGTGTTCATCCAATAAGACTTTCTCAAGCGAGGCAATGTTGCTTCGCCGTACGTTTCGGCATCTTTTAATTTAGCATACCATCTTCAGCACATCAAGTGAAGAGCACGACTGGAACGAAAGACAATCGGAGATCGCAAGGTGTTGTGTAGTAGCTCCATAAACTCATACCCTGGTTGAGCTTCGTGGTTCTCAGTCGAAGATGACTGAGTGTGGTACTCGCTAATGTAAGTCAGCGGAGAAGCCGCAAAACTGTAGATCTGGGATCAGGCCGGAGGAACCGAGCCACTTACAAACAACGGAGGAGAGAAAACCGAAGTCGAATTGACCAAAGTTGCATTATGACAGTACGAAGAGTCGGTTTGCATCAATGAGAAGCCGTATACGTTCCAGGCTACCTTGACTGCACCGGGCGAGCTGCGGGGCTATTAAAATCGACCATCTCCGAGCGAATTTAGAAAGTACAGGACACAAAATCGTCGTCTTCGTCGTCTTAAATGGGGATCGTTGACTCACGCTAGGTACTAGATACGGAGTGCTGGAAATAAAAGTCTGCAAGAAGAGCGTATTACTACCTTAGTACCAAGGAGCCTTAGAGCGTCAGCTCAGAGCGGGTACCATTTGGTTCAAGTACACCGGGTTAGCCAGGTACACACAAGACAGACCATTGTTGATACACTATAATTGTTGAATCCGGAATGCAAACGGGAAACATGATACAGAGGATGGTGAGGAAAGACTTATCCTACACGAATGACTATCGACCACGTCGTGCAGAAGTCTGAGGAATGGAAAGGAAATGCAAAGCATCGGCCAGCCAGCTTCCCATGGACAGTGTATCTCTTATAACTTGAATCGAGAACTTTAAGCCCAAAATATGTGGAAATCAAGGTACTTATAAAGATTTCACAAGATCCAAAAGCGAATCATTGCTTCTCCGTTGTTTTACAGTCCCTGCACCTTTCTATAGCTTGGCGGCTTTAATGTCCTTCTCAAGATCTTCACGCTGTATGGCGGAATCAATGAGATTGCAGAAATTGCCGTCACGCGCCACACGAAGCCCCAGCTCCACACATATCCTAGATCAAAATATCCCCCAAGAAAAGGAATGCTACCCAGGAAAATAGCCATGGTACCTAGTAGACTCACGATCATGATCCAATGCCACGTCACCACCTCGAAAGCGACCATGATGAGCTCATTGATAACAAGGACAGTGAAGGAAACACTGACCATGCGGTCACTATCAACACTGCCGACAAGAATCTGACTGAGCCCTTGAATGATGCCGCCTTGGTAGATGCTAACGAGGACCCAGATGAAGAAGGTGCGGTAACTAAGGGAGGCGCCGGTGGTGAGTTCTTTGTAAAGTTCTGGGTAGAGGTTTGCGAGGCCTTCATCAACATCGGTGTCTAGAACCAAGCTAAACACTGGAGCCATGGTGTAGACGGTTGCGTAGCCAACAAGGAGCCAGTCGCGGTATAAGGCGTGTGGTTCAAACTTTGTGGCGATGCTGTACACGGTCTGGCAGACGGAGATGATGAGCCCGCGATGGATGACGAATTGAGCGAGCTTGGCGCTGCGCTTGTAGGAGTTACGGCCATGCCACACGAGCAATTTGGTAAGGTGGTGAAATTGCGTTATGGAAAAGTCTGCGGCGAGGGAGGCTTGGCGGCCTTCTTTCCCAACAATACCAATACCAACGTCGGCGGCTTGGATCATGGAGACATCGTTGCCGCCATCTCCGATGCAGGCGACCCGCTTGCGAGTGTGGTGTCGAATTAGGGATGCAACGTCTGCTTTTTGTGTAGGAGAGCAGCGGCAAGCTATCACTGCAGGAAGGAGTACGGCGAGGGAGATGAACTCTTGGCGGTGGTGGGTCAGGAAGTAGGATAGCGATTCGCCGTCGATGAGGAGAGCAGTTGAATCAGATTTAGAGCCCAGTAGTGATAGTGCGTCAAGTGCTGAGGAAGCGCTAGGGGCACTGGGAAGTTTGGTGATGGTATGGATGTATTGGGTACGTGAGACGAGTTTGGCCGAGACGGCAACGCATTGAGCCGTTTCGACTTTGTCTCCTGTAAGCATCCATATCTTAATCCCGGCATTGCGAAGAAGCTCCAGCGAAGGTTTGACATCTTTCTGAAGTTTGTCTTCGACACCGGTAACGCCAAGGAGCTCGAGGTTGCGCTCGAGGTGGTCTTTGACAACTCGTGCCATACTAGAGTCTCGACGTTGTAAAGACATAGAGGCTTCCTTGTATTGATTGGAGAAATCGCGGTACTGGTGGGTTGATAGCTTTTTCCTGCCAATGACCAGAGTTCGAAGCCCCTCCCGAGCCATATTCGCAGTTTCTTCATCAAGCCAGTCGTTGGCAGCTACAATTGATGCCATGACCGTGTCAGCCCCCTTTTGATAAAACCAAAGTTCTCCCGCTTCATCTGCCAAATCTACAGTCGATCCAGTTCCCTGGAGGAATCGCAATATAACACCCATTCGCTTTCCTTCCGAAGTGAATGGAAATATGTCGAGAATACGGACTTTGACAACAATGCGTGAAGTGTCAACGGATTGAAGCGTGATGCTATGCCTATCTCTGTGCATAAGCCGGAGTCCTACGCTCTCCGTCCATCGGACAATGGCGATTTCGTCTGGAGAAGAGGCTTGGTACGTGGTAAAATTGTGGCCGTTGTCTCCTTCAGTAGTCGGTGTAACGTTATGGCACAGAGCCAGGGCAAGAACAAGATCGCGAACACGAGATCCTATTTCTCGCCGTGTTCTTGTCGTGGAGGCTCCAGTAGAAGCTGCGTGGTATGTGGATGACGGGGTCACTAATGGCGAGGCTTCGATCGCGTCAAGAGAAAATCCAATCGAGAAGCCCTGGCTTATGTAGGACGCAACTTCGTCCATTGCTTCATTAGCATAAGAAACCGTTCCAACATGAATTTTCTTGAGCTCCATTTCTGATATTTGCTTAGTGATTTCCTGTCTTAGAGGTAAAGGCATACATACCATTTTGCGTTAAAGTCCCAGTCTTATCGCTCAAGAGATACTCAATGCGACCAAGTTCTTCCGGTATCGTGCTAGTCCTGACCACAGTTCCCGGCATGCCTTGATCGCGTTCAATGAACCAGGCATAGACGGTCTTGCCCATATCCAGATTGACACGGAGGCTGATCGGGATGATTGTCGAGAATAATATAAGAAATCTTGTAACAGCGACATACCATTTCATATCCGGTCTGTTCTCGAAGCCTTCCAAGGTGACCAGAACAATGGAGAGCGTTAGGGTTAGAGCACAAAGGATCTTCGTAAGATTATTGATCTCGTGCTCGAGGAGGCCTGTCTTGGACCGCGAAGGGCTTGTAGATAATGCTTGCCGAGTTTGGGCACCAGTGTATACGACTACTGCTAGTACTGTCGCGTTAGATGCAATCACTGTATTCGCCCAGGCCGTGTTGTCAATATTAAGCGGCGCTGTGACGGCCTTCTGGTCTTGGTACTGAGGCTGCATTACGGCACCATCACCCTTTAAATACGGTAGGTATTCGACTGTACCAACAAATTCGTTCACCTTCCTGTCTGGTTTGCCAGCGACAACTTTGAGCCGCGTGAAGTCACGTGGATCCAGCGGCTGTGTAAGAGGAGAAGCCAGACGCAACTTCCAGTCAGTCTCGCCATCAAGCTGGTCAGTGCGAATAAAAGCCTCTCCGACACCCCCGCTGTCTGAGGAGGATTGCTGCGCTATATCTGTAAGGCTTGCATCAGGACCAGCATTTGAAGGATCTGGGTCAATTCCAAGAAGGGGACTTTCTGCTTTAGACGGTTGTGGTTCGAACGTGGTAATAGCTGACTCGACGGTGTAACATTTCAGAATCACCAAATCAGCGGGCACCCTTTGGTCTTTACCCAGTTTCAGTACGTCGCCGACTTTGAGGTCCCGAGACTTGATTTGTATTTCGTCGACTTCAATATTTGATGTTTGCTCTGTATGGTGTCCATCAAGATTCTCCTCCTCCTCCGCAATTGCATCAAGACGAGTGCTCTTATGTCTGGCACCGCCCCTAGTCTTCCGTGATTTCAGTCGAGAGCTGTTCTTCCTCCCAGTTTTAACCACCATGCTTTTCGAAACATCTCGTAAACGAAGAACAGTATATGGTTCTTTATTTGATTCCCCGTCTCTCCTGCGCCGTGCAATGTCATCTAACGCCTCTTTCCCGAGAGTAATAGCAAGAACGCACGCTAATGGTACAACATATGTAGACACGTAACCAATTCGCAAAAAGGGTATAAGTTGAGACAGAGTCACCAAAAGGAAATACATATTAAAAAAGAAAGAGAACTCGTTGTAAAGCGTGCGTGGGAGGAAGCTCCAAGGGGTATATTTGGCGTTCGAGACCGCGTTGGGTGGAAACCGAGGGGGTGGGTATTGCCCGATGTTGATATTCCGAGACGTAACTCCGCCCTGGGTGTCTATGGTGTTCTCTGGGCGAGAACTTGCGCGCTGTTCAGCGGTAGACATGAATTTCGGTAGCCATGAATGAGAGGAGACATGTCCCTTCACACCATTTTCGTTGGAATTTTCTGAAGCGTGGCTGGTGCCATTGCTCAGAAGAGGCGCCTCATCCTCCCTTGAATTGGAACTTCCCGCTGCGTCCCTTGGATTACTGCTGCCTTGCAGCAGTCCTCGAGAGTTTTCCTCGCCATCTCTGCCATCATCATAATCGCCAATATAATCTCTGTTATATCCAAATCCCTTTGATCTCCCAGCCCGTAAATTTCTCAAGGGTATTTGCATTTCAGTACGCCGCTCCCTCCAGGCATCACTACGTCTATCACCGTAAGGTCGGTCCACTCCATGAGCAGCAATCGGATCCAGCTCATGCAGATCGAGCTCTATATCGGAGTCGGAATCCTCTGCGTTAGAATCCGGAGCATTCGGCTGGTGATATTGGTGGGCTCTTGACATTGTCTGATTTGATGCCGTAGTACAAGCTGGTCGGTGTGGCCAAGAAGTAATATCTTCACAGTTGATATTGACATAGTCTGGAGTTTAGAAAGATGATAGAGGCGAACTGAGAAATTGTAAGGTATTGCCTAAACTCCACGTACTCTTTCTTTGAGCCTCTGTAATCGTGAGCGGGAGGCGATCTCGAAGGTGGTCCAAGCTTATGCGCTAGCAGAACGCCGAGCCTGATGACAGCTCGCCGCATACTCTATGCCAGACTTGAGCCGGAGTAAATATGGTATCAGCCATACTGACCTTGGTGCTTTCTTACTGTTTTTTGTTGCCATCCAATGCTCCATCCAATGCTCTCCGTCCTTGGCTTGTAGGCATAGTTGCCTGAGAAGCTTGAAAAGGCCAGGAAGCAGAAATTCCGCCGCCTATATCTCTTACGGACTGACAATTCTCTAAAATTGCGGCCCGAGATCACGACAGTTGAGCTGAGGTGGGATTATCCTTTGAAGACGTATCTCGAATACGAACTCAAATGGATGTGGAAGCTTCGCAGTTGGATCAAGATGAAGGACTCGGATCGTGGCATCCCGCTATAAGACCAGACTCGCACTCCGCAACCCTTAAACACAGCCAGCAGGCAGAGGAGAGTAGCGGGGGCTTTTCGATTGCTGAAGGTCAAGCGGCCGAGTCGATATCACCAGAATTTCCTGTGCCATATCCGCCTTCCGCAGCTACACAGCATGATTCTCCCCTCTCGGCGGAGAACGACAGCCGGGACGATCCATATCAGAGAGATTCGCAATTAGGTTTGGTCACTAACGAGCATATTACATCTGCTCCGAACCATGTGCTTGCAACAGAAAACGATGGGTCTAGCAGAGAAGAAGAAATCTTAGAATATACCAATTCTGTCTTCCGGAACTCAGTGGGTTCAGCAACGGAAGATGGTCACCAACTACAATCTCAATCTGGGCATGGAAATCAAAATCATGACCTACACATTCCGTCTGTCGTACGCAATACCAACGGAGACCCTGAATCGATATCCCCTACGCAATCAGCGTTGGGCGACAAGGACGGGGTTACAGAGCTAGGAACGATCGGTGAGCTTGGACAACAACCTCGAAACCTGTTGGAAATTTTCGGCGCCATTGATCGTACGAATTCGTTTCCTGAGGTTCCACCTTTGCGCCACCCAGAGCAACAGCCAATCCATCCCCTCTCCTATACACAAGCACAAGACATCATGGAAGAGGATGAGATGCTTGTAGATGTTAGACCCGGTAAAGAATCATTATATGGCGAAGGGCGGGGGGCATTCGATCCTTTCGACTCTACCACAGATGGAGACGAAACTAGTTTTTTCGTCAACGCAGGCGGTGTTCGTTCGGAGGTTCCGAAATCGCCTGCTGATGAGGAAGCAAGATTTGAGGAGGGCCTACCTTTAATGCCATCAGGATCCAATGTTGACCAGACCACGGACGGCCTGAGTGGGTTGTATGATGGGCAGGCATTTCCTCCTCGGGTGCCACAGGTTTCCAACGGCGGTTACCACGCAGAAGCTGAAATTGCCTCACCTGACGAGTCATCCCCTTTCAGACCCCAACCACTTGACCGTAAATCGACAACTCAGGTCCTTCATTCATTACAACATGTTTCTAATGGGATCGACTATGAAGAACCAGGACAGGACAGCCCAACGAAGACCCACCCAGACGGGGATAGACCGACAACTTCGAAAGTTACAGCGGTTCCCGAATCAGCTGGTCCTGGCCCAAGACAGACCGTAGAGCCAAATGTAGAGCTCGACTTCTTCGGGCAAGACCCGAAAGACGAAGATCTGGCCGCGATGTGGCAGGCTGCACTAGGCGATGACGAGCTCCTTGACGAAGACGAGCCTTCTGTGGACCCGGCAGCATTTTTCGATGATGATGGAGAAGGCTTCCTAGATGTTACCCACGAAAGCTCATTGGATCAGGTCCAGTCTCAACATATGCCCTTCCCAGGGAACATGACGCAAGGATTTAACGATTCGGATCGCGAAAACACCGGTGGGACCTTTTCACGACATCAATACACGCCTACCCCTAATACACAACTCTCGGCCATAACTCAACAGCTCCCGCAAGCGACTTTTGGCATTAGCCGTTCCAGTGCAGCGTCAGCGGGTTTCATAAATACGCCACACCAGCAGCCATCCATTGCTGATGGGCTGTCTTCGACAAGACCGAGAATGCCGCAATCGACACAGAGCTTTGCTGATAAATCGAAAGGAGGGTATACCTCACCTTACGACCTCCCAATGGATGTCACGCGCCCAAAGAAGCGGAACTATACACAACATACCCAATCCGGGCTCAATGCCCAAATCGCTGCTAACAACTCGGCTCCACCTAGGAGCAGTAGTATGTATACCACGGGATCTACAAGTATTAACACCCCTCCGCCGTTGCCCAGTGCAGTCGGGACAAGCCCTTCTCTGTCAATTTCGAATGCTCCTCCCACACTCAAATCAAAATCCTCATTTTTCGAAGAGCTCCCTTCTGTCAAGCCTCGTCCGTCGAGCGGCATGGCCAGAGCTGCCAATCCTCAGACAAATATTCCTCGACAAACGCCTCCGCCGAATGAACCGCCTAGGCCAAGTCCAGCACGACCAGCGTCAAGCTCTTCTGGTGTCGCTCAGTCTTACCAGCTCCTTCCTCCAGAGCGAATGAATCCATATGCTAACGCTTCTCCGTTGGAACCTGTGACTCATGCGCTGCCCGTTTTGAATTCAAGATATTCGCCAGCTCCAGTGTCACAACAGGCTGTGCCTCCACCACGTGACCGCTATGCATCATCTCCTTCCACTGCTCCTCGTCCTCAATCAACGCAGATCCTGCCCTTCCAACCTCGTACATCCAGCCCACTAGCGGTTCAAAATACCACGGCTTCGCAGAACGCTCCTGCCCAGCCATATATTCGACAGGCATCTGTCTCAGAAAAGATTTCGCTTCCAATACTCCAGCAGGAGAATGTGATCCAACAGCTCCGGGAATCACCCCAGTCTAATCGGCCTTCACCTCCTTCTGTTAATAACCGTTACACACCTTCTAGCAGCTCGCCCCCATCCTCATATCCCGTACCAGCTTATGAGTCTTATGAGCCTGGTCATGCTCCCACCTCTAGTTTTCTATATAGCCATTCTCAAAAGCCCCCACAAAGCATCTCAGACAACGCAAACATTGATCCTCCCCAAAGGTCGCAAACCCAATCTCCGAGTGCTATGAGGTCAAGACCTGATTTACCTTCGAACGTCAAAATCCCTTATCAGCGGCCAGTTTCTGTTAATCATAGTTCGTATGGGAATGAAGCTCCAGCGCGCTCAGCAGCTATACACCAAGAAGATCAGCGCAAAAATCCAACTCCACCAGTAGTTAATTACATCAGACCATCAGATGGCCGTGAGAATGATCAGTTTGAGCGCTGGAAAGGATGTCCAATATTTACTTTCGGATTTGGTGGTACTATCGTATCAAGCTTTCCGAAACAAATCCCACGATACGCTGCTGGCCAAAGTTTTCCGCTTATTAAGTGCAGCCCTGGAGAAGTGAAGGTTCACACAGGTAAAGCTTTTCCGCTCGAGGAAAATATCGCAACTTTCCCAGGTCCGTTAAGATCTAAGAGCAAGAAAAAGGAAGTTCTTGACTGGCTACAAAAGCGGATCGTTGAGCTTGAGAACGCTCAGTTTCCGCTTATCCAAACTACGACCCTTCCGGACCCCCGTAAGCGTCATGAGGAGAAAGTCATTCTTTGGAGGGTAATTCAGACACTTGTGGAAAACGATGGGGCCATCGAAGGAAATCCTATTGCAGAGCGCTCTGTGAGGACCATACTGTCGCCAGAATTGGCTGTAGGCGACGACGCGAAAATACCCCTATACACCTCCAACGCTCCTCTTGTTGGTATCTCAAGGCCTGTTGGCTCGGTCAATTTATCAAAGACAGCCGATTCGGGGGCTGTAGAAGGTTTGCGTAAGATCTTGTTGCACGGCGAGCGTGAAAAAGCTGTCTGGCACGCTGTAGATTGCCGGCTGTGGGGACATGCGATGCTTTTAGCATCTACTCTCGAAAAAAGTATCTGGAAGCAAGTCCTTCAAGAATTTAACAGCGAAGAAGTCAAAGCATATGGCGATAACACCGAATCATTAGCCGCCCTGTACCAGATCTTTGCGGGTAACTGGGAAGAAAGCGTCGATCAGCTCGTTCCGCCTTCTGCCCGAGCCGGTTTGCAGATGGTCAGCAAGGCCACAATTGCTGGACCCCTGAAGAATGCACTGGATGGCTTAGATAGATGGAGAGAAACTGTGACCTTAGTTCTAAGCAACCGTACTCAGGATGATGGGAACGCTCTGCTGGCTCTGGGACGACTACTGGCTGGCTATGGCAGGACCGAGGCAGCACATGTGTGCTACATTTTTGCCAAAAATTCTGGACTCTTTGGTGGACCTGATGACCCTCAAGTCAGCGTTGCCCTTCTTGGAGCAGATCACTTGCAGCAGCCGTATGACTACAGCCGGGACTTTGATAGCATCCTTCTCACAGAAGTATACGATTTTGCTCGCACAGTGCTTGCGCCTTCGGCTGTTGTGACTGTATCGCCACATTTGCAATCCTATAAGCTGTATCATGCTTTGACTTTAGCTGAATACGGCTATCGGCCTGAAGCACAAAATTACTGTGATGCTGTTACAAGTGCATTAAAGTCAACTACAAAGCTATCACCGTACTATCATAGTCTCCTTTTTGCAGCTCTTGGGGATTTAGGTCAAAGGTTGCGGCAAGCACCAAAAGATGGTTCGACATCAATGATAGCTGGACTTAGTATGGACAAAGTGTCGGGTTCTGTCTGGACCAGGTTGAATCAGTTCATAGCAGGGGACGAGAGCGACGCGGAATCGACTGCTTCTGGTCTTGTGCACGACACCGCCGCCGGGCCATTTGCCAAAATCGCTGGGGACTCACCAAATATTAGTCGACCACCATCATCGGACGACTTATACGGGTCTTATCCTACAATGGGTGGTATTCCTCCACCGTTACCTACAGCCATTGGGTCCAACTCTCGCTATGCTCCTACTAATCAGCATACTCCTCGTTCATCACTTGAGCAACCTGCCCGACCATCCCAGGAGTTCCAACGACCAGCACAGAGCGAGATTCTCAGGCCTCCGTTCGCTCAGCAACGAACCCCTCTCGCCCGGTCAAGATCGGCTTCTACCAATCCGTTACAAGGACAGCAGCAGCATGACTTGTATAAGCCACCAAGTCAGCCTTCAATGTACACTCCGGCAACAGAAAGCTACCTGCCAACCCCCCCTTCGCAGCCTCAGTTTATGCCCACAGCTCCTCCTGACGACATCTCATCATCTCTTTACCAGGAGAAGTCATACCAACCATCCCCTTCATTGAAACCAGAACCACCCCGGGAAACTCACCAACCTCATCAAGAACCTCATTCTAATAGTAACTATGTACCATCAACCTCTGAGGAAAACCCGTCTACGTCGTCCTATAACCCTGGGCAATCCACTTACGAGCCTCCATCTAGTTACGACTATGATCCGCCTCCGTACGATCCCGAAAATCAAGACGGCAACGAAAGTCCCCAGCAAAAAAGTTCAGAGAAGGAAGAGTCATTCATGTATGGCAACAACAACGATGATCTCGCTACGAAAGCTGCCGCCCCCAGGGATCAAAAGGCGCAGAAGGATCGGGAGGCGGACGAGGCCTTCAGGAAGGCTGCTGAGGTCGATGGTACACTTTCCCACCTTCCCATCTTTTGTCCGCTAAATTAATGGATTCAACAGCCCAAAAAGGTCCTACACTAAATGCCAAAAAGTCTTGGTTTGGTGGCTGGCTTGGCGGGAGAAAAGAGTCGAACGATCTCACTCAGCCTGCAGGCAACGCTCCCATCAAAGCCAAGTTGGGCGAGAAAAGCTCCTTCTACTATGACAAGGACCTCAAAAAATGGGTGAACCCGAAGGGCGGCGATGCTTCTGCTGCCGCTTCTCCTACCCCTCCTCCACCTAGAGCCCCGCCACCATCGCGAGCAGTTAGTAGCGCAGGAGCTCCTCCTCCCTCCAATAATATGCCTCCGGTCCCTCCTCTCCCAGCTTTGGACACGCCGCCTATCAATGTCACAAGACCACCTACAAGTACTCCACGTAGCACGTATTCTCCTTCAAGAAGTGATTCAAATACAGTCGCAGCAGAGGGGGCTTTCGATAGCGAAACAGGTTCTACCGTATCAGCGGTGCCCAATGGACTCGGTCTTTTCGCACCATCGTCAGCACCACCTTCGAGACCGTCGACTGCAATGAGCAATGCGAGCACTATCGACGACTTAATAGGAGTACCACAGGCAAGAAAGGGTGGGACTGTCAAGAAGTCGAAGAAGGGAAGGGGTTACGTTGATGTAATGGCTAAGTAAGAGTAGGTAAATTCGGAGAAATTAGTGGATTGGCGTCGTGTTTCTACTTCAATTGTATTACTGGGTCTTGAAAGAGTTCTCAATTTCAAAACTGGAGTCACTTTGGGAACCTAGTTTCAACTGTAAAACACCCTCCTGGCGGATGCAACTTTGATATTGCTAGATGAGCAGTGTCAGAATTCTGTAGAACTTATGTAGGAAGAAGATTCATAATTTTCGGGGGTAAGGCAATCACTTCCTGGCTAGATCAGGAGAAACGTATACATATCATCTTCTCTTTTCGAAAGTCCAATGAAGCCGACTACAAAGCCCGTATGTTGTACGATTCAACAAGCCAATGTATCTTATACTGGATACTTCATGTCTTTCCCATATTCCTCATAGGATGGCAACGCTCAGGCTTCGGGCACCGGCTAACTCTATGGAGTTGAAATGTACCGAAACGTGCATATTACACGAAACTCAGGACTTTCAAACGCGAGCAACTCGGAATCAAATTGTATGCCTGTTTTATTTCCTAAGCACTTAAAGGTCGGCCGACCAGTCGCACAACGACACGGGTGGTGGCACGATATCGATTTTCCGAATAGGGTTCGATTGGCTGTAGGATTTCGGCAGCTCAGATTGGAAAGATGATGCACTTGTGTCTCCAAGGGAATGAACCGAGGGAATAGGTATATGAACTACGAATACCACGTTCTCCGTGTTGAGCTTGAAAACTTCGAGCAGGTATCGATGACCACCTCTAGCGAATCTGCTTAAGAAAAAGCTTGTGCTTATGCCGGCTTTGCAAAAGGATTTCTTTCATTGGTTGATGGTCGAGTAAAAAAAGTATAGCCAAGCTACAAGAGATGGGCTTCAAGACCCTAAACCAGGTGGATGTCACCGATGGCACAGTACAGCTTGTTGACGGTACGTCGAGCTATATTTTTCTCTTGAGCAATACCATATTACCAACGGCATCTCGTAGACCCGTATCATTCCCTAACTTTACCCAGACGACAATCGTCATCTACATTTTAGAAAATCGAACCTCGTCCTCGTGCCGCAACCATCGTCAGATCCAAACGACCCACTACTTTGGCCACAATGGAAGAAAATGCTGGCGTTTGGAACTGTCTGCATGTTCACGTTTTTGAACAATTGGGCTGGAGATGGTAATCAATCTTTCTTAACAATCTCCAAGTCTGTTATAAGATGGTCCTGACGATTCGGATCAGGTCCAGCAGGCGGCTTCGCCAACATCGCAGCCTACTTCAACATCGGCCTCAGCCAGACCTCCGGGCTTCTATCCTGGCTGGTGCTAACGCTTGGACTTTCTGTATTCTCCCGAATCGTTACCGACATCTGACTATTTTTTCTCACATCTCTGCAGAACTTCTTTTGGGTGCCCTCAGCCATTTACTTCGGCAAACGACCCGTTTTTCTGACCGCATGTTTCTTGCTCTTTGTATGCTGCATCTGGGCTGCTATTGCGAAGTCCTTTGAGAGTCTTTTGGCGGCGACGATTGTGGGTGCGTTTGCCGGAGGAGCTACGGAGGCCCTGGGAGCGGCGATAGTGAACGTATGTATGGCTTTCTTTCCCCTTAGCTCTAGACGAGGGCTCTTCGAAAGATTCAGACTCGTGACGAAGAACTGATTAGACTCAAGGACTTGTTCTTCCTTCATGAACGAGGCTCGAAGATGGGCTACTATATTATAGCTATATCCTGGGGAAGCAATATCGGGCCTCTTTGTGGAGGTTTCATCATCGGCAGTAGGCTTCTTCATCTACACTACCTTATCTTCTACTGATTCTCCAAAGGTGTCGGATGGAGATGGCAGAAATGGGTCAGCGCCATCTTCCTGGGCATCAACCTCATCATGGTGTTCCTCTTCGTTCCGGAAACACGTTTCCACCGCGGTTTAGATCCTTTAATTGCCCCGGAGGTGGTTCAGGAGCCGAAAAGTAGTGCTGAAGTGCAAACTCAAGTTTTCGACGACGGCACTTCGAAGGAATCCGGTGAAGGAGTGAAGAGTGTCAGAAGGACGTACCTTCAGCAGCTGAACCCCTGGTCTGGAATCGATCCCACATCGTCGTACCTTAATCTTTTTCTGCGCCCTTTTCCCCTAATTCTCTACCCAGCATGTCTATTCGCTACCTTGGCCTGTGAAACCCCCTCACAGTCTCGAAACAAAATCGCTGGAATCTGATCCGTTCCCTAGACTCCATCTCCCTCGCTCCCACCGTCGTCTTCAGCATCGTCTCCTCTTTCGTTTTCGAAGCCCCCCTACAACTTCACAGCCGGCATGAACGGCCTAGTCAACATCCCCGGTCTCAGTGAGTCTCCACTTCCTTCACCCCTGTTCTAATCCGCCCATGCCCCTTTCCTGACACCCACACCAACTTCTCAGTCGGCAACGCCATCGGCGCCTTCCTCGGCGGTCACCTAACCGACAGCCTCTCTCGCCGCACCGCGCGCCACAACCACGGCATCTTCGAACCTGAATCTCGGCTCCCCCTGCTCCTCCCCCCAGCCCTAATCGTCACAGCCGGCCTCCTCCTGGTCGGCTTTGGCTGCGAGCAGCACCTGCACTGGGCAGTCATCTACGTCGGCTTCGGCTTCATCAGCGTCGGCCTAACTGCAGTCGCGAATATCGGCATGACGTACGTGATGGATAGCTATTTTGCCGTGGCGGCGGAGTGTCTGCTGATGATTAATGGGCTGAAGAACGTGGTTGCTTTCGGGTTTATATACGCGGCAGTGCCGTGGGTGCAGGGGCAGGGGTATGCAAGGTGCTTTGGGGGGTTGGCGGGGATTTTTGTGGGGGTTTTGCTTTTCGCTGTGCCGCTCTGGGTTTGGGGTGCGAGGATTAGGCATCACACTGCGGAGAAGTGGGCGTTGATTAGTTGGTAGATGTGGATCGGAGCTGAATATGATTGTTAATGCTGTTCATGGACAATATTCCCCCTTATTGGGCCTCGGCCGATGCCCTTAGGAAAAATTGAAAGTTCACTTTATGGCTTATGGTCTGTAGCTGGTAGTATTGGACCCATTCTTCTTGGCCTTTATTTGAGACGAACAAATACAGGCTGAGAGGCCCCTATTGACAGGGCAGAACATATTATCAGTAATACATCGAATCGACAAGAAAGACTTATTGTGCTATCGCCATTACTTGAGCTGGGTAAAGGAGACAGAAAGATCGGAGTTCAAGCGGACTGCTCGGCACCGAGATTCACGGTAGGGACAAGTTTTTGACTGTTGGGGGTTCGATAGGAATTGAGAACCTGGTGTTACGGAGCAATTGCTGAGAAAGGGAAAGCGCGAAGGACTTTGACAGATTGACATACATAGTAGCTTTTTAAAACTGCTAGTTCTTGGAATTGGCCGACAGAGATGGTACTGCCGAAGGATACTACTGTTGCAATGCAAAGAAGATTGCGTGAATGCCGCAGAGCGGATGGATCATTGCCTGTCCTTGTTCTCGAAGTGGTGACAATAGCGCCAGCTGTAACAGTAACAGCGATGCGATGGTTCAGTTCATAGTTCCGTATGACTGTCGCTTACCTTGCGTTGATTGAGATATGAAGCATAGAAGTTAACTTGTAGAATGCAGAGCAGCCTGAGTTGCTATCTTTGGTCAAGAAGCTTTGATTGAACGACATTCCCTGAATTAATGAGACAAAATTGCTGAAGTAGAAGCTATATGGGGTATCGTGGAAAGCTCGGAAGGCTACAGTGATACGCCGAAGAGCGCCACCGATAGCAGTAGAAAATTTCAAGACATCGAAGCGAAAAAGATACAACTGGCTTGGGACTGTAATTCGCGGTCAGGATTCCATAACCATGCATCATGTCTGACCCTTGTAAGTACCAGGACGAACGGCCTAATCCGACGTGAGATCTACTACGTCGGTGGTATTTGAGCCTCGAGACTTTTTGCGAGCACCTGTAATTTCCCAGTCATCACGCTCGCGCTTAACTCGTGCACGGGTGTTCGGGGTCTCTGACTTGGTATTGGGCTCGCCTTTCAAAAAAGCAAGTTGAGCCTGCCTGGAAGTCAGATATTCTGCAAGCAGACATGATAATGGAGTATGACTAACACGCAAGTCATTGATCACTTGCTCATGATCAGCAACTCTCGAGCCATCTCGCTTGGTGGGGGCCATTGCCGCTGATTGGCGAGGTCTTTCCGTGGTCTCTAGGTCTGGAGACGGGGTTCTGTCGATGCAGCCAAGCATTTGAAGAGTGCCTACCAAACTCGACATTAGAAGCAAGATTTCACAAGGACTCCATGTGAGCTTACGCTTTGACCGGTATAAGATGTTCCAGCAAAGAGGTTCCCCAAGTGGTCCATCAACCCGACGAGCCTGAACGCTGGGCGGTGGTTCCCTTCCTACCACATAGTCGGTGAAGCTGAGAGATGGGTCAGTCACCGCGCTATTAATTTGGTAGTGTGTAGTACTCAATGGTGTTGGCGATGGCCTTGCCTTTCATTATTTTCTCAGAAACATGTCCAACCCTGCTTAGGGGACGCTTCGACGAAATTGTAATAACTTCATTGTGTTTGACTCGCTCTATCATCAGTCGTATTTGGCCCAGCATTTGTACCTCCTTTGGGGTTACATCTGACCCCATCGTCTCACCTGAACGTGGCGCTATGTAAGACAGTGCCTCAACATTGATTGGCTGCACTTACTGATAGCTAATTCTCCAAAGCAGAGCTTGCCAGATCTCCACTGACCCGAGCCTTCGCAAAACTGAGAAATTCTAGAGAAGACGATTTGTCGATCCTCCAAAGGCCGATTCTTCCATCCAGGTGTTCTGCTGACTTCGCTGTAGAATCCCTTCTTATCACCATCAAATGAAATGGAGGCTCGAGCAGCGTCGCACCGACCCATCTCAAACGTATCGCTCAACGTTACTTTGACTTCGAAAGTGGCACCAGTAACTGCTTCGATATAATTCTGGCGTGTCCGTGGTTCCTCGTTCCCGATCGCATCAGGATCATCGTATAACGAAAGCGATTGACCGTTCGAGATGACCTCGACTTTCACGCCTTCGAGATGTGCCGAGGCTGGCATTGTATTGCTTCGAAGAGATGCCTTGGCTTCTAAACTACGGAATACAATGAGGTTGGTATTGCGATTGAGGATAAGGGGATTGTACCTACCACAGCTACTAATCCAAGGCTTCGTCTTTTGCGGCGTGGTTTCTCTGACCTCAGATCCCCAAATTGGCCACAATTCTGACGCGTCTCGCAAACGCGCGGGAAACTCTAGAGTAGGTCACGTGTATCTATGTTTCGCTCGATCTTCACGTATAACTTACGAGACGAATTATCTGGTGCTAGAAACTCTAGGAGATAAAAAGGCATCAGATTTACTTGGTAGGTTCATACTGCATTAGCGATCATTCGTAGTAATGGACCCTTCAGAGGAGCAGTAAAAATACAGGAAACCAAAAGCACGTTTTTGCTGACTTGCACAGGTGATTCTACGCTGTTTGTTTTCAGCCATGATGGGGACAGCTGAAGTCCATGTGAGCCAAGATGTACCTCAAGGTACCTTGACCTGCCAGTTTAGGTATGCCAGTCTTTAGAACAATCCATGTGAACCAAATCGTCCTCGGATCACAGATCCTATAACGAAGAGGAAGTTACTTTGCAATTTGTTTGGTTTAATTTTAATATTGGGGACAGAGAAGTGACCTTTGGCAGATCGTCTTCCTACCTGCACCATCAGCCTTTCCCTTCCCGACCATGCCAGTCTGGTATCTTCCTGAGTAGAGTCAAGTCCCGTATATGCATCGTAGTTTAATATCCTGCAACTACGCCACATAAAATATTACAACCCCTAGACATGTCCAATGAAATGAAAGATGAACAAGTTTTGCTAACACCCTTTTTTACTGCCGTTTTTTTGTATTGCCTCATAGGCGCCGTCCCATCCAAAATACTCCGCGCGCTGCATACACCGAGAAATAGATCTTTCATCAAGTCCACCTAGTAAAGTCAAGGCTTAACACAAGCTTGTCTTCCTCGGCCATACCTCCCAAGGCTAAAGTCCCTCTCCACTCGTCACCCTCAACGTAAGAACGCGCACCTCCTCGGTCCTCGGTACTCATTCCTGGATATGCTACGGTTTGTGAGGTTGCAGTATTTCCGTAACGATTCCTCAGTTTGTTGATTTCCTTGAGTCTATTTCTCCAGCTAGACACGTGTTGGTCTCCATTACGATTAGACCATGCAAGGCTGAAGACCGAGGCGTTGAGTGCAATTTGACGAACAAATGCGGGAAGAGCTGCAGCGGAAATAATCTTAGGCGTTGCGGCGGGAGAGATATGGGGCAATGACGCAGCGCATTGGGTCTGTACCCTGAAAAACTGCCTTTCTCGTACGTCCTCTTTCAGACCATCACTTCGCCCATAACCAGGTTCACGGAGATTGGTATCGTTGGTCCCGTCATCTTTTGGAGATTCTAAGGCTTCAGGGGTAACGATAATGTTTATGTAGTTGAAGTCAGACTCAAACGTGTCAAAGTTGAACGACAGCCCAGAGTCATTGTAGATGATTTTGACGAACTCATTACCGATGTGACGCTTCTTGTTAGTGCACTGTGGGTCGTTTCGAAGATCTGTCGGCATCATTGTAGGGATGTGGAAAACAATCTCTGTAACGCGATCACGCCAAGCATAGGTATGCGTACCGTCCTGATCAGACTCCCGGTCCAGACCTTGAGTGTTGAAGGTAGCGTTCTTCAGACAGACTTTGGTGCCGAGCCCTGAGAGAAAATTATTGTATGGCATTGACCCGCCTGTATTGGCAAGAATCTCTACCTCCGATGTCTGACCTTTCCCGAGGTAGATCACCCCAACCTTGTAGCCATCCACAGTGTCATTGCGATCGAATGTACTAATCGCTCGCTTTGAAATATCGTCATCTGGCAGGACTATTGGCTGCATAGGGATTGGCATTGGAGCAATGGTGGAGGCAAGCTGCAGGAGAACATGGCTGGGGAGGATACTTTCTGTGGATTGGCCTAGGTTTTGCACTGGAACATGATGTGGCGGTAGAGGTGCTGTGCATTGTTGGTATGTAGCATGTGTTGTGCCCGAGGCTTGTCTCTTCGTAAGTTGCGTAAGGCCGCTAGCTGTTGCAGTCTCTAGGGTCACGATGCTCATGCCCATCAGCCAGGTCTGCTTTGATACAGGGCCGTCTTCGCTACTAAATCTGGCGCTCGATGTCGTCTCTCCAAGATCTAAATAAGCTGTTCGGTGCATCATATCAAGAGTTACCTGACTTTGCTCCTCCATCGTATCGTTTCCATAGTCATCTTTCCAAGTAAGGCGTTTCGCTATCCAACCAACGTGTTTTGATCGTTCCTTGATATCGATGGATAAAAACCAGATTGTCATGACATGATATGCTAGGGCAAATACATACTCCGGTAGATCTTTGTGCACTTCAGCGGTGTGACTAGTCTCAGATGCCGTTCTGAGCTCCCCAGAAGTGCCACTGTAGCGAGGTGATGTAACGCTTGCTCTGGCACCAGAAGCGCCCACGGTTGTTTGTCGCTGCTCCCTCGAGTAGTCTATATAACTAATGCAGATCCCGAAAATGGCGCGAAGATTGTCGTCGGCAATGTTGCGGGAGGCGTTTGGAAGCCGGGCTAAGCCTCCAAGGAACTCGAGAATATCCATTGCTAGATGCGACTGGGTGATGAGCTTGGACATTTTACTGATGATATGTGGAAGGTAGGCAGATATGCTGTTTGGGATCTCGTAGCAACAAACGACAAGACCGTGGATACAGCATTTTGTAGCTCGATCCCACTTGCTGATGCCCTCTAAGAAGATGTGCACCGTCTTATCCATTCGAGCCCTGCCAAAGTGTTCGCGATAGCCAATAAGTATGATAAGAGCTTGGAATATGCACAATGCTACATCGCCCTTCTTCACTCCTGTACTGGCTGGCGGGTCACGAAAATTACCACGTCCAAGTATCGATAAAGCCCAATCTTGTAACTTGATCAGACGTGGGACTGCGCCCATAAATAACGGAAGATTACTTAATTGCGAAGGCAAGTGGACCAAGATGTAGCTATAAATTTCCCAGTCGCAGTCATTTTCGATCATATCCAGCATGGCATCTAACCAAAGGCCGGGCTCTAGAACGAGACCTTCCCTATCTCGAGCCTCATGAGCATAGACGAGTTGGCTTACATCTGTCGGGGGATCTGCGGGCAAGGCCTTCGAACCTGGGTACATCCAGAGTGGAGGGATTGGCTTAGTCAAACGATCTGTCCCATTACCAGACCTGGTAGTCGACCGGGAACGTCCTACGTTGGGTTGGTCTACCGTACTTATTCGACCTACTCGTGCTGCGTATGGATCATCATTTAACATTCGGTTAGCCGTAAACTGTGGATAAGCAGAAGCCTCTGTCCTACACAACGTATCCGCTAAGCCCTGGCTATCTGGGAAAGGAACAACTTTGACAGCATATTTTGCGTCACATCGTAGGCGAGTGAGAAGCTTCATTGCGGTCAATCTTATATCAGTTAGAATTGTCTCGTTTGAAGCAGTAACAACCAGGATTTCGTAAATCTTCACGGTCCTTAGTGCCGAGTGTGGAAGGCATTGCAGGAACAAACGTATTAGACATGATGTGGTTTGATTTGCTCGCATTCTTGATGAAGTATCGTTAACCGCCAGAAGTCGCTTGAGTGTTGTGAGGATAGCTTGAAAAACCTCGTTGTCGGCATCCAGTGCAAAGTCTGTTGAAAAGTCTGCTAAAGCATTCACTATTGGAATATGTTCCTCGTTCTCCATGTATCGCAAGATATGTAGTATTAGATACTTGTCGTACGACCTGTTTCCTTCACCTTCTCGAACACTTGCATATACTTCTTTCATTGCGTATAGTACCCGGCAGCGTGTTGTATCTGCCTTGGCAGCATCCAGGAGAATAAGATCAACCAGCATGCTGGTATGTGAAACCCAGTTCTCGTCTGAAGGGAAGATGAGTCGTTCAGCCACCATGTAATCAATAGCAAGCCCTAAATCAGGTACATCTGCATACAGCCCCACATTGAGTAGCAGAATCACGAGACACTCTCTTTGTTGAAGACCCAATGAGCCCCATTGCGACGAGAGAACCAAAGTGATATGCTGTAAGTCTTTTGCTATCGAACCGTTCGTTTTCTTCGTATTCATTGGAACACTAGATATGAACTTGTACAGGGGTGACGCAGAGGTGACTTTGCTAGGGAATATCGAGTCTTCTCTGACAGCTTGTATTTTTCTAGCCTCTACGAAACGATCGAGCATATCATGAAGAAATGTCCAGTCCTCCTCAAGCAAGCGATCCACAAAGCCATTGTCATTGAGGAGATCCCCTACGAGATGCAGACATTCTGACCCAAGCTTTGACGAGCTCGTAAGTGAAGTAGCTTCTAGGCCGTTGGCGAGGGGTTGAATCGGCACTAAAAGTACCCCATCTTTTCCGTTGAAAGCGACGATCTGATTGATTATGAAGAGCGCTCCTCGAACGACGTTGTATTGTCTGTCAGCGGACGCCAATAAGATGTTCAAAAGGATGTCGAGGGCTTTGGCCTGATCTTCAGATCTGAGAAGATTGTGAAGACAAGTCCATGTATCTGCGCCTTTCACAATGTAAGACACTGCGCAGAGGACCTCGATACAAGGCTCCAGAGTAGATAATGGGACTCGTGAGTACTCTGTAATAGCTCTGATGATTTCGACCGCGGCATGGACATCACTGTCGACAATGGTTTTCAGGGAGATCCGTACCAAGCTGCTAACGAGCAAGACCAGTTGACGATCTTCGAAGGCGTTGGGGTTGTTGCACATGATGTCTGCGATCAGAGATAGAATATTCTTGAGACTGAGTTCCTCGCCGGCAAGCTCGGCGGATCGTCGTGACTTTTGCTTCTTCAAAGCTGCACGAGCTTTCATAGTGCCGTCGAAGATTTTCTCAAGGCGACTAATCAGATATGGAATAAGCGAATCTCCGAAAGGAATAAGATGCCGACCATCCTGAGCGAGCTGTCTCAGTGCCAAAATCTGTGGACTTGAGTCGGGCACAAGGAAAGGAGTGGACATCATTGTAAAAAGCCTGAGGCGGTCAGGGGTGTCGAGTCCAGAATGCGAAGCTGAAGCTGTGAGAAGGTAGTACCCAGCTTTTCGAGCTTCGAGGGTCGCAGCCTCAGTAGTAAGGTCTTCTGCGGCGGTCACTATTGCCATCAAGGTATCCACAGAATAATGTTTGATCTCAGCCGAGGCGGCTTTGACGGCCTTGATTCTCTCGTTGAGCGCGCGTCCATTGTCTAGATTTCTAAGGTGTCGTTCTCTGAATGTCTGCTCGGACTCGATAGCTTGGCTATGAGAGGAAGTTAAACGTGTAGCTGGGGTAAGAGACAGGCTGGCCCCCGATCCTAAGCCCCTGCTATTTGTTCTACGCAAAGACGGTAGGCTTCGGCGCCCAACAGCTAGATCCCTTACCCTTTCTGTCAGCGTAGGTGTAGAGACATCAGTGTCAGGCGTCTGTTGGCCATCGTTCGTACTCATAGGACCGATGTTGGTGCAGAAGGTTGGTGAGATATATCCTGCTGATCTCGAGGGGGCTTGACGGCCTATATCCAGGAAATATGGTTATCTCAATTGCGTACAAGATGGTGCGTGTCTATATTGGTGCAAGGAGGAACGAGTAGCACAATGGATGAAAGTTGCCAAGGTAGGAGCGGATAATTGAAACCAAGGCTAGGATGCAGCACGACGGCGATTTTACTGTCATAAAATCGACAAAATGAGATGAAGCGACGAATTACGCTCTAGCTGTGGGCACTTACTGTAAGGACATAAGGATTTTGATCCAGCAGAAGAAGCTCGGTAGCACCCCGCAACATCTCAACACTCACCAACATCGGCTTTTGGGGAGCGTCACGATGTGAATGCATTTCTCAGCCTGAATATACTACAGACAACATGTTCATCATTTCCGACCAGGCTGGTTCTTTGACATGAGGTTGTCCAGAAGTTCCTGATAGCAGCGGGGATTTGCAAGCGAATCTGCCTAACTCCTTTGCGTATGGTGCCGTAGGTGAATTTCTTACAGAGGCCTTCTATGAATACTACGCACACGCATGGCGGCGGATCGGCGGCTAATGTATCGCTTGATACAGCCGCCAACATTACTCATTGACGCCAATTTCTCTGTTGTGAAATTCTGTCTACGGGTCGCCATTGATTTCGAGCTTGCGCCCGGCACTCCCAGCTTGGCAGTACCATCCAAGCTATGGCTACAGACCTGCAAGGGCTAGCCCAGATCTTGGAGGCGAGCTTAGATCCTTCGAAGAACAAGCAAGGTCAGAATTCAAGCTCAGAACTCTTGGTCCAAAGCAACTGACTCAAGTAGCGGAGCTCGCAATTTTGGAAGAGGAGAAGAAGCCTGGGTTTTCCGTGTCATTACTCCAAGTTGTGGACACAGAGGCTTATGGAGTGACTGCGCGACTTGCCAGTGCCCTGTATTTCAAGAATTTCATAAAGAGGAACTGGACAGTGAGCTCCCAGCTAGACACAAGCTAAACCCCACCATATATGCTAATCCAGGTACGCAGGATGAGGATGGAAATTACAAGCTCCCTCAAAAAGAAGTTGCGGCAATTAAACAAGAGCTCATTGGGCTCATGATCTCTGTACCCCCAAATATCCAATACCAACTCGGCGACGCCATTGGGGTCATAGCGGACAGCGACTTCTGGGAAAGATGGGACACCCTCGTGGATGTACGTGTCCACCACGGAGCCGACTGAAAGAGTGTAGCTTACGTTTTTGTAGGATCTTGTCTCTCGCCTGACGCCTGACAATCCTACGACAAACAACGGAGTGCTCCAGGTTGCTCATTCAATCTTTAAGCGATGGCGACCGCTTTACCGCTCAGACGAGCTTTTTACTGAGATCAACCATGTCTTGGGGAAGTTCGGCACACCTTTCTTAGCTCTACTTGAGGTGAGCTGGCCCGTCCATCTACAACAACCTTGTCATGGGTTTCGAACTAATCTTATCTCATTGTAGACTACTGATGCTATGATCCAACAAAACGAAAGCAACAAGCAGACATTACATCAACTTTTCTCCACTCTTAGCCTAATCGTCAAGCTCTTCTACGACCTCTCTGTCCAGGACCTACCACCAATATTTGAGGATAATCTCCCGGCAGTGGCGGCGCTGCTCCACAAATATTTGAGGTACGACAACACGTTGCTTCAAACTCAGGATGACAACCAAGCTGGACCACTAGAGCTCGTAAAGTCTGGAGTATTTGAGGTTTTGGTTCTGTATATACAAAAATACGAAGACGCATTTGGGCAGCATGTGGAACAATTCATTGGAAGTTCGTGGAACCTTCTGACTACTGTAGGACCGGAGACAAAGTACGATATCCTTGTCAGCAAAGCTTTACAATTTCTGACAGCCGTGACCCGAATTTCGCAACATGCTCAGACATTCAACAGTGAGAGCACGATGAGCCAGGTTATAGAGAGGGTTGTTCTGCCGAATCTAACGTTGCGAGAATCCGATATTGAACTGTTCGAGGACGAACCAATTGAGTTCATTAGACGAGACCTTGAAGGATCAGACAATGACACCCGGCGGAGGGCTGCAACTGATTTTCTTCGGCAGCTAATGACACAATTTGAGAAGATGGTCCCAGAAGTCGTGTTCAAATACCTAGAGCACTATCTATCTGATTATTCCAAGGATCAAAAAGCCAATTGGAAGTCCAAAGATACCGCTGTCTACCTCTACTCCTCCGTCGCTGCCAAAGGAACAGTGACAGCTAGTCAGGGTGTCAAAAGTACCAACGAATTTGCTAATGTCATTGAATTCTTTCAGACAAACATAGCAAAGGATCTAGTATCAGACGTTGGTGTCGAACCTATTCTCAAAGTTGATGCTATCAAATATCTGTATACTTTCAGGGGTCAAATAACCCGAGACCAGTGGCATGACGCTTTTCCGTTGCTAGTGAAGCATTTAGGCTCTTCAGACTACGTCGTGTACACCTATGCTGCAATAGCCCTGGAACGCATCATGGCCTTGACAGATGATACCAACCAGCCAATTATCAGTCAAGCGGATGTACAGTCATTGTCGGCTCAATTACTTGAGCATTTATTTGGACTGGTAGAAAAGCACTTAGCGCCGGAAAGAATACAGGAGAATGAGTTTCTCATGCGGTGCATTATGCGAGTTCTCATCGTGATAAGAGAGGGTGTGGTACCAATCACTGATAACGTTCTTGCACATTTCGTAAAAATCACACAATCAATCAGCCAAAATCCGAGCAATCCAAGATTTTACTACTACCATTTTGAAGCCATAGGGGCATTTATTCGGTACGTTCCTGCGAACTCCTGGCAATCCTCACTACTGACGTGCTTAGATTCGCAGCTCCTTCTCAGCCCGAGAAGCTCGAAAACGGATTTTATCCATCGTTTGCAGGCGTACTCCAAAATGACGTTCTAGGTAAATAGCGTTTACACCAACTTAGTGGACCATGCCTGATCACTTGACAGAATTTGTACCCTATGTCTTTCAGCTCTTTGCTGCTTTACTCGAAGCTAACCCCTCCGGGTCCCTATCCGAATATTACCAATCCTTGATACCCCCAATCCTGAATCCCGGGCTTTGGAGCACTAAAGGAAATGTGCCTGCTCTGGTCCGTCTGCTGTCTTCGATCATTATCCGTGGTTCTTCGGAAATAGCGAAGAGCAACCAGGTTGAAACAATGCTAGCCATATTCTCCCAGTTGGTGTCCACTAAGAGTAACGAGATGTATGGATTTGAGCTTCTGGAGTGTATCATCTCGAACTTTTCTCCGTAACTGGCTTCCCCACCTCTGACATGATGAGTTCTCTCTGATAGACCCAACAGGTCTACACTTCAGATCTACTTCGTAGATATATTACAAGTGCTTCTCACCAGGTTACAGAATTCAAAAACAGAAACATTTACCCTAAGGTTTGTCCGCCTCTACCATTACATATCAGCCAAAGAGGGTTTCGGAGCGGATTTTTTCATCAATACTGTAGAACAAGTGCAAGCAGGGTATGTATTTTTGGACCTGCTATCTGACCTTCACGCTGACCTATCGATAAAGTGTATACGTGCAACTCTATCTCAGCATTATTCTGCCAGACACCCAGAAGCTGCTACGACCTTTAGATAGGAAAACCGCGGTGATCTCATTAGCAAAAACCCTAACCGACTCTGTCGCTTTCGAAACCAGATACGTCAACAAAGGATGGGGCTACACCTGCGAAGCCCTACTCAAGCTCCTCGAGAATCCGCCCATCTTGGCGGCTGCAGACGACGTAATCGTAGAACAAGATGTTGACGACATGGCCTTCGGTGTTGGCTTCACACAGCTTACCACTATTAGACAACCTATGAAGGACCAGTGGCCGGAAATTAACGATGTTAAGAAATGGGTTGGAGAGTACCTGAGAGCTGCGGAGAGGAGGAAAAATAGGAAGATGAGCACGTATGCCGGAGCGAGGCTATCGCCAGAGGTACGGGCAGTCTTGCAATCATACATGAGTAGTTGAGCACAGCGTCGCTGCGTTGGGTGCATATGGTGGCATGTCAGGATAGGGTCGCGGTCAACCAGGTGGACCCATAGGTGTATGTGGCAGGGCCCTCAAAAGCGATAGCAGTTCCTTCCAGATAGATTACATACCCCTTGCGTCCATCAGCGATGACGATAGCACGGGCCATTTACTAAAAAGCCAAACATAAAATGTAATGTGACTGTCCAGCTTGTTATAAGCGGTCTCGGTTGTTCATTTGTGGAGACTCCATCTTTGAAGTGTCCCTCCCTAGCTTTCAATACATCGATGTACCGATAGATCAGGCTGGACATAAGATTGCATCCACGCACGCAACCCTCACTCCACAAATACCGACTAATCGAATAAAGGGCAGTACTTTACTGATGCGTCCAGACCAAGAATGTTCCAGAACGCAGATCCCAGGACGAGTTCATGGCAGTTTCACCAATAGCTACCTACCTAATTTCTAAGGTACGAATGTCGAAGGAACGAGGGAAGCCGCTGTTTTACGGTGATGAGAAGGACAATCGCTCATGGCGAGCCGAGCCGTCGACGCCAACCCCCACTCGTTGAACGCCAGCGAGAGCTGATCACTGGCGAACTTCCTCGTTTGTGCGCTTATGGTGCGGAGAACTTTTAACGTAGCGTTGTAGATAACTGACGTGTTACGGTGTTCCACGTCTTTACCCTAAGATCCAACTAGAACAAGAAGGTAGCATTGGCCATTGGATGTTTCAGGGGTACTGCACTGCTCTTTTACCACGATCCTCTTTTCTTTGGGTACACTACTGAGAGACGTCTCAAAGTGTGTTCACATCTCTTTGGTGCAACACGCTAATCGCGTGCTTTGGCAAGGAATCGTCGAATATCTGAATAGGATCCAAGCCAGTGGAAGGCTAAGATATTAATTAGCCTGTCCGAAGGGAGATCCTCCGGTCTTTAACTTGATTCGACCACGAAAGAATCATCAGGAGAAGATGCTCTGGAGGGGGCAGACATCGTGCGAGCAACGAAGGTTCGGTGCAACGCCGAAGGATAATCCAATGAGATCTCCTTCAGTAGAGAAAGCGGGGAAGGATGGGGAAAGTCGCCATTGCTCATACATGGGATGTAAGGATCAAGCTTAAGTGCGGTGGATGTTTCCAATGAAGGCAACTGAAAGACTGCCGTCTTAGTAACTACCGTAGGAAGACTCAATTCTACCCCGGCTTCTCTATCACCAGCACAACTAACACATGCTTTCTAGAAATCATCCAGCCAAAACACGTCCTCCACCATCGTTCCCTAATCATCCCCCGGGTTATGCCAATCGGCGGGTCTCAGCGGAACCTTGTTTGACCAGGATGATCTTTCCAAGCATCCTATCAAAGCGAGACATCCTTTCCCTAACTTTCAAAGTTTCTATTGACAGTCCTTGAACATTATCTCTTTTAAGTAGGTGCACATACGGGATGGATGAAAATGAAACGGTCGAAGGACCTCGTGAACCCGAAGGCTCGGAATGCAACATGTCTAGAAGGGTGATATAATCTTGCTTTATCTCTCTCAAAAAGGGAAACCTAAGCTACGTTCAAAAACCTTCAAGATTTTTCAGGCCGGACCTCAGACAATAGTACCATCGCAGCTTCAGTTGAATCTAGTTTTCACTTCTTCAGGGGCTTCTTCTGAGGCCGGATCCTTAGATCTTTCGCTCACTGTTGAACCCGCTACAATCGGATTTTTAATCATGAGGGCCAGCTTTTTGGCGAAATGCCTTTCCCTAACGTTGTTAACGAACGGCCTAGCAGCTCCAGCTCAGCAAAGCAAGCCGGGGGACATTGCTGTCACGCCTGTTTTAACCGGTGGAGAAGTTGTCATGGGTGCTGGCACCTATCTTCGCGCCAATTTTCTCAAGGATGGTAGTATTCTAGGCGTCTATACCGCCTTCGACAACGGCAACACCGTCATAAGGACAGTCAAGAGTACAGACAACGGCGCTTCATGGACAGCTCTCGGCTCTGTATCTCAGGGTCCAACGAACGCCAATGATATTGACAACCCTTATGTCCTCCAACTACCCTCAGGCCGCGTGCTTTGCGCATACAGAAATCACTCCAAAGACCCAAGCAGTGGTGCCTATACATATTTCCGAATCACTGTTTCCGCTTCAAACGATAACGGCGCAACCTGGAAATACCTTAGCCAGCCAGCGTCAGACCCAGGCCCTATGACAGGCAGCTGGGAGCCGTTTTTGCGGAACGCCAATGACGGTTCGCTGCAGATCTACTACTCGCGCGAGAATGCTGCCAACGACCAGGACTCCCTCGAACGGTTCTCCACTGACGGTGGCGCAACTTGGTCAGCTGCTAGCACAATCTCTGGCGCCGGTATTACTTCCCGTGACGGCATGACCGGCGTTACTACGATTGCCGGAAACAGATTGATATGTGTATTTGAAAGCGAAACCACTGGCGTTTTCAGCATCCACAGCATCACCTCTGAAGATGACGGCAAAACCTGGGGCAACCGACAGACTGTTTATACTACAAGCAACCCAAACACCAGCGCTGGGGCTCCACAGGTTATCAATGTTGGCGGCATACTCGCAGTAACCTTCATTACAAATGAGGATTCGGGGGTAACTTCCCCGTCGCCAGGGTACACGAATAACGTCGGCGTGAAATTGGTGACAAGTGGGGATGGGGGTGCGACGTGGGGAAACAAGATTACCGTGGGACAAGTGCAGAGTATATGGGCCGGAGTGCTCGCCCTGGACCAAAACAGCTTCTTGGTTGTCATGGACCATGGAGGCGCAAAAGCACAGAAGGTTACGTTGAACTAGAGGCAGTATCGAAGGCACTTCGCATTGTTCTGATTTCTCAAAAGAAGATTTTGATGCCGGGCTTATATCAATGATGCACATATTCTAGGCGTACAGTACGCAATGCAAAAGAAAAGCTTCTTTCTCCACAACTGACGGCTGGAATCAGCCAACTCTGCTAAGTACCTCGAACAAACAGCTTAATGTTCTCATTATTATGCTGACCAAACGCGATTGGCTGACAGGAGAGAGCGCGGTAGCCTTGTAGAAAACGTGAGTTGAGTGGTAGGAAAGTTGCAAGCCTCACATGAGCGATTAGGTCACCTTCGAAGACACCGCAGCAGTTGGGGTCTTTGCTTGACAAGATGAAATGAATATGCCAGCAGACCATCGTCATCCTCACCCCTGGAAGAAGCGTATGTGTTTCCTTTCGCGAAATCAAACATCGTTACTACCGTAGCCCCCAGACAACGATGAGACCCCCATCTCCCTAAGGTAAGAAATTGATGGATGCGCGAATATGCGCCATCGCTTGCTGAGCCCCGATATGGTTTAGACGCCAGCTGTATCCAAGCCTGAACCACCAATTACAAACGACTTGTGTGCGGCCTAGAACGTTAAGGTACCTCGTACCTACCTACCTACCTACTCGGCTACTACAGAGTGCCCGCCGAGTCATTCGCTCTTGAGTCTTGACGCCTACCTTGACGGCCCCTCCAGACACGTACTTGTATGGGGGCTTTTTCGTAAGGCTGCTCTAGACCACACTTCCTCTGGTCGAGCGCAGCCTTGTTCAGATATTATCAAGTATGTAACATGGCCAATGCCCTTTTTCTCGCCTTCTCGAGCTGTTGCGAACCTTCCTCGAGGAAAGAGCAAAAAAAATGTCGCAAAACGGCGTAGCTAACGTATTTAAAGGTTTATGGGTCAATTGGTCCCGTGGTACCATTCTTGGTTCGACCCTGACGCTGTCCGATCGCGATGGCGCTCTGCTCATCGCCTTCCTTGCCATCTTCGTCTCTGCCGCCGGTGGGGCTCTATGGAGGATAATAAGTTATACAATCCCATCAATCTCGTGCGAAGCTAGCCTACCAAGACGGCCTCCACCATCAGCAGCAGGTCATCTTTCGCAATGCCAGTACTCCGGGCGGTGCCTCATGGCAGTTGCTTCAACTTTTGTTCCATTGGTGGGACTACGCAAAGTATCCTGTACTGCGCATTGTGCCACTGGCCGCGTTAGCATTCGTCAACCTTGTCTTATTCGCGTTGGCTGGTGTCTTTTCTGCTGAGGTCACCAAGGCAGCAGGTAATGAAGTATTGGTCAGGTCTCCAAAATGCGGAACATGGGGTATTTCTTCCAATTCGACTCCACAGCAGCAGGCCGCTTTTCGATCCAAGACCTTGCTAGATAGCACTTCAGCTTCCACCTATGCCCGCTCCTGTTACGGCCAGGCTCAGGATCCCCTTGCCTGCACTCAATACACTCGGCCGAATATCCATGGGCTGTTAGCCAGAACGTCTCATGTCCGTTCCGTAGTGATATGTGCAAGCTTGGAGACACTTCTGCCTATCAAATGGACACTGGCCACGTTGATTCCCATCAAGTACTGGGAGTCAATGCCCCTCCAACAGATAGGATTACTTACCGGAAGGTCACTACTTGCTCGCCTATCAAAACCAAAGGATACGCATCTGAATGGAACAATACCAATCCAAGTGCTCCAACTCATGGCGACACCTACGACCAGATATTTTTCGGGGAATTTCCAGGTCTTACCAACGTCACGTACGAATACAATGAGCACACATTACTTGAAAGGACGGGCTATCAACTTTCGTATTGTCCCACTCTCTTCGATGTTTTGCAATTTATTCGCTAATTGTGCTCATTCAGATTTATATATGCCTCTCCCGGGGCGGGCAATGCCTGGATACCTATCGCGGAGCTTAACCGAACAGATGCAGATGTGTCGGTTTTTTTCTTGGCTCAGAACGCTATCTCTTATGACACCCCTGTCTCCGACCCGTTTTTCGGTGCCAATATTGAACAATCTATCCCAGCCGTTGAAACTGGTCCCAATACCACTACCTACACAACCGACAAATACGTCACAGCCCTTGGCTGCGTTGACCAGCACCAATTCTGCAATCCATCCACTGACCAATGTACGCCATTGACAGGATGTAATTTGGTGAACAAGTCATTCAACAGTCTAAACCTCAATCCAAGACAATTCGCCACAGCCTGGCGCCTCGTCCCGCAACTCATCTTCATCAACATGTATGCCAGCGTCAATGGCCGCGGCAGCAACGCCCTGCGTGCTTCAGAAACTCTATCTGAATTGGAGCAAGTGGGCCTCCCGGACAACCAGTGGCAGATAGAGGTGGACTCCTGGATGGCGGTGGGAATGGCGAAACTCCAGCAACTTGTTGTGCAATATGCTACCGGTCCACCAAGCGTTGTGGGTGACTCCTTCACCCTAAAACCTGGCGATGCCGACTGGCAAGCTATGTGCGATGCACAAAAAGTCCGCAGCTCCAACGGAACCACCTCCTTCTCCATGCTAGGCGTATCTATCATCCTAGTCCTCGGCACCTTTCTGATCCTTTTTAACCTAATCCTCGACACTGTCGTTGGTCTCATCCAGCGAAAGCTTGACTGGGGCGACCACAAGCGCCTGCAATGGGTAATTGACGAGAAACTCCAACTGCAGCGACTAGCATACGAAGAAGCTGGTCAGGGCACCTGGACCGGAGGCGCGAACGCTGTACCTGTCATGATGATGGAAGACCGGATTGGCATTCCGAGAAATGTAGATAAGATGCATCCGAAATTAAGAGTATCCGGTCACGGCCGCCCTGAAAGCCATATATCTTTACAAAGCCAGCCTCAGAGCGACATGTCTCTGAGACAGTCAAGAATTCCAGAGGCGGAGAACTTGATGGGGGTAAAAGGGGCGCGGTATGACGTTCAGAGTGTGGAGCCTGCGGTCGGGTATCATGGATACCAGTATTGAGACAACCAGACCTGGCAAAAGCTAAAGCCTAAGGAAGCAGGAAGTATCATCTCGACATCCAGGACGAATCTGGATGCTTAAATCAGCACACGGACGAAATTAAGCTTCTTTAGCGGTATACCAGCGGCGCCGGCCAATCCCTTACAATGGCGGCAGAGGGAGAGCACGATCCGGGGACAGCGGCCACGCAGGGTTTATGCTACACGCTTTGGTATCTGTGCTCGACAGGAACTGGTCTATGGAGTCATAAGCAATATCAACAAGTGAAGCACAATCCAATGGCTCTCCCAGTGCCTCAGAGCCCTTGATTACTGCGGAGAATGTACGAGGCACTGTCTGCCAGAGAGGTACGAATGTGGAGTAATGTAGGACTTTGAGCAATTATCGCGGTCTGTGTGGCTGCAATGTATAATCATTAATCTTGATCTCAATTACGATAATTACTTCAACGACAATCATCGAGTCTCATCACTACGTATCACGTTATCTTCAATTCTTGACCTAGCAGTCTTTATTTCTCCTTGCTCAAGTGCTTTCCTTCAAGAGAGCCTTGCCCGTCCGATACCACCGTTTCCAATTGCCAAGGCTCATAGGCTTTGCTATGTCCCTACGTACTCTCCTTCTCTTCTCCCATACCTTAGCGTGGTGTAGGAAAAGATCCCATTTAGCCAACCTCTCTTCCGCGTTGCCTAAAAGAGCCTGATACCGCGCCTCACCGATGATGTCGGCTGTCAGGCCCAGATCCATCCGCAGTATGGCTGGAACTGTACAGTACGCCCAGTAGATGGGCTTGAAAACCTCGCTCGCAATCATTGGAGCCAACAGCGAGGTTTTCCTTTCGACCGAGCGCAGACGCGCGAGAGTATCTTCGGATCTGCTGCAGAGCGCGACACAAAGCTGCAGCACGAAAGCTTGGCAGTTGTCGATCCAGAGATCGTACTGCGAGCCGATGGTGCAGAGGACGAGAGAGGCGATTTTGATAATGGTATCGATGTCTTTAGTCGTTTCTCCAATGTACCATTTCTTATTCTTGTGGCGGGAGACGTCTGGCCTTTTCCGCGAGACTACTAACCGTATCTTGCGTTGATACCCAGCTTCTTGGTAAATGATGTTCCTGGACTGCAAGACGTGGGGAGCAATCAAGGCGTCTTGGCCGCCGGCTCGCAGCTCGCAGTGGATGTTGTTGATTACGACGCTCCAGTGGGACAGAAAGGGCAGGGGCCCGGTGATGTCGTCGGTCCGGAGGGTGCGGGATATACCGCGGATGTTGTGGTAGTGGATCTCGACGGGAGAGGACAAAGGCTTGCTTTGCAAAGATTGGTGAGGTTCGACGGGTATCACTTCATTGCAGGTAGGAACATCCGTCTTTACCACAGAACCTCCCCGGTCGGATGGGTCGTCACCGAAAAAGAACGACCGCAGAAAAGCTTCGCTCTCCTCCTCCCAGGCTTTATCCTCCTCCAAACCTTCACAACCCGTCCCAGGCTGGCGAACCGTCAAAGAGCGCTCTCCACCCACACCTCCTGGCCCATTCTCGGCAGCACATTCAATCCTCCGCAGCTCCTCCTCAAACCTCTTTTCCTTCTCCCGCGCCTCGCTCTGCAGCCTTTTTCGAATCGGCTGCCGCTCGTTATATGCATCTCGAACCACAGATCCGATATATGGCCGAAGGGCTATTGTGGCTAGGGTTTTGGCCAGGGCGGCGAATGCGCTCGACATGGTGGATCATTGTTAGGGGGGTTTTTAGGGGGGTAGTGGATGGGGGGTGTTATATAGCTGGGTTATGGAAAGGGTGTGTACTGTGGTACTTGATTGATAGCCGTTGATGTAGGTGGCTGAGGCGGAGTTTGGGCGCAGTCGGGTGTAAGCGAGGATTAGATTGGTAGGGCTGGGAGAAGTGACTTGTGGTTTTTGTTGTAGTGGCTTAGATTGTCGGGCTTTTTCTGATTTTTGTATGTGGTGATTGGTGGACTTGCTGGCATGCTTGGATTGTGTAAGATGTAATGTAGTTTCATTCAGAGCAACCGAGCATACATCCGTTATACCTTTATCAGCGTCTCTTGTCCTCTTCACCACCCTCCTCCTCCCCCTCCTCCTCCTCCTCCTCCCCATCCCCATCCCCATCCCCATCCTCATCCCCATCTCCATCCCCAATAACACCCCCAACTCTCCCATCTTCCCCCCCACCCAACCCGTGCTCCAACGCTCTATACTTCCTATTCGCCTTCTTCCGCATACTCGCCTTCCTCTTCCTCTTCCCCTCCGCCCTCATCGCCATCCAGCTCTCCGGCCCTTTCTCCGCAACCTCCAGCTTCTCCGCCAGCAGCCGCCGCGCGATCTTCCGGTTCTGAGAACGCGAGCGCGTGGCTTGCGATTTGACGACCAGGCCCGAGGGGAGGTGCTTGAGTTGCACGGCGGAGGAGGTTTTGTTCTTTTGTGGGGGGTTAGCGAGGCGGGGTTGGAGGGAGGGGGGGTTGGAAAAAGGGGCTTTGGGGGGGGGGGGAGGAAAGGTGGGGACGAACGATTTTCTGACCGCCGGGCCCGCTGCCTTTTACGAAGGACTCTGAGATTTCGGATTCGGGGACGATGGGGCGGGGGGACATTTGCGCTGCTGTGATGGGCGCGATGGTGAAGGAGCGGATGGCGTGGCGGAGGGGTGGGGGGATGGGCCTGGTGGACAATCGGAAGATGGAGGGGAGGAGCATGGCTGGGGATGCATGGTGGGGTGGGCGGTTGGGGGCGGGGTGGTTGAGTGCTGGGATTGTTAGGGAGGGGTGGTCATTAAGATGAGGGTGTGGGGTTTAGTACATGAAGGTGCTGAGCTCGTTGATTGTGAGGGTTTTGCAGAGGTGGGAGCTAAGAGGCGCTATATACTGTACGTTGCCGCAGAGCCTCATCTCATCAGGGTTCGGATCACTGTCGTACGACTTCGCTAACAGGAAAATCTGGTTCAGCTATGGATGACAGAGCTTGCCGTCTCTAGCCTCATTTGAGGCGCCCGAGTATTGTCTTGGTACAAAGCACGCACCTCCATCCTTTGTCGCTCGACATTCGCAGCATGATTCCATATCAGGCTTTGAGCCTTGTTGGAATTACGCATGTACACATGTCGTCGAATAATAGATCTGCAAAGCACATCTGCAAGAAGCGTTGAGTCCAAAGGTTTCGACAGCCATGGCCAGGCAACCCGGTGGGGGAAGGGGCATCCTAGAGTTCTTAAAGACTACTATGGGCTCGTTTTCGTGAAGACTCTATGTCTTTTTTTATTGATTTTGTTATATGCTATTACCTGGTGCGGGGTTAGTATTCTGTTGCTAAAGCCGATTCTTTTATACTGTCTTTGAGTTGTCTTTGGATTTCGGGAATATCTCAGACCTCGACTACTGTTCACGCATCCCGGGGAACTTCCACATTCTCCTCCTATACTTTGTCCGCTTCCACTGTTGTCCCTACACTGACCCACGCCAGACTACTCAACTGGACATTCAATTTGCCTCAGTCTTGCGCAAACACACAAGCTGTAAAGCAAAGCTCCGTGCTCTGGATATTGCATCCTACAAGACCTTGAGACGCACCTTGCAGCTCTTGATATTCCCAACCATCTCGTTTCTCCAGTCAATATTTCGTAGGATGATATCAGTGACAGCCGCTGCATGGATCCTCTTCCCTGCAAGCCTACTCCGTGCATGTGGTTGACAGAAGGGACAACGTGTAAGTGTTTTGACTCAGCAGTGGTCTTTATGTTGCAATGCCTATGCATGTTTCGGCTCTGATAAGTTACTTGCTGTTTTATTGGAAATACGTGGATAGAGCCATCCATGGCATTGAACAACAAGAACCTTCGGAATGTGACTGCAGCTGTTAACGGCAGTGGCTGTGTCATTCTACAAGATGCGTGGCTCAGTGCAGTCGGGTCATTATAAAATGATGGTTATGCAAAGCCCGAACGAATCCTGCTGAGTCTTGGTCAGCTATTCAGACCGTCACTGTTCATTCATATCCTTCCTACACTCTTAATGATAAATAACCCCACGGGAGCACTACGATCCTAGTAACAACGTACACAAGTTCTTTTACCTTTACAGTCACATCTATAAGTATCCCATCCTTCACTGAACCGGAACCAAGTTGCAACATATCTTTATCTTCCAGCTATAGGAGCTGCACATAGATTGGCGGAAAAGTCCAGCTGATCTACTAGCCTGTGAGCACTGCTCTAAAAGATCCAGATTCCAAAATCTCCTCCACGGTAGCAGGGCCAGTTATGGCAGTCGCCAACGGCACTACTTATACATCGCCTTCGGTCTACTTGTCTTATTCAAGTGTATAGGCTACCGATTACTGTGAGCTGTCGGCAACGGTATTCTGGGCCCATACTAAGTATGAGCCCGGACGCTGTGTCGAGTGTAATATTACATCGGGCTATAGAAGGAACAAGTCAACTTAACTAAACTACGCCAACTTCAGTATACCTATTGCACCTAGTCTCGCTGGCAGCGTTCGGTACAGCACATGGCTTCGGCTCTATCACCGCTACATTAGCTCCCACTATACTACCAATCCTGACAATCCAATGTCCGAGGTTTTCGGCGGGTGCCGCTGGTAGATATGCTATTGTTGGTGAGACCTTGACGCCCGGTGGTGACATCACATTTTAGGAACCCACATCCCTCTCGCACTTATCCGCTTCAACCCTCATCATTGGGAGCGGTACCGGAGCACTACCAGGAGCATCGATAAGCTCTGCGCTTCCCTTATTGATCTCAGGTCCGTTCGGTAGTCCCGAGAGTACTACTACTTCCGCGGTAAGTGGCAATGATACTGGCTCAGTCTTTACAGGGAGTTCCGTTAAGGAGCTGCAAGTGAGCCTGGGGAATACTGTGGCTGTACTGTACTTGCTTGATTTCAGTCTTGTAAGGTTGAATAGTGGAGCGGAAGCCTGTGGGTGGGGCGAGGGAATATGATGAAGTGAACTTCTCGATCATGCTGACGACTACCGTGTGTTCCATGAAGCGTCGTGCATGCCGCAATCATGAAGAGATGGGGTTTACCGAGTACTTGCCACGAACAAGAACCGCATAACATTAGATTCGCACTTCACAAGAATAGTACCATGATCCTTAGCTATCCAATCATTTAAGTTGCAAAAGACATTCCCCCTGTGCTGCTATGAAGAACCACTCCTCTCCTCTTTCGTACAAACAAACAAACCCCCCCTAAGAAGAAAAATTTCATCTTACATCTGGGGATTTATATGTTACAATAACACCTTCAATTTCATCAAGGTCGAATGGTCAGATCGACTGGTGCACAGTGTCACTAGAAATCTAATTATCAAACTTGGTTAGAGGGATATCTATTCACTGCATAGTGTCAGGGAAAATATCTCTTTTGCTCTTTTGATTGAGAGTTCGATTCTCGTTGCAATTTTTTAGTTGTTTTTCTTTTTTTTTGGAATCACATTCTTAAAACAATATTCTCCTATTGGTAGGAAACCCTACCTTCATATATATATACATAAAATACCTGTCAAAGAAGAAGTTTATCTATCGATAAAAATCTCGTCAATAAATTACATGAGTATAATCAGACAAAGCAGTATTCGATTTCTGCTACTATGACTAGATACATGACTGTGCAACGAAAGACTTGAAAGAAGCACATGACTGAAAGACATGATAGATCATTCAGATATCTGATTACGGGCAGAAAAGAAGATGAAATAAAAGAGCAAACACTATTTGACCTTATATGAGTAGTTCTTGATCGAAAGATAAATAATTCATAATAAATGTTTCATGAACACAATGTTTAGTTCATTGATGAGAATTTTATCTCTATCCGTGAGCGGGTTACTTCACCAAGAAGGGCTTTGATCCATTGATTATCGTTGGATTCATGAACACAACCCCTGGTTTCCTTGAACCAAAAAAAAATCCTGTTAAATAGTAAACTACATATAGTAAAATACCGTCCTACCTTTCATCAAGATCGAATGGTCAGATCAACTGGTGCACAGCGTCACTAGAAATCCGACCATCTAACTTGGTCAGAGGGATATTCATTCACTGCACAGTGTCAGGGAAAATATCCTTTTGGCTCTTTTGGTTAGGAGTTCGATTCCCGCTGCAGACGGGGGGAGGTTTTCTTTGATTTTTTTTAGCTATAGAGACGAGGATTCGGATTCGAGTTATTATAAAAAAGTAAAGCAGTCGTAGAAGCATCACGTGATATATACATTTACTTGGACCCCTGCACGTCATCTCGACAGTGTTGGCCTTTTTTTACGACTTGCTTCAAACGAAGCATTCATGAACACTTTGCTCTCGGCGACTGTAACTACCACCCAAAGCCCCGACTCTCATCTCAAACCCTCCCGGCGACCTCCGCCCACCATATCATCACCCTCCGACCTCCCCTCTGGATCCTCCATTCCTTCTGACCCAGCTCCACCTCCTCTCCCAAAACCCTCCCACCACCTCCAGCAATCCATTGAACCCCAACAACCCCGCGTCCTCTCCATACCGCTCCTCTCCACAATGGTCTACACCTCCACCCTCCTCCACTGGCTCCAGCGCAAACGCTACCAGTACGAAGTCACCTTCTCCCTCTACATGCTCACGCCTACGGAGAAGTTTATCTTCAGTACGCCCCCCTCCCTCTCCTCCCAGCCCCGTCATTACTATTATCCCCTTTCCCCCTTTTATCTTTCGGCAGCTCTTCATTTCTCCCCATCCGCCCCACTCCCCAACCAAATCCCGCTCCCCTCCCAGCGCTGCGCATTATCTAACGAACCAACTGCAACAGACTCGTTCATCTTCCTCTTCCTTTCCATGATCATCATCGCCGCCTCGCTGTACTTGCCCGAACATATCACGACTATGCTGTCGAGGGCGTGGTTTTATTATGCGGGGGATGAGGTCGGTGTGGGTGGGGCGCAGGGGGTGAAGGGGCAGGAGCAGGGGCAAGGAGGAGGGGGCATGGAGGGGGGGAATGTGGTTGAGATGTTGGGGCGGTTGTAAGCCGTAAGGAAAAAGATAGGGTAAATAGAGGAGGGGGGGATTTAGCGTTTTCCGGGTTGGAGTTTGGACGTTGGCATAGGTTGTGAGAGCTACATAGCTCGGGGGTTTATGGAGTTTGGGTTTGCTGTTTTGCCGGACTACCACCTCCAAATATTCCACAGCGCGCTATTTTGCGACCACAAAGCCGAGTTCTGGTAGGACATGGTGGTACGGAATCACGTCTATTGCCGGATAGGCAGTGAATGTTCCGTTACATCCTAGGCATCCCAGAGGAAGTATGTGGCCGCTTCCTAGTCGATTTCGAATATTGAGCAGATGTTTCCAAGAGTCTATAGACCGAGGGATAACGCGTTACCGTGTGCTCCATATACAATTTATGAGTTTGTGCGGTGTGAGGCCTCGAAGACTTGCGCCTGCACCTTTCAAAGGTTTCGACAGACAAGTCCATCACGACCCTTTCCCCTCCCTCCTCTGTCCCTTCCAAATCCCCACCGAGAACCTCCCCACCCTCCCCTTTCAACCCCTCCCTCCCATTTCCTTGCACCGTATCCCGCACCCTCTTTTCCGATTGCTGATAGTTCATATCTCGGCTTCGTCGTTTAGAAATCTCAGCCAGTGGTTCTTTCTTCCCCGCGAAAAGCTCTCGATGGCCATGTTGTTCCTGCCCTAAAAGATGAAAGGGTTGCAATGGCTGTGAGAGGCGTGTGTGGTCTTTTGTCTCTTTTTCCAGGGTAGAAGCCGATGTTTTTTTTATAGGCGTTCATAGGTCTAGTGTAGTATAACAATGGTGTCAGATGAAAGTATATAAGAACTCTGAATCGGAAAGCCCTTGACGCGCAGGTCTTCGGTATTGGAAGGGTTTGAGAAAGCCGATCATGCAGGTCGGAAGGGAGGTTTTGGTGATAAGGTATGTTAGGAGTTCTGGGTGGGGGAAAGGAACTGTGCAGATAAGGTGGAGAAGGTGCTGGGGACTAAGGAGTCGTAAACGAAATACATACTGTACACTCAAACGCATCACCACTCCCCTAAGCCGTCTCTCCGCATAGCGCCTTTTTCCCCCAACCACACTCTCGACTTCCCAGGCGAGCAGGGAATAATCTCACACCCACAGCTACTAGGCCAGTTTAGACACGTGGGAGGAAGAAGCAGAGAATGTATAAGAGAAAAGAGAGTATACATAGTAGGCTGTGAGGGGTTGTGATGTAACTGAGGTTTAGGGAGGGTTGATAAGAGATCATAGTCTGGTTTAGAGAAAGGGAGAGAGGGGGTGGCTGGAAAGGATTGAGAGAGTTGATGGTTCATGACGTTGAGGTGGTTGGTGTGGATTCCTGTTATCGATTCTCCAAACATTTTATAAATATAGGTAAGATGACCTAGATGAGAAACATTACCGACCGAGCACACCGGGCATTGAGAATCGTAGATCATAGTTGGTATTAGTGGAGAAGTAATAGCTAGACTAGAAAACCAACTTCGCTCGACTTGAAGGATTTCAGCAAAGGGAAGGTAATGATATGGGATGTTTCGGTCATCTAGACGATGATTGCTGTTTCCGCCAGTAGTGGGATGTCGTGGAACGTTGGTTGAATCACGGAAGGTCTGCTCTGGTTTTATGAGTCGCTTCTCGATAAGTCATAAGTGACCGTTCCAGGGCATCTCTTACCCCGATCAAACAATCAAGAATTCAAGACTTGGGAGCTGGTTGGCTTTTTGAAATAAAGAGTATCGGCTCAAGAAAGTTTGTGAGATCGTACCAGAACCATCCGACTCGGATCGTTCAGACGGATTCGAAGAGGTTGACAACAATCTGGGATCAGTCATGGCATCGATTTTTCCTCCAAGGCTTCCCTACCCAGTGACTAAACAAACAGTCATGAACGTGCCATATGTGTTTCCGTGTTATTTGCTGCGCTTTCGGTCCTTCGCCTATGCTGTGAGGACCTACGCTCGTTGTCGGGAGGTTTGCGTATGGTGGCTGGGGGGCAGTTTTTGGGGTTGATATAAATGAGGGCTACTGAACCTTTCAGATTATACGTAAGAGAAAGGGTCAAGCAAATGTCAGCCGGGAAAAGGTGATCCACGGTGGGATTTGGCCAAAATAAACAAAACTTTCCGCCTCCATGTATGACTTATGACCCTTTCTCTTCTATTTCGCTGATGTTAAGAAAGGGAAATTAGGAGATTTGGGTAGTGAAAGCGTCGGCGGTGGGTTAGTAAGCTACGCAAACAAGCGACTCGTGCGTTTGCTCTTGTCCTATACTCTGGATGCCTTCTTTAGCCGTTATGGGAGATGGTCAGTACTAACAAATTGGAAGAGAACGATAGTTGATGACCTTGAAGGCTGCAAAACTACTCGACCAACTTCGGGAAGAACGAAGTATAGAGTGTACATAAAATAGGCCAAGGGCAAGTATTGATCTCACTAGACAACAAGAAACTCCAAAGCATACTCAAAGATTAGTGCGGTGTACAAAGGAGAAAGTAAAGTACAATATACCAACGTCCACCCCCACGGTTCGTCCGCTATCAGGTAACATTCCACTATTACGGATGGAGTGTCGGTAGCCAGCCTGGGGCTGACCAAAAGTTCCGCGTCCGCCACCAACTCTCCTATTTAATGCACCGTCTCGTGTTCGAATTGTATTATTCCAGCTTTACCGGCAGGGTCCCAGTAGCCTCTCTCTCGCCGACCACGACTTCCGCCACCGCCTCCAAGGCCCCGCGGGTATGCTCGTAACAGCAAGCGGCCCACCATCCCTCCATCTCATCCTTCAAGTCCCGCGGGTCTCCGGCGCCTAAGACAACCTTTCGGATGGGCTCGGCTCCTGCCTCGGCATCGCGCCGTCGAAGGGCCTGTTGGATGCTGTTGATGACTTCACCTTGTGCTTCTGTCAGCGCACTACTGCTGTTGCAGAGCACAAGTACCACGGCCGCAGCGCGGTGTAGAAAGACCATGTGGGTACTCGTGAGGCCTGCAGATAGGGTATACGGAACATGACGGGTGCGAGGGTGTAAACGAGAGATAGCTTTGCCGAGGGGTTCGAAAGGGTCAAACGTTGGAGAGCCCGGTTGTCGGGGTTGGGACGGGACGGTCGGCGTCAGAAGAAGGAGTATAGAGGCTGCCGGGAGGTCGACCAGAGGAGATGGACCCTTGCTAAGAATGGTGGTAGAGGCACGATAGGCATTCTGAGCGAGAACAGCGTGAGAGGGGAGGAGAAAGGATAGGTTTGAAGGTGGATTGAGCGCAGTCTGCCAGGAGAGACAGCGAGATTTGAGAGATGACACCCGATTGGCCGCAGTAGCAATAGCCGTTGCAGTGAGATGGCCAGACGCAACGGCAGAGTAGATGGCGTGTATGCTCGCGATTTGAGTGGCATGATCATTCGCCAACCGGACCATGTCGCTGCCAGAAAGCAAGGTGCGGAGGGGCGCGTGTTTGATACAGACATTGGTTTCAGGTGGAATGTCTGAACAGTTGGATACCACTGGGCCCTTGAATCCGAGGCGCTTGCGAATGATTGCCTCAATGGTAAGTGCGATCGAGCGGCTCGCTCTAACTGGATCATCATACTCGTGAATCGAGGGTGACAGCTGCACACTGTCAAAGGACTGCCATTTTGTATGGGAAGGTGGGTGCCCGAGATCGACTTGTTCGAAAGATTTCAGAGCCTGCTCATCGGATGCCTCCTCGTTAAGGAACCCATAAAGTCCTTGAATTTCAGCCGCTAAGGTCTCCGTGGCGCACGAGGCTACACCGCTCGCTTGAAGGCCTCGAGTGAAGGCTGAAGTGTGATCGCTGACAGCCCAAGGCTGGTCTCCAAATCTGCGCGAGGCTTCCAAAGGTTCTGTAAGGTCATTGACATGATCATGGGCTGGTGCAAAGTCCCAGTTGATCCCGACCGATGCCAGTTCCTTGCCGATAGCCTCTGCAACTCTTGAGGTCGTGGACGCTGTTCGAATTGCAGCCAGACATAACGGACCTGGAAAGTGCGTAGCTTGTAAACCATCTGAGAAGTGGCTGACCTACGGTAAATATCTTAGCTTTGTATTCTCTTTCTCTCAATTGCAAGACCAGCATTAACGGCAAGACAGTACTATTATTCCAAGCGCTTGTACTCCTCAAACGATCCTTGCATCTGTGTCATTCTTTACCCAAAGTAAAAGAAGTGCTGATTAGAGTATCTGCTCGGACTTGAATACTCGTGTAGTTAAGTGATTGCATCGCAGAGTACTTGGGTCTTGTTTCCTGCCTGTCATGATATGGGCGTCTGAGGCTGTGCAATGCAGAATACTGCCACAGCAGAGAAAGAAGTCTCTTACCAGTCCACCTTCTTGCTCAATACCTATCAGAAGAGGTTCAGGATGCCTGGAGGATTTGGCAAGCTGCTGGAGCCGTTGTGTAAGATCTACGGCTTGAGCAGCATCTGTGTTGCTGTTGGGTTAGATTCCGAAAAAAAAAAAGGTTCAGAGTTAGATACCGTACCACGGAGGTCTGCGGCCCGAAGAACAACGCTGCCAACATGATAGTCTGAAATGAGAAGTCGAATCTCTGGCAGTGGGAGATGGCCGGCAAAGGTAACGAGGAGGTGCTGACCCAAGAGTCTGTTATCGAAAGAGTCAGCTCCTCGAGAACTTAGGATGCGGGCCTGAAGGATGGATTACCTCCTGCGTCGATCATCGAGAGCCACAGGGCTAGTGCTGTAAGCGGCCAAGTCGCAGCAATCATCCTATCCACAAGGAGTCAGACAGTTCTTGCCCTAAGGACTTAGGCAACAGGTAGTTCCCGTGGGAGGGGTTTGGGCTTTGCCTTTTGACCCACTAATGATGCCATCTGTTCCGCCCTAAGAGGCTAAAAGCCCTCCCGCAAGCAGTCCCAAGGCTCTGGATAAGGATAAAGGATGAGGGAAATTCCGCTCAGGATTGTACTGTAGTGCACAAAGTCCGAACAGACACAACAAGGCTTTCTTCGTCCGAGTATTCTCGTGTGAAAGTGAAGACTTCTAATATGATTCGAGGCTATAAACCATAGAGCAGGGCTAGAATATATATGTACCTCAAGCACAAGTGCCTCATTCGAGGAGAATCCTTCTCATTGACATGACCTTCACCCGAGCTTGCAGGCGATCGACCGTCGAGTCTGCCAGCTGCATTGCTGCACGTAATACATGCAAAAGAGGCAGGGTTTTGTCCGTGCTCTTCTTTCCTCTGGCGCTAATCTTTCCTCGTTAGGGGCTGCGAACGGGACGGTAAAATCCGGGAGGACTTTGAGATTATTAACAGGGAACGATAAGTACATAGGACAAATAGGAGAAAGGTACGTCGCTGGCCTAGACTGCGATAGACAGCTTGACACGTTGAACAACTCGAGATAGACAAGCCCATCGGCAAGCAGATTCTGAGTGTTTGGGCACATGGCAAGGTCGCACGCTTTGATGACCACCTATATGCATCATGTACATCCGTACGGCGTTGGCCATGGTAGTCCAATCGTAAGACTTGCAACTTTGAACACTCAGGCGAGAGTGCCAAAGAAGGTTACAAATAAGCCGCAAGCTTGTCAGAATTTCTGTTAAAACATCCCATAGGGGATGACTGCGGTGGGAATGAGTTCAAAGGCGGACATGTCAGGGGGCAGCAGCACAGAATATCTGTGGTAAGGCGTTCTTAGGAATGGCGAGCAATATCTTCGAATCACACGACGTTACACCTCAAAGGGTAATTGATCGGGTTGACCGAGTAGACGACAGTCTCATGAGAAGCATGTTGTCCTCCGAGTTGGCCTCAATTGAGGTTGCGGTTCCTGATGCCACGGAGGTTGATTCTCCAAAGTCCCACAAGATTGGTCGAGAAAGGTGAGCGGCGACGCCTCGGTGGACAAGAGTAAACGATTGTTTGTGTGGAGCTGACTGACTCAGAGTTTACCTGCTCCAGACGAATTTTGGGGGCGTTGGAATTGAAAAATGTTATTCTGTTCGGGGTTGTTTCCGGCCAAGGGAGTGCGGTGAGGCTGTGCTTCAGGAATCTAATACCGCCAAGATAGTATACGCGGACGGGCTGTCTACTTCAGACAGTTCAGTCAGCAGTAGCTTGTAGGGGGCGAAACCCTCACGGTAAGGGGTCCCATGTGTTATGAACCAGATGTGTATAAACTTTAAAGCAAAAGGAGATGAGGCTGAAATAGATTAATTGTTGGTCTCTACGGAACATGCAGGCGAGATCCGAGGGAACTTCCGTGTACATATGTTCTGTTCGCATCAACACCAACTCAATCAACCATGATCATAACCCCTTTTAATCGTGATATCTCAGGAGGCTAAGTTTGATGACAATGCCGGCAGCAAATGTGGATATCGGTCGCCCCGAGGACTCCTTCATGAGACGAACACGTAATGTCTCACCTGCTGACCTTGACCAAGCCCTTGATCGTGTGGCTTTAGGCAAGTCGCATTACTCTAACGATTGTAAGCGATATCGTATTGATGAGTTGACAGCGGCGAGTCTACCACTGAAGCAGCAAGATGCGCAGATTCAGGACTCCATTGAGATAATCTGCGGATATGCATACCAATCAGGGCTGTCAATCCTAAGCCTAAAAGCCACGTTGGAAATAGTCATACGATCAAAGACTCTAAGCCAGTCCAACCGAACTATGTTGATTAAGTCTCTGTATCCAGCAGGTGAAGTTCCTTCGCGACTCATATGTACTGCCGCGGCGTCGCTTGGACAGGGGAAACAGAAGCTTTCAGTCTCGTTGCAGCAGTCGCTCCTAAAATGGATCATCCTAGTTTACGAGGTGCTAGAGGATCCTTCAGTCCTTTCAAGACTATACAGTGTACTGTTTGATATGCTAGATGTTACCAGCTTGCGGTTCGACATTCCCGTTAGTGTTTAATGTGTGTAGCTAATGTTCGAAAGTTCAACGCTGTGTCATCTACTTGCAATGATAACCCGGAAAAAGCATATAAAACCGTTTCGAATCCAGGTGCTGTCAGTTTCGATTCCAATCTTTGGAGACACCGAACGCTGAGAGATCTTGGCAGGTTAGATCTGTCCAAGCGCGTTGCTCGTGAGCCTGCGCTCACTGGGCTTATCAAAGTTTATGAAGAGCATTATCCAGAAGCTTTCTCCGGGGAAAAACTAGCTGGGCGAACGTTCAGCTTTTCAGTAAGTTCCCTGGGAAATCATAAGTTGAACTCAAAGCTAATTCAAATCAGCATCCTAACCTTGACTGGCGTAATCGATTACACAAGATTCAAAAAGCAAACGGTCGCAGGGTGAGAAACGCTGATATCAATTTGTATGCCTTCAGAATCGTACGCAAAGGATCGAAGAGAATTCGTGTCCAGAATGATCTTGAAGAACAACCGAATCTGTGTGAGAAGGTAACAATGACTAGAGAAAGAGCCCATTGTGTAGTCACAAGATGCTCATCAAATCTGTAGTCATCGAAAACTCTCGGAGACCTGAATGACATCCAAGATCTCGTTAAGAAGCTTGATGACATCTATATACCCGCTGAGAGGATGCTGATACTTGATGACCCGCTCCTACAAAAATACATTGCTCTCAGACCAAATGGTGATGCCAGACGACTGAGGTTGGAACGACAGCTGGAGGTATTTCTCGACGAGCAATTGGAAAAGATAGACAGCAGTCTGAACACCAGCAATGAGCTATCTGATATACTGAGCCGTCTCTCCAGCTACATACGTTACTCCAAGGTAAATACAAAACTCGAAATATCAGAAGCTAGACTGATATGTTCAGACAATACCTAAGCCCGCAAAAATCTTCTTCGAACGCTATCTACTGAAGTGGAATGGACGAGACAGTCGAGAAGAGATTCTCCATATACTGTCACATGTCGACATTCAGCCTTTCGAAGGTGCGTGTACACATCTTTTCCTTTCGTTATTTCCAGTGTTCGATCTACATCTGTACTGCACTCATTGACGAACTCACCCCCACTAAAACATACCAGACCTGCAATCGTCGCTCCTAAACCCCTTAGAAGACGCCCTCCTCAACAATACCCCATCCTCCGCCCTCGCTCTCCTCGATTTCTACACCTCCATCCTCCGCCACTGGACCGCCCACCTCCTCTCCACCCACGAACCCCCCTCACCCAACCCCCTCACATCCCTAACAGTCCACACCTCCCTCCTCACCCTCACCCTCCTCACATCGTACCCCCCATCCCTAACCACGATTTCCCCAATCCTCACCCACCTCGAAACCCTCGCCCACAGCATCTCCAACCCCTCCATCCCCATCACCACCCCCCGCCCGCAAATCATCTACCTCCTCACCTTCCTCTCCCCAACCCTCAGCACCCTCTCCCGCCTCTGTGCCATCCTCGCCACCTACAAACTCGCCTTCGAAGCCGCCATGGCCGCTCCCTCGCAGCACCAAGAACCCTACCCGCGCGCCCACGTCGCCCACTTCAACGGCTTCCTCATGGATATCTGCAACCTCCTCTGGCGCTCTCGCGCCTTCAACACCACCGACGCCCACGCTCTCGGCTGTCTCCTCCCCGCCGCCACCCTCTCCGCTCTGACAACCTACGCCCAATCCCACTCCTACTCCCTCCCCACCCTCTTCTCTCTCTCTCACAACCCTAGCCTGGCCGCCCTCAGCATCGCCGCGTTCCGCGACATGGAGGATGCGCAGGCGGATGGGGGTGTGACGATTCGGCATGCGGGGCCGGTAAGCCAGAGGAGTTTGGGGCGGCTGAGGGAGGAGGGAGAGGTAAGGGTTGGGTGGGCGGAGTATAGGATGGGGGTGTTGAGGTGGTTGGCGGGGAGGGGAGTGAGCGGGGTGGGGGAATTGATGGGGGTGACGATGAAGCAATTGATGAACGGGGAGGGCAAGGGGCTGGGTGGAGTATGAGAGGGCGAAAGTACGCCTTGAGGAATTCCAGTCGATTTGCTTGCATGTTGGATACGACCACAACTATGTGGTCCAGTAGTGACATGGCTGCCGAACACCCAAGACATCTCTACAAGTCCAACGCGAGAAGTCGCAGCCACTCCCCTACCCCATATCCTACAATCTATCCTACAATCCATCCTATGAAGTAAACACATCAAACCCATTCCTCCACCTCTCCCAACCCCAACCCAGTATCTCCTTGTCCCTCCCCCCCCCTACCCTCCCCTTCTCAACGCCCCCCAACACCTCCATCTATTCCAATCCACACCCTCCCCTCACCAGTCCAAAACTCAAACAACACCAACCCCCCCAACTTGGCCCCAAAAATCCCCAATCCTACCACAGCACCACCATCCAACATCCATCCGACAAGCAATCCCTCTCGCCAAGCAATCAATCCTTCACGACTCTTCGCTTCATCCACACCATCTTCCACGGGAAATATTTTTTTCCGATCAAGGATGCTCTTCCGCGCCTTTGCGTTTTTCTGTTGTCCCTTTTCTTGCTCATTATTCGGTAAAAGGTGCACTTGGCGAAGATGGTGGTAAGTGACCGAAGGCTTGGAAGGGGAAGACAACACAGGGAGGAGGAAATGTGGGAAAAGCGAGGGATGTTTGGGCATTCAAAGGTAGAGTTTGTGGTGGGAAGTGTAAGAATTGCGGAGCTCGACCTTAAGGCTGTTTCTTAAGACCTTTAAAACGAGCAAAGTCGCTTTACGTTGAGGAGGGAGATGATAGACGGAAGGTAAATTGACTCTTAATCACTGCATCTAATATCATCCCTATTCGCTTCGCGAACAAAGTCTTACATTCTTTTCGCCAACGGCCAATCTAATGAGAAAAGGAGGAGCACTCATAGCATCGCCCAACTGCTTACTAGCATCCACCGAAAAGTTGTAGGAAAAAACTATCGCCATCGTTCCCAGGACGACATCGTATCCACATTGCAGCTCGTTGGTAACATGAGCCCCTTTTCGCTTGCTCGTAGGACGGTTAGAAACGCTTCCGGAAAACGCATTGAGATGTTAATGTGCTGCACGACATTAGCGTTTGGCCGCCCTTGGTCGCATCATTTCCCTCTTTAATCCTTAACCCTACACACCTTAGAAGCACTTGCGGTGAACAATTGATGGTCCGCTCTCATCGTACTCTTGCTTGGAGATCCACATTTGTTGGAAGGTCGACAATGAAGCTAAGATAGAACCACCGATCCAGACAGAGTATTTCCGCTCCGGAGGTGCGATGATCTTGACCTTCATAGATGATGGTGCAAGTGCGGTGATTTCCTTCTGCATACGGTCCGAGATACCTGGGTACATGGTTGTACCACCAGACTGGATCAAAATTAGCCAAAGGAACCCAAACAATAGGATCAAGAGCATACCATGACAATGTTGCCATAAAGGTCTTTTCGGACATCGACATCACACTTCATGATAGAGTTGAAGGTGGTAACGTGGATACCACCGCTCTCAAGACCCAAAACAGACGGCTGGAAGAGCGCTTCTGGCGCACGGAACCGCTCGTTACCAATGGTGATAACTTGACCATCAGGAAGTTCGTAGGATTTCTCCAAGCTCGAGCTCTGGCTAGCAGTCTGGATTTCCTGCTCGAAGTCGAGTGCGACATAGCACAATTTCTCTTTCATATCTCTGACAATTTCGCGCTCTGCGGTGGTGGAGAATGGGTATCCGCGCTCAGCGAGGATCTTCATGAGGTAGTCCGTAAGATCACGACCAGCCATGTCAATACGAGAGATAGCGTGAGGAAGAGCAAAACCCTCATAAATCGGCACAACGTGAGTAACACCGTCTCCGGAATCCAGCACAATACCAGTAGTACGCCCAGAAGCGTACAAAGAGAGGACGGCTTGGATAGAGACGTAAAAAGCTGGGGCGTTGAAAGTTTCAAAGACGATCTGGGTCATTTTTTCACGGTTGGACTTGGGGTTGATGGGGGCTTCTGTGAGCAGCACTGGGTGCTCCTCGGGAGCAACACGCAGCTCGTTGTAGAAGGTATGATGCCAGATCTTCTCCATATCATCCCAGTTTGTGACCACACCATGCTCAATAGGGTATCTGAGTGTCAGGATACCACGCTTCGATTGTGCTTCATCTCCAACGTAGGAGTCTTTCTGACCCATCCCAATCATGATACTGGGAACGTATCAGCATTATAGATGCAAGAGCATTTGCTAGCTCGGGAGTGTCGTTAGGGAGCATTACCCATGATGGCGAGGTCGGCCGACAATGGAGGCTACCCGTAAGTCAGTCTACTGGTCTTCCCGGGCCTAGAGGCACTGCTAGGGATAAGGAGAGAATGTATGGGTTGACTTACGAAAAACCGCTCTTGGAGCATCATCACCGGCGAAACCGGCCTTACACATGCCCGAACTGTAGCCAGAGTCAGCTTTGGCTGTGGATACTGGGGTCGTGAAGAAGCTGCTGCAAGACTACAGCCTGAACAAGATGACTTTTCGTAGAGTTCTGGCTTGTGCCTGGCTGTTCAGCGACGACGTACCCATTGTCAATAACGAGAGCTGCTACTTCTTCTGCATATTCGCACATTCGTTAGCATCATGGACCGTATGAATGGGAATTGGCTGTGGAAGGTCTGGGGTGGTATGTGATAAGCTTACCCTCCATAGCGGTCGGTAGTAGAGTGAACTGGAGAAATCAGAGAAGTAATGAGGGCGTTTGGGGAAACGGTAGTAGATGGAGACTACAAGCAAAAGGTGCGAGTGATCGAGTCAAGTGTTTGTTGACTGTTGTCGACGGCGTGGCAGGAAATGGAGGATGGGATAGGCCGATGTTGGGTGTGGGCTGGAGCGGCAAGCGAGACTAGCAAAATTTACTTCCCAAATTATGGCAGCCACATTCAACGTTTGGGGGAAGGCACATTTCAAGTACAGTCAGTGCCTGATATTTCTATATAAAGCGTTCATTCACTGGCAGCCTATGTTCACAGTCACCGGTTTCACCCAAGCTGACGCAACTCTCTACAGCTTCACCAGGCAGCGACTCGACTAAGCAGCTTTACGCGCGTCTATCATCCTCATATTCCTCTTGTGGAAACCTTTGAGAGGTCTTTGCCCCGAGAGTAAAAGTGGTGCCCTGGACCTTGCCACTTCTCATACAAATCCGCTGGTATAGGTCCTGTCAGCCCTCTGCTCTCGTCCGCTGGGAGATGGCGGGGTGGAATGCCGCTAATCTTCAGCCTCAGTTGGAGGGGTGATTGATGTAGCGACCATGTCAAGCAATGGAAGTTCCGCGCACAGTTCACTACCAACAGTCGTGAATCAGCACATAAACGTGTTAAGAGAACGTATCATGGCCTAACGGCATATACGATGGTGTCATAAGCTCCTTGGAAGTCGGAAGAACCTTGGAGTTCTTTCGCGAACTTCACACATGTTCTTTCCGAGTCACCAGCTAATGTCAAAAATCCGTATGCTTGCGAATTTTATTCCAAGTCTGTAGCTTTTCACTGACATCAGATCCCTATCAGCATCTCTGATATCATTCATATATCATATACTCTAACGCTTCCAGCCCTTGCAACTTTCAATCCGAAACCATTCGGAGGATTTTCACAATAAGTTCACCATGGATCCCGGCATGAATCAGCTCCTCAAATGGAGCATCGAAAACGCCGACGCTTCTCGTGACGACCCAACCGCAAACACAGACCCCAAAGCCGAGCGACCCTCTGGCCGCCCCATTAACTCCGATGCCCTGAACGCTCTTTTCGGAGGGCCTACCGATGCAGATCTGATGAGACAGTCCATGGCCGCCATACAGTCTCCTGACATCTCGCTCGAGAATAAGCTAGTCGCATTCGATAACTTTGAACAGATGATTGAAAATCTGGACAATGCGAATAACATGGAGCCCCTGGGGCTATGGACGCCATTGGTGGGGCTATTGGAAAGTGAGGAGCCGGATATAAGGAGGATGGCCGCCTGGTGTGTGGGAACGGCTGTGCAAAACAACGTTAAAGCTCAAGAGAGGGTATGTAACACTCAAGGCTCAATAGTAAAGTATCTAGGTACTAATGTAAATTAGCTATTGGTGGTTGGTTCCATACCTACGCTGGTCAAGCTTGCGGTCAAGGACTCGAATGAGTCCGTACGCAGAAAAGCCATCTACGCGCTGTCGAGCGAAGTCCGTAATTATCAACCCGGCCTCGACGAAGCTGTAAAGGCTTTGCCCGAGAGCGCTAGACCAAGTGGAAATACCGACGCTGGAGATATGGAAGCAATTGACAAAATCATAGATCATTTAAGAGAGAGCTCAAAATAGGACGCGTGAGCGAGGAAGGTGTCGTACAAACGAATATGTCGAGCTGGAGGTTGGGGGGTTTCCGATATGCAATCTTGCCAGGGAGCACTCAAAGCTGTGCATTTTGAATAGAGGAAATAAAGGACACGATACCAAAGACCATACCTATTTGGTAATAAAACACATTTGTTGCCGCTATTCATGTTGATCTCTGTCGTATCATATTTCATATAATATACGTTAGCACTGTCGAGGATTGTCATAACATACTGCATTGAGCCAGCATAGAAGATTGCGTTGGGTAGTCGTCCCTTGAATTGCCGTCCCACTTATCTAACAATCATGCTGTAGACTTCGTATCTCAACGCACCCAACACCGTCCTCATGGCCTCGTAAACCAAAAAACCATAATCGCTACAGCAAACGAAAGCTATCGGACGTCCGGGGCAACCGCCGCAGCAATCTCATTATGGATTGGCGTTGCCCCCGTATCCTGCGGTCTCCCCTCAAACAACCTTCTCCACCACATCGGAGGGTCTAACGGTCTTTGGCCATTATGTAACGATGGGTAGACGTCGCAAAAAAAGTACCACACTGTGAGTCAATATCAGTATGCCGATTCCTCAAATTTGGGTCCGAATGGGAAGAACCGTACCATGCCCAACAATAACCCCACAAATCTCATCCTTCGGCACGCTTCCATGCAACACCAAGCTAAACGCCATCAAGACCCACGGCAAATACGGCGCTGTAAACACTAGTAGCCCCAAAAAGCTCAATCTCGTTTCCGGATTCCTTCGTGACCATATATACACCAAGCTACTGCTCAATGCTGATCCTAGAAATGGCATAGACAGGAGAGGAGAGAGACATAGCAGGATCGAGGTGGCATATAGTAGAAGCCAGGAAAAGTGTGCGGGGGAGCGGCCGGAGGATTCTTCCAGGAGGCGGGAATAGCGTTGGAGGAAGAAGACGTGAAAGAGGAGGTCAAGGGAGAGGGGGCCGAAGTAGAGGAAGGTTGTTAGGAGACGCCAGTACTTGTTAATCCAGTCAGTATATTGACAAGACAGAGATTTTTGAGTGGGGAGGGGTGTCCTCTACCTGGTTCTTAACAAAAACAGCGCGGAAGCTATAGAACAACTGGAATGGCGTGATTATATGGCACTGGACCAGCAGTGAAGTTGCGACTGTAGCAGCCGTCCACCATCGTGTGCAGACGGGCATTTCGTAGAACCATTGCTCAATGGGAAACTGGCCAATAGCTCCTCCTTGGGCCCCGCCAAGCATGTTGTCCATGTCCATGGCGATGTACTAGCCGGTTGGGCTGAGGGTGGCGCGCAGTGAGTAGCACTGATATCTCAGCTAGATAGAGGTGTGTATTGAGGTTTCAAGAAGTGAAATGAGCTTTCCAAGTGTCCCATCGAATGATATGCGGTGTTCTTTGTTTAAGTGGCCTCACGGTTGATGCATAAGACAATTATGCACAGCCGTGACGAGGCGTTTCCAATTCATGCTAAACCGATTTCGCTCTAGGCGACAAATGTGGCATGTCAACAAGCCACTTGCCCGCCATCGAAGGAAAACAGAGAGGTTGGAACACAAGATCAGATCGAAGTCCCACCATAGCTCGTACGGATTACAGCGATGTTCTGGTCACAAGAATCATTGTGCACGACTGTCGCTATACTGCGCATACGATCCAACGAATCTCACTGAGCGCTGCCCGGCAACAGGCGCGTCGCGAAAAGTGTTCTCCTTACAACGACAACACCGATTAAACAAAAACCTTGAAACCTTCGCTGCGCACCGCGCATCGCGCGATATTGAACCCCCCGTATCCGTCTAAACTCACCAGCTCCAAGATCTCTTGCCAATGGCCCCCCAAGGACAACAGCAACCCGCGCGCCGAGCCCGCCCCTCTCGAGGCGGAAAGCAACAAACCGCCCGCCGAACAGGGACCGCTCAACCCCTCGGTCTCAAACCTCGAGGTCGCCCGTCTCTAGGCGGCAAGAGCGCCATTGGAAAATCAGCTAGCCTCGCCACAAAGGGCAAGAGGAAGAGTAGCAGTATTCAGGGTAAATCTTCCCAATCGACCACACCTCTTACTCTGCTTGGCTTCTTTCTCAGCATAGGCTACTTATGGGTTTAGCTGGATGCAGCGGTGCTGATATATCATAAGCTGTAACAGACGCAGAGCCGTCCACCCGGAAACCACGCCGTTACAAACCTGGCACACTCGCCCTCCGCGAAATCCGCCGCTACCAACGCTCCACAGATCTCCTGCTCCTCAAGCTCCCATTCTCACGCCTCGTACGTCTCTCCCACCCCACTGTCAATCCCCCAGTCGACACTCTCTTCCCACTCCCCACCCCCTGTCCCTTTCAGACCCTCGTCTCTGGAGCCAAAATTAACCTAGTATTTAGGTGCGAGAGATCGCTCTCTCCCTCGTTCCCACTGGCGGGGAGTCCCTACGCTGGCAATCGCAAGCCATACAAGCGCTCCAAGAAAGTTGTGAGGCATTTATGGTGCATCTCTTCGAGGACACGAATCTGTGCGCTATCCATGCAAAGAGGGTTACGATAATGCAAAAGGATGTCCAGCTTGCTAGACGGATTAGAGGGGCTTGGGGTGGGTTGGGGTGATCGACATGGTTAATAAATGGAGGGGGGATCCGGAGATACCAAGTTGTGGTTTATTTACGATTTAGCAGAGAAGGAGAGCTGCGTGCGTGGAGGAAGGTGTATTTGTGAGGTGGATCTCGAGGGCTGGAGCTGGCTAAGCAATTATTCCATGCGGCTTTTCGGTTTTGGGGGAGAGTGGACATTCCAATGGGCGTTACAGGTCTGTTAGGTGAGGGAGGTTTATATCAATGCCGTATCAGACTTCCAAGCTATGAAATCTTGTCCATGGCTCTCTCTCTCTCTATGTACTCCTAAGATCAGTTCATTCTCAAAAAGTCCTCGGAAGTTGCTCAGAAAAACATCAAAAAACAACGAAAGACCTTCAGCGAGAATTGAACCCCCAATCAGAAAAGTCAAAAAGAATATTTTCCCTGACACTATGCAGTGAATTTATATCCTCTAAATCAAGCTAGAGGGTCAGAGTTCTAGTGACACTGTGCACTAGACTGGTCTGACAAACTGCCTTGATGAAGTTTTTAAGCGCTATCTTAGTATATATACTACCTACTAACCACCAAGATGATTCTATTCTTTTGCGTTAAGGAACAAAAAGGGTATGCGTTTGTACGAAGCACAGGGATGGGGACGTATGAGGTTACGTAGGGGTAAAAGAGAAGGTTGTTTTGAGAATGTCATTCATCATACAACTATTCTATTCTATTTAAAAATCCGCTTTCACTTAAGTGTTGAAGTTAGGGTCGCGAAGATTGAGGGGGTGGTGAAGGTGGGTAAGGTCGAGGGGGCCAGGGGAAGATAAGGGGGAGAAAGACGACGTTTGTTGTTGGGCTTGGGCACATTGGGGGGTTAGCGTTGGGCGTGATGGAGAGGGGAGGGGAGGGGATGACTTCTGCGAATGGACGAAGGTCTGGGGGAATTGCGCTCCTTGTTGTTTGAGAGGCGGTTTTGCTTCTTGTGCATTTATCCTTTGAGCAGAGCTTGATTTAATGATAGAAAGCAAAAAGCAAAAAGCAAAAAGCAAAAAGAAACAGTCTCAACAGGAATTGAACCCTTAATCAGAAAAGTCAAAAAGAATATTTTCTCTGACGCTGTGCAGTGAATTTATATTCTTTTAATCAAGGGTTGAAAGTCAGAGTTCTTGTGACACTGTGCACTAGACTGGTCTGGCAGACTACCTTGATGAGAAAGAGAACTATTATTATCACATATATCCCACCAAAATTACAAGATGATTTGTTTTTTGTTTTATTTTCCAAGGGAGGTTTTGGTTGGCCAAGGGGATAGTGGTAAAAGAGATCGAGCTTTACAAAACTTAATGGCACAAGAGAATGTCCACTTGTTGACATAATTAAGCGGGTACAGCGTGTTTCTTCTACACTCGGTGATACGCTTCAAGATAATATATAGCCCAAGCGCCTAGAGCAAGAAGCGGCCTTCCCAGCTCAATGAGTAATCCCAAGTCCCGACAACAGCAACATAAAACTCCTAAATCACATCATCTTCACATCGGCCTCCTCGCCCGTGTATTCCGTCTCTCCCTCACCGTTACCAACCTCCATGGCTTTTAGAATCTCTTCCGGCAGACCGCTAGCAATCCTCAAACCCTCTCCTCTAACCTTTTCCGCCTCCTCCCCTCTCCCCCCAACCTCGAGCGTATCTCCTAGGACACCTGCCGCGACGCTACCCCATAGAACGTCTCTCCCTTTTGCTGCTAGCGTCTGACTCGCTCTTGCGCTCTTCTCCGCCTGCTCACCCACGACCCCTTTGAAGAATTTCCAGCTCATGAAGTTTAGCGTCATGCACATGAGTTGATTGTTTGCTGCGGATTTGGCGGCTTGGAGAGCGGATTGCAGGTTCTGCTTTGTACGGACGATTGTGGTGTTAGAACCTAGGGGGGTGGTGGCGAGGATGAGATTGTAGGCCGATGTTAAGGAAGGGGAGGTAGAGGAAGCGCAAAGGGGGTGAAGGGATGAGAGTAGTGTAGGGAGAAGATGGTGTTGTAGATGGTGTGGGGAGCGGATAATGAGGATGGTGTTAAGAGCTGATAGAGTAGCGAGGTCCGTACGGAGACGAGACGGTGGGGGTTGGACGGTGAGGCTAGAAAGGGAGAGGGATGGAGAGAGGAAGATGGAGAGGGCAGTGGTGAGGTGGCCAGTGCCTTGAGCGATGATGCCGGAGAGGTAAAGAATTTGAATAACAATAGATTCGGGGGTTCCGGAGGGAAGGGAGGAGGCGGTGGATCTGAGTTCGGTGAGTTGAGAGGAGGCGGCGCGCCAGGAGGTGCGGCCGCAGAAGAGGAAGGTGAGTTGGATTTGCATGTGGCATTTTAGGATTTGGCGCAATTCTTGGCCGTGGGCAGCGGCTGAGATAGATCCCGGGGGTATGCTTGTCTTCTCGAAATTTCCTGATATAAGGATCAGCATATATGTTACTGAGTATATTGCAATACTGACTTTCTTGCATGCGAATGCCTTCCTTTAGCATTTGTTCCGCTTTTTGGCCATCTGACGAATTTCGATGAGCGATAGCTATGCTGCTTAGAAGAAACCCAAGAACGTAAATTTCATCTTTCGGCATCCAGTTGAACATCAACACAAGCTTCCCATCTGCTTGGCTCCGGATAATGCCACTTTGGGTTGCTATCCTAAAGCTCCCTGGATGAGCGATTGGAATACTGAAGGATCCATCTTCAGTCCATGCTTGACCATCGTTGATATGTTCTAGTGTTGCCTGCATCGCTTGCATCTTCGACATTGCCTGGGTTGAATCGAATTTCCCGAAAGTGCAGCTAAGGTCCGCAAAATGAGTAAGGGCTGCCAATTGTGGAATGGTGCCCACCACAGGATCTAATTGTGAGCTTCGAGCCACAGCTAGAGCGCGTTGAGCTTGTTCAATGCTTTCAGCACTGCTGGTCTCTCGTAAGTGGATCAGAGCCTCTACAATAGAGGCAAAAGCCAAAATGGCGTTGTCACCCCAGGTGCTTGCCATGGCTGAGATACTGCTGAGATGGCTTAATGCAGAAAGAATGTCTTGATGAGTCGAAAGATCGAGACACAAGAAGACTCGTAGGAATCGAAATGCATAAGCCCACGCGACATGCTGATAACTGTAATTATTTGAGCCAATGGTGCAACAAGGACTAGGAATACTTACGCCTCGACGTCTTTGATTACGCTATCGAGGAATTTGAGAGATGCCCTGGAGTTTTCCTTATATAATACCCGAGCAAGTAGATGTTGCTTATTATACTTGAGGTCAAACAAACGATGCTGAACTAATCATCAGTCTTGTTCTGGTAAAAGACATGGAATTTGCTTTACATACTCTTTCACATATGGTAATCTACTCATAATCAGTACCAATATCATCCTTAGGTCGACTTGAACATACACCTTTACTTAATGCCTCTTCAGCTTCCATTGTGTTCTCAGTCTCTTCGTGCAAGACGGTAGCATATCGCAAGCGAACTGAAGCCTCCACATGAGGCTTCATTCTCCAATGCTACTATCATAAATCGAATGCTTCAAGAGACTGTTGAATCCGTCGTACTCACCTTAAGCACTGCCTCTAGGCATCCCAGACCGGTAGCGATGAGTTTGTAATATCGGCACATCTCCATATCTTGATGGAGCGATACAACCAGTGAGCGTACACTGTGTGCAGCTGCAAAATAATCTTCTGCTAGAGAAAGTAGGAGTAGTTGGTAATCCAAGGGTGGAGCTGGCTTGGCTTGCTGCTCAGCCGTTACATGTGCAATAATTCCGCTTTTGTGGAAGCTGGGGACACCATTCGATGAGATACTAGTCGACAGCGCCATCTGCGCAGGCGGAAAACTGGCTGAATTAACTTGAAAGACGTTATCTGGTGCATACGCTGCCGAGACGTGGTTGTTAGTTTGGTAGGCAACATTATTGCGAGCAGGACTTCCGCTGATTGGGACCACGACTCCTTGAAATTGCGCCCTTTGCCCTTGACCAGCAGTTTCTCTATGATATATTGGCGCATTGCCCTTCTGACTCGACCATCTCGGGTCTGAGTACATCTTCGAGGCTATCAATGTCCGTCGCCAGAGATTATCGGTATGGGACACGATCCCTGCAGCCACCTGTTTGAACTGATCTTCTCCCTCTGTTTTCCCATGCTTCAAGGCCGCCGAGCTTCTGCAATTGTCCGAAATGCAATATGCTGGTTATCTTTATAAAGCAGCAAGTCGCGGCAACCGTAAGCGCGTGGCTCGCCGAGGAGCCGAGGCTGTTTTAGTATCGTGTTGGGAGAAGACTTTGCATGCCTTTACTTCAAACAATCAATATCAATGTTCTATCTAGAAGTTGTGTTTTGATTCCTTGCTTCCACGTTACTGTACAGACATACAGCCGAGACAAATGGACTTCTGGCGAATATTTGGCTATTCTAGAATCTCTTTTCATCACCACCCAGATACCATCAATCTACCAACTAAAGATGGGAAACTGACAAATCTATTAGAACTGTGCAAAACAGCTACTCCTCCTTGTCGGCTCAATCCTGTTCTGTTCAATGGACACTTGCAGACCTTCTGGACAGCTACGAAGTACCAGGACATACCAATTTACTACAAGCGCAAGATTTTCGAGGCCGAGGATACTGCATTTGCCGGTACTTTTGCTGTTGATTTCGTGGTTGCACCTTGCAAAGAAGATGATGACTCTCTCCCGCCGAGGACTACATATTTTGAAGATGCTGAATTTGGTGAAATCGGATCTCTGGACTCTAAACCCATGCTCGTCACTCTTCATGGTCTAAGTGGTGGCTCTCACGAAATTTACTTACGGCATGTTCTGGAACCCATGATGAAGGTAGGCTGGGAAGCATGCGTGGTCAACTCTAGGGGCTGTGCGATGAGCTCAGTTACTACAGACGTGCTGTATAATGCAAGAGCCACGTGGGATGTTCGTCAAACAGTGAAATGGCTGAGGATGACCTTTCCCAACCGGCCGCTTTTCGGGGTCGGGTATTCTTTGGGCGCAAATATAATGGTCAATGTACGTATCGTAGATGAGCTAGACTTAAAATTAGGCATATGTCTCTGATGAAATTATCTCTTATGTAGTACCTTGGCGAAGAAGGATCCAAATGTGCGCTGAAAGCCGCCGTAGTGTGTTCAAATCCATGGAATCTTGAAGTTGGCTCTTTAGCACTTCAGCGGTCATGGCTTGGGTTGGAGGTCTACTCAAAGACCATGGGAACGAACATGAAAGCCTTGTTTGAAACGTATGCAGATCATGTGAATAGGCCTCGCGACCGAAATAACTGACTGAAGCTTTTTAGACACGTTGAGGCAATCTCGAAGAATCCGCGAGTTGATGTCGCAAAAGTACGGAGCATTAGATACTTGCATGAGTTTGATAGGTTACTCTCTTATCATCTCAACTCATTCCATTGCTGAATGAGCCCACAGAGAACTGCAGGGACCGACGTGGGGCTATCCAACTGAGAGCGCCTACTACCGTGATGCTTCTTCAACGGACTCGCTTTTAGCGGTCAAAATACCACTCTTTGCCGTGCATGCAGAAGACGATCCAGCATGTTTCCCAAGAGCGGAGATTGTTAATTTAATCTGCTGATACCATACAGATAGCGGTAAAGGAAGCGATTCCCTTTCAAGAATTCCGGTGCAACCCATTCACAGTATTATGCACAACTTCTCTCGGAGGGCACCTCAGCTGGTTCGAACATGGAGGTGGAAGATGGTTTTCGAAGCCTGTAAGACGTAATGCAGGTGTCCTAGGATCAAAGAGTTGCTGACCCGATCACAGATAACCCAATTCTTATTGAAAATGGCCAACGAAGTCGACCTTAGTAAGCTTGTTCAGATGTTAGAGCAAAATTCTGCAAGCGGGTCGATGCTCGACATGAAAGGTCCGAGTTTTGATCCGATGCGTAGGAAGCTGGAAATGCGCATGGAGATGTAGTACCCGCGGCAACGGATATTATTTTAAGCCCATAGACCTTACCTACTTCTAAAATTTTAATTCACGCGAATGAAACCCGTTTCCGACTGACTCTGGTCCCTTTCACGGCTTTGGAGTCGTCTATTGGTGGCTCTTCGATTGTACCAATTTCGGATTTTCTTCGCCGCTTCTGTCGGATGGAATCCTTAATATCCTCCTACTCACCGTTTTAGTACTTTGAGGCGTAACAGGTATTTGAACGAAATCTGACCAGCTTGGACGTCCTTTGCTGCTGCCTCGCTTCTGCTTCATTTCGTCTGGCCTCCCTGATCTCTTCCATCTCCCTGCTCTTCATCATCTTGCTTTCTATCTGACCTTCCTTGCTTGCGTTGACGATGGCGAGTATCATCATCATGCTCTCCTACGTATTCATATGAACATTCAGCGAATGGGTGTATCGTGGGACTAAGATTGAGCGAGCTCTCCGAGACTTACCTGATCATCGACGAATACTTTTCCCTTCTTTTTGCCTTTGGGTAGGTCCACACCAACAGGAGTGATCATGTTCAATTTCGGAATACCCAGTTCTTTGTCGGTGTAGACCCTCTTTTTCTTCTTGGCTGGACCTGTATTGGATTTGGTCTTCTGCTGCTTAGGTACTGGGGCCTTGGGTCCGGGTTTTTTCGAAACCCGACTTTTGGTGTTTGATCCCAAGGCACTCGACTTTTTCAGAATCTTACCCCCCTTACTAGAACTAGACTTGGTTCGTGAAGCTTTGATCGGAGCCATTCTTGCAACTCATTTGGGATTTGGTGACGAAAGATTGGGAGAAATTTGGGCGTATTAATGGCGGCTCTTAGTCTAGCGCTCTGCGGCTGCGGCTACGGCTGCTCAGTGCTGAGACAACCAAGATTCGATTCTACTGATGTGTTCGTTCTGGTATACTATCACAAGAAAACACATCTGTTGTTTAGGATATCCTCATGGACTTCATACAGCCTACAATGATCCTCTGGTGCCAGACAGTTGAAAGCTAGTTCTTGCAAACCAATGTATTTTCCACCATTGTGAACGTTGCGATTTGGTACGGTTATGGAGCAAGAAACGTGGACTTCCTACCGATTTCTCTTATACCGACACTATGTTCTCGCCTGTTACATATCCAAGAACCTTTCACATGTAGCTAATTCTACCTTGAACCGAAATTGTCAGGGAACTGGCCCTAACCAACCGGCCAAAAGGCTGAATCCGCTTGCTAGCTAGGCAAACGGCTCCCAACTCCACATATATAGCTGTCCCGCGACAGAAATGCCCAACCTGTCCCTGTCATTATCTTATAGCCAGTGCAGTCATAAAACATTAACAACCAAGAATTCATCTTGGTGTTTCCGGATCAGTATTTGGAAAGGTTCGAAACCATTTCGATGGATATAGGTAAGCAATAACACCTACGCTCGGACCTCCCCACAAGCGCCCCAGCTCATAGCTACAGTCCCATCGATTTCGACTCCATATGCAGTAAGCAGTCTAGTGATAAAAGCGTCTGCTCTGTATTGGTGAGATAATGAACATAGAGTATAAAAACGAAGTTTACCGTTGAATCTCGTTAGTGCAGCTTGATTGAACGGAACCCCGTCCACCACCTAGGTTTGTCAATTACGCAATGGCTGAAATGATACTTCAGGTGTAGGGAGCGAGTTGAAGACCTTGGTAACCTTATTAAATGATCTAGATTGTATTCAATCGAATAGGAATTGAGGTCAAGTCTATCAGTCGTCCTACCTAGCGCTCATGTAGAGCTCTAAGTAGACCGGCAATCGTGCATTGAGGATCCGGAGTTGTCATATGTTCTGCTGTTGGTGCTGCTGGACATTGGTTAGAATATTAGATACTTGCTGGTCAGAACGTCGGATACCTTAGAGCTGACAAATACTGTGATGTCCCCTCGATTGACTAGAGCCGCGCACGCTAGCACGGCGGTTTTAGCGCATTCAGCCTTGGCACCTTACGCCTCCAGCTCCGAAGGTTCTGTACAACTGCTGGATCGAAGTGCACAGCTCGGAGCTCCCACCCTTTACCATTCTCAAGCTCTCTTCAGATCTGTTCAGCATCAATAGCCTCACGAGACTCATAAATAATGTCAAGCCATCGGCTCTTCCGCTTCCCAAAACCGGAGTGGCTGAATAGCCCTAATACCCGGACAGCAGGCGTCTACCTCGCAGGCGCATTAGTTCGTGAATCCCTTATCAATCTATCTACCGGACTGACTAATACTTATGGGAAGTTCTCCCTGGGCTTCTTTTTCTTCATCGATGCGTCAACTTACTCCCATTCCTCCAAAAACGGCTCAAAAGTCCACATCAAGTTTGTTGACTGGATACCCGGCATCTGCTCGGCGTTAGGCATGCTGGTCATCAACTCCATAGAGAAGACGCGATTGAGTGCGGATAGCTATAGCTATTCGGGGACGGGAGTGGCGTGGAAAGCGAGGCTGGTGCTATTTCTGGGGTTTGCGTTAATGGCGGGCGGGTTGGCTGGGTCTGTGGTGAGTCGAGGCAGAATCTCATGCTGGTTTTCAGTAGATGCTAACGTTCATCTTGTGTAGGCTGTCCTGGTACTCAAGTACGTCGTACCGAACTACGCATTCCCCACATTATATTTTGGGGTTGCCAATGTCATTGCCAATGGACTTATTATGCTCAGGTATGTCTATGCTCTTCAATTTCTTCAGTCTAATCACTAAACAAGCCTACAGCTCTGTTGTTTTATGGGTATCGCAAAATATGGAGGACGATTACACCTATAATCTAGCGTTGTGATCGCACTTGAGCATATGTTTGTGATCAGGGGTGGCGGGCTTGGGACGGGACTAGGAGTAGCGGGTCAATAACTCAGTTTTGCGATTAAGCACTAGGTTTAATATTGAATCATATATCCAGCACTTATCTTACACACTTACCAAGAGACTGTACCCCCAATTCAGTCTTCCAAGGACGCGCTTACAACAGCGGGCATCATATACCTGTCAAGAGTATGGAGATTGCGGTCTTAAAACCAGGAAGAGGCAACCACCGCTCTTTGGCGGTCCTCAATGCTCGATGTTATGCTTCGCCGATCATAGTCTTGGGAAGTGGTTAGGTATACAAGGCTACGCTTGCTCCTCTGGAAACTTCTCAACACGATAAGGACACTAAACGTTGTCATACGATGTTCTGGAATCGCAGTGGTCTATCACTCTATACATGCCTTGAAGCATATGCTACGCCGCAGAGGTGCTCAATCATGTCCCCTAAAATGAAAATCATATCCCAGTTCCTGTTTCTTATGGACCAAATATCAATTCTAGGACATCTTCCCTCTAGGAAATACTCAAGTGGATTCTGTGGTCACAGTGGGGGACGCAAATAGGGGAGTAACGGTATGGGAAAGCTAAGATCGCGGTACGATCGACAAAAAAGATCTCGGAATACCAATAGCTTTACAAGAGATGCTCATATGTAAGATCTTTCTGTATATAAGAATATCATAACAAATCCTGCAAGAGTTTGCGGATATTAGGTGAAGCGAATAATATCAGAGGAAGAGAATAATCCCAAGCATATTGTCTAATGTCGTGCACAGGGCTGTATTGTGGGCTTTATAATCAGGTGAAGTCAGGCAAAGTAAATAATTAATGGAAAGGATAGATATAAGGAAATAGATATTTTGCGCTTTTGGTTATATAGATTGGGATTCTGTTGAGGTTCTGTAGAAAGGGAGCTAGTAGATACTCTAAATTCTCTAAGAGTGCCCTCTAGAGATGTCCCAAATTTGGCGTCGCGGTTCATGAGAAGTCGGAAAGGCGTGTCTTTGTCCCTGCGTTACTCTAGATATTTCCCGAAAGCAATAGCATTTCCTTAGATTTCTGAATGAGCCTCAGGTATATTAGAGGAGGTTTCACAGCCAGCCACGAGTATGTCTGTCTGTCCTGTCGACTGCAGTGCCGCCTCTCACAGGCTCGACGAAATCTACGGCGTCAACATACGACCACCCAATCCGCCGACTCCATACCTAGGCTCCCAGATGGAGCTGACCGGGCACTGCCTCCCCAATCTATTGTGTCTAAGCATGGGCGAGGGGACAAAAACCAGGAATTAAATGCTGTTCTGAATACATTGCCCGCCCGGAAAGCGAAACAGCTACAGCTTACGCTCCAGCAGAAGTTCCTCGAGAAGCGTCGTCAAGAGGGCTCTACGCCGTCGACGGCTACGAATGCAGATGTGGCCCCAAGCTCAGAGGCTTCAAGGCCCATCAGCAAGAGAAATAAGAAAAACGGGACCGTCGCTAAGCTTGTTGCTCATAGGATGGAGAGAGCCAAGAAGGATTCCACAGAAGCACAGAAAGACTCAGACGCCGAGGAGTTGAAGAAAGAGACTATACTTCCAAAGAAGAAAAATACCATCGCTAAGCATGTAACTCTGGGGACAGAAGAGAGACCCAAAAAGGATTCCATAGGAGCACAGAAAGCATCAGACGCTGGGAAATTGAGGAGAAAGATTGTTCTTCCAAAGAAGAAAACTGAGAAGGTCAAGAAAGGCGAGAAGCCTAAAGATGGTGCTAAGAAGGACGGCGCTACTACACGGCCAAGCGGGGCTGAACTCACGGCGAAACTGAAATCTGATGTTGCAGAGTTGCAGAAAGCTTTGAAGTCTAAGGCCAAGGACGAGCGCAATCTCAAAATCAGACGTACTGTGTCCAAATCTCCAGAGGTAAACGCTGTGCAACGTCGTTTTGTTGCCAATATCTGACATATGCGAGCCGTAGCCCTCAACATTATCGGAAATGGTCCTGCGAAGAATTAGCAATGACACAACTAAGGAGCCATATGCTCCAAAGCCAGAGATGGTCGTTACAAAAGTTAAAGAGGAAGAATCTGCTGAACCAACCATCAGGATTAGATCAAGACGACGGATACAAGTGACCCCGCGAAATGTTCCAGCGTCTACGAGGCTCAAAAATGTGGCAGGCCATGAATCTCTAGAAGCCGCTCCTCGGCCCAAGAGTGAGGAAGGAATCACCCAGACTACAAAAGCTGAAATCGAAAAACTTAATGCCGAAGACCTGAAGCTAACACGTAAGTACTCAACATGAAGGGGCATTGCAATACATCTGACATTTGCCAGCTATTGAGGCCAACCGGCTTCCTGTACCCACTTTGGCTTATGGGCTTGAAAGGGTCTTATTCAAGTAAGCCACAAACGCATACCCTTGGGCATTGTTGACTAACTACAAATAGTCCAGGAGTTTATCAACTGCAAGACCCAAGATCTAAGGTCTTCAATTTTGATCCTTATCTCCAAAAGATTATGCCTGTCGCCGATTTTGATTTTGATGCCCTCAAAGAGTACATCACCTCTTCTAAGGATCAATCGCTCAAGCAGCTTGCCCAGGTTTATAAAAAGCGTTATGTGGGCTCCAGTTCTAGTATGACTGGAGTGTTGGCCCACTTTCATTTCCTACTTTCACAATGGCGAAGTATCAACACTACTATGCTTTCTAAGACGTTTCCGGATCCGTACCTGACTTTCACCGAGCTACAAAGAAACCCTTCGGCCATATTTTTGACATGGCAGGACGGTTCATACGCGATTGATGCGGATAAACAGTTCGATACCGCTAATATACTAATGATGTTTGGAAAGTCCATGGAGAAACTAATGACCCTAGATACTGCAGATTTTGAGAGATATCGCAAGTCAAATCCAGAGCAGGTTACTGAAGAGGAGCGCAATGCGCCGGAGTCTTTCCACTACACAACGATGGGTGACTTTTTAATGCGATCGCAATTAGATGCATTTGATTCCCGCTTACCGGGCACTGGCATGTTCGACCTGAAAACAAGAGCGGTGGTATCCATACGTATGGAACCGCAGTCTCCCCACCTTGGCGTCGGCTATCAAATAAAATCAAGTCAAGGTGACTACGAATCATTCGAGCGTGAATATTATGACATGATCCGAGCAGCTTTCCTTAAATATTCTCTCCAGGTCAGGATGGGTAGAATGGACGGTATCTTCGTTGCATACCATAATACAGAGAGGATTTTTGGCTTTCAATATATCAGCATTGAGGAAATGGACTTTAGCTTGCATGGACAGCGGGACACTTCGGTTGGCGATCAGGAGTTTAAGCTGAGCTTAAAGCTTTTGAACGAGGCTTTGGACAGAGCGACGAAGAAATACCCTGAGAAGGTTAGTAAGGTCTTTGGAATAAAGTGAGGACGCTAGCTAATTGTGGAAGTCTTTACGGCTCCATTTTGAGACTCGAGACGTAGACACGCCTTTCATGTACATATTTGCAGAGCCCGTCACCGAAGAGCAAGTACAAGAAATACAGACGCAAAACAACGAAAAAGTCGAAGCATTCCAGCGAAAACTGATGGGCCTCGACGATGAAATTTCGGAGTTAGAGCCAGCGCAGAAAGAAAAAGACAAATGGGCCGACATACAAGCCGATGTGCAAGAAGCAATGGCTAGAGACGAGATGTCTGTATGTAATTGGAGCGAAGAAAAGGGGTTGCCGGACAGAGCTGTGCAAGAGTCGTTCTCTGACTCAAATGGTTTTCAGTTTTCCAAAGATGCTTCGTTATATAGAAATAGAGATCTGGATCAGGCAGATGAGAATAAATTTGCAACGGCTGCTGGAAGCGAAGAGGACGAAGGGGAGGAAGAAGAAGAGAAAGAAGAAGGAGAAGGAGAAGGAGAAGGAGAAGGAGAAGGAGAAGGAGAAGGAGAAGGAGAAGGAGAAGGAGAAGGAGAAGGAGAAGGAGAAGGAGAAGGAGAAGGAGAAGGAGAAGGAGAAGGAGAAGGAGAAGGA